>Ga0233430_1000048_pt1 | contig 235211 bp, 203 predicted proteins | sample SI_118_April2016_2_FD_179883 | JGI IMG/M metagenome (GOLD analysis project Ga0233430, IMG submission 179883) | Seawater microbial communities from Saanich Inlet, British Columbia, Canada - SI_118_April2016_150_MG | ecosystem: Environmental > Aquatic > Marine > Inlet | place: Canada: British... | reverse complement strand
TTGAATTTTACCATCTGGGTACCTCCTGCTATTATGGGGTAATCGTGTCAATTACCACTATAGCAAGGGTTCCCAGGTGGTATCTACCCTCTTTTAAATTTTAAGTGCAAAATTCAGGTATTACAATTGTTTTATACATTCTATGGAAAAAGTTTAAAGTGCCTAAAGGGAAAGTTTAAAGTGCCTAAAATTTGAAGTGCCTAAAGTTATGGCATTCTATCAATTATATAATGACCGCGCTGAATGCGTATTCCTCAATTTTAGCTCACTTTAGGCACTTCAAATTTCAAACTTTTAATATCAGCTCACACAGGAAAGTTGTCCTGATAAGATTACGTTACCCTAATTTGCGTAATTGAGCACTGAGGAGGATGGAATTGACCGGAAAGATTTTAATGTTGGGGAACGAAGCCATTGCACGTGGGTTGCTGGAAAGTGGTTGTGAGATCACCACCTCATATCCCGGCACACCCTCTTCGGAAATACTTTCTTCCTTTATCGACCAGAAGCGCCGGCTCTCCTATCCCGGGCACTCACAATGGGCCATAAACGAAAAAGTCGCGTTCGAAATTGCCTACGCCGGCGCCATGACCGGTCTTAGAGCCGCCGTGAGCATGAAGCAGGTGGGGTTGAATGTGGCATCGGACCCATTGATGAGCGCCGCCTACATGGGCACCAAGGGCGGGTTTGTGATTATCAGTGCAGACGATCCAGGGCCGCACTCGTCACAAACCGAACAAGACAGCCGCCTGATGGCCATGGCGGCCAAGATTCCGGTCCTCGACCCGGAATCCCCCAGACAGGCCAAGGAGATGATCGCCACGGCATATGCGATTTCGGAAAAATTTAAAATTCCCGTTATGCTCCGGCCCACCACCCGGGTGTGTCATGCCCGCCAGGACATTCAGCCGGAAACCATACCGGCATCGGAGCGGGTTGCGGATTTTGAAAAAAACCCTGCACGATGGGCGGCAACACCGAAATTTCGTTTTCAGCTTCACCAGGAGCTTGAGGATAAATTGACGGCCCTTGCCGGCTATGCGGACACGGCTCCTGTCCGGGTAAACGAGGCGGCTTCCGGGCCGAAAGCTCTGGTGGTTTCCGGTGTGGCCGCCGGACACGCCAAAGAAATATTAAGAGCACGGGGCCTTTGGGAAACCGTTCCCCTGTACCAGGTTTTACAGCCGTTTCCCTTGCATCAGGAATTTATTGCTCGTCTGATCGGCAAATATGAAGAAATTTTAATTATTGAAGAAACCGCTCCGGTCATCGAGATGCAATTTGCAGATCGGCATCGGACCCGTGGAAAGCTGACCGGCCGGGTGCCGCGGGTGGGTGAACTGCTACCGGAAAAGATAGAAGAGATCGTCTGCGAAACGGCCGGGCTGACCTATGATAAGACTGAGACACCATCGGTTCCCGGAAGGCGGCCCACGCTCTGTGCCGGATGTCCCCACCGGGCAAGTTTCTTTGCCATCCGGAAAGCCGCCCCCAAAGCCATTTATACCAGTGACATCGGATGCTACACCCTCGGGTTGAACCTGGGGGCTGTGGACACCGTTCTTTGCATGGGGGCAGCCATCGGCCAGGCCGCGGGTTTTTATCATTCATACAAACATCGGGAGAAACGGCCGGATATCATCGCCACCATCGGTGATTCAACCTTTTTTCATGCAGGAATTCCAGCCCTTGTGGATGCGGTGGCCCAGAAGGTCCGGTTTGTTCTGGTGATTCTCGACAATCGGACCACTGCCATGACCGGAAACCAGCCGACCCCGGCAACCGGAGACGGGATCGAGGATACCGGCGTCGATATCGCCACTCTGGTTAACGGATGCGGGGTCAAGTTCTGCCGTGAGCAGGACCCGTATCAGATGGATGCCTTTATCGAACTGGTGGGGGAAGCGGTTGCATTCAGCAGGGAGAACGGTCCTGCGGTTGTGATTTCCAAACATCCCTGCATAATCGATCCACGATACAAAGACACTCATCCGCCGCGGGTTGCAGTGGAAGTTGCCGATACCTGTGACGGATGTATGTACTGTATCCAGCGGTTTGAATGTCCGGCATTAAGCATGGAAGGAGATAAGGTTCGCATAGACAAGATGCTCTGCAACGGGTGCGGGATCTGCCTTTCGGTCTGTCCCAAAGAATCGATCCGGAAGAGGTGATCCAATAATTATGTAACGACAGGAGAAATACAGGAGCCTATGAATTTATGCTTGAACAGCAGATAATAATCAGCGGGGTCGGAGGGCAGGGAGTGCTTTTTATTACCCGTCTTCTGGCCGAAGCCGCCATCCAAAAGGGCCATTCGGTGCTTACCGCAGAGACCCACGGCATGGCCCAGAGGGGGGGGACGGTGATCTCTCATCTTAAGGTCGGGCCTTTCACCAGCCCCATGATCCGCCCGGCCCAAGCCGACGGCCTTTTGGCATTAAAGGCGGATAATTTTTTGCAGCACGGTATGTATCTTAAAAACAGCGGCTGGACGGTTGTCAACGGCTCGGCCAACGCCGTCATTGAAATCCCGGGCACTGCATATCGAGCCGATGCCGATGCCGTTGCATGCAAACTCGGCGCACCCCGATCCGTCAATCTCGTCCTGCTGGGCGCGGCCCTGGGGATGAAAGCAGACTCCCTTTTCTGCAGCATTGAAGACATTCGGACGGTTTTGACAGGGCGGTTCGGCAATAAGAAAGACCTTCTGAAAGCCTCTCACCAGGCACTGGAAAAGGGATTCGAAACACAGAGACATTAGAAATATCGGAGGCGTCAACAATGGGTTTTATCCCTTACGACTTAGGCAGAGAACGCCTGGCGGAGATACAATTGAACGGGCTCCGGTGGACGGTTTCACACGCATACCGACATTCGTCCCATTACCGTAAAAAATTCGATACCATGGGGTTTAAACCGGAAGATATTAAAACTCTGGAAGATATCCGCTATCTACCCTTTACCGATAAGGAGGATCTGCAGCAGGGGTATCCCTTTCCGCTCCGCTCCGTCGACTATGACGATATCGTCCGCATCCATGCCTCCTCGGGAACCACCGGTAAACGGAAAGTCCTCTGCTACACCCGGAAAGACATCGATGTCTGGGCCGATATGTTTGCAAGATGTTATGAAATGGCCGGTCTCAAGAGACAGGATCGTGTGCAGATCGCCGTCGGATACGGTCTGTGGACCGCAGGGGTCGGGTTTCAGGCCGGCTGTGAACGATTCGGCGCCATTGCCGTACCATTGGGCCCTGCCAATGCGGACATGCACTGTGAAATGATGATGGATATGGAGACCACCGTATTTTGCGCCACCGCATCCATGGCCCTGCTCATGGCCGAGGAGATACAGAAACGGAATATATCCAAAAAAATAAAAGTCAAAAAAATCATTTTGGGTGCAGAGCGTCACAGCGACGCCATGAGAGCCAGGATTCAGGAACTCATGGATGTGGAAAATGTATTCGACATTTATGGACTGACCGAAGTCTATGGCCCGGGCACCGGATTGGATTGTGAACACCATACCGGTATTCATTACTGGTCGGATCTGTTTATTTATGAAATTATCGACCCGGAAACACTCAAACCGGTTGCCCCCGGTGAGGTGGGCGAGCTGGTGGTCACAACACTCTGTAAAGAGGCCAGCCCGCTGATCCGTTATCGTACACACGACATGACACGCCTGTTTGATCACAGCTGCCCATGCGGCGCCCCATTTCCCCAGCACGACCGGATACTGGGCCGAAGCGACGATATGTTCACCTACCGTGCCGTTAATATCTATCCAAGCCAGATTGATCTCATCTTAAGCCGGATTGACGGCATCGGAAGCGAATATCAGCTTCATCTGAATCATCACCAGGACGGCAGGGACTTGATGACCGTCAAGGTGGAACGGGAGGCGGATGCAGCCGCTGACGACTCCCATGGCCTCGCCGAAGCGGTGGGGCTTGAAGTGCGCCGAAAAATTCTGGTCAGGGCTCAGGTAGAGATTCTACCCCACGGATCGTTACCCAGAACGGATCGGAAAAGTCGTCGGGTGTTTGACCATCGGAAGTAAATCAGGAAACACCAAACACTAACTTTAATAAGGAGGTACACCATGAGGCAGAAATCTTTTCGGATGATGACGCTCTTTGCGGCGGTTGGATTGTTTGCGGCAATCATGATGCCGGGAACCGGATCTGCAGGGCCGATCAAACTCAGTTATGCCAATTTTCCACCGGCGCCCACCTTTCCCTGTGTTCAGATGGAGAGATGGAAAACCGAGGTGGAAAAAAGAACCAGTGGGTCCGTTTCCATTAACACCTTTCCGGGGGGTACCTTGCTGGGTGCAAAGAACATGATGGACGGCGTTATTTCAGGCGAGGCCGATATCGGCAATCTCTGTATGGCCTATCAGCCCGGCCGGTTTATTGTCACCAACGCGACCAGCCTGCCCTTGAATGTTCCAAACGCCCGGGTCGGAAGCCTTGTTCTGCTCGATCTGTATCGCAAATATCAGCCCAAAGCCTTTTCAAAGGTCAAGGTGCTGACCATGTTTACAACCGCCCCTTCAAACATCATGTCAAAGGTGCCGGTGAGAAATCTGGATGACATCAAAGGTCTCGACCTGAGAGCTTCGGGCGGGGCTGCACAGATTCTAAAGGCCTGGGGCGCAAATCAGGTCGGAATGCCCATGTCCGCAACCCCCGAAGCGCTTCAAAAAGGTGTGGTGAAAGGGCTCTTCTCATCCCTTGAAGTCATGAAGGATTTTAAATTTGCGGAAACATGCAGTTATGCCACCCTGACCAACACCGTGATATACGCCTTTGCCGTTGTGATGAATATGGACCGATGGAATTCCCTGCCCAAAGATGTTCAGAAGGTGATGGAGGAGATGATCACCGAACAGGCTCTCTGGACAGGAGAGTATATGGATAATCATGTCAAAGCGTCCATCGAATGGTCGAAGAAAACCCATAATGTCGAGTTTATCGAGCTGCCCGCCCCAGAGAAAGCCAAATGGGACGGCAGGTTGAAAAACATAACCGATAAATGGGTTCAGGATACGTCGGCAAAGGGTTTTCCGGCCAAAGCGATCGTCGAAGATATCAACGCATTGATAAAAAAACACAGCATGTAATGACAATCACAGGAGCAATGCTGTTCGGGGATCGGGCGCCATTGCTCCTTTATTTAACTCTGAATCCGTAATTGAAACTGAACGGTACCATAAGCAATAGGATGGTAATCTTTCGAAATACTATCCTGGAGTTCTGAGGTGTCGGAAAATCTCAAATTCCAAGCACCAAATTCCAATGAAATCCCAAATATCAATTTTCAATGACCCAAACACAGGTTTGGAATTTTTAACCAAAATAAAAAATCAACCAGCGTGTCTCAAATGGCAAAGTTCAGCTCAATTACCCGCAACATAAACACCGTGCTTGTATTTATGGCCGGTATTTTTTTAATCGCGATGATCGTTTTGACCTGTGCAAATATCTTTTCCCGTCTATTCTGGCTACCCATCCGGGGGACATACGAATTGATGGGGTTCATGGGGGCCGTTGTCGCCTCCTTTGCACTGGGCTATACCCAGATCAAACGCGGGCATATCGCTGTGAATATCCTCGTAAACAGATTTTCTGAAAAGACCCAGCGGATATTGAACGGTGTGAACCACACAATATGTATGGCTTTCTTTGCCCTGGCGGCATGGAAAATTTTTGAAAAAGCGGTCACCATAAAAAATACCGGAGAGGTCACCGAGACCTTGAGAATGATGTACCATCCGTTTGTTTACGGGGTTGCCATCGGATGCGCTGTGCTGGCCCTGGTCTTTTTTGTCGATGTAGTCAATGCCCTGAACCCGAAAAAAGACAGGAGCCTCACATGAGCCTGGCCTGGATCGGTATTGTCGGTATCGGTTCGCTGCTTGCCGTAATGTTTCTTCTCGGCATGCCGGTCGGTGTTGCCATGGGTATTATCGGATTCTGCGGGTTCTGTGCCGTGGTTACCGTAAAGGCCGGACTCAGCATGGTCGGTTCGGTTATCTGGTCCACATTCTCAAACTACGGATTAACGGTCATCCCGCTCTTTATATTCATGGGGCAGATCGCCTTTTATTCCGGCGTCAACGAGAAACTCTACCGTGCCGCGTATTGCTGGGTCGGGCAAATACGGGGCGGCATCGCCATGGCAACGGTGATGGCGTGTGCCGCGTTTTCGGCAATATGCGGTTCCAATGCCGCCACCGCAGCCACCATGAGCACCGTTGCACTTCCACAGATGAAAAAATATCGGTATAATACCATGTTTTCCACAGGTGCCGTTGCCTGCGGCTCGACCCTCGGTGTCGTTATCCCCCCGAGTGTCGTTCTGATTGTGATCGGGTTGTCCACCCAACAATCCATTGCAAAGTTGTTCTACGGCGGTATCGGGGCAGGGCTTTCGCTGGCTGTTTTGCTGATGCTCACTGTATACATACTGTGCCGCATCAATCACGACTGGGGGCCGGCAGGACCCGAGAGCACATTTAGAGAAAAGATCCGCTCCCTGGCCGGGGCCTTGGAAATGGTCGTTCTCTTTCTCCTGGTGATGCTCGGTCTCTTTTTCGGTTTTTTTACACCCGCAGAGGCCGGTGCGGCCGGTGCTTTTTTTGCGGTGGTCATAACCGCCGGTCAGGGGCGGCTTTCCTGGAGTGGATTTGTCAACGCAATAAAAGATACCCTTCGAATATCGTGCATGGTCATCCTGATTGTTGCGGGTGCCATGATATTCGGGCGGTTTCTTGCCGTAACCCGCATCCCCTTTGATATTGCCGAGTGGGTGGTCGGTCTTCCGGTTCCAAAGACGGTGATCATGGCCATCGTATTCGGGATCTATGTTTTAGGCGGTGCCGTTATGGATGCCCTGGCCCTTTTGCTGATCACCATACCGGTTTTCTTTCCCGTTTCCACCGAATTGGGATACGATCCGATCTGGTTCGGTGTTATTATCACCGTCATTACCACTCTGGGCGCCGTAACCCCACCTGTGGGTGCGACCACATACGTGGTTGCCGGAATGAGTGAGGATGTCTCCCTTGAAGATGTCTTTAAAGGTGTTACCTTCTTTTTACCGGCTTATATTCTCTGTGTGATCCTCTTGATGATATTTCCGGAGGTCATTCTTTTTTTACCGAATCTGATTCGATGAAAAAAAATATTTTGAAATTGTTAAAAAAACTCTTGATTCGGTGAATTGAAGCTGGTAAAGCCATGCGAATTCATGTGAATTGCAGGTTCCTGAAACTGAGTGGATTTATTCTGAACGCGAACGGTTACAGCCTGTGGTTCTCAAAATTATTAAGCCCGGGTCGCTATATCTGGGTTGTGCGAGTAAATGTAGCCTCACACTTCTGCGACCCGGGCATTTTTTTTATCCGGTTACCCGCCGATGCTCGACATCTGACTCTCCACTGAAGAAGAATTTTCCTCATTCAATGTGTGCCGGGAGGGTTTTGTTTTTACCGCCTGGAGAAAGATTGCGGCAAGCGCCTTATCCGAGCACCCCTTCCGAAGCGGCCCTTTTAAATCAAACTGCCGGTCTGAAAGGAGACAGACCCTCAACTGGCCGCTTGCGGTCAACCGCAAACGGTTGCAGGTCTTGCAGAAATGACTGCTTAACGCGCTGATAAATCCGATTTCTCCTTTTGCACCTTTTAATCGATACCGTTCTGCCGGGCCGTCGCGCGATTCTTCTGCCCTTACCGGGATCAATTCCCCCAGTTCGGAAACGCGCTTTTTGATCTCCGGGGTTAACAGGGCGGACGGGTTGTTTCGATCCCCAACACCGATGGGCATGTATTCGATAAACCTCACATGGTAGGGGTATTTGAACGTAAGACGGGCAAAGTCGAGAATCGTTTCTTCATTTAAACCCCTTATGGCGACGGCGTTTAACTTGATGGGGTAAAATCCTTTTTTATCCGCCGCCTGTATGCCCTCCCAGATACGATCGAATTGATCGTGTCCGGTGATTTCCAGGTATTTTTCTCGATTGAGCGTATCCAGGCTTATGTTTACCCTGTGGATTCCGGCTTTTCCGATCTTGTCAATATTCTCCTTTAGAAAAACCCCGTTGGTGGTCAGGGAAATGTCGGAAAGCCCGTCGATACGGGACATTTCGTCTAGAAACCCGTACACGCCCTTTCTTACCAGCGGTTCGCCGCCGGTGATTCGGATTTTTGAAATTCCGAGTTCAACCCCGACACGGGCGATGCGGAGGATTTCCTCATAGTTTAAAATCGCCTCATGGGGGAGCTTTTCCCTCAGTCCATCCGGCTGACAGTAGGTGCATCGCAGGTTGCATCGGTCGGTTATGGATATGCGGAGGTAGTTTAGTCGGCGGTTAAACGGATCTATCAGTTTGGGGTTCGGCAATGTGGCTGGGTCCTTTCATCTCCTGCTCGGACGGTGCGGCCTCAATTTTTTCACGGTATGCCGGAATCTCAATCATCGGCGGCCTCTCAACCCCTTTGATATTGTATGTGTCCGGTTTGTATTCGTCCCGAATCAGATTGTATTGAATCATTTCATAAAACAGGTCTTTGTTCAGCTCGATCAGACCGAGTTTTTCTATCCGGTCTAAAAAGGTCTTGAGGATTACAAAAGCCATTTTTCCAAGGGCTTTTGTATCTTGGTTCCGGTGGATACGGCGGTCAAGATCCACCTGGGCCATGACCTCCAGCCCCCATTTTTCAAAAATATCCAGGATCATGCTGGTCTCGACCCCGTAGCCGATAGGGAATGGAATTTTTTCAAAAATTTCCCGATGCCCGGCATACTCGCCAGACAGAGGCTGGATGATCTGTGTAAGCTCCGGAAAAAAGAGGGCAAAAAGCGGTCTTACAACCAGTTCCGTGACTCTGCCCCCGCCGGTGGGCCGAATTTTGCTTTTGCCGATGGCAATGGGCCGGTCGTAGAATGCCTTTGCGAATTTAATATTGTCGTCCATGATCAGCGGCCCGACCAGGGCGTAGACAAACCGGTGATGGATATTTTTAATATCCGCATCCAGATAGACGATGATATCACCTTTTGTGATATATAGCGCTTTCCAGAGGTTCTCCCCCTTTCCCTTGTGTTTCTCCAGGTCCGGAAGAATGTCGTCGGCCAGATATACATCCGCACCATAGGCGCTTGCCACCTCGAGGGTGTTGTCCGTAGAACCGGAGTCTATTACCACGATTTCATCCAACAGGGGATAGCGTGCCATGAGTTCCGATTTCATGATCAGGATCTCTTTTGCAATGGTCCGCTCCTCGTTTAGGGTGGGCAGACAGAGGGATATTGTAAGACCTTTCCGCTGCTTTTCTTCCACCAGCTTGTTGAGATCTTTAAATTTGGAATAATGAAAGGTATGTGTTCTGAGCCAGTTGTTATTCATCGCAAATCCCGCTGTCGATTGCCATGAGCACGCCGATAATCTGGGCAATGCCCTTGAACATCGGATCAATTTTCATGGATGCTTCATCCGTGCCCCGGTTTTTCCCCCGGGTGATACCGAGGGTCACGGCCGGTATTTTTCGTGATAGAAAAATAGAAAGCTCCGATTCGCTTGAATCGCTGACAGGTTTTAACCCGAGTGTTTTCATGACCGCCCCTGCGCTTTTTACCAGCGGGTGATTGAATTTAAGGCGTGCCGCACTCAGGTTGCTGATGGTGGACATGTTCAGATCCACATGGTGCTCCTGGCTGATGCCGTCGACAATATCCTTGATGTCATTATAAACCGACTTGACCATCCGGTCCGCATCACTCCGGATCTCAAATCCCAATCTGGTTTCTTCGGGAATTTTTCCGTAATTCACCCCGCCGGATATCTTTCCGAAGACGATCCGGGTTCGGGGTCTTTGCGGCAGCGGCAACCTCAGAACCTGATTGATGACATCGTTTAATATGAGGATGGGATTGGGCCTGAATTGAACATTGATATCGTCTTCAGATGCGATGTTGCACTTTATCTCGCATCGGCGCATCCCCTCCGTGTAGTAGTTCAGACGACCGATGTCAACGCCTTCGATACAGACGGCGCCGCGTATGGGTGTGGGCCATGTTTTGACAAGATGCCGGATGCCCCGGAGGTTTCCTTTGCCGATGGATTGGATCACCCCGGCCAGGACGATATCCGATTCAAATCGGAGTTCCAGCTGTCGGAAAATTTCCGGCAAAGATGTCAGAACCCCGACACCCAGGGAATTGTCAAGAATGCCGGGGCCTTTGATCGAATCGACGGAGACTCTGTAGTTTAAGACACTGTTCATGCCCTTGTGCAGAGGGGTGTCGATGTGGGCCACGACAAATATCGGCGGTTTGTTTTCAGAGGTTCCGCGGATAATACCGATGGGGTTTCGATAGCCGTCGGTGGTGCACTCGTCCACCTGAAATTCGGCCATCCGCTCCATAAGAACGGTTGTCCGCCGCTTTTCCTTAAATGTCGGTGCATTGATCTGGCCGATCAGAACCACATTGGTGATAATGATCTCTTTCATGGATTCGATGGTCTCCACAAAAGCCGGCAGCTTGTTGAGATAATCGTTCATGCAGATCCCATGGTGTTCAAATGTCTCAGTCGGCAACTGATAAAACGCGCAAGTATTCGAAAAGGATCGAAAGGCTTGGTAAAACCCGATTAAAGTACACCATAACCCGTGATCAGGTCAAACCATTCTTTGGTTGTTGAGAAATCCCGTTGAATAATAGATACTTATGGATCTTTCCGAATAATCGGATTTTCAAGCGGATAAATAGATTGTATATTTTCGATTGCATATTGAATATTGGTGGTCCGCCTCCGGCGGATCAATTTATAAAAGAAAGAGCGTCACGCAACGCAAGCGATTCATTAAATATTCAATTTTCAATATTCAATCGTCAATTCTGTGGTGTACGGTAATATTTCAGGATTGCATCGACTAAGCCCGGGATGGTGTAAGTCTCTGCGGTGATGTGAACGTCAAGGCCCAACTTGCCTGCGGTATCCGTTGTGATGGGTCCGATGCTGGCAAGGGTGACCCCTTCCATTATATCTTTAAAGTCTTTTTCCGGAAGCAGGGACTTGAAGTTTTTCACCGTAGAGGAGCTGGTAAAGGTAACCAGGTCCACAGCCCTTTCCCGAAGCTGTCCGAGCAAGGGTTTTGCATGTTCAAGGACCTGCTGTGTCTGATAGACGGCTACCTCATCGACCTGAGCACCCATTTTGGTCAACTCAACCGGCAGTACCGGTCTTGCCTCTCTGGCCCGGGGAAGAAGTATGTTTTTACCCGCAATCGACTCATTTCCGAATGCCGCCACCACGGATTCCGCCTGGTAGGTATCGGGGAGCACATCGCATCGGATGCCGCGTTCAAAAAGTTTTTTTGCCGTTACCGGTCCGATGCAGGCGGTCCGTATGGATCCGAGCGCCCGAATGTCTCTGCCTCCGTCAAACAGGCGGTTAAAGAAAAAGGAGACGCCGTTTACGCTGGTAAATATCAACCAGTCGTATGAACCGAGCGATTCGATGGCGCGATCCACCGGTTTCCAGTCTTCCGGCGGGGTTACCGCTATGGTGGGGTATTCGACGCATTCGGCGCCCAGGGCGGTTAGTTTTGCGACCAGATCGCTGGCCTGCTCACGGGCCCGGGTGACCACGATGGTTTTACCGAACAGGGGGCGGTTCTCAAACCATTTCAGCGAACCCCGCAGCCCGACCACTTCTCCCACCACAATAACCGCAGGGGCTTTGATGCCGGCGCGTTCCGCATCCCCGGCGATGGTGGCGAGTGTTCCGGTTACGGTTACCTGGGCCGTCGTTGTTCCCCATCGAACCAGGGCAACCGGTGTTTCAGAAGGTTTGCCGTGGCGGATGAGCTGTGTGGTGATATGGGGAAGATTTCTTATTCCCATTAAAAAGACGGTTGTACCGATCCCCTTTGCAATGGATGCCCAATCGATGCTTGAGGTTTCTTTGGTCGGATCTTCATGGCCCGTGACAAATGCGACGGTGGATGTAAACTTGCGGTGGGTCAGCGGTATTCCGGCGTAAGCCGGTGCCGCGATGGCGGATGTTACACCCGGGACCACTTCAAAAGGCACACCGGCTGCGATTAAATCCTCGGCTTCCTCACCGCCCCGGCCGAATATAAAAGGATCTCCGCCCTTGAGCCTGGCTACGATGCGGCCCGATTTTGCTTTGTCAACGAGCAGGGCATTGATATCTTCCTGGGGGAGGGTGTGCGCGCCGCCCTTTTTGCCCACATAGATGATTTCGGCATCCCCGTGTGCATATTGCAGCAGGGCGGGAGATGCCAGGTAATCGTAAACCACAACATCGGCTGCGCGGATGCATTCGGTTCCTTTGACGGTAACGAGACCGGGGTCACCGGGACCGGCCCCGATAAGATATACTTTACCCTTCATCGGCATTTTCTTTCAAGAGATCCAGAATTTTTTTTGCGCCCCGGCCAAGGAGGCGGTGGGCAAGGGCCACTCCGATTTTTTCCGATTCCGACATATGGCCGGAAAGGGAGTCCCGAATGACCGTATCGCCTTCGATGCTCGCCACAAGCCCCTCAAGAACATAGCCGTTTCCGTCGCACCGGCCGAAGCCTGCCACCGGAACCTGACAGCTCCCCTCCAGTCGGTTTAAAAAGGCCCGTTCACCCATTACGGTGACCCGGGTTTTTTCGTGATCCAGAGCACCGACACAATCCCTGGTTCCGGAGTCATTCTCACGGGTTTCGATACAGAGCGCCCCCTGACCCACTGCCGGGAGCATGACCGATTCGGTTAAATATTCCGAGATTCTGTCTTCAAACCCGAGACGCTTGATGCCGGCGGCGGCAAGGACAATGGCGTCGAGGTGCTCGGTTTCGAGTTTTCGCAACCGGGTATCCAGGTTCCCCCGAAGCGGCACGATCACAATGTCGGGGCGAACATGTTTCAATTGTGCCGCCCGCCGCAGGCTTCCGGTACCGACACGCGCGCCGGTTTCTAATTCGGCAAGCTGTCTGCCGTTTTTTGAAATCAGGACATCGACGGGTGTTTCACGCTCCGGCACCGCACCGATGCACAGCCCTTCGGGTATGACAGCGGGCATATCCTTCATGCTGTGTACGGCCACATCGATCCGCCCGTCTAAAAGGGCGGCTTCGATCTCTTTTACAAAAAGCCCTTTTCCACCGACCTTTGCCAGGGGGGTGTCGAGAATTTTATCTCCGGTGGTCTTGATGACAACGAGTTCGGCAGATAGGGATCTGTTTCCGGATTCTAACGCGGTCTTTACCCAGTTTGCCTGCCAGAGTGCAAGCCGGCTGCCCCGGGTTCCGATATGAATGGTCCTCGGCATCAGTGGCTGCAACCGGCGCAGCTGCCTGCAGAGCAGCCGCCGCAGGATGAACCGGCTGACGCAGAAACTGTCTCACCCCCGCCGTCCTTGCTGACAAACCCGCATGCGGACATGAGTTTTCCGACTTTTTTGCTGTTGCAGTCGGGACAGCAGGGTTTGTCACTGCCCATGACGAGATATTCAAAATCCGCTTCACAATCTTTACACTGGTATTCATAGATCGGCATAAAAAACTCCTATTATTTATGCATCCGGGAGTCTGTTTCTCCCGTCATGCATCGATTCAACCTGTAAAAATGATTTCCCCCCATCGTGGGTTTGCCAAGATGAAATGGTAATCATTTAAATTCGAAAATCAATGCTCGATTGCTTCAATAACCCCTGCGGCAATCAACGGGAGCATGATTTCATGATGACCGGTGAGCTGGAAGCCCCGACCGCCTGTTTCGGTCGGTCTTTTAACCACATTTGTCAGGGGGCGGTAGTGTTGAATAAAATCCATGTTTACGGTGGTAAACGCGTCTACCCCGTATCCGAGATTCCGGACCAGGGTCAGGGCTTTTAGAAAGACCTCGGGCAGAATCACCGCCGAACCCACATTCAGGTAGACACCGCCTTGAAGTGATGACACCACCGATGCAAACGTCCGAAAATCTCTATGCGTGGCAGCACCAGCAAGCTTTGGATCGAATCGGGCGTGCATATGAAAAATATCGGTTCCGAAGGCTAGGTGAACCGTTACCGGGATGCCCAGCCGGGCGCCGGCGGCAAGGAGGCTGATATTCTCATGGGGCATGGAATTTTCCATGATAACCTGTCCCACCGCCTCACCCAGGCCGAAGGTATGTTTTTCGGCTGCCTGAACGGCATCGCCTAAAAATGCGGCTGTTTCAGAGGCCATGCCGAAGGAGCCGTCTTTAAGGGATGGTCCGACATCTTCCGAGGTCTTGCCGAATGCCGCCAGCTCAAGGTCGTGGATGATTCCTGCGCCATTCATTGCAATAGCGGTGATGATGCCCCGTTCCATCAGGTCGATGAGCACCGGGTTTAGCCCCACCTTTATGACATGGGCGCCCATACCGAGGATGACGGTTTTTTTCCCCCTCGTCGCCGCAGCGACGGCGGCAATGACCGCCCGTATATCTTTTCCCGCCAGTATATCGGGGAGGCTGTCCAGGAAACGGTTCAGCGTACCCTGTTTCCGCCAGACCTTTGAAAAATCTGAGACATCGACCTTGCTCTGCCGGTTTGACACCGGATAGGTTTTAAGGGCTTTAAGATCGATGGGGTTGAAGCGCTTTGTCATCACGTTGCCTATTGATATTTCTCGGGAAAAAGTATCCGGTCCACAAGGTCGCACAGGATGTGGGCAATGGTAATATGGGTTTCCTGGATCCGGGCGGTGACATCAGACGGCACCGCGTAGATCGTCTGGGCGCACCGGGCCAGCTCCCCCCCCCTTCCCGTCATGCCCATGGTGTGGAGACCCATCTCGTTTGCCGTTTCAATAGCCGTTACGACATTTTTGGAGTTGCCGCTGGTGCTGATTCCCCATGCGACATCGTCTTTTCTCCCGAGAGCACGGATCTGTTTGGAGAAAACATCGTCAAACGTGTAGTCGTTTCCGATACTTGTTAAGATCGATGAATCCGTTGTCAGCGCCATGGCCGCCATGGGCGGTCGTTCTATTTGAAACCGGTTGACGAATTCCGCTGCAATGTGCTGAGCATCCGCGGCACTTCCGCCGTTTCCGAAAATCATTATCTTGTGCCCGGAAACCAGGCAGTCGACCAGCATTTCGGCGCCGGTGGTAACGGTCTGAACATTTTCGGTGATGGTCTGTTTTTTTACCGTGATGCTCTGCTCCAGGATTTCAAGAATGGTCTGTTTCATCGATTCAGTCTTTTCCTTTGTATTCAAGAGTTTTGGGGTGTTTCGGCCGATAAACGATTTTGGGTCTCTTCGATCAACTCGGTAGAATCATGGCCCAGGGTCCGGGCGATTTCAAATTCTTTGAGCGCCTCCTCGAATCGATTCTGTTTGAGATAGAGGGTGCCGAGCCGATGCCTGTAAAGACCGTTTTCTGGAGATATTTCGACACTCTGCAGACAGAATGTTGTGGAAATTTCCAGGCTTTCACCCTGATGGTCATACATGCACCCCAACCCGGAGAGCGCTGCTGCATCATTCGGATTCAGTTTCACCGATGATCTAAAAGCCGATATGGCGCCGGCCGTGTCATCCAGTGCCGACAGGCAGTCTCCCAGATAGCGGAATGCGGTTCCGGCATCCGTGTCCAGCCTGACGGCCTTTTCAAGGTAGGGCCTCCCTTTTTCCGGATCATCCAATTCAAGATAGAGTTTGCCGGTCTGGAGGGCGATTTCAAAAACATCTTCACCCATATGGTCCGCTTTGAGAAAACAGGCCAGGGCCTTTTCATTATCTTTCCGGAGCAGGTTTACGATTCCCATGTTGTACATGGCCATAAATTCTTCAGGATCCAGCCATACGGTGGTGTCAAATGCTTCAAGGGCTTTATCCAGGTCTTCCATAACACCGTAACAGACCCCCAGGCTGTTGTGAACATTGACGTTTGACGGATCTATCAACAGCGCCTTTTTGAACTCTTCGATAGCACCGGGAACATCTCCCCTGGCATAGTGGTTGTCGCCGCTGATATTCAAGCTGACCGAGTCAAAGGGGACCGTGCTGTCCGACCCGAAAAACGCAGCGTGGTCCAGTGCTTTTCGGGCATTTTCAAGAATCTGCGCTCGGGTGTAATTGATGGTGGGGTAGCTGGCAATTCCGATGGAGACGGTGTCGTCCCGGGCCACGGAATGCATCTTTCGAATTTTTTCCGCCACCGACAGACAGGCGGACACATTCTTTTCAGGGAAAAGACACCCGAAGAGATCCCGGTCGAGCCGTCCCCACAGCCCCTGGTGTGGTTTGCAGCATTGATGAATGATTTTTGCCGTATCCATCAGAATTGCCACATTCTCATCGCTGACGGCATCTTCAGGGAAATTATCGATTTTTACCATCATTGCACTGAATGAAAATGCAGTCGATAGATGGTTTTCCACAAGGTCGGTGAATGCTTTTCCGACGGCTGCCTCCGGAAAGGATGCGGCGAGCTGTTCCTGGCCGGGAAAGGATTCCGTCACCGGTTTTTCTTCCGGATGTCTGACCTCTGTTTTTGAGAAAAGAAATTGATCGGCGGATTCTCTGCTGCGTGAAACGGGATTCAGATTGGGTCTCATGATGCGGGCCTCTTTAGCAGGTTTTGAAAAGCCTGTTGAACCGTCAAAAGCTCATCTTCCTGAATTGTTCTTGCATCCATTAGAAATATATCGTTTTCAATTCGTCCGATAATGGGCGGTCTGCTGGACCGCATCCATGACTCGATCGCATTGGAAGACAGATTTGCCACAGCGATGCCCACTCCCATGCTCGGCAAGTCCAGAGCGGGTAGCGAACCGCCGCCGGGTCTTGAAACACAATCTACCAGGCAGGCCTTTAGACGCGGGTCGTCTATTTTTTTAAGCATCCGGAGCAGCTTTTTGGCACGCTTTTCAATATCGGATATCGGCATTGTCAGCATCCGGAGGGTCGGAATGGCACGGATTGCCTTTCTTTCATCCCGGTAATGGCCCATGGTTATTTCCAGGGCGGCCAGTGTCATCTTGTCGATACGAAGTGCCCGGGTCAGGGGATTATTCTTTATTTTTTCAATGATCTCTTTTTTTCCGACGATGATGCCGGACTGGGGGCCGCCGAGAAGTTTATCCCCGCTGAATGTGACAAGGTCCGCGCCGCTCCGAACCGAGTCCTGAACGGTCTGTTCTTTTTGGAGGCCGTATTCGGCAAAATCGATCAACGTTCCGCTGCCGAGGTCTTCCATCACCGGAATGCCCTGGCTGCGGCCCAGTGCCACCAGGTCTTTTAAGGTTACTTCGGCGGTAAACCCGACGATGCTGTAATTGCTTTGATGGACCTTGAGCATCAACGCGGTTTCGGGGCCGACAGCGGACTCGTAATCACGAAGATGCGTGCGGTTGGTCGTACCGACCTCTTTTAAGATCCCGCCGCTTTTGGTCATGACGTCCGGAATCCGAAACGAGCCGCCGATCTCCACAAGCTCCCCCCTGGATACGATGACCTCTTTCCCACTGGCAAGGGTATCCAGGCAGAGCAGCACAGCTCCGGCATTGTTGTTGACGACCATGGCGGCTTCGGCGCCGCACAGGTCGCACAGTATCTTTTCAACCGCAGAATATCGTGAACCGCGTCGGCCCTCTTTGAGGTCAAATTCAAGATTGGAGTAGCGGCCGGCAATGGCGGCCATATTGCCAATGGCATCTGCAGAAAGCAGGGAACGGCCCAGGTTTGTGTGGACGACAATGCCGGTTGCGTTGACGGTCCGGGTAAGGTTCGGCGACATTTCATCCGAGACCATCTTTTTTACCGCCCTAAGGATACGGGTATCCGACAGATCGTCTTTCTCAAAAGAGGCATCCGGTTTCAGTATCGATTGCCGCAGGTCGTCGATGACCGCACGAATAGACCGTACCACGATCATCTTTGGGAGGTCTTCAAAATGGGAATCGTTTTTGATAAGTTCGAGGATACGATCAACACCGGGAAGGTTTCTTAAAAGGGATTGCGCCGTATCTTTTTTTTCCATTATTTTTTCCGGACCATGCACATTCTGCAGCAGCGTGGATAGCCTCCCATCGGTTTTCGAAATCATGTCTGGAAATTAACTCAAACCCTATAACATTTCGTCGTACCGATTTTCAATAAAATTCTTTAAAGGGTTGTCAATGTTCAGGAAAAATGCTTTATGATATAGCGGTCAGCGGTTGACAAATTCGTAATAAGTCGAAATCCCGCGCAAGGCCGCAAAGCATAGAGAATATTAGGACACCGCTCGTACCCTACCTGCCGGGCGCAGCCCGGAGGGCGAAGAACGGTGCGCCATGCACTATTCTCTATGCTCAATCATTCAAAGCCGGTCGGACTTTACTGGAGCGTTATAGATAACCGGGAAACTTTTAATGTCACATACTCAGTTACATTCAGAGAGAAAAGAGATGAAAAGCATCCTCGTAACGGGTGGGTGCGGTTTTATCGGTGCGAATTTTATCCGGTATCTTCTGGCCCAATCGGATTTTGGGGGCAGAATTGTCAATGTGGATAAATTGACCTATGCCGGTAATCCTGAAAATCTCTCAGACATCCCTGGGGCATATCCGGACCGGTACCGGTTTGTCCAGGGCGACATTTGCGATCCGGAAGCCATGGCCGGCGTTTTTAAAGACCATGATGTCGATACGGTCTGTCATTTTGCAGCAGAATCTCATGTGGATCGTTCCATTGTTGCTCCGGACGATTTTGTTCATACCAATGTCCTGGGAACCTTCAACCTTCTTGAACTTGCCCGTCGGTTTCAGGACCGGATGACGCTTTTTCACCATGTCAGCACCGATGAAGTATACGGCGACCTTGAATCGACCGGTTATTTCTCGGAAACGACACCCTATAACCCCAGCAGCCCGTATTCCGCATCCAAAGCGGCATCCGATCATCTTGTGCGTGCATACAGCCGGACATACGGATTACCGGTCACCCTGTCCAACTGTTCCAACAATTACGGGCCATATCAGTTTCCGGAAAAACTGATTCCCCTGATGATTCTCAATGCCAAGGAAAAAACCCCTCTGCCTGTTTACGGAGACGGGAAAAATGTCAGGGACTGGCTGTATGTCGAAGACCACTGCCGTGCGGTCTGGGAGATCATGAAACACGGGAAGCGGGGAGAGACCTATAACATCGGCGGCCGTTGTGAGATGCAGAACCTTGACGTGGTTCACCTTATCTGCGATCTTCTGGATGGCATGGAACCACCGTCGGGTGCAGGCTCCCGAAGAGAACTTATTGCCTTTGTCAAAGACCGGCCCGGACACGATCAGCGGTATGCCATCGATTTTCGAAAGCTGGAAAATGGATTGGGATGGGCTCCCCTGGAATCTTTTGACACCGGGATCGAAAAAACCATCCGCTGGTACCTGGAAAATTCGGCCTGGGTAAACCGGGTCCGGAGCGGTGAGTACCGGAAGTGGATGAAAGAGCAGTATGCCTGATATTCCCCTAAGCCGTTTTACCGAATCAGGCTTAGACCCGACAAGTCGTAAATCCCGTTTTGTCGGGGAAATTCCAAAACACAAATATCAAATAACAAACAAATCACAATGACCGAAATTCAAAATTCCAAACAAGAACATAACTTAGAAGAAAGGGCGTTCCATTCTATGTTTTGGTCATTGGGTATTGTAATTTGAAATTTGTTTGTAATTTGGTGTTTGTAATTTGGGATTTTAGTTGGTTTTTGCATAAAGTGTAAAGAAACTAAGAATTAAGACTCTGGTAAGGAAGATTCAATGAGAGACCCAAAGGATTACATCATATTCCCCCTGGATGTGCCGTCGCGAAAAGAGGCGGAACACCTTGTCAAACGGCTCTCCGGCCATATCGGGATGTTTAAGGTCGGACTGGAACTGTTTATCCAGGAGGGACCGGATATTGTCAAGATGATCCATTCATTCGGAGACACCGGGGTTTTCCTGGATCTCAAACTCCACGATATACCGGCCACCGTATCCCGGGCCGTGGCGGGTATTGCCGAACTCGGGGTACATTTTGCCACGGTGCACTGTGGTGAATCGCCGGGGATGCTGGAGGCGGCGGTTGCCGCAGCCGGCGGGCGCCTGGCCCTGCTGGGGGTTACGGTGCTGACCAGTGTGTCGACTGAAGATATCCGGGCCGCCGGATTCAACGAAGAATTTTATACGGACATGACCCGGCTCGTTCTCAAAAGAGCCGCCATGGCAAAGGCAGCCGGATGCGCCGGAATCGTATGCTCGGGTCAGGAGGTTTCCCTGATAAAGAAAACCTTTGCGGATTTTGTGGCCGTTACCCCGGGTATCCGGCCGTCCTGGCAGGGTGCTGATGATGATCAGAAACGCGTTACCACACCGGCCCAGGCCGTTAGCAACGGTTCGGATTACCTGGTGATCGGCCGGCCCATCAGAGATGCGGATGACCCCCGGGCGGCTGCAAAGCGGATCGCTTCAGAGATCGAATCGGCCCCAAAACCGCTTAACCCATAATAAAGATAAACCAAACGGATGGATCGGATTATGAGCAACGAAAAATTGATCGAAGAACTTCGGCAAAAAGCAAGAAGGCTCCGCAGGGAGTCCCTGTTGGTGATGAAGGAGATGAATGCCGGGTGGCTCGGCGGATCTTTTTCAGCGGCGGAATTTGTCACGGCACTGTTTTTCTACCGGATGAGACACGATCCTTTGAATCCCTGCTGGGACGCCCGGGATCGGCTCGTAATGTCCAAAGCCCATTCCTGCGAAATCGTCTATGCCGCCCTGGCAGAAGCCGGCTACCTGAAGGAAGATGAGCTTAAAACATACAGCCATCCGGGTTCACGGCTCCAGGTTCATGTGGATTGCAGCGCACCCGGGATCGACTGCAGCGGCGGTTCACTCGGACTGGGCCTCTCCTTTGCGGTGGGCGCTGCAATGGGTGCCTTCATCCAGCCCAGGGGAAGCAACCTTTCGGCAATGCACCGGGAGAGCCCTGCACGATTCAGGGTCTACTGCATTCTGGGAGACGGTGAATGCAATGAGGGACAGGTGTGGGAGGCGGCCCAGAACGGTGCGCATTACCGGCTCGACAATCTGACCGCCATCGTGGATCACAACAAGTTTCAATCCACCGATACCGTGACCGCCAGGATGAATCCGATCTCTCTGGCAGAAAAATTCCGGGCTTTTGGATGGGAGACAACAGAGGTCGACGGCAACGATCTGGGCGCGGTTATCGGGTCACTGGACTGGATCCTTACGGTCAAAGACAAACCCCAGGCCATTATCGCCCATACAGTGAAAGGAAAAGGGTTTCCGTCTTTAGAGGGAACCAACTGCCATCAGGTGACGCTGACCGATGAACTGTTGAAAGAGGGCCTTGAAGCGCTCGCCGAGTGATCGTTTTCTCAATTATCACCGGAAATTATTTTCCTTAATATTTAGAGAAAGGCCATATCGTGAAAACATCATGCTTAAAAACTGCCCGAAACATCCCGGCGAGTATGTACGCCGGCCACAATCGTGCATTGATCGAACTGGCAAAACAGAACGAACAGATCGTTTCCTGTTATGCCGACTTTCCCGGCGGAGCAGCTGCCGACGTCTTTAAAAAAGAATTTCCGGACCGTTACATTGATGTCGGTATTGCAGAGGGGCATCTGATCACTGCTGCGGCCGGGCTCGCCGATGCCGGTTTTATACCGTTTACCCACTGCCACACCCTGTTCGCACTGGGTCGTGGATATAATCAGATCCGCCAGAACGTGGTCTACGACAACCGGAATGTAAAGATCGTTTTGTGCACATCGGGGGTGGTCTGGGGCGGCATCGGTCCATCGCATCTTTCGGTGGAAGATATCGCCGCCTTAAGAGCCGTACCGAACCTGGTCCTTCTTTCCCCGGCTGATGATGTGAGTGCTGAAAAAGCAACCTATGCCGCTGCAGTGCACAACGGACCGGTGGCCATCCGCCTTCATGCCGGCGAGTTTCCCACCGTATACACCGGCGATCTGACCTATGAAATCGGAAAGAGCCTATGTCTTTCAGACGGCATGGATGCAGCAATCGTTGCCACAGGGATACTGGTCCATGAGGCCCTGCTGGCCGCTGAAGCGCTTCAGAAAGAGGGTATTCAGGCCCGTGTGCTGGATATGCATACCATAAAGCCCCTTGACGAAGCGGCGGTTCTTTCAGCGGCACGGGAAACCGGGGCCATTGTAACCGTTGAAGACGCAAGCGTGATCGGCGGTCTGGGAGGCGCGGTTGCTGAGCTTGTGTCGGAGAAGTCACCTGCAATTGTCCGGAAAGTCGGTGTTTTGGACCGGTTCGGCGATTCCGGCACTACCGAAGAGATCAAAAAGACCTTCGGTCTTACCGCAGAATCGATCTGCAGCGCGGTTCGCCGGGCGATTGCCGCAAAACATTCTGTCTAAGGAGTAGGACATGGGAAAAAAGAAAAGCCGGTTTGACCTCCAGAAGATGAAAGAAGACGGTAGACGGGCGGTCTGGATGACAGCCTATGATTTTACCACCGCCCAGCTGGCGGAGAGGGCCGGAATGGAAATGCTGCTTGTGGGTGACAGCCTGGGTATGACCGTATACGGCTATGATGGAACGGTTCCGGTCACCATGGACCAGTGCATCTACCATTGCGAGGCGGTACGGCGGGGGGCCCCCGATACCTTTATCATCGGCGATATGCCTTTCGGATCCTATCAGTCGGGCTGGAAGGGTGCGGTTGAAAATGCAGTGCGATTCTACAAAGAGGCCAATGTCGACTGCATAAAACTGGAGGGTGGCAAACGGGTGACAGAGATAATTAAAGCCATCAGCAATGCCGGCATGCTGGTAATGGGCCACATCGGATTGACCCCGCAGTCCAGCTCGGCATTGGGCGGCTTCAAAGCCCAGGGGCGCACGGCGGAAGCCGCAATGGCGACCATCGAAGATGCCTGGGCGGTTTATGAGGCCGGCGCCTGGTCGATACTGGTGGAGGCCGTGCCGCCTGAGATTACGAAAATGATGGCGGATGAACTGCCGGTCCCCATTTACGGCATCGGTGCGGGAGATTGCGACGGCCAGGTGATGATCTGCTCGGACATCCTCGGTGTGTTTCAGGCGTTTACCCCCAAGTTCGTTAAAAAATATGCGGACATCGGAGGAGAAATGCTCAAAGTATTCGAAAGCTACAGTGCCGACGTTCGGGCCGGTGAATTTCCGGCAAATGAGCACACGTATAAAATGATCGACGGTGAACTGGATAAGCTGAAAACGATGCGGAAAAAGTAAGAATTCGTGATATTTGTCTGTTTTTTGGGATTTGTCATTTGAACTTTCAGCAAAGCAAATCCCCTTTTGCCCCGGATCTTTACACCCTACTGTAATAGAGAACCTATGCCTGTAAAAAGACTATCTTTGCGATATGGACGCGGCGAGGTAAAATTTGAAATCCCCGGGGCGCATCTGCTCTATGAATTAGAGGGGAAGAACCAGGAACCTCCGGAAGACCTTTCCGCAGCCTATCTTTATGCGCTTCACCATTCCATCGACAGCCCGCCGTTGCCGGAGCTCATCAAACCCGATGACAAAGTGGTTATTACGGTAAGTGATATCACCCGCGGATGGCAGAAAAATGCCGATACCCTTCCCCTTCTTGTGGATATTTTGAACCGGGCCGGTGTCCCGGACCACCGCATCACCGTTATTGTTGCAGTGGGCGCCCACCGCCTGAATTCTCCGGATGAGTTTGTCGAGCTTTGCAGCCCCGAGGTTTGCCGCCGGATCCGCGTGGTGAACCACAACGCCTGGGACAGTGAAAACATGGTCTATCTGGGTAAAACTTCCCGGGGCACGGAAGTTTCCATAAACCGCCTGATTGTGGAAGCCGACAAGGTGATCTGTACGGGCGGGGTCATCTATCACTATATGGTCGGCTACGGCGGCGGGCGGAAAAGCATATTACCGGGTGTTGCGTCCCTAAAGACAATCCAACAGAGCCACATGTGGGCCATGAACAAAGTGGTGGGCAAGGGGTCCAATCCCATTGCCGCCAACAAGATGACCATCGGCAATCCGGCCCATGAGGACATGATGGAGGTGGCGGCGTTTGTCAGCCCTGATTTTATTATAAACGTGGTTCCGAACCTGGACGGGGATATATGCGGAATCTTTGCAGGTAATTGGGTGTCGGCCTGGTGGGAAGCCACAAAAGCGGTGGATAAGATCTTCGGTGTTGAGATTAAAGAAAAAGCGGATATCGTCATTGCCACCGCCGGGGGCTATCCCAGGGACATCAATCTTTATCAATCTCAAAAAACAATCGACAATGCTGTTTATGCCATGAAACCGGGTGGAGCGTGCATCATATTGGCCGAATGCCCCGACATTGCAGAGCCCAAAGAATTTTTCGACTGGTTCAACCATTCCGATTTTCTGGAAATGGAAAAGGCGGTCAGAGGTAATTATCTTATTTCCGGATGGGTGGCCGTACGACAGATTGAGTATGCCAATAAGGGGACCATCATCCTTCTCACAAGGCACGAGAATAACGAACTGGCCAGACGGGCGGCTGTGGTGCCGGTCAACTCCATTCAGGAGGGGCTTCGTGTGGCTTACGAAAACTGCGGCACATCGACGCCTAAAATCACCGTGATGCCCCAGGGGGCAAATACATTTCCCATCTATCGGTAGACAGTCGCCTTTACCGCTTCGACAACATCTTCAACGCTGGGGAGCACATAGTCTTCGAGGACCGGTGCAAAGGGCATGGGCACATCTTTGGCGGCAACCCGGGCCACCGGTGCTTTCAGCTCGTCGAACAGGTCGCTCTGGATCCGGGCGGTCAGCTCTGCTCCGAATCCACCGGTCAGACAAGCCTCATGGACGATGACCGCCCGATGCGTTTTTTTAACCGACGCGATTACCGTGTCCATATCCAACGGTTTCAGGGATCTCAGGTCGATTATCTCGGGTTCTATGTTTAACTCTGTCAATGCATCCACCGCATCCCGGCACAGGTAATAGCCGGAGCCGTAGGTGAGCAGGGTGACGTCGCCGCCCTTGCGCTTTACGGCGGCTTTGCCCAGGGGGATTATAAATTCCGGATCCTCTGGCACCGGTCCTTCCATTTTGAACAGGCGTTTGTGCTGGAAGAACATCACCGGATCGTCATCACGAATGGCTGCCTTTATGAGACCTTTTACATCAGCCGGTTCGCTGGGAACGACCACCTTCAATCCCGGGGTGTGAACAAACCAGGCTTCCAGTGATTGTGAATGCTGGGCCGCAGCCCTTAGCCCGGCACCGTCCGGACACCAGACGACCATGGGAAGCTTTACCTGGCCGCCGAACATATAGCGGATCTTGGCTGCCTGATTGCACAGTTCATCCATGCCGCAGGTAACAAAGTCGGAGAAATGAAAATCGACAACCGGTCGCATGCCGGTCAGAGCCGCGCCCACACCGCACCCGGCGATACAGGCCTCGCTGATCGGTGTGTCGATAATCCGTTCCGGATATTTTTCCGGAATACCGACAAACTGGCCGAACAGACCGGCATGTGCGGTGAGGTCTTCTCCCAATATAAAAACAGTTTCATCCCGGGCCATCTCTTCTAGAAGTGCTTCGGCCAGGGCGCCTGTGGCGCTGATAATTCTGTCGGACATAATACGTCTCCTTACGGATTTACGAATAGATCTTCCATTGCCGATTCCGGTGCGGGAAAAGGGCTTTCTTTGGCAAATGCAACGGCCGCTTCAAGTTCTGCTTCGATCTCTTCTGCGATCCGGTTTGATATTTCCTCGGTCAGAATTTCCCTCTTCCTTAATGCCCGGGTGAATCGATTGATGGGATCTTTCTCTTCCTGCCAGGCGGCAATATCTTCCTGGGTGCGATATTTCTGGGGGTCGCCTTCAACGTGCCCCCGGATACGATAGGTCTTATTCTCAAGAAAACTGGGTCCTTCCCCGGCTCTTGCCCGGGCAACCGCTTCAGTGGCGGCTTCCCGTACCGCAAGCACATCGTTTCCGTCCACTGCCACTCCGGGCATGCCGTAGCCGGCTGCCCGGGTACAGATGTCTCCCACCGAGCATGCATAGGACTGAGGGGTGGTTGAGGCGAACTGATTGTTTTCAACGGCAAAGATTACCGGAAGTTTCCAGATCGCCGCCATGTTCATGGCCTCATGAACCGTACCCCGGTTTGAGGCCCCGTCACCGAAAAAGACCACAGAGACCTGGTCGGTTTTTCGCAATTTTATGGACAACCCGGCACCGGTCATAATCGGCAGACCACCGGCAACGACCCCGTTGGCTCCTAAAATACCCAGGGAGAAATCGGCAATGTGCATGGAGCCCCCCTTGCCTTTGCAGTATCCGGTGACCTTTGCAAATAGCTCAGCCGTCATCCGTTTCAGATCCGCCCCTTTGGCAATAATGTGTCCGTGCCCCCGGTGGGTTGTGGAAATATAGTCGTCTTTGCGTAGGGCCGAACAGACGCCCACGGCTGAAGCCTCCTGGCCGATGGACAGGTGAATAAAACCCGGTATCTGGCCGGCAGCAAAATATTCCATGGCCATGGTCTCGAATTGACGGATGGTGACCATGGTCTTGTAAAGCGATAACAGCGTTTCGGGACTATCCTTCATAACGTTCTCCTAATTCAATATACTGTTTCATCATTGATCGGCAGGTCCGGAATAACAGATATTGAAGGGTAATAAAATACACTCTTAAAAAGCTTAAAATAGCGAGTAGCAGTCAGTTCACAGTGTATTAATAACTTCTCTACCGTTAAGCTGATTGCTGACCGCTGAAAGCTGATTCCTTTGCACCTCTAAACCATCAACGCGCCGCCGTTGGAGTCGATGCAGGCCCCGGTAATGTTTATGGCTGCATCGCTTACAAGAAAACCGATGACCCGAGCCTGCTCCTCAACGGTGGCTATTTTTCTTCTCGGAATGGCGGCAGCGACACGGTCCAGTTCTTCCCGGGAAGATTTGTCCTGAATCATCGGTGTCAATGTCGCCCCGGGACAGAAGGCATTAACACGGACACCTCTGGGTGTCAGTTCACGTGCCAGGTGCCTTGAGAGCCCTATCAATCCGTGCTTTGCGGTGGTGTAGTGTGCGCCGCCCAAAACGCTGCAGGACCGGCCCGCCAGAGATGCAATGTTTATGATAACCCCTGATTCACGTTCGATCATATGGCCTGAAACCGCTTTGCAGAAAAGGAAGGGGCCCCTTAAATTGACCCCCAATAAAAGGTCCCATTCCGAAGACTCCAAATCATTAAACTCCGTGCGCCGGAGGATTCCGGCGCCGTTGATCAGAAAATCGATATGTCCCAGCCGGGTCAGGGTTTTTTCAACTGCACCTTTTACCGCCTCCTCATCGGCGGCATCGGCCGTTTGGGTGAGGGGCCTTGCAAACCCGCTGTTTTCGATCCGGTTTGCGGTGTCATCGAGTCCGGGGCCGTTCAGATCGATCAGAGAAACATCTGCCCCCATCTCCACCAACTGAACGGCTGCAGCACGACCGATGCCGCTGGCCGCCCCGGTCACAATGCCGCACCGAGCCGTCAAGTCAAAAACTCCTGTCATCATTGTCTCCTTAGGATTGAAATAAGAATCTGTAGAGGGTTACCAACAGGATAACCGCTCCCAGTAAAGCCGCAAACAGTACTTGGTCGGCACTGAATTTCTTCATGACCGGTTAGTCTTTTCCGTCCAGATCGAATGCCGTATGCAGCGCCCGTACGGCCAGTTCTGCATATTTTGCATCGATAACACAGGAGATGCGGATTTCCGACGTGCTGATGAGGCGAATGTTTATGTTTTCAGCGGCAAGCGTGGTAAACATCTTTGACGCAACACCGGAATGATTTTTCATCCCCACGCCGATGACAGACACCTTTACGATGTTTTCGTCTCCCTGAACCTCTTTGGCACCGATTTCAGCGGCTACCTTTTCCCCTATGGCCAAGGCCTGTTTCAATTGCGTCTGCGGCACGGTGAATGTCAGGTCGTTATTGCCCCCGGAGCGGGCGCCCTGGATAATCATATCCACCACAATCCCCTCATCTGCAAGGGGGGTAAAGACCTTTGCTGCAATCCCTGGGGTATCCGGCACCTGCTTGAGTACGATGCGTGCTTCATTCTTATCGCATGTGACTGCGGACACCACCAGGCTTTCCATGTCAGCGTTCTCGTTGATGACCATGGTTCCTTCCTCCTCGCTAAACGATGATCGAACGTGGATCGGGACGTTAAATTTTTTGGCAAACTCTACGGAACGGATCTGAAGTACTTTTGCCCCCAGGCTTGCCATCTCAAGCATTTCTTCATAAGAAATTTTATCTATTTTTTTTGCTTTCGGGCAAATATTGGGATCCGTTGTGTAAACCCCGTCCACATCGGTATAGATCTCACAGATATCGGCTTTGAGTGATGCGGCAATGGCCACCGCAGAGGTGTCCGATCCTCCCCTTCCCAGGGTCGTGATGTTTCCATCCGGATCACACCCCTGAAATCCCGCCACCACGACAATCGTATTCATTTCGAGATAATCTTTGATGCGGCGGGCTCCGATATCCAGGATACGGGCGTTTCCGAATGCACAATCGGTTCTGACTTCCGCCTGGAACCCGAGAAGCGATCGTGCCGGGTGTTTCATCGACTGGAGCATCATGGCCAGAAGCGCTGCTGTGGTCTGTTCGCCGGTCGAAAGGAGCACATCCAGTTCGCGTTTGTCGGGAAATTCGCTGACCTGTTTTGCCATGCCGATGAGGTTGTCAGTCACCCCTGCCATGGCTGAAAGGATTACGACCACACGGTTTCCCTGATCAGCGGTTTTTGCAACCCGATGGGCGACATTTTGAATACGCTCAAGATCGGCAACGGAGGTGCCGCCGTACTTTTGCACGATAAGACTCATAGGGCTTTCCTCAAGACTCGGTTTTAAAATTTTTTAGTTTTTTTAGCAGATTCACGGCGCGTTGTCCACATGCTGAAAAATCTATTTGGCGGATCTCATCATCTAAAATTTTCAGGGCGATATCCAGCCGTTCGGGTGGAAGGTACCGCCCGAGCCGCTCTGCCCATTCTATGGCAATGACCCCGTCTCCTTGGAGGATGTCGAAAAAACCGATCTCTTCGACATCGCCTGCTTCAGCGATCCGATATAGATCCATATGAAACAGTCTGCTTCGGCCGGGGTATTCATTGATAAGCGTATATGTCGGGCTGGTCACGTAGTAATCTTCTGAAACTCCCAGCCCCCGGGCCAAGCCTTGAACAAGTACGGTTTTTCCGGTACCGAGATCGCCGAAAAACGCCAGCACGGTACCGGCTTCGATCCATTGTCCCAGGGTGTCTCCAAGGGCATGGGTTTCGTCGGTGGAATAGGTGGTGATCTTAAATTTGGACATCGTGATTTATCTGCCTGTGGCCATCAGTTTTTTTATCTCTCCGGGAATCGTGTTCATGACGTCACCGGCAAGAAAACCGACGGGTCCCATGGTTTCAGCCAGTGTATCTGCGGCAGCTCCATGCAGATAGACGCCGGTGCGGGCGGCCGCCCTGGGAGTATATCCCTGGGTCATAAAACCGGCAATGACGCCGGTGAGTACATCTCCCATGCCGCCGCTCGCCATTCCGGGGTTTCCGGTAAGGTTTACATAAACGGTTCCGTCCGGATGGGAGATCACCGTCCGGGCCCCTTTCAGAACCACATGTACGGCATGGGCGGATGCAAAATCTTTGGCAGCCCCGATCCTGTCCTCTTGAATCTGCCGGACCGATGTATCCATAAGCCTTGCCATCTCTCCGGGGTGGGGGGTGATTACTACCGGTGCACCGGCTGTTTTCAGGGTTTCCGTATGCCCCGCGATGTTATTGAGCCCGTCCGCATCGATAACCATGGGGATCCTGCAGTTTTTTATGAGCCGGTGCACCAGGCGGACCGTTTCCGGCTCTGTCCCGATCCCCGGGCCCACGGCAAGACATTGTTTTCCGGACAGCTGTTTAATGATTTCATCATATGCGGATTCACCGAGAAACCCCTCTCCGTTTTCTGGCAGGGGCAGCGTCATGGCCTCGAGTACGAGGGTTTCCGCAACCCTGTTTAAACCCTTGGGAATGCCGAGTGTGACCAGGCCCGCACCGGATCGCATGGCAGAGACGGCTGTCAGGGCGGCTGCCCCGGTCTTTCCGGTGGATCCCGAAACGACCATTAGATGGCCGGTACTCCCCTTATGCGCTTCCGGAGATCTTGGGGAGAGGCTTTCTTTGATCTTTGCGGCGTTGAGAAGATAGCGGGCGGGTGCGACCCTGTCTGCAATGTGAGGTGGAATTCCGATATCAACCACATGGAGTTTTCCGGTATATTTTGCACCCGGATAGAGGATGTGGCCGATTTTGGGAAAGGCAAAGGTTGCCGTGGTATGGGCCTGGATGCATACACCACCGGCCTTACCGGTGTCGGCGTTGAGTCCCGAGGGGATGTCAACGGAAAATACGGGCCTTCCCCGGTGGTTGATAAAGTCGATAATTTCCTTAAAATACCCCCTTACATCCGAATTCAGACCGGTGCCGAAAATGGCATCGATCCATATGTCCTGCGCCGTCATTTCGGCTTTGCCGGCGTTGAACGAATCCATATGCTTTATTTCAATGACCGGAATTTTCAACAGATCCGTCAGATAAAGATTTGTCTCCGCGTCACCGGACACATCGTTTCTGTCTGCCAGAAGAAACAGGGTGACCCGGAGTCCTTTTTGAGCCAGATACCGTGCAATGACAAAGCCGTCGCCGCCGTTGTTGCCGCGGCCGGCGACAATGCCGATCCGGGACCCTGAAAGATCTGGAAAGGTCGACAAAAAGACCTCTGTTGCCCCTTTGCCGGCATTTTCCATGAGAATTCTTCCGGGAACGCCGAAGGATTCCATGGTCAACCGATCCATCTCTCTCATTTCATCTGCCGATACCAGATACATGGGATGCTCCTGTTGGGGGAATCGATACCTGCGATTAAACACCGTCTATATCTATACCATATCGGTTGGATATTTTCGATTGCATATTCAATTTTCAATAGTGATGGCTTCGTAAAAGGCTGGGAAAATGGTTTGTTTTACGAGCGTGTTTAGTATTTGGTGTTTAGTGTTTAGCATTCCAAGAGACTGATATTTATAGGTTTATATTTGCACCAAACATTAAATACGAAACATTATACACTTGATGAATTCGAATTTTCCATTTCGGCGGGAATTGATGCCCCGGCGGGAGAATTATCTCTTGACATGAAACGACCTGACAGGTAAGACCAATAATTAAGGAGTCACAAACCCATCTTTTTAATCGTCCCCAAAAAAGGCATAGAGCTCCGGTTTTCGGATAATTTTTTCATACGGAAACCGGAAAAACGTAAATGATTGAGCAGACAGGAGGTATCTTATGGACAGCAAAAAGAACTTGCTAGGCTTTAATCGTCGTGAATTCTTGAAGGTCACCGGTGCAGTCGGGGGGGCAACCCTTCTCGGTATCAACCCCTTTGACGCCTTAACCGCAGGGGCGGCTGCTGAACCGATGGACAGCGTAACCTTGGCAGCCCAGGAAAAGCTTTATGCCGCAGCAAAAAAAGAAGGCGAGGTCACCCTCTATCAATCCTCTGCCACCCAGGCGGGTCATGCACTCGGCAAAGCGTTTATGAAGAAGTATCCGGGTGTCAAGTGCAACGTCTATCGCGGCGGCAGCACCAAATGCCACGTAAAGTTCGATACCGAGCGCCGCGCCGGCAAGGATATCTGTGATGTGCTTCATACCTCCCTTTATCCGGCGTTTATCAAGTATCGAGGTGACGGGGTCTTAATGAAATACGCCTCACCCCAGGCCAAATATTACCGGGATGACTGGACGGATCCGGAATATTACGCTCCTGTTCGGTTTACCACCATGGCCATCAGTTGGAATACGGACCTGGTAAAAGACGCAGAGGCGCCGAGAACATGGGCCGAGACAGCAGCGATCTGCAAAGATAAGAGATGGTTCGGCAAGATCTCCATCGGCGATCCCCACGGCGGTGCGACTTCCCTGACCCAGCTATACAGCTGCGTTGTCAAGTGGGGGGACACGGCATGGGATTGGTGGCGTGCTTATGGAGAGGCAAATGCCGGGACGTTCGCAAGCCACGGCGCCATGGACAAGGAGATGATGGCCGGAAAGTATCCCCTCTCCCTGGAACAATTGGATTACCGGATCAACAAGGCCATGGAGAAAAAACTGCCGGTCAATTCTCATTATCCCTCAGAGGGTGTTGCGGTGGCGCCGGGTCCTGCCGGAATCAACGCAAAAGCACCGCATCCGAATGCAGCAAAACTTCTATATAATTATTTTCTATCCTCTGAAGGCTGCCAGGCGTTTCAGAAGGGCGGGTACAGCAACACCGGGAGAAAGTCCGGCGGCATTAAGTGGAACTATCTGCCGAGCATGTCGGAACTGAACATCATCGACATCGATTATGGTCAGATGGAAAAAGACATGAAGGGCCTGTTGAAAAAATTCGATGATGTGTTCGGTGCTGGCAAGAAAAAATCCAGAGGCTAAGTAAACCCACTCCAGGATCCATCTGGGATCCATTTGGCCGGACGACCGGCAAAGGCGTCCGGCCATTATTTATTTAAAGACGAGGCTTCATGAAACGGATCATTCCCTATCTTAGACTCCTGTGTCGGCGAGATTCCATTCTGGTTATTGTGATCGCCGCCATGATCAGCATCACGGTGATCTACCCGCTATCGATTATGGTGGTCGGTACCTTTAAGTCAACGCCTCCCGGAGAACCGTCTCCGTTTTCGCTGGACAATTACGTCCGGATGTTTTCCAGCGACTGGTTCTGGGAAGCCCTGGGTCACACTATATGGATATCCGTCGGCGGGACCCTGCTGGGCGTGTTTTTAGGGGTGAGCATGGCATGGATCGTCACCCGTACCGACACCCCGGGGGTTTCAAAACTTGAAATCCCCCTGATCGTTCCATTCTTTTTATCCCCCTTTATCGGGGCGCTTGCATGGACCGGTCTGGCCTCTGCGGATTATGGAATTATCAACGGATGGTTCGACGCAATTTTCGGTGTCCGTCCGTTTGAGATATTCAGTCCGTGGGGGATGATCTGGGTGATGGGTATCTACTACTCTCCCTATGCCTTTCTCATCGTTTCCGGAACACTCCGGAACATGGACCCGACTCTCGAGGAGGCGGCATTAAGTTCCGGCGCCAATAAATTTCAGACCATGATCCGGATTACACTCCCGCTCATGGCCCCGGGTATTATGGCATCCGCCATTCTCATATTTGTGGCGGCTGCCGAGCAGTTCGGCATTCCGAGTGTCCTGGGGCTTAACCAGCAGTGGTTTGTCCTGACCACCCGCATTTTTTACTTTTTACAGGAATATCCCCAGGACTATTCCATGGCCGCCACCGTGGCCATGATGATGCTGATATTTACCGGCGGTATGGTGCTTGTAAGGAATCGGATCCTCAAACAGCGTGAGTTTGTCACCGTCGGGGGGAAGAGCTTCCGGCCCCACGTGATCCCCTTGGGAAAATGGCGGTATCTCACCTTGAGCTATCTGTTGGGATATATATTCCTGGTGGTCATTCTGCCGTTCGGCACGTTTATCGCCATTTCTTTTTTCAGATACTGGTCCATGTACCCGAAAATGAAGTATCTGACCCTTGAAAATTGGCATTACATTCTTTTTGAATATCCCACCACATGGGTCGCCATGAAAAATTCTCTTTTCCTCTCCATCGGCGGCGCGATTATCGCGGTCTTGATCAGTGCGGTGATTGCCTGGGTCGTGGTCAGGACAAAGGCATTTGGAAAAGATATACTGGATGCCATCGCCACATTGCCTGTTGCCGTTCCCGGGCTGATTCTGGGTGTGGCCTACATGTGGGCCTGGATCCGTTCTCCCATTCCGATCTACGGCACCATCTGGATTCTCATGATCGCCTATGTCTCGCGGTTTATTCCGTACAGCCTAAGATCCATCGAAAGCACCCTGCGGCAAATCGACAAGGGACTGGAGGAGTCGGCCAACATATCGGGCGCTTCATGGATACGGACGTTCTGGTCCGTGTCGCTTCCCCTGTTAAGGCCGGGACTCGTGGCCGGTTTTATTCTGCTCTTTGTTACCTTTATACGTGAGTTGAGCTGCTCCATTCTATTGTATTCCAGTGGAAGTGAAGTGTTGAGTGTGACCATGTTCGACCTCTGGCACGACGGGATGTTTCCCAATCTGGCTGCCATCGGCACCCTGCAGCTGATTCTTACGGCGGTGGTTCTGATGCTGTTTTCCAAAATATTTAAGATCCGAATCACGGAAGTGGTGAGATAAGGATCCACTGCAAGTGCTCTTAAATACGGCTGCGTATGGCACTTGATTTATTCGGTCTATGGAAAGTTTAAAGTGCTTAAAAGGAAAGTTTAAAGTGCCTAAAATTTGAAGTGCCTAAAATTAAGGAATTTTATCAATTATATAAAGACCGCGCTGGAAGCGCATTCCACAATTTTAGCTCACTTTAGGCACTTTAAATTTCAAACTTTAAGTGTCGACTTGCTCAGGGGTGTTGACCTGATAAACATACATTCCTGTTAATACAAATTGGAGCACCCAGTAGAAAAGGAGGTATTCCGCTTATGCCGGACGTCAGAATAGAAAAAATGATCAAACGGTTCGGGAATGTGACGGCTGTTGCCGGTGTCGATATCCATATACCGGATGGAAAGATTATCACCCTCTTGGGGCCTTCGGGTTGCGGAAAGACCACGATACTCAGATGTGTGGCCGGTTTCGAGAATGCGGATGAAGGCCGGATATGGATCGGCGACAAGCTCATTTTTGATGCCAAGGAAAAGATCAATATATCCCCACAGAAGCGGGGTATGGGAATGGTCTTTCAATCCTATGCCGTGTGGCCGCATATGAGCGTTTTTGAAAATATTGCGTTTCCACTCAGAATCCGCAAAGTATCCAAGGGCGAGGTCGATGAGCGGGTAAACCGGGCATTGAACATGGTCGGCATCGAAGAGTTGAAGAACCGGCTGCCGAGTGCCATCAGCGGCGGGCAGCAACAACGGGTGGCCTTTGCACGTGCCATTGTTTATGACCCGGCGGTTCTGCTGCTGGATGAGCCGTTGAGCAATCTGGATGCAAAGCTGAGGGAACGGATGCGTTTCGAGATACTGGAGCTGCAGCGGAAACTCGGCGTTACCACGATCTTTGTGACCCATGATCAGGAAGAGGCCATGGTGCTGAGTGACGAGGTTCTGGTCATGGAATTCGGAAAAGTCATTCAGCGGGGCGGCCCTGAAGAGATCTATTTTAACCCCCGCAATGAGTTTGTGGCCGATTTTATCGGAAAGATCAATTTCCTGAAAGGGACCGTTAAGAAACAGGAAGGTGACGTTTCAATCGTTAAAATTGAAGATGAAGGGTTTAAAAGCGAAATCCGGACCACCTGCTCGGATTTTCCTGAGGGCGCTGACATTCTGGCCTCCATACGGCCCGAAAATATCCATATCCATACCCAGAAACCGGATGACCCGGTCAATACATGGCAGGTCAGGATGGAGCGGAAGAATTTTCTCGGAGGTCTGTTCGATATGGAGATCAATATCGATGGTAAAGCGCTCCGGTGCCGGAGCCCTTTTGTAACAAAAGCCGAGACCGGCTCAGATGTCTATATACATATTAAGCCCGAAGATGTACTCTTGATCAAAGCGGATTAGGAGGCTTTTTGAACGCACTTGAGAAGATAATGGCCCGGGCTGCGGGCAAAGAAACGGTTGCCGTCGGAGAGATCGTGGATGCAGCGGTGGACCGCATCATGATTACCGAACGCCAGGCGCCCCGCGTGCTGGATAACCTGGAGGCGTTGGGTGTCCAAAAACTCCGGATGGCAAAAGATAAGGTGGTGATTATTTTCGACCATGAAGTGCCCCCGTCGAAAATTACTTCCGCAAATGCCCAGAAACGGGTGCGGGAGTTTTTCACCGGCAAGGTGACCCTTTATGATATGAATGTGGGGATCTGCCACCAGGTATTGTCCGAAAAGGGTCACGTGGCTCCGGGGATGCTGATCGTCGGATCAGACTCCCACACGGTGACAAACGGTGCATTCGGTGCTTTTTCCGCCGGTATCGGATTGACGGAAGCCACCGGTGTCCTGCTGACGGGAAAGATCTGGCTCCGCGTACCCCCTGTCATTGCCGTTGAAATGAGCGGCCGTATGTCTGACCGGGTATCCCCGAAAGACGCCATCCTGTATCTGATCGGCCGGGTCGGAGCTGACGGCGCCCAGTATAAGGGGTTGGAGTTTCGTGGCACAGGCGCCCGTGAGATGAGCATTGCCGGACGGATGGTCATGTCCAACATGTCTGTTGAGGCGGGCGGAAAGGCCGGTATTTTTGAGGCGGACGAAAAAACGCTTGCATATTTGAGCCCGCGGGTTTCTGAGCCCCTTGCACCGGTGCGAAGCGATTCGGATGCCCGGTATGAAAAAGTTGTCGATATCGACCTGGCCGGGCTGGCCCCGCAGGTTGCCTGCCCCCATACGGTGGACAATGTGGTTCCTGTGGACAACGTCACCGGTCGAAAGATCCATGATGCATTTCTGGGTTCGTGCACAAACGGGCGTCTTGAGGATCTTGAGATCGCAGCAGAGATTCTCAAAGGCAGACAGATCCACTCCGGGGTTCGAATGGTGGTGGCGCCGGCATCCACCGAGACCTATCTGGCTGCCATGCGCAATGGGACCCTTGAAACCCTTATCGAAGCAGGGGCCGTGATTCTAAACCCCAACTGCGCATCCTGTGCATCCATGCACATGGATATTCTAGCCGACGGCGAGACCAGTATCTCTTCAACCAACCGTAATTTCAGAGGTCGCAGGGGAAGCCGTGAATCGGAAGTATACCTGGCCTCTCCGGCAACCGTGGCCGCATCGGCCCTGGCCGGGTGCATTGCCGACCCGAGGGCGTGTTAATCGCATCCTGGAGAATAGAACATGTTGTTGATAAAAGGAAATGCATGGGTATTCGGTGATGACGTCAGTACCGACGACATCGCCCCCAGTGTATACCTCACCCAGTATCTCCCCCCTGAGAAACTAAAAGAGATCGCCATGGAAGGGATCGACCCCGGGTTTTATAAAAAGTTTCACGCCGGAGATCTCATCGTTGCCGCCAATAATTTCGGGTGCGGATCTTCCCGGGAAGAGGCCCCCATGGCCCTGAAATCCTTGGCGGTGGGCGTGGTGGTGGCCGAATCATTCGGGCGGATATTCTACCGTAACGCAATTAACGTGGGGCTGCCGGTGGTGGCCTGCCCCGGTATTTCAGAACGCGTTGCAAACGGAGACTCCGTTTCAGTAGATCTTGAAACCGGCAGGGTCACCATCGAAAAGACCGGTGAAATCCTCCAGGGGGAAGAAAAGCCTGAATTTTTACTGGATATCTTAAGAAAAGGCGGACTGCTTGAGCACCTGCGCCAGACGGTGGTGCCGGAGCTTATGGCGGAATAAAGGAGATCTGTTTATGGCAACTCGAAAAAGACGCCTGCGCGAACTGCTTTCAAGAAAAGAGATATTAATGGTGCCCGGTGCCTATGATGCGCTGTCGGCCCGGATGGCCGAGTCCTGCGGATTCGAAGCGGTCTATATGACCGGAGGCGGAACCGTGTGCGCCCAGCTGGGCATGCCGGATCACAGCGTCATCACCATGACGGAAATGGTGCTGAGTGCTTCCCGGATCGCAAAAGCCGTGAAACTGCCGGTAATATCGGATGCAGACACCGGCTACGGCGGTGTCCTGAATGTGATGCGGGCCGTGGAGGAGTTTGAATCGGCCGGTGTTTCCGCCATTCATATCGAGGATCAGGTGCTGCCGAAACGGTGCGGACATCTGGGCGGGAAAGAAATCGTTTCCGTTGAAGAGATGCAGGGGAAAATCCGCGCGGCCTGTCATGCCAGAAAAGATCCCGACTTTGTGATCATTGCACGGGTGGATGCCAAGGCGGTCTCAGGATATGATGCGGCGGTGGAGCGGGGGCGGGCCTATGCTGCGGCCGGCGCCGACATGGTTTTTCCGGAAGCCCTTGAAACCGAAGAGGAATTCCGTGCCTATGCAAAGGCGGTGGATGCGCCGCTGATGGCCAACATGACCGAATTCGGAAAAACCCCCTTTTTCTCTGCAGAAGCGTATCAGGAGATGGGGTATTGTATGGTGATCTATCCGGTATCGGCCCTGCGGGTGGCGTTAAAGGCGGTCCATGAGCTGTTTGCCGAAATAAAAAAAACAGGCACCCAGAAAGACTGCCTGGAGAAGATGTATACCCGCAAGCAGCTTTATGAGCTCGTCGGCTACCATGACATGCTCGAGCTGGAGAAGCGGTTTGCAGTTAAGTCTTCGGGCATATAACCCTAATTGAGCGTTTTTGCTCAATTGGGGTATAACTTTGATGAATTCATTTTCACTTGAGTCCTCGAATCTCTGGACCCTCGAACCCTATGCTCCAGGCACTATGCCCCATGCGCAATCATTCAAAGCCGATGGGGTTTGCTTGTGCTTTTTGGATAACAAGGTAGTATTTATTTTCTAAGTTTGAATTAAGAGGTGAAGCATGCACAAAGTCGCACTTTTGAGAGGAGATGGAATCGGTCCTGAAATCACAGACGCCGCTGTCCGCGTCATTGAAGCCGCCGGTGTGAACATCGAATGGGTTGATTTGGCGGGCGGTCAGGATGTTAAGGAAAAATTCGGAACCCCGCTGCCGGATGAAACCCTGGAAGCCTATCTTGACTGCGGCGTGGGCTTTAAGGGGCCTTTTGCCGTTGAGATGGATGATGAAATGATCCGCCCGAAGCTCCGGAGCGGTCAGCAGGTGCAAAGGGCTTATAACAGTGCTACCAATGCCCTGCGGCGTGAAGGGGGCGGTTATGCGGCGGTGCGTTTGGCCAGAAGCTATCCGGGGGTGCCGGCCCCCATCCCGGGAATCGATGTGGCCATCATTCGGGAGATCAGTGAAGATCTCTACGTTGCCAGCGAATACACCTCCGGTGATGATACGGCGGTTGCCTTAAAGATTATCTCCCGGAAGGCCTCAGAAAAGGTTTCCCGTTTTGCATTTGAATTTGCCAAAACCCATGGCCGGAAGCAGATGACGGCGATTCACAAGGCAAATGTTTTGAAGCAGACAGACGGGCTGTTTCTCCGCGTGGTCCGGGAGACTGCCGAACAGTACCCCGGGATCGAATTAAACGACCGGTTTATCGATGCCTCCTGCGCGTTGATCGTATCCAACCCCGCTCTGTTTGACGTTGCGGTGATGCCGAATCAATACGGGGATATCTTCTCAGATCTCTGCTCCTCTGCTGCCGGAAGCCTGGGACTCGGCGCCGGGGCCACATATGGCACCCAGGCCTGCCTGTTTGAGCCGGTGCACGGAACTGCCCCCGATATCGCCGGCAAGGGAGTCGCCAATCCGGTGTCGCAGATCTTAAGCGGTGTGTTGATGCTGAGGCATTTAAAGGAAGAGACGGCTGCTGCAGCCATTGAAAAAGCCGTTGAAACGGCACTGACCGATTCCGGCAACCACACACCCGATATCGGCGGCAGCGCAACGACTCAGCAGCTTACTCGGGCGATCATCGAACATATCTGATTAGACATATAAAAGATTTTGAGGCTGGAGGGTGCTGCGGGAGAGCGTTCAGCAACGGGCGACCCTATCCCTATGTGCATTATTTTTTAGGGAAGTAGTTCACTCCGGCCATATTCTTAAAATCCGCATCTTGAGTCCAGAGTATGGCATCATATGCTTTCGCTGTTGCGAGAATAATGCTGTCTGCCATTGGAAGGCGAGTTGCGTGACTTAATTTTGAAGCAGCCACAGCCAACTGGACCGTAAGATCTATAACCGTTCCTTTTTGCATCGCCGCGGTTACTTGAAGTGCTTTATTCTCGCTCGACTCTCGCAGAACAACCTTGAAGACTTCATATACCGTTATCGTTGGAACAACGAGCGAAGCGGTATCTTTTAAAGGATTCAGGAAATGCTTGGCATTCGGCTCGTCCGCAAAGTATGCAAGCCAGCCGGAGGAGTCGACAATATTCATAACCTGTCTTCCTCTCGTTCGAATTCAGTATTAATGCCTTTTAGGAATCCGCGAAGCTCTGTAATATCTCGCTCAGGTATAAATTCGATTCGGCCCTCATATCCTACAACCTGCATTTTTTGACCCGGGCGAAGATGCAATGCCTGCCTTATGGCCTTCGGTATTACGACTTGATATTTTGGTGATACAGTAACCGTTTGCATTTCGTTCCCTCCATCGATAATGATATGTCATACGATATCATTATCGATACTAAATTGTCAAACTTTTGATGCCGACCGCCGCGGTTGGGATCGGGCGAATAAAAAAGTAATCCGTGTAAACTTGTCGGATAGTCTTGTGGGGTCGAAGCTGAAAGCGTAGCCCCAAGCTGAAAGCGACTTGTCGGGTCGTAGCCGGAGGCGAAGCCTGAAGCCTGATCCGTAAAAAAGATGTTTTCCCTTCCAGGTAGGGATCTGTACCCTATACAAACGGGCTGTCGGGAAGCCAGCTCGACCCGGCAAACAACTCCCGGGCCATCGATACCCGGACGCCCACAAGGGGGTTTGCGATTTGGCAGACGTGAAGATCTCCTGAGATGCTGATCAGCATGGCCGCGTCCAGATAATCGATCTGCAGGGTTTTACTCGTAAGCAGGGCCATCTGATCCAGCGCCAGTTTTGCGGCCAGTTCAAGCGTCTTCCCATACCCCATCATCTGGACCTCAGTCGGGGTTACGATCAACGGTTGCCCAACAGTCAGACTCTTTTCCAAATGACAGATCAGGGTGACTTCACCGGTCGCCTCGACGCCGGATGAGTTTGACTCCCCGTCTCCCATTGCGGCATGCAGATCCCCCAAAGAGATCAGTGCGCCGGCAAGAAAGACGGGAAGAAATATGCTGGCCCCGGTGGTGAGGTGCTTGTTATCCATGTTTCCCCCGTGGGGGCCCGGGCTCGCTGTTGAAACCGGGCTGCCCGGAGGGGTTGTGGCAAGTTTTCCGATGTGAGGATTGGCCGGAACCCGGATCTTTTCTGAAAAAACAATTTCAGAACCATCGATATCAACAATCTTTGTGCGGGCTTTCTTTATCTTGTCACCGAACCCGGCCCGGCCGGGTGTCTCGCAAATAATTCCCTTACGGGTCAGTTTGATATCCAGTATATCGATTCTCAGCGTATCTCCCGGTCGGGTTCCGTTAATACATACGGGGCCGGTTACGGAATAGATGGGATTGAAACGGTCCTTGAAGTTTTCAGTCAGCTTGTTTTCAATTGAAAACAGGGGGATCCGGTCATGGGTTTCGATGGTGAATGCTTCCTGCAGGTTCACCTCAGCGCAAGGTTTATGGGTTTCATCGTAGGATGAAATCAGATGTTCGGCAGATATTTTCTTCATGCTCATGGCTGCTCAATCGTACTATTAAACGAGTACATCCAAAGACGCAAACAAGTAGAGATTATAGGCCTGTTTGGAACGTTTGAATGTGAGGCCGACTATAATTATAAAAAACAACGGAAAGTTAAATGATGGATCTTGCCTCAGCGATTCAAACTGAGAACTTAACGCATTTCCAATGCCTGCTCGATCTCTTTTCGGACGAGGCCTTCACTGCCCTTGAGAAACCCTTCAAGGGCTGCGCCGGCTTCCTTTCCACCCACTCGTCCAAGGGACCAGGCGATCATGCCCCGGAGCCTTTCGTCTGTGTTTTCATTGTAGGCGCGTATCAGGTCGGGAAGGTATTTTTGATCGCAGGTATTGCCCATGACCCTGGCCACATTCATTTTCCAAAGCCACAGGTTTTCCGCATCGATGTAAAACATGTGGGGCCATATTTTAGCTTTGAAAAACGCCTCGTCCATATGGAGCAGGGTGGGTAGATGAAAATCAGACTTCTTTGCCGCCACCCTTTGGTTAACCGGTTTGTCTTTCGCCCCCCAGGGGTCATTTCGGGGGCAGACGTTCTGGCAGCGATCACAGCCATAAACCCACAACCCCATCGGAATTCTCATCTCAAGAGGTGTGATTTTCATGTAATGGAATGTCATGTAGGAAATGCACCGCCGGGGGTCTAAATGCCGCGGTCCATTCAGGGCGCCGGTTGGACAGGCGGCAATGCATGTGTTCCTGCAGAATTCCGGGCAGCCGAATTCTTTTTCATCCTGCGGGTCATCGGGTTCAAACTCCTGATCAACCATAATGGCGGATAGAATAATCCGGGAGCTTTCATAACCGTCTCTGCGGGAATACATGAGGCAGTTTTTACCGACCCGGCCAATTCCTGCCCTGCCGGCGCTGGCACGGTGGGGCAGTTCGCGGGAGTACAATGCTTTGATGCCGTTTTTTCGCAGATATTCGACAAAATCGATGACCCGTCCTATCATTTCCTTTTTAAATATCCTGTCTTCATCAATGTAGAACTTGCCGAAATGGGTTTCCATAAAGGGGTCGAACGATTCTTTGAGAAACCAGTGAACCAATACGATAATAGATCTGGCCCCGGGTAATAGATTTTGAGGATCGACACCCTTAATCAAACTGAAATCTTTCCGAATATAATGGCTGTAGGCTTCCTTCCGATCGAGCAAGACCTCTCTATGCGATTGAAACGGTTCAGCCGTTGTAAACCCTATTTCATCAAAACCAAATGCCCGGGCTTTCTGGATGACGTCGATCTTTTTTAACATCGGTTCTTTCTCCTGGCTCATTGCGATTAAACCTAAATCCCCTGCCAATAATATCTGCGTTTCCAGTTTGCAAAACGAACCCTATGAAATGTAAACACCCTGATGTAATCAGCCGTTGTTTTTCTTCCATAACCTTGCTGCTATATTCGAAGGAATAGACACAATAGATTTTTTAACTCTTTATCATTTCACTCGAACCCTTGACCCATCGAATCCTTGAATCCTCAGGGGTCACACCTCCTCAATTCGAGATTACCCACTTATTTTGCCATGACTGCTGCAACTAATCGGGAGATGACCCTAAATGTATAACGGAGATCATTCCGCAAATCAATGTTTCTTGAAACAACTACACTAAACCGGGTGCGTAGCCTGAAGCCTTTAACTCACGGCCAAATCAACCTACAAATTTGTTGACAATACAGATACTTGCTGGTTATTAGTTTGAATCTGCCAAACTGGAAACTTTTTGAAAGGACAAAAGGGATATGGAATTAAACGCCACGCAGCAAAAGAAAATCGACGATATCCTGCATTCTCACGATTGCAGCGATTACAAGTGGATTGACCCCAAACAGATCATCGTGGCCCAATGGGTCCGCATGAAGTGCATGTTCGGTTGTGGTGAATACGGCCGTGCCGGGGCCTGCCCGCCCAACACCCCCCCCGTGCCCGAGTGTGAGCGTTTTTTTAAAGAGTACGGAGACGCCATTATTCTGCACTTTGAGGGTACCATGGACAAACCTGAGGACCGCCATGCCTGGTCGGCCAAAGTCAACGCCAGGCTGGTAGAACTTGAGCGCGCCGTGTTTATGGCCGGCTTCGAGCGCGTCTTTCTGCTCTTTATGGATTCATGCTGTTTTTGCAAGGAGTGCAGCGGCAATCGCGAAACCTGCCAAAAACCCCGCATGGCTCGCCCCGCTCCGGAGGCCATGGCCGTTGATGTCTATTCAACCGTTCGCCGGGCCGGGTTCGAAATCAACGTGCGCACCGGCTACGAACAGAAAATGGATCGCTTTGCGTTCCTGATGGTACATTAGAAAGGGACAGAAACGAAATATAGGCACTTACCTGCTTAATGACGTCCCTCGGATGCCCGAACATATCTGATAGAATAACTAACCGCAAAGGCGGGAAGGCCGCAAAGGTAACTTTTAATATTCCCTTCGCCGCCAGGCGAATTAAAATGAAATCCGTGTAACCTATGAAACCCGTGTCAAAAAAAATGTTTTCCCTTGCGCCGGAATGCAGCAGTATCCATACCATCTAATCAACCTGTTGCCTCCCAAACTCACACATAATAAACTAAACTTCAATGTGTAAGAAAAGGAGAGACATTATGCCCACGAACTTAACAATCGACGATCAATTAATCGAAGAAGTAAGAATCCAGTCGATTTGGCGTTAGCTGCCGCCTGCCATGGGGAATATGGCATATTCATCAGATGATTTAATCCGCCAACCTGGAGACCTCTCGGAAGGAGGTTCGATGCCCGGCACCTTCACCAAAATGGATGTTGTTTCAGCCATTCAAACAGAGAACGGATATACCCTTAAAAAATCCACCGAAATTGTTAATACGCTTCTGGAAATTTTAAAATCCACACTTGCTTCAGGCGAGGATGTCCTGATCAGCGGGTTTGGAAAATTTAAGATCAGAGATAAACATGAGCGTAGAGGACGGAATCCGGCCACAAACGGTAATATCATCCTTTCGGCAAGGCGGGTGGTCACGTTCAAGTGTTCCGGCAAATTGCGGGATAAAGTAAATGGGGGTAAATGATATAGAGGTCAAAAAGGTCTTGACAAGGGTCAAGCGGAGACTTGACCCTTATTTTTATAACTACTACGGCGTAACCGACAATCTGCGCGGAATCGTGCGGTTTGAATGGGAAGTGAAAAAGCTGCTGTTTAAGTGGCTGAACCGTAGGGGGAAGAAGAACTGCCTCAATTGGGAAAGGTTCAATGAAATGCTGAAGCGATTTCCTTTACCGAAACCACGGATCAGGGTCAGTATGTTTGGCTTTTCGGTGAATTGACCATGTGAGGAGCCGTGTGCGTAAATAGCGCAAGCACGGTTCTGAGAGGGGTTAGCGCCAACTGATGTATGGTTGGAATATTGTGGCACCGCCCGGAAACCAGGCGGAAACGGAGAACACAAACATCGACCTGTAGCATCAGAAGAAACTAATCTACTCGACTTTGCGCATTATGGTCTATAGGCAAGGCCGAAATAAATCAGATCACATACACACAGAACAGTAGTGTCCGGTTAAGAATTAAATAATTTCAGTTGTTTATGACCTGTAGTAGTTGTGTTCCTGTAATCACCTGCTGTGAGTGCCTGTAGAATGGGCATTTTCTCAAAAAGAGATATACTTAAAATCTGTAAAATAGTGTAAAGAGACAAATTAATGTTCAGTCGTATTTTCATTTTGGGGTACCCCCGGATTTTTATCAGACTGGCCGGGGATGGCCGAAGAGGTGGCTGTATATTTTGGCGAGAAAAAAATCAGCGCCTTTGGTGTGGAGGCGGTCAGCCCCGGTATCATCGATGTGTCGAACACTCAGGTACACCAGATCTGCGGACGCATGGGCATCACCCACTACGAAGGGCTGGTGAACCTGGATAAACTCATCGGTCGCGGCCGGTTTCGCTTTATCGCCTTTCCGCTGAAATTTCGTCGCGGCAGCGGTTCCCCGGTTCGGGCCGTTGCCGCTTTTGAGGACTAGATAAACATAATTAGAAAAAGGGACATCTCTTTGGATCGGCCTCCGATGCACATCTCGGCAATCGGTCACCCTGTACATAATCCCATTAACAGGAGTCGGCGCCCTGCATGCAGCGCTCCTTTAAAAACTCTTGACAACAATGGGAAACTCATATAGTGGGATGGGAAAAACATTGATCAAACATCTCTTGTTGCCCGGAAGCGCGACGCTGATTACCCCCTCACTCGACCCATGTACCTCATTCGGGATTCTACCCTGAGTTGAGTCTCATCCAAAATTCACCTGCTGTAAGCGATATTCAAGAATCAGTTTCAGTGCCTGTATGTTGTCAGGACAATTGGGAAATGGACATCATCGTTCAATACCGCTTGTTGAGTTCAGATGCTGTTTCAGATGATGGATGGTCTGGAAAGGGGGTGAAAACATGTAAAGACGGAAATAAGTTCAGTATGTTACGTCCTGTAATTCACGAAGTTCAATCTCAATGGCAGATCACTCCGCATATCTGTGAGTGATTAAACTTCTGAAAAAGGGAGGTTTCAAGATGGCAAGGATTACATCTGTTAGACTGAGAGTCGGCCGTGTAACAAGCGCCACTGAATTTGCTGAACTGACAGTACGGGTAAACTGGACCGGCAGAGAACGTCAAGAGAATTTGTGGTACCTATTGAGCGGATATGTTGTGGAGCGCGACGACGGCAAAGATTTCTTTGACATGCTGCCGAGTGGCGGTATTCACTGGACCAGTATCGGTAATTTGGATGACTTTATTGGAACAATCGGCTCACAATGGGTGCGTCCAAATGGTCTGTCAAGCAGAACGTTCACCTTAAGAAGAAACTGGGATTTCGGAAACCAGGAAGCGGGAGCTGAGGAGTACATGGGAGTCGCCACCGTCGTTCCGGAAACAAGGGGTGACATTAAATTCGCTCCGGAAATAAGCGCCAATCTGGGATAAAAATCTGATACTGTTCTCATACTGAGAACCGAGTACATCCTACACTTAAGTTCCATCGGAAAGGGGGACGGTGATAGCCGCCCTCCTTTCGTCAGACGTTTATGGCTCACAGAATAACAACCGGAAACCATTTCAAAATTTAAAATAGGCTGGATACATTTCTTAAGCCGGGAGGGAAGAAATGACACGATTGTCAAAATCCCCAATGGAGATAAATCCTAATAGATCTCCTATGGACATTCATTATTATCGACGTCGAGACATTCACCTGCCGGGGGAGCCCCCATCGGAAACCAGGTACGACGAAGCTCATAAGGTGAATGAAGGGAGCTCAATAGTAGCAGCGGCGCCTCTTGATCCTCCGTCTGAGCAAGGACTGCCGGACAGATCATTTTCCGGTTCCGACACCAAAGGTAACAACATTCCAAGAATTCAAGACGAATCACCAGGCACGGCAGAGCCGATACCGTCAGAGTCATCGTTTACTAAGGAAGATAAAGAAGATACGCCTGAGATGAAAGGCGACTGATGCCGCCTCCTTTGAAGTTTTCGAAGATGACGGAAAGGCCCCGCAAGTTCTGCTGCCATTCAGCATGGACCGACCTCGGACAAACACAGGCTTAGATAAGCGAAGGGAGGAAGTGATGTGCTTAATTTTAGGCAAGACAAGAACGTTTCCGCAGAAAAACGGGCAGGATGTCCAGCTAAGGGTTTTTGGAGATGAGTTTTATGCACGTTACGAAACAACGGACGGTTACACAGTGGTCTATGATACTGGTGCGGAAAAGTACTGCTTTGCCATGATTGTAAACGGTCATCTGGTTTCCAGTGGTGCACCGATAAATAAACCTGTACCAAAGGCGATAATGCGTCATCTTCAGGATGACAAGGCCGTGCGTAATGAAAAATTCGATAAAAGATATGACCTGATGCGCCCCGAGGTCTCTCCCCCTCCGGGTGTTTCGGCAACCTTTGGCTCGGACAATGGTTTGTTGCCCGGAACACCGCTCAGTCGGGAAGCCAAAGTACGTGGCCTGACCATATTGATTAACTTCCGGGATGTAAAAACTCAAATAGGCACCGACCATGTTAAGGCGCTTCTCAACGACGACGACTTTTCCACAAATGGCAATTTCTGTTCAGTCAAAGAGTATTATAGAATTATCTCCAGCAACAGGCTTGAATATACAAATATGGTAGTGGGGCCTGTGACACTGAACAAAAACCGGGCGCATTATATTAAGAATCCATGCATGAATGAGGCACTTGACATTGCAGTTAGTGAATTTGGTATTGATCTTGGTCAATTTGACTGCAAGGAAAGAGGTGTTGTTGACGCTGTAAATTTTCTTTATGCAGGAGAAACCCTATACAGCGACTGGCTATGGCCCCACAATTATTCAATGGACTATTCTCACAACGGTATAAAAACTGACTTGTATACAATCCAGAGCCTGGGAAGAAAGCCTGTGGATATGAAAATAGGAACATTCTGCCATGAGGCAGGCCACCTTATCTGCCGTTTCCCTGATCTCTACGACTACGGGAAAAGGGACGGTGATTCAGACCCGAGTGCAGGCATGGGCTATTTTTGCCTCATGGCCAGCGGGAGCCATCTAAACAGAGGACGTTCGCCGGCTCCTGTTTGCGGTTACCTGAGAAACCTCGCGGGCTGGGCGGATAATGAAATAAGCTTGAACCGTTCAGGCACCTATGATGCAAAATGTGCTGATTACAACACAGTTCATAAATATTCGATGGAAGACAGGCCAAATGAGTATTTCATCATTGAAAACAGGACACGGATGGGTCTTGACAAATACTGCAAATCAAGCGGACTTGCTGTGTATCATTGTGATATTTTCGGCTCTAATGAATGGCAGGGCGGTACGGCAGACAGGCATTACCAGTGTGCACTTATCCAGGCGGACGGCGCCCGTAACCTTGAAAATAATCGTAACCAGGGAGATGAAGGAGACCTGTTTAAAGCGGCGGAAGGGATCGTACTTTCCAGCGGCACCATCCCGACATCAAAGGCATGGGGTGGCATGGAATCCGGACTGAAGGTAAAGAATATCAGCGCACCGGACGAAATTATCCATTTTGATATCAGCAACAATGCAGAACCTGAAGGGGACGGGGAAACAATCATTAAGGTATCTAGACCATCCCTGCTGATTCCCGACGATGACCCGGAAGGCATATCCGACGGCATACAGTTTTCTAAAGCCGGCACCATTGATCGGGTTGTGACGGTTGTTGATATAACACATCCCTATATCCAGGACTTAAAAATAGAACTGGAAACTCCCCATGGGGACACCCTCGTTCTCAGGGACCAGGAAGGCGGCGGAGAGGACGACCTGTACGTCACATTTGATTCAGACTCGATCCTGTCTTCCTTGAACGGCAAGACCTTTGCCGGTTTCTGGAAACTCCATGTGGTTGACCTGGCCAGGCGGGATGCCGGCAGACTCAATTGGTGGAAAATGGAAATTGAATATCAGAAACAAGAGAATCTGGTGAAAAAGGAGAAAATCGAGAACGTTGCCATACCGGATTCCGACCCCAACGGTGTCGATTCCACGATATCCATATCAGAGACAGGAAAAATCACCCAGGCAGTTATTAGTGTAGAACTAACACATTCTTATCACGGGGATCTTACGGTAACATTGACAGCACCTTCACGCAAATCCATCATTCTTATCCCTTTCAATTCACTGGGAAGTCGCCAGGGCCTTCTATCAGAATCATTTTCCTCGACCTCTGACCCGGGCATCAAACCCCTTCTCAATGAAGACTTGAACGGGGATTGGATACTGAATGTAAACGATAACTGGGAGCAAGACAAAGGCATTCTGAGGAAGTGGTCGATGGAGCTAAACTTTGAGAATTAATCCGCCAGAGGCTGACAAGGGTAAATCCTCCTGAGGCGGACAAGTTCCCCGTCCCTTGGGGCTATTTATAATTGCGATTCAATTGGCCAGATACTCATAAAGCCGATACCGAACCGATGCCAAAAGCCTGTGTTGGGCTCGTGGGTGTAAACCACCGGTTTCCCATCTTTAAAACCGTGCCAGAGGAGCTTTTCGTTACCTCTTTCGTCCTTTCTTAACTCCAACCGGAAGGCCGTCTGTTCAATGTTCTCTTCAAATCCCTTTGCCATCTCTTGGGCGATTTCAGGCACCTTCAGCACCACGCCGATTTCGGTGTTGTGAAGAACGGCCCGGGGGTCAAGATTCAATGAGCCGATAAAGACATGTTTACGATCGAAGACAAACGATTTGGCATGGAGACTGATCTTTGAGGCGCCGCTTGCCCCCCTTTTCTCCTTACGCTGTTTCCGGGTCATCTTTATGCTCAACTCATAAAGCTCGACTCCTCCGCGCAGCAGCTCCCGGCGGTATTTTTTATAGCCGGAATGCACCAACCCGACATCGTTTGATGCCAGGGAGTTGGTCAGGATGCGTACCCGGACGCCGCGCCGGGACAGCCGGGTCAAAAAGGCGGTTCCCGGCTTGCCCGGTACAAAATAAGGAGAGAATATGATCAGCTCCTTTTCAGCCCCTTCCAAATAGGGATTGAGCTTCGGCATGAGATGATATTCGGTTTTACTGAAATCGTGCAGAAGTTTTTCCGGCCGATCAAAAACAACCGCTCCATCTCCCCATCTGAATCCAACCTGGCCTTTTCGGATTTTGTTGGCCAGATCGGAATTACGTAACGCCTGCAGGTATAGAGAATCGGTTTGATCGGCTACAAATTTGTTCAACTCCCCTCGCAGTTTTTCGACCGTTTCAGGTGTCGGCGGATCACCCTTGAGGAGTACCGAAACAGGATAGGCCAGTTCACTGTTCCAATAGAGATCGAAGGCAGAAGAAACTTCTTTGGCCACCGGCCCGATGGCCATTACATCCAGATCGGCAAAGGCCAGATCCGGATGGGCATCAAAGTATTCTTTGCCGATATTGCGCCCCCCGAGGATGGTGACCTGGTTGTCCACCGTAAACGATTTGTTATGCATACGCCGGGTCACTGAACCCAAACGGGTCACAAACTGTGATATCCGGCCCACATTTCTACTGAAGGGGTTAAATATCCGCACCTCCATGTTGGGATGGCTGTCCAAAGCAGCCGCCCCGAGATCTCTTCCGGAAAGGTCCATATCGTCAACCAGCAGGCGGACCCTTACGCCGCGGTCTGCGGCTCTGAGCAGTAGCTCGGTAAACAGTTTGCCGATAAGATCATTGTGATACAGGTAATACTGTACATCGATGCTGCGCTCGGCGTAATGCGACAATACCGCACGGGCTACAAACGCATCCAAACCGTTTTCCAGCAAGTGGAATCCGGATTTTCCCTGGTGTGCCGCTCTTTCCTTTGCACGTGCCCTACCGAAAGCGGTATTCTCCGTATGGGTCAAAGCATACGATTCGGGCCGGTCAAAATCTTCAGGCAGCGTGGCGCAGCCGGCAATCATAAGGATCGCCACTGCGACCGATAGATGAAAGATAATGGCAAGCCTATACATTCTTTTTCCCCTGTATTCCCAATTTACAGCATAGATTCGGATAATATCCGCTGCGTGGGAATATCTGAAATTCGTATGCTATTGCGATGTGTTAAAAAATAGTCAATTCGGAGGCTCACCACGAAAATTTGGAGTCCGATTTTTCCGCAATCCGGTGAAAACGGTACATATCGAACAGACCGGCTTCAACCGGCTGGTCTTTGAGATATTTCCGGTAATGCCAGTCGGATTCCTCCCAGAAATTGGGGCTGTTCCTCTGGATGGCGTGTTTTTTGGCAAAACGGTAATAGTCGAGTTTGTCATTAATTTTCAGATAGGCGTCGATGCGGTGCTCGATCTGATCGATGGGGATGCGGCTGAAGGCGTTGGGATAGCTGCCCACGTGTCCCTTGACCACGGTGAGTGTGTCATGTTTGGGAACGCGTCGCCGGCCCTCTTTGAATATCATAGAGTTGTTGCTCAGGGCCTTGTTGCGGATAACCGTATACGCCAGATCTTCGGTATCATCGTTTGTGACGATGTGAAAAAAAGTGACATCGGGCAGGGCCTGGGTCTGTACGCCGCCAATATCGGCCACTCGCCGCATGGCCCTGTCGGCCTTTTGTTCGTCCGGGCCGGTGTTGGCGCCAACCCCCTTGCCATGGGAATAGCGATTGATGAAATCATCCGGATTCGTTGCCGTTCCGGCGTGTGCTATTAATTTCCGAAAGAACTCCGTTTTAGGGTCATCCGTGTGATATACGACTCTCGTGGTGCGCTCAAGCCCACGAAATTGCATATCCAGATAGTTTTCAGCACTCTTAAGCGCTCCCTTATACCAGTCCGCCCATATTGTACGGCGGCTTTCTATGGGCAGGAAGCTTAAAAAATTATTCTCCCCCTCCATGCGAAGGAAATCCATATAGAGGCGCGTTTCCAGTTGATGCCCCAGATTGCCGTACACATTAAAACCGGCCACCAGAAGATAGTGGATCCGTTCGAACAGGGGATAATCGATCACCCACCCGGTTTTAGGCATTTTGCCCACAAACCCGTTGACGACGCTGGCGCTGTCAAAATGCCTGAAAACCGTCAGCAGGACATTCGGGTTGGCACCGTCGCCATTCCATATATAGCTGATATCATTTCCCTTGTCGTCCGGATTCAGTTCCATCAGGTACTTTTCCTTGGCAATCAGGTATTTTTTCTGGAGGCCGGCATACTTATGCCAGGTATTTACCAGCCGAAGCGTGCTTTTTCTTTCTGACGGGATGCGCAGCAAATTGCTGACGCGGCTGAGAAAGCGCGTATCATTGCTGATCTTATCTCTATCCGGGTCAAAAAACGCGATAAAAAAATGATCGTTGATCACGTTGAGTGCTGCCTGGCCGCGGCATACCGGCCCTTTAATAAAACCCTCGACAAAGAAGCGGGCATCATCCAGCATGAACCGGTAGCGGGACAGAGCCGGCAGCTCAGCAAAGGTGTTGAACGGGTCGGCGGTGGTGGCCGGGTCATACGAAGGCAGCCGGGTGACCACAAAATCATCCCCTAGGAAAAGTTCGCCATAGCGTTCCATCTTCTGGCGGGTCATGCCATAGACCGTATGATCCTTGACGGCGATGGTCGATTCGATTTTTCGAAAACGGTAATAGAAGGTCTCAACCCCGGGATCGTCGTAGGGCCTGACCGTATTGATCTCAACCACGGGTAGGCCCGGGGGGGTTGCGGAACGGATAAGGCGGTAGAATTCCCGCGGGGGCAGGGATTGAAAATGGATTCGACCGATGAACAGGTGCTCGTAGATGTACCGGGACATCAGCTGTTCCTTCAACGAGGCGCCATTCAAAAATTTTTCCCACTTCCTGATAACTCGTGCGGCCTGATCAGACTGCGGTGGTTTGGGCGTGACGCGTGCTCCCTGCCGCAACCAGTCCGAAAGGGTTTCATGTTCCCTGTCCGTAAGTCCGGGCAGGGCATAAGGCATTCCCCAGAGCGGATAGTTTTTCCTGAAATCTTCGAAATCTTCTGCGGTGGTACAGATATACTTTCGGTTAAGGCGCATATCAAAGGTTTCCGGCAGCAGGTCGGTCCGGGGCAGGGGGTTATCCTTTTTCAGTTGCAGCATCTGGTTCAGGACCGAGTTTTCAAGATTGGCCACCGGGGTCTGGCCCCTTTCATTCAACACCGGATGAAATTCCAGTATGCGCCACCCTTCAGTCGAATCGGCGTCGATGTGCAGGCGGGTGGGTTCAACCGCGGTCATTCTGGCTGCATCGTAGACCAGCGCCTTGGTCCCGCCCCGATCAATACCTTCGAAACAGGTCGTTTTCAGCTGACAGGGCGCATCGTAGCAACTGTGGCAGACGCTGCAGCGCCGTTCCAATATGGGTTGCACATCATCGTAGAAAGAGACTTCTCCAGCAGCGGTTGCATCCACTACCCGGTCCACGCCATTTTGTGCAGGGCCGTATTTTTTATTGAACTCCAAGGCTTTAAACGCACTGCATCCCCCCAGGATTACGATTACCAGGAAGAGGATGAAACGTTTTTTTTGCATCGTTTAGCTCCTGTTGCAGATTTCCAGGCCCGTGTCAATTGTCGGTCAGTACGATTTTGCGGATCGCTCCGGCCGGAAGATTGACAAATTCGGGCACATTGGCGGCATAGCGACTGTCACTGAATCTGGATAGGCACACCGGGGGACTGTCCATCCCATTTTCATCGATATGGGTCAGAAAGATTTCCGTAAACGCCGAGTTGGCTTTGGAGGAGAACAGCATCCACTTCCCATTGGGTGAAAAACTGTGCCAGGAGTTGAACCGCTCCCGGTTGCAGCGCATCCTTCGGGACCGGCCACCGGCAGCCGGGATAATATGAAGTTCGCTGTCCGGCTGGAGCATGATACCGGATCGGCTCCGGGTAAAAACGATCCATTGGCCGTCCGGCGAATATCTCGCAAAATAGTTGCTCATTCCGTTTTGACTCGCTCCTTCCAGGGGTTCCGGAATCCCCCCCCGTCCATTGTTAAAGGGAATTCTGTAGAGATCAAACTGAATCGGGTACTTCCGGTTCAGCGTATGGATGTCGGCATCTTCGACCCGGGTACGGATGTCGGTGATGTCCTCATGATACTCATTTCTGGTCTTGGCGTGCGCAAACACAACATATTTTTCATCCCGGCTCCAGCTCGGATCGGTCTGCACGAAGCCGGGATCGTCAGCCCCGGGCAAACGGTAAAATTGCCTCCGGTCAACGGCGTACCAGGCCAGTATGCCGTAGGTTGGAAAAAAGAGTTGGCAAAATTCCGGATCATTGGTCAATGCGAAGTAGGATATTTCATTGACCGTACCGACCATGTATTTCCCACTCGGCGACAGTTTGGCAAAAACGCCCCTGGTTTGCGGCAGTATATCCGGTTTCGGGAAATCTTTCCAGGTCATAAAATTCCTTTTAGACAACGAAATGGTCTCCCTTACCGGTGCAATAAAGTGGGCGCCGCTGTCTCCTCTGTAATTCATCTCCATGCTGAGCAGGCGGCCGTCTTTTGAAAACAGATGGCAACTTGCGCAGGCCGGCAGGTTTTTCATCACCACTTCCGGTTTGCCGTATGATGATATGTCTCCCATGCGCCATTTTATACTCTTGAGCGCCCGTGTTCCGGTATCGAACGGCAGCGGGACCTGACGGTAAAAGATGGATGCATCCACCCGATCTTTTGAAGTGGAAATATGAATACGGCCTTCCGATGTCAGCGCCCTTGATGGTGTAAAGCGAATCCCGAAAACCGCAACTTCGGCACGCTCGTCAACAGACCCGGCCTTGATGGTTTCCCAGGTCGCCTTGTCCGGTGTCCACTGTGGCGTGTCGGATACGGCATAAACGGGGTTTTTTGTATCATTGGAATGAAACACCACAAGCCATTTCGTGGAGGCGGTGCTGCGGTCCGTCCAGCGGAATGTGGGTGCTGCCATCTCCGTGGGGAAAACAGTGCCATCATAGGGATAGGTGATGGCCAGGTCCGAACCGGGCTGCACCTGCCCCCTTTCTGCCACGAGCCGCTGCCATAGCTGCCGGTCGTTTGGCGGCAGCAGCCGACCCGGTGAGTTGCCCGGCTCCCCCCGGCCGTGATAACCGGTGAAGGTGCAACTATATAGGGTCGCAATCAGAAATATAATAAAAAGAATAGCGGGCTTATCGTTTCTCATTGTCCGTAAACTGCGATTTAACTCGTTGGTTCCATGGAAAAATCATTTTCCGGGGTTGAATCGCTGGAATGCTGAAACAAGTTTATATCGAATAAACTGATAAAATGTACTAATGCCGGAATCGCCCCAGAGCCGGTCAGAGATGTCCTTATGCACTATATATATTGTGTTGTCAAAATCCCAGAACATAATAGTTTTCCCCCTGGGTTTGAACTTGAGCAGGTCATCAATATTGTGCAGGTTGGCAACATGCAGTATGAGGTAGTCTGCCTGGGTAGCGCTGATATCCTCGTAGAGCTTTTTCGTCAGGCCGTCGAAATGCAGATATGTTGATGATGTAAGCCAGAACACCTGACCGGTTGGTATGTTAGGGTAGTTTCGGTTTACGTACCTGATTACATTCCTGGAAATGGAGCTTATCATTACATCGTTGTCGCGTTTGCGGGTCTCGATATCCGCTATGATCTCATCGACTAAGCGCTTGTCTTCCTGATTGTCTCCCCGGGACTTTATCTCAATGTTAAGTTTCTTTCTTAGAACGGCCATTACTTCATCGTAGGCAGCGATTTTTCCGCCGGTTATTTTAGATAGTTCTGCAAATGTCGTATTGCCTATTGCGCTTATGTTGCCATACAATCTGAGCATCCTTTTGTCATGATAGACGACGATCCTTCTGTCTTTTGAGTATTGAACGTCGAATTCTATAAAGGCATATTTGCTGTTTTTTTCTGCGGCTTCAAGAGCCGCCATTGTATTCTCCCTAAGTTCTTCAGATTCGCCACGATGCGCGCCCGCCGTGCATCTATATCCGTAACGGGCTCGATTGTCTATCCCCTTCCGGTCGAGAATTTTGCCGAGGCTTGTTACGTAGGGAGGTATGGTGCAACCGGTTGCCATTGCGGCAAGCAGGATAAATGCAGAGACCATGGGAAAACGGAGGTCTTTAGAGGACCGATTCCGGCCGAATGCCGATACGGCTTTACCGTTTGCGTGGATATAAAGGATTTCATCCTGCAGGAAAATCCTACGGGATAAGAACCGGCAGAAGATAGAAATTAATCGGTGAAATATTGAAACGGTTTTCTTGGTTATCATTTCTAAAGACCGAACACTCTGAATCACCGGTGTGGCTGGAACGCCAGCTGGACGCTCACTCGAATCCGGTTGTTGGCTGACTTTATTCGCCGTGTTATTGTGGTTGAGGATAGTTTAAAAGCATTTACGGAAATACCGAAAATAATTGTGGTCGTGCGCAAAAACCACTACTGTTTGTAGCGATAAATGCCCAAAGAAGCAAGTCGCGCGAACTGCTGATTATTCTATCATCCTTATGTCAAGACACCGGGGGTGTCACGCGGCCTCCTGTTTGTATCTTGCTGCCTGCTATTTCGTTGACAATTCACAGCCCATTTTGCTAAAGACGCTGAGGTCACAGGCGCTTCAATAGTCTGCTTTCGACAAAAATTGCAAAACAAAAGGAGAAGGAAAAATGCCGGTAAATGTGATTCCTCCGGAATCTTCTGAAATCAAGACATTAAGAGAAAAGACAGATGCCCATATAGATGCCTACGCCAGCCGGATGATTGAGATGAGCGACTGGATGTACCACCATCCGGAATCGGCGTTTCTTGAGTTTAAGGCTTTTGAGATGTTGACCAAAGAGTTGGAGGGTTTCGGGTTTCAGGTTGAAGAGGGGGTGACGGGGTTGCCGCCGGAGTTTGACCATTTGAAAACCGCAGGCGGGCTCACACCGGACTATGACGGCCCGTCGGGTCTTCCCACCGCCTTTAGGGCAAAATACAAAGGTAAAACCGAGTCTCCAGTTTTCGGCATCGTTGTCGAGTATGATGCACTGCGCGGAAACCCGCCCTTTCACGGATGTCAGCACAATATGCAGGGGCCGGCCGGACTCGGTGCTGCCGTGGCCCTTGCCAGGGTGTTGGAGGATAACGATATCCCCGGGAGCGTGTGGGTGATCGGAACCCCGGCCGAAGAGGTGGGCCCCATGACAAAGGCTGCCCAGGCGGAAGCCGGCTATTTTGACGGGGTGGATTTTATCGTTCGAAGCCACGGGAACATGGGAAACACCGAGGAGGTGAACCATACAGAGCGGTCCCCCGGTGGGTTCTCAAACAGGGGCTTGCGGCAGATGCTGTACACCTTTCACGGAAAATCTGCCCACGCCCAGCGGCCCTGGAAGGGCCTGAGCGCCCTGGATGCCGTGATGCTGCTTTTTCACGGAATGGAAATGCTCAGAGAGCACTCGGAGCCGCAGTTCCGGTTTCACGGGGTGATCACAAACGGGGGGGTTGCACCCAACATCGTTCCCGATTTAGCCGAGGCCCCCATATGGATTCGGCATCTTAGAGACGAAACCCCGCTCGGTTCCGTCAGCCCCCGGAAAGCCGGGGAGATGATCGACGCAAAAGTCGAGCAGCTGGACAACATTGCCCGGGGGGCCGCCCTGGCCACCGGCACCACTCTGGATATCGATTATGTGGGCAAAGGGATACCGGCGATATCGGTAAGTGCGTTAAACGACATCGCGTTTCAGTATGCGGTTGAATACGGTGGAATCAATATTTTGGAACGGGCGCTGCCCAAGCATTATGAAGAAACCGGGTATGTCTCACTGCGGGCTCCGGGCACCCGGATTTCAGTCGCTTTTGAAGGTATCCCGATTGAACCGGGTCACTCCCAGCTCAGAGCGGATCAGACACTTACGCCTGAGGCACATAAATCATTGATCCTTATCGCAAAGGTGATGGCTGCATTGGGGCTCCGTCTGCTCATGGATCCTGAGCAGCGGGAGGCGGTTCGGAAGGAATTTTCCATGTGGAAGGAAAAGTACAACGAATAGCGGGCTTTTCCCCAAAAAGGTGACGCAGTCAAACGCTACTTTTCAATAAATCTAAAACCCCACATGTTCAATTCGAGATGAGTCACTTATTCTTTCTTAACCTACTACAACGAATCGGGAGATGGTCCATATTTAAATACCAATGGGGAACAATGGTAACTGGTATATCGTTTATTTTTATCTCATCATACATTTGATTTGAGGTAATAAACCCTCTGGCAGGTCTGTATTTCTCAATGAAACTCCTAAATGACCTTGAAACCGAAGGTTTATTAAGTGTCGTTTTCACTTCAACCGGTATATCCTCCCCCTGATTCTCGATAATAAAATCTACCTCGGCTTTTGACTTGGTTCTCCAATAACGTATTGGATAGCCGCTTTTAACAAATTCGTTGGCAATAAAATTTTCGTTCAAGGCGCCAATATCGGTTCGGTTTGATGATTGAAGAAAATTCTTAATCGCCATGTTCCGAAAACCGCTATCGACAAAAAAGAATTTTGGAGATTTTACCAGCTCTAACCGCTTGTTCCGATAGAAAGGTGTGCTTCGTATGATGACAAACGTTTTTTCAAGGATATCTATTGCTTCGAGTAATTCCTTGTATTTAAAGCCTGTGAGCGTTGAAAGTTCATTGTAGTTTACACTACTTCCGATCTGTAGCGCCAGTGCGCTGATCAGTTTAGTTAACTTGAATTCATCACGATAATTGAGTATCTGATTTATTTCCCGCAGGAGGTATGTATTGAAGATATTCTTTATAACCGTTTCTTTTTCCTGGTTTGTTGAAGAGAGAACCACCCTTGGGTAGCCACCATAAATATTAAAATCAGCATATTGGCGGTTGATCCGTCTAATAATCTCAGGACCTATCCCGGAGGTTTTAGCTGACAGTCGCGCCAATTTGGGCTCCCTGTAATTTAAAAACTCCCTAAATGAGAATGGGTAAAGATTAAATATAAAGATACGGCCGACAAGATACTGAATGCTCTGTACTGATAATTCAGTTGAAGAGGAACCTGTGATAAATACTTTGATCGGATAATTATCATAAATATATTTTAAATTTTTCCCGCCATCGACAGCATATTGAAATTCATCAATAAAGAGATATTCCTGCCCATGGACGTGGAGATCGGCGAATGTTTTTATATCGTGTGTAAAGAGATTGAGCTCATCTCTATCTTCAAAATCTATGATACTGACCTTTATGGAATCCAAATCGTTGGCAATGTGATGCATTAGGGTTGTTTTACCACATTGTCTAGGGCCAATAATTCCCACAATTTCAGGTGACTCCATAACAGCGGCAATATCATTTTCAAGTAGACGCGGAATATAGGTCTCTATTTTTTCCATAATATAGTCCTGCCAAAATTTATAATATATTATTAATAACTGGGTTGATTATCTAATATTTAGAGTAAAAGTCAAGATAAATTTTCAAAATCCGATTTTCCCCGTGGGTTCGCAACCGGCTGTTTTCAAATAACGAGCTCAACTTTCGGGATTCATATTGTCGGGAAATGAATAATTTGCTGTCGCCGTGCGAACTCGCCCTTAAGGATATCTATCATCAGCGCAGGCCAAAATGCTAAAATTCCGTCTCTCGATATCCGATATTTGAGCCTGTTAACCATTGGTTCGGGGGCGCTGATGTAAGATGTCCTAAAGGGCTCAAACAGCGCACATCGTCATCAAATCACCCATTTCCCTACTATCGGGCGAAAAACGTCGATAATTGGTATTGATTTCATTTGAATTTTGGGTCAATTTAGAAAATCCTTTTACTTATTAGGAATCAGACAGGCGCCGGCTGGGCCCGGTGGGCAGAGAATTTGAACAGGTTTTTATGAGGATAATGGTTGATTCTTATGGCATCTTCTAACCACGATCCGGTTGATCTTTCACGGATTTTCGACGTTCTGGTTATCGGCGGCGGCAATGCAGCACTCTGTGCGGCCATGACCGCACGGGAAACCGGCGCAGATGTACTGCTACTTGAGTGCGCGCCAAGGGAGCTTCGGGGCGGCAACAGCCGTCATACCCGCAATCTTCGCTATCTGCATAAAAGCGGAGACCATATCCTGACGGGTCCTTATCTTGAGGACGAGTTTTGGGATGATCTGCTCCGGGTGACCGAGGGACAGACCGATGAGGAACTTGCGCGACTTACCCTGCGCGAATCGGCCGAAGTCGGGCGGTGGATGGAGCAGCACGGCTGCCGGTTTCAACCGCCGCTGAAGGGAACCCTTCATCTGGCAAGAACCAATGCCCATTTTCTCGGCGGGGGCAAGGCGTTGATGAACGCCTATTACGTCACCGCAGAAAAATCGGGGGTGGGGATCCTATACGATGCCGAGGTACAGGATATCGAGATTCAGGACGGCAGGTTTGCTTCGGCATCTGTTTTGTCAAACGGCACTACGCATACGGTCCGGGCCAAGGCGGTTGTGGCGGCTTCCGGGGGATTTCAGGCAAATATTTCATGGCTGAAAGATGCCTGGGGAGATGCGGCGGATAACTTCATTATCAGGGGCAGCCCCTATGACACGGGGAAAGTGTTGCGGGTTCTGCTCGATCTGGGCGCAAAGCCTGTGGGCGATCCGCGCCAGTGCCATGCCGTTGCCCTTGATGCCCGGGCACCTAAGTTTGACGGCGGCATCGTCACACGCTTGGACTGCGTTCCACTGGGGATCGCTGTCAACAATCAGGGCGTGCGCTTCTACGACGAAGGCGAGGAGTTCTGGCCCAAACGGTATGCGATCTGGGGGCGTCTCATCGCCCACCAGCCGGATCAGATCGCCTATGCGATCATCGATTCGAAATCCATAGACCTTTTTATGCCGTCTGTCTTTCCACCCATCGAAGCTGATTCCATCGGGGAGCTGGCCGAAAAACTGACCCTGGATCCTTCGACGGTCGAAAAGACCGTGACGGCGTTTAATCGATCTGTAAAACCCGGCACCTTCGACCTGTCCGCTCTGGACGACTGTGTGACCGAAGGATTGGATATCCCAAAAAGCCACTGGGCGCGCCCCATCGACAAGCCGCCTTTTTACGGCTACCCCCTCCGGCCAGGCATCACCTTTACCTACCTGGGGCTTTCGGTAAACCACCGTGCCCAGGTGATCATGCAGGACGGAGAGCCTGTGCCGAATATTTTTGCTGCCGGTGAGATAATGGCCGGCAATATTCTGGGCAGAGGGTATCTGGCAGGATTCGGGATGACCATCGGTACGGTCTGGGGCCGGATCGCAGGAAAGGAGGCAGCCCATGTCGCCATCGGATGATTTTGTCAAAGAAGCCGGAAGGGTAATGGCGATCTGCAACGCCTGCCGCTATTGCGAGGGGTTCTGCGCGGTCTTTCCGGCCATGGAGCGGCGAAGAACATTTACGGACGCCGATCTTAAATATCTGGCAAACCTCTGCCATAATTGTCGTGACTGCTATTATGCCTGCCAGTATGCCCCCCCCCACGAGTTCGATCTAAACTTCCCGAAAATTCTCGGCGCGCTCCGCCAGGAAACCTACCGGGAATCTGCCTGGCCGGCCTCTTTTGCCGGTCTGTTTGCAAGAAACGGTTTTTGGGTGTCGCTGATCACCGTGCTGTGTGTGCTGGCGGTGCTTTTTTTTACATTCCTCCTTAAGGGACCTTCGGCGGTTTTTGCTAGCTACCACGGCGAAAATGCGTTCTACCGGGTCATCCCATACCTGATGATCGTTCTACCCTTTTCTGCTCTGGGCATCTATATCCTTACATCACTTTTCAAAGGGGTCATGCGGTTCTGGCGGGAAACGGATGCTCAAATGGAGGACCTTCTGGATCTTAATGCCCATATCCGTGCCGTGTGGGACGTGATGCGGCTAAAATATCTGGATGGCGGCGGCTACGGGTGCAACTATCCGGACGATCGGTTCAGCATGATCCGGAGATGGTTTCACCATTTTGTGTTTTACGGGTTTACCCTCTGCCTGGCCTCAACAACGCTGGCTGCAGTCTATCATCATATTTTTCACTGGAATGCACCCTATCCGTTTTTTAGCTGGCCGGTGGTATTGGGAACCTGCGGCGGTGTGGCATTGATTGCGGGCGCCGGCGGTCTGCTGTATCTCAAGACACAGATGGATGCCGCACCGGCTGTACCCCGTGCGTTTTCCATGGATATCTCGTTTATCATCCTCTTGCTGTTGACGAGTATCACGGGGCTTCTGCTGCTGCTATTACGGGAAACGTCGGCCATGGGTATCCTGCTGGTATTGCATGTGGGTATTGTTTTCGGGCTTTTTATCACGCTGCCGTATGGGAAATTTGTTCATGCCGTTTACCGCTACGCGGCACTGGTGCGAAACGCCGCTGAGCAGATGCGCGAAGATAGACTGAACAGATAAGGAGACATTATGAAAGCAAAGGCCATGGTGGTGCCCGAACCTGGGCAGATGGAGATAAGAGAGTTTGAGGTTCAGAAACCGCCCCCGGATCATATACTGGTAAAGACTTCGGTCACTTCGGTCTGCTCAAGCGACATTAAAATTTATGCGGGACACACCCCCCTGGGGCAGTATCCCCTGATCATGGGCCATGAAATCGCAGGCGAGGTGGTGGAGGTGGGTACCGACGCCGCCAGGTGGAACGACTTAAAGCCGGGTGAGCGGATTACCATCGAACCCTATGTTCCCTGCGGACGGTGTGAGGCTTCCCGGAGCGAGCATTTCTACCACCACTGCACCCATGGCGGCATATACGGAATCAACCTGACCTGTGATAAACCGCCGTATCTTTTCGGCGGGTACACGGAATACTTTTATGTGGTACCCGGCACCCTGGTGCACAAGCTCGGCAACCGGATGGCCGACTCGGCCGGGAGCCTCTCTTCGGTGGTGGCAAACGGGGTCCGCTGGGTAAAGACCCTGGCAAAGATCAGCTTCGGGGAATCCGTGGTGATCTCCGGCCCCGGGTCCCAGGGGTTGTCCAGCACGGCTTCTGCCATTGAGGCGGGGGCATCACCGGTGGTGGTTCTGGGTCTCGGCACAGACGGCGACCGCTTAAAACTGGCCAAAGAATTCGGCGCACATCATGTGGTGGATGTGGATCAAGAGAATCCGCGGGATGCGGTGCATCGGTTGATCCCGGGAGGACCGGATGCCGTCATCGAGACTTCGGGGACACCCGAGGGGATACGGGCTGCAGTGGAGATGGTGAGGCCGGCCGGCCGGGTGGTGACCATCGGGCTTTCGGGCGGTATTGAAACCCCCATCCGGTTTGACGACCTGATATGGAAAAGCATTACATTGATCTGCGGTCTGGGTCAGGCCGGAAATGTAAATGATGCCATGAAGCTTATCGACAGCCGCAAGTATCCGTTTGAAAAGATCAACAACCGTATCTATAAACTGGAAGATCTTGCCCAGGCGATTAAAGACACGGCAAAACGTCCCCCGGGTTTTATAAAAGGGGCCGTTACGTTCTGATTGCCGGAAAAAACCCCGTTACAAAGTGTATTCATTGCGAAAAGCGGCAATGGCGCGCAGCTTTTCCGCAACTTCCGGGGCCTGTTCCTGGTTTTCGGATTGCAGAGATGCAAGAAAAATGCTCGGATATTCCTTCCGCTCCTTTACAAAATAGTCGAGGCCTTTTCCCAGAAAGGTGAGGATCTCTTCTGTGGACCAGTGCACCAGGGCGTTACCCGATAAGGAGACCAGCCGGGGAAAGCCCGGCAACATGAAACGGGAAGCGGCCCGGATAATATCCAGAGATTCCTGTGTACCGAAATAGTACTCGTAGATTGTCTTTCCGTCCCGGTAACTCTGATCATTTTCCGGCTGCCCCATAAACGAGGCATTTGAATTGGGTATGGGCGGCTCCGATATTTGACCGCAGACCGAATCGCAGTGGGGTGCGATGAGGCGGTGGTAGGTTTTTGGATTGATCATGCCCGGGATCAGAAAAATCTCCAGAAGATTGGTCCAGTCAAGTTCCAGCTCCATACAGTGCCGCCCGATATAGGCGGAAACCTCGGAAGCCTTTCCCATGATCCGGGTAAAAAAGGCGGTATCCTGAATCATGTCCATGAGCAGGGTGTCGTACCCCCGCAAAAAGGCGGCAGCTGAAAAGGGTCCCAGTATGGAAACCCCCAGATGCGTTTCATGGCCCACGGCTTTTTTAACCCTTCGATTGATTTCCAGGAAATTTTTAAAGTACCCGGCAGGTTCGGAAGGGATCGTCACCTTATCGATATCGTCGGCATCTTCAATAACACCCCGGGTGGCAGCCGGGAAATTGTCCTCGGGAAACTCCCAGACAGGCCCCATCTCCGGACCGCAACCGTAAAGGATGTACCCGATGCCGGCTTTAACACTATCCAGCTCGAATTCCTTGATCATCTTAACAAAAAGGTCCGCATTGAGGGCGGGGTTTTCCAGATAGTCCCGGATACCGAGCCGGTAGTAGTGGGTCATAAAGACGTTGTAGTTTCCCACACGGATGGGAATCTTGTCGGGCCGCTGCCGGGTGAGCACACAGTTGAACCGTTCAATGCTGTTCATTAAGGAATCTCCATGAAATGGGGTTAACTTGAGTTTCTGAATCGTATAGATCATATGGGATTTACCTGTCAATCCGTTTGACAAAACTTAAAGATTTTGAACTAATAATATGGATGCATCTCTTATGAATTTCCATTCAGACCGATTTTTCCGAGATGCTTCCAATGGTGCCATCTAACCCAAAACCATGAAACGGTTCGAAAGGAGGACCCCATGAGCATTCTTAAAGTGAATATGACAAAAAAGGAGATTGCATCCGAACCCGTTCCCAAGGGAAAAATTGTCGGCGGCCGGGCCATGGTCGATTATCTGCTGACCGAATATGGAACACCGTCTGTGCATCCGTTATCTCCGGAGTCCATATTTGTTGCTGCCCCGGGCCTTTTGGCCGGAACCGCTGCTCCGCAATCTGGCCGAATTTCATTCGGCGGCAAGAGCCCGTTGACCGGCGGCATAAAAGAAGCCAATGCCGGTGGTACGGCGGCACACAAGCTGGGGCGGCTGGGGATCAGAGCCGTTATGGTGGAGGGCTGCTGTGAAGAGTGGCAGGTCTTGAAGATAGATTCCGGAGGATATGTGCTCGAACCGGCCGGAGATATTGTGGGGATGAAAAATTATCCGGCCTGTGAAAAACTGCGGCAAAAGTATGGAGACAAGGTGTCGATCATCATTATCGGGCCGGCCGGAGAAATGAAGATGGCCAACTCAACCGTTGCGGTAACAGACCCCCAGGATCGACCGGCACGGCACGCTGGCAGGGGCGGTGTGGGTGCGATGATGGGGGCAAAGGGCTTAAAAGCCATTGTGGTGGACAGCAGCGGAGTGTCGGTGCGAAAGGCTGTGGACGAAGATACATTTAAGCAAGCCGCCAAGGCAGCAGCAGCGGCTATTAAAAACGGGCCCAGCACCGAGGTCATGCACAAGTTGGGAACAAACGTCTGCATCGACGGCGACGGCGACCGGGGAAGTCTTCCCAGTTACAATCACCGGCACGGTGCATTTGAAAAGCGAAAAGGGCTCAGTTCCAATACCATGATTGAATTAAACAATGCCCGGGGCGGATCCATGGGCAATGCCTGTATGCCGGGCTGTATCGTAAAATGTTCGCCCATTTTTCACGATGCCGACGGAAATCATCTCACCTCGGCGCTTGAGTATGAAACCGTTGCCCTGTTGGGCGCAAACTTAGGGATCGATGACCTGGATGCGGTCGCCCGGATGGATCGTCAATGCGACGAACTGGGTCTGGACACCATCGAGACCGGTTGTGCCATCGGGGTCTTAAACGATGCCGGCCTGTTCGATTTCGGCGATGCAGCCAAAGCGGAAGCCTATATCGATGAGATCGGTCGCGGAACCCCCATGGGACGGATCATCGGAAGCGGCGTGACCCACACGGCCAAGGTTTTCGGCATCGATCGGATTCCGGCTGTCAAGGGGCAGGGGATCCCCGCGCATTCGGCCCGTTCTCTTAAGGGCTGGGCCGTGACCTATGCCACCAGCCCCCAGGGTGCTGACCACACCGCCGGGGTGGTGGAAGATGACCCCCTGTCCCCGGTGGGCCAGGTCGAGCGGTCCAGAACCCAGCAGATTGCAACGGCGGCTCTGGATGCCACCGGTCTTTGCATGTTTACATTTATCGAGAAACAACCCGAACTGATCGCACCCATGATCGCAGCCCTCTACGATGTTGAATGGACGGCCGCAGACTTTGATGAGATGGGCAAAGAATCGCTGCGTCAGGAGCGGGCATTCAACATTGCGGCAGGCATCAGCCCGGAAGCCGACGGGCTTCCCGACTGGATGCGGAAAGATCCGCTACCGCCCACAGATGCCGTATTCGATGTGCCGCAGGAAGAGCTGATGCAGCTCTTTAATTTTTAACAGGCATAAGGTCCGTGTCCGTCTGTGTGTGTCGAGCGAACAAAGTGAGCGGGCGGCTAATAAAAAACATTTCTCTAAAAATCAATATCTAATATGCTTGAATCATGAAAATCGAAATCAAATTTTTAACCCAGATGAAAAAGTATCTTCCCGATCCGGATATGGCGGGTAATACGCGATCCATAGAGATAAAAGAGAAGACCACCATTTGTCAAATGCTTCTGGGTCTGGGTATTCCGGCCGACATGCCCAAAGTCATCATGCTCAATGAGCGGCAGGGAAGACTGGACGATATTCTTAAAGACGGGGACAGGGTGTCGGTTTTCCCGCCAGTGGGGGGAGGGTAGGGAGGTAAAGCCTGGTCTGATAGAATTTTGATATTAAACCCTTTATTGAATAAAGTTCATAAATTTTGTTAGATTGTGCTGATCCATATTGTTTTTGAACTCGCGCTATCGGCTTTCAGCAAAAGGCATTAAAAACAAGTTCTTGGCTGATTGCTGAGCGCCGAAAGCGCCATCCGGAAAGTTGTTTATTTCCGGATGGACACCTGTACAGGAGGCCAATGCCATGACGACTCTCATCACCCCAGCATTTGAAAAACTCATGATGCCCGGGGCAAAAATTGACGCCATCGCCGGCGGATTCGAATTTACCGAAGGCCCGGTATGGAACAATGAAAAACAGCATCTTGTCTTTAGTGATATTCACGGAGACACCCTGTATGCGTGGTCGGAAAAAGGCTGCGATGTGATCCGCCGGCCCAGCGGCCAGGCAAACGGCAACACCTATGACCTTAAGGGGCGCCTGATTACCTGCGAACACCGAAACCGTAGGGTCTCCCGGACCCTTGAAGACGGCGCGGTTGAGACGCTTGCCGATAACTACCAGGGGAAAAAATTAAACAGCCCAAATGATGTTATCTGTTCATCAACAGGGGATCTCTATTTTACCGATCCCCCCTACGGGTTGATGCAACCCGACGGATCGATTGAAAACGGAGAGCTTGATTTTTTCGGCGTCTATCGGTTCTCGCCCCGCAACGGGAGCCTGACCCTTTTGATCGACGACTTTATCAGGCCGAACGGTCTGCTTTTGAGCCGTGACGAATCACAGCTTTTTATCGCCGATACCGAGCTTCTTCACATTCGCCTGTTCGACATCACCGAAGACGGTACTCTCCGGAACGGGCGGATATTTGCCGAGCTTAAATATGAAAACATGGAAGGCCGTCCGGACGGGATGAAAATGGATACAGCGGGCAATCTCTATGTGGCCGGCGGGGTTGTCGGCAGCGTCTGGGTCTTTGATCCGGCAGGGAATTTAATCGGGCTCATCGAATTTCCCGAAGGGCCGGCCAACCTGGCCTGGGGCGGGGAAGAGCTGCGTACGCTCTTTGTAACGGCCAGGACTTCCGTGTATCGTCTCCCCATGAACGCAGCCGGGGTGCCGGTCACGGGGTAATGTCATTTCCTCCTTTTTTTATCATCATTAATTAAAGGTCTCATCGTATTAATAATACCGCCGCCCATACTGAGATAGTAGATAATAAACGACGTATATATTCCAAAATTGAATAAAAACACACCTCCGGTACAAATGACACTGGGGATGGTCGATATCCACATATTTGTTTTTTGGTTTTTTTCAAACTCGGCGGCAAGTGTAAGTAAATGTGTCAGGTGGCTCAGGTCTTCATTTATCAGTACAATTTGAGCCGTATCGATGGCCACGGTGGTGGCCCCCCGAAGAGAGATCGATACATCCGCTTTTTTTAGAGCAATTGAATCGTTTATCCCATCACCGATAAAACAGACCTTTCTGTTCTCATTCTGCAGGCGCTCAACAATTTCAGCCTTCTGCTCCGGTAATGTGCCTGCATAATAGCGGTCAACGCCTAAATCTTCGGCCAGCCTTTTTGTGGGTTGCTCATGATCGCCTGAGATGATGTATGTCGATACCGCTCTCCTTTTTAAATCGTCTATTAACCGCTTTGCTTCCGGACGTATCATCGGGTGCAGCTCGACAGCTCCGGCCAAATCGTTGTCAACCGCCACCAGCACCAGAGAGTACCCCTTTTTACCGCATTCTGAGATAACATCGCGGATCGCTTCCGGTATCATGATGTTTTCTGATTGTATATAACGCTCGCTACCCACTCTGATGACACGATCATTTAATTTTACCTTAATGCCGTAGCCGATCTCATAATGCCCCTCATCAATATCCGGCAGATTCAAATGCTTTTTATGGGCAGCGTTTATAATCGCCCTTGCAACCGGATGTTTCTGTCTGTACTCTGCTGCGGCTGCAAAGGTGAGCAGCTCATTGTCCCGGAACCCGTTTGATGTATAAATGTTGTTTACATGCAGCTGTTCCATGGTAAGGGTTCCCGTTTTATCAAATATAACCGTGTCAACGCTTCCAAGTAGATCCAGGGCGCGGCCATCTTTGATCAGAATACCCTCTTGAGATGCAAGACGGAAGAAATTTAGCGTGCTCAGCGGGCCCAGTATTCTCATATTGTATCCGATGCTGGACATGAGCACGGCGAGTGAGCCGCTGGAGCCTGATACCGGATAGGCAAGACCGCTGAGCGCAAGCGTCGGCAATGTAGACTTGTCAACCAGCCACTCCGCCTGTGACTCGTGGGTCGTCTTGTAGGTGATGGTGCTGTTGAGTATCTTGCTGATTTTTGCGGCAACCGTATCCCTGCCCGCCTTCTCGGCCCTTAGATGGATACTGCCGGACAGTACCACCGTGGATGCCAGCACCTCATCACCCACCGCCTTGTCCACCGGGTTGGATTCGCCGGTAAGTACCTGCTGGTCAACAGAGGCAATGCCTTTTATTACCGTGCCGTCTGCCGGAATAATTTCACCCGCATTCATTACAATTGTATCCCCTGCCTGCAGATCATCAAACGGTATCTCAACCTCATTGCCATCTGATAATATCCAGACAAAATTCGGGTGTCTGCTGAACACCTCTGTGAGCTTTTTCTCAGAGATGTCTTTTGTCTTTGATGTCAGTTTTATCGTAAGAGACATCAAAAAACAGCCCAGGTTCGCTGCAAAAATATAATTTCCCAGAAGCGCCCATATGGCCATCACGCTGTCGAGGACAGATACATTTACCTTATGTTCCTTTAATAGCCCATCGGTAGCGTTTTTAAGCGGTCTTTTAAAGAGATAATACAAAAGCCCCGGCACTGTAATTATAACCAGGGGGGGATAGATTATCCTGCTGATGGCAGCGAGGCCCAGGCTTGCAGTGGTGAAACCGAGATAACGGTTTACGCCCTGTTCCTCTTTGCTCAATTTCGGCAATTCATCTTCCGGGGATAATGCTTTAAAATGCTCGTTTCTCTTGTCGCCAAAAAGAGGATCGATTCTGGTCTGCATAAAAGCCTGGTATTTCTTGTCTACACTCTCAAAATACGCATCAATTTCATTCTTTATAATTTCTAAATCAGAATTTGTTTCGAAATTATTTTGAGCATTACCCGGGTCTGGGGAATTATTCCTGTCTTTTAACGATTCACTTCCAAGTCTTGCCTCCGCCGCCTTTTCCTGCAGAAATTTGCGCACCTTTTTCTTGCCATATAGGAAAAGTCCGACCCCAGCGGTAATTTCAAAAATCATCGGTTACCTCAATTTTTTCAATACACTCCCGGATACATCCGCCAAGCGTCCTCACATGCGGTTTCCCGAGCATTGTAAAATGGTTGCCCGGCACGTCATACACGTCAACAGGCGCTTTTGTAAATTGATCCCACCCCCACGACCCGCCCTTCCGTGTTTCAGCCAATGAGATATTATCCGGCAGGGGTTCTTTTGCGCGAAAAAGCGCGATACGCACTGGAATAGATTCCCTTTCAGGTGCATAGTGAAATCTGTTGTTTGCCTTGAATACGTTAATAAGCCCCTTTATTTCCTTTATGCTGCTGCCGGGCGACACAAGGGACGCATCCTCCAGGCATTTTTTTAGATATACCAGTTTTTCATCAAAGCCGAGGTCCCGGATATCGCTGTCGGTGATGTTTAATTTTTTCCCCGAGAAAAATTCGTAAATACCGGCGACTTCGCATACGATCTGGGCGTCATCAGATATTGTCGCGTCAATGTATGGAGGTGCTGCAGAATCGATATTTATGACCAGCCCGGTTGCCTCTCCTGCCCTGTGCAGTTGTCTTGCCATCTCAAAGGCGACTTTCCCTCCCAACGAGTGGCCGCCCAGTAGATACGGGCCGCTATCCTGAATGGTCTTTATACACTCAATATAATGACCCGCCATTTCCTCGATGCTGCCTTGGGGCGCATGCACGCCATCCAGGCCCACTGCCTGAAGACCGTAAAAGGGTCGATCACTGTCCAATGCCCCCGACAGCTTATATAGCTGGCTAGTATTGCCGCCAATACCGGGTATGCAAAAGAATGGACGTTTTGTACCATCCGGTTTAATTGGAATTAGCGAGGATTCGATCAAGGGGTTTTCCCCGGATGCCCGGGCGGGCAATCTGACAGTCGTCTCTTTTCCCCTTATATCGACGTCCCTGGCGATTTCACTGACCGTCGGGGTTTCAAAGAGGACCGCAAGCGGTAACGTAACACCACACGCCTCTTTTATTCTGGCGATAATCTGTGCGCCAAGCAGCGAGTGGCCGCCCAGATCAAAGAAGCTGTCATGTATGCCCACCTCCTTAATCCCCAACAGCACCCCCCATATCCGGGCAATCATGGTTTCCGTCTCAGTTCCGGGGGCTGTAAACGGCGTATCCAGTCCAGGGCGGTCGTAGACGGTGATCCTGTTTTCATCCTCATGACGACGCCCTTCAAGTTCCGGGAAAACCCCTTTTAACCTGCCGTCAAGATCGCCGGTGGCGGCAACCAGCACGTGGGGCTGTCTGCCTCCCAGTATAGACCGGAACATTTCTGCCCCGTCCACAGATCGGATGCCGTCTTTAAGCAAGGAGTCAACCGGTCCTGCCTGGATCTCTTCATTTTGCGCCGCATCCTGATTTTTAGAATCCGTCTCCGGGCTGCCCCCCGGCAACAGCGGGGTATCCCCTGCCCGGGTGATCTGTCCGATATCAACCTGCAGCAGGGTAAATTCCTCTATAGAGACCAGCTCTTCGCCCGTTTCATCCATTAGGGTGACATTGTATTTTGTCGTACTGTTTTTTACGGCCTTCGATTTTTCATGCTCTAAAAATCTTGACGCGCTGTATATGGTTTGGGGTAGAGGGGATGATAATACCCGAACCCGTTTGAACCCGATCGGGACACCATCCGTGTGCCTGTCGTAACTTAGAAATGATATCGCTACATCCAATAGCGCCGGGTGCAGGGGAAATAGCTCGAGATCGCTCATAAATTCGTCCGGCAGAGCGATATGTGCAAACCCCCTGCGCTTACCGATTTCTACCGCTTTTAAATTTCTGAATCTCGGCCCAGCGATAAGCGCCCCATTCATATCGGGTAAGTTACCGGCCCCGTGCCCGTCGATGCAGGCATCTCTTAATGCCTGGATATCATGTGATTGAGTGGAAACGGGTCTGCTTATTGTGGAAATAACACCTCTTGCATGTTCCTCCCACACATCATCTCTTTTCCGGCTTGTAATGGAAAATTCCGTATTCTCTCCCGCATCTTTTAATGTCGTCCGAATTTCCCTTTTCGAACCGTCTTCTACGATCAGGGGGGTGAGTATAGAGACGTCTCTTAACTCTACCGGTTGGAATTTTTTGCCGTCCAACCCTTTATAATCCGTATAGGCCGCCCTTGCCATCTCCAGGTACACGGTTGCCGGCAGGGTCGGCTGCCCCATAATCCTGTGTTCATCCAGCACCCAGTCCCTGGATGGATCAAGGGTCGATATATAGATCCGCCTGTGGGCGCCGGTGGTTTCTTCCGGAATGCTTCCATCAAAGAGCGGGTGGTTAAATAGCGTTTTTACCACTGTCTCCTTGCCGGGTTTTTGTGCCTCGCCTTCCAGTAGAGACCGGATCCGTTTTGACGCCCCGACCGCCATGCCGACCTCTGCCCATGTATCCCATGAAATAGACATAATGCCGGGCATCCCATCAACGGTTTTGGCATTTGCATAGGCATCGAGATAGGCATTTGCAGCGGTATAGTCCGCCTGGCCGAATTCCCCGAAAATACCGGTAAGGGATGAACAGAGCATCATAAAATCAAGGTCTGCATCTCCTAAGAGGTCATCAAGTACCTGTACCCCTTTTATCTTGGGAAGCAGGACGCTGTCTGCAACCTCACGGGTTTTGAGCTGGATCACACCGCCCCCCGGCACACCTGCAGCATGAATGATGCCGTTAATCGCGCCGAAACGGTTTTCAGCCTCCTCAATAACCGTCTTCATCTCATCTCTGTTTGCGATATCCGCGCATGCAACCATGACCTCTGATCCGAGCGTTTCAATTTCACGCAGTTTAAGGATTTTTTCCCCTGTCGTATCATTTGTCAGATCTATCCCATTTATGCGCAGATAATGATTCCATTTTTTTCTCTCCGGAAATGGGGAGCGGCCAACCAGTACGAGTCTTGCACTTACTGTCTTTGCTAGATATTCGGCAAGCACAAGACCGATGCCGCCAAGTCCTCCGGTAATAAGATATACTCCCTCCTGTCTGAGTCGCTGAATACCCTCATTCGGCGCCACCGGTTCAAAGCCCCTCAAATAACGTTTATCTTCCCTGAAAGCGATTATCCGGCTGCCCGGTTCCGACTCCGGCGCCGCTTCTGCAGCGGTCTGCAGTTCCGATACCGGATGGGTCAACTCCTCTAAAAGTAGATCCCCGAGGCGTGCATCCGGTAAAGCGCAGTCGATGTCGATACTGCGGCATTTGATATTTGGGTATTCCTTCGGAATGACTAGTGCCGGGCCGAGCAGAACCGCCTTTTCAGGGAACAGTTCCGTTTCCCCGGCGACCCTTTGCATCCGGTCGGATATAATGCTGATATCGAGATCGGTTGAGATACCCTGTCTGCCGAATGCCTGGGCAAGAAACATGAGGCTGTGAAACCCGAGATCCGTCCACGAGACATGACATTTAGTAACCATCCAGGTATAAACGATATGACGGGGTCTATGCCCCAGGTGATGGAGGCTTTCAAACAGCTTGTCGTAATCTTTTGCAGAGGCGGGGTTTATGCGATATGAGCCCGGGAGACCTGTCGCCTTCGAATTTGTACCGGCAGCAGCACGGTTGTTATTTATCCTTACATAACGGTCTCCAATGTACACGGTGATGGTCTTTCGCCCTTTTTCCGTCAGGCCTTTAATAAGCTTTCTGGATATATCCGAACCATCAGAGAAAATGAGCCAGGTCTCCTGTTCAGCGGGCAATGTTTCGGGATCTTTATGCGTTGATAGGCCATGATCCATATCTATTTCGGGTGTGAGCGGCGCCTGCGTCCACACCGGCCGGTAGTAATTACTCGGTTTCTTTTTCCGCACCTTCTCTGGTGGTTCTATCCAGTAACGTTTTTTATCGAGCGGGTATGTTGGCAGTGCAATTCGCCGGTGTTTTTTTCCGTTGTAAAGATCGTCCCAGTTTACATCTACCCCCCCAAGCCATTGTCTGCCAAGGGCCGTAATCCGGCGTTTCATATCCGAATCGTTCTCATTGTTTTCAGCCGATGTTTCCATGGTTTCCATGGCAAGGGGTTGGGGCTCGGCTTCTGTATTGCCGGTGTTAAGCGCTGTCTTTCTTTCAGATATGGAAAGTGTTCTGCTCTTTTTCTTCTCATCGATTGCGCCGGTATAGACGGCTTTGGAATCATTGTCTTTTAGCGCTGCCAGGGCCGATGTCTTTGAGTTGCAGACAATGATGCGCCGGTGTTTAAAGGCCCTGCGGCCGGTCTGCAGGGTGTATGCGATATCTCCTGTCGATTCCGTTGTCTTTTCAAGAAAGGCCGTAAGGTTTTCGGTTGCCCTTTCAAGGGCTGCCTGGGTCTTCGCCGATAATATGAAAAGCTGCCAGGGCGCTGCGCTGCCTTTATTATCTGTTTCTATAGGCCCGGGAGCCTCTTCGAGTATGACATGCGCATTGGTGCCGCCGATACCAAAGGAGCTGACACCCGCCCGGCGCGGGCTTTCTCCTCGTCTCCAACGGGAAAGCCGGTTGTTTACAAAAAACGGGCTTTCGGAAAAGTTTATCTTGGGATTTTGAGCGTCATAATGAAGGCTGGGCGGTAATTTGCCGTGCTTAAGCGAGAGTACGGTTTTTATGAGCCCTGCGATGCCGGCGGCGGTATTGAGGTGCCCCACATTTGTCTTCACCGACCCCAAAGCACAATACCCCTTTTCCTTTGTGCTCATGCCGTCTATACCCTTTCTAAACGCCTGGGTAATGGCCTCTATCTCAATCGGGTCGCCTAATACGGTGCCCGTGCCATGGGCCTCGATATATGTGATTGACCCCGGATGAACATCTGCATCAAAAAGTGCACCTCGGATGGCCTCTGCCTGTCCCGTAACACCGGGTGCGGTGTAGGCAACCTTTTGAGCGCCGTCATTGTTTACATGTGAGCCCCTGATTACGGCATGTATCATATCTCTGTCCCGCAGGGCATCGTCCAGTCTTTTGAGCAGCACAATCCCAACACCATCGCCGCCCACAGCACCGCAGGCCCTGGCGTCAAATGCCCTGCAGTGTCCATCCGGGGACATAATGCCGTTTGGTCTGTATAAGTATCCGGCCCTGGGCAGCCTTATGGAAACGCCTCCTGCCATGGCCATGTCACACTGGTTGTCTCTTAGACTCATGCAGGCCATATGGACCGCAACAAGTGCGGTTGAGCAGGCCGTGTTTATGTTCATTGATGGGCCTGTAAGGTTCAGTTTGTATGAAACTCGGCTGGGGATAAAATCCTTATCGTTGCCCATATCAATATCTTCCGTGATTCCCGTCAACGCCATATTGGGCAGAAGATTGTTAATCAGATAGGAACTCATGGCCGAACCCGCATAGACACCGATCCTGCCGCCGAATTTTTCAGGATTATATGCTGCGGTTTCGAGGAGTTCATGTGCGCATTCAAGAAACAGTCGCTGCTGGGGGTCTGTGGTCTCGGCCTCTCTGGGCGTATATCCAAAAAAAGGTGCATCAAAAAGGTCGATATCCCGAAGAAAGGCGCCTGCCTTTATGTAATTGGGATCCGTGAACGTCTCTCTGTCAACGCCGGATGCCGATAATTCCTCATCACTGAGAAATGTTACAGACTCTTTTCCGAGTGTCAAATTTTCCCAGAATTCGTCCGGGTTTTCAGCTCCGGGAAACCGTAAAACCATGCCGATAATGGCGATCCGTTTATTGTCTCCTTGAATCTGTTTATGTTTATTCTTATCTGCCGGGGTTTCAGGGGCCGTCTTTTTTAGTGCATCCCCGGCTATATATCCTGCAAGGGAGGCAATAGATGGGTATTGAAAGAGGTTTACAATGGATATATCTATCTTTAAGACATCTTCTAACCTACGCTGAAGCCTCATAAGAAGGAGAGAATGTCCGCCCATATCAAAGAAGTTGTCGTATATGCTTACCTTTTCAACATTTAATACTTCCTGATAAATACCTGAAAGTCGCGCTTCTATTTCATTATGGGGTAATGTGTCGTGGGGCTTTTTGTACGCCTCCCCGGGTAACGGCAGGGCCTTTCGGTCAATTTTGCCACCGGGTGTGACCGGCATCTCGGTTAAGAAGATAAAAAAGGACGGCACCATGTAATTCGGGAGTCTCTCTTTTAGATAGTCCCTGAACTCGCGGATTTCATTCTCCTGATGATTCGAATTTTGGGCTGGGCTTTTCTTTTCCGGTCCAGGCGCATCTTTTAGTACGATGTACGCAGTAAGGCATGGTCCATAAGTCTTGTGGTCATCTGCAATTACAACACTTGTCTTTATACGGGGATGCACCGCCAGCAGGGCTTCAATTTCACCCGGCTCTATTCTGAATCCCCGGATTTTCGCCTGATGATCGATTCTGCCCAGAAATTCGATATCTGCCTCATTGTCGGCATTCACGGTCCATCGGGCCAAATCACCTGTCTTATAGAGCCGCGCACCGCTTCGATTGCCGAATGGATCGGGGGTAAATTTTTTATCTGTAAGCACCCCGTTCCCCCTATATCCATCAGAAAGCCACATACCGCCGATACATAACTCGCCGGGCACGCCGGCAGGCACCAGCGCTCCGTGATTATCCAGTATATAGGCACTCCTTCCGTAAAGGGGGCGACCGATTGGAATGTTTCCTGTTGCAGAAGACAGAGGACCGGAAGGAGCGGCATCTTCGTCCGGTCTATTTATATTTCCGCCATCTACATCATAATCCGTAAGTTCAAAAAGTGTCGCCGTAATGGTGGCCTCTGTGGGGCCATAGGCGTTAAACAGTTTTGTATTGCCGCTATCGATCCTCTTCCAGAGTCTCAGGGTCTCCGGTGATATTTTTTCACCCCCGACGATAATCAGGCGGAGTTGATTGTCCAAGAAAGGCCGTGCCGTCACCTCGGCTTCTTCCGGCATCTCTTTCCTGCCCGGCCAGCTCTCGAGCAGCTCGTGTAAATAGGCGGGCGGAATATCCGCCACCGATATTTTGTGTTTTTTTACTGCAGAAAAGAAATCGCCGGGCGACCAGATGCCGTCTCTTAAAACCAGCGCAGCCCCGGTTATCAATGCCGAAAAAATCTGCTCAAGCGCCGTATCAAAACAGATGGAACTAAACTGGAGCACGCGGTCATTTTCACCGGTATTATAATATCTCACGATATTCTGAATGTGGCCGGAAAGAGCCCCGTGAGATACCATAACCCCCTTTGGCCTGCCGGTGGAGCCGGATGTGTAAATGATATATGCCGGACGCTCCTTCCGGATATCGGGTCTGCAACCCAGACGACCCTCATTTTTTCCATCAAAGATTTCTTTGCAGCGGGCACGGGATATTACCTGCAGTCTGTTTAAAGACAGTTCAGATGCTGAATGTTTGTCTGAAAACAGTATTTCTACATCTGCATCTTCCAGCATAAACCGGAGACGTTCCGCCTTGGGTTCAGGCTCAAGGAGCACACAGACGCCACCGGATTTCTGTACCCCGAGAATACAGATGATTGCCTCCGGTGAACGATCCAAACATATGCCGACATGCGTGCCTGTCTCGACACCTATTGTCCCAAGATAATGGGCGAGTTTATTTGACAGGGAGTCAAGCGCCCCATAGGTGAGCTGATCCTCCTTAAAAAAAATGGCGGTGCCGGTGGGCGTTTTTTCGGCCTGCCTTACAAAAATTTCGTGAACCGGCTCGTATGATGTAAGGTTTTTTTCGATTTTTCCCCCGGGTTTAAATGAATTTGATATTTCAAGTATATGGCGGCGCTCTTCATCTGTCATAAAGGAAAGTTCTGAGATTTTCCGCTCCGGGTTTGTAAGGATGGCATCAAGCAGTATTTTATACCGTTCGGCCATTTTTTTGATGGTGCCGGGGAGAAAAAGATCTGTATTATATTCAAAACTTGCCGAAAGGCCGGTGCATATCTCTTCAATGGACAGGGTGAGATCAAATTTCGACACCCGGTAATCCGTCTCGTATGGCTCAACAGAGAGACCCGGTATCGCGAAATCTTCAAGTGAGACGGCGTGCAGCTCAAACAGGACCTGAAAGAGAGGATGATGGCTCAGGCTTCTCTCCGGGCGCAATTCTTCAACCAGCCTTTCAAAGGGGATATCCTGATGCGCGTATGCATCGAGTGTCGTCTGCTTTACGCAATCGAGCAGTTCTATAAATGGCGGGTTTGAGGACATATCGTGTCTCAGCACAAGGGTATTTACAAAAAAACCGATTAACGATTCTATGTCCTTGTGGTTCCTGGATGCGATCGGAGAGCCGATAAGAATATCATCTGTATTGCGATACCGGTACAGCAGTGTCCCAAAGGCGGCCTCGAGTGTCATAAAGAGAGTCACCCCGTGTCTGCTGCTGAATTTTCTCAACCGGTCCGTCATGTCTTTATCAATATTAAAAGAGACCGTTTCCCCTCTGAATGTCTGTATGGCGGGTCTTGGCAGGTCTGTGGGCAGGTTCGCCAGGGCCGGCGCCCCTCTGAGCGCATCTTTCCAGTATGACAGCTGATCCTCTATGGTGTCGTCTGAAAGCCATTGCCGTTGCCACTCTGCAAAATCTGCATACTGTATATCAAGCGGCGGCAACGTGGCCACGGCCCCTTCAGAAAAGGCCTCGTAGAAAACGGTGAATTCCTTCCAGAATATCTCCATTGACCAGCCGTCTGTGATGATATGATGCATGGTAATCAGCAGGACGTGCTCCCCATCGCCTGCCTCTAAGATGCGCACTCTTATCAGTGGCCCCGATGAAAGATCGAACGGTCTCTCCCATTCTTCGGTTGCAAGCCGTCTCATTTCTGCTTCGCGTTCCTCTTTACATTCCGGCAGGGTATCAAAGGCGACCTGTGAGATACGGACTGCATGTGTTTCCATAATATGCTGTGAGGGCAGAGATGTGTCTCCGGTTAACTCCGTATCGGATGCGTCATCATTTTGGCCCTTAAAGACCGTTCTAAGGACCTCATGGCGGCGTATAATTTCGTTGAGGGCTCTTTCAGCAGCATCGATGTCAAGGCCGCCGCAAACCCTGAGTGCAAGCGGGATATTATATGTGGCTCTCTTGTCCTCGAATTTATCCAGAAACCATAGCCGCTGCTGTGAAAATGAAAGGCGCGGATCTTTATCCCGTGATACCGGTTTGACCGGCGGCATCACCGGGCGATTCATCTCATGGCCCCGTGAAGAGACACACCCCGTAAGTTCCGCTATCGTAGGATGTTCAAATACGCGGCGCACGGGTATTTCCACCCCGAATGCCTCCCTTACTCTCGATACGATCTGTGTCGCAAGGAGCGAGTGACCACCGAGGTCAAAAAAATTGTCATGAATTCCTATTCGGGAAACATTAAGGACTGTGGCCCACAAAGAGGCCATGGTCTCTTCGCCCGGGTTGGAAGGGGTTGCATAAAGCCCCTGGACAGCGCTCCGTTCCGGCCCCGGCAGCGCCTTGAGGTCAATTTTTCCATTTGAATTAAGCGGGAATGCCTCCATGGTTACAAATAGAGAGGGGACCATGTAGCCGGGTAGTCTTTCCTTTAAATAATCCCGCAAACCGGATTCATCCGCATTTTCAGGCAAACGCGGCAAAATATATGCGACTATCTGCTTATCGCCGGAATCATTTTTGCCGGCAATAACAACACTGTCCCGAATCGCAGGGTGTTTTTTTAATGTGGCCTCAATTTCGCCCAGCTCAACCCTGAAACCCCTTAACTTTACCTGGAAATCTCTTCGTCCCAAAAATTCAATATTGCCGCAGGGCCTGAAGCGGGCCATATCTCCGGTTTTGTATAAACGCGCCCCGGCCCGGTTTGAAAATGGGTGTGGAATAAATGCGCTGTCGGTTAATTCGGGCCTTTTATGATACCCGGCGGCAAGACCCGCACCACCGGTGTAGATTTCACCGAAGACCCCGATCGGGCAGGGTTGGCAGTAGTGATCAAGAATATATACCTCCGTGTTTGATATGGGGCGTCCGATGGGAATAGAGCCGTCGATCGGTGTATCATTATTCATTTCATAATAGGTGGTCAGGGCTGTATTTTCCGTGGGTCCGTAAGCATTAAGAAGGGTGCACTCAGGCAGCGCCCGAAGCACCTTTTTGGCGTGTGAGACCGATATGGCATCTCCACCGGTAATCAGCTTGCGCACAGACCTCAAGCTGTCCAGCTGACTGTCTGCCATAAGATTGAAAAGACCGGTTGTAAGGAACATGGTCGTCACTTTATGTTTACTGATAACCGCCCCGAGTTCTTCAAGAGATGGCGTGTGGGGCGGCATGATAATCAGCTTTCCGCCGTTGAGCAGACATCCCCAGATTTCAAGGGTTGAGCCGTCAAAGGGCAGTGGTGCAAACTGAAGCCATACATCGTTTTTACAAAATTCAATATAGTTTGTTCTTTTTACAAGGCGTACCACGCCGCGGTGTGGGATACATACGCCTTTGGGTGTACCCGTAGAGCCCGACGTGTAGCTTATGTAGGCCAGATTATCAGCGGTAGCCGTATTTTTAACGTTTTTGGTATGTATGCGGTTCCCCGAGCCGTCTTCAAATATGTCACTGTTACGATCTATAGCCAATATATGGGCATTGATTTCCGGGAGTGTTGAGACAAATCTCTCCTCTGTTATCAGCACCTTCATGCCGGTATCTTCGACCATCAGCCCGATCCGCTCGCTCGGATAATCTGGATCGATTCCCACATATACGCCTCCGGCTTTCAGGATGCCAAGAAGCCCGATAATCATCCAGGCCGAGCGTTCCACATTCATGCCCACCATAACCTGAGGCCCGACGCCAAGGGTCTGTAAATAACGTGCCAGCTGATTTGCCCTGGCGTTTAACGCCTTGTAGGTAAGCGTGTCCGGATTGTCGATATATCCTGAATCCGCTAATCCGTCCGGATGTTCAGTCCTTTGGCCAAAAAAAACAATTGCGACATTATCGGGTGTATTCTCTACCTGCTCCTCAAAGAGTCTTGTGATGGTCTTATCCCGGGGGTAGTCGGTGGCCGTGTCGTTAAACGCAATGAGGATTTCTTCCCGTTCGCTCTGGGTTAAAATGGGGAGTTCTGAAATTCTTTTATGCGGGTCCTCGACAATACCTTCTACAAGGGTTTTAAAATGATTTGTCATCCTCGAAATTGTCTCGGGGGAAAACAACGCTTTGTTGTATTCAAGGTATACCTTAAGCCCGGTGGCCGTCTCCTCGAGGAGCACGGTAAGGTCAAACTTTGAGACATTGTGGCCCACTTCGAGGCGTGTCATATCGGCTCCGGGCAGCCGGAAGTCGTCAAATGTAAACGGAATCATGTCAAACATTACCTGGATGAGCGGATGATAGCTGAGGCTCCTCTCGGGGCCCAATTCCTCTATCAGTCGATCAAAAGGGATATCTTCATTGCCATAAGCATTTATGGTTGTCCGTTTTGTCTGTGCAAGCAACTCGGTAAATTTCGGGTTGCCCGACAGTCCTGTTCTCAGCACTAGTGTATTGACAAAAAAACCGATTAAAGGCTCAATATCTTCATGGTTCCGGTTGGCAACCGGTGTCCCCATCATAATATCATCCTGGCCGGTATACCTGTGAAGCAGCACCGCAAATGCCGCCTGCAGGGACATAAAGAGGGTTACATCATACCGCCGGCAGAGGTCTTTTAACCGGGCTGTTACCGGGTGATCGATACGGAACGTCACCGTGTGCCCGCCATAGGTCTGAAGGGCGGGCCGCTTATAGTCTGTGGGAAGCTCTGTAATGGTGGGAGCGTTGTGAAGCTGTTTTTTCCAATATGAAAGCTGTGTATCCAGCTTATCTTTTGTAAGCTGCTGCCGCTGCCACATGGCGTAATCGGCATACTGTATCTTCAGTCCACTTAGCGGCGAAGGTGCTCCATTTTTTATTGCCTTGTAAAGGGCGGCAAACTCATGCATGAATATCTTTGCCGACCAGCCATCTGTTACAATATGGTGTATGGTAATAAGCAAGACATTGTCTTCTCCTCCGACAGCCAACAGGCTTGCTCTTATCAGCGGCCCACGCGAGAGGTTAAACGGCCTCCTTGCCGCCTCTATGGCATGCCGCCTTATTTCCGATTCCCGGCTATCAGAAGGGAGCGGCTCTAAATCGATTACAGGTATCTCGATTTTCAGCTCCGGCACGATCACCTGCACCGGGCCTGACGGCCGCTCCTTAAATACGGTCCTCAAGGCTTCATGCCTATCAATGATTTTATTTATAGCCTTTTTTACTGCCTCAGTATCCAGCCCCCCGCGTATTCTGAATGATAGGGGTTCATTATACGTTGCAGCCGCCCCGTCTTCCAGCCTGTCGAGAAACCATAATCTTTGCTGAGAAAAAGAGAGCCGGATATCCTGATCTCTTCTAACAGGAGAAATGGTTTGGATCGTATCTTTGAAACTTGCGGGGATTTCGTCTGCTCTCTTGTCTGCCGGCCCTTGGGATTGAAGCAGAACAGATAACTTTTCACTTAAAAAGGAGGTCAAACTCTCTACTGTCGGGTGTTCAATGGAAAGGGTGCCGGCAATGGGGTATTCCAGAGCCGTTGTTATCCGGTTGGCAAGCCTGATGGAGATAAGCGATGTCATTCCCAAATCAAAGAGGCTCGTTTTGTCTCCAGGGGTTGTCCCCGTGAGTCTTTTTATCTCAACTCGAAGAAAATCTCTTAATAAACTTTCACGATCCGCTGTCGACGCCGCAGCGAGTTGTGTCACTAAAGAACCGTTTTTATTTTCGGCCCCGGACGCAAACTTCTCTCTCAGCATCCGCCTGAGTATCTTGCCCGTTATGCTTTTAGGCACGGAATCCGTTATTTCAACATACGGAACCTTGTAGTCTGCAATATGGAGGCGACAGAATTCCCTGATTTCATCCTCAGTAGCCGCTTCCCCATGCTTCAGTACGACACTTGCCCGTACCTCCTCGCCCAGCACTTCATCGGGCACACCATATACCGCCGCATCCGCAACTGCCTTATGCTGAAGCAGAACATTTTCTATCTCCGAGGGATATGCTTTCTGGCCGCCGATATTTATCATATCTTTGCTTCGGTCTGTAATAAAGAAATACCCGTCCTCGTCCATCCAGCCGATATCACCCGTATAGAACCAGCCGTCTCTGATGACCTCGGCCGTCTCTTTAGGGTTTTTCCAATACCCGAGCATTACATTCGGGCCGCTTACAACAATTTCACCAACCTCATTCTGTGGTAAATCGCACCCGTTATCATCCACTACTTTCATATGAATGCCATCAAGGGGTGTGCCCACAGAGCCCGGTTTATATTTGAGGAAGTGGTTATGGCTCAGTAATGTGGTTTCAGAAAGCCCGTACATTTCGTTTATAACCAGACCAAATTTTGCATGCCATTTTCTTGAAATTTCCCCGGGCAGCGACGCAGCACCGGAAATAATGGTCCTTAGAGAATCGGCATCCTTGCTGTCGAGCTTATCGTATAAGAGGTTGTATATGGCAGGCACACCAAAGAACAGGGTAACCTTATGGTGTGCGATAGACCTTGCGATCTTTCCGGGATCAGAATCCCGGTGCAAAACAAGGGCAGCACCGGCATGAATGGATGGGTGCATAATGGCGCCTAGTGCGAAAGCGTGGAATAAGGGTAGACATAGCAGTAACCGGTCATCGGGACAAAGACGAAGCGTATATGTACACATGCCGATATTTGATAAGAGATTGTCGTGAGACAGGGTTACCCCTTTTGGAGCCCCGGTTGTGCCGGATGTATAGAGTATCGAAGACGGATCACAAGACGCCATATCGACGACGTCGATTTGAGACGAGGCCTTGTCCATTAATTCGGAAAGAGAGAGATCATCCCCCGTTGTTTTTCCCTCGGCAATCAGTACATGTCTTAAACCGGGCAGTTCTTCTGTTAAGGGAAGATTACTTCGCAACGACTCAGTCGTAATAACCGTACTTGCATCGCTATCTGCCAGAATGAATTTTATTTCATCTTTTCTGAGACCGGAATTGATTGAAACAGAAATGGCGCCGATTTTCTGGACACCGAAATAGGCAATGATAAAGGCGGGTATGTTCGGCAGAATTAAGGCCACGCGATGAGACCGTTTAATACCGAGCTTAGACAGGATATTTGCAGCCCTATTGCTTGCTTCATCCAAATCGAAATAGCTAATCGGTTCATCCTCAAAGATGATGGCCGGTTTATCAGGAAAAAGAGATCGGCTCCGTATTAAATTTTGACTTGTGTTCATGCAACTTCTCCTTAGGTTTTGTACAAAATCGAGACTAAAAATCTATGTTCAATGAAGACCGGCCGTCAGCCCTGGCCCTTCTTTATACCATATTTCCCTGCCGGGAATGTGAAAAGTCTTTTAACCAGCGGTGACGCGGGCAAACCTTCCGGGATCAACAGCGCCACCAGCATCAGGACAGTGCCGAAAAAGAACATAGACGATATGGGCAGATGCAGATAATTGTAGAACAGGACATCGATAAAGCGGATGATGGCCATCCCGAGGACCGGACCCAGAAAATATCCGTTGAACCTCAAGTGTTTTAACCATGACAGTATAACCAAAGGGAAAGGGGCCAAGCGGTTAAATAAACCGTTTCATGAGTTCATCGACGGTGTCATCGACATTTTCCGGGGTAATGCCGTGCTGCCGGCACGTCTTTTCAACTTTTGCAATCCGGTGCGGACTGTCCATATCGCTCAGGCGGGAGAAGATGCCAAGGCGGCGGCCCACCTGATAGAGACATTGTCTGTCTGGATCCAGCCGCGCAAATGCACGCAGGGGCGCCAGTATCCGATCCCTTTCTTCCGGAAGCTTCCCTTCGACCTCCTGAAAAAGGTTCAGGATGTGATCGCTTTTTATCATGCTCTCGATGCCGTTTAAGCTTTCAAGAAACCGCATGATCTCCTTGACCGTCATCCGGTCGGTGCATTTTTTAAACAGTCCTTTTGAAAAGTCGTCAAAAAGCGGAACCCGGTTCGGTATGGCCAGGGTCCGCAACCGGATAAAATCCGGATTTATCCGATTCAGGGCATCGGCGGTTTCAAGGGCATGGTCTTCAGATAACCCCTGCCCGCCCAGTCCCGGCATAACATATTCCGACAACTCGATTCCGGCCCGTTTTACCTTTATACCCGCCTTTATTTGGATTTCCTTTGTAACCCCTTTTTTTATCATCTTTAAGACCTGATCCGATCCGGATTCAAGGCCGATATGGATCCGGTTGAGTCCGGCGGACCCCATGGCGGAAAGATCGCCGTCTGATATTTTTGCGATGGTATGGGAGCGTGCATAGGAGGTGATTCTATCCACCCGGGGAAAACGGTTTTTTATGTGGGTAAGAATATCGATGAGTCTTTCGGGTTTAATAATCAGGCTGTTGGCATCCTGGATAAAAATCGACCTCATACCGGCTGCATACCAGCTCAAAGCCGCCTGAAGTGCTTGGGAGTCTGACGGATCGATATTTTCGAACAGCTTTTGGATGTCCATGCGTGCAATGCGGCCGCCGGGATCGGCGAGTTTTTCCAACCTGTCGATAAACCGGCAGACGGTATCGATATCCTGTTTGACATGTGAAACCGGCCGGATGGAAAAAGGCGCCCCTTTATAGACCGGACAGAAGGTGCAGTGGTTCCACGGGCAGTTGCGGGTAACCCGGATAAGCAGGCTGTCGGCTTCGCTGGGGGGCCGGATGGGGCCCTGTTCGAAGCCGGAATAATTGTCTCTGTTTTTTTCTGATTTCATATGCAAAGGATAACGACAGGGGTTTTTAAAAGCAAGTTGAAACAGCCTCTCGGTTAAGGCTCTTGAAATTTAATGCCGACATACTGTAATGTAAATCGATTTTAAGAGATGGATCGGTTTGAAAACCGGGTCACGGCCCGGACATCGGATAGCGGATGCGGTATCTGGATTTACTGTTTACCTAAGGATTTATCGTCTGTTGAAAAAGTGGTTGTCGGTTATATCGGTTGTGTCGATCGTGGTCCTGTCGGCAATGGTGTTTCTTTATTTCGACCTGATGCGGTATGCCCAGACGCCTGCCGGGGAAAAGGCCCAAGACGCGGTGGTCATGGTGCCGCCGGGACAGGGGTTTAAAGCGATTACGGAAAACCTTGCAGCCGCCGGTGTGTTGAAATATCCACTTCTGTTCAGGGCCTATGCGCGGATAAAGGACTACGACAAGAAAATAAAAGCCGGTGAATACCTGCTGTCAAGGTCCATGCCGCCGGATAAGATTTTTCAGATACTCGTCGACGGCAGGATTCGGCTGCACAAAGTAACCATCCCCGAGGGATACACCCAAAACCAGATTGCCGAATTGGTGGAGACATCCGGGCTTGCCACCGCAGCGGAGTTTTTAAAGACGGCCTTAGATCCGGCTTTCATAAAGAAACTGGGTATCGATGCAGAAAGCTTAGAAGGATACCTTTTTCCGGAAACCTATTTTTTCCCCGGGGATGTCACCCCTGAAAAGATAATATCGACCATGGTCGGCCGATTTCGGGAAACATATCGGTCGGAATGGGAAGAACGAGCGAAAAGTCACGGATTTTCAACCCATGAAACGGTCACTCTGGCGTCTATCGTCGAAAAGGAGACCGGAATCCCGGACGAGCGTTCGGTCATCGCATCGGTGTTTCACAACCGGTTGAAAAAAAGGATGCGCCTAGAGAGCGATCCCACCGTTATCTACGGCATAAAAGATTTTGACGGGAATCTGACGCGAAAGCATCTCAAAACTTTTTCGCCGTATAATACATACAAAATTAGAGGTTTACCTCTCGGACCCATTGCAAATCCCGGATCAGAGGCGATTCGCGCCGTCCTCTATCCGGCTCAAACCGGATACCTCTATTTTGTTGCAAAACGGGATCGGACGCATAAATTTTCCAGCACCCTATCAGAGCACAACAGAGCGGTTCGAAAATATCAGTTAAGAAAGTAGCCGATTGAGGATATTTAATATGGATATTTCATCTTTTTCCGACGAACTGCTGGCCGGGCAGCGGTTGATGATCGGCTTTGACGGGACCCGGCTGGATCAAGACCTTCGGTTTATGATCGATAACCTGAAAATCGGCGGTATCGTCCTTTTTTCAAGAAATCTGGTAGATCCCGCCCAGATTCGGCAGCTGACACAGGACATTCAGGCATATGCCGAAAAATGCAGCCTCCCGCCGCTGATTGTCTCTATCGATCAGGAGGGCGGAGTCGTTGCACGGCTCAAACCGCCGTTTACGCAGTTTCCCGGAAACCCGCATATGAAAAATGCTTCGGACGCAGTCGGCTTTGCAGAAACCACCGCAACGGAACTGGCCGGCATCGGTGTCAACATGGATCTGGCGCCTGTCATGGATGTGGCGTTTGAAAAAAACCAGAGCGTGATGGCCGACCGGGCATTCGGTCACGACCCGGAACGGGTGTCACATCTTGGAAAGATTGTTATCGAAGCGCTGCAGCAGCGGAATATCATGGCCGTTGCCAAACATTTTCCCGGAATCGGTCGAACCGAGCTCGATTCGCACATGGATCTGCCGGATCTCGATATCGATCCGGATCTGCTTATGAAGACCGATATCGTTCCCTTTCAAACAGCGATATCTGGCGATGTGGCCGGTATTATGCTCTCCCACATTATGTACCCGAAACTCGACAACAAATGGCCGGCAAGCCTCTCCGGCGCCATTGCAAAAGATTTGCTCCGAAACCGTCTCGGATACCAAGGAGTGGTGATGACCGACGATCTGGACATGGGGGCCATTGACAAACATTTCGGCTTTGAAACCGCCGTGGATCAGATTCTGGCAGCAGATATCGACATCGTCATGATCTGCCACCGGAGCCCGAAAATGGAGACCGCCCATGAACGGATCCTGTCGGATATAAAACGATCCCATGAAAACAGGCAAAGAACGATCCGATCCGTTTTGCGGATAATGCACCTGAAGGAGAGATATTTGTAATGTGGGTTCAGGGTTCAGCGTTCAGGGTTCCGGGTTCAAAAACTGCAACCATCCGGTAGCAATAGCAATGAAAAACGTGTTATCGGCGATGGTGCGTCTGTTCTTCCTATTGGGTGATGGCAGATATTAACGCTCCCGGGCAGTATTACAAGCGGTTTCAAAGAGCCCCAACCCCTGAGCGTTGAACCCTGAACCTGGAACCGATAAGTCTATGTTTGGTTTATCTTTGTTCGTGAGTAGGCGTCGTCTGTCAGTTTCGATATTTTGCCGGAGCGCAGGTCGTGGTATCCGGTTGCAGCAATCATGGCTGCATTGTCTCCGCAAAGATCCGTTGATGGAATATGGGTCGTCAGCCTTTTCTTTTCCGCTTCCCGAATCAACCGACCGCGCAGGCGATTGTTTGCCGCCACGCCGCCGACCAGGGAAATATGCCTGCATCCGGTCTCAGAGGCGGCATGAAAGATCTTATAGCAGAGCACATCCACCACAGCTTCCTGGAATCCGGCAACAATGTCGGGAATTTCATTTTTATAAGTTTCGGCATGGGTCTGAATGTAACGGCTTACGGCTGTTTTGACACCGCTGAAGCTGAAGTCGTATTTCTTCTTGTCCATATAGGCCCTTGGGAAATTGATCTTTTTTGGGTCCCCGGATTCGGCGATCTGGTCAATAATCCTGCCGCCCGGATACCCGAGGCCGAGCATCTTGGCAACCTTGTCGTAGGCTTCGCCGGCAGCATCGTCCCTTGTTTGACCCAACAGCTTCATGTCCGTATGAGAGGTGACGAGGTAAATCGCCGTGTGGCCGCCTGAGGCGAGCAGGGCGACATAGGGAAAGGGCGGTCCGTCTTTTTCAAGAAACACGGAATTGATGTGGCCTTTGAGATGATCCACGCCCACCCATGGCTTTTTAAGGGCATATGCACAGGCCTTTGCAAAGGAGAAACCCACCAGCAGGGCGCCCACCAGACCGGGACCCTGGGTAACCGAAATGGCATCCAACTGCCCCCAGGTAATATCCGCCGATCCGAGCGCCTCTCGGACAACCGGTACTATGGCCTCGGTATGCTTTCTCGAGGCCAGTTCCGGAACAACGCCGCCGTATGGGTGATGGATGTCGATTTGCGACGAAACCACCGAAGACAGGCACTGCTTCCCGTCGACAACAACGGCTGCTGCGGTTTCATCACAGGAGGTTTCAATACCGAGTACGATCATTTTGTTGCCGGATCAGGTTTCATCATTATTAAGGGAAACCTCTTTAAGATATATGGAGAACTGTTTTAGAAACAGGTCGTTTTTAGCGCAAAACTGCCTGATCCTATCCATTTTTTCGGGGCTGTAGTGTCGAAAAGAGAGCAGAAGCCCTCCCACGGAATGTTTTGCCAAAAGGCGCTCAAGATCCGAACCGGTGCCCAGAATCGGGTAGCCCTGGAGTTTTTTGCCTGTCTTTAAGGCATCATCGTCGATAAAACCGATCGGTTTGATATTGAGGTTCTTGTTGTTAAGAATCTCACGCAAAAGAATCTCTCCGCCCCTTCCGGCGCCGTAGATAATGACCGCATCCCCGGTCAGGGTTTTTCTCTTTATGGTTTCCAGAAAGAGTTTGAAAGAGCCGCGGGTTCCGAGTAGAAAACCGGTTGTCAGGGTCCAGTCGATAAGAAAGGCGCCCTTTGAAAAATCTTCAAACCGGTAGATATACGTAACGGTCACCACCGACAGGAGGGTGGCGAAAGAAGAGGCTTTTAAACAGACGAATACATCGTCTGTGCTCATGAATCCCCAAATCCCCCTGTAGACGCCCATTGCAAAAAAAGCGATCAGCTTGCAGGCGATCACCGCAGGCAGAGACCGGAGAAATACCTGGAAATAAAAAGGAAAAACAGAAGCATCGAAACGCATCCGGTAGGAGAGGTAATAGACAAAACCGATGAGAAAAAAATCGAGCATGACAAGCAGCAGCTGCTTTTTATAGGTCAGCTCCACGAGAATGGGGGTATAGGCATGATCCCTTAAGAGTGAAAACTCTTTTTCGGGATATACCCGAAGCTGGGCCAGATAAACACCCATGAGTAAGAAAGAGAGCGCAACCGGGATGATAACCACCGGGGATGTCAACGAGTCCTGGCTGCTGACAAAAAGGGCCGAAAGCCCTGCGACGGCGCCGATACCGTATAAAAACAGGACCGCACTCTTTTCACTGAACCCCATCAACACCAGACGGTGGGAGGTATGATCCCTGCCGCCCAAAGAGGCTTTCCGGCCGCTCAGGGTTCTGATCAGCGTTACCAGCGTCGTGTCGAAGATGGGCACCATCAGGATAAGGACCGGCACCGCATAAACAGATAGCGGATTTTCGGTTCCACTCTGTGCATAGCAGAGGCTTAGAACGGCGATGGTAAATCCGATCACCAGACTGCCGCTGTCCCCCATAAAAATGGAGGCCGGATTGAAGTTGTAAAAAAGAAAGGCAGCCAGGGCTCCGAAAAGAATCAATGCAGCCATTGCGGCTCCCGGCATGATATGGGACAGAAGAATGGAAATATAGAGCACGCTTATGGCGCCGACACCGGCGCAAAGGCCATCCATGTTGTCGAGCAGATTGAACGCATTGGTGATACCCACGATCCATAGAATCGTCAGGGTGGTGTCCATTGTCTGTGAATCCAGCCAATGGAGACGAAACCCTAAAAAGACGACCAGAGAGGCTGCCAGTATCTGACCGAGCAGTTTCGTGTGGGGTTTGATAATAAAAAAATCATCCCATAATCCGAGAAGAAATAGAAACGTCATACCGAGCCATATCACCGCACCCAGGGAGGGCAAAAGGGCCGGGCCTGAATCTCTGAAAAAATGAGGCAGAAGGGTCTGAAAGTCCGCCATAAGAAAAAGCGGGATCGAAATGGCCGCGTAAATGGCGATTCCGCCTGCTAATGCGGTGGGGTTCTTATGCCATCGATCCTTTGTCGGCTGAGCAATCCAACCCCTTTTCCGGGCAATACCCCGGATAAGCGGTGTCATTGTCAGACACACCAGAAAGGATGCGGCGGGAAACCAGTAAGTCAGCATGATAGGCTATCTATTGCGAAATATCCGGCATGTTTTCTGCGAATGAAGTATTGAATGACAGTCGGATGTTGAAAATCAGAACCTTAAAAAAAGGCCGGTAGCGGCGCACCCCATGGTCGTGCAGCAGCAATCAACCCCGGCCTTCTGAATCGATTTATGTTAAAAATCATTTTCTTGTTTTTACCTCGGGCATCCTCCGGGTGCCGGTTGCACCACCGGCTCATCCTTTGCAGACCGGCATTGTTGCCTGAGCCTCTGCGATCCGTTTCATCAGGTTGAAAAAGTATTCACGGATTCTGCCGAACCGGAATTTACCTTTGGGTGCGCTCTTATATAAAGTGGTCATAATTGAACCGAATTATGAATATGCATTGCAAGTTTTTGTAAGAATTAGACGAATTTAGTTAAAAAGTCAAAAACAATTTTTTGACATCAACCGTCGGCTATTGTAATAGAAGGGGGTTAAGACCGCAGCACACACGGACGTAAAATTTATGACGAAATTTGCGAGGCTGGATCGTTTGCCCCCGTATGTGTTTGCGTACCGTCAATGATATCAAGATGGCTGCCAGACGCGCCGGTGAAGACATCATCGATCTTGAGATGGGGTCTGTGGTATTTTCAAAGTTTCTTATCAGAAACGCTGGGGTTGCCGTATCGCCCGGCCACGGGTTTGACGAATATGGCGACGAATATGTCCGGTTTGCCTTGATTGAGAATAATTTGCTTATCAATCAGGCGATTCGAGGGCTTCGAAAGGTGATGTAATCTATGAAGACATTTAATATCGGACTGGTCGGCTGCGGCACGGTGGGAACCGGGGTTGCTAAGATACTGCTCGAATCGAAAGAAGTTTTGCGTGCACGGGTCGGTGCAGACTTGGATCTGCTGCGGGTCGCGGACATCGATGTTGAAAGCGACCGGGGCATCCGGTTTGAAGACGGGGTGCTTACCACCGATGCAAAGGCGGTGGTCGATGATCCAAAGATAGATATTGTTGTTGAGATGATCGGCGGCGAGAAAATCGCAAAGGATCTTATTTTGCGGGCCGTGGAAAATGGGAAACATGTGGTCACTGCAAACAAAGCACTTCTTGCTGCCCAGGGCACGTCGATTTTTCACGCAGCTGCCCAGAAAGGGGTGGATCTTGCATTTGAGGCGAGTGTGGGCGGTTGCATGCCGATCATAAAAACCCTTAGAGAATCTCTTGTGGGCAACCGCATCAAATCCATGACCGGCATTCTAAATGGTACCTGCAACTACATTTTTACAAAGATTACAGAAGAGGGAATCACCTTCGATGCCGCACTTTCGGATGCCCAGGAAAAAGGGTATGCCGAAGCAGATCCGGCCTTGGATGTGGAGGGGCTTGACACCGCCCACAAGCTGGCCATTTTGACCGCCATTGCATACGGAACGGAAGTCAGCCTGAATGACATCTACATCGAGGGGATTTCAAATATTACACCGATGGATATCCGGTTTGCCGAGCAGTTCGGATATAAAATAAAGCTGCTTGCCATCAGCAAATATCTTGGGGACCGCATCGAAGCCCGGGTTCACCCGACCATGATCGCTTCTGAAAATCCATTGTCAAATGTCAGCGGCACGCTCAATGCGATCACCGTTTCTGCAGATGCCGCCGGCAACATGATGCTCTACGGACACGGCGCGGGCATGATGCCTACGGCCAGTGCTGTCGTGGGCGACGTGGTCGATCTGGTGCGCAATCTTATGTGCGGATCCCCGGGAAGAGTCCCCCTGCCTTCCTACCCGACGGACAAGATTCGAAAGATTCCCATTCTTCCCATCGACGAGATTCAGACCCAGTACTATTTCCGGCTCTCCGCCTTGGATCGGCCGGGGGTTCTTTCGACCGTTACGGGTGTTTTGGGACAACACGGCATCAGCATCAAATCGGTGCATCAAAAGGGACGAAAAGCCAGCGGTTCTGTTCCCATCGTGATGCTGTCGCACCTGGCGAAGGAGTCGAACGTCAAACAGGCCATTTCGGAGATAGCGGACCTTGACGTTGTCCGGGAAACGCCGGTGTTGATCCGGATCGAGGATGAAATCGAAGAAGTATGAATATAGAAAGGATGCGTGTATGCATATCGTATGTGCAGATCTGGAAGGTGTCTTTGTCCCGGAAGTATGGATCAACGTGGCGGAGAAAACCGGTATTGAAGAACTTCGACTCACCACACGGGATATTTCCGACTATGATGTGTTGATGAAAAAACGGATGTCTATCCTTTCGGCAAATGACCTTAAGCTGAGCGACATCACACGGGTAATCGATACCATGGAACCCTTGCCGGGGGCGGCCGAGTTTATCGACTGGCTGAGGTCCCGGACACAGATTATCATTCTTTCAGACACCTTTACCCAGTTTGCCGGCCCCCTGATGAAAAAGCTGGGATGGCCCACGATTTTTTGCCATTCATTGACTGTGGATGCCGACGGGTATGTCACCGACTATGTCCTGCGACAGCAGGAGAGCAAGGCAAAGGCGGTCTCGGCCCTAAAACAGCTCAATTTCAATGTGCTCGCACTCGGCGACTCCTACAACGACATCAGCATGTTGAAAAGTGCCGACAAGGGGATTCTGTTCAGGCCTCCTGACAACGTGGTGGAAGCGTTTCCGGAACTGGAGGTCACTCGAACCTACGATGATCTGAGAACGATTGTAGAGAAAATTCTATCGCCTGTTTATTGATGAAAACCGAAAGATATACTCACCGAACCGATTGCCGTGTCATATACGGAGACACGGACAATATGGGCTATGCCTATCACGCCAATTATTTCAGGTGGTTTGAAATTGGCCGTACGGAAATGCTGCGGGCACTGGGGGTGCCCTATAAGCAGATCGAAGAAAACGGGATCTTTTTGCCCGTATCCGAAGCCCATTGCAAGTTTGTCTCCCCGGTGCAATACGATGATTTGCTGATCGTTGAAACCACACTGGACAGCAATTTTAAAGCCGGTTTCAAGTTTGACTATCGAATTCTCGGGCAAGAAGATGGAGAGATCCTTGCCCGGGGATACACCAAACACCCATGTGTAAATGGTGACGGAAAAGTCGTTCGGCCACCGAAATTCTTAATGGATGTTTTTTTGAACTTACCGAGTGTTTAACACGAAACCCCAAACGCTAAAGACTTTTATAAAATGGACATCGAAAAATTTAGAAATTGCAGAATCCTTGTTGTCGGCGATTTGATGATCGATGAATATCTGTGGGGCGAGGTGGACCGGATCTCCCCGGAAGCACCCGTCCAGGTGGTGGCGGTTCGGGACGAGGAGTTTACCCTTGGCGGGTGCGGAAACGTGGTCAACAATCTTGTTGCCATGGGGGCTGAAGTGGCAACCGTGGGGGTTGTCGGATCGGATTCGGAAGGCGAACTTCTTCGGGAAAAACTGAACGATCTGGGCGTGGACACCGAAGGCATCGTTGAGGAAAAAGACCGGTGCACCACGCGAAAAACAAGAATTATCGCCGCCAACCAGCACGTCCTCAGAATCGATCGTGAAAACAGGAAAGAAATATCCGAAAAAACCGCACAATCGAATCTTTCCGCGATTTCCGACAAAATCGGATCGATGGATCTGGTGCTGATATCCGACTACGGCAAAGGGGTCGTGTCCCCTTCTATGCTTGCCCTGGTGGCCGACACGGCCAAGAAGAGCGGAAAACTGACCATCGCCGATCCCAAGGGTATCGATTTTAAGAAATATGCCGGAATGTCCCTCTTGACGCCCAACAAAAAAGAGGCTGCCGCAGCCGCCGGGATTGAAATCCGGACGGCCTCCGATCTCATGGCCGCAGGCAACAGGATTCTTTGTTCGGCAAGCGTCGACTCTCTGCTTATTACCTGCGGAAAAGAGGGGATGGTGCTTTTTGAAAGGGATGCCCCCCCCCACCATATCCGTTCCGATGCCCGCCAGGTCTTTGATGTTTCCGGGGCCGGCGATACGGTGGCGGCGGTCTTGGGACTTTCCTTGGCATGCGGGGCCAACCTGAGAGAAGCGGCCCGGATCGCCAACACGGCCGCCGGCATTGTCGTGGGTAAAGTGGGTACCGCCACGGTTTCGCCGGATGAACTCTCTGCCGCCTTAAATCCGTTGCAGGATACGGCAGGCAGCAAGCAGGTCCGGACGGCGGATCTCGCAAAGCTGTCGGAGAATCTTAAACGCCAGAGAAAAAAGATCGTTCTGACAAACGGATGCTTCGACCTGCTCCATGCCGGACATATTCAGCTTTTTTCCGCATCAAAGCAGTTGGGAGATACCCTGGTTGTCGCCATCGATGACGACAAGTCCGTTGCCGCCCTAAAAGGCCCGGGACGGCCGGTGCTCAAGGCCAAAGAGAGGGTACGGGTCTTGGGTGCGCTGGACAGCGTGGATCATGTGGTGGTCTTTTCAGACGGTGAACTCGATTCCGTCATCAAAAACCTGGGGCCGGCAGTATTGACCAAGGGGAGCAACTACACGTCGGATCGGGTTTACGGACACGATCTTGTGGAAGAAGTCGGCGGGGCTGTCGTATTGATTCCCATCAGAGAGGATACCTCTTCATCCCGTATTATCGATGCTATCAAGAAAAACAGGAATCCATAGTCGCATTTTATGATCAATCTAAAGGAGACCAGAGAGGGTATCGCGTTTTCAGTATTTATCCAGCCCCGATCTTCAAAAAATATGATTTCGGGAATCTATGGAGATTCTCTGAAAATAAAGCTCACCGCCCCCCCTGTTGAAGGGGCGGCCAACAAGATGTGTGTTTCTTTTCTGGCAAAACGCCTGGGGGTACCGAAATCGGCTGTTGAAATCATATCCGGTCTTTCGAGTCGAAAAAAGCGGATTCTTGTCCGGTATGATTCGGATTCCGCCGAAACCGGCAAAGATCGGTTAAAAAAATCTGTCGAAGCGATGGTTTCTTAAAAAACACCTTGACAGTCGGACCTGTTATACTTAATATGTCTAGATCTTGATGCGGGGTGGAGCAGTCTGGTAGCTCGTCGGGCTCATAACCCGAAGGTCGTTGGTTCAAATCCAGCCCCCGCTACCAACAATAAAATAAAGGGGTTACGAGATATTTCGTAATCCCTTTTTGTTTTGTGAAAATCCAAAATCCCCACAGCAGAGACTAAAAAATAACCAAAATACAGTTACTTGTAGCTGGGATTCTTCCTGTCTGAGCAAGTTATCTACGATAATCCCACGTTGCCTTGGTGGCAGATATCTGTTGTTTTTATAAAGCATCCTTTGTGTAGACGATTTTACCGTTAAGAATTGTATATTTGACTTGAACCTTGTCAAGATCTTCCGGAGAAACCTTTCGAATATTAGAATTGAGAACAACCATATCCGCAAACTTTCCGGTTTCAACAGAGCCTTTATAGTCTTCTTCAAACGCAGCATACGCCGGATTTAAGGTGTACATGCGCAAGGCCTCTTCCAAATCGATCTTATGGTCGGGCCCTAAAGTTATACCCTTCAAGGTCTTTCGCGTGATGGCCGTTGAAATTCCGATCATCGGATGAATCCGATCAAGGGGAAGGATCGGTTCCGAGCTAAGGACGCCAGGCAGCCCTTCGTCCATATATCGACGGAAAGGAAAATAATCGGCCTGTACTCTTGCCTCACCCAGTATTTCGAGATGGCTGTCCCCCAGAAAGCGAATAAAATGCGGGTGCCCGACCGGCACAGCGTCGAGACGTTTCATCTGTTTTATCTGCTCAGGTCTTGGGAGCGTGCAGTGATGTATCCGGGGCCGTAACAGGGGACGGGAAACCCGATCCTGCGCTTTTTTCAACGCATCGAGCACAAGGCCGATGGCCCTGTCGCCATTGGCATGAAAAGCCATCTGGAAACCGCTATTTGTCGCCTTTCGAATCGTTTCAACCAATCGATCTTCGGATATGTAGAGTTGCCCATACTGGTACCCTTGTTCGTCCCAAGGTGCTGAAACGGCAGCCGTTTTTTTCCCGAGAAAACCGTCAATCGAGATTTTCATCGGACCCAAGCGAAGCCAGGCATCACCAAAACCGGTTCCCATACCGGACGCTAAATAGCCGTTCAGAAAACATTCATCCCGGGGATAACCCCGTATAAATGGAACCACTCTGATCGGTAATTTCCCCTCCTGTCTTAACGATACATAGGCCGCCATATCCATAGGCCTGAAAACATCGATATCATGAACCGTTGTAACTCCCATGGATAGAAATTTTCCAGCCAGTTTTATCATTTTACGTTTCAGCGAATTGAGTTCGTGACAGGGAAAGCCGTCCGGGAGGATTTTTGCTATGTTGCCAGACAAGCGGCCGGTTGGTTTCAAGTCGGGAGTCCGTTCAAATTGGACTTCCGCATCATCTTCCAATTTATCAACGAATTCCAAAGAATTTAGGGCCGCTGTATTAAAGATGCCCATATCCATCTCTCGTGAGAACAGGGCAATCGGGCGGTCTTGAACTATTAGATCCAGGTCTTTTGCCCTGATAGAAACAGTGCCTTGGGAAGCATCTTCTTCATAGTTGACTGCCACCATCCATTCCTCGGGTTCCAGAATGTCCGCCGCGGCGTGGAGTTTTTGGGTCAAAGCCTCAAGCTTGAGGGGAGTCTGCTGGAGGTCAATCTGATCGATCTTTCGTGAATCGGTGGCAAAACAGGTGTGGGATTCGATAAAACCGGGTACGATGGAACAACCTTCCGCATCTATCCGCTGGGTCTTAGCCGGTATTTTCACGTTTGACCATGTGCCGACATCGGCGATTTTACCGTTTCGAATAATGACGGTCGATTTTTCCAAATACGGCGAATTCGCGGAGAAAAGCCCCCCCCCGGTGAGAATCAAACCTGATCCGTCAGCCGATCGATTCTGATTCATATCTACTCCTTTAAAATTTCCCGTCTTCCAGAAAACCTTTGAACTGATCGACCGTCCACCCTGAAATTCCGAGTTTCTCCATGGTTCGCCCGTTGTCCCAGTAATCGGTATCGTTCATCAATCCTCCCATTTGGATAAGGGCATCGATTGTCGGTGTCGGCACATTCAGCCAGCGGCCGATGGAGGCGGCTAGTATCAGTCCGACAGGAACATCTTCGGTAATATAGCGCGTTTTTACATCAAACGGTCCCCGGTTCCCCAGTTTACGCATGACGCCGAAAAACTGCTCTTCGAACGATAAGCCGTAGCGCATTTCAAAAAGTTTTTTATAGGGTAAAACCGTCATGCCCAATGTTTCAAATATCTGCATGATTTCCCGGTCTATGCCGTCCATGACTTTCAGGACACAGGGATTAAATCCCTCCTGGTAAAGCCCGAAGTCACCTTTGGCGTGCTCAATCCGGGACATATTCAAGATTGCTCCAACCGGATGAAGAATAAGGTTCGGGTTATAAAGGCCCACTTCTAAAACGTTTTTCATGGAAACGGCATCCGGATAGAAGTTTTTGAACTTTTCGAAACTGGCGGTCAAATGCTTCGCCGGGAGCACCCCGACCCTGTTTCCCTTCAAAAACCGGGAAATGTTAACCTTGTTGGGGCCTGTTTTCCGACACCCATACGGGAGTGTCAATGTTTCTGAAATAATGACACTCTTGCCAGCCTCTCTGAATTCATTCGCAAAAATAAAACTGGCCCCGCTACCCGGCATGATATAGAGAAACTGATCGGGTCGAATGACCGGTTTCAGTTGTCTGGCCGCTTTTTCATGACCCAGCGCCTGGGTAACCACCATAATACAGGTTGCATTTTCGACGGCTTCTTTTATATCTGTGGTTGCTTTGGCCAATCGGGCAAAACCGGTGTGGGCAGCGCCGGTAATTTCGATCCCACCCGTTTCGATCACAGCCTCGATATTTTCCTTAAACTGTGGAAACTCATACAATGTGACCGGCCATCCGGCCAAAGTCAAATCAGCCGCCATGGCGGAGCCGCCCGCACCGGCGCCAATGATCAGGATATGTTCGTTTTTCAATTTTTACCTCCATGAAAAAAGTTTAGGTAAACTGTTTCATGCTCACCAAAGAGATCAAGACATCATCATCGGTTTTCATCCATAGCAGAGCCGACTGCTTCGACCCCGCCAACCTGCCAATAAGCACCTTCGATATTTGCGATAATACGTTTTTCTACAGCAATTACTGTACCAATAGGATCAAAGCCCTCTCTTGCCGAAATCAATTCCAGAACAACCCGTGCCGTCCAATCCGGACAGGGGTAACCCAAAAGGAGGCTTCCAAGCAACGGCTTGCTATCCGCCGATCGCAATTCATTGTTCGGTACTAAAATAGATGCCTATATTTTTTTACTGAAAGAGAAGGTTAAGCAATTATAAGACAAGGGAATATTTATGCCGCTTTGCATAAATATTCACAATATAATGCTGTTCTGCATAAGAACTCACCGTTAAACTCCGTCGGGCAAACCGTCACGGGCTCATCGCATTAGGGATAGCGGGCAAGTCAACGATTGAGGCGACCGGCAATGTTTATGGTATAAATTTTGCACTGAATCTATGCGTAAACCCTTGAGCAGTCACTTTTCAAGCATCATCGTCATGCGGTCAAAGCCCCTGTCTATTAACTACTACAACTTGAGGAGGAAATATGAAAAAACGACACTTTTTTTATCCGGTTTTGTTGATCAGTTTTCTTTTACTGGTAGGTCCATTTTCAGCCAACGGAGCCACCGTATGGAAGATGGCCCACAAGATGCCGCCGGCAAGCCCAGAGGGATTGGCTTTCCAGTTATTTGCCGATGAAGTTGAACGCCTCAGCAAAGGGCAGATGAAAATCAAGATGTATCCTAGCGAACAGCTGGGAGGGGTCGGTGCGACGCTGGATATGCTCAGGAAGGGTACGATCGATATCTACTGCACGTCCCTGTCCTTTACCTCGAAATTTGTTCCAGAGGTGAGCCTGAGCACATTGCCGTTCGTATTTCGAGACAGAAACCACTGGCAGAAATTCATAAACTCCGAATCGCCGAAATGGAAGAAAATGCTGATCGAAAAATCAGGTCTGAGCTATCTTGGAAATTACGGTGAGTTTATGCGAGGGCCCTATCGCATTTTGATCTCCAAAAGACCCATACTGAAGCTGGAAGATCTTAAAGGCTTGAAGTTGCGCATGTATAAAAACGAAATGGTTATGAACGTTTGGAAGGCGTTGGGCGCCGAGGTACTTCATCTCCCGTTTTCGGAAGTCTACCAGGGACTCAAAACCGGTCTAGTTGAATCGGTGACTAACAATCTGACGCAGACCGAACCGATGAAATTTCAGGAAGTGGCCAAGTATTTTCTTCGGACCAATGAATTCCCTCAAAGCGTTACCGGATTTGTAAACCACAAGAAATATCAAAGTCTGTCCAAAGAACTGAAGGACGTTCTCAATAAGGGATTTGACGCCGGCTGCGCCTTGTCGCAAAAACTGATTCCCGAAGCGGGAGAAGCATCCATCATGCGTATGGTGGAAAAGGACAACGTAACCTTTATTATTGCCCCGATGCATGAATTTCGAGATCGGGTCATGCCACTCTACAAAAAATGGGAAGCTGAAGGCAAGTTCGGGCTTTCCAAGGGCACGATGGACCTTATTCAGGGACTCTAGCTTTTAATAAAAAACCGATGACCGGTGCCCTCTCTTTAATGGGAGGGCACTGGTTTTCAATGGACGAAAGACAAATGAGCGATCATCCATTCAGAATAAAATTGGGCCGCTTTAATTCGGGACTTGTTAAAATCCAATCCATCGCCGTTATGGTTATTTTAGGGGTGATGGGCTTCATCAATACCCTGGAAATATTTTTACGCGTCTTTTTCGGGTTTTCCATGATGTGGATTGCCCCGCTTACCCTCGTTCTGTTTTCCTGGTTGACCTTTATTGGAGCAACGGTCGTCTTCTATCATAAAGAATATATTGTCGTCGATTATTTCGCAGACAATTTTTTCCCAAAGGCCAAGAGGTTCTTGGAAATATTTGTAAGTTTTTCCGTCATCGGGTTTCTTTTGTTTATCATCTATGAAATGCCGGGACTGATTAAGACCCAGTCCCACGAGATGGAGGTTGTTCATCTCCCGACCTATTTTCTTTCCTTGCCGATTCTTATCAGCGCCGTATCCATCCTGCTGTTTTTTATTTTTCAAATATGGGGCCAATTGTCCCGCGATCAAAACCAATCGACAGACTGAAAAAGGAGCCATCCATGGGCGGAATCATATTACTGATCATCTTTTTCTTCCTCATCGCAATTCGGATGCCCGTATCGATTGCCATGGGAATTGCGACCCTAATCGCAATGATTTTCAGTGATTTTTCAAGTTCCATATACTGCATTCCAATGTATATGGCCGAAGGAACTCAATCCTATGGACTTCTGGCTGTCCCATTTTTTATTCTGACCGGAAACATCATGAATCGATCGGGACTCACCGATAGAATATTTGACTTTGCAAACCACTTGGTTGGACATCTTCGGGGAGGCCTCGCACAGGTCAACGTGGTGGCCAGCATGATTTTTGCCGGAATTTCCGGTGCTGCAGTGGCCGACGCTGCAGGGCTGGGTGTCGTAGAGATCAAGGCCATGACCGACCGGGGCTATAAACGCAGTTTTTCAGCTGCAATTACACTCGCATCTTCCATTATCGGCCCCATCATACCGCCCAGTATCGGCTTGGTAATCATCGGGGTGGTTTCCAACACTTCCATCGGGCGGTTGTTTCTTGCAGGGGTTATTCCTGGTATCCTGGTCGGTATATCTCTGATGGTTCTTAACGTTGTGTTTTCCTATACTCGCAGTGATAGTTTTCCCCTCCCTCAACAAAAGGCTACTTTTAAAGAGATCAAGAAAAGTTTCGGGGCCGGTCTTTTTGCGTTGTTTGCCCCGGTCGTTATTATCGGGGGGATGACCGGCGGCTTTGTTACCGCTACAGAGGCCGGCATTTTAGCAGCCAACTATGCCCTTCTTGCCGCTTTTATATACAACAAACCCATTGTGGTGATTCAATTTATTCCTCGGGCCCTTCTGGATACAGCTAAAACGACCGCTCTGATCATGTTTATCATTGCCTTGGCCACGTCCATGACGTGGTTTCTGGCCATATTGCAGATTCCGTCCATGATCGTCAACGCGTTTTTGACACTTGCCGGGAATAAATATATCCTGCTTTTACTACTGAATGTTTTTTTATTGATAGTCGGCGCGATCATCGAGGGGATTCCGGCGCTGTTGATCATCGTTCCAATATTGCTGCCGGTTGTGGACAATTTTGGCATCGACAGGGTTCACTTTGGAATGATTGTCCATCTGAATCTGCTTATCGGTCTTGCAACACCACCCATGGGCATCGGCCTATACATCATGACCGGCGTTGCAAAGGTCCGCTTTGAAGATCTTGTGAGAGAATTCTGGGTCTTTTATATTCCGCTTTTGATAGTCCTTCTTTTAATCACGTATGTTCCTCAAATCACATTGTTTTTACCGAATCTGCTGATGGGCAAATAAATCCGATTGGTATGCTGGTATTTAATGCACACAGAATATTGAAACACTGAAGAAACAGGAGGAGACGCGCTATATGCGATTTGCCATTGATACCGGAGGAACCCATACCGATGTGGTCATGCTTGATTCGTCATCCGGAAAAATTACTGTGGAGAAGGTTCCGACAACATCTCACAATCTGATCCTGGGTATTCAGGCCGGAATTCTTTCTCTCACCGAAGCGCCCGAAAGCGTTGACGAGTTTTTTTATGCAACCACCCAGGTTACCAATATGATCGTACAGCAGAAAGCGTTTAACGCAGGTATGCTGACCACAAAGGGGTTCAGGGATATTTTGGAAATCGGCCGTGCCAGCCGGACCTGGAATATATACGATATTCAAAGGGACAGAACACCGCCGCTGATTCCCCGCTCTTTGAGACTCGGGGTGACCGAACGCATCGATTTTAAAGGAAACATCATTGAACCGCTGAATGAAACGGAGGTTGTCCGTGCCGCTGAAAAACTGCTCGAAGAAGGCATCAATTCAATTGCGGTGATGTTCCTGCATTCCTATCGCAACCCGATCCATGAAAACCGTGTCAAGGAAATCCTATCCAAACGGTATCCCCAGTTGATGGTGAGCCTTTCATCCGAAATCAGCGCTGAATTCAGGGAATACGAGCGTGCATCGACAACAGCCTTGAATGCCTTTGCCCAGCCAGTTATGACAGCACATCTGGATGCGTTGGAAAAAGCGTTCCGAAACATGAAAATGGAAAGTCAAAACTATACGATGCAATGCAACGGCGGCTTGACCAGCTTTTCCAAAATTAAACAGCGACCCATCATGGCCGCTTCGTCGGGACCTATTGCAGGCGTTCTTGCCGGAAAATATTTTGCCAACGAAGAAGATATCACGGATATGATTTCCTTCGATGTCGGAGGAACAAGTACCGACATTTCGATAATCAAAGATAACCAAATTCCCTTTACGATTGAAAGTGAACTGGAACACCATCCGCTTCAAATCCCCTTGGTTGAATTTACCACCATCGGATCCGGGGGCGGCAGCATCATCTGGATCGATTCAGGCGGCGCACTGCGAGTGGGACCCGTAAGCGCCGGCGCCGATCCAGGTCCGGTCTGCTATGACAAAGGTGGCGAAGACCCCACAACGACAGATGCGATGCTGCTTTGCGGAATTATCCATCCAAAACGATATCTGGGTGGAAAAGCCCACCTGAACCTGGAACGCGCAAATCGCATCTTTGAGAAGAAACTCGCCGAGCCCTTGGGCTTGTCTGTTCCCGAGGCAGCTGTACAGTCTATACGGGTGGCGATCTCAAACATAGTCGAAGGCATCAAGTCTGTTTCGGTGGCCAAAGGATTGGATCCTCGCGATTTTGCGCTGGTGGCATTTGGGGGTGCAGGCCCCATGTTTGCTTCTTTTGTGGCCCGAGAATTGGAATCACCTGTAATCGTTATTCCTCCCAGGCCCGGGATCACATCGGCATTTGGACTGCTCATGACCGATATCAAAGAGGATTTTGTTATCAACCGCATCTGTCTGGATACCGAAATTACCCATGAAGAGATCACCGGTTATTACGAAGAACTAGAACAGATGGCGCATGGAGAAAATAATTACGGAGCGTCCGGCCGAAACATACACCTTTTTCGTTCAATGGATTTGAGATATTTTGGTCAGTCTTTTGAATTGAACATTCCGGTCTCGAGCGCCCGGCTTTCGGCACCGGATATCGACCAAATTCGAACTGCTTTTTTCCAAAAACACCGTCAAATATATGGCCATTTTTTTGAAGACAAGCAACTTCAGTATGTTAAATTCCGAGTTACCGCTATTGAAGAGAAAGATCGCCCGGATCTGTCCAAGATCAACTTAATTGAACCCGAACCGGGAGAACGCATCATTGAAAAACGTGAGGTTTTTCTACCAGAAGGGGAAACCAGCGTTTCCGTATGCGATCGCAACAAAATAAACCAGCATGAATTCATCGACGGCCCGGCCATCATCGAACAAATGGATTCCACCATTTTACTGCTCCCCCAAGACAGATGCCGGGTCAGTCGGAGCGGATCTCTGATTATTCATAGGGGCAAATAAAGATGACCATCGATCCAGCAACTTTGGAAATTCTAAAAAACCGTTTTCAAGCCATTGCCTGCCAGATGGGCCAGGTAGCCATGCGAAGCGCCTATTCGACAATCATTAAAGAAATGCAGGACATTTCGTCATCTATCTTTGACACCGATCTGCGTTTGATTGCCGAAGGGGCCAATGTTCCCATTCATCTGAACATGCTCAAATCGTGTTTGCAGAGTATATTCGATTTCCATATAGACATCCGGGATCTTCAACCGGGAGATGTGATTTTGACCAACGATCCTTATATCGGGAAAAATGGTGCCTCCTCGGGAACCCACCATACCAACGATATCGTTACGGTCCTTCCGGTTTTTTACCAGGACAAACTGATTTGCCTGTCAACTATAGTGGGGCACCACCGTGATGTGGGCGGTGCTTGGCCTGGGACACGCGGCTGGAATGTTGAAATCTGGCAAGAAGGAACACGTGTCCAGCCGGTCAAGTTGATCAAGAAAGGCATTCTTGACCGGGATGTCTTTAACTTAATTCTCAACAATTCCCGGGTCCCCTATGATATGGAAGGAGATATTAGCGCTCAAATCAGCGGCTGTGAGTTCGGACAGAATGAACTGATAGCGGTTTACCACCGCTATGGCGTCGACACCGTAAAGGCTGCTATCGATGAGCTTATAAATTATTCGGAACGACTTACCCGGGCCGAAATTAAAAAGATCAAAAACGGCAGTTACCGTGCCCAGACTCTCGTCCTGGATGATGGCGCGTATGGCGGTCCACACCGGCTCAAAGTTGCCGTTCATGTTCAAGACAACAATATCCACTTCGATTATTCAGGGACAGACCCGCAAATAAAAGGACCCATCAATGCGCCTTGGGCCGCCACATATTCGGCAACCCATTACGTCATGCGGGCGCTGACAGACCCGGACATCCCAACCAATGACGGCTGCAGCAAGCCGATCCACATCACTGCTCCGGAAGGCACCCTTGTCAATTGTTCAAAACCGGCCGCTTGCTATCAACGGATGATTGTTTGCCATATGATAGTAGACCTGATCATGGGGGCTTTGAAAGATGTCATCCCGACTCGGGTGATGGCCGACTCTTGCGGGTGTATCTATAACTTTGCAAGTGCCATTAACCAACGCACCCATCCGTTTGGCGGTGAGGTGGCCCTGCCGAGACAGGTTTGGGGGGAAGTGGTGCCAAGCGGTCTGGGAGCTCGCTTCGGCAAAGACGGCATCAGCGCTATCGCCTGCCACGTCACCAATGTACCGATCCCGCCCATTGAGGCGGCTGAAATTGAAGCACCGGTACTCTATATGATGCGTGAATTGAATCCAAATTCGGCCGGTCCCGGGAAATTCCGCGGGGGATTTGGCCAGATTTTAAAATGGAAGACATTGGGCGAAGATAATACCACCTGGTTAAACTATACCGCCCAAAAACATCACTCCAAACCCCAAGGCTTTTTCGGAGGTAAATCCGGTCGCTCCGGTCGCTGGATAATCAACGAAGGGATGGAAGGCGAGCAAGAGTTGCCGTATTCCATTGGAGATACCATCACGCTTCAAACCCATGACACATTGAGTTTTTACGGGCTCGGCGGCGGCGGATATGGGGAACCGCTTGACAGAGACCCTGCTGATGTCTTGGCAGACTTTCGGAACGAGCTGATCTCTATCGAAGATGCCTTCGTTGATTATGGCGTCCGGATAAATCAGGCCGATTTTACAGTGGACATGTCCGCGACGCAAAAAGAACGTTCGAGGTGCAAATTAAAATACGACGGGGAAAATCATGAAAATTAACAATATTACCATATCACAGCAGAAAAGCATGGAATGAACATTGTAATTCAAACCCCTGTGATGAAAACGAATATTCTGCTAAGATCGGCTATATCATCCCCTGCTTATTCTCCCAGGTAGGCCTATGAAGCCGGGCAGGGCCCCTGGTTTATCGGTGCCGGCCACCACCCCGGGCATTTTATCCTTGACCTATTTCCGCAAACATTGTTACACGCTGAAAAGGCCTCCTCGGGTGTTCGCGCATCTTCCACCTTGCCAACCTCTCAAAACTCTTTGAACGTGGTGGATCAGGGTCGAAAAGCGGCATTGCGGGGAGGCCATCTGTATTTGAGATAAAAGGGATTCTTTTTACCGGAGAGGCCATATGATTCTTTACCGACGCATAGATCCGCTGACCCGGTTAACCGTGTTGTTCAGCCTGCTTCTATGGACATTGATCGGCTGCAGTGTTGCCGGACCGGCTTCCATCAGCAGGGGGCGGAGTGATTACAATGAAGTGATCAATCGAACGGGTGATGAACAGATGCTGATGGCAATCATTCGGAGCCGCTATGGAGAGACCTTCAACACCCTGGCGGTGGCAAGCGTTACATCCAACGTTAAGATAACAACAAGTGCCGGTATTAACCATTCCCGCTGCCGGGTAGTCTTTAAAGAGAGTTATTTTTTTTAATATTTTATCTAACCATTTAATTCGCACTCAATTGCGGATTTATTTCAAGGAGGATTTGTACCATGACCCAAGCAATTAAAGCCGGCGATACGATCCGTGTTGCCTATACCGGAAAATTTGAAAACGGGGATGTGTTCGACGCCTCTGAAAAGGGTGCCCCCCTTGAGTTTACGGTGGGCGAAGGCCGGGTTATTCAGGGCTTTGACGAGGCGGTTGTCGGTATGCGCGAGGGGGAGAAAAAGACGATAAATGTTTCACCGGATGAGGGGTACGGCATCCGCAATGACGATCATATGTTTGATATTCCCAATAAAGATATCTCGGAAGATATGGCATTGACGGTTGGAAAGGCGATACAGGTCACCAACAAGTCCGGACAGAAAATCCCCGGGATCATATCCAGTATCGGCGATACCGCGGTGACCATCGATGCCAACCACCCCCTGGCCGGCAAGAACCTGATTTTTGACATTGAAGTGGTCGAGACGGTACTGGAAGCCGGCGGCCCTGGATGATCCGCCGGCGAAAATATGCTTGCTCTGAAATTTTGTACCCGTTATAATCGGACCCATACGGAAGGGGGCTGCAGAGAGGAAAAAAGACGCCAACCAATGTAGGGGGAGGTGCCTATCTTTGACCCTCATCATCTCCCTTCCGTACTTGTACACCGGAACCCGGCAAAAAATCCTCAACCGAAACCGAGCGATTCCTTATCCATCACCCAATGGGAGTTTAACATTTTCCAGAACCGATGTTACGGCAAGCAGATTGTCGTTTGACACCAAATTTTCAGTGGACATGGCAATGGCCAGGCGCTGCCCGGTGCCGATCTCATTTAAGAGGTCGATGGTATATTGTCGAGTCGTTTCCGGACCGAGGCAGTAAATAGAACCCGGAAACCCCATCCAGACGACTTTGTCTTTCCACAACGACAGTGCCTCGCCAAGGGGCAGGTCGCCCATGGGGGGCGGGTGAAACCCTTCGATAATATCGATTGAGGTCTTTTTGATCAAATCTTTGAGGATGTTTAACCGGCCATCCATATGAATGGACAGGAGTTTTCCACGACGATGAAAGACGGCTGCCTGTTTTTCGTACTCCGGCATGAAAAATTTTTCGAACAATACGGGATTTACTAAGAAACCGTCGATATTATCTCCGCTTCTCGCAATCGGGGTTGGAGATTTTGCAACGATGTCATACATCGGCTCTCGGCTTTTAGAAATTGCCAGATACGTTTCTTCCACAAGATCCGGATAGTCTGCATGGTGAAAGAAGAATCGCCCCTTTTCACTTCCCACCCAATCGATCATCAGCATCTGCATGGGGGAGTGGGGGAGATAATCGATAACGACCCCTTCGTCTCCCAGCCACTCCATTGCCTGCTCAATGGGAAAGTAGTCCGGGCTGTATTCGGTGTTTTCCACGATGTATTTTAATACCTTATAATCTTCAGGGCCCTTTATCAGGCGGTCGGTCTGCCAGGCGGCGATATCCTGCCAGCTGCGCATGGCTTTCCACTGTCCGGTTCCGGGCTCCCATTTCTCATCCACATAAATACTTCCGACCGGCGTTTTATAGGTCTTCCGGATGACGGTCTCTCCGGATATGGTTGAGCGTGTCTCCGTAATATCGACCCCGTGCATTCTTGTGGTGTAGGAGGGTCTTTCCCAATTTATTCCCATGCCTCTGTTTCTGCAATCCCGTTCAGCCCAACCAAAGTCGCAATGTCTCCAGTAATGAAAGAAGGGAAGTCTGTCTGCCTGGGTTTTGCAGGTGGCGGTCATTATCCTCTCTCTTCGTGTCATATCAGTCATTTGCGTGTCTCCGACATCGCTAAAAGTTGCTGTTTCCTAAAGGCGGATCTCGACTTTGCCGTTCAGATAGTTTTTTACATCTGAAATGGGGACTTCGTTTCGGTGGAAAATTCCGGCGGCCAGTGCCGATTCCGCATCTGTTTTTGAAAACACTTCGTAGAAGTGCGCTTCGCATCCGGCGCCGCTCGATGCGATGACCGGAATCGAGACCGCCCCTTTCACCGCGTTGACCAGTTCGATATCAAACCCGGAGTTGGTTCCGTCCCTGTCGATGCAGTTGAGCAGTATCTCTCCGGCACCCAGTTGTTCGCACACGGTTGCCAGGGTTATCACATCCAGATCCCTTCCCTCTCTGCCGCCTTTTATCGTACATTGATACCAGCAGTGGTTTTCCCCATGGGGGCCCGGAATCTTTGTTTCCATGACCCGGTGGGGAGCATCATCGGGGGATGCGGCATAGACCCGTCTCGGATCGATGGAGATCACCACCGCCTGGTTGCCGTATACTTTCGATATCTGTTCGATGGCGCTATGACCGCTCGGTTTACCCGTTTTCATCATCGCTTCCACGATGAGGACGGCATCGCTTCCGATGGAGACCTTATCTGCGCCGGATCTGAAATATTCCGTGGCAACCTCAAGGGCCGAATACATCCGTCCGTCTTTATCCGTATAATTCCGGATGCCGCCGCCGATGGTCAGCGGTACAAATACCTTTCTGGATGTCCGGCGCAGAACGTCGAGCATCGGCATGTCTTCTAATGGAAAATCTCTAAAACCGGTGATGTTGAGAAAGGTAATCTCATCGGCCCCTTCCTGATAATACCTGCCGGCAAGGTCGGCTGGTTTGCCGAGATTTCTTACCGATCCTTTTTCGCGAACATCGTACTGGTCTCCTTTGGTGACCACAAGATCCCCCCGGTCGTTTGCGCGGACATCCAGGCAGGCAATAATGCGTTTGGCCAGCCGGGTCTTTTTTAAGATCCTCGGGGGGCGTGTGTCAGGGATGTCGGTATCGAGAAAATTTTTCAGCAATACGCGTCCGACAGCTCCGCTTTTTTCCGGATGGAATTGGGTGGCGACAATATTGTCTTTCCGAATGCTGCTGACAAACTCGTAACCATAGTCTGTTTCGGTCAAAATTGTCGCATCGTTTTCCGGAACCACATGGTAGGAATGTACAAAGTAGAACTTCTCGTCTCCTTGGAGCCCATTGAATATCCCGGACGGCTGTTTGATTTTTATACCGTTCCAGCCGATATGAGGCACGGAAAGATCGATGTCGAAGCGCTTGACGACTCCCGGGATGATCCCCAGGCCTTTTTTGCCCGGCGCCTCTTCACTTTTTTCAAACAATGCCTGGAGCCCGAGACAGATTCCGAAAAAGGGTCTTCCCGAACAGAGGTAAGCTCTGAGCGGTTCAACATAATTTTCTTTTTCCAGAATGCCCATCATGCTGCCGAAGTTGCCGACTCCGGGAAATACCAGCTTTTCAGCGGCCGTGATATCATCCCGGTGGGATACGATCTTGACGGTTTCACCGAGGCTTTCGATGGCGTTTATAACGCTCCGGACATTGCCCGCACCATAATCCAGCAACGTGATCATTCGATTTACCTTACTTTCGGCCCTTAGAAGACCTTGTCGCCGAATTCTTTCATAAAATCATCAATTTCTTTTCCAAAATGTTCGAGGAATTTATCCATTTTATTACCTTCGGTCTTCATGACCTTATCTGCAATGTTGGCTGCCTTGTCATAAACATGATCGAATTCATGATCTTCCAGCCCGCTCATTTCTTTTGCTTGGTCCCTGGTGATGTGCCCGTGGTGTGCAAATACACATGCAAAGACACCATTCATTTTCTGGATGGCTTTTTTCGGCATTCGTTCCTCCTCAGATAGATTTTTCGATTCCCGGGAATTTTCAAATCATGCGAATGGCAACCCTCTGTATCCGGTTCCATAATCGCGACCCAATATATAATTTAAAAAGGTTAAGTGAGCAAGTCCCATAATAAAGACACTGTTAATGACGCCGTTTATTCGAACTTAAAAACCGGGTCCTTTGGGCTAGATCAGAGATGATCGGCTCCTCCTTGGCGGTTTTGTGTCTAAAATCACAAATTTCAAGCACCAAATTACAAATAAATCATAAATTCCAAACCGGTTCAAAGCGATTGTTTTTTTGTTTGGGATTTTGAATTTCGGTTCCGCCTGCGGCGGATTATTTTGTCTGTTTTTTGGGATTTGTTATTTGAAATTTCAATCAGGCAATGAACTTTCAAAAAAGCAAATCCCCTCTGGGGTGGACCAAAGCCGGGCTCTCCCCGTCGGGCGGGATCTTCGACTGGCCCGGATCTTTACTTGCCCCGGGGGAGCCTGCAGCAGAAAACAAAACAGACCAGAGAGGCGATAAAGGATATATAAAATACCACCATGACGCTATCTCCGATCATTTTCTGGAAAAAACGGTACGTCTCTGGGGAAAGCAGCGATTGTATATCCGGTTGAAAAAAGGTTTCCATGTTTTGCCGGAGCTTTTCAAATAAGTCGACCGGAACGTCTTTTATCACCTTAGACCCCATGAGTCCGTCCATGGAATCGGCAAGTCGGCCCGTGACCAGGCTTCCCGCGATACCGATTCCGACGGTGCCTGCAAGGGTTCTTGAAAACTGGTGGGATGCCGTGGCAACCCCAAGATCCTTTTCATCCAGGCTGTTCTGCACGATCAACAGGGTTGCGATGGATACATAACCCATCCCCAAGCCCACCAGGGTCAACGCAATATAACAGATCCAGAGGCTGGTTTCGGATGAAAAACAGAGGGATATCCCGCTTCCGACTGATAAAAACATCGCCCCCATCAACCCGGAGTGTTTATGGTCTATCCTGTGGGCCATCTGGCCGCATACCAGCGCCCCGAGCGACCATGCAACACTTAATGCCACCATGGCAAGCCCCAACTGCGCCGGGCTTTTTCCCAAAGCCCCCTGGATAAAAATGGGAATGTATGCCACCAGGGTGAAAATCGCAAAACTGCAGAAAAAAACCGCCCCATTTCCCATGCGAAACCCCGGGGCTGAGAAAAACTGTATGGGAAGAACCGGCTCTTTTGCCCGCTTTTCAACATGGTAAAACAGGGCCCCTGCAAAAGCGGTAAGTGCGAAAAGTCCTAATATTTTAAAAGAAAACCATCGGTTTCCCTGACCCAACAGCAAAAAACCCGTGAGCAACGCCAAAACCGTTACCGACAAAAGAAATATTCCGAGCACATCCACAGAGGCTTCTTTTCTTTTCGATCTTGTTTCGGAAAAGTACAGATAGATCCCGGCCAGAGAGAGCATCCCGAGGGGTAGATTGATAAAAAATATCCAACGCCATGAAAAATAAGTAACAATAAAACCACCCAAGGATGGGCCCAGCACACTGGCAACTCCCCACACAAAGCTGGCAAGGGGCATCATTTTGCCGCGTTTCGCCGGTACCGAAATATCCGACAGCACGATATAGACCAGAGCAAAAATTCCACCGGCGCCCAAGCCCTGCAGCGTGCGCGACAATATCAACTGAAGCATGGTGTCGGAAAGACCGGCCCATATCGAGCTTGCTGAAAAGAGAGCGATGGAGATCAAAAAGAGGATTTTGCTGCTGAACAGGTCGGCGAGTTTGCCGAAGATCGGAAGGGAAACCGCCCGGGCAAGCATATACGTTGAAAAAACCCAGCTGTAAAAATGAAGCCCTCCCAGGTCCGTTACGATGGTCGGCATGGCGGCACTCATGATGAGTGTGTCCAGGGCACCTAAAAATAGCGCCAGCAATGCTGCACCGATGATATAGTTGCGACCCTTTAAGTGATCTGTCATGGCATGGTTCACTTAGCAGATTTTGTTCGATACCGGAAGCTTTACCTAATAGTCAAGGGTTCAAGGATTCGAGGGTCCAAGGGTTCAGGGGTTCAAGGGGCCAAGGGGGCAGGGGTTCAGGGTTCAATGTTCAGTGTTCAGGGTTCAGTGTTCAGGGTTCAAGGGTTTGTTTTCTAATGATTTTATAAGCGTTTTAACAAACCGAACCATAAGAAATGTAAAGTATTCTGATGTAATCCGCAGTAGTCTTTCTTCCATAGCCTTATACAGAGTTTGCAGAACTGTTGCCAGGCTTTCAACTCTTTGTAATTCTATAGTATTTCACTCGAACCCTTGAATCCTTGAGCCCTTGAACCCCCAGGATCACTCAAACTCTTTTGGAGAGTGATCCCAAAAAAACAGGTTGTGTTCCCGATTGAATCGATTTATCAGATGCAGGCGGAACCGATACCGCTTTCGCCGAACCGACATCGATTATTATGATCCGGTCGATATCGTTTATACGTTTTATGGAGGTTCTTTTGGATTTCAATCTATGCAAGGATATTATTGAAAACGTCTCCCGTGTGGTCGTTGGGAAAAAAGACTGTATCGAATTGGTGGTGATAGCCCTTTTGGCTGATGGCCACGTGCTGCTCGAAGATGTTCCCGGGGTCGGAAAGACATTGCTGGCAAAATGTCTGGCCCGAAGCATCGGGGGGCAGTTTAAACGGGTGCAGTTTACACCGGATCTCCTGCCGTCCGATGTCACAGGGTTCAATGTCTTCAGCCAGCAGTCGGGCCGGTTTGAGTTCCAGCCCGGACCGGTGATGACGAATGTTCTGCTTGCCGACGAAATCAACCGGACGATCCCGCGTACCCAATCGAGCCTTCTGGAAAGCATGGAAGAGCGGCAGGTGACCGTAGACGGTGAAACATACCCGCTGCCGACACCGTTTTTTGTTATCGCCACCCAGAATTCCATCGAGCTGGAAGGAACCTTTCCATTGCCCGAGGCCCAACTGGATCGATTTCTTTTAAAAGTCGATATCGGATACCCGGACCGTGAACAGGAGGCCGATATTCTCGAGCGATTTCGGGAAAAAGATCCTTTCCTGGCACTTGGGCCGGTTGTGGAGCCGGAAGCCTTTGTTCAGATGCAGGAGACCCGAAAAACGATCCGTGTTTCCGGTCCGGTCCGCAACTATATTACGGATATCGTCAGGGCCACTCGAAACCATCCGGCCTTGCAGTACGGGGCCAGCCCCCGCGCATCCATGGGATTGATGCGGGCCGCCCAGGCAATGGCGGGTTTAAGGGGGCGTTCCTATGTGTTGCCGGATGACGTCAAACAGCTGGCCTGCGCTGTGTTGTCCCACCGTGTGATCCTTAAGGAAGAGGAACGGCTCCGGGACTCTGAGACCCCTCAGCTTGTCCGTGCAATCATCGCGCAAATGCCAGTGCCTGTCGCGTTTGAATAGGCAGCCGTCAATGAAATCACCCCCCCATGGATTGCCAACCGCGTTTATCCTTCCGGTGATACAACTGATCGTCGGTTTTTTCCTGTTTATGGCCTTGCTAAACGGTCAGCATGATCTTGCGGTGCTGGCCCTTCTTATCTTTTTAATGGTGTTCGGTGCAAAAATCTGGAGCCGGTTAAGCGGGGCCGGAATTGTTTGCGATATGTCTCTGGACAAGCTGCGGATGTTTCCCCGGGAAACGTTTACACTGTCTGTGGGTGTTAAAAATGCAAAAATTCTACCCATCTGGATTCAGATAACCGTTTCCAACGACCAGGCCCTGAAGCCGGCAGAGCCCGCATCCGGGTTTTCCAAAGGGGGCAGCCTTCTCTGGTATCAGCAGCTGCGATTTAATTGGCCGCTGATTGCCCTTAAGCGCGGGGTGTTTCGGGCCGGACCTCCTGAGCTAAAGGTCGGGGACCTTTTCGGATTCTATCCAAGGAAGAAGAAGTTGAATTCTGAACTGGATATCGTTGTTTATCCCCGGTTGGTTCCGTTAAAACCTTTTTCCATACCGCGGCGTGACTTTTTCGGTATACCCGGATCCAAAAGCCCGGTTGAAGACCCTGTTTATATCTATGGCATTCGGGACTACCGGCACGGTCGACCCGCCCGATCCATCCTCTGGAAAGCAAGTGCCCGCTACCATCGGCTCCAGGAAAAAATGTGCGAGCCGGCTGAACAGGAAAAAATTTTAATCACAATCGACACTGCACGATTTTTCAAGCACCATGCCCACGATGAATTCGAGAGATGCCTGGAAGCTGCGGCATCGACAGCAGTTCAGCTGGACCGCTCGGGTTGTAGGGTCGGGCTGGCAACAAACGGCCTGATCCAGGGCGGCGGCCCCTCGGTACTTCCCGTTGCAGGAAACCGGCGGCAGCTGCCGAAGATTCTCGAATTACTGGCCCGGCTCCAAATGGAATCTACAGAAGCGGTGGCGGATATCATAAGACGTGGTTTACGGCTGCCCTGGGGGGTTTCATGCATGGCCTTTTCCTATGATTCGAAACCATCGGTAAAGGATTTGTCCGCCTTTTTCAGGTATCGGAATATTCCGCATGTTGCCATCGTCTGCCGGCCATACACCGCCCCCGAAGGCGATAAAGAGAAGCCTTTCGCCCGTCTGCTGACCCTTGAGGATATCTGCAGGAAGGGGCCGGTTGAAAATGAAGGATAATTCCACCCGCCTTTTGTTGATAGCCGGTGCCGGTGCCGAATTGTCCTGGCTCTATGCATGGGTCTACTTTCTATTCATCAATTGCTTCAATCGGCTCTATCCGTTGCCTGAAGCCATCGGTATGTTTTTTCTGGCCGCAACGCTAACCCGTTTTCTTCGCGGACGCGGGTGGCGGGTGATCCAGATCATCGGTCTCCAGCTGGCCGGGTTCATCTGTTGTGTGCTCTGGGTGATTCATGCCTTTTATTATCAAATGGAACCTTTCTGGAGCCGGGTCTGGCTGTGGGAATTTTTAAGACAGCCGAGAGGCCCCCTGGAGTGGTTTCTTCTTGTTTTTATATTCGGTTTTGCGGTTACATTCTGGATTGCCGGGGTCCGGTTTGCCCTCCAGAAAAGATCCTATGCTCTGGCCTGTATCTGTTTCGATAAGGGGATCGCGGCATTATTGCTTCTGTTTTTGATAAAACTGGTTCTGAGCACCCAGATGGAAGTGGTCTTCAAAGATTCCATGACACTGCTCCTGGTCTTTCCTTTTTTTCTGTTCGGGCTCATGGAAATCGGGCTGGCACGGGATCATGGAAACGGTCAAAAGAAAGAGTATCTGACCGGTTACCGGGCCGTCGGTGTTTTTTCCGGCTTTGCACTCGGTGTTTTAATCCTGGGCGCCGGTCTCTTTTTTCTTTTTCTGCCCTACCTGACATCGGCTTCCGAAGCCGGATACACGTTGATAAAAGGCGCGGCCAGACCGCTCGCCCCCTTTCTGATTGCATTCATCCGGTTTATTTTCGGGTATGCGAAAACCGCTCCGCCGGCGGATCCGGGTCTTTCTTCCACATCCACCGGGGCGGACAGTGCGGTGGTCGGTGAGACAAGCGGCTGGCTGCTTTGGGTGGAGAAAATTTTTCTTTGGGGAGGCGCTTGGCTGCTGTTGTTGATCGGAACCGTGGGCGTGTGCATCGGCCTATGGTACGGCATCCGCTGGCTTTTTTCAAAGCGCCCGGGTGATGCAGATGTCAGAATTGAGTGGCGCCTGTTTTCTATCCTGTGCCGTTTGAAGTTATCCCTGTTTGCGATATACAGATGGTTGGTTAAAATAAAAAAAGAACCCAAAGCCGACCGGTATTATGCTGCATTATTGCACTGGGGGCGACTCAGCGGTTTACCCCATGAACCGAATGAAACCCCCAGGGAGTACGGATTTCGACTGGCCGGCCGATTCCCGAAATTGAAGCCGGAGATTTGGGCGATTATCGAAATGTTTCAGTGTGAAGTCTATGGAGAATTATCCCTCAGCCGGCAGGAACTCGTCACGATCCGGCATGCCTGGCAAAAATTGCGCACGCCTATGCTGTGGCCTTTTCGTTTAAAATCCTTTTTCCGAATGACATAATCTTTGATCCTGCTTGACGCGGCAGGCTGTTTTTGGCATATTTTCCAAACCTTTTCCGTCTCCGGCGGGTTCTGGGTTGGAAAACGTCAAACACCACACTCCAAAGGGATACCATAATTTATGATCCTTGAAACCATTTCCTATGCGCGCGCCGGCCTGGTCGGCAATCCTTCAGATGGATATTTCGGAAAGACCCTGTCTTTTACCATGACCAATTTTTCGGCAAAAGTCACCATGTGGGAGAGCCCGGATATCCAGTTTTTAAACAACCCGGCGGATGAAGCGGTATTCCGGGATCTCGATCAGCTCATGGGCGAGATTCTGCTCTACGGCTACTATGGCGGAATCCGACTCTTGAAAGCGACCACCAAGGTCTTTGCGGAGTACTGCCGAGAACAGGGTCTCTCTTTGCCCAAGCGTAATTTTTCCGCCCGATACGAATCCAACATCCCCCGGCTGGTGGGCATGGCAGGGTCGAGCGCCATCTGTACGGCCATGTTCAAGAACCTTGCCCGGTTTTACGAGGTGGATATCCCCAGCGAGATTGTTCCCACCCTCTGCCTGAACGCAGAAACCCGAGAACTGCAGCTCCAGGCAGGACTTCAGGATCGTGTCGCCCAGGTATATAACGGGGTGATGTACATGGATTTCGATGAAAAACTGATCACCGAGCGCGGATACGGAATCTATACCCGGCTTGATAAAAACCTTCTGCCAAAGCTTTATGTGGCCTACGATCCCACCCGGGCAGAGGTGTCCGGGCATTATCATCGGAATCTGCGGGTACTTTTCGAACAGCACGACAGCAAGGTGGTCGATGCTATGGCACAGTTTGCCGACTATGCGGGCCAGGCCCATGATTGTCTTGTCAAAGGAAAATCCGATAAACTGCCGTCTCTTATAGATGCCAATTTTGATCTGCGCGACAGCATCTTCAACGTACCCGAACAGAACCGGCGTATGGTCATGACGGCCCGCAAAGCCGGTGCATCGGCGAAATTTGCCGGAAGCGGCGGTGCCATTGTCGGCACCTATGAAGATGAGGCGATGTTTTCACGGCTTTTGGAAGCGCTTGATGGAATCGGCTGCCGGGTATTTAAGCCGGTCATTCCGGATGGATAACAATTAACTTTAATGGGAGGATAATTCAGATGAAAGCGATGGTGATCGATTCTTTTGGCGATGTTGAGAATTTTCAATGGAAAGACTGGCCCATGCCGGAACCGAAAACCGGTGAAGTCCGCATCCGCATACAGGCGGTATCGGTGAATCCTGTCGACTATAAGATGAGGAAGGGCCTGATCCCAGGGGAGCTGCCCGCCGTGCTCGGAAGGGATGTGGCCGGCACCATCGATGCCGTCGGGGAAGGGGTTGCCGACTTTAGACCGGGTGATGACGTATTTGCCGTGCTTTTCGGGCCGCGAAGCAACGGGGCCTATGCTCAATATGTCGCCACATCGGCTGCATTTGTGAGTCATAAACCTGCAGGACTCTCCTTTACGCGTGCAGCGACCCTGGGTGTCGCCGGCCTGACCGGGTATCTTTCGGTGATCCGATACGGAAAGGTTCAACCCGGCGAGGACCTGCTCGTTGCCGGCGGTGCCGGGGGGGTCGGAAGTTTTGCCGTTCCCCTTGCCAGGCATTGTGGTGCCGGGTCTATATTCGCCACGGCCGGAAGCCGTGAAAGTGCGGATCACCTGGTGAACAATCTCGGCATCAATTCCGATCATATCATCGACTATTCAAATCAAAGCATCGACCGGATGGATGCTAAAATCAGAGAGCATACCGATGGAAACGGTGTGTCGGTGGCTTTTGATTTTGTCGGCGGGGATATGAAAAAACTCTGCTTCCAGGCTGCCGGATTTGACGGCCGGGTCGTGAGTGCCGTTGAGGAACCCCCGGATTTTGACTATAATATCTGGCGTGCCGATATCAGCCCGCTGTTTGCAAAATCCGGTTCTTTCCATTTTGTTGCCACCAGCGCCCGGGCCAGAAACGGCGAGGCAAAAGATTGGGCGGTCTTTCGAGAGATCATGGTCCAATTGGTCGATCTGGTCGATTCCGGAAAAGTATCCCTGCCGCAGGTTAAGGACATGGGATTACTTTCGGAGGAGACGATTCGACAGGCGCACACCCTGCTTGAGGCAGGCCATGCAAAGGGTAAGCTGGTGTTGCGGGTTGAATAATGTTCGCTTAAAGATCTTGAACGTTTTTGCCGATAGATAGAATATGCGGAGCGATGGTCCGTTCCGAACGCCAGCAATGGCCGTTTCGCAGAATCACGGTAAAAAGAGGTCTTGAATATGACAATGGCAAAAGCACAAAAAGGGTTAATGACGACTGCTAAAAAATGCCCGGCATGTTTCGGCAGCCTGCCTATGGATACAAAAGAATGTACATATTGCAACCAGTCCGTTAAAGCTTCCATCAATAAGCATGGATATGCAAACAAACCGATCAACTGGTATGCTTATCTCATGTGTTTCCTTTCCTGGGCGGGTCTAATGATCTACATCTGGTGGGTGTTTATTAAATAAGCCTGATATCCCGTACGATTTGTTCGATTTCAGCTGTCTTCAGGGGTATCTGAGGTGTCCGGAGTTTCTTCGGGCTCGGTACTATTTTTTTCCAGTTTTCGCTGTCTTTTTTCTTCTTTCTTTTTTTTCTTTTCCAATTCCTTCTGGCGTTTTTTGAATTGGTAATGAGATTTTGCCAAATTGTCACCTCCTAAACGATGGTCCATAATCCGCCAGAGGCGGATAACGGTACAATCCTCCATGGGCGGACAGGTTCTCCGCCATGGGCGAAAAGAAAAGGGCATTCCCCTGAATTCAGTGGAATGCCCTTTCTAAAATCATAAATGAAAAGCTATACGACAGTTACATTTGCTGCGGCAGGACCTTTTTGACCCTGTTCGATATCAAAGGTAACCCGATCGCCTTCATTCAACGTTTTGAAACCGCTTGAATTGATTCCTGAATGATGGACAAATACATCCGGACCATCTTCCTGCTCAATGAAGCCGAAGCCTTTGCTGTCGCTGAACCATTTTACAATACCATTAGCCATAGTGACACCCCCTCCTTTCAAAAAATTCTCAAAGTTCCAAACTTCAGGCTGCCACTTGGGTAAATGGATTTTTCCTGTGGAAGGAACCGGTCCGCCAATGAAGGACGGGCCTTTACTGATTACGCAAATAATAACAGCATAATATTAAAAATCAAGGGAATTTCTCATTTTTTTCTAAAGAGATGGAAGATGATTTCGTAAAAAATCAGACAATTATAACCCGACTACCATATATTGATATTGGACTATGTTTAGAGTACAGTATATAGCGTGCAGTAAACATTTTCAAAATATTCTACGAGGTTGATTTTTTAAATAGATCGGTTGTATTTAGAGAAACCGGCCGGTTTAAAATCAGAGACGTTTTTGAGAAGGGGAAAATGGAAATAGAAAAAAGGCAAACGATCAGAAAACAGATTATGGAAAAAATCGCAGCCTTAAAAGAAGATATTAAGTCTTTTAAGCTGCTCACAAAGCCGATAGCCCCCGACAGTGCCATCGGGAGACTCACCCGCATGGAAGCAATAAACAGCAAAAGCATCAATGAGGCAGCACTGAACAAATCAAAACTTCTCTTATCGAAATTGGAGCATGCGTTGACCCTGATCGATGATCCGGATTTCGGGTTTTGCCGAGAATGTGAGGAGCCGATTCCGTATGCAAGATTGATGGCCATACCCGAAACCGAGCTCTGCGTTCAGTGTGCAGAAGATAATAATTTATAATTTTCTCATCTCCTGTCGTTGCGTGCGGCACCGGGAGATTCCTTTCGAAGAGAATAAAACAGACATGAGGAGGAATTATGGAGCGTTGGGTTAATGTCCATGAGACGCACTGTTATCGCGCAAAAGAACAGGAATTCAACGACTGGTATGATCAGGTCCACCTCCCGGACGTGATTGATACCCCGGACTATATCCGGGCAACGCGTTACGAAATCAAGGAGTTCAAGAAAGGCCGTGGTGCCTATCTGACACTATACGAGGTCGAAACCGACGATATCGACAAAACCATCAGAACCCGGATGAAAAAACTCCAGGAGGAGACTGCCGCCGGACGCGGCAGCGACCTGTGGGTCGGTGTCTGGCCTTTTGTTTTTTTTCGTCGGATTCTGCGAAAAACAAACCCTGTAAACGCGCACCATTCCGGAAAGCCGAAGTGGGTCTGTCTTGTCGAAACCGATCCGGTTCCCGGAAAGGAACGGGAATACAACATCTGGTACGATCGGTATATCGACGATATCCTGGAAGAGCCGGGATTTGTAGCGGCCAGCAGATACGTGATCAAGGAGCCTCTCGAAGGACGAGGAAGCCATCTGGCAATATATGAGATCGAAACCGATGATATTGATAAGACCCTGCGGATAAGCCCTGGGCGGAAGGATGCGTTCGGTCAAGGGGAAGGATTATACACGCTGGTATGGGGAAACACCCTGTTCCGACAGATCTCTCACTATCCCCGCAAATGACAATTTATTTATCCACGTTTACCGGTTGCACCTGAAGCCGTTTGTAGTAGAAATTCTGACCGTAGAGTACACTCACGGGGTTGTGACCGGCCACACGGTCCTTGACCACCAGAGTGGTTACCGGTGCATCCGAGTACTTTGTAAAGAGGATGTCATGGCCCACGCACAGGCCGACGATGACGTTCATGTCGGTTCCGGCACGGTTTAATAGCTTGGCCTGGGCCACCGGGTTGCAGGCCGGCTCAAATGTTGAGGGGCGTATTTTGTCCGCTTCGCTCAAACCCAGTTTCAATTTGTCGATACTGCCGGCCTTGCAGCAGACGCTCATGGGTTCGAACCCCTGGGCCTTTAGGATTGCAGCGAGCCGATCCGTCTCTTCCAGCAGACCGATGCAGGTGGCGATTCCGATTTTCCGGTATTCCATCAGTTTTGCAAAGGCGATAGTATCTTCTACCCGTGTCCATCGCGCATTGACTGCATCGCTGCCCGGAATCGGCTCATAACACATCCCCTCGACCCTGGCTGCGACCCGGGCCGTTTTGGCGTCGATTCCGTCTCCTTTATAAAGATCGAAGGAGTCCTGGATGACATCCATGTGGCTTTCAGACGGACAGTATCCGGGCTTTGGGGGTTTGTTTTCCGGATCTCCGCTCCAGCAATTGGTTTTCCCCTTTTTTTCCCATACCTTACTGCACCGGCTGCAGGAGAATTCATTTTTCATCAGATTATCCTTAATTTGCTAGTCCATCTATAAAGATTCAGGAACCCTGAACAAATACTTCTTAAAAGATAAAATATTTTTTTTGCGATCATTTAAGGCACCAACCGTTCAAGTCCCCACACGATACGCCGTGCGAAGGTTCTTAAGCGCTGCAACCACACTGTAACAGGCCATATAGGTTGTTTTGGGATTTTCAGGATCCGGTACGTTTTCCAGTCTGATGGTAAATTTTCCGGCATCGCTTTCCGACACGATCTCATGGGTGTTCCGCAGGACGGTGGGGTCTGCCAGGATACATATTCGGGTCTTTGCAAAACCGACACCGGCCAGGCTCAATGCTGCGGCAATGTTGATGTTTTGGGGGAATTTTTTTACACAATCTTCGGCCGGGCCCTCAAACAGAACGGTCGGCGTTTTCATGTTGTCCAGGTCCAGATTCATCCGGTCGACATAGGGGATTCCTTTCCAGGCAACGGGCGGTTTTCGGGAGGTCATGGTAATCGTCTCAACATTTTCGCACATGACCGCCTGAATGGCATCCAGTGCCCCGATGCCGCCGGAGGGTATGTGGAGAATGCTTCCGGCGGCTTCGGCAGCGGTGATTAATGTTTGAAGCAGCTTGTCATCTACCAGCGCTCCGAGGCTAGCCGGTATCAGGTCGATGCCGCTGCTCAATATTTTTTCACCGTTTTTTTCAAGTGCTTCATGGGAGGCGGCTTCGACGATGACATGGAGGTTTTCATCCAGCATTTTCGAAAAATCGGTGACCCATTTTACTCGGCGCGCCAGTGCCCTGTCTCTGCCTTTGGACTGTTCCGATCGCCCGCAGACGACCACCACTTCAGCATTTTTGACTTTACCGGATGCAACCGCATCCAGAACGTAGCCGCCGATGGTACCACACCCTATTATTCCGATTCGTAGTTTCTCTTTCATAAACACTCCTTTGGCCCGGGGGATTTTCTGTTCGGGTTCGTTATTTTTCCGTCAGCGACCAGACCCCATCCCAGTCTGCAGGCGCTGATGCGGACAGACGTCGACACCTTGCCGCATAGGCCGCAGCCGGTGGGTCGTGATCTGCGATAATAGAAAACGACATCACCGCCTTATCGAAATTCCCTCTATAAAACAAATTCAGCCCCCTGTAAAAGGTTTTGAACAGGTCTTTCCGTTCTGATGATAATTCTTTGGGCATCGGTTCGAAAACGGTTACCGGATCTTTCCGACCCGAAACCCGGATGCAACCTAGCTCGCGAAACGAAAAGGCATCCCCGGCCTCTTTCCGGGTCGTATCTGAAATCATGGTATGGGTACCGAAGACCTTGTTTGCGCCTTCAAGACGTGATGCCAGATTAACGGAATCTCCCAGCATGGTATAGTCGAACCGGGTGTCTGAACCCAGATTACCCACAACGGCCGGTCCGGTATTGATGCCGATCCGCACGATAATCTCCTTGTCGATACGCGATCTGAAATCAGGGCGCATCCGGGCCAGTTTTTCCTGGCAGCGGAGTGCTGCTTGAACAGAACGGATTGCATGGTCTCGGACTTCCAGCGGGGCATTCCAGAATGCGATAATGGCATCCCCTTCATATTTGTCGATGGTACCACCCTCCTGGTGGATGATCCGGGTCATTGCCGATAGGTACTCATTTAAAAATGCCGTAAGTGCTTCCGGCGAGAGTGTTTCGGATATGGAAGTAAACCCCTGCAGGTCTGAAAAGAAGATAGACAGCATCCGGCGCTGGCCGCCCAGGCTCAGGTTTGAGGGGTTTGCGATGAGTTGATCAATCACCGCCGGGCTCAGATACTGTCTGAAGGCGCTTTTAATAAATCGTTTCTGTTTGCCTTCAGTGGCATAGTACAACCCCAGGGCCAAGAGGATGGAGAGTGCAACACCTGCTTCTCCAACCATCAACGACATCCAGATGCCCACCCCGTACATCCAGAAAGAGACGGCGACGGGAAGTAAGATAAACACGGCACAGGTGAAGACACTCGGCAGCAGGGCGGTGAAAAAAGATAGGCACAACGCGCAGCCCATGGCCCAGAAAAATACCGGAAGGATATCGAGCCATACGGGCATTTTGCGTATAAAATCATTAGAAAGTAGGTTGTCCAGAAGGGTTGCGTGGATTTCCACCCCGGGATAAATGCCACCGACCGGTGCGGATTTTAGATCATAGAGTGCCGGTGCGGTGAATCCGAAAAAGACATACTTGTCCTTGAATGCATCGCTATCTTTGATGGTCGGCGCCTCACCGTTTATTATCCGGATTTCAGACTGCAGCACAGAGGCCGCACTATACGCCGTGTGGGTGCCGGTGGGGCCCCGGTAGCGCAAAATGGTATTTCCCTTCCTGTCGATGGACACGATGTTGTCATCGATACGTATCCGGCCGGCTGCGATTTCCCATCGGCTGTCTGGTTGAGCCGCGAGATATGCGCCCAGCCCCAGAGCAGGTACGGTCTTTCCGTCGAAGAGATTAAACAGCTTCATCCGGCGATAAACACCGTCTGGGTCAGGATCGAGGTGGACGTTGCCGATAACGGCCGCTGTTTTTGCCAATTCCGGTATGGGAAAGGTCGCTTTCGGAAAGCTGATTTCCCCCCGGGAAGTCTTTGTCAGCCATTGTTCAAGGCCGGTGATTTCAATCGGAGGCCCTGGAATGTCTTTGGGCCACTCGGTTCGACTTCCGGAGTCATTCCCCAGAAACGCCGATGCCACGAACCGGTCATATTCGGATACGGCGGCCCCGAATGCTGTGTCGTCTTCAACACCGTATGCGGAGGGTTCGGAGAAAAGGACATCAAAAACAACGGCCCTGGCGCCGCTTCTTTTGCAATAGTTTACAATGGCGGCGTATACTTCCCTCGGCCAGGGCCAGGTCAGCCCGTTTTCGGTTTTCGCCCAATCCAGGCTGTTCTGGTCGAGCAGAATCAGGCTGATGTCCCTGGTGGCGGGGCCGGGCCGGGCCATCAGCCGAACCCGCCAATCCCAGGTTTTTGCCTCCCAGGTATCCAGCCATCCCGGAAGCCAGCATATAAGCGCTATCGCTGCAGCAATAAAGCCTACCAGCAGACTCTGGGCGGTTCTTTTCCCCGTCATTCGGTTCACGAATTGTTCATCATTTTTTTGCGATTATTCTGTCGAACCTGAATTTCCTCAGTTTGGGTTCAACCACCGGCGTGTAAGGGCCGATGATGGACGAAATATTTTCAATCCGTTTTATGGGAGCGGGGTGGGTTTTGGCAAAATCGAGGCCGCCCGGTTTCAGACGCCTGTTCATTTCCTGGAGCATGTCCACAAGACCGTTCGGGTTGTAGCCGACCCGTTCCAAGATGAGGATTGCAGACCGGTCCGCTTCCTGTTCAAGCTCTCTGGAATAGCCGTTATTGACAAGTGTTTTCGTGATATCCGTAATCGACTCACCAAACGTCTGCGTGAGCGTTGCCAGTTGTTCCCCGGCAAATGTCTTTGTGCCTTCCACGCCGATGGTGGTCAGGGCTGTGGTGATTCTTGATTTCTTGATGGCCTGGAGGCCGTGTTTTGATTGAACATGACCGATCTCATGGGCAAGCACGGCAGCCAGTGCATCCTCATTTCGGCAGCATGAGAGCATCCCCCTGGTTAAAAATATGAGGCCGCCGGGTGCTGCAAATGCGTTGATTTCGTCGGAGTCCAGGATCAGGAAATGATATCCTCCGAATGTTTCAGGCTGATCCGAGGCCTTGGCCAGGGTTTGCCCCAGAATATTGACATACGTTAAGGCCGATTTATTGGTATAAGGCCTGTATTTTTCAAGGATGACCGCACCCACCGTCCGCCCGATATAGTATTCCTGCTCCGGTGTGATGTCTTGAAAACTGCGTGCCACTGCGATGGTTGTTTTTTTCAGGGAGTCGGCCTGGGAATCGGTAAGCATTCCGGTGGCAACACCGATTGCGGATCCCACATTGGTTACCGATTCAACGGATTTGCATCCGGTAAAAAGAGACGGGAGCCCCATAATCAGCATCAGACCCAAGAAGAGAGAAACGTTGGTTTGAATTGAACTTATCTGTGTGTATAGTTTCTTCATCAGGAACCCCCCTCCGGGTTCAGGCCGCCTTTCTGTAAAAAGTAGAGCATCTGTTTCCGGGAGATGACAATGTTTTCCATTTTATCGATCCAGGTGTAGTCGATGGTCGGGTTTTGGGCCTTGAATTCATTTTCGACCTGCTCGTTGAAACCCTTTCCTGCAAGGGCGATTTCATCACTGTCCGCTGCCTGTTGCGCATCGGTCTGCCCGGCGCGCAAAACAATATTTTTCCGGGTCAGTGCGGAGGCGTGAATCCAGCCGTTACCGGAGTCCACAAGATCGACCAGCATCCAGGCCCCCTTTTTACCTTGCACCTGCACCTGATCCCCGTAGGAGAGCCGGGCGACGATTTTACCGAGAAAGGAGGGCGTCGAACGGACCTCGCCCTTTTTTACCTGCACACTCATTGACGGTAAACCGGCTGCTAATGCGGTTATGCTGCCGATACAGATGATTGTTAAAATGAGCGTCGTTGTTTTTTTCACATTCATTGCTTTTACGCCTCGCATTCATAGGATTCGAAAAAAAACACAACCATTACCCAAAAGCGGAACGCCTCGTATAGCCGATCAGCGTCAAACCTATGACGATTCCCGCGGGGCGGAGTAGAAGCCAGGTTCATCGTTCTATTTGGAACTTTGATATTGCAATCGTCTATGACACTGCGTTTCGCCGGTTTACGTTGTTTTCCATCAAAAACTGTGCCAGCAACTCATATTCTTTGGGATTTTCCAGTGTTTTTCCGTTGAACAGGCAGGTGGGTACCAGTTCGATGTCCATTTTCTCTGAACACGCCCAGTCGGCATCCACTGCCTGGCTGAAAGCCCGGGATTCGAGGGCGATTTTTGCCTGTTCCGCAGAAAGACCGACCGTTTCCACAAGCTCCATTAATACGTCGATTTTAGCGATATTTTTACCGTCCACAAAATAGGTCCGGTAGACCGCCTGGTGGAACTTTTTTCCGCTGCCCTGGGCAGCTGCCCATTTTCCCAGCTCCTGCGCCGATCGGCTGTTGTAGGAGTGGGTGCGTTCGCTGAAGGGAAGGGCAGCTTTTTGAGCTACCTGTCGCCAGCGGGTTTTTATTTTCGGTATCTTTACCGCATCTTCCCCGAACATCTCCTCCAGCGTGAGGCCTTCTTCTGGAGTATCCGGATGCAGCGGGAAAGCGGTCCATTGGACATCGATTTCAAATTCTTTCTGGAGTCTTTCAATACGCCCGGTAATGAAGTAGCACCAGGGTCAGATGAAATCAAAGAAAAGCTCTATGACCGGTATAGACATGACAGTCCTCCTTTAAAGGTAATTCTGAATTTTGAGTTTTGAATGAAGGGTATCATACAGTAAGAATGCTGAATTAAACAATCATAATTTCCGGCTTGCCCGGGAAAGAAGGCGGTTCGGATGATTCGATTTTGTCAAGAATTAACAGGCGTTATGCATATTCCGGTGGTTTTTATTTTGACACCGAGCGCACATGGCATATAAAATGACACATTTGGGGCATGATTAATGCAACCGATCGATACTGCCGAATTCCTAAAGGAATTTACTTTAAAGGAGAAACATCATGGCTGCCAATAATGTTATTTTTTTAGAAAACCTGGAATGGTTTGATGAGACCGGACAGGAGTTGGTCCACCGGCTTCCCGAGAAAGGCTCTGGGGAGATCAAGTGGGGTGCCCAGCTGACGGTTCGGGAAAGTCAGGCCGGCGTATTTTTCTACAAGGGAAAAGCCATCGAGGCCTTCGGTCCCGGGCGGCACACGCTGAAAACCGGTAATATTCCGATTTTAACAAAGATTGCCAGCATCCCCTGGGCGCTTTCAAGCCCCCTGCGGGCGGAGATGTATTTCGTCAGTCTGAAAATATTTACCAACCTAAAATGGGGAACCCGGGATCCGGTGGCGTTTAAAGATACCGAGCTCGGTCTGATCCGATTGCGGGCCTTCGGTGTTTTTAACCTCCAGGTTGCCCAGCCGGTGCTCTTTATAAACAGCCTGGTCGGCACCCAGGGCATCTTTACCACTGAAGATGTCGAAGAGTATCTTAACCGGGTGATCGTATCCCGTTTCAACGACTACATGGGAGAGACCATCGATTCCATTTTGAATCTACCGGCAAAATACGACGAGCTTTCCCAAGGGCTCGCAAAAAGGCTTCAGGAAGATTTCAGCCATTTCGGTCTGAAGCTGACACATCTTTATATGAATTCGATTACCCCGCCCCCGGAGGTCCAGCAGGCCATCGATGACCGAAGCCGTATGGAAGTCTTTACGGATATGAATAAGCTGATGCAGATGAAAGCAGCCATGGCCATGGAAAAGGCATCCGATGCAGAAGGAGGCACAGGCAACGGAATGGGCATGGGAACCACATTGGGCCTGATGATGCCGGCCATGTTTTCGCAATATTTCGGAGGTCAGAAAGGACATCCCGGAGCAGACAATGATTCCCAGCCCCAGGACCCGCCGTCTCCCCAGTGCCCGGACTGTAAAAATCCCATTCCATGGAATGCAAAGTTCTGCCCCTATTGCGGCCACCAACAACTTGTTTTTAAACAATGCGCAAGCTGCGGGAAAAACATCACACCGAGTGCTAAGTTCTGCTCACGGTGCGGGCATCCGGCCGAGGACAAACCAACGCCCAAGTTTTGTCCAAAATGCGGTGGGGAAAATCTGCCCGATTCCCGTTTCTGCAACCAGTGTGGAGAGAAACATTAATTTCCTTATCGAACATCAGTGCCCCCAGTGCGGCGCACCGGCAGTGCTTGAGGAGACCGACCGGCTTTTCAATTGCCAGTACTGCCGGGTGAAGTCTTTTCTGATCGAGAAAAGTTACTTTCGATATATGTTTGCCGACAAAGCCCCTCCGGATAAAAAATTGCTGTTTTTTCCCTACTGGCGTTTTAAGGGTATGTTTTTTTCCTGCGGTCCGGGTGGGATCCAGCACCGGTTTATGGATCTGAGCCATCAGGCGGTTAAATCGAGTGTTTTTCCGGTTTCGGTCGGGTTACGAAGCCAGGCATTGAAGCTCAGATTCGTTTCTCCGGACACCCAGGGCCGTTTCCTATCCCCGACGTTTACCCTTGACCGGGTAATGGATATATTTGATCGGCGCTATACAACCGGTGTTTTCAAACCGATTCTGCATAAGTCGCACATCGGCGAGTCGCTGAGCCTGATCTATTCTCCATTTTATGTCGAAAAGAAACTGTATGACGGCATATTAAACAACGTGGTTTCCACAAACCTTCCGGACGGTTTTGACGCTGACCACCTGCCCGGCGGAAAACCCCAGTGGCAGATCCGATTTATTCCGACACTCTGTCCGAGCTGCGGCTGGGATCTGGAAGGAAAACGGGACGCCATCGTGCTCATGTGCAGAAACTGTACAACCATGTGGCTGGGTACCGGTAATCAGCTCAAACAGATCCGGTTTGCCCATGTACCGTCTTCAGAAGAACCGGTCATCTATTTGCCTTTTTGGCGTATCAAAGCCGAAGTTTCCGGGGTGGCGCTCACCTCCTATGCCGACCTTGTTAAACTGGCCAACCTTCCAAAGGTGATTCAAAAAGAGTGGCACACCACCGGATTCCGGTTTTGGGCATTGGGTTTCAAGGTGCGCCCACAGACATTTCTGCGTTTGAACACCGCCTTTACCCTGTCCCAGCCGCGGGAAAAACTGGAGACTGCACTCCCCGACGGACAGATGTATCCGGTGAACCTTCCCATCAAAGAAGCTGTCGAGAGCCTGAAAATGACCCTGGCCGCGTTCCTGAAACCCAGAGAACGACTCATAAAGACACTGCCGGATATTGACATCCGGGCCTTAAGCGCTCTTCTGGTCTATATCCCCTTTATAGAAAAACATCACGATCTGGTCCATTCCAAATACCCGATTGCCGTCAATAAAAATCAGCTCAGACTGTCGGCAAATTTGTGACGGTCTTTTATTTGTTTTTGTGCCCATAATTTTGATTGGAATATGTCCTTGGGCCACAAACCATTACGGGTCGAAAAAAGGCTTGACAAGATGAATTCCGCCGATCTAAATAAGACCAACCAGTCTGTCTTTTCTGCTTTCATTTTTTATTCTATTTTGGATCACGGTATAATCACGGATTTATGACCAGGGCCTGTTGAATCTCATTAAATGAATGAATCGGTGACCATATTATCGTAGAATAATTATGAGTCTGAAAGAAACCATCATCCACGAATCGCTGAGACTTTTTTCCCTGAAAGGATTTGAGAGTACCTCCCTCCACGATATCCTGTCGGCGGCAAAGGCTTCCAAAGGAGGCTTCTACAATCACTTTGCAAGCAAAGAAGCGCTGTTTCATGATGTTCTGATGGAAGCGCGAAAGATATGGCGAAAACGGAACCTGTCCGGTATGAACGAATTTAAAGAACCGACGGGGAAGCTGAGAAAACTGCTTGAGAACTTTCGCGATCAGTATCTTCTGGATGCAAACAACTTCCCCGGCGGTTGCATTTTTATCACATTTGTCGTGGAACTGGGGGATCAGCGTCCCCATTTATCCGAGGAAGTCCACAAAGGTTTCATTGGCCTCAAAAGCATGATCAATCGACTCCTTGATGAGGGAAGGCAGGTGGGAGAAATTCGAAATGGGGCCGAACTGAATAATGTAACGGAGATATTGTTTAACGGCATGCTGGGGGCGTCGGTCAGTTACAATGCAAATAAATCAGTGGAAGGCTTGGAAAAATCGATCAATTCATTGATCGATTACCTGGAAAATCTAAAGGTTTAGTTTTTTCCTCCTCTGCTAAAATAGGTAATGATGACAAAAAGGAGACCATTGGATGATTGATTTTACATTTACCGAGGAACAGGAAATGTTTCGGAAAGCGGCAAGAGAATTTGCGGAAACCCAGGTGGCGCCGAAAGTGGCGGACATGGAGAAGACCGGCGAGGTCAACGAAGACGTAGTCAAAGCCCTGGCAGAGGCGGAGATGATGGCCATCACCATCCCCGAAGAATATGGCGGGCTGGGGCTGGGGTATACGGAGCGGATGATCGCGGTGGAGGAAATCAGCCGGGTTTCGGTGGCCACGGCCATGATGCTCCAGGTGTTTGCCCTGGGGATCGAGCCCATCGTAAAATTCGGCACCGACGAACAGAAGAAAAAATATCTTCCGGAGCTGGCCAGTGGAAAACGGCTGAGCACCACAGCGGTTACCGAGGCCACCGGCGGCTCCGACCCCACGGGAATCCGTTCCACCTATCGAAAAGACGGTGATGGCTATATCCTGAACGGCAGAAAGGTGTTTATCACCAACTCCCACATTGCCGACACCATTACCGTACTCGCAAAGGATGAAGACAACCCCAAGGCCTTCTGCGCCTTTATACTCGACAGGGAACTGGAGGGCTGGCGGGCGACCCACAAGGAGCATAAGGTCGGTATGCGCGGATGCAACACCGGTGAGCTGGCATTTGAAAACTGCCGGATACCCAAAGACCGATTGCTCGGGGCGGAAGAAAAGGGGCTGCGGGTGACCATGGCGGCCATCGGCGATGTGGGCCGGGGCGGTATGGTGGGATGCGCCATGGGGTTGCAGCGGGCCTGCCTTGAAGCCGCCATTAAATTCGCCAACGAACGGATTCTCTACGGAAAACCCATCGCAGCGCTTCAGATGATCCAGGGTAAACTGGCGGAAATGAAAATCGATATCGAAGCGGGTCAGTTGCTGGGGTATCGCGCAGCAGCCATGCAGGACAACGGCCAGCGGGCAAGCAATGAATTTGCCGTGGCAAAACATTACACCACCGAAGCCGCACAGAGAGCGGCCAAAATGGCGATCGACATTCATGGCGGATACGGATGTATGGAAGAATATGCCGTCTCCCGTTATCTTCGGGATTCATTCGTCCTGGGGCCATCTGCGGGAACCTCCGACATCATGAAGGTGATCATCGCCCGCTGGGTTTTGTCCTAGTCGGCCTGGAACCAAATAAGGTGTTGCAGTTATCTATAAAGCTCAAGCCGCGGTACATCGGCGTTGAAGATAACCCACTTCTCGGACGTGTGAAACTCGCACATAAAGGAGCGTAACATCAAACAAGGCTTCGAGAAAAACAGAACATCGTATATTCTTGGATGCTTATGGAATTTTGTAACACTTATATAGTGTTTGATGGAACGCTCCCTAATGGGCTCAAACAGTCACACATCCGATAATCGGATCACCTTCAACGCCTTATCGGATGTACACTGAATTATTGTAGATAACTGCATAAGGTATTATTTCATGTTGAGAATCATCGTTTGCGTGAAAGCCGTTCCGGACCCCAGCCAGGCGTGCAATATTACCATTGACCCGGCCACCAAAACGCTCATGCGGTGCGACGTCCCCCTGGTGATCAACTCTCTGGACAAAAACGCAATGGAAGCGGCGTTGCTGCTGAAAGAACAGCGGGGGGCGGAGATCACGGTACTGAGCATGGGTCCTCCTGAAGCCGGCAACATCGTAAAAGAATGCCTGGCATTGGGTGCAGACCGGGGCATCCTCCTTTCGGATCGGGCTTTTGCCGGGGCAGACGCGTATGCCACGGCCTATACCCTGGCAAAGGGGATCGAGCTAAACGGCGAGTGTGATGTCATATTCTGCGGAATGGCCAGCAGCGATGGAAGCACCGAGTGGGTCGGGCCTGAGATCGGAACCTTTCTGAAGATGCCTGTGGCCACCATGGTCAGGGAGATCGTCGATATCGAAGGCAATGAGTGGCAGGTTAAAAGCAGTTTCGATACCGGGTACCGGCGGGTCCGTTTGAAACTTCCCGCTGTGCTGACGGTTACCCGGGATCTGAATGTCCCCCGGACCCTCAGCTTTTCGGGCATCATAAAGGCCCGGAAAAAAGAGATCACCCAATGGGGGCTGTCGGATCTGGGGTTATCAGCCGATTCCGTCGGCTTGAACGGCTCGCCGACCATCGTATCATCCCTGGCCACCAAAGAGAACAGACGGGAAGCGGAAATTCTTAGCGGAACGAGGGACGAAAAAGCAGACGTCATTGTTCAAAAACTGGCCGATGAAGGAGTCCTCTGACATGGATACAAGTGGACCCGTATGGGTCATCGCCGAACAGGTCGATTGCCGAATCCCGGCTGTTTCGTTTCAGCTCATCGGTCAGGCCAGGAAACTGGCCGATCAGCTTGGGGCGCAGGTGGCGGCGATCCTGTTGGGCGACCATCTGGATCAGCAGCCCCAGCAGTTGATCGAGGCCGGGGCAAATATTGTCTATTTCGGCAATACACCGGAGCTGGCCCATTACCAACCGGAACACTATACCGAAATGATCGTTGATCTGGCGGAACAATACCAGCCGGACATCATGCTCATCGGATCCACAGCCATGGGGCGGGAATTAGCGCCCCTGGTGGCCGCACGGTTGCAAACCGGGTTGACCGCCCACTGCATTGACCTGGTGCTGGATGACGATAAGGTCATGGAGGCCCGAATACCGGCCTACGGCGGGCTCCTCTCCATTATCTGCCCCGAAAAGCGGCCCCAAATGGCCACGGTGGCTGCCGGGGTGTTCGCCATGCCCGAACCGGATAAAAACCGGTCAGGAGACATTGTGGCCCTTAAATTGCCTGAAAATCTGCCCGGGCGAATTGAGACCCTGGAAATCATTCGGGAAGCACAAGAGGGCGTTCCCCTGGAGTCGGCCGAAATCATCGTCGCCGGCGGCGCCGGTGCGGGCAATTTGGATGGATGGAACAAAATCGTGGAACTGGCCCACACCCTCAATGCCGCCCTGGGTTCCACACGCCCGGCTGTGGATGAGGGCTGGACCGATCTTGAAACCATGGTCGGCCAAAGTGGAAAGATGGTCTCTCCGGTATTCTATATCGGTGTTGGGCTTTCTGGAGAACTGCAGCACACGGTCGGCATTCGGGATGCAAAGGTGATGGTGGCCATCAACAACGATGCCCGGTCTCCGGTATTCGGTCAGGTGGATTACGGCATTGTAGAGGACTGCCTGGATTTTGTCCCGCTGCTCATAGAAAAGATCAAGGATTATAAAGAAAAACAGGTAACCTGTTCACCGGCTGTGCCGGAATAAAGAAACGCTTCACACAGCGATCCGGAAAACTGGATTAAAGGAGTATCCCCATGTCGATCAAGACAAGAGACGACTATTTAGCCTCCCTCAAAAAACTGAGACCGAATATGTATAAGTTCGGGGAGTTGATCGAGGATGTCACAACCCACCCCGCCACCAAAAGGACGGTGGCAAGCCATGCCTTAAGCTACGATGCAGCCAACGATCCGGATTTGGAGGAGATGTATACCACAACATCCATATTCACCGGAGATCGAATTCTGCGATGGAATTCCATGATGCAGAGCGCCCAGGACCTCATCTCCAACATGAAGGTCAAACGACAGAACTACCGGCGTTGCGGGACCTGCACCGGGGCGGTCTGTGTGGGTTGGAACGCACAGAACACACTCTGGGCGGTTACCAGTGAAATGGACAGGGAATATGGAACCGATTACCAGAAACGGTTGAAGAACTGGATCCTCCATGCCCAGGAAAACGGTATCACGGCAGCCGGTGCCCTTACGGATGCCAAAGGAAACCGAAGTCTGAAGCCGTCTCAGCAACCGGATCCGGACACCAATCTCAGGATCACCGAAGTCCGGGATGACGGCATCGTGATCCGCGGGGCAAAAGCGATGATCTGCGGCACGGCTGCCGCTCAGGAAATTTTTCTCCTGCCGGGCAGTGTCTACGGAGAGTCAGACCAGGATTTCGCGCTGGCTTGCGTGGTGCCCCGGGATATTGACGGGTTGACCATCGTTGAAGCCACCCGGCCCAGTGACAGAAGGGATCTGGAAGAAACAGCGGGTGTCGAGGTCCCGGATACCGGCATCACCCAAGGCTGGCTCCTGTTCCAGGATGTATTTGTCCCGAAGGAGCGGGTGTTTATGTGTAAAGAACATAAATATACAGCCAGATTCATCCAATTTTTTACCGCGAATTACCGCGCCTGCATCGGTGCCTGTGTGTCGGGCCAGGGCGATGTCATGATCGGCGCCTCTCTGCTCATGGCCCGTGCCAATGGACTGTCCGCAAAGGCCTTTACCAATAAACTGATAGAGATGGCGACAAACAATCAAATTACCTATGGTCTGGGTGCCGGCGCCATCGCTCTGGGTGCAGGCCATCCATCCGGCTCCTATTTCGCAGATCCGCTCACGGCGCATACCAATAAGATTATGGTGGCGACCCTGCCCTATGAGGTGAAGCGGTTGACCCAGGAAATCGGCGGCGGTATCGTGGAGACCGGTTGTATGCCGTCCTACAAGGATTTTACAAACCCCGAATATGGACCTCTGCTTCAACGATTTTTGAAAGCCGGCGAATGCTCTGCTGAATCCCGGTTTAAAGCTGCCCGCCTGGCGGAATGGCTCACCATCGGTTCCGGTGTGCCCGGATGTATGCACGGCGGCGGATCACCGGACGGTGCCCGTATGGTCGTAAGGGCCATGACACCCATGGAGGAGTATGCTGACTATGCAAAGAAAATAATGGGCATCGAAGAGGAGATTTCAGAACCTCAAAAGAAATAATTTTTTTTTTAATAAAGCCTGTGGTGGCTTTGGAATCATAAAATCCGTTTATCGGTACGATTGCCGAGTTGAATTCCTTGGGGCATGGGAGGGTGAATCATGTCAGTCGAGCGCCTTTTGGAACCGGGCTCCATCGCTGTTTTCGGCGGTGCGCAGGCCGAGGAGGTCATTCGCCAGAGCGATCGCATGGGGTACAAGGGGGAGATCTGGCCGGTTCATCCCAGGAAAACAGAGGTCCTGGGGCGAACGGTCTACCGCTCGGTGGCGGATCTGCCGGGAAGCCCCGATGCTGCATACGTGGGGGTTAATCGCCATCTCACCATCGATATCGTCAGAGATCTCGCTGCACGGGATGCGGGTGGTGCGGTCTGCTATGCCACCGGCTTTGTCGAGGCGGGTGAAGAGGGTTCCAGACTCCAGGAGCAACTTCTGGAGGCCTCGGGGGACATGCCCCTGATCGGGCCGAACTGCTACGGGCTCCTCAACTATGTCGACGGGGCAATGCTCTGGCCGGACCAGCAGGGCGGGGGGCGGGTCGATGAAGGTGTGGCCATCATCACCATGTCGTCGAACGTGGGGTTCAGCCTTACCATGCAGCGACGCGGCCTTCCCATCGCCTACCTGTTATCCCTGGGCAATAAACTGAAGTTCGATCTTCATGATGCGATCCTCACCTTTGCTCGACAGGAACGGGTTACGGCGCTTGGACTTTATGTTGAAACGATGTCTGACCCGAAGGCCTTTGAGACGGCAGTCAACGTCGCCCGAGAGCTGGGCAAACCCATCGTTGCCGTAAAGACCGGCCGGTCGGAGATTGGCCGGAAAATGGTGGTATCCCACACGGCCTCTCTGGCCGGTTCCGACGTTCTGGTCAGTACCCTGTTCGAGCGCCTCGGCGTGGCCCGGGTCGATTCTCTGGAAGCGCTCATGGAAGCGCTGAAGGTGCTGCACGTTCTCGGTCCTTTAAACGGCGGCCGGATCGGGGCCATGAGCACCTCGGGCGGTGACCTGACCCTTCTCGCCGACGCCATGGGTCCGGACCTGACCCTGCCCCCACTGTCCGAAAAGGTGGCGCATCGTCTTCGCGCGACGGTGCACGAGAGGGTCGTGGCGGCCAATCCTTTCGATTACCAGATGTTCAACTGGGGAGACGAGGACCATATGGCCGCTAAGTTTACCGCCTTTTTGTCCGAAGACTTCGATGTGTCGCTCTGTCTGCTCGATTACCCCAGAGAAGATATTTGCGACCCGTCGCCCTGGGGCGGGGCTGAGCGGGGGTTTGTCAGAGCCGTACAGCAGACCGGCACCAAGGGAGCGGTGCTGGCGATCTTTTCAGATACGATGACGGAGTCGATGGCGGCCCGTTTGATGAAAAAGGGCGTAGTGCTGCTTGCCGGTGTCGATAACGGGCTCGCAGGGATCCAGGCGGCAGTGGATGTGGGCGCTGGCTGGAACCGGCCGCCCAGCCCGCCGATACTTACGGGGTTCGGTCGACGGAAGGACGGCCCCGGCAAGGTGTTGGACGAGGCCGAATCAAAGGGCCTTCTTGCCCGGTGTGGTGTGCCGGTCCCTTTGGCGCGGGTGGTTCACAGTGCCGGAGAAGCGACGGCGGCCGCCGAAGCGTTGGGCTATCCGGTTGCTGTCAAGGCTCTCGGCGTTGCGCACAAGACAGAGGTCGGGGGCATCAGGCTCGGTCTTTGCAGCGCCGACGCGGTGTCGGCTGCGGTGGCGGAGATGTCGGGCCTGTCCGAATCCTGCCTGGTCGAGAAAATGGTCGACGGCGTGGTGGCGGAGCTCATCGTCGGAGTGGCCCTTGATGCGCAGTTCGGCCCGTATCTTCTGATGGGGAGCGGCGGGATTCTGGTGGAGCTGACGAAAGACAGCGTTTCACTCCTGTTGCCGACCACCAGAAAGCGGGTGCTGCATGCTCTGGACCGGCTTGAGTGTGCCCCGCTTTTACACGGTTACCGAGGAGCGCCGTCCGCCGATCTGAACGCGGCTGCGGATGTCGTCATGGCGGTTGCGGCCATGGTGGAAAATGACCCGTCGTCCATCATCGAGCTCGATATCAACCCGCTGATGCTTTTGACCGAGGGTCAGGGGGTGATTGCGGCCGATGCGCTGATCAGACTGAACGCAGACCCCGCAACCGATGCATGCGTGGTGTCGGCGATGGCGGAACGGTTATGCACTGGAAAGGGCCTGAGTAAATGAATTATGACGGTCATGTGATCGAGAAAACCATCCTCGAAAAGGCGAAAGCGCTGGGTGCATCGCTGGCTGGAATCGCCACCGTCGACGACCTGAAGGCGGCCCCTTCCTATGGGGCTTACGACAAAGCGCCGTTTTACGAAGAATACAGCGGCATTAAATGGCGCGAAGCCCATAAATCAATCCTGGTGTGGGCGTTGGTCCATCCGGCCTCCGAGCCCGTACTCGACTGGTGGAGCATGAAGGTCAAGGGGTTTACCCCCGGTACCGGTCTGATGCGGCTGCAGTCGAGAAAGCTCCGGGTGTGGATGGGTGAAGCGCTCGGAATCGATGCCCTTTCACTGCCGTACCAGGTCGAGTACGGGGGGGCTTTCCTAAAGGATGCCGCCGTTCTGGCCGGCCTGGGGGCAATCGGTAAAAACAACCTTCTGGTCACGCCGGAGTATGGAACGCATGTCCGCCTTCGGGGGATCTTCATGGAGGCTGAGCTCCAGCCGACCGGTCCAGTCGACTTCGACCCGTGCAATGGCTGCCACAGGCCCTGCCACAGATCCTGTCCGCAAGAGGCGTTTCGCAGCGGGGCGTTCGACCGGGCACACTGCAGCAAGGAGAATGACAAACGCGATTCGGAAGCGGTGATACTCGATGGTGCGATTATGGGGATCGAAGAGCCCAGCGAGGTCATTAAGCCCTGCCGGAACTGCGAGTTGGCCTGCCCGATCGCGCAGTTATGTGGTTTACAGGGTGTTCCAAAATAAAACCTGAATCGCCGATTCAAACATATTGCAAGGCTTCTGGTGCCCCCATCGTTTTTTAAAATGCTTAAATACTCCAGGGTATGCGAAACAACATGTGTCGGTGCTGAAAACCCTCGGATTATCTACGTTGGGAGTAGAATCTATTGCCATGCCCCGGGCAGGGTCTACACCTCAGACGAATAAATCCCACCTAAAGTTTTATCCCTATCCAGTCGATAATACATAATAGCTGGGCATCGGGCCCATTCAGATGTGAACCTCCTTCTGACGGGATGATTCGACCGGGCCATCCCAAAAACTTTCCGACACGTACTGCCGGCGCATTCCGATCTTTTAACAATTTTAACGGGGGTTCAAAATGACACTCACCGAAGCGTATGAAGCCCTAATGAAGATGCCGGTAAAAAATCGGCTTCCGGATTTTAAGGAGGCAGGGCGGAAAGAACAAAAAGAGGTCAGGGCTGCCGGCTCTGCCGGAGAAACACTGGGTAGGATTTTTCCTGCGCCGTGCCATGATGTACTGACAGTCATCACCGGTGATGTCTAAGTCTCTATATCTTTCCGTACCCTTTTTACTTATATCTGTTTCCGCCCATAAAGACCGCAACCACACGGCTGACCGCTGAAATATCGACGGTCGGGTCCCCATCCAGCACCACAAAGTCAGCGCTTTTGCCCGGTCCGAGGGTGCCGAGTTTATCGATCTGTCCGATGGCTTCGGCTGAGACCCGGGTTGCAGACGCCAGGGCTTGTTCCGGTGTAAACCCCACCTCCACCAGCAGCTGAAGATCATAATCAAGGTGACCGAACGGGATGCTGGCGACTCCTGAATCGGTGCCGGGTACGATGCGTTCAAGCAGACCAAAGTCTAGCATTTTTCGGACAATGTCAAGCCGCAGTCGGGCCCGTTTTTCCAGCATGTTCAGTTCATCTGTTTCATCCTCTAAAATGCTGCCGCTGTCACGTTTGGCACGAAGCGATAAGATTTTAGGATATCGAATGGAGGTCTGGAGCGTCGGGCTGATCCAGATTTTGGATTCTGCCATCATTTCGGCGATTTTTGGATCGAACCGCCATTTTTCGTCAGGATCCAGAAATTCGGCATGTTCGATAAGATCGATGCCGGCTTCGATGGCGCGAACCATCGATTCTTTTGCCCGGCAGTGGGCCACGGTCAACCGGCGGAAGTGATGCGCCTCATGTACGGCTGCGTGCAGTTCTTCGGTGCTGTAGGAGGCTTTTCCCGGAAACGTTCCCCGGGTGCTGCCGCCGGATGCCATAATCTTTATGTAATCCGCCCCTTCGTGAACCAGCCTTCTCACCGAGCGGCGGATCTCCGTCTCGCCATCGGCAATTTCGTTGCACCCATGAAAATGCCCGCCGGTACAGGTAATGGGCCGGCCGCTGACAAGCATTCGCGGACCAGACACATACCCCCTTTTAAGGCCCTCCTTCAGAGTGAAACCGACGCGATTCCGGGCACCGTGCTCACGTATTGTTGTAATCCCTGCAGACAGATGCCGCCGCATATTCATCGCCCCGGTTAGAACCATCATCTCATCGGTATCGGAAAACATCTCCCCATAAGATCTGCCGTCGCCGGCCAGGCTCAGGTGGGTATGTGAATCGATGAGCCCGGGAACGATACAGTAATCCGTAAAGTCGATGATCTCGGCATCGGGCGGCGTCTCCTTCTGAAGGGCTTCAAGATCCACCATGGATCGAATCCGGCCGTCTGAGATGATGATTGCCTGTTCCGCTTTTGCTGGACCGCCGAGTCCGTCGATAAATCGGCCCGACTTGATGACGGTTGTTTTGTTATTCTCCGGCATTTTTATGACCCCCCTGTCCGTTTAAATACGCTTGCAAAAAAATCCCTTTGCCCACTTTTTTCGGGAGTATTGATATTGACATGTCGATTATGATTCAGCTAGGGTAAAAAATAAATAAAAAAGGTCATCGAATCTGCCAAGGAGGTATATAATGTTGAACAGTCAGGTACAGTTAAACGATGAGCGGGTAGCACTTTTGAGGAAATTTCAGGAAATTGCCCCCGACTTTATGGCGGCTGAAGCCGCGGTGCTCAACCAAGCCTATAAAGAAGGTGCACTCAGCAGCAAAACCAAACGCCTGATCGCCCTTGCCATCGCGCTCCGGCCCGGATGCACCAATTGCATCCTGGCTCAGACACAAAAAGCACTGGACGCCGGTGCGACCCGTGATGAAATTATCGAAACCCTTAAAGTAGAAATCGCCATGAGCGGTACAACCGGTATTGCCGAATCTTTGCGGGTGATCAAGTTCTTGGATGAACTGGGCATACTTTAGGTATACGCTCTGTCTGAGCCTATACACATTCTGAGACTCATACGCGTAGATTTGAAACCGTAAACGGCTGCAGTGATGTCTGGCATAAATATTGTATATCCCTGACAGTGATAATGACCGATATGCTATCGAGGTCCGCATTCATTATTTAGGAAAAGGGGAATGACTTATGTCGAGTCTGCCGGATGATTTCTATACATGTGAACGTCGTTTTGGGGATATTGCAATAGAGAAGGGGTTTATTACATCGAATGATCTTACCGAGGCTCTGAATATCCAGGTGCAGGAAGAAATTGAGTGCCGGGACCGCCGCCTCATCGGGCAGATACTCCTCGGGCGCGATAATATGACGGTGGGTCAAATAAAGAGAGTCCTTGCAGAGCTCATTGGAGAATGAGTCCGCACCCGTTCATTATAACGGCCCCGCTTCTATCCTGTTTCTGCCTTCCTGTTTGGCCGTGTACAGGTATTTGTCAGCTTTTTCGATTATCCCTTCAAACGAAATTTTATCATCGGCTGTACCGGCAGCAAAACCGGTTATTCCGAAACTGACCGTGATATGAATCGTATGTTCCCGTATTCTGATACTCCTGTGAGATATCGCCTTTAGAAGTCTTTCTGCCATGGCCAAGGCTCCATCAATACCAGTCTCCGGAGCCACAATGATAAATTCTTCTCCCCCGTACCGGACGATCCAATCAACATCCCTGATCGATTCTCCGATGCATTTAGCCACTTCCTTCAGCACCTGATCCCCTACGGGATGCCCGTAGGTGTCATTGACCCTCTTAAAATGATCGATATCACAGATGAGAACCGAAAGCGGATTTTTATATCTTCTTGCTCTTTTTATCTCAAGCGGGAACGTTTTGTTGAGGTAGCGGCGATTGTTAACTTCTGTGAGTGGATCGGTTAAGGATAAGATTTCTATCTCTTTATTGGCCTTTTTAAGTGATCTTTCCAATTCCAGGATTCGTATTCCGGATTGGATTCGCGCAACCAGTTCGGGATGATTAATCGGTTTGGATAAAAAATCATCGGCCCCTGCTTCCAGCCCTAAGACAATATCATCTTTAGAATATTTGACGGTCAGGATGATAATAAAAACGTAATCGTCTGTGAAATTTTTTCTGATAGCCCTGCAGAGCTCAAAACCATCCATTTCAGGCATCATCAGGTCTGTCAAAACGATGGGAAAAATTTTCTTGTTTAACAACTCCAATGCCTTGCGGCCGTTTTCAACAGCTGCAACTTCATATCCTGCCTTTAGAAGAAGATCTTTAAGTACTTTCCGTGAAACAGGATTATCTTCGGCTAAAAGTATCGGAAAATGGTTATTCATTTTTTCCCTGTGTTTACTGTTTTATCGGGTTAAGCTATGGGCAAATTTTTCAAAAATGGATTTATTGAATTTCCCTTCCATGGCATCCTCTTTAATGAGCTGGAGCGCCTCATAGGGCTCCATGGCATTCCGGTATGGCCTGTCGTCATTTGTCAAGGCTTCATAGCAGTCGATGATCCCTAATATCTGGGAGACCTCTGATATATTGCTCTTTCCGTTTGGATAGCCGCTTTTGTCCAATTTTTCATGGTGGTCTAATGCACCCATTCTGATTTCTTTACACTTAAATTTACAGGATTTCAGTATATTGTAGCCGATTATGCTGTGGCTCTGCATCTCTGCGAATTCTTCTTTTGTCAGCCGTCTTGCAGCGGTAAGAATTTCAGGATTGATTTTTGTTTTCCCAACGTCATGGAGCAATGCCGCCAAGCCAAGGTCCTTTAAATCGGGTTTTGAAAAACCTTGATAAATCCCGAAGCTTAAAGAAAAGGCCATAATATTTATCGAATGCATAATTGTTGAATAATCTTTTGTCGAGACTGCAAGTAAATTATCCATCACATCAGACTCGGTAGAATATTCAGCCAGGATATCCACGGTTTGGGATACCCCCTCGAGGCTCCCGCTACGGGGTTCGGTGAGGGTTTCAGCCATAATGGTTACCAGGGTCTCTTTTACCTTTTCCAGGCTTCCTGATTTAATATTGGTTTCCAATCTGCGGTTAAAGGCCTCCTGGGCTTCCTTGATTCCGTTTATCTTGTCGTCCTTTTTAATAAACAGCGCTTCCGGATGTTTGCTGTCACTTACACGCATCTGGCCAAGGCTTGTTCCTGGCGGTTTGTAGAGAACAAATTTTTGTCCGTCAATTTTCGTGAACAGAGGGACCGCTATGTAAAAATGGTACTGTGATTTTCTTGCCCTTATGTAGTCTGTCGACATCGGTAATAAATCCTATATGGTGGCAAATGCCCTCACGGGGCTACCTTCGGCACCGCCGAATTTTAGCGGCAGTGCATAAAAAGTGACACGTTCACTCACTATTTTGTGGAGATTGCAGAGGTATTCGATAAGGTATACCCCCTTGCTCAGGATTAAATTGTGAGTGGGCTGCTCCTCGGGTGGGGCTACCGGTACACTCCGGATGCCGTAGTCTTGGGGAAAATCGAACCCCACCGCCTTCATATCATGATCGGCGAGCCATGCGGCAGCCGTCTCTTCCAGATAGGGTGCATCCTGCCAGTATTCTCTTGTCAGATAATCTCTTCTAAGATCCCATCCGGTCTTTAAAAGAACGATATCCCCCGGTTGTATATGACCGCCTGCTTTTTCAAGATCCGATTTTGTGATGGCTTGTTTGGCCTCGGCAAAGGTCAAATCCAATATGGCGGCAGTGCCTGCCAGTTGATCCGGAGGAACCGCTTCGACGGTAATCTGTTCCGGCAGGATGTGCAACGGTGTATCCATATGGGTGAACGCGTGCGCCGGAAGGGTGATGACACTAATTTGAAAAGGGTCTCCTTTTTCCAGATCACCCACAAGTTCGCGTGTTACTTTCCACCGCCAATGCGGTTGTATTGTCATACTCAAGTCGATAATTTCCATATCCGTATTCCTCTTTTCGAGATCTTTCTTCTGTCAATTTGCCGTTATCTTCGGATTGCAGCCAAGACGTCTTCGCAAATTTTTCCGGCGGTGGGCGGGCACGCATCGATGGCGACATCGGCCGTATGGTTTTGAGCTGCACATCGGCCCACAGCCACCGTTATACCGTCTGATGCATCGGAAACACTTGCTTTTTGTCCGATCAGAAAGTGCAGGCTGTCAGACAAAACCCCCTTTTCTTTCAAGCGTTCGAGAGAAAAGATAAAGTTTCCCATACAGGTGCAGCATGCCCCCTGGGCATGTATCCGACAGGGGAACCTATTTGTAAAGTGGGCAGGGGGGATAAACCTCTCGTTTATGGACGGGCGGTTGATGGGGTGTATCTGAATACGGTCGAGTTCACAGCTGCCCAGGCCGGCATCAGCACTATAGGCGATATGGCGTATGGATCGTGGTGTATAGCCGAGCATATCCGCCACCAGACTGTCGACTTCAACCGGATTTTCCCCCATGAGCAGACGGTCCATCTGAACCGGTGTCCTGCCGGTTTCGGATGAGAGGTCGCCTTTGAGACCATCGACAACAACCAGATCGGCATTTACCACGCTTGCCAACTGGGCGATGGCTTTGTGCAGGTTGACGCTATGGAACTTTGTTTTCATTGCCCGGGGCATGACCCCTTTCAGATTTTTCAGGCTGCAGGTGATCAAGGCCTCCATGTGCGCCTTCATAAGCGGTACGTTAATCAAAAAATCGGCATCCAGAACCGAGGCTGCGATTTCCAGGCTCTTAAAAGGGCCGCCAATGGCCACTTCCTTCTTTACAAATCGGTCCCGTTCAAGATCGACCAGCCGGATGCCGTACTGTTTGGCGAGTTCATGGTAGCCGCAGATGTTAAATGCGTCTTTTGCACTGTATCCCATCCCGCTTCCGTCACCGACAGCGATCCGATGGATTCCCCTTTCTTTCAGTGCCTTGATCAGTGCTTCAACAACCCTCGGGTCCGTGTTGACACCGATCCAATCCTTTCGGGAGACAACCAGGTTCGGCTTTATCATGACCGTATCATCCGGACGGACCCGATCCAGGGCGCGGTTTTTTTCCAAAAGCCGGGGGAGCATGGCATACGGGTCGCTACCATAGATAACCGTTACACCGTTCATTGTATATTCTTTCAGGCTTTAGTGGTGGTTGCTCTGGTACGGGATTTACAGACATACCGTTACCCAAAACACGAAATACCGGATATTAAACATACTGAATCGATTTATACCAGATAAACGGTAAAAAAAATACGGCGCGATCGCTTCTTCTGCACGGTCGAGATGCCCCACAACCATTGACTGGTTTTTATACAACTACCAATATTTATCCAAATGTGTTACCTTTCCGGTTGTAAACAATCTGGAGAATCAAAATAAGCATCTAAAATAATTGCCTGTTTTGCAGCCTGTTCTAATTTACACAAATCTTTTATCATTCGGCAGCACGGTTTCGATCAACAAAATTTTTTTATACGCGCCAATTGCTATGGATTCCTCAAAATGAAAAGACTTGTATACGCGTTGGTGATGGTATGGTTTGTTGGAACCGGGTTTTTTCCCGGCAGCCTGTATTCTGCCCAGGACTGGTTTGATAAGGGAAACGCCTTTTTTGAGTCACAACGCTACCAGGAAGCCGCAGACGCCTATTCCAAAGCGCTTGATGAAAACCCGGATCTTTATGAAGGGTATGTGAATCGGGGACTCGCATGGAGCAACCTCGATGCGTTGGATAAGGCGATTTCTGATTTTTCCAGGGCCATCGAAATAAAACCCAAATTTGCCCAGGTCTACAATTATCGGGGGCTTGCCTGGTACAATCGCGGAGATTTAGATAAAGCCATTGCTGATTTCAGCAGGATGATCACCATCGACCCGGGGTCAGCGGAAGCCTATTTTAACCGTGGTGACGCTTGGGATGCAAAGGGCCAGGCGGATGAGGCAATGTCGGATTTCGGAAAAGCCATCGAGATGAATCCGAAGTTTGCAGAAGCCTACCACCATAGAGGGATTCTTTTTCAGCGAAAGGGGGCGTTGAAGAAGGCGATTTCCGATTTCACCAAAGCACTCAAAATGCAGCCACAGTCAGCCGACGTTTTTCTGCTTCGCGGGGATTGCTGGCGGGAACTCGACCGATATGTCAAAGCCATCTCGGATTACACCCAGGCGATTGAAATCGACCCCCGGCTTGCCGAAGCCTATCTGAACCGGGGCGATGTCTGGGATGAAAAAGGGAATCATGACCGGGCCGTCATCGACTACACCAAAGCTTTAGGGATCCGGCCGGATTTTGCTGAAGCCTACAACAACAGGGGGCTTTCATGGCAAAAGAAAGGAGACATGGATCGGGCGCTGGCCGACTATACAAAAGCGGTTGCGGCGGCCCCGGATTTTTCACTGGCCTATTTTAACCGGGGGAATGCCTGGCAGGAAAAAGGGGATTTTGACCGGGCGATCGCCGATTTTTCAAAGGCCGTTGAATCCGATCCGAAATTTGCCGAAGCCTATTTGAATCGAGGCAATGCCTGGAACGACAAGGGAAAACTCGATCATGCAATTTATGACTACAGCAAAGCCATCGCATTGGACCCCGGTTTTGTTGAAGCCTACTTTAACCGAGGCCTTGCACAGTATGCAAAAGGCATCATGGATCCGGCCATCGATGATTTTACAAAAACCTGTGAAAAAAAGCCGGATCTTGCCGAGGCTTATTATTATCGAGCCCTTGCCTGGGGAAAGAAATGGGAGGTTTCAGGCGGAATACCCAGCTATCTCATGCGGGCATTGTCCGATGTGAAAAAAGCGCTAAAAATTGACCCCGGAAACAGAACCTATAAAAACCTGATCCGTCAACTGGAAGCCGAATTAAGATAGCACAGGGTCCTTGCCCACTGGGTCAGCAGTTTTTTACGGTTTTCCATAAGCCACATTTCTCCGTTCAGGCGGACCAGTTCTTCTATCCGTACCGCAAACAGCTTCAACTCAGCATCGGTTCCGGGGATATTTCGAGTGCCCAGCCGATCGTAAAGATTTTCGAGTTCGGTCATCATTCCCGCCTCGTCTGATCTTAAGCCCTCTCCCGACACCTTCTATGAATATAGGTTGAGCGGTTCAACGTTCTGGGTTCCCAGTTAAAGTGCCCAAACGGGTCTCTAACAGTGGTATCACGCGTCAATTGGGTCGAATTCCAAGTTTCACCCAATGGGTGAAAGCGGCGAATTCAAACAATGAAGAATAAAATTGTAGAAATCATCATCTTATAACCTTTGAACCCAGAACCCAGAACGCTGAAACTCTGAACGCTGAACCCTGAACCTCTGAACCCAGAACCCTGAACCCGCTTCTTAGCCTATCTCAAAAAAAGCCTCTTCAAATTCAGGCTTATCCCGATAACGTTCCATAAAGGATTCCGGCAGACGCTCGATGTTTTCAATAATATTCCCGTCCACTTCAATTCCCGCCTTGTGGAGCGCGCTTACAATCTCTTTCGGATTCGGCGGACACCCCTTGATCGCGATCATTTCGCTGATATCCGGGTGATTCTTATTGGCCTGGTACATGCACCGGCCCATGAGGATGGTTTTTTTTCTTCCGGGTGTCGGCGACATGGTTTTCCCTGTAAGGATTTCAACATCGTCCCACGGGGTCCCGTCCCATGCCTTTGCCAGAGCGGTGAGCATTGCCCCGTTTAAAAAGGAGCAGTAGGTACAGAGGGTGAGGTCGTATTTTCGGTATGAGAGCCCGGATATCTTCATCCGCTGGAAAACAAGCGGCAGGGTGCCTTCTTTGTTGTAGGGGAAATCGTGTTTATGCTGGACGGTCACCGCATCCACGGGTTCCCCTTTCAGCTCGATATCTGAAAGGTCAAGCGGGCGGTTATGATTTTTTGCGGCATGCACAAGATGCGGAACATCTGAAACCGGGTGTCCCAGTATATTGGCCCCGACCTTGTCGGCGGACAGAATGTCTTTGGAAGCGATCAGAACATTTCCTCTGCGGATACGGCCGTCAAAGCTCGGCCCCCTTTCGTTTGTGTAAATACCGTCAAGGAGGGTGAATATCGGCGGCATGGGGTCGGCAAGTTTTGCGATCCTAAAATTCAAATCTTTCCCCGCGTCTTCAGAATGACATTTTTTTCGGGAATTAAGATCGATGGTCCCCTTCAGATTTTTTATACCGAGGCTGACAACCGTTTGCGCATGTGTCTTAAGAACCGGAATGTTTACGACAAAATCGCTTTCAAGAATATCCACGTTGAACTTTAAGGCGATGTTGTCCCCGAGGTCCACTTTTTTAAAAGGGCGCTCAAATACAGGGACCAGTTTGATGCCGTAGCGTTTCTGAAGCGTCTCATAACCCAGTTGCCTGAAGGCTTGGTGCTGGGTTTCACGGTCCCTTGGATCCATCAGAACCGTTCCCTCACCGATACTGATATCGGTGATGCCGAGGTCTTTTAATAGGATCACCATATCCTCCACGGTCCGGGAGGTGGTGATCACCCCCCATTTGGGAAACGGTGCATTTCGATTCCAGAACACAATGTTCGGTTTGATAAAGACCTTCGATGATGGGGAAAGTCCTTTCAACCCATCGGAAAGTTCGACGGCTTTTTGAACCGACGCCAAGGGTTTTCCATAGCGGACAATGGATACAACATGCTTATTCATGGATGCCCTCTCTATTTACAGGCGCCAGTAGAGTATGTTCAGCTTTTTGGCCTGGGCCGGACTGAAAGCCCCCTTGATATCCGCAATCATCGGTACTGAGTTCCGACAGAGCTTGGTAAGCTTTTGCAGTCCCATTTTTTCATAGTACTTGTGCTTGACCGCTAATATGACGGCATCCACATCGGTTACGGCCTCTATGGGTAATAGATCGATGCCGTAGTATCGACGTGCCTCATCTTCGGCGGCCAGGGGGTCGTGAACCATTACATGGATACCGTAATCCTGAAGTTCCCGGATGATGTCGACGGCCTTGGTGTTTCTCAGGTCCGGTACGTTTTCCTTAAAGGTGATTCCCAGGACCGCAACCCTTGACCCGAGCACCTGCCTTCCGGAACGGATGAGGAGCTTTACAATCCGTTCCGCAATGTATTTCCCCATGTTGTCATTGATTCTTCTCCCCGCAAGGATCATTTCCGGATGGTATCCCAGGGACTCGGCTTTAAAAGTCAGATAATACGGATCCACTCCGATGCAATGGCCGCCCACCAGGCCGGGCTCAAAAGGAAGGAAGTTCCACTTGGTCCCGGCGGCTTCCAGAACATCCCGGGTATCGATGCCGAGCCGGTCAAAAATCAATGCCAGTTCATTCATCAGCGCGATATTTAAATCCCGCTGTGTGTTTTCAATAACCTTGGCAGCTTCCGCCACCTTTATGGAAGCGGCTTCGTGGATACCGGCGGTTACGATTTTTCCATAGACCCGGGACAGCATGCGCCTGGTTTTCAGATCCGATCCGGATACGATTTTCATGATTTTGTCGATGGTGTGGACCTTATCGCCCGGGTTGATCCTTTCCGGGGAATAACCGAGTGTAAAGTCCTTTGCCAGGGTCATGCCGGATTCGGCTTCAATAATCGGCAGGCACACTTCCTCTGTGACCCCCGGATAGACCGTCGACTCGAAAACGATACACGAACCTTTGATAATCTGCTTTCCGGCGGCGGCCGATGCGGCACGCAGGGGATTGAGGTCCGGGATCCTGAACTCGTCGATGGGGGTGGGAACCGCAACGATAATCAGCCTGCATTCGGACAGATCCTGAGGGTTGTCGGTAAACCGGATGCTTGATTTTTTTAGTTGGGTCTTTGTGACTTCCAAGGTCCGGTCAATGCTCGAACGGAGTTCATCGATTCTTTCGGTCTGCAGATCATATCCGAAAACATCAAAATGCCCGGATAGATGGATTGCCAGCGGCAGTCCGACATAGCCCAGCCCGACCACTGCAATCTTGTCTTCACGTTTTGTTAGGGAGTCAAAAGTGACCATCTGTTATGCTCCAAATAATTGTCTGATCCCGTAGAAAAACCAGACGCGTTCCGGTAATTATGCTTTGGACGATTGAGCCTGGCGCATAGAGGATATAAGGACGCCACTCATACCCTGTGCGCTCTGCCCTATGCGCTTTGCCGCTTACTCCGTTCCAACAAAAAAAGGTCTAAATGCGGATTCCTTCCGCAGCCGGGCCTTTCGAATCGACGCCAGCAGGTGTTCTTTATCCTGGGGCAGTCGCCCCTCAAGATTGATATAATTTGAGTAGTGATCACTGGCAAGATAGGAAGATACCTCAATCCCCTTTACCAGGGCTGCGGTTTCATCCAATACGCCATGGGCTCCGAGCATTTGAAAGAGGCCGCTCTCTACGTCTTCTAAAAGCGGTGTGTTCGTTTTTGGGATAAAGGTGCGTATCCGGATAAAATTCGGTCCGATCTCGTTGAGCACCCGGGCTGTTTCGCTTGCATGCTCTTTGGTGCGGTCTCTACCGCCGATCCCAAGGATCACGTAGAGGCTTAACTCCATTCCGGCGGCAATCACCCATTGTCCGGCCGTGATCTGCTGCTGACTGTCTGTCCCCTTTTTGATCCTTTTCAGCACCACGTCATCCCCGGATTCCAGACCCACATGAATCCTGTTGAGGCCCGCCTCGGCCAGCTGCTTCATTGCTTCCGGACCTCTCTGATGAATGTACTGTGAGGAGCCGTATACGGTAATACGCTGCAGTTCAGGAAATACCTCCCGTGAGAAACGGCACAATTCAGACAATTGTTCGGTTTTCATGGCGATGGTGTTGCCGTCCGGGAAAAATAAGGTTTGAATTCCAGAGCCGTGAACCTCACGGGCCTTGAGAAGGTCTTCTTTGATCTCTTCCAGTTTTCGGATCCTGAAACCGGGACTGTTTTTGTATATCATACAGAACGTACACCGGTTGTGCGGGCATCCGATGGTCGCCTGGATGAGAAGCGAGTTCGCCTCGCTGGGTGGACGGTATATGGGGCCTTCGTATCGCACAGAGATAATATGTGTTATATTGTTTAATCCAATCCGGACAAGCCGGTTGGCGCGAAACGTAAATCCCGGTTTTGCCGGGGAGTCAAAAATATCTGCCACTAAGGCACCAAGGCACAGAGGATATATTTATGGTTCTCTCTTCGTGCCTTGGTGCCTTAGTGGCAGAATGAAAAGAATTTACCACAAGATTCAAATAAACGCATTAACAAAATAGAGACAATTCAAAAGGATGGTGCCATTTCGGTATACAGACCGTTATGCGATGACCGGAGCAGACCTATGATACGCATCGATCAAAATATCCTCATCGATGAAAAAGAGATCGAACAGACGTTTATCCGTGCTTCAGGACCGGGGGGGCAGAATGTGAACAAGGTTTCAACCGCGGTTCAGTTGAAATTTGATGTCAACCGGGCATCATCCCTCCCGGCCGGGGTCCGGAATCGGTTGAAAAGGCTTGGGGGGAGAAGGGTTACCGAAAGCGGTATTCTGATCATAGAAGCGCGGCGGCATCGTTCTCAGGATCAAAATCGGAAAGACGCCCTGGATCGCCTGGTCCGACTTGTCCGGCAGGCGGCTCATCCGCCCAAACCGCGGCGGAAGACAAGACCGACCCTCGGGGCGATACGCAGGAGAGTCGAAGACAAAAGAAAACGCTCCCAGAAGAAGCGGCTTCGCCGCTCAAATAATTTTGAATTATAACTCAAATTTCGGGATCCATATTGTCGGGAAATAAATAATTTGCCGTCGCTGTGCGAACTCGCCCTTAAGGATATCTATCATCAGCGCAGGCCAAAATGCTAAAATTCAAAATTAGCGGGCCTGCCGCTTGCTCGGCCGAGGTGTTTTATGCCGTATGTAAAAATTTCCGGCATGGAAGGCAAATTTTATGTTCCGGAGGGAAAACCGGACGGTTCGAAAAAACGTGACTGTTCGGACTGCTTTTCATGCCAGTGGTGCAGCGATGACCGGTGTGAAGTATGTCATTCGGACAAAACGGAATCCGCCGGGTGCGGATGCAAAAATAAACAGGCAGCAGCAAGACCAAAGAAAAGTTTCTCATCAGGGACAACGTAAAAAAAAGCCAAAGAGGTCGCCATTATGAAAACAGATCCGACAGACTATTCAATGCTCGACCGGCCCGAGGTGCTTATGTGTCTGTTTCACCCGAGACCCGAATGGGGCGCCGGTGCACCACCGGAGCCGGCAACGGATATCTCCATTCCGGTTGAAAGCGGTGTTGCCATAGGGGCCCGGTTTTATATGGCCGGTAAGGAATCGCCGAATATACTCTTTTTTCACGGCAACGGAGAGATCGTGTCGGACTATGACGACCTGGGACCTATGTACAATCGGATAGGCATCAATTTTTTAGCGGTGGACTACCGGGGATACGGGCGTTCCACCGGGACTCCCACCGTATCTTCCATGATGGGAGACTGTCACGTCATATTCGATTTTGTTGCCGGATGGCTTGAAAAAAACGGCTATTCCGGCTCCCTGATCGTGATGGGGCGTTCGTTGGGAAGCGCCTCGGCAATTGAACTTGCTGCTGCCTACCCGGACCGGATTGCCGGGCTCATCGTGGAAAGCGGCTTCGCCTATGCGGCTCCTCTGCTCAAACTGCTGGGTGTCGATGCCCATGCCATCGGTTTTAAAGAAAAAGAGGGTTTTCGAAATACCGGCAAAATAGAGGTTTTCTCAAAGCCCACGTTGATCATTCATGCCGCCTTAGACCACATCATTCCATTTTCAGACGGGCAGGCGTTGTATGCCGCCTCTGGTTCGGAACAGAAACATCTGCTTAAAATACCGGGTGCCAACCATAATGATATCTTCGCCCGGGGCCTGTCGGACTACCTGGCGGCCGTCAAATCGCTGATTGAAAAGATAGTTTAGATTCACACGGCATTTTCCAATAATTGAATATTTTCCATTGCATATTGAATATCTTTTGATGAATAACAACCCGAACCCGCAATGAGATAATCTGTTTTGAATGCAGATTCCTCAAACGTTGATATTTCATCTGTTTCCGATTATACAATACCTCATTTATAAAGGACCATCATACCGGAGGAGAAGAACATGCGTGGAGCTTTGGAGGGCGTACGGGTTGTGGATTTGAGCCATGTGCTGGCGGCGCCGACAACAACGATGATTCTTGCAGACCTTGGGGCCGAGGTCATTCATATCGAACCCGAGTGGGGCGATGATGCCAGAGAATACGGCCCCTTTATCGGGGGGCAGGATAAAAACCGGAGCGGCTATTTTATCAGCTTGAATCGGAATAAAAAGAGCCTGGTGCTGGATTTGAAGTCGGACCAGGGCAGGCAGATCCTCAAGGAACTCATCCAGATATCAGACATTGTGGTTGAGAATTTCAGACCCACGACCATGGGAAAGCTCGGTTTTGATTGGGAGAATGTCAAAAAGATCAATCCCAGAGCCATCTACTGTTCGATTTGCGGATTCGGGCACGACTCGCTTCCGGAAAACGCTTCCCGGCCCGCTTATGACATGGTTGCCCAGGCCTACAGCGGTATCATGAGTATTACCGGGCCTGAGGGAGGACCGCCCTGCCGGGTGGGCTCTTCCATGGGAGATATTCTGGCCGGCCACCAGGCGGTCATCGGCATTCTCACGGCACTGGTCTATCGGGAAAAAACAGGCAGGGGTCAATATCTTGATATTTCCATGGTGGACGGGCTCTTTTCAGTGCTGGAAAATGCGGTGGCCCGGTATCTGAATGCCGGAGAAACACCGGCGCCGCTGGGAAGCGCTCATCCGGCCATTACGCCCTTTCAGGGGTTTAGAACCGGCGACGATTCATGGATCATTGCAGCGGTGGGAAACGACAACCTCTGGGCCAAGTTTTGCCGGGTCCTTCAACGGAAAGAACTTATCGAAGATTCCAGATTTAAGACCAATCCTTTGCGGACAGAAAACAGAAAGGAACTGATTTTGATTCTAACCGTTGAGATGGAAAAGAAGACCGCCAAGGAATGGACCGTGATTTTTGAAAAAGAGGGGATCCCCTATTCACCCATCAACACGGTTAAAGATATCTGCGAAGATCCGCATATCGCCCATCGAGACATGCTGGTGGAGATCGATCAACCGGTGGTGGGGAAGATGAAGATCTGTAATTCACCCTTCCGCCTTTCCGAAACTCCGGGCAGGGTCTATGCGCCTGCACCGATGTTGGGCGAGCATTCCCAACAGGTTCTTTCGGAGCTGCTCGGATATTCCCAGGAAAAAATTGACCGGTTGAAATCAGCCGGGGTGATCAATAAAACGGTTTGAAAGGAGCGATTGATGGATTCTCACGCATTAGATGCGGTGATTGAAAGGTTCAAGGGTGACCTTTTCGGGAAAACCTTGACCCTTGGTGAATTGGTGGAAATCGCAGAAGCCGCCTCCCTCAGCCTGAGCCGGACGATTGTTGCAGAAGCCATGGTCAGAGAAGAAAAATCGTATGAAAGGATTCTTACCGAAGTCACCGATGTATTCATACACAACATGAATGCCATGGAACTCGGCCTTTCAACCGGAAAGAGCTTTCTCCTCGGAACGGTGGGTTCGGACCTTGCGGGTGCATCCGATAAGACACTCATCGATGATACGTTTATCAACAGAGCCCTGATGTACACCCTGGCCACCGAGGTCGGGAATCATGAAATCGGCCTCAACCCCTGCGCCGGTACCGGGGATTCCTGTCCATACACCGGGCTTTTACGGGCACTTAAGGAACAGGGGGTTTCCGGAGAGCAACTGGGGTTGACAACCGCCCTCATTTTAAAGGTGGGGTCTGTTTTCAGATCGGGGAAACGCACCACCGGCTGCAATATGGAGGGATACGGCGCCGGGGCCGCAGCAACAGCCGCGGCCTTGACGGATCTGAGGGGCGGATCACCATCTCAGGTTGCCAAAGCGATGGTTCTGGCTGTTTCACCGACGATTGCGGTCCCCTGTACACCGCGGGTGATGGCCGCCGGACTCTGTGCAACCCACATAGGCGGCGCGATCCTGGGGGGAAATCTTGCCGCCAACCTCATTTTGAATACAAACCTTCCGGTTGAAATCGATCTGGACGTAATGATCGCCATGGCTGCAAAGATCCACACGGAAGCAGCACCGGTCATCACCGAGATCAACCTGGACTACCTGCGGCCCTATTTTCAGAAAAAGGCCGCGGTGGAATCTCTGGTGGATGAAAATATCAAGACCCTTGAACATGATAAGGCTGAAAAAATTCAATCCCGGGCACGGGAGGAGATCCGGAAATTGATGGCCGTATCCCGTCCGTTGACAAATGCCCTTGGAGATGTTGTCGTCGGCGGCAGCAGCATTGCGGTGGGCTCGCCAACCAATATGGCGCGCATCTGTCATGCAATGGTCACGGGCAGCATCCGGAAGATATCCATCGAATTGACAACGGATCTTTTTTCACGACGCGCCATCAATGTGCCGGCCATTTTGATGGGAGCCATTTATGGGGCGAAAACAGATGATGCGGAACGTTATCACAAGGTTTTTGACCTGCCTGAAATTAAAGATATCGATATTACCGTCAACCCGGTGGATGTCCCGGAGATCCAGCGTATCCGGATCGAAACGGCCGATACCGTAGCCGTGATCGATGCCCGGAATCGGGGCGGGGGACGTGTGGCCATCATCGATGCCGAACCGTCGCTTGGAGAGGCACTCCGGGCAGCGGATAAGCTCGGTATCGAAATTGTCGACTGATTTAAAATTCGTTAAAAATATTTATGCAACGTTCGGGTTCAGCGTTCAGGAGGGGGTTCCGGATGGAAGAAAAGCGAAAAACAGCACGGGATTTTGCCCGTCAGTTTATTGCCAAGAATGACCCGTTGGGCTGGTTTGAAGCCCTGTATGAGAAAGCAGACGGGGAGACTGAAATCATACCATGGGCGGATATGGCGCCGAACACCAGCCTCACCCAGTGGCTCGATACGCATACCATTGCCGGAACCCGGCTATCCGCTCTGGAAATCGGGTGCGGTCTCGGTGATAACTCGGAGGAGTTGGCCCGGAGAGGGTTTGCGGTGACCGCTTTCGATATTTCCGAAACCGCCGTTGAATGGTCCCAAAAAAGATTTCCGGCATCGACGGTATCTTATGAGGCTCGGGATCTCTTCGGATCTCCGGGATCATGGCAGGGTGTATTCGATTTTGTTCTGGAATCCTACACACTTCAAGTGCTGCCGCCGGAACTGAGAACCCGGGCCATTGGCGCCATCTCTCGATTTGTGGCTCCCGGGGGAACGCTTCTGGTCATCTGCCGGGGTCGGGGACCGGAAGAAGATCCCGGAAAGATGCCATGGCCCCTGACAAAGAGAGAATTGACGCCGTTTAAGGAATTCGGACTGGATGAAGTGACATTTGAGGATTTCTTTGACACCGAGGAACCGCCGGTCCGCCGATTCCGGGTGACCTATAACTGCTCTTCCGCGGCAGTTTGAAAGAATCCGTGTTTATGAAAAATATCTCTCACCCATTTGAAAACAGATCGTTTCTAATCGCATCCCTTTTGATGATCGACAGCCTGCACTACGTTTTTGCGCGGCTGTTGCTGCCGCACATTCAACCCGGAGCCTCCGCTATGTATGTGCTGGCCGTCGGTACGTTTCAAGTGGGGCTGTTCGGGATGTTCGGAAAGCGGATTCAGATCCGTGTGCTTGTCCAAAATATCTGGTTTTTTCTCTCCATCGGTTTTTTGATCGCCATCAGTACGATCATAAACTATGAGGCGGTGGCATTTATCGATCCGGGAACAGCCTCCATGCTGGGCAAAACATCCATCCTCTTTAGTGTCTGCCTCGGGCTTTTTTGGCTGAAAGAGCGGTTGCGCCGCATCCAGGTCATCGGCTCCCTGGTGGCCGTGGCAGGGGCATTTACGATTACGTTTCAACCGTCAGACTATCTTCGCATGGGATCCCTCATGATTTTAGGCTCGGCCCTGATGTATGCGCTGCATGCAGCGATCACCAAGCGGTACAGCCAGCAGATGGATTTTGTAAATTTTTTTTTCTTCCGTCTGCTCACTACCACCGGTATTCTCTTCCTTCTGGCTGTCGGCCGTAAGACACTGGTTCTGCCCAGTGCCTCGACCTGGCTGCTGTTGATTCTTGTGGGAACCCTTGATGTGACAATCAGCCGGGGACTCTACTACCTTGCACTCCGGCGTTTGACCATGAGCATCCATGCCATCATTCTGACAATCTCCCCGGTGGCCGCCGTCATATGGTCTCTGTTTCTTTTCGATGTCCTGCCGAATCGTCAGCAATTTATCGGGGGGGCGGCGGTGGTCGCAGGCGTGGTTCTTGTCATGCTTGCCGAAAAAAAACGATGAGGGAAAGATCCCCTATAGGCCATTTCAAAATCCCAACCACTTTAAAATTTCGTATGGGTGTTTAAGAGCGACCCAAAGAATTTATCGGGACTGTTGACAAGGAGGATGTCCTTGCGGACGACGGATATCTGGTTTGCCTGGGTGCTGTTTTTTGCCCCGGAGGCGTCGATGCGGATGTATTCAAAAGATCCATTGCGAATCTGCAGGCGTTTGATGCGGATCTTTTCAGGGGCGATTGTATTTTTTGCCCGGGATGTCTCGGGTACGGTTTTCTCAGGTGCTGCCGCCGGGGCAGTTTTTCCCACGAAGGATTCGGTACGCGCCGATTCCCTTGTCTCCTGCTTAAAAACAATGCCGTCTAAAGAGAGTGAATCGATGGTATGGTTTCGGATAAACGACAGATAACCGATTTTCAGGGCGGCCGTTTTTATCTCCAGGCGCCAGTTCGGATTTGCCTGTTCGGATGTTTTGATTAAAAGGTCACGCAGCGTCAATGTACCCCTGAGCGGATTTGCATAGACCCGGTTCCGGACCACCTCACAGCCCCAATGGATTTCCGTTTTTTTTAAGGCGTAATCGGCTGCAAGGCGATAGACAGGGGAATTGGGGATAAGGATCATCCCGCCGATCAGAACGATTATGATCACAAGACTGTAGCCGATTTTACCCATTTTTTACCCCACCACGTAGGTGCCCGTTCCCACGGCAATTAATACATCTTTATGATTGTGCAATTCCATCCGGGTTACCGTCACCCGTCTTCCAGCCCGCATGATGTTTCCGGTTGCCAAAAAATACCGACCCTGCCCCGGTCTCAGATAATCGATGCGAAGATCGATGGTTCCGATTCTTGCAATCCGTTTTTCAATCTCATCCGTTGGCGTGTCCGTCAGTTTCTCAAGTACTCCGAAAGATGCGGTGAGACCGCCGGTGGCATCCAGGACCGAGGAGATGACACCGCCGTGAAGAATCGCCTTTACATAGTTGCCGATCAGCGACGGTTGCATGTCAAACCTTACACGGATGCAATCGGAACGCAACGATTCAACGCGCAGGCCCAAGATTTTATTAAACGGAATCCGTTCTTCATAAAAATGGGACAACATCTCCACTATGGAGTCAATATTCGATTTTGGCACTTCCATGGTTATTGATCCTGTTTATTCCGGGTTTGACTATTGTTTAAAAGTATGTATTAAAGTTCCATACACGATTCGCCTGTTGCCGGATAAGAGGCTGTTAAATGTTCTTGCCTTTTGTTTTGAAATCGGTTAACAGAAAAAATGTATCCTGTCAAAACGGTCGCATCTCATTTCTACTATTGCAAAGATATTTTGTGCATGCTGCCAGGCATGGGTCGTAGGATGAACATCTTTGACGACGCTGCCCGGCTTCAATATACTGCCAGCATTATCGTTACAACACAACTATGGAGGGATTCATGCCAGTTGTTACCTTGTCCAGACAGTTCGGTGCCGGCGGCAGAACGCTCGGTAAAATGGTTGCAGAGACACTGGGCTATGATTTTGTCGATGAAGAGATCATCCAGCTGGTGGCGAAAAAGGCTCGGGTTTCGACAAACTGGGTTGAGTCTATTGAAAAAGAAGCCGGGGGGCAGCTGTCCAAGTATATGACCCGGCTGATCCCCAGAGGCTTTATCGATATGATCCTTGACGATAAACGGGGATACATCGATGAAGTCATTTACGTGGATCTTCTCCACAAGATCATAAGCCGTCTGGCCGATGAAGGAAATGTCGTGATCATCGGCAGAGGCAGTCAATATATCTTAAGAGATCGAAAAGATGCCTTTCACGTGCTGCTGGTTGCAGAAAAAGCGGATCGCGTCAAATTTATGGAAACCCATTACGATCTTTCCCCCAAAGAAGCGAACACAGTGGTCAGCCGGCAGGACAAACGTCGCGTGAATCTGTATCGTAAGTTCGGTAAAGAAGACTACGACCGACCCTATCTCTATCATGTGGTCTTCAATTCGAGTAAGCAAGACTTGGAACAAACGGCCCGAATCGTAAAGAAACTGATTTCTACACATAAAAGCTGACTGTTTAATTTGAATCCTGTGTTTTCCAAGCCAGGGCCGGCTTAACGGTTATCCTCACTACTTGTTGGATGGATCAGGAGAACAGACGATGGACAGAAAACTCCGTCGATGGCTGTATAGCGGCATTTTGACCGTCTGCCTCTTAGGTTTTCTATTTCCAAACAGACACCCTCATTTCTGGTGGCAAAAGATACCCGTCTATGACGCGGTATTCGGCCTTTTCGGGTGCATCGCCATTATCCTGTTCTCCAAATGGCTGGGGCATGTGTGGCTGATGAGAGATGAGGACTACTATGATTAATCCCGTACCCCCTGCCTTTATATACCTTGCCGGGGCATTGCTGCTGCCCCTGATCCGGGTGCGAAGGTTGCAGCAGGCGGTCGCCCTGCTGATCCCTCTTATTGCCCTTTTTGACCTGTTGAATATGCCGAACGGTTATTACTGGACCTACTCTTTTCTCGATTTTCAAATTGTGCTGGGCCGTGTGGATAAACTCAGCATGGTTTTCGGCTATGTATTTGTCATTATTTCATTCATCAGTATGGTGTATGCCATTCACATCCGGGAGACCGGCCAGCACGTTGCCGCCTACATATATGTCGGCAGCAGTCTGGGGGTCGTCTTTGCCGGTGATCTGTTTACCCTGCTGGTCTTCTGGGAATTGATGGCGGCCGCTTCGGTCTTTCTGATCTGGTACCGGCGGACACCGGCTGCCATGGATGCGGGTTTCCGATACATTCTCGTGCATATTGCCGGCGGAGCCATACTCATGGCCGGTATTGCGATCCATGTCGCCGGCACCGGTTCCATTGAATTTGCCCGGTTTGATTTTGCCACACCGGCTGCAAAACTGATTCTTTGCGGCTTTATCATCAACGCAGCCGTTCCGCCGCTGCATGCATGGCTCCCGGATGCCTATCCGGAGGGGACCATTACCGGCAGTGTATTTTTGACCGCTTTTACCACAAAAACTGCCGTCTATGTGCTGGCCCGATCCTTTCCCGGTCTTGAGCTGCTGGTATGGATGGGTGCGGTGATGACGATCTATGGGGTTGTCTATGCCGTGATGGAAAAGGATTTGAGGCGGCTTCTGGCGTATCATATCGTCAGCCAGGTGGGGTATATGGTTTGCGGGGTGGGGCTCGGCAGTGAAATGGCCATCAACGGCGCTACGGCCCATGCGTTTTGTCATATCCTCTATAAGGCCCTGCTGTTTATGGGTGCGGGAGCAGTCATCCATGTAACCGGGTGCAGAAAGATGACGGATCTTTACGGAAAGGGCCTCTATAAAAAGATTCCCATAACACTTATATTGTATATGATCGGTGCATTCTCCATATCGGGTGTGCCGCTATTTAACGGGTTTATCAGCAAAACCATGGTGGTTGCCGCTGCCGGCACCCTCCACCGGCCGGCCATTGAATTGATGCTGCACCTGGCATCGGTGGGTACCTGGTTGAGTGTGGGATTGAAATTGCCTTGGGGGACATGGTTCGCTCCGGGTCAAGGGGTGGAAGACGATCTCTCCGAAGTGAAGGAACCACCCGTAAACATGTTGATCGCCATGGGCATCGCCGGGTTTCTCTGCCTGCTGACGGGTCTATTCCCGAAACAACTCTATCAACTGCTGCCGTATCCGGTGGACTATCATCCCTATGCCGTCAGCCACGTGGTGGCAACACTCCAATTGCTGCTCCTTACCATGGCCGGTTTTTGGCTGCTTCTCGATAGACTGATGGCCGGGAAAGCCACGCTGAATCTGGATACGGACTGGGTGTATCGGATGTTCGGCAGATGGGTGCTGGGATTCTGTCGGGTGCCGTTAAAACAGATCAGCTTGAAGCTTCAGCAGCTCTCGATCCGTGAAACGGCATTTATCAGCCGGGTCAGCAACATCCCGCTGACGTCTCTTGAAATGCTCTGGTGCAGGCTACGGGGGGAGGGGCCCACGGACAATCCCGATACCGTCACGGATAGAGAGGCCTCTTACCGTTTTCCCATGGGGCTGGGTGTGTTCGTATCTCTGGTGTTTCTTTTTGTTTTTGGAGTGGTCTATTTCATCGTGCCGTCTTTTTGAGACGACGGATAAAAGGGGGTAATCATGCCGGTCATTACCATCTCCAGGCAGTTTGGTGCCGGAGGGAAAACCCTGGGAGAAATGGTTACCAAACAGCTGCACTATTCGTTTTATGATGACCACGTCATTCAGATGGTCGCTGTTGAGGCAAAGGTTTCCCCGCGCTGGGTTCAATCCGTAGAGACGGAAGCCGGGGGGACGCTGCTCAAATTTATTTCCCGTTTTGGCCGGAAGAGTTTTTTGGAACGGATTACAACCGGAACCGGCGGATACATCGATGAAGAGATCTATGTCGATTTGCTAGGCAAGATTATTTCCGGAATTGCAAAGGAGGGCGATGCGGTGATTCTGGGCCGGGGCAGTCAATACATACTGAGTGATTTTAAGGATGCACTCCACGTGCTGCTGATTGCCGAAAGGGCGGATCGCATCCGATTTATGGAAACCCACTACGGCCTGTCGACCCATCGCGCCGAGTCGATTGTGGGGCGGCAGGAAAAAAGACGGGTGAACCTGTACCGCAAACTCGGAAAACAGGATTACGATCAACCGGGTCTTTACCATCTGGTTCTCAACACAAGCAAATTGTCCCTGGAAGCTGCTTGTAATCACATCTGTATGTTGGCCCAGACTTCGGATTGAACCGGGTCGAAAGACTTTGAGTCCATTTGACATAAAACGACCGGACGGATCTGTAAATTTACCTTCAGGCGCTATGGCCGGTTGTTGCACATCGGAGAGGAGAGAAGCTTGGTGAGCCGGGAGACAGAAAATATTCAGCAGGGCCAGACGCAAAGACTTTCCAAACACAACTCCGCCGGCCGCATCGCCGGCAAAAAATCCATCCCCCGGTTTGTTTTCACTTTCTCTGTTACATTTACCACCTGGTGTGTGCTTTCCGGTAAGTTTGACGGGTTTCACCTGACTCTGGGGGTGATATCCTGCCTGATCGTATCTTTTCTATCCGCAGACCTGCTGCTGCAGTCACCGCACCTTAAAAAACTGCCCATGATATGGCTCCACTTTATCCGGTATATCCCCTGGTTGCTGTTTCAGGTATTTGTCGCAAACATACATGTGATGTATCTGGCGTTTCATCCGAAAATGATGGACCTGATCGATCCTCAGATCATCCGGTTCAAAAGCAGACTCAAGAGCGATATTGCTCTGGTCACATTGGCCAACTCAATTACCCTGACGCCCGGTACCATCACCGTCTATATTTCCGTGTTCGGTGATGTGACCGTTCACATGATCGACGTCGAATCAGGACAATCGCTTCCTTGGATTATGGACGCGAGGATTGCAGAAATTTTTGGTGAATAAATGGATACACTGTTTCTCTGGTCGGGAGTTTTTTTGGCAATCGTCATGGTACTGTCCCTGTACAGAGCCGTGGTCGGACCGACGGTTCTGGACCGGCTCATCGGAATGAACGCCATCGGCAGTAAAACCACCGCGATGTTGGTTCTGATCGGCCTTCTGTATCATCGGGTGGACTTGTTCGTGGATATCTCTCTAGCCTATGCCATGCTGAATTTTATCGCCGTACTGGCCGCTTCCCGATACTTTCAAAAACGGAAGGGACTACATGATGAGTCTTTCCGAAAATAAAAAATCAACAACCTGAGGATTTACGACATTGAACATTCTTGTGATCGTCATATTGTGGGTGGGGCTTCTATTCTTTGCGGGTGGAACCGTCGGTATCATTCGATTTCCGGATTTTTATACACGGCTTCACGCTGCCGGCAAACTCGATACCATGGGTCTTTTAATGACCATGGCGGCCATGGCGCTCTACACGGTTTGGGATTTCTCCACCGCTTCGCTGCTCACCGGCTTTAAAATCATTCTGATCGTTGTTTTTGTTTTTATTACAAGCCCCACCGCCACCCATGCCATCATCGACGCCGGCTTCCGGGCCGGCCTGGGCCCCTGGGTCAAGGAGCACAAGAGGGGGATTTTATGATCTGGCCCATTGAGTTTATAATCCTGATCATGGTGGTCATTACCGGTATCGGCGCCATTACGATCAGGGATCTGTTGGGGGCAGCCATTCTTTTCGGCGCCTACAGCTTTTTGATGTGTCTGCTCTGGGCAATCATGGGGGCGGTGGATGTGGCATTTACCGAAGCATCCGTGGGCGCCGGTGTGAGCACTGTTTTTTTTGTGGCGGCCGTATTCAGAACCCGGCGGAGGAGTAGGGATTGAAACGTATCGGTCTTATTGTCGTGTTATTGTGCGGTGGGCTGCTTGTTTACGGGACCATCGATTTTCCCGGCTGGGGTGACCCGGAAGCCCCGGCCAGCAGACATGTGTCGCCTTATTATATTGAGAACAGCATCCGGGATACATCCGTACCCAACATCGTGACTGCCGTATTGGCGGATTACCGTGGATACGATACCATGTTCGAGACAGCGGTCATCTTTTCTGCGGGGATTGCCTGTTTTTTCCTGCTCCGGGTATTTTCACGCAAAAGTCCGGATGTTCGGCTCTATCGGCATGTACCGACCAGTCTTACCATTCGGATCGAAAAGGGGGGGAAACTGCCCGAAGAATCTCCGGATTTTGAAAGAATCGATGATGAATGGACCCCATACGATCTGATTATAAAGACCACCTGTCGACTGGTTATCCCATTTATTCAGCTGTTTGCCCTTTATGTCATCGCCCACGGCCATCACAGTCCCGGGGGCGGTTTCCAGGGTGGGGTTATCCTGGGCGCATCGATTATCCTGTATGCCGTTTCCCATGATCTGCGGGCAACCATTCGCCGCATGAGCGAGCGGGTCAGTGCCCTGTTGGCCACCACCGGTATTATCATCTATGCCGGCACCGGTCTGTTATGTCTGGTTTTGGGCGCCAATTTTCTGGACTACGGCGCGCTTGCGGCCGTGTTGGGTGTTGACCCGGTTTCCGCGAGATCTCATGGGATATTGATCGTTGAAATCGGTGTCGGTCTGGCCGTTATGTCGACCATGGTCTGGATCTATTATATCCTTTCCTCGGTGGGAAGAAATGACGAAGGTTTGTAAATATGGATACGCTGATTTCCATTATCGTTTCAAAATATAACTACTGGATTTACATTTGCCTTATGATGATCGGCCTCTACGCCATGATTGTGAAAAACAATCTGGTTAAAAAAATCATTGGAATGAACATTTTGCAGACATCCATCATCCTTTTTTATGTCTCCATCGGTGCGAAAAAAGGGGCAACGCTGCCGATCATTACCCATGGCCATAACGGGGAATCTCACGCCGTTCATGCGGTCGACTTTATTAACCCACTGCCCCATGTGCTGATGCTGACGGCCATTGTGGTTGCGGTTGCAACTCTGGGAGTTGCTTTGGCTTTGGCGTTGAGAGTCTATTCTCAGTACCAGACACTCGAAGAGGATGAAATTTATTCACAAATAGAGATGAGCCGGAAAAAATGAGCCAACATTTCCCTGCACTTATTATCGTTATCCCCTTGTTTTCAGCCCTGATGGTTACCGTTGCCGGGTGGTTTAACAAGCGTCTCTGCTTTCCGATTTCACTGCTGTCCCTGGCCGCAGTTCTCTATTCCTCCATCGGCCTGCTCATGCAGGTGCTCAGTCGGCAGGTGGTTCAATATCGACTGGGGGGATGGCCGCCGCCTTTCGGCATCGTCTATGAGGTGGACTATCTAAATAGCGTGGTTCTTGTGCTTGTCACGGCCGTCGCTCTTATCAACCTCATCGCCACCCGAATTTCCGTGGTTGAGGATTTTCCGGATAAACTCGGCCCGTTCTATACCCTTTATCTTCTCTTCGTTACGGGACTTTCCGGCATCGTGGTAACCGGAGATGCGTTTAATCTCTATGTCCTGCTGGAGATATCTTCTCTAACCGGGTATGCGCTCATCGGCATGGGAAAGGAGCATGCACCCCTGGCCAGTCTCCACTATGTGTTTATGGGAACCATCGGCGCCAGTTTTTATCTGCTCGGCATCGGATACCTTTACCTGGTCACCGGGTCCCTGAATATGGTCGATATTGCAGGAATCCTGCCGAAGCTCTACGGTTCAAAAGTGGTCCTTATCGCCTTTATCATCTGTATGACCGGTCTCTTTATAAAGATGGCGCTGTTCCCGTTTCATTCCTGGTTGCCGAATGCCTATGCCGATTCTCCCCCGGGCGTTGTCGGTCTGATTGCGCCGCTGACCACAAAGGTCATGGTCTATGTGATGCTCCGTATCACGCTTTATGTATTCAAGCCGGAGTTCTCCTTTGCCAGTGCCGATATCAACACCGCCTTTGTCTGGATCGCCGCATTTGGAATCGTTGTGGCCTCCGTCCTGGCACTTTCCGAAAGACGCCTGAAACGGTTTTTAACCTATGTTTTGATTGCAGAAGTCGGATATATGGTCGGTGGGCTGTGGCTGGCAAACCGGGCCGGCATCACCGGCGCCATTCTCCATATCATCAACGATGCGGCTATGACCCTGTGTATCTTCCTGGCTGCCGGAAATATTCTCCGGCAGAGCAGATCGGATGCGTTTGAAGATCTAAAGGGACTTTTTCGGAAGATGCCGTTTTCCATGGCTGCCTTTGTGGTTGCGGCCCTTTCCATTATCGGCGTTCCCCCAACATGCGGATTTTTCAGCAAGTGGTACCTGATTTCCGGCGCCATCGAGGCCGGGCAGTATGTATTTGTGGCGGCACTGCTGTTCAGCAGCCTCGTAAATGTCGTTCTTTTTTTTAGAATTATAGAAATCGGTTTTTTTGAACCCCTTGACGACCACCACCATCAAGCGCCTGAAATAACGCGAAGAGAGGCACCGATGGGGATGGTCATCTCGTTGGTAGCGGTTGCGGTGGGGCTGATTGTATTGGGAATCTTCACACGGGATATCGTCACAAAGATCATTCAGTTTGCTATACCGGAAGGAATCACATAAATATTATGGTACCTGTTGTCTCTATCAAACCCCTGCTGGCGGTTCTGGCCTCCATGGCGGTTGTTCCGTTTCTCATCTACTGTCGAAAACCGAATCTGCGTGAGGCATGGACGTTTGCGGCGGCCATTATAAAGTTTTTCATCGTTGTTTCCATGGCACCCACGATTCTCCAGGGGATCCCCATTGAATATCAGGTCGCCGAAGTGCTTCCCGGTGTGGCCATCCGGTTCTACGTCGATACCTTCGGTCTGCTGTTTGCCCTGGTTTCCTCCTTTTTATGGATCATCACCTCGGTCTATTCCATCGGATACATGCGGGGGCTCAACGAGCACAGCCAGACCCGATACTTCTGCTATTTCGCCCTGTCACTGTCTGCAACCGTCGGGGTCGCCTTTTCCGCAAATTTTTTCACCCTGTATCTTTTTTACGAAATGCTCTCGTTTGCGACATACCCCCTGGTTGCGCATCATCAGGACGTGGAGGCGAGAAGCTCCGGTCGGCGGTATTTAACCTATATTGTGGGTGGATCCATCGGGTTGCTGCTGCCGGCCATGCTCTACATCTATGACAAGACCGGAACCCTCGAATTTGCCAGACAGGGCATCTTAAGCGGGCATGCGACGCCGGGTGCGGTTAAAATTCTGCTCCTGATGTGTATCTTCGGTTTTGCAAAGGCGGCGGTCATGCCCTTTCATGCATGGCTTCCTGCCGCAATGGTCGCCCCCACACCGGTCAGCGCATTGCTGCACGCGGTGGCGGTGGTAAAAGTGGGGGCCTTTTCAATTCTAAGGGTCATCACCGGTGTCTTCGGCACCGATCTGCTCAACTCCCTCCATCTGGATACGATGCTTTGCCTGATTGCATCCTTTACCATTATTGCGGCTTCTCTCCTTGCACTGAATCAGGATGGGCTCAAGCTGCGGCTAGCATATTCGACAATCGGTCAGCTTTCCTATATCGTTCTGGGAGCCGCCCTGCTTACGCCCCAGGGGCTTATCGGCGGGATGCTCCATATCGCCATGCATGCATTCGGCAAAATAACACTCTTTTTTTGTGCCGGGGCTATTTTTGTCGCAACCGGGGTTCGTAACATCAGTGAAATGGACGGGATCGGAAAACGGATGCCTGTGACCCTTGCCTGCTTTTTTATCGGTTCTCTCAGCGTCATCGGACTCCCCCCCTGCGGCGGTTTTATCAGCAAGTGGTATCTGGTGCTCGGTACCCTTGAGTCTGAAAATTTGTTGATGCTTTTTGTCCTGTTGTCGAGTTCTCTTTTAAATGCGGCCTATTTTCTGCCGATCGTCTACCGGGGGTATTTTGGACCGCCGAATCCTTCAAAGTACGGAGATTGTGTAAAGGAAGCACCGTTGTGGTGTATTGTACCGCTGGTGCTGACGGCTGCCGGCTCCGTGGTGCTCTTTTTCCTTCCGCAACCGTTTCTGAAGCTGGCACAAATGACGGTAAAGCATATATTTATGGGACCCTGATTATAAAGGAGATCACATTGTTGACCATAGATGATTTAAAGCGGATTGTTGTTCTAAGCTATCTGAGCAATGCGTTGCTGGAAAAACTTCTTCCCACCATCGATTTTCTCCGGTTCGATGAACGTGATGCCGTATTTTCCGAAGGAGATATCGCAGACCGATTCTATATGCTACGACGGGGAAAAATCTTGCTGGAGAAGAGAATATCGGACAAAATAACCGTTTCTGTGGGGACGATTAAAGCCGGTTTTTCTTTCGGATGGTCTGCCATGCTGGACGGCGGCCCGTATACATCCCAGGCCATCTGTTCGGAAGCATGTGAGGTGTTTTCCGTAAGAAGGGAAAAGATACTGCCGTTGATGGATGCCGATCCCGAAATGGGGTATATCATCTCCCAACGATTGCTCCGCGTGATTAAAAAACGTCTGGATCTGAGGACGGAGCAATTCCTACGAGCCATCTCCCATCATCCCGATATCGAGACATTCTTTTGATGCCTGTTTTACCCGGTTGACTTTTTACACGCTTTGAATTAACTTAGTCCACTTTAAAATCGAGGATGGACCGGTGCCGATTCCGACCCCAGAAAATGGGCAGAACCTGTCGATGCGGTTGCCCGATCGGTAGAAGCATGTCCGGAGACCGGAACGGAGTCTCTGGACAGGTGTGATCCGGTTTTTTATAAGAATATATCAGCCATTAATAAAGGAGAACGTATATGAGCAAAGAAAAATTTCTGTTTACCTCAGAATCCGTAACCGAGGGACATCCGGACAAAGTCGCCGATGCCATTTCGGATTCAATCCTCGATGCCATCATCGGACAGGATAAAAAATGCCGGGTTGCCTGTGAAACCCTCGTTACCACCGGCTTAGCGTTTATTGCCGGAGAGATCACCACAGACTGTTATGTGGACATGCCGTCGATTATCCGTGAGACCCTCAAGGGGATCGGGTACAACTCATCCCAGATGGGATTTGACTGGAAGACCTGTTCGGTCGTAACAAGCATCGATCAGCAGTCTCCGGATATCTCCCAGGGTGTGACTGCCGGTCAGGGACTTTTTGAAGAGCAGGGCGCCGGGGATCAGGGCCTGATGTTCGGTTATGCCACCGACGAAACCCCGGAGCTTATGCCCATGCCGATTATGTATGCGCACAAACTCTGCCGCCGGCTGGCCACGGTGCGTAAAAACGGTTCTCTGGATTTTCTGCGGCCGGACGGGAAATCACAGGTGACCGTGGAGTATGAAAACGGATGCCCCAAGCGTGTCGATACGGTGGTCATTGCCGCTCAGCATGCCCCGGATGTCAGCTACGATGAGTTAAGGGAAGCCGTCATAAAGGATGTGATCAACAAAGTCATCCCCAAAGAGATGCGGGACGGCGATACGCGATATTTAATAAATGCAACCGGCCGGTTTGTTGTGGGTGGTCCCATGGGAGACTGCGGGTTGACGGGTCGCAAAATCATCGTCGATACCTATGGCGGTCAGGGAAGTCACGGCGGCGGTTGTTTTTCCGGAAAGGATCCGAGCAAAGTCGATCGAAGCGCCTCCTATATGGCCAGGCATATTGCAAAAAATGTGGTGGCCTCCGGTATTGCAAAGAAATGCGAGATCCAGATGGCCTATGCCATCGGCGTTGCAGAACCGGTTTCGGTGATGCTCGATTTAATGGGCACCGGGAAAGTACCCAAGGAAAGAGCCACAGAGATCGTCCGGGACACCTTCGATCTGAGACCCGCGGCCATTATCGAATACCTCGATCTTTTAAACCCGGTATTTAAAAACACCGCAGCCTATGGACATTTTGGAAGAGAAGAACCCGGGTTTACCTGGGAGCAGACAAACAAAGCGGACGAGATGAGAGAAAAGGCCGGGATTTAGGCCTAAGGAGATAATCTATTGATGAAATACGATGTTAAGGACATTAAACTGGCAAAAGACGGGAAACTGAGAATCGAATGGGCAAACCAGAGTATGCCGGTGCTCAACCGGATAAAGGAAAGGTTTGCAAAGGAAAAACCGTTCAAGGGGGTTCGGGCCGCTGCATGTCTTCACGTTACCACCGAAACGGCTTCGTTGATGCAGACCCTTAAAGCCGGCGGGGCCAAAGTCTCTTTGTGTGCCTCGAATCCGTTGAGCACCCAGGACGATGTTGCCGCGTCACTGGTAAAAAATGATAAAATTCCGGTTTTTGCCATTAAGGGGGAAAACCATAAAACCTATTACAGCCATATCAATGCCGTGTTGGACACAAAACCGCACTATACCATGGATGATGGTGCAGATCTGGTCTCTATTCTGCACTCGGAGCGTTCAGAGCTCATAGAGACTATAAGGGGCGGCACCGAAGAGACCACCACCGGTATCATCCGGCTCAAGAGCATGGCGGCAGACGGTGTCTTGCGGTACCCGATTGTTGCGGTAAACGACGCCCAGACCAAGCATTTATTCGACAATCGGTATGGCACCGGGCAGTCCACCCTGGACGGTATCATCCGGGCGACCAACCGGATGATCGCCGGGTCGAAATTCGTGGTCTGCGGCTACGGTTGGTGTGGAAGAGGGTTGGCCATGCGGGCCCGGGGTATGGGCGCCCAGGTCATCGTAACCGAAGTCGATGCTGTGGCGGCTCTTGAAGCGGTAATGGACGGCTTTGGGGTGATGCCGATTCGGGAGGCGGCAAAGGCCGGGGATATCTTCTGCACGGTAACCGGAAATATCAATGTGATTCGAAAAGAGCATTTCAAATCCATGAAAGATGGCGCCATTATCAGCAATTCGGGTCATTTTAACGTGGAGCTCGACCTGGAAGGGCTTGCCGCGATTGTCAAATCACGGCGGATGGTTCGACCTTTTGTGGAAGAATACCTATTTGCCAACGGCAAAAAAATCAACGTACTGGGGGAGGGGCGGCTCATCAACCTGGCGGCTGCCGAGGGCCATCCTTCCAGCGTGATGGATATGAGTTTTGCCAACCAGGCGCTGAGCATCGAATATATGGTAAAATTGAAACGACCGCTTAAAAATGATGTGTACCCGGTCCCCGAAGCCATCGATGTCGCCATTGCAAAAGAGAAGCTGGGCGGCATGGGGATTCACATCGACCGGCTCACCCGGGAGCAGAAAAAATATCTGGCGTCCTGGACCATGGGAACCTAACGATTTTCGATTTCTGAATTCGATTTTCGAACTGTGATGAATAGCCCGCAGCTAACTGCGGGCTATTTTATTTTAACAACGAAAATCTGGTCATCTGGGACCGTCGAAGATCTCGCTGTGCGGGAGTCAGAGATCATCGGCTCTGCCATGGCGTTTTGTGTCTAAAATCACAAATTCCAAGCACCAAATTACAAATAAATCACAAATTCCAAATTCCAAACCAACCGGTTTAAAGTGATTGTTTTTTTGTTTGGGATTTTGAATTTCGGTTCCGCCTGCGGCGGGTTATTTGTTTGTTTTTTGGGATTTGTTATTTGAAATTTCAAAAAGGCTATGAATTTTAAACAAAGCAAATCCCCTCTGGGGATAACCAAAGCCTGATCTTCTGGGCCAGGCTTTTTTACTTGCCGATTTTTGCATCCTGGGCCCGATTCCACTGAATCCAATCGTCTTCATCGGCTTTTACCATGAATCGAAACGGGTTTGTGGCCGTGCCGTTTGAGCGGACATAGATCTGGTACATCGGGTTGATGAGGTGGTTCCAGAAATCTTTCTTTTTTAGGGGGCGGGCGGATTTACCGGACGGTGAATCCGCGGCATCCGGTTGCAGGTTTTGTATTTCGAGATATCCCTGATAGACTTTCAAAAGGGTTGCGTTGTCCGGAAAAACGGTAAACCGGCTGATACTTTGGGTTGTTTTGGCGGCTGCTTTGGGAACGAGAATGCCGAGAGATCCTTTTCCGGTGTACGGCGCCGATGCATTCACCCAGGCATTTCCCGAGAGGAGGCGGATCCGGATATCCCGCTCTCTGGGTCTTTCCGTGGCATTGAGGGATATGAACTCAAAGACGGTGAGTTCTGAAAAACGGATTCGGCTGCCATCCTGAAGCCTAAAAGAGAGCCTAGCCTTATTGCCGGTTCGAATCCGATCCCCGGATCCGTAGCGTTCACCCTTTACAAGGGGGCGAATCGGTTTGCCGTCTTTATCCAGAAGTGAGGCCATCCCCTCGACCAACGTCAGTGCCGCTTCACCCGCCGGTTTGTCGGCAACGGTCGTTTTGTCTGCAGACGCCGGGTTACTCACCGAGCTCATCAAGAAAACCCAGGTTAAAATAATACCGGCTGCACGTGAAACAGGTTTCAGGATCTTCATCCGTTTTTCTCAATCCAAAAGAATGATGACGCGGCATTGCTTCAAAAAAGAGAGATTCTCAGATGCATGCCGCAGCTTCGAGGCATCTGCATTGCTGACCACGATAATGGATCTGCCGAGGTTTTTTGTTTTAAGGCCCTTTACAATCAATGGATTCGGCTTGACCCGTACGCTTTTCCGGGCGGGTCCAATATCTTTCATGTAGCTGACCATGCCGGATTGGATGGCGTATTCACGACTGACAAATGCCGGCCCATAGATTTCCCTTCCGGTCTCATCAACGATTTTTGGGACCAGGGCCGGTTTGACCCCGCTGAGCCCTTTGGCATCTACGATCATCCCGGAATGAACCGACGGCTTCTGGGCGGATGCGCCATCGGCCTGTTTTGTCTCTTTTGAAATTTTTGCTGTGGAGGCAGTTTCGGTTTTTTTTGGACTGACCCGTTTTATCGGTTCGATCTGTTTGATATCTTCGGGGAGAATAAGCTTGGAAAAAGGTCCCTGGAACTCCATGCGCAGCCGGATAACCGCGGAACCGCCTGATTCCACTTTCGGCGGTTCCGGAGCCTGCAGCCCATCGATCATGGCGATTAATTTGGCCCGGATATCAGGTTTTTCATTTAAGAGCCGGCCCACTGTTTTGTTTGAATCGAGATCGATGGATCCAAGAATTTGCAGCAGGTTATTGCGGGCGGCAACCCGGGCATTCTGCACGGCCTTGTTCCGGGCCTTGGCCGAATCCGGATACACGCCCGGCGCCACTGCCGTGCCGCTTGCTTCTATCCATCCGTGCGTCCAATTGATATTGCCGTCTGGGTGTGAAACGGTCACCTCCCGGTTTTCAGAGCCGTACGCGCTAAATGATGCCAGGAACCAACCGAGGAGCGCAAATGCAATAAACAGGCGCTGTCTTATTCTCCCCCTCTCTGGGACCTGGATTCTGTTTTTTGTGTCAGTTCTCACCGGTTTATCTGCGCTTTCGGTTTTTTATTTTGATTGCATGGTATAGGAGCCGTTCCAATTTGGATCCGGCGGAGAGATCTTGAATTCCCGGCACCTTGCCAGCATCGTATCGGCGGGGCCGTCGTCCGGAGTGATCGATAACGTCTCTTCAAATGATTTAATGGCGTTGTCCCAGTCCTGATTCCGATATGCTTCTAATCCCGCCGAATACAGGTCAGCCGTTTTTTTGAGATCCGGATCCATATTTTCCGTATACCCCAGAAGCTCGTAAATGGTTACCGGTTCTTTTTTACCGACCACATTAATCGAATCGATTTCCCTTGTCACCACATTTCCATTGAGTTCACGATGGGTGGTGTCGCTGATCAGGGTAAAGATGCCGTAAATTTTGTTGACCCCTTCCAGTCTTGCCGCGGTGTTGACCGTATCGCCCATCATGGTGTAGTCCATCCGGTTCTCCGACCCCATGTTGCCGACAACCGCCGGGCCCGTGCACATGCCGATCCGCATTTTGAGTTCCGGCCGTTGCTGGTTTTTCCATATCTGGCGCAATTCAGAAAGTCGTTTCTGCATGTCGATACAGGCTCTGCATGCCACTTCAGGGTGGTTTGGGATATCGAGGGGTGCGCCGAAAAATGCGATAATGGCATCTCCTTCGAATTTGTCCACCGTACCTTCGTATTTTAAAATGATGTCGGTCATTTCCGTTAAAAATTCATTGAGCAGTTCAACCAGTTCGTGGGGCGTGAGTTTTTCGGAAATACTTGTAAATCCCTGGACGTCCGAGAAAAAGGCGGTAATCACCCGCTGCTCGCCCCCCAGGCCGAGTTTGTCAGGGGTGTCGATAAGCTGCTTGACCACAGATGGTGCCAGATAACTGGAAAATGCCCCCCGTATAAACCGTTTCTGCCTGGCTTCGATAAGGTATTTATAGGCGGTAATAGAGATATAGACGAGAACAATTACCGACAGCGGGTAGACGATGTTGAGGATCCAACCCTGATCGGCAAAGAAATAATTGCACAAGAAGATGTGGCCCAGGAAAACAATTACCGTGGCGGCTGCCCCGAGTGCAACCCCTACACGGGGGAGCACAACCCCCAATAAAAGGCCCGCAACCAGCATGGCCAGGATATCAAAAAATTGTCCCCACTCCGGTTGATTTAAAAAGTCCTGTGAAAGGACGGTGTCGATAACATTGGAATGGATTTCAATTCCTGGATAAACATTGGCAAAGGGGGTGACCCGCAGATCGTAAATACCGGTAGCGGTGACGCCCACAAGAACGATTTTATCTTTCAGGGCCGCTTCCGGCACCTTGCCCCGGAGAATATCCGTAACGGATATGTGTGGAAAGGTTTTTGGACCGCCGCGGTAATTGATAAAAACGTTGCCGTATTCATCGGTGGGGATAAATACCTGTCCCAGCCGCACCGAATCGATACCGTATTCTGAAATATCAAGCGCAATATCCTGATTTAGATACGCACTGACGGCTATCAGGGAAAGGGGTGCATACAGGTAGTCTCTGAACTTGAATACCGCCGGCATCCGCCTGATGACTCCGTCCGGATCCGGCTTCATACTAAATGTACCGGCGTATTTTGTTGCCTGGGAAATTACCGCGATATTGGACTCCGGGGCAAACGCTTCGATCAGAGGGACTTGCTTGGCGGTCCGTGATGAAAATCTGATGAGTTTGTATTCATTGCCCTTGAGGTTTTCCGCGTTCTTTTCCAGCTCTTCTTTTATGAAATGGCCGGCGCTTTCCATATCCGTATGGAAAAAATAGCCGAGTACCACTTTTGCAGTCGATCGTCTGATGGCGGCGGCCAGCTGTTGATCATTATCGGATAGCCGTTTTACTTCTTTTAGATAATTTTCAACGTCCGTATTCCGGCCGCTGAGCTGCCGGATTGTCGTTTCGATCTCTTCTACGGTCTGAACCAGCTGTTTGTTATCGGGTTCAAGAAAGCCGATATCGAATGCAATCACCTTTGCCCCGGCGGTGGAAAGCCGGTCGATGAGTTTGGCAAATTTTAACCGGGGCCACACCCATTTCCCTTCCTGGGCGATGCTTTTTTCATCGATTACCGCCAGAACAACTTCAGGGCCCGGCTGAATATTTTCACGGGATTGAAACCGCAGATCGATGGTTTTCAATTCCACGAGATCGAGAAAGGTAATGCCGTTTATATAGGCAACCATTCCGATAAAGATCGCAAGAAAAGCGATGTAAACGGGGCGAAACCGAAACAGTTTTTTAATAAAGGAGGCCATGGTGATCCTTTCAAACGTGATTTCAACGGTTTGCGCGCATTCGTTTCTGCCCGTGGTGTTTAAATTTTAGCTGGAATACTAAAAAGTTTTAGATCAAGATGTTGTAAAAGTCAACCGACCCTGAAGGTGGTGACGGGGCAAACGCATTTGGGTTTCCTGTTCAAAAATAATCCAGTATTTATAATGACGATAAATTCTGGTTATTGATTTTGGGCAGAGACCCATCTATATAAGATTCAAACAGGAAAAATATTTTCGGATATGACAATACTGCAATAAAGTTATCTAAGGAGGATACTGTTATGGATTGGGGAATGGAAAACCGACTTTCAAGGCTTATTCAGTCAGACGGCCACTGCATGTTTCTGCCCATCGACCATGGATACTTTCAGGGGCCGACCCGGTGTCTGGAAAAACCAGGCGACACCATCGCACCGCTGGCCCCTTTTGCCGACGGGCTCTTTGTTACCCGCGGTGTGCTTCGCGCATGTGTACCACCCGGAAACACACCGCCGATTATCCTGAGGGTATCGGGCGGTACCAGCGTTATCGGTAAGGACCTGGCCCAAGAAACACTGACCACCTCCGTCGAGGAGGCCATCCGACTCAATGTGGCGGCTGTGGGGATGTCTGTTTTTATCGGAAGCGATTATGAATACGACACCCTGAGCAATCTCGCTAAGCTGGTAAACGAATGTGAAAGATACGGCATTCCGGTCATGGCGGTCACCGCCGTGGGCAGAGAGCTTGAAAAAAGGGATGCCCGGTACCTGGGACTCTGCTGCCGGATCGCTGCAGAGTTCGGGGCCAAGGTGGTCAAAACATACTGGTGCGAAGAGTTCGACAAGGTCGTAAACGGCTGCCCGGTACCCATTGTAATGGCCGGCGGCCCCAAATGTGAAACCGCACTGGAGGTTTTTGAATTTGTCCATGACGGCATGCAGAGGGGTGCGATCGGGCTCAACCTCGGAAGAAATGTATGGCAGCATCCGTATCCGGTGCCGATGATGAAAGCGCTCCGGGCCATTGTCCATGGTAATGCGTCGGTGGAAGATGCCAGAGGCATCTTCGAAGATGAAAAACAAGGGTCATAAAGGACTTCGCATGGAGAATCTTTTCCGTTCCGACGAGGCACAAAGATATGTCGATACCTGTACACGCTATCCCCAAGCACTCGGCCTGAGGGTATACACATCGCGTCTGATCGGCGCTGACCGCAGCCTTGTCCTGCATGGCGGCGGCAACACATCTGTCAAATGCCGTGTTAAAAATCTGTTCGGCGAGGAAGAGACGATCCTCTATGTAAAGGGGAGCGGCCGGGATCTCGGGTCCATCGAGCCCGAGGGGTTTACGGGTCTTCGGCTGGAGCCTGTCAAAAGACTCAAAGGGTTGAAAACCCTGTCCGACGCGGATATGGAAAACGTCCTTGCCGTCAACCAGATCGCCTCCAGCGCACCGAATCCATCGGTAGAGGCGCTGCTGCACGCGTTTCTGCCCCACCGGTTTGTGGACCACACCCATGCCGACGGCATATTGATCCTAACCAATCAGAATAACGGTGAGGCGCTTTTATCGGAGGCACTCGGGGAAAAAGTGGTTGTGGTGCCCTATGTGATGTCCGGATTCCCTCTGGCGAAAAGCGTACAGACGGCATATGAGAAGAATCCGGATGCAGAGGCCGTTGTGGTCATGCACCATGGTATTTTTACGTTCGGCGAGACTGCTGAAACCGCATACAACAACATGATCCGTTTTGTAAGTGCGGCCGAAACATTCATCAATGAAAATCTCACCGCACCTTCCCCCATATCAGCCGATCATGCCCGGTTGCCGGGGAAGGATCCGGGGCTTGATCCGGCCCGATGTCTGCAGATCATCCGGGGAGCCGCGGCCCGGCGCGGTCCGGGTAAATCCGTCCGCCGTTTCCATGTGGACATCCGTACCGCTTCAGATCTTGTGGACGCGTCCCTTTCTGCGGATGCCCGAAATATCTGCAATTCCGGCGTGCTGACCCCGGACCATGCGATCCGCACCAAATACCGGATGGTCTATATCGATCGTATTTCAAATGACGATGACGAACTGAAACACCGGGTGGAGACCGCAATTGCAGCGTTTAAAAAAGAATATCTGGATGCCTATGGAAAATATGCCGAAGCAAGGGGCATGGACCCGACGGGGTCGGATCCAGCCCCTTTGCTGTTTCTGGTTTCGGGCCTGGGTCTGGTCGCCCTGGGTGAAACCCGTCGCGCGGCCTGCATCGGCGCCGATATCGGTGAACAGACGATCCGTGCCAAACTGCGCGCATTTGCTTTGGGCCGATATAGACCGATTACCGATGCCCATGTGTTTGATATGGAACAGTGGAGGTTCCAGCAGAAGAAACTTGTACGGTCCTCGGAGACACCGTTGAAGGGTCAGGTTGCCCTTGTGACCGGTGCTGCCGGGGCCATCGGGTACGGTATCGCAGACCGGTTGCTGGCAGCCGGCGCGGTTGTGATCCTTTCGGATATCGACGGTTCCCGGCTGGCGAAAGCCCTGGGTCTTTTGGCGGATATGTATGGTGCGGACCAGGTCGGAGCGTCGGTTTTTGATGTGACCGACTACCTGTCTGTGGAAGAGGCATTCGGAAAAATCAGCTGTCAATTCGGCGGCATCGATATTCTGGTCCCCAATGCCGGTATTGCCCATGTGGCAAGAATCGAAACCCTGGAACCCGAAAAACTGGATCAGGTGATTGCCGTTAACCTCAAAGGAACCTTTACCGTTATAAAAGCTGCAATCTCCATTTTCAGGCGGCAGGGTACCGGCGGCAACATCGTTCTGATCAGTTCAAAAAACGTATTCGACCCGGGCGCTGCTTTCGGCGCATACAGCGCGGCAAAGGCCGGCGCCCATCAGATCGGAAAAATTGCCGCCATGGAGCTTGCCGGTCTGGGGGTCCGGGTCAATATGATCAACCCGGATGCGGTATTTGGCGACGGGAGGGTTTCGTCAAAACTCTGGGATGAGATCGGGCCGGATCGGATGCGCTCCCGAGGCCTCGACGCCCAGGGGCTAAAGGACTATTACCGGAAGCGGAGCCTTTTAAAAGTTGAGGTGCTGGGCGAACATGTGGGAAATGCCGTGGTGTTTTTCGCCAGCGAGCTTACCCCCACAACCGGCGCATCCCTTCCGGTGGATGCGGGAAATTCGGCGGCCTTTCCACGATAAGCAACGGCGCGGGACCGAACCTTATAAGCGCTGAGTTGTTTTGTAGAGGTTTACATGTTGCATTTATGCCTTTTGCGGACTTCATTCAAAAGACGAACGTCCAACATCGAACATCGAACGTTCAACATCGAATGAAAAACAAACATCCTATACCGTGAGCTGAAAACTGAAATCTGGGGGATAAAACGAAAATGCAAACCAGGACAAGCAGTCTTATTGTTTATGCAATCATTATATTGAGTCTTGTTTCAGCGGCGAACCTTGTTTATGCCGGCGACAATACCGGTGCCGCGGGCAAGGTGTTTGCGGGGGTCAAGTACGGTTACCAGGATATTGAAATGCTGACACAATTTACCCGCCGAACCAGTGGTGTCATCACAGAACAATCCAGTTTTGACAATACATACACATCCAACGCCGTCGGCCTGCTCGTGGGCTATACACTCCCCCATGAGCGGTTCTACCTCAGCGGGCAAGTTTTTTTCGATCTATTCGATAAGGAGTTTGAGCTGTCAACCGGTTCAAGCCATATCTCTAGTTCCATAAATCACGCATTCGGCATCGACCTGATGCCCGGGGTTTATCTGTTTCGGGGCTTGTCCCTTTTCGGCAAGCTCGGCCTGGCCAACGGTGATTTCGACTTCGTCAAATCCTCCCCCAAGTCAACGAACTACGATGTCAATAGAAACCTCTTTGGCTACACCCTGGGTTTCGGGTTTGCCTACGATATCACCCCGCTATTTACCGCAAAAATCGGTTATGAGCAGACAAAATATGAGGAAACCGAAATCAACGCCACCCGTGGCACTCGAACCGACAACACTGTGGTAAAACCACAGGTAGAATCATTTTTCATTGTCCTGCAGTACAACTTCAATTAAACCCGTCCGCCGCTCCAACTCAGTTTTTCCTTGAGCAGGTCATAGTAGCTCAGATCCGGTAGCTTCATCATGTGGACCGGATGGGATCCTTTCCGGATATATATGGTGTCCCGTTCATCGATTTCCACCCCCTTTTGTCCGTCAAAGGTGAGCATGATGTCCGAAGATTTCGTGGCCAGTTTGATTTTGATCTCAACGGAATCCGGTAGAATCAGGGGGCGGTTGGTGAGTGTAAACGGGCAGATCGGTGTCATGATGATTCCCGGGACATCCGGGTGGATGATCGGGCCGCCGGCAGCCACCGAGTAGGCGGTGGATCCGGTAGGTGTTGCGATGATAAGGCCGTCGGCCCGGTAGGTGGTCAGATAATGTTCGTTGATGTAGGTTTCAATATTGGCAAGCCTTGCAAGGGCACCCCGGTTGATGACCACGTCGTTTAAAACCGTTTCGTGGGTGCGATCCGCTCCATTCCGGATGATCGAAACCCGGAGCCTCATTCTTGGGGTGATGGTAAATTTTTTGCCCAATACGGATTCTGCAGCGGAGAACAGGTCTTCTTCGGCGGTTTCGGCCATAAAGCCGACCTCTCCGAATTTGATACCGAGTATCGGTATGTTCTGATCACCGATCCAGCGCACCGCACTCAGGAAAGTACCGTCTCCGCCCAGAACCAGAACGCAGAACAGGTCGGATGGCGCCCATATGTCGGTTTTATCGCCGATCTTGCTTCTGACGACTTCAACCCCGCGGGATTGCAGCCAGGAGCCCAGTTCGACGGCTTTCTTCAGTGCCTTATCATCTGGTTTTACGACAATTCCAATTTTTTTCATGGCGATAGATCACAATCGGTTTTATGTTTTTATGCCTTACGCAGCTCAACAAAACGACGCTTTTAACGTCCGGATGTGCATCGATGTTTTCCGAACGCGTCGACTTTAGAATAACTTCCACATTTTTACAAACAATAGATTGATGCGGCAAGACTTTTTTAAGATACGGCTACCGAGCCGCAATTCCCTGAGGTTTACTCATGGAACCGGCCAATGCCTGGAATTCAGTCAGCTCATTTTCTAAAACTGAGCATTGCCGGCTGTCGAGCTTTTGGCTTGACTCGATCAGTTCGAATTATTATAGATGAGCATCTATATCTGGGTTTTTTTATTTTGCATGAAAAGGAGGTACGGACTATGGTGCAGCAGCGATTGATAAGGTTAGTGGTATTTTCGGTTATAGGTATCTTTTTGTCAGCGGGTCTCGGATTTGCCGCAGACACCATCAAACTCGGGGTGGCCGGCCCCCACAGCGGTGATCTTGCATCCTACGGGATCCCGACGGTCAAGGCGGCCGAGCTTGTGGTCAAAGCCGTTAATGCCAAGGGGGGAGTCCTGGGGAAAAAAGTCGAACTTCTTGTTGAAGACGATGTGTGCAAGCCCGAGGTTGCAACCAATACGGCCACCAAAATGGTTTCTGAGAAAGCGGACGTGGTATTGGGCCACATCTGCAGCGGTGCGACAAAGGCGGCTCTGGGGATTTATAGAAACTCAAAGATCATCGCCATGTCTCCTTCCGCCACCAATCCGGCGCTGACCCAAAGCGGCGACTATCCGAATTTTTTCCGGACCATCGCCTCCGATGACGCCCAGGCAAGGCTCGAGGTTGATTTTGCGCTGGACACACTGAAATTAAAAAAGATCGCCGTGCTCCACGACAAGGGAGATTACGGGAAGGGCCTGGCTGAATTTGCCAAAATGTTTTTGGAGGAAGACAAGCGGGCCGAGGTCGTGCTGTATGAGGGGATCACCCCGGGTGCTGTGGATTATTCCGCAATCGTCCAGAAGATCAAACGGACGGGGGCCGAGGCGGTTATATTCGGTGGGTATCATCCGGAAGCGTCCAAAATCGTCAGCCAGATGCGAAAGAAACGGATGAAGACCATTTTTATTTCAGACGACGGCGTAAAAGATGATACGTTTATCAAGGTTGCCGGAAAGTATGCAGAAGGCGTTTATGCTACCGGGCCGAAAGATGTCTCCGATAATCCCATGGCCGTTGCCGCCAATGAAGCCCATAAAAAGGCCTACGGTGCGGATCCGGGTGCTTTCTATCTGAACGCCTATTCCGCAGCCCTTGCCCTGTTAAATGCCATCGAGAAAGCCGGGTCGACCGATTATGATGCGCTGATAAAGGCGCTTCAGACCGATTATGTCGATACACCGCTTGGAAAAATCCGGTTCGACAAAAAGGGTGATGCCACCGGTGTCGGTTTCTCTGTATATCAGGTGCAAAAAGGCGCTTACGTAGAAATCAAATAGCATCATGCTGTTTTCCACCAGGGGTCAGACGATGCCAAACGCGTCTGACCCCTGTATTCTTAACAGAATCGGGTGTAACCTTTATTATTTATGGATTATTTCCTTGAGTTATTTTTAGGAGGCCTTACCCGAGGCAGTATCTATGCGCTGATCGCGCTGGGATACACCATGGTTTACGGGATTATCAAGTTGATCAATTTCGCCCATGGTGAGATCTATATGATCGGGGCATTTACCGGTCTGATCGCTGCCAGCGTGTTGACCATGGCCGGGATGAACCAGCTTGCCGTGATTGTCCTGGCCTCTATCTTGGCGGTCTTTTATTCATCCGCATACGGATACACCATTGAAAAGATTGCCTACAAGCCGTTGCGACACGCGCCGAGACTGTCTGCACTGATCAGTGCCATCGGCATGTCCCTATTTCTGCAAAACTACGTTTTACTGGCCCAGACATCAGACTTTCTGCCGTTTCCGAGCCTCATCCCGGATTTTGACTTCTGGGAACCGTATGCCCACATCATCACCTCCCAGGAGCTGGTTATTCTGATTACAACCGCCATGGTTATGATTCTGCTCACCTTTCTGATCAAGTTCTCGCGGATCGGCAAGGCCATGCGGGCGACGGCCCAGGATCGTCAGATGGCCATGCTGGTGGGGGTCGATGTAAACCGGGTGATTTCAGTCACCTTTATTATCGGATCGGCCACCGCCGCGCTGGGCGGGATCCTGATTGCCTCGCACGTCGGACAGATTAATTTTTACATCGGATTTATCGCAGGTATCAAAGCCTTTGTGGCGGCGGTGCTTGGAGGTATCGGCAGCATACCGGGTGCGGTCCTCGGAAGCCTTGTTTTGGGTTGGACGGAAAGCTTTTTCACCGGATATATCTCCAGCGATTATGAAGATGTTTTTGCGTTTTTATTTCTCGTTTTAATTCTCATTTTTCGACCGTCCGGTATTCTCGGACGAACGGATACGGAAAAGGTCTGATCATTAACTTGATGGTCAGAGATTTTCTTAGGTGCGGGCATTGTTTTCTTTTGACGAAATAAAAAAGTCCTTTCTGGCTTCCATCTGGCTCATGTTTCTGACCTTTCCCATCATGGTCATCCGGGTCAACACTATTGACAAGGTGATCGAATGGCGATGGGAAAAGATGGTCATGGTGGGCCTCGGCACCTTTCTGCTCTCCTTTCCCTGGCGCTATCTGATTAAAAAGAAGGCACTCGGAGAAAAGAAAGAGGAACTGGGGGAGAACAGTACCGTCTCCGCTACACAGCGGATATTTAAAGAGCCGAAAGTCTACATTCCGTCATTGGTTGCCTTATCTGTTTTTGTGATTATTTTCCCGTTTATTTTTTCATTGTACCAGACCAATATCATGGTCAACGCTCTGATCTATGTCATGCTCGGTCTGGGGATTAATATCGTGGTTGGAATGGCCGGTCTGCTCGATCTCGGCTATGTTGCTTTCTATGCCGTGGGCGCTTACACCTATGCATTATTGAACCATCACTTCGGGTTGGGTTTTTGGGCTGTACTTCCCATCGGCGCCGGTATGGGGGCAATTTTCGGTATCCTGCTCGGATTTCCGGTGCTCCGCCTACGGGGAGACTATCTTGCCATCGTCACCCTCGGATTCGGTGAAATTATCCGGCTGATTCTCGAGAACTGGAACGCATTTTCGTTCGGACCCAGCGGGATCGCGAATATCGATCCCCCGGGCTTTTTCGGCATTCAATTATCCCTTCAAGGGGTGACGACCTATATCTATTATTTGATGATCGGGTTGACCCTGTTTACGATCTTTGTGGTCAGGCGTCTGCAGGATTCCAGACTCGGCAGGGCCTGGGTGGCCCTGCGGGAAGATGAGATCGCCTGCCAGGCCATGGGTATCGATAAGACAAGGACAAAACTGACGGCGTTTGCCCTGGGGGCGACATGGGCGGGCATGGGCGGGGTTGTGTTTGCAGCCAAAACGACCTTTATCAATCCTGCAAGTTTTACCATCTGGGAGTCGATCATCATACTCTGCATCGTTGTTCTAGGGGGAATGGGGTCCATTATCGGAGTGGTTTTCGGATCTCTCATTCTTATCCTGCTTCCCGAATACCTGCGAGCATTTTCCGAATACCGGATGCTGTTGTTCGGTGCGGTTCTGGTCGTCATGATGGTCTTTCGCCCCGAAGGGATCATCAGTAATGTCAGGCGAACCTATCGGTTTGAGGAGAAACCTTGAAAGACAATATCATCCTCGATGTCCGGACGTTGACCATGGATTTTGGCGGCCTTCGTGCTCTGGACAGTCTCGATCTGGATGTGCGTGAGGGGGAAATTGTCGCCCTGATCGGACCGAACGGAGCGGGGAAAACCACGTTTTTCAATTGCATTACCGGTTTATTCGCACCGACTTCGGGTGATATGATCATCTCGGCAAATGGGGAAAAAGAGCGCTTAAACGGCCTCAAGCCGAACCAGGTCACAGAGAAAGGGCTTGCCCGGACCTTTCAGAACATCCGCCTGTTTCAGAACATGACCGTGCTTGAAAATATCATGATCGGTCGGCACTGCCGGTTATCCTCCGGAATACTGGGTGCGGTCTTAAAGAACCGGTCGACCGTCGATGAAGAAAAACAGGTGGTGGCCGACAGCTATGAGGTGCTTGAAAAGATCGGGCTGAGCCAATATGTCAACGAGTTTGCCAAAAATCTTCCATACGGGGCCCAGCGCAGGCTCGAAATTGCCCGTGCCCTTGCAACCGATCCCTTTCTATTGCTGCTTGACGAGCCGGCAGCCGGATTGAATCCTCAGGAGACCCTGGAGCTGGACGATCTGATACTCAAAATCCGAGTCGAAGAGAAGGTCTCTATCCTGTTGATCGAACATGACATGAAACTTGTCATGAGCCTTTCGGATCGCATTTTTGTGGTCGACTACGGTAAAAAGATCGCCCAGGGCACCCCGGATGAGATAAAGAACGATCCAGCGGTGATCAAGGCATATCTCGGAGAGGACCTTGATGCTTAAGCTCAGAAAGATACAGACCTTTTACGGAAACATACAGGCGCTCAAAGGCATCGATATTGATGTTTCCGAAGGGGAGATCATCACCCTTATCGGGGCCAATGGCGCCGGGAAATCAACAACACTCATGTCGATTTGCGGGGTCGTGCCGCCACGGGTCGGTGAAATTTTTTTTATGGATCAGCCGATTCATCATCTGAACCCCAACGAGATCGTCTCTCTGGGCATTTCCCAGGCACCGGAAGGCCGGCGGATTTTTCCTTATCTGACGGTGGCTGAGAACCTGGATATGGGTGCCTTTTTGAGGAGAGATAAAGAGGCGATCAAAACGGACATCGAGTACATTTACGCGCTTTTCCCGATTCTTGCCGAAAGGCGCAACCAGACCGGCGGGACACTCAGCGGCGGTGAACAGCAGATGCTGGCCATCTCCCGGGCGCTCATGGCAAAGCCGCGCCTTCTTCTGCTCGATGAGCCATCCCTGGGCCTTGCCCCGCTTTTTGTCAAACAGATTTTTGAAATTATCTCCAGACTCAATGCAGAGAACAACACGACCATCTTTCTTGTTGAACAGAATGCAAATCTGGCCCTTCGCGTGGCCCACCGGGGCTATGTGATGGAAACCGGCCGGATCACCCTTACCGATACCGCAAAACACCTTCTTCAGAACGAGGCGGTCAAAAAGGCCTACCTGGGCATATAAGAATCCATACCATAGTCAGATATTTGACGATTCAGACCCTGTGAGAGACGAAATATAAGGTCGATTTTACCACTACAACAACATATCTTTGTCTGGCAGCTATAGCGTTTTAACCAACCTTTGCGTATCTATTATGAATGCGGATCGCACCCCAGGCCCATTCCTTAATTTTTGCTCATTTTAGGCACTTTAAATTTCAAACTTTTTTGCGGCATATTTATTGCTTAATTTTTGCATATCATGAATTAAAGGAAAATTATGGTCTTGCCGTTCCGATGGATATGCATCTGCAGCATTGTTTGCCTCTCCCTGGTTTTTGGGGCGATCCCCTCTGCCTTTTCACAGCCGGTTCAATCTTTTCAAGCCGCGTCTTCTTCTGATCCGCCGATTTTTGAGAAACAGAACGAAAAGGCACTTGCAGCCCTTAACCGGATGACCCCCGAGGCGGTTAAAGCGCTTGATAAAAAATTGGCCAAAGCGCTCACCTTTTACTACGATCGAAAATTTGCATTTGCGCTGCCGCTTTTTAAGGAGATTGCCGGTCTGGTCGAAACCATGGATATCATGTTCTGGATCGGAAACTGTGCAATGAAAACCGGTCAGACGGGGTCGGCCATCGAGAGCTTTAAAAAAATGCTCGTCATCGATCCGGATCTGCACCGGGTCCGGCTTGAATTGGCAACCGTCTATTTTTCAGCTGGAAGGTATGACAAGGCAAAAGAAGCGCTTTTGCACGTTCAGGCGGCTTCGCCGCCCGAACCGGTTCAGGAAAATATTAATAAACTCCTTGCCGCCATTGAGGAAAGGACCCGTAAAGCCTTCTGGTCTTTTCGAGCCTCGGGCGGGCTTTTATTCGACAGCAACGTCAACGCAGGCCCGGGCCAACGAGAACTCGATGTTGCAGGCGGCACCCTTGAACTGGACGATCTGTCGTTGGAACTCAGCGATCAAGGACTCATCGCAGATATCTACGGTAATATGACCTATGATGTCGGGGAAAGAAACGGATGGATGTGGAATACCACCGGGAGCCTGTATAACAAGGCCTATATAAATCACAGTCAGTTTGATTTCATGCTTCTGGATGTTGCCACCGGGCCCTGGTGGGTGGGCCGACAGGATATCGTCAAGCTCCCCCTGGGCATTTCATATACCGAATACGGCAGCGACCGGCTCTATAATATGTTTCATATCTATCCAAATTACGAGCATTTCTTTAATCCCAATTTAAGCCTCAGAGGCAGTTATCTTTTCAGTTCCACCGACTATTTTGACGCCAAAAACGCAGAACTGGATAACAACACGCACCGCATGGAGTTAAGGCCCACGCTTTATCTGATGGATCGGAAACACATTATTTCGGCGTTTGCCGCATATGAAAACGTGGATGCCGATGCAGACAGGTGGTCCTATCAGACACCGGTCCTGGGAGTCTCCTATATTACCCATGTACCGTTCGGAATGGAGCTTTTACTGGGGTATCAATGGTTCAAGAGACAATACGATGCCCCTCCGCTGCTCTACGAATCGGATCGGGAGGATACGCGTCACACCTTTCATGCGGCCTTGAGCAGACGGTTTCATGAGCATATTTTTTGGTCTCTCGATTTCGGCTACATCAGCAACGATTCCAATGCAGCACTTTTTACATTCGATCAGACAACCTTCAGCATGAATGTCGGTGTTTTATTCTGACATGGTGAGAAAAATGAAACGGCATCAATTCATACCGGTCATACTGGTTTTTTTTCTGATAAACGCCTCTGTCGTCTCTTCACAACCGATGGACCGGCAGCCGATGGGCCCGGAAGTTGTCCTGCCCGACGAACTTCAGCAGTTAACGATTGCTGAAGAATTCGTTTCCTCAGACACAGATGCGGTGGGACATATCCAGACGGCCATGGGACATGTGGTGGTTCTGCATGGGGATAAACGCACGGCTTATGTTGCAGCAGGCGGCGATCCGCTTTTTAAAGAGGATGTAATTTTTACACTGGCCGATTCCAGGTGCAGGATTCAGTTTTCCACAGAAGATCTTATCACCATGGGCGCAGACACCCGTGTCGGGATCGAAGCATTTATAGACAGTGCCGCAACAGGGGAAAAGTCATCCATCTTTAAGATTCTTCGCGGCAAAGCCATGTTTTATGTCTTCCGGCTGTTCCGCTACCGGGAAATATCCGCTTCGGTCCACACACCCACTGCAGTTGTCGGTGTCCGGGGCACCAAGTTCGGAACCGAAGTTCGGGTCGCAAAAGGGGATGAAGCTGCAGCATCGCAGCCCTATCTGGCCGATGCTTCCGGTTCGATGCTGTACTCTCAGACAGCCTCTGCGCCACAGAAACTCGATACGGTCGTCCACTGTTTTGAAGGGACAGTGGAAGTTTTTTCACCGGCCGATGGTATCCGTCAGACGGTTACCCGAGGCAAAAGCATGGAGGTGACCTCACGTGGTGCAAAAGATGTTCGTATCACCCCCCCTGATGTGGCCAGCCAGTTTGCACTTGAAACCGAAGCACCGGCGCCTGAAGATGCCGGAGACAAGTCGAGTGGTGATCAGGGGCAGGCCGATTCGGCCCCGTCCGACACCTCCGGAACGGAAGCCTCGTTAACCGATGATACGGAAGAGACAAAGATTGCCCAGACCGGTGGTACGGAAGACATTGCCCAGACTCAGACCGCAATCGCGGTTGAGGAGGAGGTCGCCAACCAGGCAGAAGTAACCGGATATATCGCCGCCATGCTGACACGTTCTGAGGACGGAGAGAAGTCATTTCAGCATCTGTACATAAGCGACAAACGGCAGGATTTTGGTGCCGGGAAAAACATTCAGGCAAGAGATGCCCTCGACGGGAGCGCCGGAAATCCGCTGCTGCTTGTTGTTGACGGGGGGGATGGGGCCGAATCCCAAGGGCAAAACGAGAGCGATCCTCGACTTGTTAATGTGGACGTCAACCTGAATTCGGGGGTTGAGTCCATTTCAGGGCCATTTACGATCTCTGATGTGACCCTCGGGAAAACCGATTATATGGAATGGGGGCGCTGGACACAGCCGGACGTGATGACCAGCCCATCCGGGGCCAATTTTCTTGTCGATAACGGCGGGTATTATGTTTTCGGCCGAACAACGACAAACTCCGAAATAAGCGAATTTGCCGCAAACGGCAAGGCAGGCACCTATAGCGGAAAAGCACACGGTACCTACTGGACCGAAGCCGGCGGCGCCGAAATGGCGGGAGCGTTTTCTGCCGATGTCGATTTCGGAAAAAAAGAGGTCAAAAATTTCGGAGTGTCGGTTTCAGGCGGCGGGCACCAGATAAACATCAGCGGAGTGAAAGGCGCCTTTCAGGGAAACAGCAGCCAATTCGCTCTTGACCCCAATACGTCCGGATCCGTCTGGCAAATCGACGGTCAGGATGCTCCGACAAACAAGAAAGAGGCCTACGGTTCGGTTTATGGGCCGAGTGGAGAAAAGATCGGCGGTGTCTGGAAGCTGGATGCACCCGCAGGCCCGGGCGAAGCCCATGCCACAGGGATGTTCGAAGGGTCTCGCTAAATCTTAAGAATCAAACACCTGCCCCAATACGAGCTGCGCAATCCAACCGGATTTTGGGTTAGAAACAGATATCAATGCCGCAATAATGTCAGTATACGGCCGCTCTGTCGAGAACCTCTCGTATGATGCCGGCAAAATATTTTCTTACAAGCGGCTTCATGACATAACCCTGAAAGCCCATGGCCTTGCATTTTTCATCGTCTATTTGATCACTGAATCCGGTACTTATGATGACAGGAATTTCCGGTCTGATTTTCTTGATCTCCTGGGCAAGCTGGATACCGGTCATATTTGGCATGGTCATGTCGGTGACGATCAGATCATAACGGTCATGATTGGCTTTAAATGCCTCAAGCGCATCAACACTTCCGGTGCGCGTGATCACTTTGTAACCCAACTGCTCCAGCATTTGTTGTTCCATGCGGACGATAGCCTCTTCATCATCTACCAATAAAATTTTTTCTGTGCCGCCGTGGATGGATTCTATCGATCCGTGTGTGTTCTCTTCAACCTTGAACTCTATAATCGGCAAATACACATGGACCTCAGTTCCTTTGCCAGGTTCACTGGTAATGTGAATATTGCCGTCGTAACTTTTGACAATCCCATGCACGACCGAAAGTCCCAGACCGGTTCCTTTCCCCTTTTCTTTTGTTGTAAAATAGGGGTTAAATATTTTGTCCAAAATGTCTTTTTCAATGCCTACGCCAGTATCCGAAACGGTCAGGCAAACATAGGTTCCGGGCATTAATCCAATTAGTTCCGATTGATCCGGTTTTATTTGGAACGGTTTGAGAGTCACCTTGAGACTGCCGCCGGAATCTTTCATGGCGTGATAGGCGTTTGTCGCCAGGTTCATAACGATCTGATGTATCTGGGTGGGATCCGCAAATATCGCACCGCAATTGGAGTCGATGTCCTGTTCCATTTCGATTGTTTTTGGAAGTGAGGATCGAAGCAGCTTTATTGCCTCTTCAACATCCGGCTGAATTTTAATCGGCTTGAGTTCATCTTCCGTTTGCCGGCTGAACGCAAGGATTTGTTGTACCAAATCTCTTGCTCTTAAAGATGCACGAAGAATCTCATCAACACTACCTCGAAACGGACTGTCATCGGAAAGGTCATACTTGAGCAACTCGGCATATCCTAACAAAGGCGAGAGGATGTTGTTAAAATCATGTGCAATACCTCCAGCCAGTGTGCCGATTGCCTCCATCTTTTGGGATTGTTGCAATCGTGTCTCAGTCCGTTTACGTTCTGTAATGTCACGTGCAATGGACAATATGGTGGGTCGACTTTTATAATCAAAGAGATGAGCATTTATCTCAACCGGGATTTCTTTCCCGTCCTTGGTTTTGTGAACGATTTCGAAAAAAATATACTTGTCAGAAAGAAGCTTCCTCACCCATGTGCGAGCCTCTTCCTCTTGTCCGGAAATGACAAGATCTAAAGGGCTCAATTCCAATAACTCCTCTCTGGTATAGCCGTACATTTTGCAGGCAACATCATTGACCTCAATGAAATTGCGGGGTTTTCCCCCTTCACTCGGCTGATGCACAAATACAGCATCATTGGCTTTGTTGAACAGCAATCGATACCGTTCCTCGCTATCCCGAAGCGCTTCCTCGGCCCGTTTTCTTTCGGTGATGTCTTCATACATAACCAATTGATCTTCGGCATATAGCGAAACAGGCCTGAAAAGAATCTCTATTTTTGAACCATCCTTACAATTTACAGTGAAAGTTCGAGGACGTGCTTCCCCGGCCCTGGATTCCTCCTTATCTTTTTTCCATGTCGAAAGGACTTTTTTTCTATACCCTCGATCAGGGAATGCCTTTCTAAACCACTCTCGGCCGGTGGAAATGTCTTCCAAAGTATAACCAAACATTTCAATAAATTTTGAATTGATGTATCTATATTGACCATTATCTTTGATGAGGGATACCCCCAGCGGAGATTCCTCAAACAGGATTCGGAACCTTTCTTTTTCTTCTTTCAATGTCTTCTCGGTTCGTATATGCTCATCGATCTCTTTTTGTAAATTATTACTTAAGACCTGTAAATCACGGTTTTGTCGGAAGATTTTATCTTCTATCGTCACTCGCATAATTGCACTTCCAACTTGAGAAGCTATTGTTTCCAGGTATTCCCGGGTAGATGAAGATATACGACTCTCAGAATGAGAAGCAATGTTCAACGCGCCAATTGCCTCACCCTGATATAGAATGGGAATAATTGCAATGGCATGCAGGTTTTCATTCTGTTTCACCGGATCTTTGGATATCTCCAATTGGGTGTATTCGGCGTAGGTTGGTCTTCCTTTTGAAATGATTTCCGCCTGTTCAGAGCCTTTTTCATAATGCGATACCTTGTCTACGAATAAAGGTGAAAGTCCCTGCGAATATATCAGATTTAATGCTTTTGTGTCCTGGTCAACTATATAGACGCCACCGCTATCCATAGTCGGTATCTTAACAGCCGTCTCAACTATCAGGGTGAGCGATTCCTTTAGATTTGTTACTCCACTGAGGGCGATGCCGAGATCATGCTGAAGATGTAATACTCCTAAATCCTGTTTTTCTTTTGTCATGTCTGTATGCACACCCACAAGGCCGATCGTTTTTCCATCGTTATCCTTAACGGCATATGCACGCAAAAAAATGTTTAACAGGTTTCCATTCTTTCCCCTCATTATGACTTCGCCAGTCCAGTGTCCACCGGCCATGATTGTTTTAAAGACTTGTCGGCCCACCTTTTCGTCGGTGTAAAGCGATGCCGGAGGATCATCCCCGATATTGCCGAATAGATCATCAAAAGCCTTGTTTTGATACCAATGGTGGCCATCTGGTGTTGACATTCCTATGGCGTCTGAAGCGGCTTCAACTGCTCTTCTGAAATGATCCAAATACTTTTTGGTCTGATTATGTTCCATAAAAGAAGATACACCTTGTCTGAAATGTGTGGATTAGGATTGTCATAATCCCACAATCATTAAATATAAACAATAAATTCATTTTTTGACCCTATTGGGTATCAATTTCGATTTCAATACCCCTTGTCGTCACGTATCTTTTTGCATGAAGCACAGATCGGGAGCATACACTTTATGTGTTTTAATATTGCTAATCGCCTCTCGAAGTTTGACAATTAATACTTCACGTTCTTCGTCCGCCTGCTTGCGATCGGATATGTCAAGTCCAAGAGATATCACTCCTATTACATTTCCATCGTTGTCATGGTGTAACGAATTATTCCACTCACAGATAATTGTTTTTCCATCTTCCAAACCATCTTTCATTAATGGCTTGCAACTGGCCATTAGCATTTATTATGGATAAACCCTCATTTAATAGCTGGACAAGCTCATAGTTTCCTTCGGTAACCGCCAGAGCAGTCCGCCTTGGATTTATTTTTTCCTGGGTGAACTTTAATCCGGAAATATCCTGTATGTCTGAAGTCTATCTTACCATCAGGCCGAACGAGTTCAAGGCGTACTGCACTGAGAAATCAAAAAATTTCTCTCTTTCCTGAGAATAAGACATTGCGACTACATCTATTTTTCCGGCTCTTAGCTTTTTCAGAACTTCCTTCCACGGTGTAAATTTGAATTGGGCATCAAGCCCGACAGCGGCGGCCACTGCCTTGATCACATCTACCTGAAAACCGGTCGGGCTATCGTCTTTAATGAAGGTGCTCGGCGGAAAGTTTTGATCTCCGCCCACACTTATTGTGGACTTTTGGTTCGCTGCGGGTGGGTGCTGACCGTATACGGGTTGGCAAGGGTATAGAAATGTGAAAGGTAGAACCAATACCCAGAAAATGCGCAGTATCAGAATAGAATTATTAACAAGATTCTTTTCGATTTTTTCCTCCTCCGGGAAATCATCGGCTTTTCAAACACTTATCCATGATGGATAGATCTTGATCTATCCTTGTTTTTCTTATGTCATTATCTCGCAATTTCCAATTCACCAGCGTGGATTGCATATATAGTGTTGATTTTTTGGAATTATTTTAAATCCCGGATATTGTGGTTTGCTCAAAACCAAAAAAAATGCAGATATTTAAAGATTATCCCCCAAGATATCTTTTTCAAGCGACTGCGATTAAAAAACCGTTTGACAGGTGTGCCCTAATTCGGATAATTACAGTTAAGCGTTTACGTATGCGTTTAACTGTAATGGTTATATTAGTTTAAACTATGGTAACAATTAAAGATATTGCCCGTAAAGCCGATGTCTCCACAGCCACGGTCTCTCACGTCGTCAACGAGACACGATTTGTAAGCGAGCCTCTTAAAAACAAAGTCAAGGCCATCATTGATGATTTAGGGTACCAACCCAATCAAATTGCCAGAAGTCTCGTCATGCAGAAGACCCACACCATCGGTGTGATTATTTCCGACATTCTCAATCCCTTTTACACGGCAGTGGTTAGAGGGTTAGAAGATGCCACTTCACCCTCGGGATACAACGTTGTGCTGTGCAATACCGATGAGGATAAAGAAAAGGAAATCCGTTATCTCAAAGTGTTGTTGGAAAAACGGGTGGACGGAATCGCCCTTGCCACCTGTTTCCAGGGTAACGAACATCCCTTTTTGAGCCAATTGAACCAGATACCTGTGGCAACGATCGTCAGGAAGATGGCCCGACTAAAAAGCGATGCCGTGTTTGCCGATAACATCGGTGGCGCATACGAAGCCATTGAACATCTCGTCTCATTAGGCCATAAGCGGATCGGCGTTATATCCGGACCTTCTGGACTCAGTTCTGGGCAGGAGAGGTTGGAAGGCGTTCTTAAGGCATTTACCAAGTATGGAATCGCGTCCAATGAGGCTTGGATGCCCACCGGCGATTTCAAGCGGGAAAGCGGATACATTTCAGCAAAAAACATTTTGAGTCTTAAAAATCGCCCAACCGCGCTTTTCGTATCTAACAGCCAGATGACACTGGGCGCTCTGCAAGCTTTTCGTGAATTGGGTGTCAAGATACCCAAAGACATGTCCATTGTCGGGATGGATGATACGGAATGGTCAGTCTTATTAGACCCACCACTAACGGTAATATATCAATCCCCGTACGACATGGGAAACAATGCTGGAAAGATGCTCCTGCAGCGCATCTTTAAGAAGCGAAAGCGTTTCAAAACCAACGTGATTCCCACAAAATTGATTGAAAGGGGATCATCAAGTCCGCCCCGGGTAAAATAACCGGAAATAGAAAGGAGGTGAACCCAAGTAAAGCTTTCAGGCCGAAATAGTGTTCGTTTTCGTTAGGCAACCAAAAACACTCTATTGGTGAAGGAGGCAAGACATGAGAACACGTAACATAAAGCTTATGAGTGTAATCATGCTGACATTGGCCCTAATCCTTTTTACGGGCAGTGTCGCGATCTCGAAACAGGTCACAATTTCCTATTCCGATTGGCAGTTGGCCCAGGATATCTGGGGTCGCTCATTGAGAGAGGCGATTGCGGAATTTGAAAGAATGAATCCCGACATTAAAGTAAAGACCCAACCGATTGCCCTTGGCCAGCGAGACGTCAAATACACCACGGCGATTCGGGGCGGCAAAGGACCCGATGTATTTGCCCTTGACGCAAATCCGGTTAAACAATACATCAAAGAAGGCTGGGTTAAGGATCTTACGCCTTTAATAGATAAAGAAGGCGGCGGCAAATGGTTGGCTGATTTTTATCCGGTATCGTTGATGCCGGTGACTGAAAACGAAAAAACTTACGGTGTCCCTAAAAATGTTGTCGCCATGGTTCTGGTCTACAATTCAGCGATTTTTAAAAAAGCGGGGATTCAGGACCCGCCCAAAACATGGAAAGAATTTCGAGATATTGCCAAGAAACTCACCATGGATACAGATGGTGATGGTAAAATCGATCAGTGGGGCGCCACACTGGTTTTGGCGAAAGCCTGCTTTGATTTAAGATTTTCCGTTGTGCTCAGGGGGCACGGAGGCGATTTTCTAACTGCTGATTGGAAACGTTCAAATCTCAACTCACCGGAAGCCAAGGAAGCTTTCAACATGGTTGCAGATATGATTTTAAAAGACAAGAGCATGCCCCCGGGCGTGTCCCAGGTCGACTGCAATGGTGCACGACGGTTGATGGCCCACAAGAAGGTGGGTATGATTTTCGGAACCATGTGGACCATCACCGAGGTTGCCGGGATGAATCCGGACCTGCATGGATGGAAAGTTCTGGAGATGGCCCCTGTTCCACAACAAAAAGGGAGTCAATCCAAAATTCGATCCACATTGTATCAGAAATCCCTGTTTATGAACCCCAACACCAAACATCCTGAAGCTGCCTGGAAATTAATTCAATTCTTGACGGCAAAAAAGCAGATGGAGAAATGGTTTGTGGACAACAACATGCTGTCCTGCCGGAAAAGTGTCAATGATGGCTTTGGTCCGATTCTTCAGAGCAAATATGCGGCTATTGTTACAGAGGAGATCGACCAGCACGCAGCTTTTCTGCCATTGATGCCGAAGTGGCCGGAATGTTTGGAAACTTTCCGTCAAAGCCTTCAGTCCGCCGTTGCCAAGTCAAAAACACCGGACCAGGCGCTGATGGATGCGCACAAACAGATAGAAACCATATTAAGCCGGTAATTTGTCACGATGTATAAGGGGCAGACGCGTCCTGCCCCTTATACAGTTTTATCACATCCGTATTTTCCATAAGTAAAATGAGAATCAAAGAAAATCATAAAGGCTACTTTTTCATTTTGCCTGCTTTTCTGCTTTTGGTCGGCATACTTGGTTTCCCGGCGTTTGCGGCGGTATTGCAGAGTTTTAATCTTATCTGGGTGAAAACCCCCGCTTTTTCCCTTGCCAGCTACCAGCGGTTGCTGGGTGACGTGGAGTTTTTGGCGACATTGGGAAATACCGTGATATTTGTCGGTCTTGTCGTGGGTTTTCACTTGATACTCGGTTTGTGTGTCGCACTTTTATTGAACTTAGAAATCAGAAACAAACGATTTTTCAGGGTCATCGCCATACTCCCCTGGACCGTTCCGGATGTCATCGGCGGCCTTATCTGGCGGTTTATGTTCGATACCCTTCCGGGCATGATAAACGCCATGCTGCTGCAATTTACCATTATCTCAGACCCTATCGACTGGCTCGGCAACCCGAAGCTTGCATTCGGGTGTCTGATTTTTGCCGAAACCTGGCGAGGGTATCCTTTCGCCATGTTGATTCTACTCGCCGGACTTCAGGCGATTCCGAAAGAGCAGTATGAAGCGGCAGAGATAGACGGCGCCTCGAAGTTTAATGGTTTTATTCATATCACATTGCCCAATCTCAAATATATGATCATCATTGCAACTGTTTTAGACACCATTTGGGAGTCACGTCTTTTCGGTATGATATACAGCATGACAGGTGGCGGTCCCGGTTACAGCAGCCAGGTGCTTTCTCTTCTTACATATAAACACTACTTTCTGTTTTTTAACACATCCTATGCCGGCGCTATTGCCATTGTTCTGGCAGTTTTTATGTTTATTATCAGCCTTCCATATTTGGTAATGTCCATGAGGCGGGAGTAATCACGGATGCTTGTAAAGAAATCCTTATTTTGGGTATTTGTATACGCTGCACTCATTTTTATGCTTCTGTTCAACCTCATACCCTTCTTTTGGATGACCAGTTCATCCTTAAAATCGGATTTTGAGGTTATTGACTACCCGCCCACCATATTGCCGACACAGGTCACCTTCGGTGCCTACACGAGGATGTGGACTCAGGAACAGTTTTTTAAATATTTTATCAATAGTACGATTGTTTCATCATCCACCGCATTTCTTTCTTCCCTATTTGGGGTGTTTGCAGCTTACGGATTTTCTCGGTTTTCTTTCAGAGGCCGGACCCCACTGATAACGATTTTTCTGGCATCTCAGATGATACCGGGCGTTTTGCTGGTGGGACCTTACTTTAAGATGTTAAGCTATGTGGAACTATACGATACGCTCACAGGACTAATATTGTCCCAGACAACGATCACGCTCCCTTTCAGTATCTGGATGCTAAAGGGATATGTGGATACCGTTCCGGTTGAAATCGATCAGGCCGCCATGGTGGATGGTGCATCGCGGTTGAGGATATGCTTAACCGTCGTTTTGCCAAACATCCTCCCCGGGCTGGTGGCAACGATTATCTTTGCGTTTCTGCTGTCCTGGGGAGATCTTCTGTGGGCGCTCTGTCTTATCAGTGATCAGGCGAAACAGACAATGACCCTCGGAATAACGCAGCTGGTGGGTCAGTTTCGTGTTCAATGGTCTGAAATTATGGCGGCCACCGTGATTGTTACAATTGTACCGGCAACACTCTATCTCCTGCTGCAACGATATTTGATCAAAGGTTTCACCGAAGGGGCCGTGAAACAGTAACCGTATTTAGGTATCTCGGAGGTTTGGATGCTTTACAAGAAACTAGGCCGGACAGGGATCGAGATCTCCATTTTGTCCATGGGCGGTCACGAATATCTGACAGATGGGCGATCCCGGGGGTTTAATGAAAATTTCAATCTGGCTGTCACGCCGGGTCATATCTTTGATGGCTTCGGGTCGGATAGACGAAAGAATAATCTTTCCATCGCCTTTGAGCATGGCATCAACCTGTTCGATGTTACACAGGATTCCGAGAAAGAGGCACTGGGGCGAAATCTGAAGGAAAATCCCGCGCCGTATGAAATCTATATCCAGACAAGACCGGAAGGCATGGTCTATGGCTATGACCTGTATAACCGCAAATTGGGACAATACGAGCTGCTGAAGGCTGAAGTCCAAAGATCTTTAAAAATGCTTAAGAGAGATCATCTCGATTTTCTGAATATCGCTTTTATGCAGTCCGCATTGGATCATGATTCCGAATACCTCGACAAAATCAAAAGCAATGTCGAGCGCCTGAAAGAAGAAGGGCTTATCCGATTTGTGTGTGCAGATACATTTTCAGGGGAACCCACCTACTTGACACAGATCAATACCGATGGCTTTGATGCCGTATACATTAACTTCAATTTTGCAGACTACGGCCCAGTCCGAAAGGTCTTTCCCTCGGTAATCGAAAAGGGGCTTGGCGTTATCTCAAGAGAAGCCTTCATGAAGGGTCAGCTGTTCAGGATGGCTGATGAAATCGGATTTTCCGATAGAAGCAGACTGGCTCAGGCCGCTTTGAAGTGGAGCCTATCACATGAGGCGGTCACAACTGTGGTGGTCGGCACCAACAACCCTGAGCATCTCAAAAAGAATTTATCCGTGTTGGACAACTTAAACCTGACTGATGAAGATATTAATATCATTGAAACAATAAAAGCATCAAAAATCTATCGAATTTATGAAAATAATAAACTGGGAGACTTTTATAAGGAAGATTGATTTTGTGAATCTTAAGAAATAATCCTTATCCAAGAAACTGACAGCTCCCAATTGAGCGTTTTCGCTCGATTAGGGTACCGATCAATTAGATTGAGGAATCGACGCATTATGCAAATCTTAAATGTTTTCTTCTCGAGCATAGCGATACTTTTATCATTACAAGGCGTTGTTTCAGCCGAGACATTTCGAGTCGCCGATGATGAATGGCTTTGGTTCAGTTCCAATCTGGAAAAGACTGATCGTATTATCGATCCGAAAAGCAACAATACCATTGAGCATCAAGATTCTAAGCTGGGAAATTTCACATATGATAAGTACTTTGAACGGAACGGGGAGCCGCCGGCACATAATTTCTTGCAATTACTCAATAAAGACGTTCAGAGCGCCCGCATTGAAGGAAGAGACATCGTTTTTTTGAAAACGGGCTTTAGATTGCCTCTTAAAACCGATCTTGCTCCCTCGGGAACTGATCAAGCCTTGCCTTTCTTAATGGAAGCAGCCGACACAAAAATGGTATTAGCCGTATATCCATACTATTTTTTCGGCTGCAAAGATAACGATCATAGCGTTGAATTATATTCCGAAGACGGGTCCCTTATCCATCAATTTGATTCGCTTCCGACCCATGCTGTTAAAAACAATCCGGAACTATTAATCTCTCCGGAAAGGTCCGGCTGTTGTGATTCTCTGAAATGGAACATACGTTTTTACGATCTTAAGAAAGGGAAGGTATCAAAGTATGGATGCCCTGAAGGGGCATGCGGTGACCTGTTGTTTAGGAGGTTAGCGCGAGACGGCCCTTTTTTAATCGGCTTGGAACTCATCGGATCCCTTTCAGGGGTCGGGGCTTTCCTTCAAGCAAATATATTCATTGTCAATGATGACGGCATCTCGTTAGCGTCAGGTAAAATCATTCACACCCTCCGGAGTTCATCAATCAACAAAAGAAATATCCAAGCCATTTCTCCTTTCAGTATCTCAAAACTCTCCTCATTAAAGCCGGTCAAGGGTAGTGGAAGCAATATGTGGCGTATTCAATTTGAAGATGAAGTTACAAAAATACCCCTCGTGATAAATGGCAATTTTAAAAACACAACCCCTGCAGTGGTTTTTTTGATACCCAAAGAAGCGGATCAGAAAAGAATAATAAAATTCGACAATCAGGATATCGCCGCCATGCCGACAATCGGAATCTGTGAACCCGGAAGTTACACCCTATCGGGTGAGATGTTGAATTTGGCGAAAAGGATAAACGTCCAGCCGGATATGATAAATAGAATTATCTATTAAATCCGATTCCTGATTCTTTATCGGTTAAATTATTGAGTAAACCACCCATAAGTTGACAACCGGATCATTTTGTTCGATGTTGCACAGGTCATATCTTACTATCGCATTGTGCCCGATTGCTTGTCTTCAACATGTATAAAAACGTTACCGGGTTATACGGTGCTCAGGGTATGATAGCAGTTACTTGACTTTTTTTAAGAAATAGAAAAACCGGAGATTGTGATGAAAAAAACGGTCGGCTTTGTTGGACTCGGGCAGATGGGTAAATGGATGGCACTGAATCTCATGAAGAACGATTTTGAAATCTGGGTCTACGATATCAGGAAAGACGCTGTGGACGAGGTTGCCAAACAGGGTGCCAATGCTGCACAGGAGCTGATTGAGATTGGAAACCGCTGTGACCGAATTGTTTTGAGTCTTCCGGGCACATCGGTTGTGGAATCGGTTCTATTCGGTCCGGAGGGGCTGGGCGCGTCATTCAGATCAGATCAGATTATTATCGATTGCAGCACCACCCATCCCATCTTTACGCAAAAAACCAGCGCACAGCTGAAAGAAAAAGGCGTCATGTTTCTGGATGCTGCGGTTTCAGGCGGGGACATAGGGGCGAGACAGGGGACATTGACGATTATGGTCGGGGGCGAGAAAGACACCTGCCGCATTGTCTCCCCGATATTGGAAGCCATGGGAAAGACGATTGTACATATCGGGGATTCCGGCAGCGGCCAGCTGGCAAAGATGTTCAACAATGTACTCTTTGACATCTCATGCGCTGCCATGGCCGAGATCCTTCCCATGGCGCTTAAGCTGGGGATCGATCCGGAGAAGATATGTTCAGTGGTGAGCAACAGTTCAGGTCAAAGCTATGGGTTCGACAATTTTTCACCGCTGGTATTGGAGCGAAATTTTGAGCCCGGTTATCCCATGAAGAGTGCCTATAAAGATATGGCTACGATCATGGAATTGTCCAATACATATAAAGTTCCTCTTTCAGTAACCGCCGCCACCATGCATACCTACCAGACAGCGTTGGCTTTAGGGCTTGGCGATGAAAACAAAGGCGCCATGATCAAAGTCTGGGAAAAGCTGTTGGGTGTGACGGTTCGGAAAAATGAAAAGAAAGAACCCCGGTAACTGTTCAGGTTGCTTAGACTGTAGGCTAAAGGCTGTTAGTTCCGTATGATCACGCATATCCCCCTCCTGAGGTACCTCAGCCTAAATGCCTTCAGCCTATCTACCTGAGTAGTTATGAATCATGATGCTTTTGTCTTCCCAAAGGGCGAGTTTAATTTTTGCGGTTTTCCTCGACCGGCACACAGAGAACAGGCCGACTCATAAACCTGAGTACTCTCTCGGTCGTACTGCCGAAGAATATTGTTTCCATGTCACCCGAATTTCCCCGGTTGCCCATGATGACCATATCCACCCCTATTTCAGTCGCTTTTTTGTTAATTTCAAGAAATGGGGTTCCCTCGCAGACCAGTGTTTTTACGGAAAACCTCTCCATGCCTTCAGCCCTGAGAAATTTTTTCATATTTTTCTTGGCCTGGACAAATAATGTCTTTTTAATCTGTTCTTCGGTGCTGATCTCGTTTTTGATACATCTTTCAATAAATTTTGAGTTGATCACATGCAGCACCAGAATCTGGTCCGGGGTTTGCCCCATAATTGACTTTGCCATACGGAGTGCGCGAGCCGAGGATGGTGAAAAATCCACGGCGACAAGCACTTTATATCTCTTGGGGGCTGCTTGACCGTTTTCTTCATGGAGTGGCATGGCAGTTCACATCATTTTGTTTGCAAAAAAATATCTGCGATCAAAACTATTTTTACGGATTCGGTTAGGTATTTTGCGCCGGTCAAAAATGTTTCGATGATCAGCACTTAATCGTCTTGCCGTACTGTTAAATTCCTCTATACTCGTCCTTCTTTGAACATATGATCGCCGACCGCCATTATCGAGAAATGGCAACAAACAATCCAAGTTGTGCATTTTGCGTCTCCCCTGTAAACGTTTTTCGCCCAATCCCGCAAGGCTAATTAGACCCGGACACAGACCAGATCCCCCAGATCCGAAGACGGCGGTGATTTTTAGTAAAAGGAGATGGGAAGAAATTCAAATCTCAATAAAAGGTTTCTCAATAGCCAAACCGCCGAAAAAATTGTAGACACGATGATTTACAGGTTCAGTAGATATTCAAGAGCGAGATCAGGAGAAACACCACGGAGAAGAGAAAATTATCAATAACCGCAGTCGATTGAGGGCGAGTTTAAATTGCTGATATCGTTTTCATATTCCATATATCTGATGGATGTCAATAATTTTCTTGGCGCGTGAATTATTAGAGTCAATGTATCGATACAAAGTTTTAAGTCACTTTAAAAAATGGAACTGCTGTTGATTTGGGCGGCCTCAGGTTTCGATAGTCAACGGGGGCTTTTCCACAATGCCGGATAGCGTCTTATTTGTCTAATCAGCCGCGGCCCACAAAGGGCATCTTGGTTGCCATGACGGTAATGAATTGAACGTTTGCATCCAGCGGGAGACTCGCCATGTATACCACCGTCCGCGCGACATGTTCCGGATCTATTGTCGGCTCAATTGCGACGGATCCGTTTGCCTGTGGGATCCCTTTACTGATACTTTCCGCCAGGGGTGTAGCGGCGTTTCCGATGTCGATTTGCCCGCAGGCAATATCGTATTTTCGTCCATCGAGAGCAGTCGATTTGGTGAGTCCGGTTATCGCATGTTTTGTGGCTGTATAGGGAGCAGAGTCTGGACGGGGTGAATGCGCCGACACGGAACCGTTATTGATGATTCGGCCGCCCACAGGATTCTGATTCTTCATGATTTTAAACGCCTGCTGGGTGCACAGAAACGATCCCGTCAGATTCGTGTCTACCGTCGATTTCCATTGCGCATAGGTCAGATCTTCCAGCAGTGCACTCGGTGGACCTATCCCCGCATTATTGAACAACAGGTCAAGCCGGCCGAATTTCTCCTTTGTCTTGGCAAATAAGGACCGGACAGAGTCGGGATCGCTTACGTCGGTGGACACCGCCAAAGCTCGGGACCCGGATGAGCCAGCTTCGGTCACCGTATTTTCCAAAGGCGACATGCGTCGCCCGGCCAGAACAACGCAATAGCTCTCCTTTAATAGTGCGAGTGCTGTTTTGCTGCCGATTCCGGTTCCTGCCCCTGTAACGATAGCGACCTTTTCGATTGTGCTCATATGTTGACGCTCCTAATTACCATAAACAGTTTGAAGGATTATCTAAATGTTACTATCATAACCAATGATACGGGTTGAGGTCAAACATTTTACCTTCTTTATTTTCGTTCAACCGGGTTGCCTTGCGATAGTAATATTCAACAACAGAAGAATTGTTCCGTTTTGAGATTATGATACGCCTCTGGAAAGAATGGGAAAAAAATCACCGGTATCGAGAAGTGGCCATGGTCTGTTTACCCTTAGTGATGAGCATGGCGGCTGTAACGGTAATGGAGTTTACAGACCGGGTGTTTCTGTCCAACTACAGCCTTGATGCCATCTCCGCGGTGGCACCGGCCGGTATCGCAGTATTTTTTATTGTTACGGTTTTCGGTGGTGTGGCAGGCTACACCACCGTATTTATCGCCCAGTATTGCGGGGCAGGCGCCCATAAAAGAGTCGGTATCGCCTTGTGGCAGGGAGTCTACTTCAGCATTTTTTCAGGTATTTTTACCGCTTTTGCAGTGACTCTGATTGCAAAACCGCTTTTCGCCCTGGCCGGACATGCCCCAGAGATTCAAAGACTCGAGGTGATTTACTTCAAAATACTCGGATGGGGATCTATTTTCCATATCGGTAATCATGCCTTTTCCGGATTTTTCGCTGGAAGGGGCATCACCCGCCCGGTGATGATCATCAATGCAATCGGCATGGTGTTTAACATCCCCCTGGATTACGCATTGATCAACGGCATCTGGATATTTCCCGAACTTGGCATCTCTGGGGCCGCCATTGCAACGCTTGCGTCCTGGGGGCTCATCACCCTTTTGTATTCCTGCATGATTTTTAGCCGCACAAACCATAAAGCCTTCCTGACCCGATATGGGCGCTATAAATCGGATATATTTTTCCGTCTCATGCGATTCGGCATTCCTGGCGGGCTCCAATTCGGCATGGACGTTTTTGCATTTACATTTTTTGTTTTTATGGTGGGCCGGATCGGAAAAACCGAACTTGCCGTCAGCAATATCGTTATCTCGATCAATTCTCTGGCGTTTATGCCGGCCATGGGGTTTTCCTACGGTGTGAGCGCTCTGGTGGGACAAGCCCTCGGTCGCCAACAACCTAAGGAGGCAAAACTTGCAGCCTGGAGTGCCATTCACATCCTTCTTGCTTATACCGCCATCATCGATATTCTTTTTCTTTTCGCTCCCGGCCTGGTGTTGTCAGTTTTCATCCCCCCCGGTCAGGCAGCAGATTATGCTGTCATGATGGAAACAGGTACCATTCTACTGCGCATTGTGGCAGCATATATTTTAATGGATGCTCTTTACATGACCTTCTCAGGGGTATTGAAGGGTGCCGGGGATACCCACTTTATCATGTGGAGCATCGGGTTTGTCTCCCTGTTCGTCATGATTCTTCCCGTCTATATCGGTATCGAAGTCTTTCAGCAAGGTATTGAATATGCTTGGATATGTGTGCTGATGTTCATTATTTCTCTATTTATTGTTACTTCCGTTCGTTACAGGCAGGGAAAATGGGAAAAAATGCTCGTGGTGGAAAGAGAGGTTTCTGCGTGATCCTGTATAGTCGATCCGGTAGCGTTTCCCCTTGTGGCAGGCAATATTTAAGATGCCCCCTCTGGCTCGACGCTACAATGTGATGCTATCAGGTATCAAGGACTTCAAAAATCTGTTCTGTAACAGGTTTTGACTCATCCAACCAGGTCTCACGAAGACTCCGCACGAGAGTCTGGTAGGTTCCGGTTTCATTTTCTTTATAATTGTCTAGGTCTGTCATATTCCTGAAGTGCATTATTGCCCCATATTGAGATGGATCACTTTGGGACCGGATAAATTCTACTTGGCGCATGCCTTTTAATCCTCTGAGCTCTGAGGCTGAGGTTTGCATCCAAAGTTCAACATCTTTACCGGGGAGGGCATGATAAGTAATTGTCCGAATAATCATTTAAACACCTCCTTTTCTTCCTAACCATTTCCATTGATGTAAATTTGATAAAGTGGAGAAATAATAACGATCGAGTTCGCTAGATATTCAGAATGAGGATCAGGCATGAAAATTACGGAATAAATTGCATCTAAAGCCGGATCTATTTGGGATGCGGATTCAGTTTGAAGACTCTAAATTATTAGTATCATATTACAACCAGAAATCAAACTATTTTTGCAGTGCTTTAAGGCGGGGGCTGATGGTTACCGGGTAGGTGTTCGTTTCATCAAAGGATTTGTACCGGTCGTCCAAAAGGAGGAAATTCTTTTTGAATCGGCCCTGCAGCTGTTCAAGGGTGGGTGAAGATTGCAGCCGGCGACCGTTTGCCATGGCCTTTTCCAGCAGAGGGTACGCATCATCAAATGCCTCGTCCCTGAGTCCGATGGTGTCTTTTGCGTATCTTCCGTCAGGCGCGGTTTTCCGAAACACCTGTTTTTTACCGGCCAAGGTTGTTTTGCCAGGGCTCAGCTTTCGAACGTTTCGGTCATTGAACCGGACCAGCTTGTATACAATATCAGAATAGGGCGCATCTGCGGAAACCCCCATCTTGGTGCCCACACCAAAGGCATCGATTGCGGCTCCTTTTGAGAGCACTTCCGAGATCTTGTTTTCATCAAACCCGCTGCTGGCATAGATCTTCACCCCCGGAAACCCGGCATCATCCAATATCTTCCGGACTGTTTTACTGAGTGCGGCCATATCACCGCTGTCGAGACGCACGCCGATCAACTGTTTCCCTTTTTTTTTCATTTCCCGGGCGATCTTGACGGCGTTTCTTGCCCCGAAAATGGTATCATAGGTGTCGATCAACAAGACGGTGTTGTCCGGGAATGTATCGGCATAGGCTTTAAATGCCTCGAATTCGCTTTCAAATGTCATCACAAAGGAGTGGGCCATGGTGCCGGATATGGGGATATCGTATATTTTACCGGCCAGCACGTTGCTGGTTCCGGCAAAGCCGGCCATATAGGTGCTCCTGGCCACCTTGATGCCGGCGTAGTGGCCCTGGGTTCTCCGGAGGGAGAAGTCGATAAGCGGTCGATCTGCTGCGGCATGGACGCATCGGGCGGCTTTTGTGGCAATGAGTGTCTGAAAGCCGATGGTGTTTAAGATGAGGGTTTCTATAATCTGTGCTTCGATAACCGGGGCGGTGATTTCAAGCACCGGCTCATCCGGGAAAAAAATCGTGCCTTCGGGCATGGCACGGACGGTACCGGTAAAACGGAGTGCTTTTAAATACCGAAGAAAATCTTTCGGAAAAACTTCCTTCCTCTCAAGATATTCGATGTCCCGTTTGGAGAAGCGGAAGTCTTCCAGCTCATCTAAGATATCTTCTAATCCGGCGGCAACATAAAAATTTCTTTTACCGCTGCTGCGGATAAAGGTTGAAAAGGTCGCTTCGTTAAAACGCCCGTTTGCATGGTACGCGGCAGCCATGGTCAACTCGTATAGATCCGTAAGCAGCGGACCGACTGTGTAAAGACGCATCTGTTTATACTCCGGGGTTAAGAAGTTTGATTCTTCTCCAAATTAGTTGTCGAAAAGGAGTCAAGGATTCAAGGAGTCAAGGATTCAAGTATTTGTTTTACAGGGACTTTATAAGCGCTTTTAGCATTCTTTCAATTTTTGCTATGTCCCTATTTATGCTGCCCAATTCACCTCTTTCAATGAAGCCTAAATCCCCTGTCAATAGTATCTGCGTTTCCTGTTCGCAAACCGAACCATAAGAAATGTAAAGCATCCTAAGTGTAATCCATGGTTGTCGTCTTTCCATATCCTTGCTGCTCCAATAGAAGGAATAGACACAACAGATTTTTTATTTCTCTGTCATTTCACTCAATCCCTTGAATCCTTGACCCCTTGTCGAAGATCCCGTTGACCTTTGCGGGGAACCCTCTGTTATCACAGCGACATTCCCGGCCACTGCGTAATCGGTTCGGTGGATTTGACCACATGCATTCCGGCTTCGGAGAATCTTTCAAAAGCCGCATCAGCCGCATCGGTATAATCCATCACTCCCGGCACCACCACCGGGGAGGTGCAATCTTCCAACAGGTAAACTTTCTGCGGCAGCGCTGCGTCCCGTTTACGGAGATCTTCCAGAAGATCCTCGATGGTCCACGCCACGCAATGGCTTTTGGCCTGGCCGGCGATAACGACCGCATCGAATTGCAGGAGCCGGTCGATAAACAGAATGTTTTTTTCTGCGATGGGTTTGCCTGTTGAGTCAATTTTTACTTCCGGACCCAGCACCGAATAGTGCTCGGTGAACGGATTGTTTCCCTTGATTTGAAAGTTGGGCTGAATCCGCCGGGCAATGCCGTGATAAAAGATCGCCTCTTCTACCGCAGAGACCAAGGCATGGCCGATACCCCCCAGCATGGCATGGTAGGGCCAGACGGTTAAATCGTACTTTTCGCCGTCTTTTAGTTTTTTTGTGTAGTGAAGAAGCTGTTCTGCTCCGTAATCGGACTCGATCCCGAGGCTCCGGCATATGTCAGGGTTCAACCGCCACCGGCCGCTCCGGATGTCTTCTTCGGTTATGAGTGTAAACGGCTCCGGATGGCGGCCGTCTGCATCCGCAAGAAATACGGCGTGGAAGATCTGCATGGCCTGGTGGGTATCCATGGTGGGGGCAATCTGGGTGATCACATCCAGGTTTCGGTAGATAAACTGGCAGAGCCTCCGATTGTCGTCTACAGCACCGGTGCCGGATCGACCACCCACAAACAGCTCAAACCCTGGGATGCAGAAGGTGTTCTGAACATCTACGGCAACTAGGCAGATGCTGATGTCGTCGTCTGCGGCAGGGCTTATATGGTGCCGGTCGGCCCATTCGGAAGCCTCTTTGGCTCTACCCTGGTAGGGAACCTTCCAAACCTCGCCGACTTTTTCCGGATCAAAAAAAGGTGGAATCTGAAGTTCGTTATGCCGCATAAATGGTTACCCCTTTTTCAGTTTGCCCTTTATGTTTCGGCCAGAGAGAAGGCGCTTCGTCGATACCCGGAGTATCCGACAAACATAAAGATTTCGACCGGATATGACAAGTAATTTCTATATCCGCAACCGATGTAACATTTTTTGCCCAATCTGACCGAGTCCAATTATTATTCCGCTTCAACCCATTGATCCGAACCCGTTAATTTTACGGCAACCCCTGTGAACCACAATCGAAATTTATCATCGCTTCCCCGGTGGTTCAGTGAAATTGTCAGCGGTCCGAAATACCGGTGATCCTCCCATGTTGTCGTCCGCGTGGGTTTTGGTGACCCGCCCCGGTGGAAGACCCAATGGGATATCCGGTTGTCTTTGTCGATGAAAAGCTCATAAGAATCACCCGGTGTATATCCGCCGGTGGGTGGGTAGGTCACGACCAGGCGATATCCGGTGCCTTCACCCATGGGCAGCTTCTGCGGTCCGGTGTTTTCAATCTTTGCCTTGTCGTCCCAGACCAGGTGTAGCGGAAATAGCAGCCAGTACTGATCGTTGATAAATCGTGCATCAATTTTTTTCAGCTTTTCAGCCGGGTTTGTCGTCAGGTCGTTTCTGTTGTAGCTGACCGATGTTTCCTTTTTCCCGTCACCCAGAAAGGTTACCCCATGGGTTTTGGGATGCCATATCCAGGATCGGACAACGTTTCTATCGCCGATCTGCACATTGAATGTAAACCGGATCTGCTCCACTTTTCCGAATGAATGAAACCCATATGCATCCGCCACCTTCTTATGCAGGCCTCCTGCAGGAGCTTCATCACCATAGCCCATAAAACCGATTACCAGGATCGATATGATCGATATCGATGTTAATCGTTTTAAAATATTCATATCCTTATCCTCCATTTTCGTCCGCAGGAGGCGGACAAAGGTTTTATTCCCCGCTCCCAATCCCTTTTTTTTGCCGGTTCGGGATTTGTGAAAAACGGGGCAATGTGGAAAATTCTTTATAGGAATATAGATAAGTCTCGTTATTTTTCTTTCAAGCGCATTAGATTTTATTTGCAATAAACCCGCTCGTTACCGGCCGGTCCGGCGGAGAATTTTTTTAGCGAAGGGAGATGAAAATTCGGGTGGGTCAGGGCTGGGGAGTTTAAACCTCTTTTTAGGGGCTTTCCCGGAAACGTGTCATGCAGACATCGATACAGGGGGTGCAGTTTTTTTTGTCGTGTACGTTTTTTGAATAATATTCTACAAAAGCCTGTATCCAATCCTCACCGGTTCTCGGACAGTGATGGATGTATTCTATAAATTGCACCAGCCGGTTGATGGCCGCCTTGTCCATGGCGTGCTCCATCCGGCAGGCATTCTCTTCTGCTTTTTCGGAATCCAGAAGCAAAACGTTTTCAAGAAACTTTTTGATGATTTCATGTCGCCGGGCAATTTCCCGGGCAATGGCGGTGCCGGATTTTGTAAGCGTTATAAAACTGTAGGGTTCGTAATTAATTAAGCCTTTTTCAGAAAGATTCTTGAGTGCACCGGTCACCGTACCCCGGAGCACCCCCATTTTTTGTGCGATATCTTTGACCCTGGCAACTTTTTGTGTCGTTTCCAGATCGAGGATAATCTCAAGATAATCTTCCAGACTCTCTGAAAGCACGGGACTGTTTTTAGCCATATCTCCTCCGCCGGCAGGTGCGAAATATATTTAAAGATGCGTCTTCAATTTTTAAGAACTTGCCACAAATTGAATTCAATGTCAAACAAAATACAATTTATGCAATAATGTTATTGGTGCGTTTAAAAGTTTGGTTAAACAAACATTAGGCTATAGAAAACAAATGACACCGTTTCTGCTCGGGTACCGAGTCACCACAATCACCGCCCGGGGCAGGAGATCGGGATTATGCCCCAGGTGGATGACATCATCCTCTTTGAGCTGCAAAACCAGGGTTGAAATATTGCTATCCAGGCCCTATAAAGGAATCGTAACTACTCGGGTAGGTAGGCTGTAGGCATTTAGACTGAGGTACCGCATGAGTGAAACATGCGTGATTATACGAAACTAAAAGCAGCCTAAACAACCGGAACCGTTATAAAAATTTTTAAATAATTGAATATTTTCGTCGGAATAACGATGAACAGTCGCAGACGCTTTCATGAAACCATGAATTTCGGTTCTCCGGATCGGGCGCCCTATTTTGAAGAGGGCATCCGTGATACGGTGCGGCAGGTATGGCGTGGCCAGGGACTGTCTCCTGATACGGATCTTTACGAAATTTTTTTAACGGACCGGCGGGAGGAGATTCAACTGGATCTTGACCCGCATCCCGGAATAAAAAAATGGCCCGTTTCCAACAGACAGCTCAATAAATTTGAGAAATCCTTTAGAGCGGATGACCGTAAACGCTACCCCCGGGACTGGTCTCAAAAGATCCGCTCCTGGCAGAATCGCGATCATCTCCTGATGCTCAGGGTTCATCGGGGTTTTTTTAACGCCATGGGGGTCACAGGCTGGCAGCGATTTTCCGATGCCATGCTTCTTCTGGCAGAGGATCCCGGTTTTGTCGGAGAAATCATGGCGATTCGGGGAGCCTTTTCAGCCCGCCTCGCCGAGAGGGTTCTTAAGGAGGTTGATGTGGATGCGGCGGTTTTCAGCGAACCGGCCGGCGGAAATGAAGGCCCCCTGATATCTCCTGAGGTTTATGAAAATGTTGTCTTAAAGAGCTATCGACCGGTTTTTGATGTGCTGCGCAGGTACGGTGTGGAAACCATCATATTTCGTACCTATGCAAACGCAAGGATTTATCTTCCCATGATCCTCAAGTGGGGGTTCAATTGCCTCTGGGCCTGTGAGGTCGATACCGATTCCATGGACTATCGCGACATCCGCAGGCAATTGGGTTCGGATCTTCGGTTCATCGGCGGCATCGACCTCGATACACTCAGACACGGGAAAGAGGCCATCCGGCGGGAAATCGAGGAAAAGGTGCCGCCGCTTTTAGCTGAAGGCGGGTACGTCCCCCTGGCTGACGGGCGCATTCGTGAGGATGTGCCTTACGAAAACTATGTCTATTATCGGCAGTTGCTCCGGAAAGTCACCCGACGTTGAGGCGCCAATTGAGCGATAACGCTCAATTGAAGGCATTTCCGCCGGAGGCGGATCAGCGATCAGGCATCAGGGGACCTATGAAGGACAAAGAACTCTTTCCACTTTTCGGCATTGTAACGGTCTTGAACACGCCGTTTAAAAGGAACGGCGATATCGACCCGGCCGGGCTGGAGCGCCATATCGAATATGCGATGGAATCCGGAGTGGCGGGGTTTCTGGTTCCTGCCATGGCTTCGGAGGTCTACAAATTATCCGATAACGAGCGGCTCCTGCTTGTTGAGACCACGCTGAAAACCTGCGCCGGCCGGGCCGTGGTCATCGGAGGGGCGGGCGAAACCGATTCCTCCCGAAGGGTTCGGATCGTTGAAGACCTGTTAAAGATCGGATGCCGAAATATCCTGCTGCAAATTCCCTTTTCAGAAGAAACCCGGTACCGCGAGGATGTTTTCCGTATTGATCGATCGCGCTCTTCGCCTGATGCATATAGCCGGGAAACGTAGAAATGAGGTCCTCCATACCCGTCCATCAGGATTGGATTAATCAAAAAAGGACAGAAACCTTCTGAAGCAGTATTTGCACCGTCGATAGGTTGAAAACGGAAGACACGACATCCACCACTCCCGTTTCAGGGTTTCCAGCTGGTCGCTGGTGCATACCGGACATTCATGCTTGAATGTAATTTTCATCGATGATCAACCCAATGCATATTTATAATATCTCTCTTTCTTTTGACAGGACGACATTTGCGTGGGGTGGGCACATCCTGCAAGTCCATTCCGGCAGCGGCTGCTTTTCCATAAACCGCTTCAGTTCATCGTCCGTGCAGTCCGGCGGCAATGGCTTGTATTCCAGATAAGGCTGCCAGTCCGGATCGTTTTCGTTCCCTGTTTTTTTTAAGACCTCTCCAATATATGCGATGGGTGCGCATTTGTACAGATGTGATTTGTATAACTGCAGGGTTTTGCAGGTGCAGTATTTTTTGCTTTCTGCGATATCCTCATGGTCAAACGGTTTGATGTTGTTTCCAGAGCCCTTGAAGAAGACTTGAAAATTCAACTTTTTCTTGCTGTCAACCTGCGGCCCCCAGTTGGTTTCAACCCGGTTCGGGGTCTCTTTTGCCCAATTTTCCAGAATTGTCAGCCCTTCTTTGACCTGATGGACGAGCTTTTCGTCTATATTTTTCCCGTTCAGCACATGCAGTGAGGCCTGGACGTGCACGTGGTATTCCTGGATGAGCTCCTTTAACCAGGGGCATTTTACGATCCGTATCCCGTTTGTAATAATTCTGAGCTTGGTTCGATCCGGTGAAAAAAAACGCCGGTAGCCGATACAGATGTCTTTAAGATGCGGATTGAGCAGGGGTTCCCCACCCATGAGACTGATTCTTTTAAAATAGAGCCGCTCTTTCCAGGGTTTGATCCATTCGACAAGTTCATCTGCCGTAAACGGGCCGCCGTATCCATAGTCGGCCAGATGATTGCAGCCGAAACATTTCAGGTTGCAGGAATTGATCACATGGATATCGACATTGTTTACTTGCATGGGTTCAGTATGGTCATTCATGGCCCCAATGAGTATACGAATTTGTTTCACAGATCAAAGAAAATTCAGAAGTTTTCTTTATTCCGGCGCTTTCGGTGTGACCCCTTCTCCTGCTGTAAGTCAAATATCGATTATGATACATCGACGATCCATTGAATGGAAATTTCGGGTTCGAGTTTCCTGAATTCAGGATCGCCGGTAATCACCGGGGCTTTATGTTTAATTGAAAGTGCGGCAGCAAAACAGTCCGCGTAAGCGGTCTTATATTCTCCTTTTAATTTTGCGGCTTCGTAGGTGAGGTCCTGGTCGGCGGGTACGAGCTGAATTGGATATTTCTTGAATTGTGAGATGACTTCTTCAGCTTTTTTAATGCCCTGAACCCGCATCGTGTTGTAGTATATCTCTCCCCAGTTTATTACAGACATAAACGCTTTTGCCTGCCGTTTCATCAACGCGTTTAATACATCAGCGACTATTTCTGCTCCCGGTTCGTTCTCAAAAAGTGCAATCATCGCATAGCTGTCGATTACATAGGATTTCATCGATTGGCTTCCTTTTTTCTATCGGAAAGCAATGCATTCAGAATGCGCCCACGTGTTTTCAACATTCCCCTTCCTTCTCGAACAGGATCTTCAATCAAGGGCTCAACGATAATCTTATTGTTTTCTTCATATACATTCACACGGGTCCCTTTTATGATCTTAAACTTTTTTCTAAGATCGGCAGGGATGACGATCTGTCCCTTTATCGTCGATGTCACAATACCCATTTTTCGACCTCCTTGTATTACAAAAATAGAAAATTTTGTAATACTATGTTTTGCATCAGCAAGCAAGGGCAGGCTACAGAATCGCCTACGTTCTGTTTTTCCATAAAACGTCCATAATTCATGTTTGTTATGCATAAGCACAATCAATGACATTTGTGCAGAGTATTGCAGAATAGTCTTGACTATTATGCACAGCATTGCATAATAGTCGAATGTTACGTGCGCAACAAGAGTTCATCACCCAAGATCTTGCACAAAAGATGGTTTTTTTAACCGGCCCCCGGCAAGTGGGTAAAACGTTCATGGCCCAAGAGATCGCAAAAGACTTTGAGAAGTCCGTCTACCTGAATTACGATTATTTTGAAGATCGTGACATCATCAGGAATGCCGGATGGCTGCTCGATACTGAACTCCTCATTCTCGATGAACTGCATAAGATGGGAGACTGGAAGAACTATCTAAAAGGCGTTTATGATACAAAACCGGACAATCTGAAAATTATCGTGACCGGAAGTGCACGCCTCGATATGTTACGCAGAAACGGCGATTCCATGGCCGGCCGTTTTTTTAACCACAGGCTCAACCCGCTTTCTCTTGTGGAGCTTAAAGGAGATGCAGAAAAAAACCTCGAAGGGCTGACCGCCAGGGGGGGATTTCCTGAACCCTATCTGGCAGAAACAGAAGCTGAGGCAAACCGATGGCGCATGCAGTATGTCGATGGATTGATAAGAAATGACATCCTTGATTTTGAAAAAGTTCATGATTTCAAGGCGATCCAGCTTACCCTCGAGATGCTCCGGCATCGTGTGGGATCCCCCTTGTCGTTCACCTCTCTGGCAAGAGACATTCATTGCTCACCCAATACCATTAAACGCTATGTAGAAATTCTCGAAGCGCTTTTCATTATATTCCGGGTTACACCCTATCATCGAAATATTGCACGGTCACTTCTCAAAGAGCCAAAAATATATTTTTACGATACAGGTATGATCAAGGGGGATGAGGGGGTTCGCTTTGAAAATCTGGTCGCGTGCAGTCTACTGAAGCATATGAATGCCATTGAGGACTACGAAGGAAAAAGAGCAGAACTTAAGTATCTGCGCACCAAAGAAAAAAAGGAAGTCGATTTTGCATTGGTTGTTGAAGATCTCCCCATTACCTTGGTGGAAACCAAGCTATCCGACACTACCGTCAGCCCAACCCTGAAATATTTTAACCGAAAATACGGATTTGTCGGAATCCAGTTAATAAAGAATCTGCGCCAGGAAAGAATAATCGATCAGATTGAACTGCGTAAAGGCGTCAAATTTTTAAAAGCACTCAAATTATAGAAGCGCGTCACCCTGATCGGAGCCACTGCAGGGAACAGGTGAAACAGGACAAGGAGACGAAAAATGAGCGCAACGGCTGATATTATTTTCACCAACGGAAACGTGATTACCGTCGATGATAAAGACCGCATCTGTGAGGCGGTCGCTGTGTCGGGAAATCGCATCTTACATGCAGGTGCGGCTGGTGAAGTCGAAAAAATGGCCGGCCCGGAAACCGAGATGGTGGATCTGGCCGGCAGGAGCCTTCTGCCCGGATTTATCGATGCCCACTGTCACCCCGGTTCCTATGGGGCGGTAAAGCATCACATCGGGTGCGGTCCCAAAGACGTCGGCTCCATTGACGATATCAAAAAGGCGGTTGCACAACGGACAGAGACCACATCCATTGATGACTGGATCGTAGGGCGCGGTTACGATCAGACGCAGCTGGCGGAGAATCGTCATCCGACCCGGTGGGATCTCGATGAGGCCGCCCCCGATCACAAGGTATGCATATTCCGGACCTGTGGGCATGTGCTGGCGGTAAACAGCGCAGCACTTGCGCAAGTCGGATACGGTACCGACACCCCGGACCCGGAAGGGGGAAAAATTGCTAAAAACGATAAGGGCGAACCCACCGGTGTTATCTATGAAGCCGCCCGGGTTCCGTTCTGGAAAGCCACCTTTTCTTCCCTTTCGGAGCTGGAAAAGACCACCCCCCTGATGAATGGCGATTTTATCCGTTACGGCATCACCGGCGCCCATGATGCCAGCGGAAGAAACCCAAATGAGATGCGGGCCTATCAACAGGGGATGGCAGAAGGCTGGTTAAACGTACGGCTGTACGTGATGTCCCGGATATCCGGAGACATTCATGTGGGAAACCACTTTCTTGAAACCGGACTGGTTACAGGTTTCGGAGACGATAAGCTCCGGCTGGGACCGATAAAGCTGATGATCGACGGTAGCGTGGGGGGCACTTCTGCGGCTCTGCGTGAACCGTATCCGGAAGATCCGAACAATTACGGGATTCTTTACATGAGCCAGGAGGCGTTAGATCGGCAGGTGCTTGAGGCCCATTGCGCAGGCTGGCAGGTGGGGGTGCACGCCATCGGGGATAGAGGGGTTGAAATGACCATCGATGCATTTGAAAAGGCATTGAAAAAATATCCCCGTAAAAACCATCGGCACCGGATCGAACATTGTGGGCTGCTGGACGATGCACTCATGGACAGAATTCAGGGGCTGCAGCTGGTGCCCGTACTAGGGGTGCCGTTTATTTACGAACTGGGTGACTATTACATTTCCATCCTCGGAAAGGAGCGCCTAAACTGCATGTATCCCCAGAAAAGTCTTATAAAAAGAGGCGTTGTCTGCCCGCTCAGCTCGGACGCCCCGGTCATCGACCCCAACCCCATGCACGGCATCTATTCGGCCGTGACCCGAAAAACCAAATCCGGACAGACCGTCTCTCCCACCGAAACCGTGGGTATCATGGATGCCATACGGGGCTACACCATGCACGCTGCCTATGCAAGTTTTGAAGAGCATATAAAAGGATCCATCGAAGCGGGAAAACTGGCCGATCTGGTGGTTTTATCCGATAATATCCTGGAAAAGGATCCGGAAGAAATTCTGAACCTTAAAGTGGATATGACCGTGGTGGACGGTGAGGTCGAGTATCGGAAAGAATGATTCTATCGGCAGAGGGAGGTTTACTATAATCCGATTTAAGATTCATCTTTGGAAGTTTTCATAATCGCCCTCGTTAGCGGTACCACGAAAACCACGCATCCGATCAAGAAGAATATGCAGCCTATAAGGCTATATACGTCTCGGTTCCTTATACTAGAGATAATGTAGAGAACACTACATGCGATAAACAAAAGCCAACCCCACAATTGGCGTTTTAAAGCCTTTTTCATGCCATTATCCTTCCGTGAAGGCTTGATAGACGCAGTCAGTCGAGGACGACCCTGTGACGGGTAAACCTGAGTACAAAAGAAATACAGGGAATCCGACAAGTCTATTAGCATGCCGAAGCACGGAGAATGCCTTTAATAATTTGAAGTTTCATTGGTTTTCTCCTTCAGATTGTCCTGAAACCAAGCGAAATGCTCTACCGGATAGGAAGCGTATGGTTTGTTTTGCCATTTGTCCAATGAATTGTTATGATAGGAGCCATCAATTCAATTGATGGGTTATGGTGACTATGGAAACACGATTGGACAGTGAGTTGTTGAGGACATTTGTTGCGATTGTGGAGACGGGGAGCTTCACGCGTGCGTCAGAAGTGGTGTGCCGCACACAGTCGGCGATTAGCATGCAAATTAAAAGGCTGGAAGAAATTGTCGGTCAAGCGCTCTTTATGCGCAAAGCGCGAGGCGTCTCCCTAACGTCCGCTGGCGAGACATTGCTGGAAAGTGCTCACCGTATCTTGAAGCTTCTCGATAAGGCGGAGAAATCCTTAAACAACAAGCGGATTGAAGGCATTGTGCGAGTGGGAATTCCGGAAGAGTATGGCTCAACTGTATTGCCGAATGTGCTGGCGGGTTTTTCCGAAAATTTTTCAAACGTGCAGGTCTCGGTGCGTTGTGAACAAAGCGAAAATTTTCCTCTATACATTGATCGCGGTGGTCTTGATTTAGCAGTCGTTGTCAGTGATCCTGGCGACGAACAAGGGGAGATTCTGTTTCACGATCAGACAGTTTGGGCAACATCCAAGCGGCACTTCACCCACGAAGAAAATCCCTTACCTTTGGCTGTATTTGAAAGGGGCTGTTTGTGGCGTGCCTGGGCGCTAAAAGCAATGGATCAGATAGCAAGAAGCTATCGAATTGCCTATTCAAGCGCGAGCGTGGCCGGGATCCAGGCAGCCGTATTGTCGGGCTTGGCGGTGGCGGTATTGGGGCAAAGTACGCTGCCAATCGGTACTCGATCTCTTACACGGGATGAAGGATTCCCCAGATTACCGGGTGTGAATATAACGCTCCAGAAAAGGGCAGGGTTGCAATCCGAGGCCGTAGAATGCATGGCCTTGGCGATTGTCAACGCATTTCAGGCTTAAGGATCATTGCCTTGGGGCAAAAGCTAAAAGTACCGATACCCTCTACTGACCAGCATAGGATGGATCGTCTCAAGTTTTTGGGTTTCTCCAACCTACACAAATTTTGTGAGGTATCTCAAATGTTACGATGTCTCGTTTCGCCGAGGCAGGACAGCGGGGAGCTTCATTTGAACCTTCGCACCACTTGCGCGCAAGACGGTATTAAATAGAAATTGGCCCCGAGTCTGCCGATCAGATAGGCCGCTGCGGCACCCACGATCCCGACTACGTCATAGAACTGCACGGATGCAAACAGCACCGCGACGATAAGCATCACCTCTGTAAGTGTGGCTCCGGTGATGGGACCGGTTTTCTTCCCCATGATGAGGGTTGCGCGCTGGAATGATATCCAGACCGTGAGGCCGGGGAGCAGAAACATGATCTGGGTCGGTAAATATGAGAACCGGCTCAGTTCCACGGAAAGCCCTGAAACCCGGCGATACCAGAAAGCTGCCGCCGGTGTAAAGGCGATGATCACCAGGCAGGCGGTCATTGCCGCGCCGAGTAGAAAAGCAAAATTTCTCAAAGGCTTATAGGCCTCAAACCGATTCCCCAGCAGCGCAACCCCCACCTCCTGGAAGGAGAGGCCGAGACCCCGGAAAATAAAAACCAGACCATTTACCACTGGAAGGGCAGCAAACGATTCGATGGGAAACCGGCTTATTCCCATAAAAAAAGTGACGAATGGATGAACCCCCAAAAACAGAATCGCCGTCAATGCAAGGGGGTAGTAGAACTTCAATATGGATGCATAGGTGATGCGTTCTTTTTCAGATTCGTTAATTTTTAAGACCTCACCCAGTGATTTATGCACCATGATCCGGCTGGTAATGGCCTCACAGAAAACTCCGATGGTTAAAGAAGATGCCCCCACATAGGCGCCTCTTACCTCTAAGTTGGAAAAAACAATTGCTGCGGCAGCCATGGCCGATACCCGAATCGCGGTGCCGTAAGCCACGCGACGCGTCAGGTTTCGGCGGATTAAAATTCCCTGGAAAAATCGACGATAGCCGATGGCGCTGGGCCATGGGAGCAGAATCAGACAGGCAACATAGGTGATCCGGGCAATATCCCGGGGCAGCCCGATAAGATCTTGGGTGATGAAATAAAAGACAGGCGGTACCAGACATATCACCATACCTGCGGTAATGATGCTGTTCAGATAATAGGTAAACCGCTTGAGTTTTCTGAAGGAATCGCCTCCGGCAACCAGTGCCACCGAGGCACTCATTATCATGATGATGGGGGCTTCGACGATCAATGCAAAAGAAAAGGCGATGCCGTATGCGGCCAGGTTGTATTTCGGATCCGCCAGCCTTGCGATAACGGCAGCCAAAAAAGGGCCTTCAAGAGACATCATCAACCAGGTGGCGGCAAGGGGGATCCAGAAGCGGAATATCTTTATGTAGGAGATCTGTTTCATACAAATTTATTCAAAACAAAATTAAAAGGATGCCATACATACCAGAATTGCATGATAAATTGGAGTGGAATGTATCATTGAATGAAAGAAATACACACATGGGGTTTAAGCCGCCATGGGAGTCTGGTATAAGAACCGATACGGGTTGGTTTCAGGTTCAGTGTTCAAGGGTTGGAACCCTATGAAACCGTTCACCATACTGCCCGATAGCGGGAATATGGATAATTAACAAAATTGAGGGAAATTCAATTAAAATGCATAAAAAAATCGGCATCATCGGCGGGTTGAGCCCGGAATCGACTGTAAGTTATTATCTGCACATTACACGGACATATACCGAACGATTTGGTGATTACGGGTATCCGGAGATTGTCATCTACAGTGTGAATCTTGAAAATTATCACCAGTGGCGCAGCAGAAACCGGTGGGATCTGATTGCCGGAGATCTGATCGCGGCGGCCGAAAGGCTCCGCCAGGCTGGTGCGGATTTCGGGCTGATTGCCACCAATACCATGCACAAGGTGTTCGACACGGTTCAGGACGCCGTCGACCTGCCGTTGATACATTTAATCGATGCAACCGTTGCAAGAATCAAAGAGGTGAAAATCGGCACTGTGGGGCTCCTGGGAACCCGGTATACCATGAGCGACGGTTTTTATGAGGATCGGCTTTCAGAAAACGGGTTGGCGACGATGGTGCCTGGGGAAAAGGATCAGGATATCATTCACCGGATTATTGTCGAAGAACTCGTACGGGGTCGGATACTTGGAGCATCCAAGCTTAAATATCTGGAAATTATTGAGAAGATGAAAAATGCCGGTGCTGAGGGCGTTATCCTCGGCTGTACGGAAATCCCCCTTCTCGTAAAGCAGAATGACTGCAGCATCCCTTTGTACGACACCGCGGTAATACATGCCGACGAGGCTTTGGCATATGCACTGGGTTGAGTCTATCCTTTGCCGGTAGGCATCATCAAGGAATTATTAAATGGATTGGGGTTCGATTTGGCATATTCTGCAACGTATTTTCGCCCTTGGCACCCTGTCGCTTACAGTCGTCAGCATCATCGTTATGTGGCGACTGCGGGGAATCATCAGCTGGAAACGCTCCCTGCGCAATGAAATGAAGGACCTGAACAGTTCAGTGGAAACCGCCGATGAGACGCGGCAGCAGGCGCTTCGGGTGGTACTGGAGCAGTGTCAGAAAACATGGCGGGCGACTTCTCCCGAGCTGGGGGAATTGACAAACCTTACGGCCTATATCCGTTCCATTGCCGTATGTTATCATCCGGGTGCAGCGCATCCGGAATTGAATATAACCATCGGACGTTTTCTCAGATCCGCCCGGGAGCTCGTCAACAGGCTTGAAATGATTCTTGGGCGTTCCGGTTTTAAACGGTTTAAGCGGGTGCGTATCCGCCACATCCGGCAGTCCTACCGATGGTACGACCGGATAAACCGCTACCGGGTGGTACAGTGGTTAATCCGCTACCACAAGGCCATCAAAAGGTTCTTTCATCTTCGCCTGTATATCCTGCCCGATCCCTTTTCCTGGATCGCCTATTTATCGAACCGTCTGACCCTTCTGATTCTTACCAAGTGTCTGCTGGTGGATGTCTATCTGTTTATCGGAAAAATGGCGGTTCAAGCCTATGATGAAGAAGCGGAAATGGAAAAATTTTCAGGCGAAATCGATGGATTGGAACAGACCCTTGAAGAGCTGAGCGCTCTTGAATCTTCCGCTCCCGAACCAGTGGATCCTCAAATCCAGGCGATCCGAAACCGTCTGGTGGGTGTTTCTTCTATGATAATTGCCTCCCCCGGACTTGAAGACTGGAAAAAAGCGGTGATGGAAACAGCCACTGTCATCGCCGAAAGATATTTCCCCAAGGCGGCACATCCCCTGGAGGAGGCTGCACTCGGGCCGCTTTTGACGCGAACTAAGGATTGGGTCGAATCGATAAGCGAAACTGAAAAAATCTCCCTGGTGGAAAAATTCTACAGGGTAAAGATAGAATCACTCTATAATGTAAAATCCTTTACCGAAGGCATCCTGCCAGAGCAGTTGAAAATGTATGCCAAAAGAACATGGGATATCTACCGCTGGGCCAAATGGCCGATTAAAATCTATCGAAGGGTAAAGAGCCTCTCACCTGTCGGAATGGCCATGGATGTGGGCTGGGTGGTGGCCAAGAAGAGTTTTGTGAATTTTATCTGCCGCCGGACCTTTGATATGGCCCATAAGGAGTTGGAGACGGTCTATAGCGAGTCACGATTTTCAAAAAAATCGGAGGTAACGATGCCTCCCGGAAATGAATTGAAACTGCTCGATACCAACCACCGGGAATAGAATGCTGACTGTCAATTCCATTTGACCCGGTGGGCTAAAACCGTGTATAACTCTCAACTTGTCGGGGCGCTCCATTTAGTTGAAGAAGAGGGTTCAAGGGTTTTTTTCTAAAGACTTTATCAGCGCCTTTAAGAGTCTTTTGTTTTTGCTATATTCGTGGGTATAGACACAGTGGATCTTTGCAATCGATTTCGCATTTCACTCGAACCCTCGAATCCTTAACCCCTGTACCCTTTGGGAGAACGCCTGCAAGAACGAGATGTAAATTTTTCAATATTCAACCAAGGCAGACAGCTGATTGCTGAAGGCTCCCTCATAGAGCCTTGGCTCAATAGGATATGACATCAAGGAGACGAGAATGCCGAAACGAGCAATAAAAAAAGAATTACTGTCGGACATGCTCAGCAAGATGCTTGAGATCCGGCTTTTTGAGGAGAAAATCGAAGCATTTTTTATGAACAATCTCATCGGCGGCACCGTTCATCTCTATATCGGCCAGGAGGCTGTGGCGGTGGGTGCGTGTGCAACACTCCAAAAGGAAGATTACATCGTCAGCAATCATCGCGGTCATGGCCACTGCATCGCAAAAGGCGCAGACAGCCGAAAGATGATGGCCGAGATCCTCGGAAAAGAGACCGGATACTGCCGAGGAAAAGGCGGCTCCATGCATGTGAGCGATATCGAGATCGGTAATCTGGGGGCGAACGGAATCGTGGGCGCCGGAATCCCCATTGCATCCGGAGCGGCCCTGGCCCTGAAGCTGCAGCAGCGAAAACAGGTGGTTGTCTGTTTTTTCGGTGACGGCGCTTCAAACACCGGATCATTTCACGAGGGGATAAACCTTGCTTCGGTTAATTCGCTGCCAGTGGTTTTTGTTTGTGAAAACAACGGTTACGCCATCTCCTCTTCTTTCAGCAATACCTTCTCCATTTCGAACATATCTGATCGTGCCCAGGCATACGGTATCCCGGGCATTTCAATAGACGGTATGGATGTTATCGGGGTCTACGAGGCCATGCAGCATGCCGTTGATCGGGCACGCAACGGAGGCGGGCCGAGCTTTATCGAATGCATGACCTACCGGTTCAAGGGACATTATATCGGAGATCCCGGCACGTATCGGACCAGAAAGGAGCTGGAAGCGTGGCGCAAAAAAGACCCCATCGAACAGCTTAAGAGATCTTTAAAGAAGAATAAAATACTGAGCCCAAAGGAAATCCGAAAGATTGAAGCGGAAGCCGCAGCAAAGATTAAGGATGCCGAACAGTTTTCCCTTGAGAGTCCTGAACCCAAAGGCGAGGAAGCCTTTCTATCCGTATATGGATCAACCGCTTAAAAGATGAGGTGAAACCGTTGAAGAAGATAACCGTTTTAGAAGCGATCCGGGAAGCGATATCGGAAGAGATGGATAGAGACGCGAATGTCTTTATGATCGGAGAAGATATCGGATCATTCGGCAGTGCCCTCGGGCAGACCAAGGGGATGTTTGAAAAATACGGACCGGATCGAATCATCGATACCCCCATTTCCGAAGCCGCGATTGTGGGGGCTGCGGTGGGTGCCTCCATGCTCGGAATGCGGCCCATTGCAGATATTATGTTCACCGATTTTTCCACCATCGCCATGGATCAGATCATCAATCAGGCGGCAAAGGCAAAGTATATGTCCGGCGGCAAGGTGAGTGTGCCGATGGTTATTCGGATGCAGGGGGGGGCGGGAAGGGGAAAGGCTGCCCAGCATTCCCAGAGTTTGGAGGCCATCTTTTCGCATATTCCCGGCCTGAAGGTGGTAATGCCGTCGACACCTCATGACACAAAGGGCCTTTTGAAAACAGCCATTCGGGACAATGATCCGGTGGTTTTTATCGATCATGGGTCTCTCTACGGCATAAAGGGGGAGGTGCCGGACGAAGATTTCACCCTTCCGCTGGGGCGCGGTGAAATAAAAAGGCCCGGTGCAGATGTTTCCGTTATCACCTATTCCTACATGGTTCACACCGCATTGGCCGCAGCAGAGACACTGGCAAAGGAGGGGATCGATATCGAAATCGTGGATTTGAGGACCCTGAGGCCCATGGATACGGAAATAATTCTCGAATCGGTCAAGAAAACCCACCGAGCGGTTGTTCTGCACGAGGCCTGTGTTACCGGAGGCATCGGTGGTGAGATCGCAGCCAGAATTGCCGACAGCGCCTTTGACTACATCGATGCACCCATAAAGAGAGTCGGGGTGCCCGATGTGCCGATACCCTATGCAAAATCTTTGGAGGATACGATTCTACCGAACGAGGAAAAGCTGATTGCCTGCGTCCGAAACGTTCTTGAGGGGATCTGATTGCCTGTGAGCCTCCACCCGGGAAAAACCGCAGCAATCCTGAATTAGTCGGGGAGGGTATCCAGGAGCCAGAATTCAGAATAAGGTATTCGCCTTCGGCGGGGCCTCCCCGCTTCGCGAGATCCTCTGACCGGTCCGGAGCCTTTACAAGGCTTTTCCCTCTTCTGTCGACATAAACAGGCTGAATTCAACCTCTGAATCGTAGGCTCTTACGACCCTGGCATCGGAAACCTCAGTGATCACGGTTTCACACGAGATAAGAATTCTGTTTTTGCCTCTCACCAGGTGCCCTCCGTAAATTCGCCCATCCGTATTGCAGAAGGATCCATGCAGGTGGATCATGACCTCACCCTTTTCATCCTGGCCGATGGTCCCCTGGGCGGATATGAGCTGAAGGGGGCCGGGCACAACAATGGGTTCGCTGTAGACGGCGCCGACCTTGTTGGAATCCGTTAGAGCCACAATCATAAGCGATGCCTCCTTTAGACTCCCGATGCAAGAAACAACGGCGCCGCATTTTATTCCGATTTTCCTGCAGGCCTCCTCTATTCCCTCGATGATGTCAAATCCCGGGAGCACGCGGATCACTGCCCCGCGGGAGGAAGCACTTCCTTTAGCATACAAAGTCTTTTCGGTCATTTCCATTTGATTATCCATTGGTCCTGTTTTAGCTCACTTCACATTTCAAACTTATTCGAGCGGCCCGAAGCTTTGCAACCAGGAAATCAATAAGTGTTTCAGATCACTTCCGGTTCATTCGACGAATGCCCGTTCCCCAAGATTGCCGTAACGGTGATAGTTGTCACAGACACTCTGCTCCCGGAAATATTGAATCAGTTCGATCCTGCCTTCCGTCAGAACAGGGTTTCTGGAAATGTAGAACCCGCTCTTTGCGGCTGCTTCGTAAAGAAGTGGCGGCACCCGATCCGGCGCTGCATAACGGATCCTATGAACTTCGGGCATCTCTTCAATCAGTGCGTCATCCGATTGCCGGATGATCGAAGATTTTCCGACGACCTGTCTTCCTTCTTTTGTCATAAGAAATCCGGATACTCTGTTTTCAAGGTCTCCGGGGATACTGATGATCGGTTTGCACCTGGCGATTTTTGCTGCCGCCAGCCGGCCCAGCAGATCAAACAGACTGTCCTGTTCATGCAGGCGGATGACCACTTTCCCCACGGGCAGATAGCGGACAATGTTATCCTGACCCCTGAGATGAAAATAGTCTTTCTCCCGGGAAAATTCATGCTCATACCAGTATAAATAACTTTTCACGGCACGAATGGTTTTGAAAAGATCGTCATGAAAATCCTTCAGTTGCCCCCAGTCCAATTTGTTCTGCCAGTCCTGTGCCGCCCGCATCAAAGGGTGTTCAGCCGCAACCGCCTCCGATATGGAGGGGGCGATTTCTTCAAACTCCATAAATTGGGCGACATAGTTGAAAAACCCGACCTTTATTCCGGCACCCAGCGCGCTTTTTCCCATTCCGCCGAATGGCTGGCGCAGAACGACGGCACCGGTGGTTCCTCGATTGATATAGAGGTTTCCGGCACAAATGCCTTTTTTCCAGCGTGTCTGTTCACGGTCATCTAGGCTTTCCAGTCCGGCGGTGAGCCCGTAACCGGTCTGATTGGCGAGCCGGATGGCATGATCCAGGTCATTGGCCTGCATCACACCTAACACGGGGCCGAAAAACTCGGTCATGTGGGTGACGCTTCCGGCCTGTACGCCCCATTTGATGCCGGGTGTCCACAGACAGGGATTCCCATCGATGTTTTTCGGTTTCAATACCCAGCCTTCGCCCTTTTCAAGCCGGGTTAACGCATCCAGGAGTCTGCCGTCGGGGGGGCGAATAAGGGGCCCCATCCGGTTTTTAAATCGCCATGCAGATCCGACGGCAAGGCTTTCAGCGGCATCTTTGAGTTGATTTTTAAACAGCGGGTCCTGGTAAACTTCTTTTTCCAGAATCAACAGGGATGTGGCGGAACATTTTTGGCCGCCGTTTCCGAATGCCGAATGGATGACATTCTTTATGGCCTGATCCCTGTCTGACATGGCGGTGACAATGGTGGCATTTTTCCCACCGGTTTCAGCCGCCAGAAAGAGATCCGGCCGGTCTTTAAGAATTTCCATTCCGGTTTCCGTGCCACCCGTAAGGATAATGAAATCGATATCCGGATGCCGGGTCAACCTGGCGCCGCCGGATGCGCCCGGGCAGGGGACAAATTGGAGAACGTTTTTGGAAATTCCCGCCCGCCAGAAGCATTTGCACAGCTCCCAGGCCACCGGCACTGCAGCAGATGCGGGTTTGAAAATCACCCGGTTACCGGCTGCAAGAGACGCCGATATCCCCCCGCAGGGGATGGCAATGGGGAAATTCCAGGGAGACAAGACCAGCCCGACGCCTTTTTCCCGGCATCGGAGATTTTTAAAGTCTGTAAAGGATTTAACCGCATGGGGATAGAACTCGGTAAAATCGATGGCCTCGGACACTTCGGGATCCGCCTCCATAAAGATTTTACCAGTGCATGCAGCGGCCGCACCGATCAGATCTCCCCGGGCCCGGCGGATCTCTTTTGCCACTCTGGAAAGGAGCCGGTGTCGCTCTTTTTGGCTTTTCCTGCGCCAGTCGTCCGGATCCGACTTGGCCACGGCCACGGCCCGGTTGATATCTCCGGCATTGGCAAGGGCATAATATGCATGGGTGATGTCTTCATCGGTTTTTGAAAGGTCCGGACAGACCTTTGTGCGTCTGCTGTCAAAGATTTCCTCCCCGGCAATGACCAGTGGAAATCTCTCAGCCGGATCTCCCTTTCTTTTTTCCCATTTTATGCGTATTTTTTGAGCCCATTTTCGGTTTTCGGCAAGGGACCAGTCCGTATCCGGTTCGTTTTTAAATTCTCCCGTATAAAAGGTCCCTGTGGGTGCTGAAAAGGTTTCCCGCAATCGGCTCTGTGTCCGATGGGCAGTGACTCCCGGATGATCCTTGTGGCCAAGGGAGGCGATGAATTGATCTTTTAATAACCCCCATTCCCTGGAGTCTGTTTTAAGGTGAAAAGAGTATCTTAAAAAATTGCCTTCCGCCGTATTTTCATCCAGGCGACGGATCAGATAGGCAATGGCATTTATAAACTGATCCCGGGTGGCCACCGGTGCATACAACAGCATGTTGCCGGTCATTTCATAAATGGCGCGTCTGACATGATCTGCCATCCCCTCCAGCATCTCAAAGGTAAAAAATTCGGTCACGCCGTTTTTCTGTGCCAGTCTATAGGCATAGGCCAGTTCAAAGAGGTTGTGGGATGCAATCCCCAGCCGGACGGCGGCTATATTTTCCGGCGCCATCCCGAATGCCACCATCCGTTTGTAGTTGGCATCCACATCCAGCTTGTTGTCATATGGCGCAAGTGGCCAGTGATTCAGTGAAGACTCCACCATCTCCATCTCCATGTTGGCGCCTTTTACGATCCGGATGATAATCGGGATAGCTCCCTCTGCCACGCGTTTTTTCGACCAGGCCGTGAGCATTTTCTGGATGTTGAACGAATCCGGAAGATAGGCCTGGAGTGCAATGCCGGCAGAGTGGTTATTAAATTCTTCTGCTTCCAGGGTTCTCATAAAAGCCTGGGTGGTGATGGCAAGATCCCGATATTCCTCCATGTCCAGATTTACGAATTTCTGAACCCGGCTGCCGTCTCCACGGACATAATGATGGTCACGGGCGGCCCGGTAGAGTATGGAAAGTCGATCCTTGAGCACGTTTATGGTGTGTTCGAAAGAAAGGGAGTTTATTTGGGAATAGATAGTGGAAATCTTAATCGATATGTATTCGACTTCAGGGTTTTTCAGGGTTTCGATATATTTTTTTAGCCGGGACAGTGCCTCTTTTTCCCCGAGCAGGGCTTCTCCCAGATGATTGATATTCATCCGGACCCCTTGATCGTGTCGTTTTTTTAAATGGGCATGCAGCAGTGCCGGCTCTCCCGGAATGATGGCCCGGCTGCTGTCATGGCGCATTTTATTAATCATTTTCGGCACGGATAAACTGGGGATGTACCGGCCCAGGCCCATAAACATCTGGACCAGCAGTTTTTCCACCGAAGAAAAAAAATCAGGAACCCCGTATTCCCGCAGGACGTGGTCGACCTGGTCCGCCACCCGGGCGTTGGTATGTGCTCGGAAACTCTGATCGATGAGTCTGGTAAGCGCGATTTTGTCGCCGGGATGGGTGATCAGGCGGCGCATCTGCTCCTGGATGCCCCGCTCCTCGTGGGTAATCAGTTCATTGGCGCGGTTTTGCCAGGCTTCGGCCAGCGCAATGGCATCATTTTCCAATTCGTTGTCCATGTTCAACTCGGCCATTTTTCATATCCTTTACCGTAGAATAAACCCCTTTTTGAGCGGATCTTCGGGATCAATGAGAAATTCATTCCGGCCGGTAATATATGCAGACCCTTCCACTTCGGGTATAATTGCGTCATGGGGGCCGAATCGGGTCGTCTCGACGACTTTTCCGGTAAAACTGCTGCTGATGATACTTTCGATCTTTATGGATTGAGCGATTTTTATTTCCCCTCTTGCGAAGTGCAGTGCCAGACGGCCGCTGACACCGGTTCCGGTGGGGCTCCGGTCCACTTCACCTTGGGCAAAAATACAGACATTGCTGCTGTGGGCATCTTCCGAATGGGGCGGGCCGATAAAGATTGTTCCATAAAGAAAACTGAGATCCGTTTCAAAGGGATGCGGGATGGGACGGCTGTCCATGATTGCACGTTTAATGGCCATGCCCTTGTCGATAAGTTTTGAATAATCGACCGGCAGGGTCGAAAGGCCTACATCCGAGGCTTGAACATACGCGTAAAAGGCGCCGCCGAAAGCGATATCGTACCGGATGGTCCCCATACCGGGAACCTGGATGGTTTCATCCATGGTCAATACAAATGAAGGGACATTGTGAAAATAGACATTTTTTACCCGGCTGTTTTCGATTCGGCCGTAAGCGGTGATGGGTCCGGCCGGGGAGTCGATTTTAAGGGTAGTGACCGGTTCCGTGACCGGGACCATGCCGGTTTCTATGGCCACGGTAGCAATACCGATAATACCGTGGCCGCACATGGTGCTGTAGCCTTCGTTGTGGAGAAAAAGGACTCCGAAGTCTGCACCTTCAGATACCGGCGGCGTGACCATGCAGCCGTACATGTCTGCATGACCCCGGGGTTCCCACATCAGCGCGGTCCGCAGGTGATCCAGATTCTCCTTCATAAATCGGCGTCGAGAAAGGATGGTATCGCCGAAAAGTTCGGGCAGGCCGCCGGTGATGACGCGAAACGGCTCTCCTCCGGTGTGGCAATCGATGGTGGTTATTTTTTTCCAGTGGGCCGGTGGAAACCAAGACCGCATCTTAGTATACATATTCATAAATACAGTGATGTATTACAATCCCATTAGGCATTTTAAACTTCTTCTCATTCTCCCAGATAGGCTTTTCGGATTTCGGGATTGTTCAACAGGCTGGAAGCTTCATCTTCCAATACAATGCTGCCGGTTTCGAGCACATAGCCTCTTTGAGCCGTCTGGAGGGCCAGATTCGCGTTCTGTTCCACCAGCAGGATGGTGGTGCCGTCTTTTTCGTTGATTTCATGAATAATGTCGAAGATGGTCTGAACCAGCAGGGGCGCAAGCCCTAGTGAGGGTTCATCCATCAGCAGCATTTTCGGGCGTGTCATGAGTGCCCGGGCGATTGCGAGCATCTGTTGCTCGCCACCGGAAAGGGTGCCTCCCTGCTGGTTATTTCTTTCCTTCAGCGCCGGAAAGAGGGAATAGACATTGGCCATATCTTTGTCTATGGATGCCCGATCCTTTCGATGGAATGCACCCAGTTCAAGATTTTCATGAACCGTGAGCCGGGGAAATATCCGTCTGCCTTCGGGGACCTGGCACAGCCCCATGGCCGGAAGCTTTTCCGGTGGCAGCCCTCGTATGGATCGGCCGTTATAGAAAATGTCCCCGTCGTCTATGGGGATGATGCCGCAGGTGGCCATGAGCGTGGTGCTCTTTCCGGCGCCGTTTGCGCCGATCATGGCCACGATTTCACCCTGATTGACTTTAAGCGAGATCCCCTTGAGCGCTTTTATGCTGCCGTAGCTTGTAAAGATGTTTTTCAGTTCAAGAACCGGGGGAGCAGCCATCTAACTCTCCTTTTCCTCAGAGCGCGTGCCCACACGTTTTGCCGGTATCAGCCCCTTTGGTCTGAAGAGCATTATGGCCGTCATGGCCGCTCCAAACGCCAGCATCCGGTACAGTTCAATTCCGCGGAACACTTCGGGTAAAACAATCAGGGCGGCAACCCCGAGGATGATTCCGGGGATCGATCCCATACCGCCGAGTACCACCATCGAGAGCACCATTGCAGATTCCAGAAAGGTAAAGCTTTCCGGGCTGACAAACCGCATGCGGGCTGCGAAAAAGGCTCCGGCCAGACCGGCAAAGACAGCCCCCATGGCGTATGCCAGAAGCTTTAACAGAAACGTGTTGACCCCCATCAATTCGGCTGCGGTTTCATCTTCACGGATCGATTCCCAGGCCCTTCCGATCCGGGAATGGTTTAACCGGTAGACACCGATAATCGAAAAGACTGCCAGGGCCAAGGCGACATAGAAAAGAAAATGAAGTTTCTTTAGATAAAAATATTCAAAACCGAATCCGCCTTCAAAAACGGGTATGTAGATTCCGGGCGGTTTGATCCCTAAAATACCGTTTGGGCCGTTGGTCAGCGACATCCAGTTGTTTAAGATCAGACGGACGATTTCACCAAAACCGAGGGTGACGATGGCCAGATAGTCACCCCGCATCCTTAAGGTGGGGTAACCGATGATACACCCGGAAATCAGGGAAAAAGCTGCGGCGATGGGAAGCCCCATCCAGAAAGAGAGTCCGAAATTAACACTCAGCAGTGCATACGAATAGGCGCCGACCCCGTAGAAGGCGATATACCCCAGATCCAGCAGGCCGGTCAGCCCCACGACGACATTGAGTCCCAGTCCGAGGCAGATATAAATCAGAACATTGATGGCGACATCCTGGGCGTAACGGTGGGTAAAAATAGGGTACATCAGGGCCGCACATAGCGCAATGCTCAGCCATATCCAGTTGGGAACCATGCTTGAGGCATCGTAAAGTTTCGATCTGGCTTTTGAAAAGGGTGCTTTGGCGGTATCTAACGAACCGCTTTTATTGAGCACATAGATCAGGATGCAGAAAAGGGAACCGATAAAAATATACGACCATATTCTAAAAGTCGTGCCGAAAGTCAGGGTTCCGTTTTTGTGTATACCCAGCAGGGGCCAGAGCAGTCCAAAAAGCCAGATCATGCCGATGGCATATGTCTTCCAGATTTTTTTAAACTCTTGTATCATCGATATTTTCACCCATGATTCCGTTCGGTTTGAAATACAAGACGGCAATTAAAATGACAAATGCGAACACATCCTTGTACTGCCCGGAAATATAGCCGGCACCGAACACCTCCACCATTCCGATGAGCAGCCCCCCGAGCATGGCGCCGGTAATGTTTCCGATACCGCCGAGAACCGCAGCGGCGAATGCTTTGATACCGGGAACAAATCCCATGTCGTAGCGGACCGAGCCGTAATAGAATCCGACCATAATGCCGGCGGCTGCCGCCAGGCCGGCACCGATGGCAAACGTGATGGAAATGATCCGGTTGCTGCTGATGGCCACCAGCGACGACATGATTTTGTCCTGGGCCGTTGCCCGCATGGCCATGCCGATCCGGGTCTTAAACACCAGGATATTCAGCCCCACCAGCAGAACGATGGTCAGTAGAACGATCATCCCCTGGAGGTAGTTTATGGAAATCGCACCAAATTCGAACCCGCCCTCGGTCAGCTCGATGGGATAGGGCTTGTCGAACACGCCCTGGGTGAGCATCAGACCGTTTGAGAGAAAAATCGACATGCCGAGTGCGGAAAGTAGTGCGGCCAGACGCGATGAATGCCGCAGGGGTTTGTAGGCCACCTTCTCAACGGCCATTGCCAGAAACGCACAGTATGCCATGGTCATGATCAGGGCGCCGCCCAAACAGATCCATGGGTGAGAGTGCAGATAGCCCATTCCGGCAAAATAATTCAGTAAAATGACACCCACATATCCGCCTGCTGCAAAAAATTCTCCGTGGGCGAAATTGATGAGCTGAATCACGCCGTAAACCATTGTATATCCCAGGGCGATCAGGGCGTAGAGGCCGCCGAGCGTAATTCCGTTGATCAGCTGTTGAATAAAATAATCCATTTGCAATAGGCTCTGGGGAGATCGATGAAACGGTTCATAAGGTATATCGTTGTCCGACCGGGGTCGGACAACGATATGTTATTGCAATCGGTTTTTAAAACAGGCCTTTTGCAGAATCCCAGAATTTGTTGTATTTCCCGTTTTCAATTTTAAATACGATGTAGTTGGAACCGGAATCGCCATTGGCCCTGAATTTGACCTTTTTGGAAGCGCCGATAAAGTCCATTTTCATGATTTCGGCTTTAATTTTCTTTGGATCGGTCGATTTGGCTTTTTTAATGGCATTCAACAGAACCGTCGCCGCATCGTAGGCATAGGTTGCATAGGCGCCGATCTGACCATATTTAGCGGTAAATTTTTTAGCATATTTCTGGTATGTCGGTCTGGATTCATCCACATACCCGAAAGTTACATAGACACCCTCGGCTGCAGCCTTTGCCACATTTATAAAGTTGGGATGATACATGGCATCCTGGGATATGATTTTGCTCTTCAAGCCTGTTCGCTTTGCCTGAATGGCCATCAGACTCCCGGAAGAGTGGTTTTGAAGGCACATATAGAACGCATCGGCATTTGCGTGTTTCGCCTTGGTCAAAAGCGCTGAAAAATCTTTATCCCCCTGGTTGACGTGGTCATGCTCTTTTACTTCGATGCCCAGCTTTTCGCACTGTTTGCGGACACCGTCGGCCAGACCTTAGGAATAGGTGGTTTTGTCGTCGACGATAAAGATGGACTTGGCCTTTAACTGGTCTTTTATGAATTTGCCGGCAATGATCGCCTGGTCATCATCCCGTCCGCACATCCGGAACATATAGGCAAGGCCCCGCTCTGTGACCTTCTCGTTTGTAGATGCCGGCGTAATCATCGGAATGTCTTCCTCGGAAAGCGCCTCGGATGACGGAATCGTCGATGATGAACAGTAGGCTCCGATAACACCCACGACTTCGAGGTTGATGAGTTTGTTTGCAGCGGCCACGGCCTGTTTCGGGTCGCAGGCGGTGTCCTGGGGGAAGAGTTCGATCTTGTCGTAGCCCGGAATACCGCCGGCTTCCTGAATGATCTCAATGGCCGTGAGGACACCGTTTTTAATGTCATTGCCGTCGGCGGCATAGGGGCCGGTCAAGGGGCTCATGGAGCCGATTTTTAATGTTTTGGCAGATGCCGTTCCCATTAGAAAAACAACAAGAAACATACTCAAGGCCAACATCGAAAAAAATCTTTTCCTCATTTTTTCCCTCCTTTAATTTGTTTTTTGACTGGCCGGTTGACCCAGGTAAGCTTCAATCACCTTGGGATTCTTTTGAATCTCTGCCGGTTTCCCTTCGGCGATCTTAACACCGTGATCAACACAGACAATCCTTTTACACACACCCATGATCACTTTCATATCATGCTCAACAAGCAGCACATCGACCCCAAGATCGCATATGCGCCCGATATCTTTTATCAGATCCTTACTTTCAACCGGATTCATGCCGGCTGCCGGTTCATCCAGAAGGAGCACTTTGGGCTTTGCTGCCAGGGCACGGGCGATTTCGAGCCGGCGCTGGAGTCCGTAAGGCAGGTTTGCAGCAACGGTATCGGCATAGGTATCGATACCCATAAAGCTGAGCGCCTCAAAGGCTTCATCCCGTATTCTGCTTTCTTCCCGTTGCTGGGATGCCGTTCGGAAAATGGCGCCGACTACCCCGGTCTTCGATCTGGAATGCAGGGCGATCATGGCATTTTCGAGTGCGGTCATATTTGAAAAAAGACGGATGTTCTGAAAAGTCCGGGCAATTCCGAGGGAGAGAATCTGGTGGGGACGTTTTCCGAGGATGCTTTCTCCTTCAAAAAGGACGTTTCCGCCGGATGTCTGGTATACGCCCGTAAGCACGTTGAAAACCGTTGTCTTACCGGCCCCGTTCGGACCGATGAGCCCGAGTATCTCACCGGAACCTATTGAAAAACTCAGATCGGAAAGCGCCAGCAAACCACCGAATCGAACATTGATTTTTTTAATATCTAATTTTTCCATGTTCTCCGATGCGGATGGATAATGAAGGGAATTGAGCCCGGATGCCGTTTCTTAATCCCTCCCGATATTCGGTCGTCCCCCGGAAAGGGATACCGCTATAACAGAACCGAGATTGTGGGATCGTTTGGAAAGAGTAGCTAAAAAGTAGCTTTTGCATGATTTTCGTCGGTTGTCAACTTGCAAATTGACGTCCGGTTATAAGCATCCGGTTTTCCGGCTACCGGGAAGTGGTCTGAATTATAGATAAAAAAATATCGCCGGTTTCAGCCTGCTTCTTTTGGCAATCGTATTGTCAGTGATGCAATTTTTTCCTTGGATCTTCCCACAATTGCCTGAGATTCAAACTTTTTAATCCTGTTTGGGCTTTTTTTATCTGCACCGTAGGTGTAAATAAAGATAGATTTTTTGTAACCTCATTCTTATCCGTTCGTTTTAGTACCTGAATTTTGCACTTAAAATTTAAAAGAGGGTAGATACCACCTGGGAACCCTTGCTATAGTGGTAATTGACACGATTACCCCATAATAGCAGGAGGTACCCAGATGGTAAAATTCAAGAAATCA
>Ga0233430_1000039_pt1 | contig 261633 bp, 237 predicted proteins | sample SI_118_April2016_2_FD_179883 | JGI IMG/M metagenome (GOLD analysis project Ga0233430, IMG submission 179883) | Seawater microbial communities from Saanich Inlet, British Columbia, Canada - SI_118_April2016_150_MG | ecosystem: Environmental > Aquatic > Marine > Inlet | place: Canada: British... | reverse complement strand
GCCCAAGGCATCCAGATAATCCCGCGCCAATGGTTTGATATAGGCGTTCGCGACAGTGGTCGAGGCGCGTTCGAATTCCCTGATCTCCGGTGCTACGTCGCTGGACAGGCTGATCGCAATGTCGGGCAGTAGTTCAGCCATGCGGTCACCGGCGGTCCGTTCGTGGCTGTCATTGCGGTAGCTGTGCAGAAAAACAATCGCCAAAGACCCTACCTGCGCCTCTCGCAGCGCCTCGGCGGCTTTGGCCAGGCTGTTATCGTCGAGAGCCCGGTGGATGCTGCCGTCGGCCAGAATTCGTTCGCCCGCCTCGAAACGCAGGTCGCGGGGCACCAAGGGCCGTGGTTTCTTGGCGGCCAGATCGTAGAGATCGTATTTTCGCTCCCGCCCGATTTCGAGAGAGTCGCGGAAACCTTCCGTGGTCAGCAAGGCGGTTCGCGCGCCTTTGTGCTCGATCAGGGCATTGGTGAACAAGGTCGTGGCGTGGACCACGCGCTCGATCTCCCGCGCCGATACGGCTTCTTCCGCAAGCACTTGATCGACGGCGCTGAGCACCGCCTCGGCCGGGTCGCCGGGCGTGGTCAAGGTCTTGCGGGTCAGGCGGCGGCCCTCCGCCATATCGTACAGCACCACGTCAGTGAACGTGCCGCCGATATCGATGCCCATCGCGTAACGGTTCATGATTTCAGACTCTTACAGTTGGATCGAAGATGGCGGTTTAGGGATGTCCCAACAAAGCCTGGCGGAAACGGCTCTTGTGCCAGGATGCATCCCACACGGTTGGCATTTTCGGCGGATCGTTGACGGCCACTTTCAACAAGACAAAGGCGGCGCCGTTGGTGTTGCGCAACATTTCGCCGGCCTCGTCCAACTCATCGATTTCACGCACCGTACGCACGGCACCGATGCCGCCGCCTTGGGCCATGACTGCGAGGTCCGTGCCGAGCCCCGTATGGCTGCGTTGAAAACCGGTCTCGCCATAATGCTCGTTATCGACACAGATAATGCCCAAGTTGGGCGGGTTGGCGATGGCGATGGTGGCCAAGGTGCCGACGTTCATCAGCAATTCACCGTCACCGGTAACCACCAGCACCCGTTTGTCGGGTTGCGCCAGGGCCAGACCAAGACCCATGGAAGCCGCCGCGCCCATGGCGCCGCCGAAGCCAAAGACGCGCGGATCATCACCCACGGCAGCCGTGACATCGCCCTTGGCGCCTGCCAGTCCGGCCACGATCAGGACATCGTCGCCCATGCTGTCCAAGAGTTGTTTTACCGCGACACGCCGGTCCAGGGTGCCTGTGGCTGTCTTGCCGGCGGCGCGGCCGCCCTCATTCGGATCTGCCATTGTTTACCTCTTTTCAAATACTTTGGCGCCGATCAACCGCTGTCCCAGCAGGACGGCAACGGGCAATTCGCTAACGAAGGCCGTGGTGATGGCCGCACTGATGGTTCGGCTGACCTCGCCAGGATCGTCGAGGCAAAAGCAGGTTACATCGCAGGCCTCCAACACCGGTTGGGTCGATTGCCCCATGGGCATCTGCCAGGGATTACCCTCGCCGAAATCACCGCGCATGGTAACCAGGGTTAAAAACGGAAAGCGCCCGGCCCTGGGTAGCGAGAGCAGATTGATGCAGTTGCCCACGCCGCTACTTTGCATCAACAACACACCCCGGCTGCCGCCCAGATGGGCGCCGGCCAACAGGCCCACGCCCTCTTCCTCGGTGGTCAGGGCGACGGCATGGACATCCGGGTCCGCGATTGCCCGTTTGATCAGATGATCATGGCCCGCGTCAGGGACATAGCCAATCTGCTCTATGCCGTTTTCCCGCAGCAGGCCATAGATTTCCTCCGGCCAGGTATCACTCATGTTCGACTCCATAGTTGTTGGCTCAGAATGCCCGTGCCGCGTTCGACGGCCTCGGCGGCATCAAGACACAGATCTTCCCGCAGACGCGGGCCGATTATTTGTACACCCATTGGCACGCCGTCGTGTAATCCGGTCGGAACGGCGGCGGCAGGCAGGCCCAATAGGTTGATACCATACAACATGCTTTGTTCATCAAGCATCTCCTTAACGCGTGCAGGCCCCTGCAAGTCCTCACCCTGAAGAAACGGCGGTACTTGGCTGACCGGTGCCAGGACCAGTGGGTAATCCTCCATGAACATACTCCAGGACCGCAGCAAACGGGTGCGATCCGCGAGCGCGCGAATGTACTCATCTAGGTCGCGTACGTTGGAGGCGGCCAAATAATCACCGAGAACCTGATTGATATCGTCTGAACCATATTGCTGGAAGGCGGCTTCCGACATCACCTTGGTGTCGGTGAATAGCAGTGTCCGCCAGTTCTCCGCGATCTCCGCCATTAGCGGTGGATCCTTGGCCTCGACACTATAGCCGGCATTGGCAAGAGAATTGGCCGCCGCATCAATAGCCTGGGATACCGCCTCGTGACAGGCGATGCCGGCAGGTGTCTTGCAGACCGCAACCTTGATTGGCGCATCCAGACGCGGGCCTTCCAAGGGCGCGGGTACCCACCAGGGATCCCGGGCATCCCTTTGCGCCATGACAGCCAGAGCCAGCCGTACATCACGAACTTCGCGGGCAATGGGGCCCTGTACGGACATCAATTGCAGTGAGGGTGGCCGTTCTTCGCTGCCCGTGGGGTTGTAGGCAGGTATGCGTCCGAACGAGGGGCGGATCGTGGCCAGACCGCAGGCATAAGCAGGATAGCGCAGGGAGCCGCCAAGATCATTGCCGTGGGCAATATCGCCGATCCCCAATGCGACCGCCGCCGCCGCGCCACCTGACGAGCCGCCCGGCGTGATACCCTCTTTCCACGGGTTCTGGGTCTCGCCGCGCAGGGGATTATCAGTGAACCAGCGCAGACTGAATTCCGGCGTATTGGTACGTCCGATGATGATGGCGCCGGCCTTGCGTAGGTTGGCGACCACGGGAGAGTCCGTCTTCGCTATAACTTCGGCGAAGGCCGGTACGCCGTTGGTGGTTGCCTGCCCGACCTGATCGACGTTTTCCTTGATCGTTACAGGCACGCCATGCAGGGGACCTAAGATGGTGCCGGATGCTACGGTGTCATCGGCACGGCGAGCTGCCTGCCGGGCCTCGTCAGACAGATCAACGGTAACGGCGTTGACCGTCGCGTTACATGCGGCCATGCGTTCGAGGGCGGCTTCCACCGCCTCCTGGGCCGTGATCTTGCCGTTACGAATGGCGGCGGCGGTAGCAATCGCGCTCCATTGCCAGACGGGTGCTGTCATGCTGCTCTCCATCAACCTTTGGAAAAGGCCTTCACGCGTTCTTCGGTATCCGCGCTGCGACCGGGGCTTTCCGCCATCTCGAATGCCAGGCCGTCGTGAAAGGTGTAATCCTGGCCCCGATTGTACAGCATCTTGTTGCCGCGCGCGGAGTGCCAGGAATTGGCCACGATGTCGGCCGCCATGGCGCCGACGACTGCCTCTAATTCACTGTCCACGACGCATTGATTGGCGAGGCCCATGGCGGCGGCTTCCGCGCCATTATAGCTCCGCGCGGTAAAGCTCATTTCCTTGGCCTTCAGCGGCCCGATGCGGCGGGGCAGACGTTGGCTCATGCCCCAGCGCGGGGTCATGCCCCATTTGCCATGAGTGTCGGCGAATTTCGCCGTTTCAGAAGCGATCAGTAAATCGCATGCCAGCGCCAGCTCCAGCCCGCCGGTATAACAATGGCCGCGTACTTCCGCGATAACGGGCTGCGCCAGGTTCTCGATCATATTAATGGTATCGGACTGGAAAGTGGGCGAGGGCGTTGCCTCGCCGTTCTGAATTGCCTTTAGATCATTGCCGGCGCAGAATGATCGGCCCGCTCCGCGCAGCACGACACAGCCGACATTCTCCGGGTCATTGGCGATGCTTTCCACATGGCCGCGCAGTTCCACGAATAAATTAGGGCTCAAGGCATTCAGGGCATCAGGCCGGTTCAAGGTCAGGGTCGTAACCCCGTCCACATCGGTTCGCAGCACCAGTTCAGTCATTTTCTTGTCTCCTCCCAAAATCGCAAGATCAATTGTTAAGCATTATAGGGCGCTACGGATAGAGATAACCGCTTTACGTCACCGCTGCGCGCGCATGGTATTCGGGCCTATCCCATAGGCCTTCTGCCAGCACCCGCTCCAAGACCGTAACCGCATCCCAGACATCCACATAGCGCAGATACAAAGGCGCGAAGCCGAAGCGCAGAATATCCGGGCTGCGGAAATCGCCGATCACGCCGTCGGCGATCAACGCCTGCATGATGGGATAACCGTTTTCGTGATGCCAGGAGACCTGACTGCCCCGCCGCGCCGGCTCCCGTGGCGTGGCCAGGGTGAAACCGTGGCCGCCGCAGCGTTGTTCCGTAAGATCGATGAACTGTCCCGTCAGCGCCTGGGATTTGGCCCGCACGGCGGCCATGTCCAGGCCTTCAAAGACATCGAGCGCCGCGTCCAGCACGCTCATGCCCAACACAGATGGCGTGCCACAGCGCTGGCGCACGATGCCGGGGGCGGGGCGGTAGTGGGTCTCGAACTCGAATGGCGCCGCATGACCGTGCCAGCCTGACAGGGGTTGGCGCACCTGGTCCTGCAAATGCTGGGCAACGTAAAGATAGGCCGGGGCGCCGGGCCCGCCGTTCAGATATTTATAGCTGCAGCCGACGGCGAAATCCGCGCCCACACCTGCCAGATCCACCGCCATGACGCCGGCGCTGTGGGACAGATCCCACAACATCAATGCGCCCGCATCGTGGGCGGCAGCGGTGACGGCGGCCAGATCCTGGACATAGCCGCTGCGGTAATCCACCTGGGTCAGGGAAACCAGGGCCACATCGTCGTCAATGGCGCCCAGCACATCATCGCCGTCCACCAGGCGTAATTCATGGCCGGCTCCCAGTTGCCGGATCAAGCCCTCGGCCAGATAGATGTCCGTGGGGAAGTTGCCGCTTTGTGAGACGATCACCTTGCGCTTCGGGCGCAGCTCCAACCCCGCCGCCATCAGCTTGAACAGATTAACGGACGTACTGTCGCCCACCAGGACCTCGCCCGGCCCGGCGCCAATCAACGGCGCGATACGGTCGCCGACACTAAGCGGCAGCCTGTCCCAGTCATGGATATTCCAGGAACGGATCAGATCATCGCGCCATTGCCGCTCCACCACCTCGGTTATACGTGCGGGCACGTTCTTGGGCAGGGGGCCAAGGGAATTGCCGTCCAGATAGATCACGCCAGCAGGCAATTCGAACCGGTCACGCAGGTTGGCGAGCGGGTCGGCCTGGTCCAGCGCCGCGAGATCTTCGCGGTCAGTCATTTGCATCGCGATTGCAGCTGGCTTGCCTCATGCTGGCGTCGCAATGATCTTGTCCAGCACCGGCAACAGGTAGCCGCGAAATCCCGCCGGGTTTTCCGACATGGGGAAATGGCCCATGCCCTGCATCACCTTGAATGAGGTGGCGTTGATTTCCTCGGCCAGCTGGCGGCTCAACTCCGGCGTGGCGGAGGTATCGTATTCGCCGGTCAGCAGATGCACCGGGCATTGCGTGGTATCGATGCCGCTGGCCAGGCCGTTGCGCATGTCGCCATCGGTGAAATAGTAATTCAGATCACCCATGAAAATGCCGGGCCCGCCCTGCATGTAATGCCACAAAGTCTCCCAGGCATCCGCACCGGGTGATTGCGGCGCGATCAGGCCGGTCATCAGGGCGGCGGAAACTTCGCCGCCATGTACGTCGGGACGGTGGATTGAACGCAGGCCCTCGGGCTCACCATCGATCTTGTTTTCCGCGAACAGCGCCGATTGCAGGCCGATCACCGCGCGCAGATCGGCGCCATGACGCAATGCTAGATGTAACACCGCCCGCCCGCCGATGGAGCAGCCCATGATCACCGGATTGTCCAGGCCCAGGGCCGCCTTCACCGCCATGGTGATGGCCACATAGCTGTCCGTGGTCAATTGATAGACTTCGTCCTGAAAACCGGCGGGGGGTGATGACTTGCCATGCCAGGGCAGATCGAACACCACCACGCGGTAGTTCGCGGTGATATCGGGGTCATTCAAGATCTCGCGGTACTGCCGGCCATCGGCACCGGCGGTGTGCAGGCAGATCAGGGGAATGCCGCTGCCCGCTTCCTCGAAATAAATACGGTGGGGCCGGCCCTGGAATGCCATGTTGATGTAGCGGCCCACGATGGGGTCAAACGTAGCCTCAAGCGGAGCGGCGACCGTTTTTTCGGGGGCTTTCTCGGGTCGGGGGCGGCTCATGGAAAACAACATCTCCAACGCCATGAGATTTTGGTAATAGGCCAGAAAATCGCCGCTGACGCGCAAATGGCCCATGCGGCGCATGGCAGAAACAGATTGCAGGCCGGGGCCGGGTTCGGGACCTAGCAATTCGGCCCAGGCAGCTTCGCTGGCCGCCAGGGTCAGGGTGATGGTGCGGTCTGGCTGGCTAGCGCTGAGCGAGATGCCGCTACTGTCCAGGTGCAGAAAATGGCTCTGCTCATCACTACGCAATTCGATGCAGGCATCGGCGAAACGTCCGCGCCAGGCAATATTCGGATGCTCACCCCTGCGTGCGATCAGATCTTGAAACATTTTTCCGCCTCACTAAAAAGCTTGGTCCTCAATGCCGCCACTGTAGCAAGCCCCAAGGCCGGGTGGAACATTGCATCGCCACATTGGATCGCCAATGTTGCCTCGCCAATGTTGCCTCAGGGGCGCCGCTGGGACAGGATGCGCCAAGCCAGAGGTGTTTTTTTAGGGAGATTGAGGATGCGGAAGTTTGTTTTGCTGTCATTGGCCGTGGCGATGTGTGTCACGCTTGGATTTTCCGGCGCCGCCATGGCGCAGAAAAAACATGCGCCCAAGCATGTTTGGCGGGCGATGATTGGCGGCTTGAGCGATATTCAGAGCATTACCGCCGCCATGATGGTTTTCGATATGAAGCGGGCGCTGCAGTCCGCCAAGGAATTGCAGGCCCGGGAAGCCTATATCTCGAAGATGGAACAGCTACCCGAGACCGTGCGCAAGGGCCACGGCGTGGTCGCCACTGCCGCCGCCAAGCTGGTCGCCGCCGCAGAGGCGGGGGAGGAGCAACAAATGGCGGTTGCCCTGGGCGAGGTTATGCGAGCCTGTAACGTCTGTCATTTCGAACGCCGGGATGCGGAGCGGCGCAAGAAACTAAAGAAGAAATAGCGCCTCATGGCCCGGAGCGGCATGCTGGCGCTTGCCTGGCTGGTGTTCTGCATGGGCCAGGCGCTGGCCGATAATTTAGTCGAGCGCGGCGCCTATCTGACCCGGGCCGCCGGCTGCATGGGCTGCCACACGGACAGGGCGGGCAAGGGTGCGCCGTTTGCTGGCGGTCGGGCCTTGAAGACACCGTTTGGCATATTCTACAGCCCCAATATCACCGCCCATAAACAAACGGGGATCGGGGCGTGGAGCGACGGCGACTTTCTGGCCGCCGTGAAACAGGGCATCCGGCCCGATGGCGCCCACTATTTCCCGGTCTTCCCCTATACCTCCTACACCCTGCTGCGGGCCGAGGATGTCCTGGCCATCAAGGCCTATATGTTTTCTCTAACCCCCGTGGCCCGGCAAAACCGGGCGCATGATGTCGGCCCGCCGTTCAGCTGGCGCTGGTCCATGGGGGCTTGGAAACAGCTGTACTTTGACGCGGGCGAGTTCATCGCCGACGACAAACAGGACGCGCAATGGAACCGGGGCGCCTATCTGGTCAATGCCTTGGCCCATTGCGGGGAATGCCACACCCCGCGCAATGCCGCCGGCGCCCTGGACCGCACATTATGGATGGCCGGTACCAAGGATGGCCCTGAGGGCGACGCTGTTCCCAACATTACACCGGCGCACAACACGGGCTTGGGCTGGCCCCTGGATCAGCTAAGCTTTTTCCTCAAGACCGGCACCAAGCCCGATTGGGAGAAAGCCGAAGGCCTGATGGCCGAAGCGGTGCAGGATGGCTACAAACATCTGACGGATGCCGACCGCGACGCCATCGCCGTCTATCTCAATTCCCTGCCGGCGATTGAGAATCATGTCGGTGATTAGTGTTTGGCCTTTCGCACCTCGGCTGTTTCGTTGTTAGATGTCATCAGAGCAACAAATAGAGGTCCTGAGTAAAATGGAATTGAGCACCGTCGAGTATGAGAAAAAAGGCCACATCGCCTATGTCACCCTGAACCGGCCTGACAAGCTGAACGCCATGAACCAGCAGGTGCATGACGAATTGGCTTGGATCTGGGCCGATGTGCGCGATGATCCGACGTTAAGAGTGGCGATTCTGTCGGGCAATGGCCGCTGTTTTTCCGCCGGCGCGGATTTGTCGGGCGGGGCGCCCGACGCGCCCTATCGTTACGATGGCAGGTATCCTGACATCAGCCAGACCCAGGGCTTGTACAAGCCGGTCATCTCGGCCCTGCACAGCCATGTGGTCGGTTACGGCATGTGGATCGCCCTGGATACCGATTACCGTATCGCCACCGAGGACGTGACCTTCTGGTTGCCAGAGCCGCAATGGGGGATCGCCACCATTCCCGCCGGCTGGTTCCCCAAGGCCATGCCATGGGCCATTGCGGCCGAGGTATTGCTGTTCGCAGATCGGGTCAGCGCCCAGCGCGCCTACGACGTGGGCATGATCAACAAGATCGTGCCGAAAGATCAGTTGATGGCGGAAGCGGAAAAGCAGGCCAACCGGATTGTCGAGCTAAGCCCCGTCGCCGTGCAGGGCATGAAGGAATTGATGGTACGGGGCAATTCCCTGGACTATGGCCAAATCGACCGGATCACCGGCGATGTGCAAACCCGCGTGATGAACTCCGAGGACCGCAAGGAAGGCGGCCGGGCATTTGTCGAGAAACGGCAGGCGGTCTGGCCAGAGGGTTAAGCCCGCCTAGAAAACTCGGCCAAAAATCTCTCCCTTGTCGCGGCGTATGCTATATGCTGCGCCGCGACAACCCCGCCACAAAGATTGCCCAGCTGAATGCTAGCGAACCAAACCGCACGCGGTATTGCCTTTATGTGCCTGGCCGTGTCGCTGTTCCCGTTTCTCAATGCCACCGTCAAGATGCTGGGCGCGGATTACGCCGTACAACAGATTCTCTGGGTCCGCTATCTGGGGCATTTCGTGTTGATGCTGCTGATTTTTCTGCCCTTTCATGGCCTAAATCTGTTCCGCACGGACAATCTCGTTGCGCAACTGATCCGCTCGTTGCTATTGCTGGGCTCGACCAGCTGCTATTTCCTGGCTTTGACCTATCTGCCCCTGACCACCGCCGCGGCGATCAGTTTTACCTCGCCCTTCATGGTCACGGCACTGTCGGTGCCTTTTTTGGGGGAGCGTGTGGGCCCGCGCCGCTGGGCCGCTGTCGCTGTTGGTTTCGTAGGCGCGCTTATTATCATTCGGCCGGGCGGGGACGGCTTTCACGGCGCTGAATTGTTGGTGGTCGCCAACGCGGTATTTTATTCCCTGTATCAGATCATGACCCGGCGCCTGGCGGGCCGGGACAATCCAGCGACCACTATTACCTATACCGCCATTTTCGGGGCTATCCTAACCTCGCTGGTCGGGCCGATCTATTGGGTCACGCCGGTGGTGGAGATCCATTGGGCGATGCTGGCGGCGACTGGCCTGATTGGCGGCCTGGGGCATTTCTTCGTGGTCAAGGCGTTTCAATTCGCCGAGGCCTCGGTGATATCACCCTTTGCCTACGGTCAATTGGTGGGAGCGGTAATTTTGGGCTTCTTCATATTTGGTGAATTCCCCGATCTGTGGACCTGGGTCGGCAGCGCCATCATCATCGCCTGCGGGGCCTATATCACCTACCGCGAAACGATTCTGGGCAGGCTCTCAAAATAGGCTATGGCAGGCGCTGACAACGATGTCATTGTTGCGCTATAAAGGGCGTAACAGAGTGCATCACCAGCAAGAGAGTATATGACGTGGATATTGATTATACCGCCGAGGAAATTGCCTTCCGGGACGAAGTCCGGGCCTTTATCGCCGAAAACCATACGGCGGAAGTAAAGGCGAAATCCGCCAAATCCATGACCGGCTATATTGATAAAGAAGACCACATAGCCTGGCAAAAGGCTCTCTACAAAAAGGGCTGGATCGCACCGAACTGGCCGGTGGAGCATGGCGGTCCCGGTTGGAGTGCGACGCAGAAATACATCTACGAGACCGAGATGATGCGCGCGGGCACCCTGCGCCCGGTGGCGTTTGGTCTGAAAATGGTCGCGCCGGTGATCATGGAATTCGGTACCGAGGAGCAAAAGGCGAAATATCTGCCTGATATCCTGGCCACCAACGTCTGGTGGTGCCAGGGCTATTCAGAGCCGGGTTCGGGTTCCGATCTGGCCTCGTTGCAGACCCGCGCCATTCCCGATGGTGATGACTATATCGTCAATGGCTCGAAAATCTGGACCACCATGGCGCAACGGGCCGACCTGATTTTCTGCCTCGTCCGTACCTCGACCGAAGGCAAGCGCCAGGAGGGGATCTCGTTCCTGCTGATCGACATGAAGACGCCGGGCATCAAGGTGGAGCCCATCGTGCTGATGGATCAGACGGAAGCGCCGAACCAGGAGGTCAATCAGGTTTTCTTCCAGGACGTGCGCGTACCGCAAGCCAACCGTATCGGCAAAGAGAACGATGGCTGGACCGTGGCCAAGTATCTGTTGGAATTTGAACGCGGCAACGCCTATGCCGGCGGCCTGCAAGGCGGCGTGGCAAAGATCCGCGATATCGCCAAGCAGGAACGCGCCGACGGTGGCCGCCTAATCGACGATCCGGCCTTCGCCGCCAAGCTGGCACAGTTGGAAGTCACCACCGAGGCCGTGCAGTTCACCGAACTGCGGACCCTAAGTGCGCTGGGCGCGGGCCAAAGGGTTGGCGCCTCGTCCTCGATCCTGAAATGCCAGGGCTCTTCCATGGTGCAGGAGATTGGCGAGCTGACGGTGGAGGCCACGGCATATTATGCCTCGCCGTTCGATCGGGGCGTGCTGGATCCCGGCGCCAACGTGGAACCCATCGGCCCGGCCTATGCCCCCGCTGCCGCCGGGCGTTATTTCAATCAACGTAAAGCCACGATCTATGGTGGCTCCAACGAGGTGCAGCACGAGATCGTCGCCAAACGCATCCTGGGTATGTAACCCATTTAAGGAGTACCCGGCATGACAGTCTATTTGCACGCCCTGCCGAAACGGCGCCTGGGCGCCAAGGCGCTTGCCCCATGGGCCGCAATCCGCAGCCCCATCGCCACCGACGCCATGAACAAGGCGAACGCCCTGGATGCGGCCATCCGGCCCATCAAGGCGGGCTATGAGATGCTGGGCCAGGCCCTGACCGTGCGCGCCATGGCGGGCGATATTACACCCCTGTTGCATGCCTTGTCCGTGGCCCAGGCGGGTGACGTATTGGTGGTGGATGCGGGCGGCTATGCCGACAATGCGGTGCTGGGCGGCAATATGACCAACGAGGCGGTGCGCCGGGGCATGGCCGGCTTGATTATTGATGGCGCCATCCGCGACGTTGCTGAAATCCGCGATCTGGATATTCCATGTTTTACCCGCGCGGTGACGCCAGCGGGTCCGAATTTTAGCCAGATCGGTGACGTCGGCGCGCCGATTTCATGTGGCGGGGTGCAGGTTAAGACTGGTGACCTGGTGATCGGTGATGACGACGGCATCACCATTGTGCCGAAAGCGCGCATGGCCGAGGTCCTCGCCGCCTGTCAGGCGACCTTGAAAGCCGAGGACGAATGGGAACGTCGCATCAATGCGGGCGAAGCCTTCGTGGATATACTTGACCTAACGCCGATGGAGCGGGCGCCCTAAGCTGCTTCGCCGGAGGCCGTCTCAAGCTCTTCTTCCGCCGCCAGCCAGGCGGCCTCGGCCTCGGCGACCGCTTTGTCGGTTTGCACCCGTTGCTGGTTCAATGCCGTCACCTTGTCGGAACTGTCCTGGTATAGTTTAGGATCGGCCAAGGCCTGGGCAATGCGGGCCTGTTCGGTCTGCAATCTACTTAACTTTTGTTCCGTCGCCTTGACCTGTTTGCGCAGCGGGGCCAGGCGCTGGCGGTTCTGGGCGTTGGCTTTTCTGGCCGCGCGGCGGTCTTTTTCCGAACCCTGGCCGGCGTCCTTGGGCGTTTCGTTGCGCAAGGACATGCGCCGGTATTCGTCGATATCACCGTCCCATGGCGTCACCTGGCCGTCCGCGACCAGCACCAGACGGTCGGTGGTCAATTCCAGCAAATGGCGGTCATGGCTGATCAACAGTACCGCGCCCGAAAAATCGTTCAGGGCCTGAACCAAGGCCTGGCGGGCATCCACGTCCAGATGGTTGGTGGGCTCATCCAAAATCAACAGATGCGGCGCCTTGGCAGTGATCAGGGCCAGGACCAGGCGGGCCCGCTCGCCGCCAGAAAGATGGCGCACCTGGGTCTCCGCCTTATCCTGGATCAGTCCGAAAGTGCCCAAACGGGCGCGCAGCGCGGCTTCCTTCAGATCCGGCAGGATACGTTGCAGATGCGCCACCGGGGTATCCTCGGGCTCCAGGTCCTCGATCAAGTGTTGGGCGAAAAAGCCCGTACGTAGTTTGCCGCTGCGCCTGACCTCGCCCGACATGGCATGCAGCCGCCCTTCAATCAATTTCGCCAGAGTGGATTTGCCATTGCCGTTGCGGCCCAGCAGAGCGATGCGGTCCTTGCCGTCAATGCGCAGTTCGACGCCCTTCAGGATCGGCACGCCAGCCTCGTAACCAACCGCCGCGCGATCCACGTTGACGATGGGGGAGCGCAATTCGTCGGGCTCGGGAAAACGGAAGTTTACCGATGGGTCCACGGCGGCCTCGGCAATGGGTTGCATCCGGGCCAGGGCCTTCAGGCGGCTTTGTGCCTGGCGCGCCTTGTTGGCCTGATAACGAAATCGGTCGACAAAGGCCTGCATATGTTTGCGCGAGGCCTCCTGCCGTACCCGCAGGCGCTCCTGCTGCTCCTGCCGCTCGCGCCGGGTCGCCTCGAACGTGTCATAACCGCCCCGATACAGCGTCAGATCACCTTGATCCACATGCAGAATGGCGGTTACGGCATTGTTCAACAAATCCCGGTCGTGGCTGACCAACAGCACCGTATGGGGATAGCGGCGCAGATAGTCTTCCAGCCAGAGAGTACCTTCGAGATCCAAATAGTTGGTCGGCTCATCAAGTAGCAACAGATCGGGTGCTGCAAACAAAATGGCGGCCAGGGCCACGCGCATGCGCCAGCCGCCGGAAAATTCCGACAGCGGCCTGGCCTGCTCGGCCTCGCTAAAACCCAGGCCGGCTAGGATGGAGGCCGCCCGCGATGGCGCGGAATGTGCCTCTATATCCAGCAGCCGTTGGTGAATTTCACCAATCCGGTCGGGATCGCTCGCCGTCTCCGCCTCCGCCAGCAAGGCGGTGCGTTCGGTATCCGCCTCCAGGACATTGTCCAGCAAAGTCTGTGGGCCGCCCGGCGCTTCTTGCGAGACCATGCCCAGGCGCGCCCGCCGGGCCCGGCGTATAGAGCCGCCATCGCCATGCAAATCGCCGGTAATCAGCTTTAACAAGGTACTTTTGCCGGCGCCATTGCGGCCAACCACGCCGACCTTGTGGCCGGCGGGTATATGGGCCGAGGCATTGGAGAGAATATCCCGCCCGCCAATGCGGTATGTCAGATCGTTGATGTGCAGCATGGGCGCTGTCTAGCACGGTTGCGGGTAAGATGCGAAGCCGATATAAACCGCCCGCAATTACTTTTTTTATGCCCCATCCGAGACAAGGAATATTCACCCTCATGGCCATCCAACGTACCTTTTCGATCATCAAGCCCGATGCCACCCGCCGCAACCTGACTGGTCAGATCACCGCCCGTTTCGAAGACGCCGGCCTGCGCATCGTCGCCTCCAAGCGGCTGTGGATGAGCCGTGGCGAAGCCGAGGGCTTTTATGGCGTGCACAAGGAACGCCCTTTCTTTAACGATCTGTGCAATTTCATGACCTCGGGCCCGGTGGTGGTTCAGGTTCTGGAAGGTGAGGACGCCATCGCCAAGAACCGTGAAGTTATGGGCGCAACGAACCCCGAGGAAGCCGCCGCGGGTACCATCCGCAAAGATTTTGCCGAGAATATCGAGGCTAATTCCGTGCACGGTTCCGACGCGCCCGAGACGGCGGCGGAGGAAATCGCCTACTGGTTCGCCGCGACCGAAATCGTCGGCTAACCCCGTCTATCCATCATGTCCCATACCGAGCCGTTGCGTCCCATAACCGATGCCGAAGTCGCCGCCTATGAACGCGACGGCGCGGTATTGCTTAAAGGACTGTTCGATCTGGAATGGATCGAATTGCTGCGGGATGCGGTCGAGGCGGATAAGAAAACGCCGGGGCCCATGGTGCGTTACAACACGCCACCAGGGGGCGCCGGCGAATTCTTTGTGGATTTTCAGTTATGGCAACGCTGGGAGCAATCCCGGCGTTTCGCCTTTGACGGCCCGGGCGGGGCCATAGCGGCGCGCATGATGGGCGCGACAACCGTCAATTATTACCACGACCATCTGCTGGTGAAGGAGCCCGGCACCCAGGAGCGGACGCCTTGGCACCATGACCAGCCCTACTATCCTGTCGAAGGCTGGATGGTGGGTTCGATCTGGCTACCTCTGGACCCGGTGGCGAAAGAGGTCTGCGTTGAATTTATCCCCGGCTCCCACCGCTGGGACCGTTGGTTCGCACCGCAATTCTTTAAGACGGGTAATCCTGAATTGCAGGTCCAGGACCCGCGTTTCGAAATCATTCCCGATTTCGAGGCCGAGCGCGGCCAACACGAATTACTTTCCTGGGAGCTGGAGGTCGGCGACTGCATCTTCTTCCATGGCTTGGTGGTCCATGGCGCCTCGGGCAATCCATCGCCCCAAGGCCGCCGCCGCGCCTATGCCACGCGCTGGCTGGGTGAGGATACCCGTTATGCGGCGCGTAGCGGGCAGATCTCGCCACCCCTTGAGGGGCATGGCCTGAAACCCGGCGATCCCATGGATTGCGAAATGTTTCCCCGGGTCTGGCCCAGAGCCTGAGATTTAGCTCCCATCACAGAGAATCCGTGCCTGCATGGGCGGATGTTTGTAAGCAAATTATTGCTCCCATCTTCACTGTTAATTAAACGAATTCTGAGATCGTGCATGGGCTGATTTCAAATTGATCAACGTAGTGATGGCCCCGCGCTTTTCGATACCTTGATCCCATATGTGAGAGAGTTTCTGATGTCACTCTGCTTTAGGACATCGATCATTTGTATTGCCCAGGCTGCCGCTCGAACCGCGGCTTTCAGCACATTGCTAATCGCACAGAACGCAATGGCGGACGTGACTTACCCAAAATTTACCGGCACCATTGATATCGACATGCAATACGACGATACCATTGATGGCGATGACGTGGCGCGGAGATTGAACGGCCTTTACACCACGACCGAACCGGAAGTCGCGGTGGAATTCCAGCCCGGCCTGACATTCTTGATGCGGGGTGAATTAGAGTCGCTCGAGGCTGCGGGAAATGGCCTTACATTCGAGGATCAAGGCTTTCACGTCGAGGCGATGAATCTCAGCTACGATAGCGGCCGTTTCCTCTTTTTGGGTGGGAAGTTCTCGCCAATTTTCGGCTTCGCGTCGAAACAGGCCTCAGGGGTCTATGACACGGATTTTACCGCCGACTATCAGATCACCGAGCAAATCGGCCTGCAAGGCGCGATGAAGTTCGACGATTTGCTTGCCGGTGCACATCGCCTAACCCTCAGTACCTTCTTTGTCGATACGACCTATCTCGGCGCGACTGGCGTCGATAGCCATGTGCGAACCAGAAAGTCCGTCGGTGGCGTTGGCAATACCGAGAGCTTAAATTCCTTCACGATTGCGCTTGATGGCGGTGGCTTGGCGGCGGCGCCGGGCTTTAGCTATCATCTGGCCCATCTGCATCGTGCGGCGGGAAGGGGCGATGCAACGGACGAGCGGGCCGTCGCCATCGGTGGCCAGTACCGAACCGGGGTCGGGCCAATTTCACTGACCGGCCTGGCCGAGGCCGTCAGGTTCAGCGATTACGGCGGCGAGCGTGATGTGGACCGTGACTATTTTACCGTTGGCCTGCAATTGGGCTGGGAATCGTTGCATGGAGCGGTCTTCGGAACCAGCCGCCGCACCGACGGCGACAGCGACGACCAAATACTGCAGATTTCGGCAGGCCATGAATTCGACACTGGCATGGCCCTCAATCTTGGTTGGAAGACCTTGGATGAGGGCGGTGAAAACACCAATTCTTTTGGTATATTTCTCACCTATGGCTTGAAGTTTTAACTATAAGCAATTGTTGTATAATATCTATTCCATGCAAAAAAATGCCAGTTTATGGCCTTCCGGATCACGGCAATAGGCAAATTCCGTCTTGCGCGTACCGCGCGGGCCTGGGGCGCCTTCGTCGCTGCCGCCAAGCAACAGTGCCTTGGCATGCATCTGCCCGACCATTTCCTTGCTTGCAACCGGTATGGCGGCCATTGAACCATTGCCAACGGTGGCTTTGTCGCCATTAAACGGTTTGATCACTCCAAGCATGCCGCTGCTCGACTTTGTTCCCCAGATTGTCAGATGGTTACTGTCCACGATGCGAGAGGCGCCAATGTCTTCTAACAGGGCATCGTAGAACGCGCGGGCAGTTTCGATATTGTTGGTGCCCAGCGTTACGTAACCAATCATTCTCTTCCTTTCATTCATGCCCCGTCACAAGGCACGACTTCCTGATCGATGGCGCCAAAGATCGTGTTGCCGTCTTTATCGGGCATTTCAATATGGATATGGTCGCCAAACGACATGAAGGGCGTCTTTGGCGCACCTTCCTGGATGGTTTCCAACATCCGCAATTCGGCCAGACAGGAATAACCGACACCGCCGTCCGCCAGCGCGGAACCATGACCGTCGTCCTGCTTGTTCGATACCGTGCCCGAGCCAATGATCGTGCCGGCGCACAGGGAACGTGTTTTCGCCGCATGGGCAATCAGCGTTGGGAAATCAAAGGTCATATCGACACCCGCGTTGGCGCGGCCGAAGGGTTCTCCATTTAGATCGCAATAGATCGGCAGATGCAGGCGGCAGCCGTCCCAGGCATCGCCCAGTTCATCGGGCGTCACGGCGACGGGCGAAAAGGCGGTAGACGGTTTGCCATGAAAGAAACCAAAACCCTTGCCGAGTTCATCGGGGATTAGGCCACGTAGAGAGACATCGTTGACCAGCATCAGCAATTGGATGTGCTGACCCGCGTCTTCGACGCTAACGCCCATGGGTACATCATCGACGATAACCGCGACCTCTGCCTCGAAATCAATTCCCCAATCCTCGGAGACAGCGGTGATCGGGTCATAGGGCCCTAGAAAACTGTCGGAGCCACCCTGATACATCAACGGATCGCTCCAGAAACTTGCCGGCATCTCGACCCCGCGGGCCCGGCGTACAAGCTCCACATGATTGACATAGGCGCTGCCATCGGCCCACTGATAGGCACGGGGCAGGGGTGAGGCCAGATCGTCGGGGTCCAGATCGAACGCACCCGGCGCCTTGCCCGTCGCCAAATTTTCAGCCACCTCTGCTATTCGAGGCGCCATATTGGACCAATCATCAAGCGCTTCCTGCAAGCTCTGGGCGATGCCATAGGCCGCGACGCCCCGGTCAAGATCATTGCTGACGACGAGCAGTTGGCCATCTCGGCCGGCCTTTAACGATGCCAGTTTCATAAACTCAATCCTTCAAACTATTATTCTTCCCGCAGACGTTCCCGCAGCAGCTCAATGCGGTCATAACCCCAGAAAATTTCACCATCCAGGACGAAGCTGGGAACGCCAAAAACCCCCAGCTTTTCAGTTTCCAGGCGCATTTCGTCATGGCGGCGGCGCCCTTCACCCACCAGGTAACCCGCGAAGCCGGCCGCATTGGCGCCGACCTCGTCCAACACGTTAGTCAGGGCATCGACATCATCGACTTCCAATTCATGGTTCCAAAAGCCGTGGAAGACGCGATCGTTATAGGGGCGGAAAACGCCCTGGTCCTGGGCATACTGCATGCCGATCCCGGCGGGGGATGAATCGTAAATCCGCCGCGGTCCCCGCACGATCAAACCGCGTTTGTTGGCCCAGCGGCGCATATCCATGTAGGCGTATCGCACCTTGCGCCATTCGGTTTCCGTCCGGGTATCGACCGCGCCCAGAAAAGATGGGATATCAAGGGTGAAATGCCGCCATTCGACGCTGACGTCGAACTCATCCTCCAACGCATAGGCCGGATCCTTGGCCAGATAGGCGTACGGACTTTTATAATCGGTGATATGTAAAATCTGTCTCTTGCTCATGGCCCAGCCTAGCACATTTCGGTGCCCAATTGCGTGCCATTACCGTGGTGGCGGATTGATCAGACGTTGTTCCGGCAGCTCGAAATTTTCCAAGGTGACGGCGCCGCCCGCAGCCCGCGCCCGCCCCTCGGCGATCAGGCGCACGGCCAGGGGATAGATCCGATGTTCTTGCTCTAATATTCGGGCCGACAGGCTGTCGGCGGTATCAGCGGCGGCAATGGGCACGGCGGCCTGCACCAGTATTGGGCCTTCATCCATGGCCGGGCGGACGAAATGCACCGTACATCCCGCGATGCGTACGCCAGCTTCCAGCATCCGTTCGTGCACATGCAGGCCCTTGAAGGCGGGCAGCAGGGAGGGATGAATATTAATGACGCGGTCATGCCAGCGCTGGCAGAATTCGGCGCTAAGCAGACGCATGAAACCCGCCAGGCAGATCAATCTCACGCCCGCCGCCGCCAGAACTTCGGTCATGGCGGCATCAAAGGCTTCACGGCTGTCATAGTCGCGATGCTGGAGGACCTGGGTGGGAATGTTCGCCGCCCGCGCAAATTCTAACCCGGCGGCCTTGGGCCGGTTGGATATGACCAACGCGACTTCGGCGGGGAAGTCCGGCTCCTGCATGGCTTCAATCAAAGCGGCCATATTGCTGCCGCGTCCGGAAATCAGAATGGCGACTTTCAGGCGGGCCATGTCAAAACTCCAATCCGTTCAACTCCACCCGCGCGGCGCCTTCGGCCGCTTCGACCGCGCCAATGGTCCAGACGGTTTCGCCCGCCGCCTCAAACTGAGCCGTCGCATCGGCGGCGTCGTTTGCGGCCACGATGGCGATCATGCCGATGCCGCAATTAAACGTCCGGGCCATTTCCATTGCCTCGACCCCGCCGCTTTTGGCCAACCATTTGAACAGCGGCGGCACCGGCCAGGCGCCGCCATCGATACGGGCCAAGGTGTTGTCCGGCAGAATGCGCGGCGGATTCTCAATCAGGCCGCCGCCCGTTATATGGCTCAAGCCCTTGATCAGACCGGCGCGGATGGCGGCCAGGCACGATGGCACATAGATCCTGGTAGGCCGCAGCAATACCTCCGCCAGGGTTTCGTCCGCCGAGAAGGGCGCCGGTGCGCCGTAGTCATGACCCAGATCTTTGACCAGGCGCCGGACCAGGGAAAAGCCATTGGCATGCAGTCCCGTCGAGGCCAGGCCCAGCAGTACGTCGCCGGGCTCGATCGCGGCGGGCTGCAGTATTTTGTCGCGTTCCACCGCGCCAACGGAAAAGCCCGCGAGATCGTAATCGCCATCACTGTACATGCCGGGCATTTCGGCTGTCTCGCCGCCGATCAGGGCGCACCCGGCCTGGCGGCAACCCTCGGCGATGCCGCCGACAATGGCCGTGCCCGCTTCCACCGAAAGCTGGCCGGTAGCGTAGTAATCCAGGAACAATAAAGGTTCGGCCCCTTGGACGACCAGATCATTGACGCACATGGCGACCAGGTCGATGCCCACGTAGTCGTGACAATCGGCGGCGATGGCGACTTTCAACTTGGTACCGACGCCATCGGTGGCGGCCAGCAGCAGGGGATCGTCGTAACCCGCCGCGCGTAAATCAAACAGGCCGGAAAATCCGCCCAGATCGGCGTTCGCGCCCGGGCGCCGGGTGGAGGCGGCCAGCGGCTTGATGGCCTCGACCAGACGGTCGCCGGCATCGATGTCCACGCCAGCATTTTTATAGGTGTAACTGTTGATGACGCCCTCGCTAGGCTATAACTAATGGGTAATTCACTGCCGTGGTGGCTACGGCGAAGATACTGCATCTGGTCAGGCTTGTAATGTGGCATCGTACTTTTCGAATTTTGTTTTTGCTCTGTCTGTGGAGCCCGGGTCTGGCCCTGGCGCAAAGCGGGCCGGCGGGGGCGGTCGTTGCGGGCTCGGATGCGGCGGCTGGCTCTGAGGTCAGTGCTGACATCTTCACGGTGCAAGGCCTGGCGGTGGATGTCACCGCCGAATCGGCCGTGGCCGCGCGCCGGCAGGCCATGCGTGAGGGCCAGCGCCAGGCCTTGAACATACTTTTGCGCCGGATCACCTTGCGCACCGATCATTTATCTTTGCCCGATCCCAGTGACGATGCCATCACGCAGATTGTTGCCACGGTCGAAGTTGCCAAGGAAAAAACCTCGACGATCCGCTATTTGGCGGAATTGACCGTACGCTTTCGCCGCAATGCGGTGCGTGGCTTGTTGCGCGGTGTTGGCATCAGCTTCTCCGAGACCCGCGCCAAACCAATCCTGGTATTGCCGATATTCGAAAAAGGCGCGGTCCTATCCCTGTTCGAGGCTGGTAACGTCTGGCGCGGCGCTTGGCAGCGGTTGGATTTGCCCGCCACCAGTCTGTTGCCATTGCGTCTGCCCATGGGTGATTTGCAGGATATAACCACGCTGACGGCGGCTGCCGCCCTGGCCGGCAAGTCCAAGCAGCTACGTGCCATTGCCCAGCGCCACGGTGTTGAGAAAGTAATGGTGGCCCATGCCGTGCTGCGCATTGATCTGGCCTCGGGCGGGGTGCCTCAGGTGCAGGTCAATCTGCTGCGCTATGGTCCACGGGGTAAAAGCACCGAAGTGCTTGATTATACGGCCAGCGTCAGCGGCGGCCTGGAACAGGCCCTAAAAAACCTGGCGCTGCGGGTTGCCGTGGATCAGGAAGAACAGTGGAAACGGCGAACCCAATTGACTTTTGGTGCGGACACCTCCCTCAGCGCGCTGGTGCCGCTCTCCGGCTTGGCGGATTGGCTGACGGTACGTCAGCGGCTGGGTGCATCGGCCATGGTACGGTCGATAAAACTACAGGGTATTTCGCGCCAGGATGCCCAGGTCGTGATCGACTATCTTGGCGATACCGATAGTCTGGTGGTGTCGCTGGCTCAGCGTGATCTGGATCTTGCGCTGATCGACGGTTTTTGGATGTTGCGGCTGGCCAAGGACAAAGCGCAATGACCCTGCCCAACATGATATCCCTGGCCCGGCTGCTGTCAGTACCCTTCACGGTCTGGCTGATCATGATTGATCAATGGCGCATGGCACTGGTGATCTTCTGCCTTGCCGGGTTGTCAGATGCGGTGGATGGATTTCTGGCCAAGCGTTTCGGCATGGAGTCCAGACTGGGGCAATATCTTGATCCGATCGCTGATAAGACGCTGCTGGTCAGTATTTTTATTGTCCTTGGAGTGCAGCAGCATTTACCCCTATGGCTTGTCATCCTGGTGGTATCCCGGGATATCCTGATCGTTGGCGGCCTGTTCCTGTTATTCATTTTTGATCAGCCCTACGAGCCAAGGCCGTTTCTGTTATCAAAGATCAATACTGCGGCGCAGATAATTTTGGCCGCCACGGTGATCGCGACCATGGCATTTGCACTCGATCCATCGGCGGTCTATGTCCATCTACTGATTTTGACGGCGGCGGTGACGACGGTGGTCTCGGGGACCGAATATTTGATTGATTGGTGGCGGCGCATGAACAAGTTGGAGCATACCAAATTATGACCGCACAGCTGCAGGCACGGTATTGGCTTTTGGCCTTGGCCGTTTTGCTTGTCCTGATCTGGTTGTTGAGTTCGATTTTGCTGCCTTTCGTGGCCGGCATGGCGGTGGCTTATTTCCTCGATCCGCCAACCGACAAGTTGGAGGAGAGGGGCCTATCCAGGGGCCTGTCGGCAACCATTGTCGTGGTGGTCTTCTTTGTCCTGGTGGTGTTGGCCGCCTTGTTGCTGGTGCCGATCCTGCAATCGCAAATCGCCGGTTTCGCCGAGCGTCTGCCAGGCTACATCGCCGGTTTGCGCGATACCGCCCTGCCTTTGGTGATTGATCTCGGCACCCGCATCGGTATTGATGTCGGCGCCTCGGCCGGCGATGCCCTGAAGGAGATCGCCGCCGATGCCGTTGGTTTCGGCATTTCACTGTTGCGCCAAGCCTGGAGCGGTGGCTTGGCGATCTTTAACATCCTGTCACTGTTGGTCATTACGCCCGTCGTGGCATTTTATCTGCTGCGCGATTTTGACCATATGATCGCGGCGCTGAATGATTGGCTGCCCCGCGAGCACGCCGGAACGGTCCGCGGGCTGCTTTCCGATATCGATGACGTGATGGCCGGGTTTATTCGCGGCCAAGGCACGGTGTGTCTGATTTTGGCCAGCTTCTATGGTCTGTCGCTGACCCTTGCCGGACTGGAATTCGGCCTGATCATTGGTTTGTTTAGTGGCTTGGTCTCGTTCGTGCCGTTTGTCGGCGCATTGCTGGGCCTGATCCTGTCCATGTTGACGGCGTTGACCCAGTTTCTGCCCGAGGGCGATTTTCTGCATATCGTCATCATCGCGGCGATCTTCGCGGTCGGGCAGGTGATGGAGGGCTATGTCCTGACGCCACGGCTGTTGGGCAACCGAATTGGACTGCATCCGGTTTGGGTGATGTTCGCATTGTTGGCGGGCGGCGCCCTGTTCGGTTTTGTCGGCGTGCTGATTTCCGTACCGGCCGCTGCCGCGATCGGCGTCATGGTGCGGTTTGGCCATGACCGCTATATGGGCAGCCGGCTTTATCTTGGTGCTGATGGACGGCCGCCTGATGGACCCGCGCCATGAGCGCCACAATAAGCGCAACGGGGCAAATGACCCTGGATCTACCCGTACGTACGGCGCGGCAAAGCGCGGATTTTCTGGTCACGGACAGTAACGCCGATGCCGTTGCCTGGCTTGACCAATGGCCCAATTGGCCTGCGCCCGCGCTCTGTCTGTACGGCCCGCCTGGCAGTGGTAAAAGCCATCTGCTGCATCTTTGGTGCGAACGGGCGAAAGGGCGGCGGATCACGCCCGAACAACTGGATACCGCCACGGTGCCGGATTTGGCCGCCGGCGGTGCCGTGGCGCTTGACGGCGCGGATAGCGCCGCCATGGCGGCGCCTTTGCTGCATCTTTACAATCTATTGGCCGAGCAGGGAGGGCATTTATTGCTCGCCGCCCGCACGCCGCCCAAACAATGGCAGGTGCCGTTGGCGGATTTGCGCTCCCGCCTTTTGGCAGCACCCGCCGTGGGGATACATCCACCCGACGACCAATTGCTTGCCGCGGTCATGGCCAAAATGTTCGCCGACCGTCAGGTGCGTGTCGGTGATGATGTGCTATCCTACCTGATGGCCCGGATCGAGCGGTCCTTTGCCGCCGCTGAAGACGCCGTGGCGCGCCTGGATCAGGCGTCATTGTCGGGACAACGGCCCATCACCGTGCCCTTGGCACGCGCCGCAATCGCCGATGATCAGGCCGGGCTGGATTAGATAGTTTCAGAATTCGAGGAGGTGACATCATGAAATTGGGAATTGCTGGGAAGGCCGCCATCGTCTGTGCCGCTTCAAAAGGTTTAGGCAAGGGCTGTGCGCTTGCCTTGGCGCAGGAGGGTGTGGCGGTCACCATTTCGGCCCGTGGCGAAGAAGCCCTGGCGGCCACGGCCGAGGAAATCCGTTCAGAAACCGGCGTAACGGTCCGGGCGGTGGTCTGCGATGTCACGACCTCTTTGGGCCGCTCGGAAATACTGGCGGCCTGTCCCCAACCCGACATTTTGATCAACAACGCGGGCGGCCCGCCAGCCGGTGACTTTCGCGACTTCACCATGGAAGATTGGCAACGGGCGGTGAACGCCAACATGTTGAGCCCCATCGAGATGATCAAAGCCACGGTGGATGGCATGCTGGAACGCGGCTTTGGCCGGATCGTTAACATTACCTCTTCCTCCGTGCGTTCGCCGATTGACGAATTGTGCCTCTCCAACGGTGCTCGTTGCGGCCTGACCGGCTTTGTCGCCGGTTTGTCGCGCAAAACCATTCGGCGCAACGTCACCATTAACAATTTATTGCCTGGTCCGTTCGATACTGACCGTCTGCGCGGCAATATCGCGCATCGGGCCGAAGCGGCAGGCAAGGAAATCGCCGAGATGCGGGAGATTTCGGCGGCTAACAATCCAGCCGGCCGATTTGGCACGGTTGAGGAGTTCGGTGCGACCTGTGCCTTTATGTGCAGTGTTCATACGGGCTATATGACTGGACAGCAGATCATGATGGATGGTGGCGCATTTTCAGGCACCATGTAGCGCGCCACATGGTCTAATGAAGGAGACGGAACATGGGGAAATGGCGGTTAGGAACAGCGGTTTTGCTCGGTGCTTTGTTGGCACTGGGGTCGGCCGCGTTTGCGGCGGTTGGTTCTAACAATGGCGCCTTGGGAACCTGGGCGACGGAGGGGGGCAAATCGCACGTCGAAATCGCACCCTGTGGCGAAAAGCTTTGCGGCCGCATTATCTGGTTGAAGGAACCCATGGATGATGACGGCATGCCCAAACATGACGCCAATAACCCTGATACTCAGTTGCAAACCCGCCCCATCATCGGTCTGCCCCTATTGGCCAATTTCATCGCCAGTACGGAAGCCAATGTTTGGGACGACGGCACCATCTATAATCCGGAAGATGGCGAAACCTATTCCTGCACCATGACCCTTTTGGATAATGCTACCTTGAAGGTGCGGGGTTATGTGGGTTTACCGTTGTTCGGCAAGACACAGGTTTGGACACGGGTAAACTGAACCTGGTCCTGGTTTTCTGGAGGAGCAAGCAGTGGCGCAGACGGAACGAATTGACGGCCAGGCGGCCGTGGCGCCCGCCGAACCGACGGAGCCGGGAAAACGCTATATCAATCGCGAACTTTCCTGGTTGGCGTTTAATCAACGCGTTATGGAAGAGGCGCGCAATCCCGCCCATCCGCTTTTGGAACGGCTGCGTTTTCTCTCCATTTCAGCCACCAACCTGGATGAATTTTATATGGTCCGCGTGGCCGGGCTACATGGCCAGGTGCGTGCCGGCATCGATCAGGTTAGTGATGATGGTCGCACGCCGGCGCAGCAACTCGCCGCCATCAATGATCTGGCGGGGCAGATCATGGCCGAACAGGGCCGCTACTGGATTGAATTGGTTGGCGAATTACAAACGGCCGGGATTGCCCTTGCGGCACCCGATGACTTGTCCGAGGCTGAACGCGATTTCCTGGCGGTACATTTTTTGCAACGGATTTTTCCCGTGCTCACCCCCCTGGCGATTGATCCCGCGCATCCGTTTCCGTTTATCCAAAATCTTGGTTTTGCCATGGTTTTGCAATTGCGCCGGGATAGCGATGATACCTTCATGAACGCCCTGGTGCCCCTGCCGCAAATGGTCGAGCGCTTCATACGACTGCCGGGCGAGGCGATCCGTTTCATCAGTTTGGAGAATCTGATCGGTCTGTTCTTGGATCAACTCTTTCCAGGTTACACCACCGAGGGACGCGGCCTGTTCCGGGTCATCCGCGACAGCGATATCGAGGTTGAGGAAGAGGCCGAGGATCTGGTCCGGTTCTTCCAAACCGCCCTGAAACGGCGGCGTCGGGGCAGCGTCATCAGCCTATGGGTGGACGCTGCCATGCCTGATGATTTGCGCCGTTTCGTGGCCCGCAACCTTGCCGTCAGCCAACGCGAGGTGATGGCGGTCGATGGCGCGTTGGGCCTTGCCGACATCAATCAGTTGATTGTCGATGACCGCCCCGATCTAAAGTTCGAACCGTATAATCCGCGTTTTCCCGAACGCATCCGCGAATTGGGCGGTGATTGCTTTGCCGCCATTCGGGCGAAGGACATTTTGGTTCATCATCCCTATGAAAGCTTCGACGTGGTTGCGCAATTTTTGAGCCAGGCCGCCGACGACCCCGACGTCATCGCCATCAAGCAGACCCTGTACCGTACCTCCGACGATTCGCCCATCGTCAAGGCCTTGGTCGCCGCCGCCGAAAGCGGCAAATCCGTAACCGCCCTGGTCGAATTGAAAGCCCGCTTCGACGAGGAAGCCAATATCAAATGGGCCCGTGATCTGGAACGTGCCGGCGTGCATGTGGTCTATGGTTTCATGGACCTGAAAACCCATGCCAAGGTCTCCTATGTGGCCCGGCGCGAGGGCGATGAACTATTGACCTATGTGCATTTCGGCACTGGCAATTATCATCCCGTGACGGCGAAATCGTATACGGACCTGTCATTTTTTACCGCCGATCCGGATCTTGGTGCCGATGCCGCGCGGCTGTTCAATTATCTGACCGGCTATGCCCAGCCGGAATATTTCGACCGGTTGATGGTGTCTCCGTTTGGCATGCGGGATTCTATCCTGTCGTTGATCGAACAGGAGGTCGGCCACGTCAAGGCAGGACGGCCCGGCGCGATCTGGGCCAAATTGAATTCCTTGGTTGATAGCCAGATTATTGACGCCCTTTATGCGGCCTCCAATGCGGGCGTCGAAATCGACTTGGTGGTGCGCGGCATTTGCTGCCTGCGGCCCGGAGTGCCGGGCATGTCCGAGCATATCAAAGTAAAGTCTATCGTAGGCCGCTTTCTGGAGCATTGCAGGATCGCCTGTTTTGGCAATGGCCATGGCCTGCCGTCGGTCGAGGCAAAGATATATATCTCGTCCGCTGATTGGATGCCGCGGAACTTTGACCGCCGGGTTGAAACCATGGTGCCGATTGAAAATCCCACGGTGCACGAACAGATCATGGATCAGATCATGGTGGCGAACTACAACGACCGCGATCAAAGTTGGGTATTGCATTCCGATGACCATTACGAACGCGTGACGGCGGAGGGCGAGGAATTCTCGGCACACCGCTATTTCATGACCAACCCGTCTCTGTCCGGCCGAGGCAGCGCCTTGCAGGCCGGTAAGTCGGCTTTGCATTTGACCCTGGAACGCGAATAGCCCGGAACAAGACCTTGCACGTCAGATCCATGATGAAAGACCGCCTGGCGGTTATCGACGTCGGCTCGAACTCCGTTCGCATGGTGGTCTATCCCTCGACCGCCCTGGCGTCACCACCATTGTTCAATGAAAAGGCCATGTGCGGCCTGGGCCGGGGCCAGACACCGGGCGGAGCGCTGGCGGAAGAGGCCATGGACCGGGCCACGGACACCATCGCCCGATTTGCCCATGTGGCCACCGCCATGGGGGTCGGTGTGATTGACGCCGCCGCGACCGCCGCCGTGCGCGAAGCGTCCAATCGAGACGAATTTCTGCGCCGGATACAAGCGGAAGCCGGGATAGCGGTGCGTATCCTGAGCGGCAAGGAAGAGGCGCGCTTGTCGGCCCGTGGTGTTCTGGCCGCCTCTCCGGGCGCCAGCGGCTTGGTTGGAGATCTGGGTGGCGGCAGTCTGGAGTTGAGCCAACTGGACCCTAGCCAACACGACGGTCTGGCGCAAAGTGTCAGCCTGGCATTGGGGACCCTGCGTCTGGCGTCCGCCAATGGCCGTGATGGCGTCCTTTTGGACCAGCATATTGATGCCGCCCTGGCGGATGTCGAATGGCTGGATCAGATCAGGGACGGCGATCTGTATATCGTCGGTGGGGCGTGGCGCAGCCTTGGCCGCCTGGAAATGGCGCGAAACCGCTATCCGTTACGGGTTTTGCATGGCTATGCCTTGCCCGCGGCGCGGATCGCCTCCATGTGCCAGCTGTTTGCCGGCCTTTCGCTGGAGAGCCTGCAAAGGATTGAGGCGGCGCCAAAGGACCGTCTTGATACCCTGTCTCTGGCGGCTCGGATCTTGGGCCGCCTGCTCACGCGCTGTGGCGCAAAGCGGGTTGTATTTTCGGCTCATGGCTTGCGGGAAGGGATGTTGCTGGAGCATCTATCGCCGGAACAGGCGTCCGTTGATCCCTTACTTGCGTCCTGCCGCCTGACCGCTCTGGCTGCGACACGGGATGCCGAGAACGGCCTGGGCCACGGGCACGGAGACGGCGCCAAGCTGACTGATTGGCTGGCGCCGTTGTTTTCCAGTGAAAGCAGGGATGAGGGCCGTATGCGTCTGGCCGCGGGTTTGCTCAGCGATATTGGCTGGCGTATTCATCCCGACGAACGCCCCGATCATGCCATGGCCGATGTCCTGCGCGCACCCTTGATTGGACTGGATCATACCCAGCGTATCAAATTGGCGCTCGCCATTCGCTTCCGCTACACCCACAAGCGCAACAGCCGTTGGGTTGACCGCTACAGACATTTGATCGAGGACGAGGGCGGGATCTGGTCACGCCAGGTTGGTCAGGCACTGCGTCTGGCGCACACCCTGTCCGGCGGGGTCATGGAGCTATTGGCGCAGTACCGTCTGAGCCTGGATGAGGGCTATGTCACTTTGCATTGCCGGCCGGGAACCGCACATTTAGTCGGCGAAGCCGCGAACAAGCGCCTTAGCGCAATGGCCCGCAGTTTCGAGCTGCAAAGCCGCATTTTGACGGACTAACGCATGTTTTGAAGAAACATGCTTTAAGGGGTAGGGATCAACTCCACCCGCTTGCCCTTGGCGGTCATGGCCAGGCGGCCATGTTTCAGATCCAGGGCATCGTTGCCAAAAATTTCCCGCCGCCAGCCGCGCAACGCCGCCACGTCCGCATCGTCGTCAGCGGCAATACGTTCCAGGTCAGAAACCGTGGCAACCAGTTTTTGCGCCACGTCGTTGGCTTCGCATTTGGTTTTCAGCAGTACTTTCAGCAGATCAACCAAGGGGCCCAGGCCGCGCGGCAAAATGATTTGTGCCGCCGGTTTGGGCACCTCGTCCCTGGGCAGGTTCTGCCCTCGATGCACCGCCGCCAGTATTTCCTCTCCCGCCGGCCCCTCCGCCAGACCCTTGGAGACGGCGCGCAGGCGGGCTAGGGTTTCAACCCTTTCCGGCATTTCAGCGGCGATTTCCTGGATTGCCTCGTCCTTTAGGATATGGCCGCGGGGCATGTTGCGCCGTTGTGCTTCGCGCTCGCGCCAGGCCGCGATTTCCTTTGCCACACCAAGGTATTGTGGATTACGGCTGCGGATTTTCAGGCGCCGCCAGACATCCTCGGGCGATTGGATATAGGTCGCGGTATTGGTCAGCACGGCCATTTCCTCGGCCAGCCAATGGGCGCGGTCCGATTCTTCCAACTGCCGGCATAAGGCCTCGTAAACCGAAAGCAAATGCGTCACATCGTCCAAGGCATAGCCGATCTGCTTGTCGCTTAACGGACGCCGGCTCCAATCCGTGAAACGGGAGCCCTTATCGACGCGGGCTCCGGCCAGTTTTTCCACCAAACGGTCATAGCCCACCGAATCGCCAAAGCCGCAAACCATGGCCGCGATTTGTGTGTCGAACATGGGCGAGGGAACCACGTCATTTTGCTGGACGAAGATTTCCACGTCCTGACGGGCGGCATGAAACACCTTGATGACATTCTGATTGGCCAGCAACTCGGCCAAGGGTGAAAGGTCGAGACCCTCGGCCAGCGGATCAACCGCGCGGGCGATATCATGATTGGCTAATTGCACCAGACACAGGCGTGGCCAATAGGTTCGATCACGGATGAACTCCGTATCGATTGTAATATAGGGTGAGGCGGACAATTGGCTGCAAAATGCGGCCAATGTCTCGCTATCATCGATTAATTCGGCAATACGCTGGGGTGACATGATGAGAGCTATACACAATTTATGACCCGCCGTCGCCCCTGCTGTTTTCAGGCGTCGAATTTTGGCTTAAAAGCGGCGCTAGCGACTTGACAGGGCGGCACGTTCCGTGCGGTTTAACGCCGCCGCCCGAAGTAAAAAGCCAAAGCTGTACTGGGCATTCGTAAAAGACCATTCCAAGGATCGTCGACATGCATATTTATCGTAGCCATACCTGTGGCGCCCTTCGTACCGCGGATGTGGGGCAGACAGCCCGAATTTCCGGCTGGGTGCACCGAAAGCGGGACCATGGAGGCCTGTTGTTCATCGATCTGCGGGATAATTACGGCGTTACCCAGTGCGTCATCGAGCCTGACAGCGTACATTTCGCGGCCGCCGAGGCGGCCCGCCCCGAATGCGTTCTGCGCATCGACGGCGAGGTCATTGCCCGCGACGACGAGACCATCAACACGGAGCTACCCACGGGGGAGGTCGAAATCCGGATCGCCGATCTGGAGTTGCTTTCGGCGGCGGAAGAGCTGCCCCTGCAGGTCTTTGGCGACCAGATCTATCCGGAGGAAACCCGCCTGCGCTATCGCTTCCTGGATCTGCGCCGCCCGGTCATGCATGACAATATCCTGCTGCGTAGCAAGATCATTTCGTCAATCCGCCGGCGTATGGAGGCGCAGGGCTTTATCGATTTTCAAACCCCGATCCTGACCGCCTCCTCACCTGAAGGCGCCCGTGATTTCCTGGTCCCCTCGCGTCTGCATCCGGGTCAGTTCTATGCCCTGCCGCAGGCCCCGCAGCAGTTCAAGCAATTGGCCATGATCGCCGGCTTTGATCGCTATTATCAGATCGCGCCCTGCTTCCGCGACGAGGACGCCCGCGCCGACCGTAGTCCGGGCGAGTTCTACCAACTCGATCTGGAAATGAGTTTCGTGGAACAGGAAGACGTCTTCCAGGCGGTGGAACCCGTCATGCATGGCGTGTTCGAGGAATTCGCCAATGGCGGCGAGGTCACGCCCATGCCGTTTCCGCGCATACCGTACGCCGAAGCGATGCTGAAATACGGCTGCGACAAACCGGATTTGCGGATCCCGACGGAAATCGCCGATGTCTCGGAAATCTTCGAGGGCTCCGATTTTCAGCTGTTTGCAAAAATGGTCGCGGGCGGCGGCGTCGTGCGCGCCATTCCGGCCCCGGGCGCAGCATCGAAAGCGCGCAGTTTCTTTGACAAGATGAATGATTGGGCCCGAGAGGAAGGTGCCGCCGGCATGGGCTGGATCAGCTTCGCGGATGGGGCCGGCAAGGGCCCCATCGCCAACCGCCTGGACGACGACCGCATGGCGAAGCTAAAGGCACTGACGGGCACTGGTGATGGCGATGGCCTGTTTTTCGCCGCCGGCAAGGAGGCGGAGGCCGCGGCCCTGGCCGGGCAGGCGCGTCTGAAGGTCGGCCGCGACCTGGAGATCGTCGAGCCGAACGCCTTCCGGTTCTGCTGGATCGTCGATTACCCCATGTATGAATGGAGCGAGACCGAGCAGAAACTGGACTTCTCGCACAATCCATTTTCCATGCCGCAAGGTGGCCTGGAGGCACTAAACGGTGAGGAGCCGTTGGATGTCCTTGGCTATCAGTACGATATTGTCTGTAACGGCGACGAGTTGGCTTCTGGCGCTATTCGGAATCATTTGCCGGACATCATGTACCGGGCTTTTGAAATCGCCGGCTATGGCGCCGACGAGGTCGAGAATCGCTTTGGCGGTATGCTCAGCGCGCTGAAATTCGGCGCCCCGCCCCATGGCGGCATCGCGCCGGGCATTGACCGCATGGTCATGTTGCTGGCCAACGAGCCGAACATCCGTGAAGTCATCATGTTCCCCATGAACCAACAGGCTCAGGACCTGATGATGGGCGCCCCGGCGCCGGCGGACAGTAAACATCTGCGCGAGTTGCATATTCGTACGGTGATGCCGGAGGCGCCGAAACCAGTAGTGCCGGAGACAGCGAAACCGGCGCAAGAATAAGTCCTCGGATTAATAATCCGGGCTCAATCTTGAAAGTTGCTCCGAGGTCGCCTTCAGGCGTTCGGCCAGGATCAAGGTCAGATTGAACAGAACCTTGTTGGCGATCGCCGGTTCGGTTCGCATGTTCTTTTTCAAGCTCTCCTGCGTCAGCACAAGGACCTCGGCATCCTGGGTCACCACCATGTCTGCGGTACGCGGCGTGGCGGCCAGATAGGCGATCTCGCCGATCACCGCGCCTTTGTCGAAATGCGCCAGCACTAAACCGCGGCGGTTACGAATTTCCGCATTGCCCGACAATAGTACAAAGGCCTCGTCGCTGATATCGCCGGCCTTGGCCAGGCGGTCGCCGCCGCGCAAGACCAGGGTAGTGGAATTCTTTAGGAATCGCTGTGCTTCGTCATAGCTCAGGCTGTCGAACAGCGGCACGCCGTTTAGAGGGTTTTGATGTAGCTGCCGGGTCAGGTATTGCCAAAGATTTTGCTCGTCCCGCAACGCCTTGACCGGACGGCTTGCAGCCTCGGGGAATTTGCCGCCGAACCAGCGCACAATGGTCGGGTCGGGCTTTTTCAACAATGCCAAAGGGGCGAAAGGCGAATTGATCGACTGCAAATGCTGGACATCGTCCATCACCAGGACCATCGGCACTTGCAGGCCCTCGTCGACCTCAAGGTACTTGCCGCTGTAGCTGCGATAGCCGATTTTCTCGTACAGTCCTACCAGGGCCGGCGGGCAGTAGGTGAAATCGAAATGGGCGCCAGCGCTGCGTGCGAGTTTGAAGGCGGCTGCTGTCATCAGGGCCGGTGCCTGACTGCCGCGCCAGCGCTCACCGATCACCATATGGTCGCTGAAGGAGAGGTATTCCGGCCCGAAATCGGCAAAGGCATCAAGGCCGTAGATCGAAGTCATCTCCGGGCTTGGCGCGATCATGTCCGATGTATAGAGGCGCAGGCAGCCGGCCACGGCGCCGTTGGATGTCAAAAAAAGATGCCGCGCCGCCTTGTCCCGTGCGGCATGGTCAAGCCGCTGCTGGCCATAGCTTGATACAGGACAGATGCCCAGTTCATCGACCATCACCTGATTGCGGAATTTCAAGACTTGCCGGCGCTGTTCGGTGTTGGCGGCCTCATGCACCTGCAGGCGATTATTGATCGCCTTTTTGTTGCCAGGTTTGGTCGCCGGTTTGCTTGCCAATTTCGCCATGGGGGCAGCATAGGCGATTGACCTAAACGAGGTATTAATTGCCCGAAGGCATTGAAAAATCAGGAAAAAAGCGGGCGCGGCGGAAGGCCGCGCCCGAGTCATAACAGGGAGGACTATACGCTACGCTACAAGACAACCGTTGGGCCCAAAGGCCAGACCCGAATACCGCAATCCAACTACAGCCCGCTAGCTACAACCTGATGTGCCCCCGCAAGTGTCGCATTTCATGCAGGTGCCGTTGCGCAATAAGGTGAAATTGCCGCACTCGCCGCAAGCATCGCCCTCATAACCCTTCATGCGGGCTTCACGGATGCGGTCCAGGCGTTGATCGACTTCATCGCGAACTTGTGGGCTGACGGCGACCGCGACCGCCGCGCCATTGCCTGCCGACGCCATGGCAATGCTGCCGCCACTTTCGCTATCGCCACCGGCCTGGCCAGCATTCTTCCCACCCGTGAGGACCAGAAGATTACGGCCCCGGACATAGCCATGTGAGGCGACGCTGTGGGCCGCAACCAGATTTTCCTGCTCCGTATCGGCTTCGGCTTCCGCCTGTGTCAGGCCAGAGCCCAGGGTGTCGGGACGCAGATCCTCCGGGTCCACATGGGCCAATTCATTGCGGCCCAGATAGGAAATCGCCAGTTCCCGGAACAGATAGTCCAGCACGGATGTGGACATTTTGATGACATCATTGCCTTCCACCATGCCGTTCGGCTCGAAGCGCGTGAAGGTAAATGCATCAACATAATTGTCCAGCGGCACGCCATGTTGCAGGCCCAGGGAAATGGCAATGGCGAAACTGTCCATCAACGAACGGAAGGCGGAACCTTCCTTGTGCATATCGATGAAGATTTCGCCCAGGGAGCCGTCTTCGTACTCGCCCGTGCGCAGATAAACCTTGTGGCCGCCAACCACTGCTTTTTGCGTATAGCCCTTGCGCCGTTGCGGCAGTTTGCGCCGCTCGGCAATGATCCGCTCGACCACGCGCTCGGCCACCACGCGGGGCTCGAGCCGATTCTCGGCGGCCGGCGCCATGCTTTCCGTGGCCTCATCGTCATCGCTGATATCGTCGAACAGGGCCGAAGACAGCGGTTGCGATAGCTTCGAGCCGTCCCGGTACAAAGCATTCGCTTTCAGGCCAAGGCGCCAGGAGTCCCGGTAGGCGGCTTTGCAGTCTTCAACCGAGGCAGAATTCGGCATATTTATGGTCTTCGAAATGGCGCCCGAGATAAACGGCTGGGATGCTGCCATCATGCGGATGTGACTGTCCACGGACAAATAGCGCTTGCCGATGCGTCCACAAGGATTGGCGCAATCAAATACCGATAGATCTTCATTCCGCATGCCCGGCGCGCCTTCCAGCGTCATGGCGCCACAGCAATGGATATTCGCGGCATCAATTTGCTCGTCCGAGAAACCCAGTGCCGCCAACATGGAGAAAGACAAATCGTTCAGCTGATCGTCACTGAAGCCCAGGGTGTCGCGGCAGAATTCCTCGCCTAGGGTATATTTGTTAAAGACAAAGCGGATATCGAAGGCGCTTTCCAGGGCGCCCTCGACCTTATCTATTTCGCTGACGCCAAAGCCTTTGGCGGCGAGGCTTTCGTGGTTCAGGCCTTCCGCCCCCTGCAAGGTGGCGTGGCCGACCGCGTAGTTGATGATCGCGGTGATCTGGCTGTCATCATAGCCCAAGGTCCGCAGCGCGGTCGGGACCATACGGTTGATGATCTTGAAATAGCCGCCGCCCGCCAGTTTCTTGAACTTGACCAAGGCAAAATCCGGCTCGATCCCGGTGGTGTCGCAATCCATCACCAAGCCAATGGTGCCCGTGGGCGCGATTACCGTGGCCTGGGCATTGCGGTAGCCATATTTCTCGCCCAGCTCCAAGGCTTGATCCCAGGCGTCGGCGGCAGCTTGGGCCAGGGGCGCATCGGGGCAATCGGCCGCGGTCAGGGGCACGGGGGCAACTTCCAGATCATCATAACCCTTGCGCGCACCCATGGCGGCGCGGCGATGATTGGCGATCACCCGCAGCATATGCGGTGCGTTCTCCTCATAGCGTGCGAAGGCACCCATTTCCTTGGCCATCTCGGCCGAGGTGGCATAGGCCGTGCCCGTCATCAGGGCCGTGATCGCGGCGCAGAGAGAGCGGCCTTCCTCACTGTCATAGGACAAGCCCTTGGCCATCAACAAGCCGCCGATATTGGCAAAGCCCAGGCCCAAGGTGCGGTAATCGTAGGACAGCTGTGCGATCTCGCGGGAAGGGAACTGCGCCATCAAGACAGAGATTTCCAGCACGATGGTCCACAGCCGCGAGGCGTGACGGAAGCCGGCCACATCAAAGCTGCCGTCCTCGTTCAGGAAGTTCATCAGATTGATGGAGGCCAGGTTGCAGGCGGTATCGTCGAGGAACATGTACTCCGAGCAGGGGTTGGATGCCCTGATCTCGCCGCCCTCGGGGCAGGTATGCCATTCGTTGATTGTGGAATGGTATTGCAGGCCCGGATCGGCGCTGGCCCAGGCGGCATTACCAATCGCTTCCCAAAGCTCCTGCGCCTTGATGGTTTCCTGCACTTTGCCATCCGTGCGCCGGATCAGAGGCCAATCGCTATCATCCTCGACCGCACGCAGGAAATCGTTGGTGACACGGACGGAGTTGTTGGAATTCTGGCCGGATACGGTCAGATAGGCATCGGAATCCCAGTCGGTGTCAAAGGTGGGGAATTCGATTTCAGTATATCCCTGACGGGCAAAATCGATAGTACGGCGGACATAGCTTTCCGGGATCATGGCTTGGCGGGCGCCACGCAGGGCAGTCTTCAGGGCCGGGTTGCGGGCCGGATCGAACCTGCCGTCATGCTCGGCGCCGTCTTTATCGATGCCAGGCTCGTTCTCGCCGGCGCCGATGGCGCAGGCCGCGATGACGGCCTGTAGATTTTTCGCGGTGACGCGGGAGCCGGCGACCAGGGCCGCGACCTTTTGCTCTTCCAGGGCCTTCCAGTTGACGTAATCGATAATATCCGGGTGATCGGCATCGACCACGACCATCTTGGCGGCGCGCCGCGTGGTGCCGCCTGATTTAATGGCGCCCGCCGCCCGGTCGCCGATTTTCAGGAAGCTCATTAGTCCCGACGACTTGCCGCCCCCTGACAAACCTTCGTTTTCGCCGCGGATATAGGAGAAGTTGGAGCCTGTGCCCGAGCCGTACTTAAACAGGCGCGCTTCGCGCACCCACAAATCCATGATGCCGCCTTCGTTGACCAGGTCATCGGCCACGGACTGGATAAAGCAGGCGTGCGGCTGCGGCCGCTCGTAGGCGGAGGTTGCCGCCTGCAGTTCGCCGTTTTTATGATCAACGAAAAAATGCCCCTGGCTAGGACCGTCGATGCCATAGGCCCAATGCATGCCGGTATTGAACCATTGCGGCGAATTCGGCGCGGCCATCTGTTTGGCCAGCATGAAACTCAATTCGTCGCAAAAGGCGATGGCGTCTTCTTCCGTATCGAAATAACCGCCTTTCCAACCCCAATAGGTCCAGGTTCGGGCCAGACGGTCAAAAACCTGCCGCGCCTTGGTTTCATGATCATCACGCTGGTTCTCGGGCAGGGCGGCCAGGGCCTCTTCATCCACCTCTTCCCGCCACAGCCAGATCGGCACGTCGTCCTCGTGCACCCGCTTGCGGGCGGCGGGGATGCCGGCCTTGCGGAAGTACTTTTGAGCCAGAATATCACAGGCGACCTGGGACCATTCCGCCGGCACTTCGATACCGTCGAGTTTAAATACGACCGAGCCGTCAGGATTTCTAATTTCACTGCTCGCCGTGCGGAATTCGATATTCGCGTATGGAGATTGACCTTGTTCCGTAAAGCGTCGTGAAATTCGCATCTGCCCCTCTTGCCCCTCATTTTTTGGTTTGTTGGTCCCGCCGAGAACCCTTAATGAAAATGGTACATATTGTGTCCGACAACGGGAGGCACACCATATATAGCGGTGCAACCAGGGTCAAGCGGTTAAAGTGGTTGTGGATAAATATTTGCCGGGCCGCGGTCCGATGTGGCGTAAACGCCGTCTCTGGCTTCATTCGCAAGCAAAATCAATTCGTTAACAAGCTGATTTGCGGGCGCCGACTCGATCATATGGTAATCAGTATCTGGTGATTACGGCAACTGTTTTTAGTGTTTGCCGCTGAAATGTACCCAAGATCTAGCACCTGTGGATAACTTACAGGCTGAATGGTACTGGACCCGACGCCCCGGCAATGCAATAGTCCGGCGCGGATTGGTGTGAGATTTAGGTGGTAAGTTATGGGCGCGACTGTTGGCACACGATTGATGACCTGGTGGAAGGGCGCGGAAGTCGGCAAGGACAGCTTCGGCAACCGCTATTTCACGGAGAAGTCTGGCGGGAATCGGCGCTGGGTGATCTATGAGGGCAGTCCCGAGGCCTCCAAGGTGCCGGCGGAATGGCATGCCTGGCTGCACCATACCTGCGAGGAACCGCCCCTGGGTGCGCGGCCTGAAATTCCGTGGGAAAAGCCGCATTTGGCCAACCAGACTGGCACCTCCGGGGCCTATCGACCGGGCGGCAGCGTTTTGTCGGACCAGGAAAGGCAGAAGAGCGGCGGCGATTACCAGGCTTGGACACCGGAATAAGGCTATAATTGAAGCCTACGACGATTCGACCAAGTTTATGGCCCGCGGAATAATTCAGTGATCTCAGTCATGGCGGAAGGGCAAGGGTAATGAGCGGTAATGTGGTGGAAACCCTGATCGGCGCGGTGGTACTCGTGGTCGCCGGCTTTTTCCTCTATTTTTCCTATGAAAAGGCGGATGTGGGCGCGGTGCAGGGTTATTCCCTGACCGCAAAATTCGACAAGGTTGATGGGGTCAAGGTCGGCAGTGACGTCATGCTGGCGGGAATTAAGGTCGGCACGGTCACGGACGAAAGCCTGGATACGAAAGAATATCTTGCCGTGCTTCAGTTGTCCTTGGCGACGAATGTCAAACTGCCTGACGATTCGGCCATCAAAATCGCCTCCGACGGACTTTTGGGCGGAAAATATCTTTCCATTGATCCCGGCGGCTCGGAAGATTACTTGGAAGCCGGCGATGAAATCCGCTTTACCCAAGGCGCGGTGGATCTGACCGAATTGATCGGCAAGGCGATCTACAGCGGCGGCGGCGGCAAGCCGGCGCAATAACGCCGGCTGTCATGAAAACAACGGCGATCGCCGCGCTGGTCTGTGTCTTTGCATTCCTGACACTACAGTCCAATCCAACCTGGGCGCAGCGCGCGGCGGCGACCGGCGTGCTTTTGCGCGGCCTGGACAAGATCACGGCACGGATTACGACCTTCTCGGCACCGCTGGGCGAGGAAGTGCGTTTTGGCACCCTGCGTATTCGGGCCCAGACCTGCCGCAAGCGGCCGCCGGAGGAAACCCCGGAGGTTGCCGTATTTTTGGAAATTGATGAAGAACGGCCGGGCGAAAAGGGGCGCTTGCCGCTGTTTTCGGGATGGATGTTCGCTTCGTCGCCCGCACTCTCGGCACTGGAACACCCGGTCTATGATGTCTGGGTGATCGATTGCAGCACCGCCGCCGAGGATAGCGACCTGCCTGACAGGCTGAAGTCGGAATATTCAGACAGGGCAAGGGACAGCCGGGAATGATATTCGGCCCGGCTGATTTCGACGGCGCCAAACTGGCGCAAATGATCGGTGATGAATTGCGTATCCAGCAAAACGAAAGATGCCGCCTGTAACCGCGCCACCAGATGCACCAGGACGATTTTCGAGGCATCGGTCCGTCGGCTGAACATGCTTTCACCAAAAAACGCCGCGCCCAACGCAATACCATAAAGGCCGCCGACCAGTTCCTCGCCCTCCCAGGCTTCAACGCTGTGGGCGAAACCGCGATGATGCAGTGTCGTAAAAAGTTCTTGTATCTCGTTGTTAATCCAAGTTGTCCAGCGTCCGGATGCCGGTGCGGCGCAGGCGATCATGACCTGTTCAAAGGCACTATCGATACGAATCGTGAAAGGTGACTGGCGTACGGTTCGGCGTAGGCGGCGGGATAAATGAAACTCATCCAGGGGTAAAATTCCCCGCTTTTCCGGATCGACCCAGAACATCTCCGGCTCGTCCCGCCCTTCCGACATGGGAAAAATCCCGGTCGCATAGGCCTTCAGTACGATATCGGGGGTAATCTGCATCGTTAGAACACCGCGAGGCGCTTTGCGGAAAGGCTAATCCTGCGCCTTGTCCATGGCGTCCCAGTTGTACAACGGTGTTTCCTTGCCTTGAAAGCGGCGTACCGCTTCCTTGTGGAAATCCGTGGTGGCCATGATGGCCTGGCCGTCCGCTTCCATCTGCGCCATGGTCGAATAGTCGGATTGGAAGCTGCGGTTGACGATCTTCTTCGTCACCCCGATGGCATGTTTCGAACCTTGCGCCAGACGGGTCGCCAGGGCGTGGGCGGCGGCCAGCAATTCGGCCTCGGGGTGAATGGCATAAACCAGGTCCATGGCGTCGGCTTCCGCCACGTCGATGGAGCGCGCCGTGAACATCAAGTCCTTGGCGTTTTGCATGCCCACGGCGCGGGGCAGGGCATAGAACACGGCCATGTCCGGCACCAGCCCAATGCGGCCAAAGACCGAGCAAAATTTGGTCCGCTCGCTGGCAAGAATGAAATCAGCCTGCAGGGCAAGGGCAAAGCCGCCGCCATAGGCCATGCCATCCACGGCGGCGATTACCGGACAATCAAGATTGTGCAGGCGTTCGAACCAATCATGCAGCTTCAAAAGCCGGCTACGGCCATTAACCGGCTGCGCCCGTTTTGGGTCACCCATGGCCTTAACGTTGCCACCGGCGCTAAAGGCACGGCCATTGCCGGCGATAATCAGCACCTTGACGTCGTCGTTGCCCTGCACCGTATCCAGCATTCGCACGTAATCGGCTTTCAACTCGTCCGTCAGGGCATTCAGAATATCGGGCCGGTTCATGGTGAACAGGGCGATGCCATTGTCATCGATGCTGAAGGTGGCGTCCGTATAAGCCTCGCTCATGATGACAATTCCCTATTGTTTACGATCAGTTATGGCGGCCGAGAAATTCTTCCAGCCAATGGATATGATAGTCGCCGTCGATGAAGTCCTGTTGCTGGATCATCTGTTCATGCAGGGGGATATTGACCTCGATACCGCCGACGACGAATTCGCCCAGGGCGCGGTTCAGGCGCATCAGGCAATCGTTGCGGTTGCTGCCATGCACGACCAGCTTGGCGATCAGGCTGTCATAATTGGGGGGGATGCGGTAGCCGGCGTAAAGTGCCGAGTCTACCCGCACGCCCAAACCGCCCGGGGCATGGAAATCACCAACAATGCCGGGCGAGGGGACAAATGTCGTGGGGTGCTCGGCGTTGACCCGGCATTCGATGGCATGGCCGGAAAAGCGGATATCTTCCTGGGAAAAGGATAACGGCGCGCCGGCGGCGATGCGGATCTGTTCGCGCACCAAATCGATGCCGGTAATGGCCTCGGTAATTGGATGCTCCACCTGTAGGCGGGTGTTCATTTCAATGAAATAGAATTCACCATCCTCATACAGGAACTCCACGGTTCCCAACGAGGTGTAATTGATCCTGGACAGGGCATCGACCACGGTCTGGCCGATCTTCTTGCGGGCGGCATCGTTCAGGGCCGGAGAAGGCGCCTCCTCCAGAACTTTTTGATTATTGCGCTGTAACGAGCAATCCCGCTCGCCCAAATGCACCACCTTGCCCGTGCCATCGCCGATCACTTGAACCTCGATATGGCGGGGCCGTTCGAGATACTTTTCGATATAGACCGCATCGTCGTTGAAGGCAGCCTTGCTTTCTGTCTTCGCGGCCGCCAGGGCGGTCTCGAATTCAGCAGCCTGGCGGACCAGTTTCATGCCCCGGCCTCCACCACCCGAGGCGGCCTTGATCAATACCGGATAGCCGATGTCATCGGCCAGGGCCCGGGCCTCGTCGGCATCATTCACAGCGCCATCACTACCTGGTACGACCGGGATCCCTAGTTCCCTAACCGTTTGTTTTGCCGTTATTTTATCGCCCATGGTGCGGATATGCTCGGCACTGGGGCCGATGAAAGTATAGCCGTGTTCCTCGACAATATTGGCGAAATCCGCGTTCTCGGAGAGGAAGCCATAGCCGGGGTGAATGCCTTCGCTGCCGGTAATCTCGGCGGCCGCTAAAATCGACGGCATGTTGAGATAGCTTTCCATTGCCGGCGGTGGCCCGATACAGACGCTTTCATCGGCCAGACGTACGTGCATGGCGTCAGTGTCGGCGGTGGAATGCACCGCCACGGTGCGGATGCCCATTTCCCGGCAGGCCCGGTGCAGGCGAAGGGCGATTTCCCCGCGATTGGCGATAAGAACCTTTTCGAACATGATGCCGTCAGTCAATAATCATCAGAACATCGCCGTATTCGATGGGCGAGGCGTTCTCGAACAGGATCTGGCGCACGGTGCCGCCGTGGGGCGAGGGGATCTCGTTGAAGGTTTTCATGGCCTCTATGACCAAGATGGTTTGGCCAGCGGTGACTTTATCGCCGATCTGCACAAAGGGCGCATCATCGGGCGAGGGCGCATTATAGGCGGTGCCCACAATGGGCGAGACAACGGCGCCCGGATGGCCCGACAAATCACCTTCCCCTGCGGCTGGCGCGGCGGCAGCGGCGGGCGTTGGGGCGGCTGCGGCGGCAGCGGCGGCGGGAATGGCGACCGTGGCCGCCGGTGCCGTCCCGGCGCGGACCAGGCGCATGCGGTCGTCATCGTTCTCAATCTCGATCTCGCTTAATCCGGTCTCCTCCATCAAGGCGGCCAGTTCGCGGATCAGGTCTTTATCGACCTCTGTTTTCGTCATGCTAATTTGCCTTTTTTCGCACTAATCAGCGGCTTTTGCCGCCGCTGTCAGGGCATATAAATAACCATCGGGTCCCAGGCCGCAAAGTACGGCGATGGCGACGGCGGAGATGTAAGAGTGATGGCGGAAGCTTTCCCGCTGGTAGATATTCGACAGATGTACCTCGTATACCGGCAGTTCGGCGGCACGCAGGGCGTCGGGAATGGCGATCGAAGTGTGGGAATAGGCCCCGGCATTGATGATCATCGCCGTACACTCACCCCTGGCTTGTTGAATCCAGGTTACCAACTCGCCTTCGCTATTGCTTTGCCGGCAATCGACGCTGACACCAAGTTCCGCCGCCCGTGCCTGGATCAGGGCGTTCACATCGGCCAGGGTTTCGTGGCCATAAACCGACGGCTCGCGGGTGCCCAGCATGTTCAGATTGGGGCCGTTGAGGACCAGTATTTTTGCGGGCATGAAAATTCACCAATGACAAGGAGACCGCCACCCTTATACTCCCACGCTAACGGGTAGGGAAGCCAGTGAGCAAAGGCACAAATATCACCAAGGCGGCGGCTTTTTCGTGAGCCCTGGTTGAAAGCTTCGTGCTTCCTCCCCATAATCCAAATTGAATGTTCAATTTGCGATTAACAAGCAAATCTATCAAGCAAGGAACGCTCAATGCGCGTTGTTATTAATGGCGAAAATCGGGAAATTCCCGCCTCTCTGACCGTCGCCGCGTTGCTGGCCGACCTAGGGTTGGACGCGCGCAAGATCGCGTTGGAGCATAACCTGGAAATCGTGCCCCGCTCCGCGTACGAACAGACCATGGTCTCGGACGGTGACCGCTTGGAAATCGTACATTTCATCGGCGGTGGTGATGCCACAGGTGATGATGGGGGCGACGCTGCGGGCGACGGGGTTGACGATTCGGTCGATGACGGCTGGATGGTCGCGGGGCGGAAGCTGAAATCGCGCCTGATCGTGGGCACTGGCAAGTACAAATCCTACGACGAAAACCGCCGTGCGGTAGAGGCCGCCGGCGCCGAGATCGTCACTGTCGCCGTGCGCCGGGTCAACGTCACGGACCCGGACAAGGAAATGCTGGTGGATCATATCGATCCCAAGAAATACCTCTACCTGCCCAACACGGCGGGCTGTTTCACCGGCGAAGACGCGGTCCGCACCCTGCGCCTGGCGCGGGAAGCCGGCGGTTGGGATCTGGTTAAGCTGGAAGTACTGGGTGATCAACAAACCCTGTATCCAAACATGCCCGAAACGATCCGTGCGGCGGAATTGTTGATCAAGGAGGGATTCGAGGTGATGGTCTACTGCTCCGATGATCCGATCCAGGCCCGGGTATTGGAGGAGATCGGCTGTTGCGCCATCATGCCGCTTGGGGCACCGATCGGTTCCGGCCTGGGCGTGCAGAACCCGGTCAATATCCGGGTCATTATCGAAAACGCCAAGGTGCCGGTCATTGTGGATGCCGGCGTGGGTACCGCCTCGGACGCCACCGTGGCCATGGAGTTGGGCTGCGCCGGCGTCTTGATGAACACGGCGATTGCCGAGGCCAAGGACCCGATCCGCATGGCGCGCGCGATGAAGTACGCGGTCAAGGCCGGGCGGGATTCCTATCTGGCTGGGCGCATGCCCAAGAAAATGTATGCCGATCCGTCATCGCCCTTGGCTGGATTGATATAAAACCCAACGAGTTGAGATAATTAGTTAAAGTATAAAATCAAGCGTTCCTTGGCCGGGACAGTTTGTACGTCACCATGCCCTTGGCGAAGATTTCGCCGTTTTCGACACCCTTGACGTCAATATCGATTACCACGATGGAGCCGCCGCGCCGCACCGTGCGCGCCTCGGCCACCATGTCGCTCCAGGCGGCGGCGAGGAAATTGACGTTCATCCCCACCGTGGCGCCCAGGGTCCCTTCGGGAATATCGAGATAGGACCAGGCAGCGGCGGTGCCCGCCTTGTCGATCAGGGCCGCGATCACACCGCCATGGAACCGGTCATCGCCGCGCGACAAGTCCTCGCGCCAGGGCAGCAGCATGCGGCAGTAACCTTCCTCCATCGCCTCGATCTTGGCGCCAAGCACCTCGCCAAAGCCCTTGCCCAACATCCGCGCCTGCATGGCCGCGATTTTTTCCGGGGTATACGCACTCATGACAATGTTTCCTCGTGGATCAAAAATTGTTGCCTAGGGGTATAGCGCGGAGGGGGATGAAAGCGCCAAATGAAAATGCGCTTCTATTTCTTTGGCCGGAAACGGGGCGAGCGGCACCAGATGCCGGAGAGGTCCGGGGCCAGCCATGAGAGCAGAAACGCGGCGACACCTGCTATGTTCAGGGTAATGCCCCACCACCAGGCGCGGTCGGCCAAGGTGGCGTCGGGGGCCTGGGCCACCATTGTCAGGCTGTAGATGCCAAATGCCGAGAGCCCGATGCCGACCAGGGCGCCACCCAAGCGTCGCCAGATATCGTTGCGGTATATGCGCATTGTCGCCAAAGTCCCCGTTGCGGGCTCAATTACGGGCCCGTGTGTGGCGATCATGATAGCAAGAATGCGGCGGTGGCTGCCGGCCTATTTCGGGCTGAGCAGGTAGAAAACCGAGCGCGTGGGCGAGGTGAAGTCGCGCCGTTCGATTTGCCAGCCCGCCGCGCCGATTTTGGCCTCCAACGCGGCCAGGGAATGACCGCGATAGCCAGCCTCCCACTTATGGCCCCAGGGGTCTGTTTGGTCGATCCGGAAACGGCGCAGAAAATTTAGCTTCTTGAAGGACAACTTGCTCCGCCAGGTGAGCCTGTTCAGATACAGCCGCCAATCGATCTGAAAGCCCATGTAGGGTACCGAGATCACCAGATATTTCGGCCCGGCGGCGTCAAATTTGGCCAATACCCCTTGCACCTGATCCCAGGGCAGATGTTCCAGGGTCTCGCAGCACAGAATGGCGTCGTAGCCCGAGAGGCTGCCGCTATCGATGGCGGTCAACTCGCCCTGGATATGTTTGACGTCGGCGCGCGGGTCCTGGCTGGACAGCATATCAAAGGTCGTGACGTCAAAGCCGGCGTTGGCCAGCAGAGCCGTGACCAAGCCCAGGTTGGGACCCACTTCCAAGACCGATTGTACCTCCAGACCATCAAGTAGGTGCAGTTGGAACCATTGCTGGCCGATCCGTTTGTCGGAATAATAGCGGAACCATTCGGCCCGTCGGGCGCCTGGTTCGACGTATTCGGGCTGTGGGGATAAGCTATCAGCGTCGCCGCTTGGTTTGTCGCCAGTCTGCATGGTCTTGGTGCATAGCCAATGGCGTTGCCATAGGCAAGGAATTGCAGCAGCACCAGTGTGGCCGCCATCATGGTATCGTGCCTTGATTTAGGCAATAATGCGGCTACTGGGGATCGGGGCGCCGCCCTTGGCGCGCATTATCCTTGATCCCCCAGTTTGTATACTGCTTGTATTCGTGATCCTGTGACAAGTCGTCGGCTGATTCGCTGATATTTCGCACCGGAATAGATCCTGGAGGGCCATGGATGGCCAACATCCCGTTCAAGAAAGACGTAACCTTTGAGTATGGCGTGGTCGATCAGATCTCGCCCATGATCCGCCGGGTCATCGCGCCCAATCCATCATCCTTCACCCTGCACGGCACCGGCACCTATATCATCGGCCAGGGCCAGGTCGGCGTGATCGACCCCGGTCCCGACGATCCGGTTCATATTCAGGCCATTCTGGATGCTGTAAAGGGCGAAACGGTCAGCCATATCATCATCACCCATACCCATCGGGACCATTCCCCGGGCGCGGCGCCGTTGAAGGCGGAGACGGACGCTGAAATCTGGGGCTGTGGCCCGCACGGCCATGGCCGTATTAAGAAAGCCGACGGCGGCGGTGTGGCGTCCGACGAAGGCGCGGACACGGACTATATGCCCGACAGCCTGGCCAACGATGCCGATCTCCTTGATACCAAGCATTGGTCGCTGCAGGCGGTGCATACACCGGGCCATACTTCGAACCATACCTGTTTTCATTTGCGCGAGGAAAATGCGCTGTTTACGGGCGATCATGTGATGGGCTGGTCCACCACCATCGTCTCGCCGCCCGATGGCGACATGCGTCAATATATGCAAAGCCTGAAAAAGCTGCTGCTGCGCTCGGACGATCACTATTGGCCCACGCACGGCCCCAGGATTGAACAGCCAAAGGCCTTTGTCACCGAATTAATCAAGCACCGGGAAGAACGCGAGGAGCAGATCGCCCGGTGTTTAAGCCAGCAGATCGGCGGTATCCCAGACATGGTCAAGGCTATGTACCAAGATGTGCCCGAGCATCTACATTCCGCCGCCGCGCGTTCTGTTCTCTCCCACCTAGTGCATATGGTGGCCACGGACCGGGCCTTTTGCGATGGCGAGCCCGGCCCGGATACGGTCTACCGGGCGGCCTGAGATAGAGGCATCATGAACGATCCCGTAGCCGAGAAAACAGCGCCAAAGATTGCCGTTGAAGGCTTGTGCAAGTCGTTCGATGGGGAGCGGGTTTTGGACGGCATCGATTTTGCCATTCCTGATGGCGGCTCGGTTGTGTTGTTGGGCGAGTCCGGTTCCGGCAAGACCCTGACCTTGAAATGCATCATGGGCCTGGTGCATCCCGATAGCGGCTCGATCCGCATTGATGGCCAGGATACGGTGGGCCTGCGCGGGCGGGAGCGGGCTCAACTGCTGGGCCGCTGCGGCATGCTGTTTCAGCAATCCGCCCTGTTCGACAGTTTGCCGGTCTGGCGCAACGTCGCCTTCCGGCAAATGGAGCGTAAGGAACTAAACGCGGCTGAGGCGCATGCAATGGCGGTGAAACGCCTGGGCTCGGTCGGTCTGGGACCGGCGGTGGCGGATTTGCTGCCGTCCGAGCTGTCGGGGGGCATGCAAAAACGTGTCGGCATCGCCCGCGCCATCGCCTCCGAGCCGGAGATTATCCTGCTCGATGAACCGACCGCGGGCCTGGATCCGATCATGTCCAACGTGATCGCCAGTTTGATCGTGCGCAATGTGCGCGAACTGGGTGCGACGGCGCTATCCATCACCTCCGATATCAACACCGCGATCAAAATCGCCGATCAAATCGTGTTGCTGCACGAAGGCAAGGTCGCCTGGTCCGGCCCGCCGGACGAAATCGCCCTTACCGGCAACGCCATCGTCGAACGTTTCATCCATAAATGGAAGATGGAGCAGGCGGCGGCCTGATCGGTTGTGGGTTGGAAGTTTCCGACCCAGGTCCTCCACATGCAGTACAATTCTAACTATGTCCGCCATTTCTATTCGGATGCGGAGATCGAAACGTTTATCTGAAATGGGAAGCCTGACGCAGGCTTCGGATAAGCAGCAATCATCAGTAAATTAGGGTCAGAATTTCTGTTGAGGAAGATTGGGTTGTTTACCGAATTCGGTCAATAGTGGTTGGGGCTCCTTTCTTGCGGGAGTGCGCTGACGTGAACTAAAATCGGCGCGAAATTGGACAAGGCTCTACAACGACTGTGACACCAGTTTCCGGTTTGCAAAATTTTTAAAGAAGAAAAAGTATAAATCTAATAATTAAAAAGTTGCGTGTAGAAATAGAAAATATAATAATCCTTTTTGGTTGTATTCGTCGTGAATTATATATCTTCTAATATCTGGGAAGGGCAAAATCATGGTAACCAGTGTGGCGATAAGGGAGTTCCTGCATTCTCTGGTTGATACCGCGGCAACAGGTTCTCAAAAGGTTTACACGGTGCCGGCGGGCGAAGTTTGGGAGGTGTTGTCGGTCAACGTGAATCTTCTCGCGTCAGCCACCGCTGGCAATCGACGGGTGGTCTGTATCGCCAGACCTCCCACTGCTTTCGAGGTGGCACGGGGATCGTCTCCGGTGACGCAAGCGGCAAGTGAATATCGAACATATAACTTCGGGACGGGTTTTACCGATCAGGCAGCGTTCATAGCGAACTATATTAACATGTCCATGCCACGGATCATCTTGGCAGAAAACTGGCAAATAGAAACTTGGGACGTCGCCCAAATTGATCCAACTGGTGACACCATGGATGTCCGAATTGCCTACTTGAAGCGGTTCGTTGGCGAAGTGAACCTTTAACCGCATCACTAGGCGACTTCGACAACCACCCTGTTTGAAGGCCTGCACCTGGCGCGAAGTCACATTGTACAGGACGCAGGGCAAAGGATAGCGGCGCAGATGGCTAAATTGCGTCGCGGTCAAGCGCTCTGGTTCGATTGGTGTGGGACAGGCGGTCGCAGATTTGTTGCCCGTCGAGCTGTCGGGTCGAATGCAAAATTGCGCCGGCATTGCCTGGAATTATCCTGCTGGACGAACCTGCCGACTCCTCGAATCCTTTCATGACCAACGTCATCGCGGATCTGATCGTCCGCAATGCGCGAACTGAGTGCGACGGCACCGTCCATCGCGTCAAACAACAAGATTGCCTATCAAAACCGTCTTTGCCGCGCGACGACGAGGTCGCCTCGCCCCCCCCCCGGCGAAATCGCCCATGCGGATAATGCTATCGTCGAACACTTCATCAATAAATGGAAGATGGAACAGGCAGCTACCTGATATAAGCAATGACACAAAACGAAATTCGGCCATCGCCACCCAAGGTATGAGTTAAAGGAGGATTCGCGATGACTTTGGACCACAATCAAGAGGGCCTTGTGGTTGGCGTCATAGGCGCCGGCGCCATGGGGCGCGGCATTGCCCAGGTCGCGGCAATGGGCGGTTGCGCGGTGAAACTCTATGACGCCAATGGCGACTCTTCGCTCGAAGCACTGGCGCAAATCAACGGGCTGTTGACGCGGGCCGCGGACAAGGGGCGGATGAGCGCGGAGGAAGCCGAGGCGGCGGTCGCCCGCATCGATATCATCGGAGACATGGGCGATTTTTCGCCTTGCGATGTGGTGGTTGAAGCGGTGATCGAGGATATCGACATCAAGCGCCAGGTTTTCGCGGCATTGGAGGGAATAGTCAGGGCGGACGCGGTTCTGGCGACCAATACATCATCGCTTTCAGTCACAACGATTGCCGCCCAATGCGCTAATCCCGAGCGCGTCGCGGGGCTGCATTTTTTCAATCCCGTACCGGTGATGAAACTGGTCGAGGTGGTGGCCGGCGTGCGCACCGCGCCCTGGGTCACTGAATTCCTGACCGGCCTTGGCGCGCGCATGGGGCGGGTGCCCGTCAATGTCGCCGACGTGCCGGGGTTTCTGGTCAATCAAGTGGGCCGTGGCTACACCATCGAAGCAGCCCATATGTTGAGCGAGAATATCGCCGAGCCGGTCGATTTCGACCGCATCATGCGGGATGCGGCGGGCTTTCGCATGGGACCCTTTGAACTGCTTGATCTTACCGCGCTGGATGTAACGCACCCGGCGACGGAGGCAATTTACGGCCAGCATTTCCACGAGCCCCGTTATCGTCCATCGAGCATGATGAAAACCCGCATGGATGCGGGCCTCTTGGGCCGCAAGACCAAGCAGGGTTACTATCTCTATGACGAGGGCGCGCAACAGATACCGGAGGAAACGGCGGCGCCTCGTTACGATGGCCGTCCCGTCTGGGTCAGCACCGCCGCGCCCAAAGACGGTGCCACCCTCAATGCCCTGGTCGAGACACTGGGTGGCAAACTTGAAGCCTCGGCCAGGCCCAGTGCGGAAGCGTTGATTTTGGTAACGCCGCTGGGCAAGGACGCCACGGCCACGGCCATTGAACAAGACCTTGATGCCGGGCGCACTGTGGCTGTTGATATGCTTTGCGGGCTGGACCGGCGGCGGACGCTGATGACAACGCCGATAACCCGGCCGGAATTCGCCGCCGCCGCACATGGTTTGCTGGCCAGCGACGGCACGCCCGCGACCCTGATCCGAGATTCCGTCGGCTTCCCCAGCCAGCGCATCATCGCGATGATCGTCAATATCGGCTGCGCCATCGCGCAATCCGGCGCCGCCTCGCCCGAAGACATCGACAAGGCTGTGCAATTGGGCCTGAATTATCCCTATGGCCCATTTGGCTTTGGTGACACCTACGGTGCCGCCAAGATCTTGGCGATCCTCGAGGCCATGCATGGCCTAACCGGCGATCCGCGCTATCGCCCGACGCCCTGGCTGCGCCGGCGGGCCCAACTTGGTGTCTCGCTATTGACCGAGGAAAGCTGAGACCCTACGCAGCCTCTTGTCGTGACCTCGATTTATTACTATTTCCGGATTTTCCGGATAATGTGGAATATATCATCCGGAAACTGGATTTTAATAATGAAAACGATCACGGCAACGTTGGCATCGAAGGAATTTGGCCTTTACCTCGACACCGTCCGGCGAGAGCCCGTCGTGATAACAAAAAATTCCCGGCCAGTGGCAATTACCATGTCCATTGAAGAGGCAAATGAGTTGTTTCAGCTGCGTATAGAGGCTGGCGTTAGAAAAGGCCTGGCCGACGTGACGGCGGGCCGTTTTCAAGAGCTAACCGCCGAATACTCCGAGGATATGAAAGCCCGCTTTAAGTCGCGTAGCCAAGAATAAGCCTGAAAATCGTAATCACTGGCAATGCCGAAGATAATCTCGGTGCCATATACGATTACCACGCAGCCTATAGCCTTGATTATGCGGATGGATTTCATGATAAAATCGTGAAATTCATCACAAACAATCTGGCGGATTTTCCAGAAAGCGGGGCGATATTCAATCCGCGGTTAGGAACCCGAAGGCTGCTATATGCCGGAAACCACAATATCTACTATATCGTCGGGGGCGAAGTGGCATACGTGCTATTCATCATCGATGGGCGTGGCATTTTGAACGATGAGCTCCGAGAAGCAGGCAATGCCAGCATCGACGAAATTATTACTTAGATCCCATATTTTTTGAATGCGCGTCTACCCATTGCAGTCCGAACGCGATCAATAGCGGCATGGGCAAGCTGGCGAATTATGTCTTTGCGAATTCAATACTTACATCGGCGCTAGATTCGATTATGCAGTGGGCAGCTTGTAACCGGCGAATTGTTCGCGCAGGATCAGTTTTTGGATTTTGCCTGTTGCCGTATGGGGAATTTCATCCACGAAGGTCACATCATCGGGCATCCACCAGGTAGCGATCTTGCCTTTCATGAAGTCCAGAATTTCCGGGCCTTCGACGCTGCTGCCCTCGTTGCGGACGATGATCAGCAATGGCCGTTCATCCCATTTTGGATGTGCCACGCCGATCACGGCGGCTTCGGCCACGTCCGGGTGGCCAACGGCAATATTTTCCAGATCGATGGAGGAGATCCATTCGCCGCCTGATTTGATCACATCCTTGGAGCGGTCGGTGATCTGCATGTAGCCTTCAGGATCAAGGGTCGCCACATCGCCGGTGTCGAACCAATCGCCGGCATCCAAAACCTCGCCGCCGTCGGCCTTGAAATAGCCGTTGGTGATCCATGGGCCCCGCACCATCAAATGCCCGAATGCCACGCCGTCGCGGGGTAGTTCGTTGCCATCGTCGTCGGTAATTTTCATATCGACGCCATAGACGGCGCGGCCTTGTTTCGATTTCACCGCCAGCTTATCGGCGTAATCCCAATCCGCCATGCCGGCCTTCAGATTACCCGTGGTACCCAGCGGGCTCATTTCCGTCATACCCCAGGCATGGATCACCACCACATCATAGTCATGTTCGAAGGTTTCAATCATTGATGCCGGCGCGGCCGAGCCGCCGATCACCGTGCGTGTCATGTGGGGTAGTTGCTTGTCGTTCTGCTGTAAATACTGCAACAGCATCAGCCAAACCGTGGGCACGCCCGCGGACAGCGTGACTTTTTCCTGCTCCAGTAATTCGTAGATAGAGGCGCCGTCCATGCCCATGCCCGGCAGTACCAGCTTGGCGCCGCTCATGGGCGCGGAATAGGCAATGCCCCAGGAATTGGCATGAAACATCGGCACCACGGGAAGCACGCTATCCTGGGAGGATAGGCCGAGCACGTCTTTGCTGCACGATGCCAGGGAATGCAGCACGGTGGAGCGGTGCGAGTACAGCACGCCTTTCGGATTGCCCGTGGTGCCGGAGGTATAGCAGAGCGAGGAGGCGGTTTTCTCGTCGAAACTAGGCCATGCGAAGGCGCCATCCTGGGCCGCCAACAGTTCTTCATAACAATGCACGTTCGGTAGCGAGGTTTCAGGCATATTTGCCCGGTCGGTCATGATGACGATGGCCTCGACGCTCTCCAGTTGATCGACGATACCCTCCAACAGGGGCACGAAGGTTAATTCAGTGAACAGCACCCGGTCTTCGGCATGATTTGCGATATAGACGATCTGTTCGGGAAACAGGCGCGGGTTGATGGTGTGCAGCACGGCGCCGATACCCGAAACCCCATAATAGCATTCCAGATGCCGGTAGCCGTTCCAGGCCAGGGTCGCAACCCGGTCGCCAAGCGTGATGCCCAAGCCACCAAGGGCCTGGGCCAACTGCTTGGCGCGTAGATTGGCGTCCGCATAGCTATAACGGTGTATCGGGCCCTCCACGGTACGTGAAACGATTTCGACGCCACCGTGATACTGCGCCGCGAAATCAATCAACGATGAAATCAATAAGGGCCGATCCTGCATCAAGCCAAACATGACTACCTCCAAAAAACCTGTTGTACCGTATTGGGAAGCTCTATATCCCGCCGCTACCGGTCTCGTAAAGGGAAGCTGCGATCAGACCTAATTTTCCGACATATGAATGCCGCTGACTTGGTAGATAAGATCGGAATCATTGGCGGCGAAAAATCCGGCCGCATTGCGCGGTACCGATGAAGTGTTAGCCGGGGTGCCAAAGAAGGCCCCCCGTATAGTGCCCGACAGGCTGACCCCACTGCGGCTGCCACTGATAGTCTCGACAAACTCGGTGACCGAGCTGCCCGTCGAGGTGGGGGAGCCGGAGAAAGTCAGGGAGGCGCCATCAATACTCATCGTGCCATTAGTCACCGTGATATCGGCGGAGCCTATTGAAAGGTCAAAGGAATAGCTTCCCACGGCGGTGTAAGTTGCCACCGTACCATTCGTGCTATGGTCGCCATTGGCGATGGAACCAATCAGCGTGCCGCTATAACTACCCGTCGCGCCATTATTAAGGTTCGAATTGGCAACCCGTTCCCCAGCCACCCATGCCGCCAGGGCAACTTCGTGGGTATGGTCGGTTGGTGATCCGGCGCCCCAAAAGCCCCAGGTGACATAGGAACAGGTACACATGGTGACACCCGAAGGGGTGATGGAACTAAGGGAAATATCCGTATTCCGAAAAACGCCAATATCGGGATTGCTATCCGCGCCGCTTTCAAAACCAATGGCGCCAAAATGACCGTCGTCAATGAAAGCGCTGTTTTCGTTCAGGCTCGTGCCCAGGCCGCCAAAATCCAGGGTGACGTGCTGAATACCGTCCGACAAGGGACTGGTGATATTGAAGGCGCCTTCGACGTTATTGTAGGCCGCGCTGGTCTGAATACGGTTGACCGGTACGGTGACGCCATCCACGGTGGTCGTGCTGGTGGTGTTCTCGGAATAAAACTTATGCACGCCCAAAAACGTACCGCCACTATCGAAATCCCGAGCAACGCCGCCCACATAGGCCGCCATGACCCGGGTCGAGCGGGTTGCACCAAGGCTTGAAGACGAACTCGTCGCGATTAGCGGCACATTGGGGTAGATGGTGGTGTTGCTGCCGCGCAGGCTTTCCTTGATGCCGCGGCTGAGCACGGTATCCGTGCTATCCACCTGCTCGGCGCCGAGGACGGCCTGATCGGGACCGATCCCGAAGAAATCGCCGCCGTCACTGCTATCCTGGGTCGCGATATTGCCGTCATAAAAGTAATAATCACCCGTCGCCGATGTCATGGATGAACCAATAGAATCACCAGCCATGAACGGCGGAATCTGATCGTCGTCGTCAATTGAACCCACCAGCAAGCTGAAGGCTTGCTGTTGCGAACTGCCGGAGCCGGAGAGCGCCAAAGTGACGCTTAAAAATGCCGGATCGGCACCGGCGCCGGATGTGCCCCAATAGATAATGGCCTTCGCTGTGTTCAATGGCGTTAAGTCGCCGCCATGGTCGCTGGGGATCAGGGGGATATTGCTGCCGCCCAAAGTGAAATCATCGCGTGCTTCATAGCTGGTGACACCGGAGGTTGGAAAATCCGCCAAGGCCGTGGTTACACCGGCAAAAATCAGCTGCTTGCTGCCGCTCAGTTCATACAACAGGAATTCACTATCACTCGACAGGAAACCGGTGCCCGTGACGTCACCGTAAGGGGTGGAGCCGGTGACTGAAAATTCGCCCGTGACCGATGGACCGGTAAGGCTGTAACTGCCCTGACTGGAGGAGGCCGTGAAAAGACTGTTGCTGATGGAAACGCTGCTCAAGGCGACATTTTGCGTCGTGTCCGCATCCGAGGTTCCCAGCAACGTGCTGGTGCCGCGTTTGCCGCGCCCGCTAAAATCGGTCAGGGTAAGGCCATCATCGCTTGAACTGCCGCTCGAACCGCCGCTGGCGTCTTCGGTTGCCGTATCTTGCGAGGCCTCTGCCAGGATATCGTTAACGGGAACCGCTATTTCTCTACTACCTGCCGCATCGCCCGGGCGAATGCCACCGCCGCCGGCCAGGCTATTGGGCGGGGCGTCCGAACCCAAGGCCGACAATTGGCTGTTCGCGACATCTTCATTGTTGACGTCAACACCGGTGTCGCCACCTTGATCGTCGTCGCTTTCGAGCGCGTTTAACTCCGACGAAAGCTGTTGCGCGCTGGCTTGTTGCGGTGCGCCGGGGGGCTGCCCGCCATTGGCGTTGATTTGAAAGCCGGGGCGGGTGACCGATACCGTTGCACCGCCGCTTTCCACGCTCATATTTTTGCCGAACAGGAACGTTGCCGTGACGCTATTGCCGTCGGTTCGTGCCGTCGCAATGCCGCCACGAATGCCGATAACCGCATTCGGCGTGCGCAAGATCACCGGGGTCTTTTTCGATATTTTACCGCCCACCAAGCGGAACACACCCTTGGTGGCGGAAAATGCCAGAGTGCCCGATTTCGCCTCTGCGTCATAGACAAAGCGATCGACAACCACATCCGAATTTGGCCCAACTGTCAGCGCCGAGCCATCCAGAAACAACAGCTGCAGCTTACCCTCTGCATCCGTCACCACCCGTTCGTTGGCAACGATATCGACACCAATCTGTAAGACCTTGGCTGTTTGATTGGGCCAGGCGCCCTTGGCTTGGGGCAGGACGGCGGATGCAATGCCTACGTTTTGCGCCGCCTGCGTGAACATGGGGGACAAAGAACCGGCGAAAATGATCGCTAGACCCAAAATACAATGCTTGCAGTTCTTGATCATATCCAAGCCCACAAATTACCATGCCATTTCCACTAACCGCCCGCCCACCGACAAAAACCCAAAACGGATCAATCAGGGCCAAGCGGCGGTTATGGTCAATAAAATCTAATACAAGTATCAACGCGCTGCAATCTTCGGCAGGATTTTTTTGTGTGACATGCGATTGCCTTTCGGTTTATCTCATTGTCGGTCTTGCGCCAAATTTGAAAGGACTGGGGGGAATGGATCATGCGACACAGGTGCGCCTGACGAGAGAGGTTTTGGCCCACCTTGATGCCCGAACGACCGCCCTGGCACCCGATATTATGTATCAGGCAACCGCAGCCTATGATTCGCCGGAACGCCTGCGCCAGGAGAAAGATATCCTGTTCCGAAAGTATCCGTTGCTGATGGGGTTGAGCGGTCAATTAAGGGGCCCAGGTGATTTTTTGACCGATGATTTTTCCGGCGTACCCATTGTTGTCGTGCGTGATGGCGATGGCGTGGTGCGCGCCTTTCTCAACGTCTGTCAGCATCGCGGCGCGCGGGTGGCGCAAGGCTGCGGCAATACCGGCCGCGTCTTCACCTGCCCTTATCATGCCTGGAGCTTTGATCTGACGGGAAAGCTGGTGGGCATTCCCCACGGCAGTAATTTCGAGGGCATGGACAAGGATCACCGCGGTTTGGTTGAGTTGCCGGCGGTGGAACGCGACGGCTTGATCTGGGTGGTGCCCACGCCCAATGCTAACGCCAAGCTGGACATTGATGCCCATCTGGCCGGACTCGGGCCGGAATTGGCTAACTATGGGCTGGCGGGCTATCACCACCACGAAACCCGCATAATGCACCGTAAATTGAACTGGAAGATTGTCATAGACACCTTCCTAGAACCCTATCATTTCGCTTTTTTACATGCCGATACGGTCGGTCCCATATTCTTTCCCAATCTTTGCCTGTTCGAAGCTTTTGGGCCGCATCTGCGCGAGACCCTGCCACGGCGAACCATTGAGACGCTGCGTGCCAAGCCAGAGGCGGAGTGGGATTTGATCCCCCATACGGCCCTGGTCTATGTGCTGTTTCCCAATACCGTACTGGTCATGCAAGGCGACCATGTGGAGACCTGGCGGGTCTTTCCGAACGCCGATAAGGTGGGTGAATGCGTCATGTATCTGGATTTCTTCGTCCCCGAACCAGCGGAGACGGAAAGTGCCCGCCGTCATTGGGACCGCAATATGGATCTGACCATCCGTACCGTGGACGAAGAGGATTTTCCGGTAGGCGAGGGTATCCAATCAGGAATCGCGGCGAAGGCGCAAAGTGAAATGGTCTTTGGCCGGAACGAGCCGGCCCTGGCCCATTTTGAACGATCAGTAACCGAGGCGGTGACGGCGGGACAATGACGACAAATTCAGCGATTTCAAACACGGCGAGAATTGAAGTGCGGCCGGTAACGGGCGGTATTGGCGCGGAAATCAGCGGTATCGATATAGGCGAAGCGCTATCGGCGGCGACCGTCTCCGAACTTCGCCAGGCGTTATTGGATCATTTGGTTATATTTTTCCGCGACCAGGAGATCACGCCAGCGCAACAATTGGCCTTTGTCCGGCATTTTGGCGAGCCGGATATTTATCCTTTCGTAAAGGGCCTGGAAGATTATCCGGAAATTACACCGATTTTGAAATTGCCCGAGGAAACGGTAAATTTCGGCGGCATTTGGCATTCCGACACGGTCTATCAGCCCGAACCCCCCATGGGCACCGTGCTATATGCCAAGGAGCTGCCTCCATCGGGTGGTGATACATTGTTCGCCAATCAATACCAGGCCTACGAAACCCTGTCGGAACCGCTGCGGAAATTTCTTGACGGACTGACGGCAATTAACAGTGCCACCAAGGGCAGTGCGGCGAAAACCCGTGCGGGGCGGGTTGCGGATTCCGGCACCGGTCTGGCGGAAAAAACCATGCAGGCCGAGCATCCCGTGGTCCGCACCCATCCCGAGACCGGGCGCAAGGCATTGTTCGTAAATATTGGCCATACAGTTCGCTTCGCCGGCATGACGGAAGAGGAAAGCGCGCCGATTTTGGATTTTCTTTACCACCATCAGATCAAGCCGGAGTTCAGCTGCCGCTTTATCTGGACGCCGGGTTCGTTGGCATTTTGGGATAATCGTTGCGCCCAGCATTATCCGGTCAATGACTATCACGGCCATACCCGGCTTTTGCATCGTGTAACCTTGAAAGGCGACAAGCCATTTTAAGGATTCAGAATCTTTGCAAGGATTACCATTAATAAAACCTCGAGCAGCGCAGCGCTGCGGTCTTTGACTTATCCTAGACCGCCCGTTGCCGTGAGGCGTTCCGCCGGCAGCGATACATTAACGGTTGTACCAACATCGATTTGACTCTCGATTTGCAGTTGCCCGCCATGGGTTTCCGTCAATTGTTTGGCCAGGGAGAGGCCCAGGCCGGTGCCTTCGTAGCGGCGGGCAAGCGACGAGTCTATTTGCCCGAAGGGCTCCAGCGCCTTGGGGATTTCGTCTTGGCGCATACCGATGCCGGTGTCTCGGACCGCGATCGTCATGCCACCGCTTTCATCAATCGCCGCGCTAATGGTGATTGTGCCACCCGGTTCCGTGAATTTGATGGCGTTGGACAACAGGTTGATTAAAACCTGCTTGATCCGCCTGAGGTCGAGCAGGATTGTCGGCAGTCCGTCCGCAACGTCCAATTCGATCCGAACCCGGGCCGCCGCTGCTCGTTCCCTCACAAGGGGCATGCAGGCGTGGATCACATCGCTGATATCGTTTTCCGACTCTTCCAAGGTGTCCTGACCCTCTTCGATCCGCGACAGATCGAGGATATCATTGATGATGGCCAGTAAATGCTGGCCGCTGGCATGAATATCCTGAGCGTATTCCTTGTAATGTGGATCTCCCAAGTCACCAAACAGCTCTTGTCCGATAATTTCCGAAAACCCGGAGATGGCGTTCAAGGGCGTCCGCAATTCGTGGCTCATGTTGGCAAGGAACATGGATTTCGCCCGGTTGGCCTGTTCCGCCTGCTCCTTGGCGGTGCGCAGGTCCGTTTCCGCCTGTTTCAGGTTGGTAATGTCATTCGCGGTTAGAACCCGTTCGCCAGTATCCAGCAATTGAATGGTTTCCCGGACCCAGGCATCACTACCTAATGCCATATCAACAGGGTCGCCTGGATTGTGAAAATTACTCATTCGTTGTTGGACAAAATCCTCTACGAGGATGGTTATATCTCCGAAATAACCAATCGCAATGTTCGCCCTGATGATCTCCTCGAAAGTGACGCCCGGGGTTATGATCGAGATAATTCGATGGTTCAAGGCGCGGAAAGCGTTGTTGCAGAACACGAGGCGGTCTTGATCGTCGAACAGCGCGATGGTTTCGTTCAGATGATCCATGGCGCCGGCAATACGTTCGCCATCTGATTTTGTCTGATCGTGAAATGCCATTTCCGCGGTAATATCCGAGGCGACCCCACGGTAGCCGCGAAAATTGTCTTCGCGGTCAAAAAAAGGTGTGCCGGATGTGCGAAGCCAGACTTCCCGATCATCATCAAACTTCGGTCGCGTCACAAGATTTTTGAAAGGCCTGCGTTCGGCAAGCGTTTGACGGTGAATTTGTTCACCATTCTCGGTGCCCCATCCGGCAATCAATTCGAAACGGTTCTTGCCATAACGGGTATCGGCGGCGGGACCCACGTTCCGCGTAAAATTATCAGAGAACCAGGTGTAATTGTAGTTTTCGTCCATTTCCCAGAACCAATCCGATCCGGCTTCGGCAAAGTCGAGTAGACGTTGTTCACCCCACTCCACCTTTGTCGCCGTCGCGTGTTGGATGGAAATGTCACGGTAGGTCAGCAGAAAATGACCGTTATGGACAAGGCATTGGCGGTATTCCAAATTGCGCCCGCCCGGGCCCAGAATTTCGCGGACAAGGGTTTGCTCGGCGGTCAATTCGGCCAGGCGGGTATCGGCTGCCAGACAGCTGTCCCCGCAATCACCGCAGTCACCGCTGTCGCAGTCGCCCCGCGCATGGCAAAACTGTAATATTTCGGCAAAGTCACGGCCCGCCGCCAAAAGCTCGGCCGGTAAATCAAGATATTCCCGCAGCCTATCATTGGAAAAAATAATGTTCCGCCGTTTGTCGATAACGGCCAGCCCCAGATCCACGGCCTCCAAGCTAGCCAAAATTAGATCTATTTGTGATGCTACTGCCACGTGCCTTACCTAACTCGCCCGCAAATCAATATCATGTTTCAATCGAATTTTCGTTGCGATTGCGCCATCAAGATACAAGAAAACAAGATGTGCTGCCGCTCCCTACTAGCCTAACACAAATAGCCATATCGGAACGGTTGCAATCGATAACAAAGTACTCGCAACGATAATCGTGGCCAGCAAAGTTGCATCGCCGCCCAGCTGCCGGGCCAGAATGTAGCTACCCGGCGGCACGGGCATTATAGCATAGATCACAATCGCCATGCGGCTTAGCCCGTCCAGCTGAAAAAACCAGATCGCCACAAGGGCCAATAGAGGCATCAATACGAGGCGGGCCAGGCACGCCATGAGCACGGCTTGTCCGCTGTGGCGCAAGGCCCGAAAGTCAAGACCGGCGCCCGCGGCCAGCAGACCCAAGGGCAGGGCGGCGCGGCCCAGGACTTCAAAAAATGGATCCAGGACCCACGGCAGGCCAATGCCGCTGAGACTCAAGAAAACACCTAAAAGCACCGCCACGATCATCGGATTGCTCAACACCGTCAACAGCAACTTCCCGATGCCGCTGTTGCCGCGGTTCTTGCCGTAGCGGCCCAGGACGCTGACTGAAATCAGATTGGCCAGCGGCGTGACAAAAGCCACGATGACGGAAAAAATGGTCAGCCCGGCGGTTTGGTAGAGCCCGGCGGCGATGGCAAATCCGATATATGAATTGAACCGGATCGTACTTTGCACAAGCGAGGTGAAGGCGGGACCATCCAGTGCTAACACGCGGCGCAACAGTAACAACGCGGCGGTGGCGGTAAGCACGATCAGCACTGCCGCGCCCGCCGCCGGCAGCACGTCCAATTGCGAGACATCCACATTGGCGAAGTTGCGCACCAACAGGGCGGGCAGCAGAATGTAAAACACCAGCGGGTCCAGCAAACGCCAGAACTCTTCGCCGGGAAAACGCCGCAGCCGTAACAACCAGCCCAGGCCAAGCAGCATGAAGATCGGTAGGATGACGGTCAGTGTGGTCGCCATGGCCGTTACCGGGACTCAGCCCAACAAAAGATCGGCCAACGTGGGCAGATCCGCCACATGTGCGGTCGGTTGATGGGGGCTGGCGGCGTTGGCGGTATTGCCGCTGGCGACCTGGATCGAGCGCAGGCCCGCCAACGTGGCCCCGGCGATATCGGTTTCCGCCGTATCGCCAACCATGGCGACAGCGTCCGTCGGCAGGCCCAGCCGTGCCAGGGCCAGGGTAAATATGGCTGGGTTCGGCTTGCCGACGATATAGGCGGTCTGACCGCTGGCGGCCTGCAGGAACGCCACGACGGCGCCGGCTTCCGGTTCCACGCCCTGGCCGACGGGCAGCATATTGTCGGGATTGGTGGCGACCAATTTGGCCCCCCGATGCAAATGACCGACCGCCACCGCCAGGACGGAAAGCGGCATCTCCAGATCAATGCCGGCGACAACGAAGTCCGGGCGTTCGGAGCAAACGGCACCAATGGCCTCTATTTCCCGTTGCAGAGCCGGGCTGCCGGCGACAAAAACCGTCGGCGTCTGACTTTGCGTCGCCAGATATTGCGCCATTGCCTGGCCGGCGGTGATAATGCGCTCGGCGCCAAGATGGATACCCATGTCTGCGAGTTTGGTACTGTAATCCTGGGCCGAGGCACGGGCATTGTTGGTCAATGCGACCATATCCATGCCCGCGTTTTGCAATTTTCCCATTGCTTCCCCGACGCCGGGGATGGCCGTGTCGCCGCGATAAAGCACCCCGTCCATATCCAGGATCAGGCCGGCGATATTGTCCAAGCCATCAGGAATGCTTTGCTGGCGCATACGTTCTTCAAAGCTGGGCAGGGGCTGGACCCAGCGGGCGTTAAGACCGCGCACGGGAACGGTCAGGGAAATCGGATCCTGGCCATGGGTGCGCCAACGGATTTCGTGGTCGATTTCGATACTGGCCCAGGCACCGGCGGCCTCGCCCTCGGTGGTAAAACTCTCGGACAAAGATTGCACGGTAATATAGGGGATACCGTCGATCAGGTTGACGTCATTCCAATGCACATGACCCGCGATGCACAAAATAACGTTGCCGGCATCCCGTATTAGAGCCTGGATCTCGCGGGCATGGAGTAAGCCGCCAGAGCGGATGTTGTTGTCGAAATAGTAGTTACCGTGCAACGAACCGCCATCCAGCGGCACATGGGTAAAGATGATCGAGGGTAGATTGCTCGCCGCCAGATCCTGCCGCAGCCATGCCAGATCGGCCTGGTTGGGCAGAAATCCCTGGGGCCGGTGAATTTGGCAATCCATCTGCCAAAACACCAAATGCCGCCCAGCCACATCGACGCTGTAGTGGGCCATGTCCTGGCGTAAGATCTCGGCATTGTCGGCGGCACTTAGATGGACCTGATCGTGATTACCGATCAGATGGCGGTGCGGGCTGGGTAGGTCCAAAAATTTGTCCGCCACTTTCCGCAGCTGTTCGCGATCGGTTTGCGGATCGATATCCGATATCCGGTCGCCCAGTTCGGCGATGAAATGCGGTTGATAGCCTTCAACGAAGGCCCTGAAATCCTGCAATAGTGGCAATGCCGCCGCGCCAACCTTGGTCAATTTGTTTGGGCCATGGTGGATGTCGGTGACGATGGCTAGCTTTAGGGTTTCGGGCATGGCGTTTGGCTCTATTGCAAATTGAGGCGGTCCAACAAGCCCTGCAAGATATAGGCCGCGGCCAGCTTGTCCACCACTTCGGCCCGGCGTTTACGGGTGCTGTCCATTTCGTCCACCAACATGCGCTGGACGGCGGCGGTGGAAAGGCGTTCGTCCTGAAATACAATCGGCAGATGGCGCAGCGCTAACACGTTCTGGGCAAAGGCCCGCGTGGACTGACAGCGCGGCCCTTCGCTGCCGTCCATATTGAACGGCAACCCCAACACCAGGCCGCCGACATCGTGTTCGTCGATCACGGCGAACAGGCGCTCCACATCCAGTTTAAATTTCTTCCGCCGAATGGTTTCCAGCGGCGTGGCAATGGCCCAGGTGGTATCCGACAGGGCCAGGCCGATGGTCTTGGTGCCCAGGTCCAGGCCCAGCAATCTTTGTGGTATGGATACGGCGGCGCGCAGCGCCTCGGGGTTGATCGTAGGCATGACGAATGTTAGCTTCCGCGCGCCCTTCGGAAGGGGCGCTACTCCATGAATTTCAACGGACCGGAAAGGTCGCACATGTCGGTCGATAAAGCCACGGTCGCACGCATTGCCCATCTTGCCCGCATAGGCGTCAACGAGGACGAGTTAGAGCCTCTGGCCGCCGAGCTGTCGGGTATCCTGAATTGGATCGAACAGCTGAACGAGGTCGATACGGATGCCGTGCCGCCCATGGCTTCGGTGCATGACGAGGCCCTGCGCTGGCGCGCCGACGTCATCAATGACGGCGGCAAGCAGGCGGATATCGTGGCCAACGCGCCCGATGGACGGGACGGCTTCTTTGCCGTACCCAAGGTGATCGAGTAATGCCAGAACACACTGCACTAACCGAACTCGGTATTGCCGAGGCCCGCGATCTGTTGGCCAAGGGTGATCTGTCGTCCAGGGAACTGACCCAGAGCCACGTTGATGCCATGGCCGAGGCCGGTGCGCTGAACGCCATGGTGACGGAAACTCCCGAAATAGCCCTGGCCATGGCCGAGGCCTCTGATAACCGGCGCGGCAAGGGCGGGGCCGGGGCCCTGGAAGGCATTCCACTGGCCATCAAGGATCTGTTCTGCACCACGGATGTTCTGACCACCGCCGGCAGCCATATCCTCGACGGCTTCACGCCGCCCTATGAAAGCACGGTGACCGCCAATCTGTGGCAAGCGGGCGCGGTCATGCTGGGCAAGACCAATATGGACGAGTTCGCCATGGGCTCGTCCAACGAAACTTCCTATCACGGCCCGGTGCAAAACCCCTGGCGGCGCCAGGGTGACAACCGCGCCTTGGTGCCTGGCGGCTCGTCGGGCGGCTCGGCCACGGCGGTCGCTGGACGTTTCGCCATGGGCGCGACGGCGACGGATACCGGCGGTTCGATCCGCCAGCCGGCGGCCTTTACCGGCACCGTCGGCTGCAAGCCAACCTATGGCCGTTGTTCGCGCTGGGGTGTGGTTGCTTTCGCCTCGTCCCTGGATCAGGCCGGGCCGATAACGCGCGATGTGCGCGATAACGCTATTATGCTGGGCGCCATGGCCGGTTATGACGCAAAGGATTCCACTTCCGCCAATCAAGCAGTGCCGGATTTCGAGGCGGCATTGACGGGCGATGTGCGCGGCCTGAAAATCGGCGTGCCCAAGGAGTATGTGCTCGACGGCATGCCGGGCGAGATCGAGATCTTGTGGCAGCAGGGCATCGGCTGGTTGCGCGAGGCGGGCGCCGAGATCATCGATATCTCTCTGCCGCATACCAAATACGCCCTGCCGGCCTATTATATCGTGGCGCCCGCGGAAGCGTCATCGAACCTGGCGCGCTATGACGGCGTTCGTTTCGGCCTGCGGGAAGACGGCGGCGATCTGACCGAAATGTACAAGAACACCCGCGCCGCCGGTTTCGGCGCCGAGGTACGCCGCCGGGTCCTGATCGGCACCTATGTTTTGTCGGCGGGCTATTACGATGCCTATTATTTGAAGGCACAAAAGGTTCGCCGCTTGATCGCCCAGGACTTTCGTGACGTCTACCAAACCGTCGACGCCATTCTGACGCCATCGGCGCCATCGGCGGCCTTTGCCCAAGGCGACAAATCTGACGATCCCATCGCGATGTATCTCAACGATGTCTTCACCGTACCCGCCAATCTGGCCGGGCTGCCGGGTATCTCGGTGCCGGCGGGTTTGTCCGACGAGGGTCTGCCCCTGGGACTGCAAGTCCTCGCCCCGGCGTTCGATGAAGAAACCATGTTTCGCGTCGCCGGCGTATTGGAAGCGGCGGCAGCATTCAACGCGGCGCCCGAGCAATGGTGGAGGACAGCGCCATGAATAACTATGTCGAAGGTGCCACCGGTCCTTGGGAAGTTGTCATCGGGCTGGAAGTCCATGCCCAGGTCATTTCTCAATCAAAGCTGTTCTCTGGTGCTGCCACGGCTTTCGGGGCCGAGGCCAACAGCCAGGTCAGCCTGGTTGACGCGGGCCTGCCGGGCATGTTGCCGGTGATTAACGAAATGGCCGTGGAACAGGCGGTGCGCAGCGGCCTCGGGCTCAACGCCAAGATCAACAATTATTCGGTGTTCGATCGGAAAAACTATTTCTATGCCGATCTGCCCCAGGGCTATCAAATCTCGCAATACCTGCAGCCCATCGTGGGTGAGGGCATTGTCAGTGTTGATCTGGCGGACGGCAGCAGCCGGGATATCGGCGTTGAGCGTCTGCATCTGGAACAGGACGCGGGCAAATCCATCCATGACCGCCATCCGACCAAGACCTATGTGGATCTGAACCGCTCTGGCGTTGCCTTGATGGAAATCGTCTCCAAGCCCGATATGCGCTCGGCGGAGGAAGCCGGTGCCTACGTGCGCAAGGTGCGCGCCATCCTGCGCTATCTTGGCACCTGTGATGGCAACATGGAGGAAGGCTCCATGCGGGCCGATGTCAATGTCTCCGTGCGCCGTCCGGGCGATGATCTGGGTACACGGGCGGAGATCAAGAACGTCAACTCCATCCGCTTCATGCAACAGGCCATTGCTTATGAAACCACCCGCCAGATCGATATTCTGGAGGAAGGCGGCAGCATTGATCAGGAAACCCGCCTGTTCGACGCCCAGACCGGCACCACCCGGCCCATGCGCTCCAAGGAAGAGGCGCACGATTACCGCTATTTCCCCGATCCCGATCTGCTGCCGCTGGAATTCAGCCACGAATTTGTCGACCGCATCCGGGCTACCTTGCCCGAGCTGCCCGATACCAAGAAGCAACGTTATATGGACGAATTGGGTCTCTCGGCTCACGACGCGGGCGTCCTGGTCAGCGAACGCGACACGGCGGCGTTTTATGAGCAAGTGGCAACAGGCCGCGATGCCAAGGTTGCCGCCAACTGGGTCCAGGGTGAATTTTTCGCGCAACTGTCAAAGCTGGAGCGCGATATCGCCGACAGCCCCGTCAGCGCCGGACAATTGGGCGGCCTGATCGATTTGATCGCCGACAACACCATATCGGGCAAGATCGCCAAGGACGTCTTGGAAATCATGTTCGAAAGCGGTCAGGACGCCGCCGCTATTGTCGAGGAAAAGGGCCTGAAACAGGTTTCCGACAGCGGTGCCATCGAGGGCGAGATCGATACCATCATCGCCGCCAATCCGGACAAGGTGGCGGAATTCCAAAGCGGCAAGGAAAAGATGATCGGCTGGTTCGTCGGCCAGGTCATGCAGGCCACCAAGGGCAAGGCCAATCCGCAGCTGGTCAATCAGCTGTTACGTGACAAGCTCAAGCCCTGATTTGTTCAAGGTCTGAGTGAAATCGAGAGATCCCTGCCCGAGGCCTCGATATGCCGCAACAGGGCGGATAGGAACAGGGAAGAGCCGCAAATCTCCATGCTCTCCTGCAATATGTTCAACAAGCCCGAGGTCATGCCATCGCCCACGGTGGTCCACCAATAGCCGATAAAGAATTCGGTGACGAAGGCGCCGCCCACGAAAACCAGCCCGGCCAGGATAAAGCGATTGCGGCTGCTGCTGGGCAAATGGCGCAGAAAACCAAGGTAGCTGAACAAAAAAATCCCCATCAGCACGGCCGCCGGGATGACCCAGGAATAATACAAGGCGCCGTCCAGATCGAAGGCATAGCGGAGGGGGCGGATGGTCATTTCGTGAATAACGGCGGTTTCATCCATGGACATATAGGTGAAAATCAAGGCCAGGATCAGCCAATGGCGGCGGTAGTTCGCCTCGCCCTTTGGCAGGCGCATGGCAATGATGGCCAAACACAAGGCACAGGAAATCAGCAACAGGGCGGAATACCAGGTCGGGACATTGGCTTCCTCGGCCAAGGTGAATTGCCGTAACATGCCCAACAGCCGCTTGTGATCCAGCAAATAGTACGACACATCCATGGCGAGGCCCATGAGCGTTAGGAATACCGCGCCAAGGATCAAAAACTGTTCAATCCGTTTGCGGGACAGGATCAGTTGCGGGACCGGTGGTGGCGTTGATGGCATGACGTCCTCCCTCGTTTGGCTTTTGTGGCCAGTTATGGGGTTGTTATCTGCACCGCGCAGTATTTCACCTCGGCGATCTTGCCGTCGGGGTCCAGGGCGGCGTTGGTCAGTAGATTCGCCGCCGCCTCCGCAAAGCAGAAAGGAATGAATAGTGTTCCCGGCTGTACCCCGACGTCAAGCCGGGCGGTCAGTTCGATTTCACCGCGGCGGCTTGCCACATGTATGCGGTCGCCGGCGGCGAGACCAAGCCTGTCCAGATCGGCGGGGGCCAGGTGGGCCACGGCCTCGGGCTCCAACTGATCCAGGACGGGTGCGCGCCGGGTCATGGCGCCGGTATGCCAATGTTCCAACAGCCGCCCCGTCAGCAGCACCATGGGATAGTTCTCATCCGGTAGCTCGTCGGGGTGGACGATGTCGCAGGGGACGAACTTTCCGCGGCCATCATCGGTGGGGAACTGTTCGCCGAAGATCACCGCCTCGCCCGGATCGCCGTCATGCAGGCAGGGATAGGTGATGGCGTCCTCATCCAGCAGGCGTTGCCAGCTCATGCCGTGGATCGAATTCATGGCCTCGCGCATTTCCCGAAAAACCTCGCGCGCGCCGCCATGATCCCAGGCCAGCCCCATGCCGCGCGCGATTTGTTCAATAATCCACAGATCCTGCCGGGCATCCCCAGGCGGTTGCAGGGCCTGGCGGCCGATTTGTACTTGCCGGTTCGAATTCGTCACAGTGCCGTCTTTTTCAGGCCAGGCGGAGGCGGGTAGGATGACATCGGCGTAACAGGCCGTCTCGGTCAGGAAAATATCCTGCACCACCAAATGTTCCAGTTTGGCCAGGGCGGCGCGGGCGTGATTGAGGTTCGGGTCGGACATGGCCGGGTTTTCACCCATGATATAGAGGCCGCGAATGTCGCCCTGATGAATGGCATCGGTAATTTCGACCACGGTCAGGCCCGGTTCCGGGTCCAGTTTCGTCTGCCAAAGAGCCTCGAAGCGGGCCTGGGCGGCGGGGTCGTCAACGGCCTGATAGTCGGGATAGACCATGGGGATCAGGCCGGCATCGGAGGCGCCCTGGACGTTATTTTGGCCGCGCAGGGGATGCAAACCCGTGCCTGGGCGCCCAACCTGACCGGTCGCCAGACATAGGGAGATCAGGCAACGGGCGTTATCCGTGCCGTGAACATGTTGGGAAATACCCATGCCCCAAAAGACCATCGCCCGCTCGGCGGAGGCAAAGGCCCGTGCGGCCTCTCGGATATCGTCCGCCGGCACGCCGGTAATATCGCTCATGGCCTCGGGCGGGAACGCCTTGATGTGGGCCGACAAGGCCGCGAAGTCGTCGGTGCGCGCGGCGATGAAATCGTGATCGATCAGGTCTTCGTCGATGATGACATGTAGCATGGCGTTCAACAACGCCACGTCGGTGGCGGGCCGCAAATTCAACATCCAGCTGGCGTATTGCTTGAGGGCAAGGCCGTCGGGGTCGATGACGATTAACTTGCTGCCACTCTTGACCGCTTGCTTGAAATAGGTTGCCGCCACGGGATGATTGACCGGCGGATTGCAGCCGATGACCAAAATAACATCCGCTACCACGGCATCGGTGAAAGGGGCCGTCACCGCGCCCGAACCGATAGTTTCCATCAACGCGGCCACGGAAGAGGCATGGCACAGCCGGGTGCAATGATCGACATTGTTGCTGCCAAAGCCCGTGCGCACCAGTTTTTGAAACAGATAAGCTTCTTCGTTGGAACCCTTGGCGGAACCAAAGCCAGCAAGGGCCCGGCCGCCATGGCTATCACGGATTGACGCCAGGCCGTTGGCGGCATGGGCCAGGGCCTCTTCCCAGCTTGCCTCGCGAAAATGCGTTAGCGGATTTGCCGGATCGATTGCCAATTCGCCCTTGGCCACGCCGTCGCGGCGGATCAACGGCGTGGTCAGGCGCTCGGGGCTGTGAATGTAGTCGAAACCGAAACGGCCCTTGACGCAAAGGCGGCCGTGATTAGCCGGTCCGTCACGGCCATCGACGCCGACGATCCGCTCGTCGCGAATATGAAAGGTTAACTGGCAGCCAACGCCGCAATAGGGACAGATCGAGTCTACCAGGCGATCCGCCACGATCGCGCCCTGTTTGGGTAGTAATGCGCCCGTGGGGCAGACCCGCACACATTCGCCGCAGCCGACGCAATGGCTCTCGCCCATTGGTTCATCGAAGTCAAAGGCAACGTGCGCCCCGGCGCCCCGGCCGGCCATGGCGATGACGTCATTGACCTGGACCTCCCGGCAGGCCTGTACGCATAAATTGCACTGAATGCAGGCATCCAGGTTGACCTGCATGGCGGGATGGCTGTTATCGCATTTTGGCTTCGTGGCGCGGCGTGGAAATCGGCTGCTCTCCACACCCTGTGTCTCGGCCCAGTGCCAGAACAGAGAATCTGGATCATGCGTTTCGCCGCGGCCTGGCTGGTCAGCCAGCAGCAGTTCCATGACCAAGACCCGCGATTGCAAAGCCCGCGCGGAGGCGGTTTTGACCACCATGCCGGCTTCGGGCTGGCGGCGGCAGGACGGCGCCAAGACACGTTCGCCATCGATTTCGACCATGCAGGCGCGGCAATTGCCGTCCGCGCGGTAACCGCTTTCCTCGGTATGGCACAGATGCGGCAGGACCGTGCCAAGGCGCGCGGCCACCTGCCAGATGCTTTCGCCCAGCGCGGCCTCGGCCGGGATGCCGTCAAGTTCGAACTGGATCGTCTCGCTCATGCGATTGCCCCCGGGAAATAGCGTAGCGCGCAACGTAGCGGATTGGCCGCCGCCTGACCGAGGCCGCAGATCGAGGCATCGGCCATGACCTGTGCCAGATCACTGAACGTGGCGCCATCTGTTGCGGCCTTGCCGGCATCCAGCATGGCGACGGCCTTTTCCGTACCGACCCGGCAGGGCGTGCACTGGCCACAGCTTTCATGGGCGAAAAACCGCATCAAATTAGCCACCACGGCGGCGATATCGTCGTGCTGCGACAGCACGATCAGGGCAGCGGAGCCGACCAGGCCACCGTGCGGTTCCAGGGTGCCAAAGTCCATTGATTCATCGGCCAGGTTGGCGGGCAGGATGCCGCCAGAGGCACCACCGGGCAGGAATGCGGCCAATTCGTGGCCATCCGCCATGCCGCCGCAATGCTCCTCGATCAACGCGCGGGCGGAAATACCCGCCGGCACCCGCTTTACACCTGGTTCGCGCACCCGGCCGGAAACCGAAAAGCTACGCATGTCCTGCCAGGCCGCGCCCGCGTTGATGGCATCACGGGCCCAGTACAGGGTCTCGATATTGTTGATCAGGGTGGGGCGGCCAAACAGGCCGGCGTGCGAGGGGAAGGGGGGGCGCTGTCGGGGCAGGCCGCGCTTGCCCTCAATGCTTTCCAGCATGGCTGATTCTTCGCCACAGATATAGGCGCCCGCGCCCCGGCGCATCCGGATCGGCGCCGTGGCCAGGCCCGCCGCCCCGGCCTTGGCGAATTCCTGCTGCAAAAGCGCCCGCAAATGGGGATATTCATCGCGCAGATAAAGATAGATTTCCGCCGCATCCACGGCCCAGGCCGCCAGCAACATACCTTCGATGAAACGATGCGGGTCGCGTTCCAGGTAATGGCGGTCCTTGAAGGTGCCCGGCTCGCTCTCATCGCCGTTCACGACCAGGTAACGGGGGCCGGGCTCGGCCGCCACCAGGCCCCACTTGCGCCCGGTGGGAAAACCCGCGCCGCCCAGGCCACGCAGACCGCTTTCGCCAAGAGCATCAATTATCTGCTGTCGTTGCCGCTCTCCCCGCAAACATTGACGCAACAGATCGTAACCGCCATGCGCTTGATAACGCTCAAAATCGATCGCCGGCGTCATGATTGTTGCCACGCTGGGGGCCGACAGCGTGGCCTGGATCACCTCGGCATCGGCATGGGGGAGGTATTCAGCCGCGACGGCGGCAACTGGGGCACAATCACAGCGGCCCATGCAGGCGCTGCGGATTATTCGGACTTTACCCTCCAGTTCGGCGGCGATTTTATCCGCGCCGGCCATTTGGCACGGCAGGCCATCACAGATATGCACGCTGGGCGCAATTGCCGCCGCCTCATCGGCGATGACCTCGAAACGGTGATAGAAAGTGGCAACCTCGTATACTTCAGCCTGGGAGAGCCGCATGCAGTCGGCCAGTGCGGCCAGATGGCGATGGCGAAGACAACCCGCCGCGTCCTGGATCTGGTGCAGATATTCCAATAGCAGCGTCGCTTCCAAGGCAGCAGGTCCGATAATTTGGCGTACCTCTGCCGCATCTACCGCATTGCTCTGCCGACCGCGCAGGGTGATATTGCCCCGGCCCCGATTTGCAGCCCGCTGGTTTCCCCGTTGATTTCTCACTGCGTCGCTTTTAACTCCAGACGGCATTTCGCCTCCACCATTGACCAGCTACATGACCTATCCGGCAGGCCCAGAGCACGTGGCCATGGACCCTGAGGGCAGTTTTGGTTAGGTTCACTGACACTAATCATATCGCAACGAAGCCCCGGCGTCTCTGATCTGATCGCCAAGGTCAAACCCGACGTCAGGCTAAAAAAACACAGGCTGGAAACAAAAGATGCCCGATCTAGTACTGCTATCCCTGCTTTGCTCCAAACTGTGTCACGATTTGGTGGGCCCTGTCAGCGCGGTTGGTAACGGCGTCGAGATTCTCGAAGACGAAGATGATCCGGAAATGCGCCAACAGGCGATTGGGTTGTTGGCCCATAGTGCTGAATTGGCGGCAAATCGGTTGAAATTCATGCGTTTGGCATTTGGCGCGGCGGGCGGCGAGGGCGTCGCGATCAGTATTAATGAAGCGCGGCAAACGGCGGAGGATTTTCTAAGCGATGGCAGAGGCGCCTTGGCTTGGCCCAGTTCACAGGATGAAGAGGACTTGGGACCGGATAAGACCGGTATCAAGATTTTGTTGAATTTGATCTTGATCGCCAACGACACCATTCCGCGTGGTGGTCAGGTACATGTCGCCCTTAGCCGTGGCGAAACGGCCGGTCGCAACATGATTAGCGCAAATGTCAGATCGGAAGGTGTCGGGGCGCGCCTGGGCGAAGGTGTGGAAGCGGCGTTGGATACGGCCAGCGACAATAATGCCCTCAATCCGAAATCCGCCCCCGCCCGTTTGGCTGCCGATTTGGCTGAAACTTTCGGTGGCGCAATCACCGTTATGCCGCATGTGGATGCCGTGGAATTTTCGGTTGATTTAAATCCGACGGATTAGGAAAAAACCACCTTTTATCCCGTTTTGCTTCACGGCTTTTTAACTTTCTTCCCCCATCTTTGGCTCATGACCGCGGGGGGAGGAGTGTCCCATAGCCGGTCCCGACGCAACAACCGATAAGGTGGCCGCAATGGACGAGCTACTCAGTGAATTTTTGACTGAGACATCTGAGAGTCTCGCAACGCTTGACGTCGAAATTGTCAAGTTGGAACAGGATCCGAATGCACCGGATCTCATTGATAACATTTTCCGGCTGGTCCATACGATCAAGGGCACGTGCGGATTTCTTGGTTTGCCGAGGCTGGAAGCCGTGGCGCATTCGGCGGAGAATGTGCTGGGCAAGGTTCGGGATCACGAGCTGGTGGTGACGCCGCCGGCGGTTTCGTTGATTCTCGGCTCGCTGGACCGGATCAAGGATTTGCTGGCCGCGTTGGAAGAGACGGAAGCCGAGCCGGAAGGCGACGATTCTGATCTAATCAGCCAATTGGATGCCATGGCCCTGGGCCAGGAAGTGCAAGGTGAGGACCAGGCGCCGGTGGAAGCCCCAACCCCAGCCCCTGTGCCCGAGCGCGCGCTGAAGGAAGGCGAGGCCACGGAAGACGAATTGGAACGGGCTTTCCGGGAAACCGAAACAGAGCCGACCGAGATCGTGGCCAAGCCAGAGCCCGCACCGAGCGCCGCCCCGGCACCGGTCGCCGCCAAGGCGAAAGAGGAACCCCGCGTCGAAAAATCCAGCGAAGGTTCCGTGGCCTCTCAGAGCATTCGCGTCAGCGTCGATGTGTTGGAAGACCTGATGACCATGGTCTCCGAATTGGTGCTGACCCGAAACCAGCTTATGCAAATGGTGCGCGGGCATGCCGACAGCGAATTCAAGGTGCCTCTGCAACGATTGAGCCATGTGACGACCGAGCTGCAGGAAGGCGTGATGAAGACGCGGATGCAGCCTATTGGCAATGCCTGGGCGAAATTGCCCCGTATCGTTCGTGATCTGAGCCATGAACTGGACAAGAAGATCGACCTGCAGATGCTGGGCGCGGATACTGAACTTGACCGCCAGGTGTTGGAGTTGATCAAGGATCCGCTCACTCATATGGTGCGTAATTCCGCCGACCATGGCCTGGAAACACCTAGTGAACGGGCGGAAGCAGGCAAGCAGGAAACCGGTAAGGTTGTCTTGAACGCCTACCACGAGGGTGGCCATATCATTATCCAGATCAAGGATGATGGCCGTGGCATCAACGTGGAAAAGCTGCGCGCAAAAATGCTTGCAAGCGGCATGGCAACGGAAGCCGAAGTCGCCGAGATGAGCGATCAGCAGATCCAGATGCAGATTTTTGCCGCTGGTTTCTCTACCGCTGAAGTCGTGACGGCCGTATCGGGCCGTGGCGTTGGCATGGACGTGGTTCGTACCAATATTGAAAAAATCGGCGGTACGGTCGAATTGAGCTCCGAATGGGGCAAGGGCAGTACCTTTACGATCAAGATCCCGCTGACCTTGGCGATTGTTTCCGCTCTCATCGTGGAGAGCTGTGAAGACCGTTTCGCCATCCCGCAATTGAGCGTGGTGGAATTGGTCCGGGCCTCGAAGGAATCCGAACACCGGATCGAGATGATCAAGGAGACACCCGTTCTGCGCCTGCGCAATCGTCTGTTGCCTCTGGTCTATCTTGGCGACAGCCTGAAGCTGGCGAATGCCTCTGACCATAAGCTGACGGAAGGCGCCGAAGTCTTCGTCGTCGTCTCGCAAGTTGGTTCCTATACCTTCGGCATCGTGGTTGACCGGGTCTTCGATACGGAAGAAATTGTGGTCAAGCCCGTGACACCGCTGCTGCGGGATATCTCCATGTTCTCGGGCAATACCATTCTAGGTGATGGCAGCGTCATCATGATCCTGGATCCAAATGGTATCGCCGCTTCAACGTCCGATACCAAGGTTGGCGAGCGTTCCGATGCCGACGATGACATGACCCACGCGGTTAGCACGGATGACACCACGACGATGTTGGTTTTCCGGGCCGGCAGCACCGAACCGAAGGCCGTGCCTTTGTCTCTCGTCGCCCGTCTGGAAGAGGTCGATGTGGAAACTGTCGAATACGCCAATGGCCAAAGCCTGGTGCAGTATCGCGGCAAATTGATGCCATTGGTGAAGATGGATGACAGCTGCAACATCCGCGAAAGCGGACGCCAGCCAATTCTGGTCTTCTCCGATGGTGATCATTCCATGGGTCTGGTTGTCGACGAAATCATTGATATCGTCGAATCCAAACTGGATATCGAATTGACGGCGACTGAAGTCGGTTACCTGGGCAGTGCGGTCATTGAGGGTAGTGCAACAAACGTCATTGATGTCGGTCACTACCTGAGCGACGCCTTCTCCGATTGGTTCACATCACCAGATGAAGCCGCCTTTGGTGAAGCCGATGCACGGCGCTTGCTGTTGGTTGATGACTCACCCTTCTTCCGCAATATGCTGACGCCGTTGCTGGAAGTCGCCGGATACAGGGTCACCGTTGCAAGCAATGGTGATGAAGCCTTGGCCCTGCGTGAAGACGGCGTTGATTTTGACTGCATCGTCAGTGATATCGAAATGCCCGGTATGAGCGGCTTCGAACTGGCCGAACAGGTCAAAAGCGATGGCCGTTGGCAGGAGACACCGATCGTGGCTCTGTCATCACACGTTAATCCGAAAGATCTCGAGCGTGGCCGGAGCGTAGGCTTTAGCGACTATGTCGGTAAATTCGACAGAGACGCCCTGCTTACAACCCTGTCGCAGACGCTGGCCGAAAAGGTGGAAGTGGCATGAGTGACGTGAATAATACGAACGACCGATCCCTGGACGATTTGGATGATCAGCAAAATAAAACGGACTCGGAAGAGTACGTAACGGCACTCATTGATGGCCAGCTGTTTGGTATACCGGTGCTATCGGTCCAGGACGTTCTGGGGCCGCAAACACTGGCCAATATCCCGCTGGCGCCGCCCGAGGTTGCCGGTTCGCTGAACCTGCGGGGACGCATTGTCACGGCGATTGATCTACGTAAGCGCCTTGGCATGGACCCGGCCGATCGTGAAAAATCCATGAGCATCGTGGTCGACCACCATGGTGAGCTGTACAGCCTCTTGATCGACGAAGTCGGTGAAGTGCTGCAGGTGCCAATGCAGAATTACGAACGCAATCCAGCCACTTTGGACCCGCGTTGGCGCGATGTATCGCAAGGCATCTTCCGTCTTGACGGCCGATTGCTGGTTATCCTGCAAGTGCAACGTCTTCTGGACATCATCAAGGTAGCCGCCGCTGCTTAGTGGCGGACTATCACAGTTCATCCAATTGAATAGAAATGTTCACACCGCCTTTTGACCGTGACCGAAGGAGTTGGAAATGAAATCTTGTTTGGTCGTCGATGATTCTAAAGTGATCCGTATGGTAGCTCGACGAATTCTCGAAACTTTGGACTTCGAAATATCCGAAGCCGTTGACGGTCAGGAGGCGCTGGATGCCTGCCTGGAAGAAATGCCCGATGCCATCCTGCTCGACTGGAACATGCCTGTTATGAATGGCCTGGATTTTCTTAAATCACTACGCGTTGTTGCCGGTGGTGATACGCCGATCGTGGTGTTCTGCACGACGGAAAATGACATGAGCCATATTCTCGAGGCAATGAAGGCCGGTGCGAACGAGTACATTATGAAGCCGTTTGACAAGGAAATCATCGAAGCGAAATTCGTCCAGGTAGGATTGCTCTGATGGGTAACGCGCGGGAACCCGCGCAAGTGACAGCGGGAAACAGCAGCACGACCGACGCTCCGGGTCAGATCCGGGTGATGGTGGTCGATGACTCGGCGGTAATCCGCGGCCTGGTCAAGCGCTGGCTACAGGAAGATCCGGATATCGAAGTCGTGGCCTGGGCCACGAATGGCGAGGCCGCGCTAAAAGAGATCGAAGATCATAAACCTGACGTCGTGGTTTTGGACATCGAGATGCCGAAGATGGATGGCATCACCGCCTTGCCGCATTTGCTGAAACTTTCGCCACGTTCCAAGATCGTAATGTCCTCTACCTTGACCACCCGGAATGCCGATATTGCCTTGAAGGCGCTGTCTTTGGGTGCCGCGGACTATATCGCCAAGCCGAGCGCGTCGAGTGAACTGCATTCCGCCGACGGTTTTCGCCGGGAGCTGTTGGATAAAGTACGGGCCCTGGGCAACTCCGCGCGTATGCGTGGGCGGATCGCGGCGCGGGTCGTGGCTAAATCCAACGATGGCGGCGTCGTCAATACCCGTTCGCAAGGCGGGCATTATGGCAGTGCGCCGATCGTTCTTCGTAAACCGGGCCGCTTGCAGCCGAGTATTATCTGCATCGGCAGTTCTACCGGTGGTCCGCAGGCTTTGATGAAGTTGATGGAGGCTATCGGCGGAAAAGTAAAACAGCCGATCCTGATTACCCAGCACATGCCGGCCACATTCACGACAATCCTAGCCCAACATTTAAGCCGCATCGATGGCATCGAATGTTCAGAGGCAGTGGACAAGGGCAAGTTAGTTGACGGTCAAGTCTATCTCGCACCTGGTGACTATCACATGGTGGTGGAGCGTGACGCCACGGGAAATATTTTGCGCCTAAACCAAGATGCACAGGAAAATTTTTGCCGGCCATCCGTGGACCCGATGTTGCGCAGTGTCGTGGCTGCCTACGGGGAGAGGGTCCTGATGGTGATGCTGACTGGCATGGGTCATGACGGTCTTAAAGGCGGTCATGATGTTGTTGAACGCGGCGGTACGCTGATCGCTCAGGATGAGGGCAGCAGTGTTGTTTGGGGGATGCCCGGCGCGGTTGCCACGGGCGGGCTATGCAGTGCCGTATTACCCATTGACGAGATGGGTGGCGCTGTCGTTCGTATTGCTAACGGGGGGGGACTATGACGCCAGCGGATTTTGAGTATTTGGCAAGCATCCTGAAGGATCGGTCCGGTTTATCGATTGGTCCGGACAAAACCTATTTACTTGAAAGCCGCCTGACCCCGGTTGCCCGTAAGAATAATCTGGATGATCTGGATGCTCTTGTGGCCGAGGTAAGGCGCAGTAAAAAGGAAGCAATGCTTTGCGAAATTACCGAAGCGATGACGACCAATGAATCCTTCTTTTTTCGTGACGCCACGCCTTTTGAGATTTTCGAAAAAGCGATTTTGCCCGACCTTTTAGAGGCACGTGCGTCTCGAAAAAGTCTGCGCATTTGGAGCGCTGCCTGTTCAACCGGCCAGGAGGCCTACAGCCTGTCGATGATCCTGCGTGAAATGGCACCGCAGCTGGCGGGCTGGCGCATTGAAATCGTCGGTACGGATATTTCTAACGAAGTTCTGGAAAAGGCCAAAGTGGGGATCTATTCGCAATTCGAGGTGCAGCGGGGGCTGCCCATTCAGTTGCTGATGAAATATTTCACACAGGTGAACGAGCTTTGGCAAATTGACGCCTCGATCCGCGCCATGGTGACGTACAAGGAATTCAATCTTCTGAAGGACCTTAAGGCCCTCGGTAGCTTCGATATCATTTTCTGCCGCAACGTCTTGATCTACTTTGATCAACCGACCAAGACCAAGGTCCTCGACGCGATGTCCAATATCCTGGCCAGTGATGGCTGCCTCTTCATGGGAGCGGCCGAGACGGTGCTAGGTATTTCCGATGACTTCAAGCCTGTTCCGGGCCACCGTGGCGTTTACAACACGGCCCAAAAGGCAGACAAGAGTGCTATTGCGCCAACAGCCAGTCTGGCTGCGGCTGGTTAGCGCAATTCCGGGCTAGTACGTTTCCGAAATTTGTGAAGTCGGTGCGCCGGGGATGATTTCTCCGGCGTTTTCGTGCTGCCGTACTGACACCGCTCGACGCCGGATATGTGTCCTTGTGATGAATTGGCGGCGATCAGGACTAGGCAAAAAAAACGGCCGCTTCGAAAAGCGGCCGTTTCTTTTGCTTATGGCAACCGCGCTTTAGGCGGCCGCTTCTTCGTCGGCGGGTGGGTCACGCAGGACATAACCGCGTCCCCAAACCGTCTCGATATAGTGTTCGCCGCCTGTAGCGTTCGCGAGCTTTTTCCGCAATTTGCAAATGAAGACATCGATGATTTTCAATTCCGGCTCATCCATGCCGCCATAAAGGTGGTTGAGGAACATCTCCTTGGTAAGGGTGGTACCCTTGCGCAGGGAGAGCAGTTCCAGCATGGCATATTCCTTGCCGGTCAGGTGCAGGCGCTGCCCCTCGACCTCGACCGCCCGGCTATCAAGATTGACGGTCAGCTTGCCGGTCTTGATAATCGACTGGGAATGCCCCTTGGAGCGCCGCACGATCGCATGAATGCGCGCCACCAATTCCCGCTTATCAAACGGCTTGGTCATATAATCATCGGCGCCGAAACCCAGGCCACGTACTTTGTCGTCAGGCTCGGACATGCCGGAAAGTATTAAAATTGGTGTTTCAACCTTGGCGACGCGAAGCTTTTTCAAGACGTCGTAGCCATGCATATCAGGCAAATTCAGATCCAAGACAATAATGTCGTAATCGTAGATTTTCCCTAGGTCGAGGCCTTCCTCGCCCAAATCCGTGCCATAAACGTTGAAGCCGTCGCCCTGTAGCATCAAATCGATGCTTTTCGCCATGGCGGTGTCATCTTCAATAAGCAAAACCCGCATATCAGTCCTCCCGTCTACCGATCGTTAACTAAAGTTAATCGGACTAGGTTAATGAACCATTAACAGAACTGATGAAGCAACAATTTTCCCAAATTTATTCCAAATCCTTCTGCGCCTTTACCGAAACTTAAGCCTGTGAGCCAAGTATGAGGGCAATCGATCCTGATTGGATAATGTGTGTTGAAGAGTGCCGTGCATACTGCCCTTAACGAAATTGAACAAATCCCCTCGCATCGAGTTTATGGCCGCGTCGGGAGCGTTAGAGGGCTAACCCTCGAGGTCTGTGGCGCGCAAGCCGCGTTGAGCGTCGGCTCGCGCTGCTCCCTTCAGACGCGCGATGGCCGTAGCGTCATGGCGGAGGTTGTCGGCTTCCATAACGACGCGGCGGTGCTGCTGCCCTATGGCAACCTGGATGGCATCGGATTGGGCTGCCGCGCCATGGTGGACGAACAAAACCCGATGGTTTACCCAAGCAATCGCTGGTTAGGACGGGTTATTAACGCAATGGGAGAACCCATTGACGGAAAAGGGCCTTTGCCTCGTGGAAATCAAGCCTATCCATTGCGTGGCATACCCCCGCAGGCGCATTCCCGTCAACGTGTCAGGGGCAAGGTTGACCTGGGCATAAAGGCCCTCAACACCTTTGTGACCTTGTGCCGCGGACAGCGCATGGGCATTTTTGCCGGCAGTGGCGTGGGTAAATCCGTGCTGCTGTCGATGCTGGCCCGCTATACCGCCTCGGATGTTTCCGTGATCGGTCTGATCGGAGAACGCGGCCGGGAAGTTCAGGAATTTATCGAGGATAATTTGGGCGAGGAGGGGTTGGCACGCAGTGTCATTGTCGTGGCGACCTCCGATGAACCGGCCTTGATGCGCCGGCAGGCGGCTTATATGACCATGACCCTGGCGGAATATTTCCGTGATGGCGATCGCGATGTCTTGTGCATGATGGACAGTGTCACGCGATTTGCCATGGCCCAACGTGAAATCGGCCTTTCGGGCGGCGAACCCCCTGCCTCGAAAGGTTACACCCCCTCGGTCTTTGCCGAGCTGCCCCGTTTGCTGGAACGTGCCGGTCCAGGTACCGGCGAGGGCGGTATCACGGGATTGTTCACGGTCCTGGTCGAGGGCGATGATCACAATGAACCTATCGCCGATGCGGTACGCGGTATTCTTGATGGTCATATCGTCCTGGACCGGGAAATCGCCGAGCGCGGCCGTTTTCCCGCCATTGATATTTTGCGCAGTCTGTCGCGCACCATGCCTGGCTGTAATAGTGAGGAGGAAAATACCCTGGTCCTCCATGCCCGCCGCCTGATGGCGGCCTATGCGAATATGGAAGAGTTGATCCGCCTTGGCGCCTATCGCGTGGGTTCCGACCCGGAGGTGGACGAGGCGATCCGCTATCACGACGCCCTGGAAGGCTTTCTGCGCCAGGACAAGGATGCCGGCTGCTCCATGTCCGAAGGCTATGACCAACTCGCCGGCATCTTGATGGAAGGGCGCGAATAAATGAATGTTCGAGGCTTTGGCGCCTTGGCGCGAATGCACCGTTTTCGCATGGATGAACACCGGCGCAAGGCGATGGAGATAGAGCTCGCGCGCGAAGATTTCCTGCGTCAGGATACCGCCCTGGAGCAGGAACTGATCCGGGAAACGAGCACGTTCAGGCGCGATGATATGGCGATAATCGATTTTGCCGCCTATTCCAAAGGCATTGAAGTCCGCCGCGAGGCTTTGGCCAAGTCGATCGCCGAAGTGACCCGGACGCTGAGCCGTATTAACGAGCAAATGGCCAACGAGTACCGCGAGGCCAAGAAATTTGAACTGGCCATGGAGCGGGAAGCTAAGCGCAAGAAAGATCTCGCCGCGCGGGCGGAACAGATGGAGCTGGATGAAATTGGCCTGAACTATCACGGCCGCGCCGTATAGAGCGTTACCGATACAGCGTTACAAATCGAGTGTTACCGGGGATAGACTTCCAGATAAACCAAGGTGCCATGGCCTAAATCATGGGCCGTGATCGGAAAGCGACCGGCGGTTTTCGCGATGAATGTCATGTGGGCAATGCTTCCCGGCTTGGCAAAGGCGTGGATGTCATAGCCGTGCAGATGCAATTCCACCGTCTTGTCCGTTGACCAACTGATATCGACCTCCTCGCCTTCGTTAACACGAAAGGTCTTCTCAGGGGCGGTAACCTTGCCGTCACGGATTTCAAGCTTGATGGTCCGCAACTTTGGTTTCACTTGCGCCAGAAGGGCCCCGGGGGCCAGGGAAAGGACGCCGCAGGCGGCAAGCGCCACCGCAATAGACCGAAGACCTTTGCGGCGGGCATCGCTGTTAGGTTTTGTGACGATGGTCATTTCAATTCGATCTTTGCTGGGTACATTTCATTTATCTGGGAAATAATCATAATCTTCCCATATGGAATCGGTAGATAAAATATTCTACCGATAATTGGGAACCTTGGGGGGAACCACAATGAAACGGCTATGCATATATTTAAGTACGCTCCTGATTGCGGCGGTCACTGTGCCAAACATGGCGAACAGTGAAATTCTGGCGATGATGAATTACGAAAGCAAGCCGGCTGACTCGCTGAAGGCTTTGAAATTGACCGGCGCCCGGGAACGCCGGGAAGGCATCGCCATCATTGATGTGGATCCGGAAGCCGAAACATTCGGCAAAATTCTGATGGATATTCCATTGCCGCCCGATCTGGTGGCCCACCACATATTTTATGACCGTAATATGGAAAAGGCCTATGTCACGGCGCTGGGCAAGCCGGAACTGCATGTCTTCAAACTGAACGAATTTCCCTACCGCTTGAAACGCATTGATGTGGCCAAGTGCCAGATGGGCGAGGACGTGGTCTTTTCCGAGGATAACAAGACCTGGTATCTGACCTGCATGAATTCGGGCAATGTCTATGTGGGCGAGACCGCGACGGACAGGATCACCGGCATCATCGATATCCCAGGCGCCAATCCGCATGGTCTGGTGGTGTTGAGCGATATTGACCGGCTCTTGATAACGTCCACCATTACCGGCGATCTGAAGACCCCGAAGGAGGAGTTGATCATCGTCGAAGCCTCTACCAACAAGGTTCTGGGCACCTTGAAAATGTCCAATAAGCCATCCCCGTCCGGGGTGGCGCCGGTGGAGCTGTTGCGGGTGCCCGGTTCCGATCCGGCCATCGTCTACACCACCAATATGTTCGGTGCCTCCCTGTGGACCGCGATTTGGAATCCCGCCAAGAAGAATTTTGCAGCGGCCCAGGCGTTTGATCTATCCAAAGTCAATGGCGGCGTCCCGTTGGAGATCTATTTTGTCGATGGCGGCAAGACCATGTATATCACCACCGCCAATCCGGGCCTGCTGCATATTTTTGATCTGTCCGCAGACCCGTCTAAGCCAAAGTTGGTGAAGTCCATGACGACCGGGCAGGGCGCCCATCACGTGGGCCTGACCAAGGATGGGCGTTACGGTTTTGTGCAAAATTCCTTCATCAATCTGCCGGGTATGCGGGACGGTTCGGTCTCTGTGGTTGATCTGAAAGCGCAAAAGGTCATCGCTTCCATCGATACCCTGAAAAATATGGGCTACAACCCCAACTCTATCGTTCTGTTGCCAAAGTGGAATGATTTGGCTGGCCATTGATCAACGCCTCGGCCTCGCATGATTGGGCGCCCCGTGACCTGATTGGTCGCGGGGCGCCGGTCTTTTTTGCGGCGAATATTTTCGTGGTATTTGGCAATGAATTGGCATAAATTGCCTGAAATTTGAGCAATTCCTATTTTGTCGCCTAGGTGCCTATTTCATGAGCATTCAGTTGGGACCAAGCAAACTGGAGCAACCTGTGATCCTGGCGCCCATGTCGGGCATCACGGATCTGCCGTTTCGCCGTCTGGTGCGTGGTTTTGGTGTTGATTTCGCGGTCAGCGAAATGATCGCCTCCACGGGCGTTGTCAGTGGCGGCCGGATTTCCAGGGAACGGGCCTCTTGGGCGGCGGACGAAGGCCTGCGGGTGGTGCAGCTGGCCGGCTGCCTGCCCGAACCAATGGCCCAGGCGGCGCGCTTGAGCCAGGACCAGGGCGCCGATGTGATCGATATCAACATGGGCTGCCCGGTCAAGAAAGTGGTTGGCGGCAGTGCCGGTTCCGCCCTGATGCGGGATGAAACCTTGGCCCTGCATTTGATCGAGGCCGTGGTTGGTGCGGTGGATATACCGGTGACCTTGAAAATGCGCACCGGCTGGGACCATGAACAGCGCAATGCGCCCTCCTTGGCGCGCCAGGCGCAAGACGCCGGCATCGCCATGATCACCGTCCATGGGCGTACCCGCTGCCAGTTTTATGATGGCCAGGCGGATTGGGATTTCATCGGTTCGGTGAAACGGGCGGTCGATATACCGGTGATCGCCAACGGAGATGTGGTCGGCCTTGAAGATGCCCGGAATATACTGCACCGCTCCAATGCCGATGGCGTGATGATCGGTCGCGGTGCCTTTGGCCGGCCATGGTTTCCGGCCCAGGTCCGCCACTACCTGGCGACGGGCGATGGCTTGGCTGATCCTGATCTCTCGGCCCAGCGCGATACGGTGATTACCCACTACCGCGGGATCCTGGATCATTACGGCGCCGGACGGGGCCTGCGTATCGCGCGCAAACATATCAACCGGTATCTGGAACGGATCGGTGCCGCCAGGGAGGAGCGCCGGGCGGTCCTGCGTCAGGGCGACAGCGCGTCGGTGGTCCAACAGCTCCATCAGCTGTACGACCAGGCAATGGCGCGGGCGGCGGCGTGATGGCGGCTGCGACGGGCATCTCAGCGGACATTATCCTGAGCACCTTTCCCCATCCGGTTTTGGTCTTGGATGAAGACGACGCAATCCGCTATGTCAATCCCAGCGCCGAGCAGTTTTTTGCCAGCGGTGCGGCCCAGCTGTGCCGTGACCGATTAAGCGCCTTGTTGCCTTTTGGCAGCCCGGTCCAGGCATTGGTGAACGAAGCCCGGCAAAAAACCACCGTGATCTCCGAGTACGGCCTGGATCTGGGCACACCCCGCCTGGGCCCGCGTCTGGTCGATGTCACGGCCTCGCCCATGGCCGAGACACCGGACTGCATCATTCTGACCTTGCGGGAAAACAGCATCGCTTCGAAAATGGACCGCCAGTTGACCCATCGCGGCGCCGCACGCTCGGTCACCGGGATGGCTGCCATGCTGGCCCACGAGGTGAAAAACCCCCTGAGCGGCATTCGCGGTGCGGCTCAGTTACTGGAACAGGATGCAAATCCCGACGACAGAGTTCTGACCCGCCTGATTTGTGACGAGACCGATCGTATCGTCGATATTGTCGAGCGTATGGAAATGTTCTCGGACAAGCCGATCGAGCGGCAACCGGTCAACATTCACCGGGTTCTGGAGCGGGTCCGTCAGGTGGCGCAAAGCGGCTTTGCCAAACACCTCCGATTTCTGGAAAATTATGATCCCTCGATCCCACCCGTGCTGGGCAACTTCGATCAACTGGTTCAGATTTTCTTGAATCTGGTCAAGAATGCGGCCGAGGCGGCCCCCTCGGTGGGCGGCGAGATTACCTTGAGCACCGCCTATCGCCATGGCCTGCGCCTTTCTGTTGCGGGCAGCCGAAGCCGCATGAAGCTGCCGATCGAGGTCGCGGTGCACGACAATGGCCCCGGCGTGGCCGACGATATCATGCCCTATCTGTTTGACGCCTTCGTCACCAACAAGGCCCAGGGATCGGGTTTGGGATTGGCCCTGGTGGCCAAGTTGGTGGACGATCACGGCGGCGTCGTGGAATGCGCCGATGTCGCCAAGGGCACGCAATTTCGCGTCATGTTACCGGTGGATGAGAGCTAGAAGATGGAATTTAATCTATGAGCCGCGGCACCATCCTGATTGCCGATGACGACAACGCCATCCGCTTGGTTTTGGATCAAGCATTGGGCCGGGCGGGTTATGAAGTGCGCTCCACCGCCAATGCGGCCACCTTATGGCGTTGGATCGGCGATGGTCAGGGCGATCTGGTTATCACGGACGTGGTGATGCCCGACGAAAATGGTTTGGACCTATTGCCGCGGATTAAAAAACTGCGGCCCGAGATGCCGGTCATCGTGATGAGCGCGCAATCCACTATTCTGACCGCGATCAAGGCCGCCGAACGCGGCGCCCACGAATATTTGCCCAAACCCTTCGACCTCAAGGAACTGATCAACGTCGTGCAGCGCGCCCTGAACGATCGCCAGCATGTCGCCGCTGGTGCCGGATCGGCAGGGCAGGGGGAAGGGGAGGAAAACCTGCCGGTGATCGGCCGCTCCCCCGCCATGCAGGAGATCTATCGCACTTTGGCCCGTCTCATGCAGACGGATTTGACCGTGATGATTTCAGGAGAATCAGGAACCGGCAAGGAACTGGTCGCCCGTGCCCTGCACGACTATGGCAAACGGCGCAACGGACCATTTGTCGCCATCAACATGGCGGCGATCCCCCGGGATCTGATCGAGAGCGAATTGTTCGGTCACGAAAAGGGTGCCTTCACGGGCGCCACCGCGCGCAATCCGGGGCATTTTGAATTGGCCGAGGGCGGTACGCTGTTTTTGGATGAAATCGGCGACATGCCGGCCGAGGCGCAGACCCGGTTGCTGCGCGTCCTGCAACAGGGTGAATACAGCACGGTGGGTGGGCGCACACCGATCAAGGCCAATGTGCGCATCATCGCCGCGACCAACCAGGATCTTCAGCAATTGATCCGCCAAGGCCTGTTCCGCGAGGATCTGTTTTACCGCCTCAACGTCGTGCCCATGCGCCTGCCGCCGCTGCGCGAGAGGACCGAGGATGTGCCCGATCTGGCCCGCCACTTTCTGAACCTGGCCGAGGCGCAGGGGTTGCCGGCGAAACGGATCAGCCGTGGCGCACTTGGGCGTCTGCGCCTGCATGACTGGCCGGGTAATGTGCGGGAGCTGGAAAATCTGATCCAACGCCTGGTCGCGCTCTACCCCGAGGAGATGATTGAAGAGGCCGTCGTGGAAACTGAATTGGGTGCTATTTCTCCGCCCTCTTTGCAATCCGCTGGCGCCGGCGATGCTGACCAAGTGCAGGGCCCTGTTGGCGGCGATAGCATTGGTGCCTCGGTGGAGCAGCATCTCGCGCGCTATTTCCGGGCGCATGGCGATAGTCTGCCACCCGCCGGTTTGTACGAGCGCGTGGTTCGCGAGGTCGAGCGGCCCTTGATCCAGTTATGTCTCGCGGCAACCCGCGGTAATCAGATCAAGGCGGCGGATCTATTGGGCTTGAACCGCAATACTTTGAGAAAAAAGATCAAGGAATTGGAAATTCAGGTGGTACGTGGCGTCAACTGATGCATAATTACAACAGATTCTCTGTCTGACCGAACCGGTACACCATATGGCCGAAGCAACGGAACGTAGCCGCCTGGAAGCCACCTTCGCCGATAGCTTCGTGCCGTGGGCGCGGGAGGTTGGCCTAAGTGGCAAACTAGCGGTGGTTCTGGCCCTGGCGGCGTTGGCGTCCTCGATCGCGACCTATACGGCCTGGACCGGCTCGGCACCGCAGACGCCCAACCCCCGTGTCATATTGATCCTGCTGGTCATCGATCTGATTTTGGTGCTGTCCTTCGGCGCCCTGATCGCACGGCACATGGTGCGCCTGTGGATGGCGCGGCGGGCCGGTTCCGCCGGTTCCCGCCTGCATACCCGTTTCGTCGCCATGTTCTCCCTGGTGGCGGTGACGCCGGCGATTATCGTTGCCCTGTTTTCGGCGGTGTTCTTTCATCTTGGTATGCAGTCCTGGTTTTCCGACCGGGTGCGCACGGCGGTGGGTGAATCCCTGGCCGTGGCCGAGGCCTATGTCGCCGAACATCGCCATACCATTCGGGCCGATATCCTGGCCATGGCGAACGATATCGACCGCGTCGCGCCACGGCTACAGGGCAAGAACCAACAGTTTTCGCGTTTCCTTGCCCTGCAGGCCTCGCGCCGCGCCTTGAACGAAGCCACTGTCTTCACCAGCAACGGCACCATTCTGGGCCGAACCTTCTTGAGCGTCAGCGCCGCCCTGAATGAATTACCCCTGAACCGTATCGCCGCTGCCTCGCGCAGTGATCCGGTGATTTTTGAAAGCGACCGCGATGATCAGGTCCGTGCCCTGATCCGGCTTGATGGCTTCCTCGACGCCTATCTGTTTGTCGCGCGTTTTGTTGATCCGGTGGTTTTGAACCATGTGGAAACCGCCCGCGCCGTGGTCAGGGAATATGAAGCGCTGGAAGGCGCGCGCACGGATATTCAATTGACCTCGGCGTTGATCTTTATCGTCGTTGCGTTGATGTTGTTGATGGCGGCGATCTGGCTGGGTTTGACATTTGCCAATCGCCTGGTCGGGCCAGTGCGCGGCCTGATGGTGGCATCCGAACGAATCCGTGACGGCGATCTTTCAGCCAGGGTCGAGGAAGGCGACAGCGATGATGAAATCGCCTCGCTCAGCCGGGCCTTCAACCGGATGGCGGGACAATTAGCCGAACAGCGCGAGGAATTGGTGGCCGGCAACCAGCGCCTGGACCGCCGCCGCCGTTTCACCGAAGCGGTATTAAGCGGGGTCTCGGCCGGTGTCGTCGGCCTGGATGGCGACGGTGTCATCACCCTGCCGAATTCATCCGCCGCCGGCCTGCTTGAAACGGAAGTGGACGCCTTGACGGGACGGCAGTTTAACGAGGCGGTGCCCGAGATGGCGCAATTGCTGCAACAGGCCCGTGCCAGGCCGGGACGGACCGTGGAGGGCGAGGTTTCCTTAATCCGCAAGGGGCACCGGCGCAGCTTCATGGCGCGAATTCGTAGCAATCTGCCTGACGGGCAGAGTGGCGACCAACGTTTCGGCGCCATCGTCACCTTTGATGATGTCACCGAACTGGTAACGGCCCAGCGCACGGCCGCCTGGGCCGATGTGGCCCGGCGCATCGCCCACGAAATCAAGAATCCGCTAACACCAATCCAATTATCCGCCGAACGCCTGAAACGCAAATATCTGAAGCAGATCGAGGCGGAGCCGGAGATTTTTCTGCAATGCACTGATACGATTATTCGGCAGGTTGGTGATATCGGCCGCATGGTCGATGAATTCTCGGCCTTTGCGCGGATGCCGGCGGCTGAAATGAAGATCGAGGATCTATGCGGTATCGTCCGCGATTCTGTTTTCGCCGAGGAATTCGCCCACAGGGATATTGACTATCGCATGCGGCTGCCTGATAAGGCGGCGCCCATTCGTTGTGATGCCCAGCATTTGAACCGGTTGCTGACCAATCTATTGCAAAACGCTCAGGAGGCCATCGCGGGCCGGCCGGATCTGGTTGGCGAAGAACGGGTCTCTGGTTTTATTGAAGTGGCGCTTTCCATGGACGCGCATGGCACCGATTTATACATCCGCGACAATGGCATTGGCTTTCCCGCTGAAAACCGTGAACGCCTGACGGAACCATATGTTACGAACCGGGAAAAGGGCACGGGCCTGGGGCTGGCGATCGTGAAAAAAATCATGGAAGAACACGGTGGCCGTATGGGTCTGGACGATGCGGAAGGGGGCGGTGCGCAAATTCATCTGCACTTCCCGGCGGCAAGTGCGGCTGAAGGAACCGACACGAAAAATGGCGATGAAGAGAATGCTAGGGACGTGGAGTTGAGTAATGGCGGGTGACATTTTAATTGTCGACGACGAAGCCGACATCCGAGACCAGATCGCGGGCATATTGTCCGATGAAGGTCATGAAACACGGCTGGCCGGTACCGACAATCAGGCGCTGGCCGCGGTTGCGGCGCGGCGGCCATCTCTGGTCATTCTGGATATTTGGCTGCGCGGCAGCAAACTTGATGGCATCGAAATTCTGCAACAGATCCGGGCCCAGCACGGCGACGTGCCTGTAGTCATGATCTCGGGCCACGGCAATATTGAAACGGCGGTGGAGGCGATCAAGCTTGGCGCCTATGACTTCATTGAAAAACCATTTGAGACCGATCGCCTACTGCTGATTGTCCAACGCGCCATCGAAGCCGCCAGATTGACCCGCGAAAACAAGGATCTGCGCCGCCGCGCCGGACCGGAAACCGAAATCATTGGCGACAGTCCGGCGATCACCGCCATGCGGGCGGCGATCGAAAAAGCCGCCCCCACGGGCAGCCGGGTGATGATTAACGGTCCGGCGGGCGCGGGCAAGGAAGTCGTGGCCCGTGCGCTGCATGCGAAATCGAACCGGGAACAGGGGGCCTTCGTGGTCCTGAACGCCGCCACCATGGCTCCCGAAAGGTTGGAGACGGAATTGTTCGGGGTCGAGGGGCCGGACGGCCAGGCGGGCGAGGGCAATGGCGCGGCACCGCCTGATCGGGTTGGGGTCTTCGAATCCGCCCATGCTGGTACGCTGTTCCTGGATGAAATCGCCGACATGCCGCTGGAAAGCCAGGCCAAGATTTTGCGTGTGCTGGTGGATCAAACTTTTCAGCGTGTCGGCGGCGGCGACAATGTAGAGGTTGATGTCCGCGTCATTTGTTCGACGACCCGCGACCTGCGCGAAGAGATTGCCCAGGGCCGATTTCGCGAGGATCTGTATCATCGTCTTAACGTGGTGCCCCTGACCGTGCCGCCGCTGCGCGATCGGCCTTCGGATATTCCGCAGTTGGTGGAGCATTTCATGAGCCGTTCGTCGGAAACTCTGGGGCTCTCACCACGGCATGTCTCCGCTGACGCCATGGCCGCCCTGCAGCGCCACGATTGGCCCGGCAATGTGCGTCAGTTGCGCAATATTGTCGAAAACCTGGTGATCATGGCGCAAGGCGGCGAGATTACGATTTCGATCGATATGCTGCCCATGGATATCAGCGCGCCAACCCCCACGGCAAAGCGTGACAGTGGCGAAACGGAGGTGATGTCGTTGCCGCTTCGTGATGCACGGGAAATATTCGAGCGGGAATACCTGATGGCTCAAATTGGTCGGTTTGGTGGTAATATCTCGCGCACCGCTGAATTTGTCGGTATGGAACGTTCCGCCCTGCACCGAAAACTAAAATCCTTGGGCGTGCCCACACGGGCATGAGAAGCCGATCAGCAATGCTTGGGAATAAAAACTCATGAAAGTGATCGTCTGCGGCGCCGGCCAGGTCGGCTACAACATCGCCAGGCAATTGTCGGGTGAACATAATGATGTGACCGTGATCGATCAGTCGCCTGAGCTGGTCAAACGCATCAACGACAATCTGGATGTCCATGGTGTGGTCGGGTTCGCATCCCAGCCCGATGTCTTGGAGGGGGCGGGTGCCGAGGACGCGGACATGATCATCGCCGTGACCTTCGCCGACGAGGTCAACATGGTGGCCTGCCAGGTCGCCCATTCACTGTTCAATGTCCCGACCAAAATTGCCCGGGTACGGGCGCAAAGTTATCTGCGTCCCATCTGGCAGGATCTGTTCAGCCGCGATAATATGCCCATAGACGTGATTATTTCGCCGGAAATGGAGGTCGCGCGCTCGGCCAAGCGGCGCTTGGAGGTGCCCGGCGCCTTCGATATGATCCCTTTCGGCGATGACAAGCTGCGCTTGATCGGCGTACGCCTCGGCAATGAGTGCCCGATCGTCGATACCCCGTTGCGGCAGTTGACGGAGCTGTTTCCGGATCTGAATATTGTGGTCGTCGGCATCGACCGTGGCGGCCAGTTGCTGGTGCCCACCGGTGATGACCAGATGCTGGTGGGTGACGAGATTTTCTTCATCGCCGACAAGGGACACGTCAGCCGCGCCCTCAGCCTGTTCGGGCACGAGGAGAAGGAGGCCCGGCGCGTTATCATCGTAGGCGGCGGCAATATCGGACTGTTCCTGGCGGAAAGCCTTGAACGGGAAAACCCCGCCGTACGGGTCAAGGTGGTGGAATTAAATCGGGAGCGGGCGGAATACGTGGCCGAGCACCTGGAACGCGCCGTGGTCATCAATGGCGATGCCCTGGATAGCGAAATCCTGATCGAAGCCAACGCCGCCAACACGGAAACCGTGGTCGCGGTCGCCGATGATGACGAGGTCAACATCCTGGCCTCGCTGCTGGCCAAACGCTATGGCTGTCAACGCGCGGTAACCTTGATCAATAACGCCGGCTATGGCCCGTTGCTGACCTCGCTGGGCATTGACGCGGTGGTCAATCCCCGGGCCTCGACCGTTTCGACCATCTTGCAGCATGTGCGCCGGGGGCGGATCCGGGCCGTGCACAGCCTGCGCGACGGCGTGGCGGAGGTGATCGAGGCCGAGGCGCTGGAAACCTCGCCCTTGGTCGGCGTGCCCCTGCGTGATGTGAAATTGCCGACCGGCGTGATCATCGGCGGGGTGTTGCGCGGCGACAGCGTGATTATTCCCCGTGGCGATACCGTGGTCCAGGTCAAGGATCGGGTGGTGATCTTCGCTTTGGCCGATGTCGTCAAAAAGGTCGAGAAGATGTTTTCCGTCCGCCTCGATTTTTTCTGAGCATCGGTGCCCAAGAAGCAGCGTAAGAATTGAGGGCTACAACATGTCCTATACCAGCGTCGTTCATTGTCTAGGCTGGGCCGTAATATTGCTGGCGGCGCTGATGATCCTGCCGGCACTGACGGCGCTGTTGGATGGTGATACGGCCCTGGCCTGGACCTTTCTGGCTTCGTCGGTGTTGAGTGGGTTTTGCGGCGCCGGCTTCGCCTTGTCCACCTGGCATGGGGTCGGGGATTTCGGCAAGCGTGAAGGCTTTATGTTTCTGGTCCTGATCTGGCTGGTGCTGGCCCTGTTCGGCGCGATACCGCTGCATTTTTCTGGCCTGCCGGGCCGGCCAATCGATGCTTTTTTTGAAGCGATCTCCGGGCTGACCACCACTGGCGCCACGGTTTTCGAAGGCTTGGAAACCATGCCGCCGGCGATTTTGCTATGGCGCGCCCTGTTGCAGTGGGCGGGCGGGTTGTTGAGCGTTGTCCTTGCCGTAAGCTTAATCTCGCATCTTGGTATCGGTGGTATGGAGGCCTACCAAAGCGCCCTGCCACGGGGTGAGGGGGCCAACCTGCCGACACGGATGTTGCAGACGGCACAGGATCTGTTCTGGATTTATGTGCTGTTGACCCTGTTTGGCGCCGTCGCGCTTTGGGCCACGGGGATGTCGGCCTTCGATGGCCTGTGCCATGCCTTCGCGGCCCTTTCGACCGGTGGTTTCAGCACCAGAGACGGCGGCATTGCAAGCTTTGACAATCCCGCGATCGAACTTGTCCTGATGGCAATCATGTTGTTGGGGGCGATGAATTTTACTCTGCATTGGGCCGCTTTCAACGGCCGCTTTCGGGCGTTCCGCGAAAATGCCGAGATTATTTATCTGACCCTTACGGTCACTGTTTTGGTGTTTGGTGTGATCATTCTGGTCCTATTGGAAGAGGCGGATCAGGGCTTTATAGGGCCATTTCGCACGGGGGTATTTACCGCCATTTCGGCCCTGACCACAACGGGCTTCAGCAATGCGGATATGGCGCCGGGCGGCGGTGCCGCGATGGTCCTGGCGCCAATTCTCATAGTCGGCCTGGCGCTGGTTGGTGGTGCGAGCGGTTCTACCACCGGCGGGATGCGTCTGATGCGGGTCGCGGTATTGTTCAAGCAGGCGCAGCGCGAACTGCTGCGCCTCTCGCACCCACACGGTATCCGCCTGCTGCGTCTGGGCAAGGTGCGGGTGGAAAACCCCGTGGTTTGGAGTGTCTGGAGTTTCTTTTTCCTGCTGATCCTGGTACTTGCAGCCGTTGCATTGGCCCTGGCCTTTTTCGGTTTGGCGCCCGAGGCCGCCGTGGCCGCCGCCGTGCTGTCCATAAGCAACGCCGGGCCTTTTCTGCAAGCCGTGGCGCCCGGTGCCCCCAGCTATGCGGACATGCCCGACGGTGCGAAATTGGTTTTGAGCTTCGCCATGCTGGCCGGCCGGGTTGAATTATTGGCCTTGTTGAGTTTGATGAATCCGGCGTATTGGCGCCGTTAAAAATAAGAGGAACGCGGCATGAGCCGAATTGCCTATGTTAACGGCCGCTATCTGCCCCATGGCGCCGCCACGGTTCATATCGAGGACCGGGGCTATCAATTCGCCGACGGCGTCTATGAAGTCATTGCCGTGCGCGGCGGTGGCCTGATTGACGGCGAATGGCATATGGAACGCTTACAACGCTCGCTGTCAGAGCTGCAGATCGCCATGCCAATGTCCGCGGCCGCCCTGTACGTGGTGTTGCGGGAAACCGTGCGGCGCAATCGGGTTTCTACCGGCATTGTCTACCTTCAGGTCAGCCGCGGCGTGGCCCGGCGCGATCACCCGTTCCCCAATCCCGCGGTTCGCCCGGCCCTGGTGGTTACCGCCCGGCGTACCGTGCCCGTGGCCGCAAAAATCATTGATGAAGGTATCTCTGTGATTTCGCAGCCGGATATCCGCTGGCAGCGTTGCGATATCAAGGCTATTGCGTTGCTGCCGAATGTACTGGTCAAGCAAGCCGCGCGCAGCCAGGGCGCTTTCGAGGCTTGGCAAGTGGACAGCGCCGGTTTCGTGACCGAGGGTGGTTCGACCAATGCCTGGATTATCAACAACGAAGGCGCATTGGTAACCCGGCCACCGGAAAACGCGATTTTGAATGGCATCACCCGCCGCCGCCTGATCGCCCTGGCCAAGTCCCAGGGTATCAAGGTTGAAGAGCGCGCCTTTAGTCTGGCCGAAGCTAAATCGGCCCGGGAGGCCTTTCTCACTTCGACAACCGCGTTCGTGACACCGGTTGTTCAAATTGACGATAGCACCTTGGGGAATGGCCGTCCGGGCAGTCAGACCCTGGAATTGCGCCGACTTTATGCGGATTTCATGGCCGAGATGGCGTCTTGAATGGATGGATCACAAGTTCGGCATAAACTTGTGGCTTGCCTATTCGTCAATAGACCCCATCTGAGGTAACAAGTAGTATTGTTGTATAGAGTATTGTAGCCGTCGGATGCTGTCAGGGCGCTAGAGCACATTTGCTTCAAATGTGCTCGAACTCTTTGAGTGGAAGTAATTGGATCCATTATCCATGTCGCGCAAGCGATGCCAATGAATTGAAAATTGCTCCATCCAAACGGGCATCCCAATAATGAAACGCCGATCCGCCTGGGTTAAACAGGTGGCCGGACAAAACAAACTGGAGCCAAACATGGCGAACGATAAACAGAACGTACAGGATGTATTTCTTAATCATGTGCGCAAGGCAAAAACCCCTGTAACCGTGTTTTTGGTCAATGGCGTGAAGCTACAAGGTTTTATTTCAGGTTTCGATAATTTCTGTGTCCTGCTGCGCCGCGACGGACATATTCAGTTAGTGTATAAGCACGCGATATCGACCGTAATGCCGGCGCAACCTGTGCAATTGTATGATGCCGCAGAGGATGAAGAACAGGCGTGAACGGCCCGGACAATGAATACGGAAACAGCACCAGCGCCGGCCGGGCCCTGATCGTTCATCCGCAACTCAAGACAGCAGCCGACAACGTCTCCCGTCTGCCGGAAGCTCAATTGGCCGAGGCCGAGGGGCTGGCCAGCGCTATTGGCCTGGAAGTTGTGGTGGCGGAAGTCATTGTGGTCAACCGCCCGCGCCCGGCGACGCTTTTCGGTACCGGCAAGGTCGATGAACTTGGCATCTTGATCAAGGCGGAGGAGATCGAGGTGGCTGTCCTTGATACCGCTCTGTCGCCGATCCAACAACGCAATCTGGAACGGGCCTGGAATTGCAAGGTGATCGACCGTACCGGACTAATTCTCGAAATTTTTGCCGACCGTGCGCAGACCAAGGAAGGCACCTTGCAGGTCGAATTGGCGCGGTTGACCTATCAACGCAGCCGTTTGGTGCGTTCCTGGACCCATCTGGAGCGCCAGCGCGGCGGCTTGGGTACGGTTGGCGGTCCCGGCGAAACCCAGATCGAGGCGGACCGGCGGATGATCGATGACCGGGTGGTCAGCCTGCGCCGGCAGTTGGAGGCGGTCGTCCGCACCCGAGAATTGCACCGCAAGAACCGCCGTGAAGTGCCCTATCCGGTGGTCGCGCTGGTCGGTTACACAAACGCCGGCAAATCCACCCTGTTCAACCGTCTGACCGGGGCGGCGGTAATGGCGGAGGATCAATTATTCGCTACCCTGGATCCGACCATGCGGGCGGTGGATATACCGCGGCGCGGCGGGCGCATTATTCTTTCCGATACGGTGGGTTTTGTCTCCGACCTGCCAACCCAGTTGGTGGCGGCGTTTCGGGCCACCTTGGAAGAGGTGTTGGGTGCCGATGTCATCGTGCATGTCCGTGATATCGTCCATCCCGACAGCGAGGCGCAAAAACACGACGTCCTCACGGTGCTCGCCGACCTGGGCGTCGACGATGAGCGACGCGACGTCATGATTGAGGTCTTTAACAAGATGGACCAGGCCAGTGCCGATGGCCGCCAGCGGGTCGCCAATCTGGTGGACCGCACGCCTTTGGCCGTCGCCGTTTCCGCCTTGAGTGGCGAGGGCTGTGAACAATTGCTGGAACTGATTGGCCGGCAGGTCGGACGCCATGACCGCCCCGTGCGTATCTCGCTGCCCCATCACGATGGCGCGACGCTGGCCTGGCTGTATCAGGTTGGTGAGATTGTCGAGCGGCGGGACGACGAGGAAACAGTCTGGCTGGTGGTCAGGCTGGACGCGGCCAATGCAGGCCGTTTGGAAAAACGCCTGGGCCATGCGCTAGACTGGGCCGATGACGGGGTCAAGGCGGCGGAATAAAGGGCACTAGTCACTCAACAAGGCCTTGACCTTTGCCAGCAAATCGTTGCGCCGGATTGGCTTGGCAAGGACATCGTTGGCTCCCAGTTTCCTGGCCATATCCAGGTACCGTCGGGACGGATCGCCTGATACCTGTAGTGGCTGGGGGTTGCTTCGCCATGCGCCCGGGCCCGCGCGAATTCTTTAAACCTCTCTTGCTCCTGCCCGGGGACGAGAGGTAAAATGCTCTCCAATGCCAGAGCTTCCCCGATGGAGCCAAGGCCGAATATCTTCACCCAGGCATCGTTCACCAGTAGAGGTTTGAAATCCCGGTGGATCAACAGGCCTTGAGACGATCCCTGGGCCAGGTCGCGGTAACTGGCCTCGCTCCCCGCAAGCGATACGCCGCGGCGGTTGCGCTGAATAATCAGTATGGCGCTAACCCATATGGCAAAAAGCGCCAACGCCCGGTTGGCAAGCACCATCCATATTACGCCGCCGCTAGGTGATAGAAGATAACCGATAAGCGTCAGCGCTGAAGTCGCCAGGGCAAGCCCCAGGACGTGCCGCTCCCGAGGCAGCCAGGCGCCCAATAAGACCACCGCCACATAGGGCACACCCCCCGCCACGCCAAGAGGCAACAACAGGTCGAGGGCGAAAAACAGTGATGCAAGAACGGTCGCGATAATAGGTATCGCAACCGATGCACGGTATTTCATAAAATTATAATGCTCCCCATAGCGGCCTTGCAAATAGCAGACGACCTTCTACTCCGGCAATACTATTTAGGACATTTCGCGCAATCGGCAAAAAAAGTCGGCCCGAAGCCGATACCAACATCATAACCGGTGCGGTTCGTAAGGAATTCAATACAATTACGCTATAAGCTAATGTGATTAGGTGGAATTGCGGCTTGATGCGCGGCTGAACACCTTGCCATTGGTACTGGATCGGGGGTGGGCCTCATTAGCCGGGGCGTCACGGGGAAGTATGACGGAATTTGCAACTCAGCTGCTCGAGGGAGGGATCAACTGCCTCCATGAAACCTTCGCTCTTTGGGATGCGGAGGATCGCATGGTTCTTTGTAATGAACGTTTCAGGGAGGTCAATAAAGCGGTCGCTAACTTGCTGCCTCCAGGTACCTCATACCAAGCATTTCTGCGTTCTGGCGTCGAGAAAGGATGCTTTCCCGAGGCGGTTGGCGGCGAGGAAGAGTGGATCGCCGCCCGCCTGCACCGGCACCAAAACCCAAGCGGCCTGTTCGAAATGCGGCGTGAGGATGGCCTTTGGCTTCTTATTGACGAACAAAGGATGCCGAATGGCGGCATCGTCAGCATCGCCACGGATATCACCAAACAAAAGCGGGCCGAAGAAGCGCTCCGGGACTCGGAAACCCGCTTTCGCCAACATGCCTCGGCAACCTCGGATTGGCTGTGGGAAATTGACGCGGCACGGCGCTACACCTTTATTTCCGATATCATGGAAGACAAGGTGGGGCGGACACCTAACCAATATCTGGGCACGACGGTCGATTCAAACATTGATGAATTATATAATCGTGATGATTGGCAGCCGTTTCTTGATGCTTTTGAGGCACGGGAACCAATCCGGGATTTGACGGTAAAACGGCGCGATCCGAATGGTACGGAACAATGGATCCGAACCAGCGGTGTGCCCTTTTATGCCGATGACGGCGAGTTCCTCGGTTTTCGAGGCAGTGCCTCGGATGTTACTGAACATGTAATGGCGGAGAAGCAACTCGCCAATTTGACAGCCGCGATCGATAAGAAAAGCGAGATCGTCGTCCTCTATGATCCCGACGACCGTCTGGTGTTCTGTAACGATACATTCCGGGAAGTTAACAAGGATGTTGCCGATCTAATCAGGCCGGGCGTGACGTTCGAGGCGCTGACCCGCGCCGGTCTGGAGCGGGGATTGATACCCGAGGCTGTCGGCAGGGAGGCGGCCTGGTTGCAAGAGCGGTTGGAGCGGCATCGCAATCCAAAAGGACCGGTCGAACAGGATAGACAGGGCGGCGTTTGGCATCTTATCCAGGAACAACGTCTTGATGATGGCAGCATTGTCTCGATTGTCTCTGACATTACTGACCGAAAACGTGCCGAGGAGGCCTTGGCGGCGAGCGAGGCAAGGTTCCGCGCTGTCTTTGATCATGCGCCATCCGCCATTGCGCTGAAGGACCGCAACGGGAGATACGAACTCGTCAATCGCACCTATGAGAATTTCTTTGAAATAGCTGGGGAAGATATCCTGGGCAAAACCTCGGCTGATCTTTTTCCGGCGGATATTGCTGCGCGGCTTGAGAAAAGAGACCGCAGCATCATGGATAACAGAAAAACCGAGGTATATGAGAGTAGCGTTAGTAATCCCGGTCTGGAGATGAGTTTCGTGCGGATGATCAAGTTCCCGGTGTTTGATCAATTCGGCGCGTTAACTGGCGTCGGTAGTTTCGCTAATGATATCTCCGCTGAGAAGGCCGCGGAAGAACGCTTGATACAGAGTCAAAAAATGGAAGCGGTGGGGCAGTTGACCGGCGGTATCGCCCACGAATTCAACAATTTGCTACAGGTTGTCGCCGGCAATATCGAATTGCTCGCGGATGATATCCCGCGCAATACAGACGGCGATCAGAGTATTCAGGCAATCCGCAGAAACGTCACGCGCGGGGCGGATTTGACGAGCCGGCTGTTGTCTTTTTCACGACGGCAGCCATTGACGCCAAAGGCCTTGGTAACCCAGGATATTCTGCATGGCATGCAGGATCTGTTGGGCCGGACCCTGGCCGAGACGATCGAAATCCGGGTCGCGGTAATGGATAATGTCTGGTTGGCAGAGGCTGACCCCGGTCAGCTGGAAAATGCCCTGCTTAACCTGGCTCTAAATGCCCGCGATGCCATGCCAAACGGCGGCGTCATCACGATCTCCGCCGATAACATTCGTATTGATATGGGGATGGCCGCGCAGCACGAGGAGGCAACCGCGGGTGATTACGTTGTGCTGAGCGTGACCGATAGCGGCACCGGCATGACCGAGGATGAAATTAACCGCGCCTTTGAGCCATTTTTCACGACCAAGGACATCGGCAAGGGCACCGGGCTTGGCCTCTCCATGGTATATGGCTTCGCACAACAATCGGGCGGCTTTGTCGAGATCGATAGCGCGCCCGGACATGGCACGACCATGCGCCTCTATTTACCCCGCATAAGCGGTCCGGGCGCCGGCGGAACGGCCATCGCGGAGGTATCGCGGGCGCACCCTTCCGCCATGGGTGGCACTATTCTCTTGGTGGAGGACGATACGGATGTCCGGGTCTCATTGGCGGCTCAACTGAAAAGTCTGGACTACCGGGTGATCGAGGCCCAGAGCGGCGTTGCCGCCTTGGCGGCATTGAACAATGGGCCTCGGATTGATTTGTTGTTCACCGATATCGTGATGCCCGGGGGGTTGAGCGGGCTCGAACTGGCGCGCCAAATCATACTGCTCCGCCCCGGTCTCAAGGTCCTCTACACGACCGGGTATAGTGATGAAGTCATCGCCGATAGCGAACAAATGGAGGACGGTGCGGTGATCTTACGCAAGCCCTACGATAAGACCAAACTGGCGGCCACGATTTCTCAATTGTTGGATTAGAGCTTTCCGAGTTAGGGAACGCGGTGCTGGCGGACGACCCATGCCTCGCCTAAAGTAGGACGCCTCGGCCGCGCCGAGACGGTTATCCCTATTCCGAGAAAACTGGACCCCGCCGTGACAAGCAACCGTGACGCCGCCGATGCCAAGCCGATTGGTGAACTGCAAGTGTCGATCTGGCGCGGCGGCGACGATGGCGAGCTGCAGACCTTCACTGTTCCGCATTACGAAAGCCAGACCGTTTTGGATGTGGTGACCTGGGTTCAACACAAGCTGGACCCAGGCCTGTCATACCGGTTTTCCTGTCGGGTCGGCATGTGCGGCACCTGTGCAATGACCGTGAACGGGCGGCCGCGCTGGACCTGCCGCACCCATGTTTCGCGGGTCGCCTCCCATGGTGCGTTGGAGATCCGTCCGCTGCGCAATCTGCCTGTTATTAAGGATCTGGTCGTCGACATGGCGCCGTTTTTCGATAAATGGCGCGATGGCCGCGGTTATTTTACACCGTCGCAAGCGGGTTCCTTGACCGTGGCGCCCGTCGATGGCAACAGCCCGGCCCGCAAGCTGGCCTCCGCCGCCATAGAATGCATCGGCTGCGCGGTTTGTCATGCCGCCTGTGATGTGGTCGCCTGGCAACCGGATTATCTTGGCCCCGCCGCTCTGAACCGCGCCTGGACCCTGGTCAATGACGAGCGTGACAATGACCGATCCGGCCATCTCGCGGCCGTCGCCGTCGCGGGGGGCTGTCATGGCTGTCACAGCACGGGCAGTTGCGCCAGCCATTGTCCCAATTCACTCAATCCCACCGCCTCTATTGCCGGTCTCAAACGGGAAGTGACCAAGGCGATGCTGAAGGGGGAGCTGTGAGCACGGCAACGGTAACACCACGCGGCGGGCGCCTTGAAGCCTGGCTGTATATTTTGCAGCGTCTGAGTGCGCTGGTCATGGCGCCGCTGGTGGTGGTGCATCTGATGGTCATCATGATCGCCGTACAGGATGGCCTCTCGGCCCAGGAAATTCTCGCCCGCACCCAAGCAAGCAGTATCTGGCCCGTGCTATATGGCCTGTTCGTGGCCGCCGCCGCGCTGCACGGCGCCATTGGGCTACGCGCCATGGTGCGGGAAGTCCTGACCCATCACCGGACCTTGCCCGATATGGTGGCCCTGGTCTTCATAGCCGCCGTCTTGCTGCTGGGTTTCCGCGCCGTCGCGGCGATCGCATGAGGCGGCTGCTATGAGTTACATGCCGGCCCGCAATCATGCCGCCTATTGGGCCTTCGCGGCGCACCGGCTGTCCGGCCTCGCGTTGGCGGTGTTCCTGCCACTGCATCTTTATGTGCTGTCGATGGCGATCAATCAAGCGGCCCTGAACGGCTTTCTTGATTGGGCCGAGAACCCGTTGGTGAAACTGGCCGAAACGGGTTTGATCATGTTGCTGGCGGTGCATCTGACGGGCGGCCTGCGTCTCTTGGCGTTGGAGTTTCTGCCCTGGAGCGAGGCGCAAAAAACACGCATCGCGTTGGCCTTTGGTTTGGCCCTGGCCGCTGGCCTGCTGTTTTTCGTACTGGCCTGGTAGATATATCATGGAAGACATAGCTCGGATTGACACGGACATTCTTATTCTCGGCTCGGGCGGGGCGGGGCTGTTCGCGGCGCTGCATGCCCATCAAGGTGCACCGGATCTGAAGATCACCGTTGCCGTAAAGGGCTTGCTGGGCAAAAGCGGTTGCACCCGCATGGTCCAGGGCGGCTACAACGTGGCGCTGGATCCGAAAGATTCCATTGAGCGCCACTTCATGGATACCATCGAGGGCGGCAAATGGCTCAACCATCAGGAACTTTCCTGGCTGCTGGTCAACAAGGCCGTCGAACGTGTGCTGGAGCTGGAGAACGATCTGGGTTGTTTTTTCGACCGCAACCCGGACGGCTCCCTGCACCAGAAAGCCTTCGCCGGGCAATCTTTTGACCGAACAGTACACAAGGGCAGCCTGACCGGCATTGAAATCATCTCGCGTCTGGCCGAACAGGTCTGGGCCCGGGGTATCGACCGCCTGGAAGAACACCGCGCCATTGCCCTGGTGCCCAGCACCGATGGCAGCCGCATCGCAGGCGTCTTGATGATCGATATGCGCCGGGGCGGTTTTGTTTTTGTCCGTGCCAAGGCGGTGCTTTTGGCCACGGGTGGTGGTCCGTCCATGTATCTCTACCATACCCCCTCGGGCGATAAGAGCTGCGATGGCATGGCCATGGCACTGACGGCGGGGTTGAGCCTGCGCGATATGGAGATGGTGCAGTTTCATCCCACCGGTCTGGTCGCGGGCGCCCATACGCGCATTACCGGCACCATAATCGAAGAGGGCCTGCGCGGTGTCGGCGGGCATCTGCTGAATGCGGAAGGCGAGCGCTTCCTCGATAGTTATGATCCCGCCGGCGAACGGGCCACCCGCGATATTGTCAGCCGCGGCATGTTCGAGGAAATGCAGGCCGGGCGTATCGGTCCCAACGGTGGCCTCTATATCACCATGCGCCACCTTGATGGCGCCATGGTGCGCCGGGAATTCAAGGGCATGGTCGAGCGTTGCCACGATGTCGGTTTCGATCTGGTCGATGGTTTGGTCGAGGTAACACCGACCGCCCATTACATGATGGGCGGCGTTGTCTTCAATACGGATACCTCGACCGCCATGCCCGGTCTGTTCGCCGCCGGCGAGGATACGGGAGGCATTCATGGCGCCAACCGTTTGGGCGGCAACGGCGTCGCCAATTCCACCGTCTTTGGCGGCATCGCCGGCGATGTCATGGCGGACTGGGTGCCGCGCGAAGGCCGCCATGTGGACGGCGACGAGAGCGTGATCCAAGCTGCCGTCGCCGCCGCGTTGCTGCCGTTTACGCAGCCCATTGGCGATCTGTCGTCAATCCGCGAACGGATGCAGCGCATAACCTGGGATGATGTGGGTATCATTCGCGATGCCGACGGCCTGCGGCGCGGTCTGGCGGCGCTGGAAGCCTTGGCGGACGAACTGCAGGCGACCGGGGTAGCCGATGGTTCGCGCTTGTCGAACATGACCTGGCATGACTGGCTTAACCTGCGCAGTCAAATATTGATCGGGCAAACCATAGCTGCCGCCGCCCTGTTGCGGGAAGATTCGCGCGGCGCCCATTTCCGCACCGACTATCCCCAGACAGATAGCCTGGAAAGCTCGCGCAATACCCTTGTCAGTTTGCAAAACGGCGCGCTGGCGACCGATACCCAGAGCGTCGCCTTTACACGGGTCAAACCGGGCGAAAGCCTGATCGAGATGGAATAATCCCATGCCACAAGAGACAAAGCGTACAATTCCCTCGGATCTGATCGAAGCCACGGCGTTTGAATTGATGCGCCGGGCGGCAATTGAAATTCCCGAGGATTTTCGCCTCGGCGTCGAGGCCATGGTCGATACCGAGGCAGAGGATCTAAGCCGCTTCGTGCTCGAATCTATGGTGGAAAACTGGCATGCGGCAGAGGAAGACCGCCGCGCCATGTGCGCCGATACCGGGCTGCCGCGCTACTATGTGAAGGCCGGCAACGAAGCGGTTATCGGTGGCGGCTTCGTGGCACTGGAGCGCGCTTTGCGCCGGGCCACGGCGCGGGCCACCCACGAAATTCCCCTACGCCCAAACCGCGTGCATCCCCTAAGCCGGGCCGATCACAACAACAACGTCGGCATTAACGCGCCCGAGATCGAATTCAGCTTCGAGCCTGACGCCGATTGGCTGGATATCACGACTGTTCACAAGGGCGGTCTGTTCGGCACGGATTATCGGATGTTGTTCCCGGGCGACGGCAAGGACGGCATCAAACGCTTTTTTCTCGATACCATGATGCAGTTCGGCCGCCGCGGCCTGGCCTGCCAACCGGCAATCGTCGGCATTGGCCTGGGCGGCAGCAAGGATACTTCGATGATCCTGGGCAAACAGGCAGCCTGTCTGCGCACCGTTGGCGACCGTCATCCCGATCCGGAGATCGCCGCCTTGGAGGTCGAATTGACCGAGCTGGGCAACAATATCGGCATGGGCCCGATGGGTTTTGTCGGCACTTCCATGGTCGTCGATTGTCATATAGACGTGGGCTATACCCACACCGGCGGCATGCCCATGAGCGTGCATTCGTTTTGTCTCTCCTCACGCCGGGCCGTGGCGCGTATTCATCCAGGCGGCGAAGTGGAATACCGCACCGATCCAAACTGGTTCACGCCCTATCACCGCAGAGAGGGGATCGAATAATGGCCACGCAGAAAAACAAGCTGAAAGAAGTCCGATTGTCCATTCCGGTCTCGCCAGAGGATATTGCGGCGCTTGAAATCGGTACCGTCGTTTACCTAGATGGGGTGATCTACACGGCCCGGGAAGGGGCCTACAAGCGCATTCTGGAACAAGGCATTGCCCCACCGGTGGATCTGGCCCAGCTTTCCAATGTCAGTTTCCATTGTTCGCCGGCGGCGGCGCGGAATGACGACGGCAGCTATACGGTGGGCGCCGTGACCGCGACCGCCAGCTTTCGCTTCTCGCGCTGGCTGGCGGACTGGTTCCCGGCCTCGGGCTGCAAGGTCATCATCGGCAAGGGCGGCATGTCGGCAGAGGACTACCGCACGCATTTCGTTCCGAACGGCGCGGTCTATCTGACAACCGTCGGCTATGGCACCGGCGCCTTGTTGGGACGCGGGATCAAGCATGTCCGGGATGCCCATTGGTTGGACGAACTGGGCATCGCCCAGGCCCTGTGGGTGTTCGAGGTGGAAAACATGGGGCCGTTCCTGGTCGAGAGCGATCTGCGGGGCAACAGCCTGTTCGACCGTGACGCCGAACGGATCAACGCCGGGGTTGAACGTCTGTACGATGGCTTGCAGCCCCCCGCCTTAAGCCGTTATGGCGAAACCACCTCGCGCGAAGACGAAGTTATCTGAGCGCTTTAAAGCGTCTCAAAGGGCCTCATTATCGGTTTCGCCGGTCCTGATCCGCATGACCTGTTCCAGATCAAAAACAAAGATCTTGCCGTCGCCGATCTGGTCGTTATTGGCCGCTTCGCGGATGGCTTCCACCACCCGCTCCGCCAGATCATCGGCTACGGCGACTTCCATCTTTAACTTGGGTACAAAATTGACTTGGTATTCGGCGCCCCGATAAATCTCCGTATGTCCGCCCTGGCGGCCATAACCGCGCACTTCGGAAACGGTCAGGCCATGCACACCAATGGCCGTCAAGGCGTCGCGCACGGAATCCAGGCGGTGCGGTTTGATCACGGCTACGATAAATTTCATCTTTCCGTCTCCTCAATTCGGTTACATGTCATAGCCGCGCTCGCCATGAGAGACCAAGTCCAGGCCCTCAATCTCGTCCTCTTCATCGATCCGCAGACCGACCGTGGCGCCAACCACCTTGATAATGATGAAGCTCACCACCACCGACCAAGCCAGCACCGCGACGACGCCAAGCAGCTGCACACCGAATTGCGAGCCCATGGTCGTCCCCTCGGCCAGGCCCATGCCGCCTAGCGAGGCGGCGGCGAAAAATGCGGTCAGTAGCGTACCCAGGGCACCGCCGACGCCATGCACGGCAAAAACATCCAGGGAATCGTCGATCTGGATTTTCTGCTTCACCCATTCGACGCAGAAATGACAAAGCACGCCGGCCATCAAGCCAATGAACAAGGCGCCGATGGGCCCGACAAAGCCCGAGGCCGGCGTAATCGTCGCCAACCCGGCCACCATGCCCGTGACGATGCCGACCAGCGAGGCCTTGCCAAAGCGCCGCCATTCCAGAAAGGCCCAGGTCAAGGACGCCGTGGCGGCGGAAATATGGGTCACCAGCATGGCCATGGACGCACTGCCGTCGGCGGCGAGCGCGCTGCCGGCGTTAAAGCCGAACCAGCCGACCCACAGCATGGAAGCGCCGATCATGGTCATGCCCGGGTTGTGCGGCGGCCGCAATTCCTTTGGAAAACCGCGCCGTCCACCCAGCATCTTGGCCAGCAATAACGCGGACGAGCCCGCCGTGACATGCACCACGATGCCACCCGCGAAATCCATCACGCCCAGATCCGCCAGCCAGCCGCCGCCCCAGACCCAATGGCAGACCGGGGCATAGACCAGGATCAGCCAGAGGCCGGAAAACAGCATTACGGCGGAGAATTTTATCCGTTCCACATAAGCCCCGACAATCAGGGCCGGGGTGATAATGGCGAAGGTCATCTGGAACATGGCGAATAGAATTTCGGGAATGCTGCCCGACAAGGTGTCCGGCCCGATGCCGAGGAGGAACCATTTTTCCGCCCCCCCGATCAAGGCTTGCGCCCCGCCGCCATCGCCAAAGGCCAGGGCATAACCGCCGATCAGCCATAGCACCGAGGCCAGGCAGGCGATCGCGAAACAATGCATCAGCACGGAAAGGACATTGTTGGCGCGCACCAGACCGCCATAAAACAGTGCCAGGCCGGGCAATGTCATGAACAGAACCAGGGCGGTGGAAGTCAAAATCCACGCTGTATCCGCGCCGCTCAACGCGGCATCCGCGGCCATGGCGGGAAAACTTACCAGTCCAATTAATAAGCTCGCGGTCGCGCCGCCTAACAGCCGCTTGTTCATATCGCCCCCCTAGACATCAATTTTGGCTAAATCGCCAACGAATCAATGGATATCATAGAGCAAAATTGCGGTCTGGCGAAAATATAAGGCGATACCTTAGCGGCATCCGCTTAAGATTGCCGTTAGTCGTATCCAGGAGCTTGTATAGATGGACGAATTCCGCGCCGAAGTACGTGAATTTATTGCCGCGAACCTGCCGGACGACGTCCGGGATGCCTGCATGGCGGGCCAGTACCCGACCCAGGAAATGTTGGCACGTTGGCAGCGCATCCTGGCCGATCAAGGCTGGTCGGCCCCGAACTGGCCGGTGGAATACGGCGGCCCGGATTGGAGCACACGGCAGGTCGTTGCTTTCGCCGATGAATGCGAGAGCAATTTCTGTCCGCCGCTGCCTAATTTCGGTATCGGAATGATCGGGCCGCTGCTGATGACTTACGGCAACCAGGCGCAGAAAGACTTCTTTCTGGAGAAAACCCGTACCGGCGAATTCCAATGGTGCCAAGGCTATTCCGAACCCGGCGCGGGTTCCGATCTGGCTTTGCTGAAAACCCGCGCCGTGTTGGAAGACGGGCATTATGTGGTCAACGGCGCGAAAATCTGGACCTCCGAGGCACACCACGCCGATTGGATGTTCTGCCTGGTGCGGACCGATCCGGAGGCGGCGAAAAAGCAGGACGGCATCTCCATGCTGTTGATCGACATGACGACGCCGGGGATCACGATCCGGCCGATCATCGGCCTCAACGGTATTCATTATTTCAACGAGATCTTTTTCGACGACGCCAGGGTAAAGGCGGAAAATCTGATTGGCGAACAGGACAACGGCTGGCAATACGCCAAGGCCCTGCTGTCGGACGAACGTTTCAATCAGGCCCGGACGGCGATCTGCCGGGGCCTGCTGGCTCGCCTGAAACGCCTGGCGGCGGCCACCATGTGCGAAGGCAACCCTTTGATCCAACAGGACTATTTCCGGCGCAAGATCGGCCGGGCCGAGGTTCGCATCATGGCCTTGGAGGCGGTCAAGCAGGGCTTTGTCGATGCCAACGAGCGCGGCGGCCGGCTGGGGCCGGAAGTTTCCATCTTGAAGTTGACGGGCTCGGAATTATTGAAGGATCTCGACCGTTTGCTGATGGAGGCGGCCGGTGTTGCCGGTCTGCCCTACGATCCAGGCTGGATGCAGGGTAGGGAAAATGCCCGCACCGACGATATCGACGCGGTCGGCACCCTGTCGGGCTTTCGCCATCGGCGCAAGGCGGCCACCATCGCGGGCGGCAGCAGCGAGGTTCAACGCATGATCATCGCCAAACGTGTTCTGGAATTGTGAGGGCGGGCTGGTGACACAAGAAATGACATCCGCACGAACGGAAGAACAGATGATGTTGCGCGACGGCGTCGCGCGTTTTGTGGAGCAGAACCACGATTTTGCCTCCCGCCGCGGCCTGATCGAGCTGCCCATGGGGCATTCGCCGGAATTATGGTCGGAAATGGTGCAACTGGGCTGGCTCGGCGTTACTTTGCCGGAAGAACAGGGCGGTTTCGGCGGCGGTCCGGCGGAACTGGCCATCGTCATGGAAGAACTCGGCCGCGCCCTGGTCCTTGAACCGTTCCTGAGCAACGCCGTCTTTGGGGCCGATCTGCTGGCCCGGCATGGCAGCGACGGGCAACAATATTCCCTGTTGCCCGACGTGGTCAGCGGTCAAGCCAAGGTCGCCCTGGCTTATCTGGAGCCCGGCGCGCGCTATAATCCTCTGTGGATCGAAACCACGGCAACGAAGCGCGAAGGCGGCTTCGTCCTGAATGGCCGCAAGCGCAATGTGCTCGACGGCGTTTTGGCGGACAAGTTGATTGTTTCCGCCCGCACCGGGGCAGGGACCGGCGATGTGAGCGGCGTCAGCCTGTTTTTGGTTGATGCCGGTTCGCGCGGATTGGAAAGCCAGGATTTTCGCACCTATGACGGCCTGCGCGCCTCCACCATCACGTTAAACGGGGTATCGGTCTCCGCCGACGATGCGATCGGCGCCATTGGCGGGGCAGGCCCGATCCTGGAAGACATTGTCCAGCTAGCCTGCGTCGCGACCTGCGCCGAGGCGGTCGGCGCCATGCAGGCGCTGTTTGATCTGCTGTTGGATTATTTGCGTACCCGCGAACAGTTCGGCAAGCCAATCGGCGGCTTTCAGGCGCTGCAGTTTCGCGCCACCGATATGTATATCGCCCTGCAACAGGCCCGCGCCATGACCGGGCAAGCGGTAGCGGCATTAGGTACGGCAAATGCTGGTAACCAACGGGAGCGGGAACGGCTGATTTCGGCGACAAAAATCCAAGTCAACGAGGCCGCAGCGCTGGTTGGTTGCGAAGGGGTGCAGATGCATGGCGCCATCGCGATCACCGACGAATACAGCGCCAGTCATTATTTCAAGCGATTGGAAGCGATTGAGCAATTGTTCGGCGATAGTGATTATCACCTGGCCAAATTCACCGCCGATTATTAAAGCGCGGCCAAAACAGTGTGCAGGACGTCGGCCTTCGCCACACCGGCCAGCAAAACCAGGAATGTCACTCCAGCGGCTCCGAACAGGGTCTTGATTTGCATGGCGTTGTACTCCCAATGATTGGTCTACCTCACTCCTGAACAACGCAATTACCGTGCCAAAAACTTAATGTGATTGATTTCAATGTGTTAGCCAAACCGCATATTCATGGCACGGATAAATCTGTATGAAATTCCAACACTGGGTACGTCAGGATATCCCAATCAGGGACAGAAAAATCAGACATTTCAGCGTTTTGTGCAGGGTTTGGGCGGGTCTATATATTGACGATGTATTGACAGCAGATTTCAGCCTCCCTATATAGCTGGCACTCACTTGGTTAGAGTGCTAACACATCTCGAGAAACCTGAGAAATCTTAGGGTTAACAGAAATAATTTGGAGGTATCTGATGAAAATCAGACCATTGCATGACCGCGTACTGATCCGCCGGCTGGACAGTGAAGAAAAAACCGCGGGCGGCATCATCATTCCCGACACGGCGCAGGAAAAGCCCATGGAGGGCGAAGTTCTGGCGGCAGGCGACGGTGCCCGCGGCGAGAACGGCGCAATCCACGCTTTGGATGTCAAGGCGGGCGACCGCGTTCTGTTCGGCAAATGGGCCGGCACCGAAGTGACCCTTGATGGTGAAGAACTGATCATCATGAAAGAGTCCGACATCATGGGCATCATTGGCTAGCGCAATTCATCATTTGGATCATCAAATTGATCCAACCGATTGATGACATTGCACTATCATTTAGATTGAATTAAGGAGCCCCACAAATGGCGGCAAAAGAAGTACGTTTTGAAACAGACGCCCGCGCGCGCATGCTGCGTGGCGTCGATACTCTCGCCGATGCGGTGAAAGTGACCCTCGGCCCCAAGGGCCGTAACGTTGTGCTGGACAAATCCTTTGGCGCACCCCGGATCACCAAGGACGGTGTGACGGTCGCGAAAGAGATCGAGCTGTCTGACAAGTTCGAGAACATGGGCGCCCAGATGGTCCGTGAAGTCGCATCCAAGACCAACGACATCGCCGGCGACGGCACCACCACCGCGACCGTGTTGGCCCAGGCCATCGTGCGCGAGGGCTGCAAGTCCGTTGCCGCCGGCATGAACCCCATGGATCTGCGCCGTGGCATTGATTTGGCTGTGGACGCCGTTGTCGCCAATCTGGCGAAGCAGTCCAAGGCCATCTCGACCGAAGCGGAAGTGCGCCAGGTCGGCACCATTTCCTCCAACGGCGAGAGCGAGATTGGCGACATGATCGCCAAGGCCATGCAAAAGGTCGGCAAAGAAGGCGTGATCACGGTTGAAGAGGCCAAGGGCCTGGATACCGAGCTGGACGTCGTCGAAGGCATGCAGTTCGACCGCGGCTACCTGTCCCCGTATTTCATCACCAATGCGGACAAGATGACCACGGAATTGGAAGACCCCTACATCCTGCTCCACGAATCCAAGCTCTCCTCCCTGCAGCCGATGCTGCCGGTGCTCGAGACGGTGGCCCAATCCGGCCGTCCGTTGATGATCATCGCCGAGGACGTGGAAGGCGAGGCTCTGGCCACCCTGGTGGTTAACAAGCTGCGCGGTGGCCTGAAAGTGGCGGCTGTCAAGGCGCCGGGCTTTGGCGACCGTCGGAAAGCCATGCTGGAAGACATCGCCATCCTGACCGGTGGTCAGGTGATCTCGGAAGATCTGGGTATCAAGCTGGAAAGCGTGACGCCGGAAATGCTGGGCCGCGCCAAGCGGGTCTCCATCACCAAGGAAGAGACCACGATCATCGATGGCAACGGCAAAAAGTCCGATGTCGAAGGCCGCTGCACCCAGATCCGGGCGCAGGCCGATGAAACCACCTCCGAATACGACAAGGAAAAGCTGCAAGAGCGTCTGGCCAAGCTGGCCGGCGGTGTTGCCGTGATCAAGGTCGGCGGTGCCACCGAGGTTGAGGTGAAAGAGCGTAAGGACCGCGTCGATGACGCTCTGAACGCCACCCGCGCCGCGGTTGAGGAAGGTGTTGTCTCGGGCGGCGGTTGCGCCCTGTTGTATGCGGCCGATGCCTTGAAAAAGGTCAAGACCGCCAATGACGACCAAAAAGTCGGCGTCGATATCGTGCGCCGTTCCTTGCAGTCCCCGCTGCGCCAGATTGTCGAGAACGCGGGCGTCGATGGCGCCGTGGTCGCCGGCAAGCTGACCGAAGGCGGCAATGCCAACCAAGGCTTTGATGCGCAGAACGACAAATATGTCGATATGTTCAAGGCTGGTATCATCGACCCGACCAAGGTCGTGCGCGCGGCGTTGCAGGACGCGGCCTCCGTGGCTGGTCTGCTGATCACCACCGAAGTCATGGTCGCGGATGCCGACGATGATGACGCCGGCGGCATGCCTGGTGGCATGCCCGACATGGGCGGCATGATGTAAGCTCTTGTTTCGTTACGAGTACTTGCGTAAGGGAAGGGGTCGCCGATTGGCGGCCCCTTTTCGTTTTGGAGGATACTGAATGGCGCCGAAGATACCTGCCTTGGACGTTGTCGCCAACGCCATCCAGGAGGTTTCGCGGGCGGAAGCATTAAGCCGCTTCCAAAGCCTGGCAGCGCACGAAATCTCTGAAAAAAGCCCCGGTGATCTGGTCACCATCGCTGACCTGGAAACCGAACGCGCGTTGGAGCGGGTGTTGGGCGCGCTGTTGCCTGGCAGCGTCATGGTCGGGGAAGAGGCAGTGGCGGAAAATCCGGCTCTTCTTGATGCCCTGGCCGCCGGCGAGGCGCCATGTTGGATCATCGATCCCATCGACGGCACCATCAACTATGCCCACGGCGTGCCCCTATTTGCCACCATGGTCGCCCTGGTGGTCGGTGGCGAGGTGGTGGCCGGCTGGGTCTATGATCCGGTGCATGACGTCATGGCCATGGCCGAGAAGGGCGGTGGCGCCTATCTAAGCGGCCAACGGGTGGATCTGGGAGAGGAACCTGAACTGGGGCGCCTGTCGGGTTGTTTGCACCTTAGCGGCTATGACAAGGAGTTGGCGGCGACGGCGGCGCGGAATTTCGACAATGTTGGTCCGCTGTTGGTTTTGCACAGTGCGGGCCTGGAATACCAACAGATGCTGAATGGCCGGTTGCATTACGCGCTCTATCTGCGCACCAACCCATGGGACCATGCGCCGGGACAATTGCTGTTGGCGGAGGCGGGCGGTTTTACCGCGCGCCTGGACGGCAGTGCCTATGACATCAACGTCATCATGCATACCTCGCCCATGGTCGCGGCGGTCGGTGAGGCCTCGTGGCAGGCATTGCGCAAATATCTATTTGGCATGAAGGATGATATCTAACTTCATGTATTTTCACTAATTTTAGCCTTCGTCCAGGCATCTTCCAGGCGCTCTATATCGAATTCCTTGGGATCGAGGCCCTGATCCGACAGGTCGGCCTCGAGAGAGCGGAAACGGCGTTCGAATTTATCATTGCCGGCGCGCAGTGCGGCCTCCGGGTCGATATCGAGATGGCGGGCCAAATTGACCACGCTGAACAACAGATCGCCCATTTCTTCGGCCATGGCCGGTGCGTTGCCGGCATCCATTTCGGCCGTTAATTCCGCTATTTCCTCGTCAATTTTGGCCAGTACAGGTGCCGTATCGGGCCAGTCAAATCCCACCCGGGCGGCGCGTTTCTGCAGCTTTAGGGCGCGGGTCAATGCGGGCAGGGCGCTTGCCACCCCATCCAGGGCCGACTGGGCGCGTCCCTCCGTGGCCGCCAATTCCGCGCGCTCAATCGCCTTTTGTTCCTCCCAGGCAATGGTTTGCGCCGTTGCGTCACGGAATTCCTCCGCCCCAAAGACGTGTGGGTGACGCTTAATCATCTTGTCCGAAATGGCCTGGGCCACGGCGGCAAAATCAAAGGCATCAAGTTCCGCAGCCATCTGGGCATGAAAAACCACCTGCAACAACAGATCACCCAGTTCATCGCGCAGATGCGTCATGGCGCCAGGTTCGTCGTCGAGATGCGCAATGGCATCCGCGACTTCGTAGGCTTCCTCAATCGTGTAAGGCGCGATCGAGGCAAAGTCCTGCGCCTGGTCCCACGGACATCCGTTTATGGGATCGCGTAGCTTCGCCATGATTGTCAGTAACTGTGCAATGGCGGGCAGTGTCGTTTTGGGCTCTGTCATGGGGCGACTATAGTCGATGATAGGCAGAATCCAACGGCGTTTCCAGGTTATTAATAAATCCGATAATGTATATTATGACAAAAATTATCATAATATAGGAGATCGAAACACTCGTCTAACCTGTTGAGTTAATGCCAATATCCTGGGAAACAGAATTTGGTGGGCGGTGACGGGATCGAACCGCCGACATCCTCGGTGTAAACGAGACGCTCTACCATCTGAGCTAACCGCCCCCAAGCAAACCTGAGGTCTTGCGCGGCAACATGGCCCAGACGACCATGAAAGGCAACAGGCCATGGGCCACATGGCAGGACTATTTGCTTTTGTGCCCCACCAGCTCCAAAACCTGCAGGGAGCCATGTCCCTCAACCAGGATGTCGGTATGCGGCGCGAAAACATAATCGCCGCCCAGACGGCGTCGAGTCTCGGCCGTCAACAGGATATGACCGGCACTGCCGGCTTGTTCCAGCTTGGCCGCAACGTTGACCGTATCGCCCCAAACGTCATAGGAATATTTACGTTTGCCAATGACGCCGGCGACCACGGGGCCCGAATGAATACCAACGCGCATGGTGACGTCATGGCCCCTCTCCCGGCCCAGGCGTTCCAGACAACGCAGCAGATCAAGGGCGAAATCCGCCACGCGGCGGGCATGCGCGGGGTCCGGCGTGGGCAGGCCGCTGCCAACCATATAGGCATCGCCCACGGTCTTGATCTTTTCCACACCATGCAGGTCGGCCAGGTCATCAAGGGCGGAAAACACTTCATCCAGCAGGGAAACCACTTTTTCAGGTGATCGCCGCGTGGCAAACCGGGTGAAGCCAACGATGTCGGCGAACATGATGGTGACGTCATCCAAGCCATCGGCGATGGGCTGGCGAAGTTCATCTAAACCCTGGGATTTCAGGCGCTGCGCGATCGGACCGGGCAGGATATTAGCCAGCAGATCATCTGATTTCCGCCGTTCTACCGCGACCAAAAATAGGGCCTGGTTCTTTTCGCCAACAAAATAAAACATCAAGGCAAAGGCCACGGCGGACAGTCCTGCGATATTGAGAACAAAAAATACCCCAATAACCGCGTCAGGCAGCCGCGCGGTGCCGACATAGCCCTGGCCTTCAAGCCATGCCGCCAGGAGCAACAGGAAAATTAAGACACCCATCCAAACCGATGCTTGCCGGCGGTCGGCAAACAACAGAGCACCTAACGGGGTCACGATGGACCACATTATGACGCCTGACGAGGGCAGAAATCCGCCAAGGGTCAACATCAGGAGGAATGGCAGCAGAATAGCGAATGACAGCTGGCTAAACCGAAACAGCCGATAACGCCGCGCCTGGGCAAATACCAAAATGGAGGACAAAGACGCAACCGAATAGCCCAGGGGAATGGCGGCGGCCAGGGGCGCGTCATAGTGCAGATAGATCGCACCCCAGAGGACCGCGGCAGCGGCCATCATTGCGGTGGAAAGCACCAAAAGGTTCTTTTGCAGCCGCACGTCGGCGCCGTCATCGGGCAGGACGCCGATGTTTTTCAAGTGCAAAAACAAGCTGCTACGGGACATTTGCCCCCCGATTGGACCGAATAGGGTTTGGGGCGATATTATGCCAACTGCTTCTTTCGCCAAGCCTTAATATAGGTTTTGCAGTCTCGATCCTGGCCCAGCACCACGTCCGTGGCCAGTTTGAGGCCAAGGGATGGCTCGTCCATAGCGTTCAGGGGCGCCAGGGCGGCGTTTGGGTCGTTTTGCACCGGGTCCATGATGCCGCTGTCGCCGCCCGCCGCCACCGCCAGACGCAGAAAGGCTTCGTTGATGAATTTACGCCCCGGCACCCCGAAGGAAGCGTTCGAGATGCCCCCCGTGATGTGAATGTCGGGTCCATAGCGTTGCCGGATTTCGCGAATGGCATCCAGGCAATGACGGCCAAATTCAGGGTCCACGGCGACGGGAAAGACCAATGGGTCCAGATAGATATCGCCCGCGGAGATGCCTTTTGCCAGGGCGGCATCGATCATATGGGCGGCATTGGTGACCCGGCCTGTGCTGCCTTCGGGCATGGCGGCCTCGCCGGCGGCGGTCACGATGACGGCAGCCTTGTATTGCGCCGCGAGATCAAGCGCGCCCGGCCGCTCCATCGAGGCGGAATTCAGCATTGGCGGGCCGTTTCTGCCATCATAAGCGGCCAAACCGGCGGCGATAACGTCGGTATCGGAGGAATCAATCGACAGCGGCCGGCTGGCCATCTCCTGCACCTTGCCCACCAGCCATTGCATGGCTTCGATCTGCTCTTCGGTTTTCAGCGATACTTCATCGACGTTTATATCAAGGAAGTCCGCGCCGTAGGCCTCCTGTTTTTCTACGATGGCACGGATATATTCCTGTCCCTCGCCCGGCGCCTCTCCCGCCCCGAACATGGCCTGATGCAGGGCCGCCTTGACGTGTTTGACCCGGCCTTCTTGAAAATCCTGAGTGTCCTTGATGACATCGGGGATGGGTAGGGCGCGGGCCGCGCCGGCCAGGGTGGTATAGGTGATGATATCAGCGTCATTTTCGTCCGTGGTGACCCGCTTGCTGCGTTTCAGCAGGGCGCGGGTGGTATGAACGTTTTCTCCGATAACGAAGAATTCCCGCTCCATCCCGGCAATTTTCATGGCTTGTTCCTCTAGATTTTTTCAGCACCGATGTTCGCCATCGGCTTAAAGAGGCAACCCTCGACAAATATGTCGAAGAAATCCGCCTCGCTTTCCAATTCGATATGTTCGGCCCGGCGCACCAAAGCTTCCAAATGCGCCCGCCTATCGAGATTCAACAACGCCTCTCCCGCGCCTTGCAGCGAGGTGTTCCCGGCCCGGACCATGCGGTCCTTGTCCACCGCCGCCAAAAGCCCGATCGCCACTGCGTTGTCGAAATCCACGTGGGAGGCAAAACCACCCGCCAGATACAGCCGCTTGATATCCCCGACGGTGACGCCAAAACGCCGCAACAAGATACTTTGGCCCGCATTGGAGGCTGCCTTGGCCTGCGCCAAATGGCTGATATCCTGCCCGGAAATGTCGATATCATGCTCCGGTACCACGGGCACCACTGTGTTGCGCACGCCTTTTTCCCGGATCAGGGCGCCTTTCTCGTTCATGCGGCCGCTGCGCCGCAGCACAGCCAACAGATCGATCAGGCCGGAGCCGCAGAGGCCAACCGGTTCCCCATCGGCGATTGTACGCCATTGGAAGCCGCCGGCGGGGTCCTCGGCAACCATTTCAATCGCGCCTGCGTAACTGGCCATGCCGTGGCGCACCAAGCCGCCCTCGAACGCCGGTCCGGCGGGGCAGGAGGCAACCATCAGGCGGCCCTGCCCGGCCAGGACGATCTCTGTATTGGTGCCCATATCCACCAGCAGCACCACGTCCGCATCGTCCGGCGAGATATCAAGCGCCAATAGCGAGGCCGCGGCATCCCCGCCCACATGGCTGGCGATTAGGGGCAGACCATGCACCAGGCACTTGGGATGGGCACGAAGGCCCAGTTTGCGTGCCTCGGCCACCAACGCCGTGCTATCCCGTTTACCGTCGATATACGCCAGCTCAATGGGAGATTTATAGGGCCGCTGGCCTATGGGTTGCACATCGCCCTTGAAGAACAGATCCCGCATGGTGGAATTGCCCGCCACGACAATTTCATAAATTTCCCGGCGGTTGAACTTGTAGCGCTGGCAAAGCACCTCGATCTCGCCATTCAGGGCGTTGATAACTACTTTGTGCAATTCACCCTGGTGCGGCCCGCCGTCATAGGAAATCCGGTGCATGACGTCACTGCCGCCAAAGCGTTGCGGATTTTCAAACGAGGCAATGGCGATGCTTTTGCCGGTCTGTAAATCAAACAGGTTCGCGGCGACCGTGGTGGTGCCCAAATCGATGGCCAAACCGTAGATGTGACCCCGGTATTTATCGATCACCTGACCATCGCACAAAACTTCCCGGCCCTCGCGGGTGATGGCGGGGGCCAGGTCGATGGACTTTTCCAGGCTGGTTTCGAGGATACGCGGGGCCCGGATCAAGGGTTCGAACGAGATCTCGGCTTCGGGATCGACAATCTCGGCCTGACAGGCCAGACGGTAGTTTTCTCCCAAAAATGCTTCGAACTCCGTACGCGGCGCCAGGGCCTCGGCACCCTGGTTCACGATGACGATACACTCATGGCAATCGCCATACCGCCCACAAGATGACGCCAAGCGCATGCGCTGTTCATCGGCCCGGTCGAACAAGGTAACGGTTTTGGTTCGTTTGTTTTCCATGCCCGCGCGGCGGTCCTTGCGGGTTTGCTTTGCCTGTTGGCGCACGTCTTTGATCTTTTCTTTGGTTTTTTGGTAGTTTTCCGGGCGCGTTTCCCAGGCGCCACGAAAATCCAAGGTGCCGTCATGGGCGCATACAGGCTCGGCTCCCGAGTCTCTGGAGCCCCTGGGGTCCTCGCGGTTGGCACAACCGAACTTGGCGGTGCAGATATCCTTGGCCGAGCGATAGGGGCAGCGCCCCTGCCCTGAAACCGGATCCATCACCTTGTCCTGGGCATTACCCAGGATCTCGGCAAAGATCTCGGTCATCTGATCCAGCCGTTGTTGGTAGTCTTTTTTGTTCGGTCCGGTCACGACTGGAATACCCGGCGTCAGCCTAAAGCGCTGACGTCATTAGTTCCTTGGCGACCGCGACGCAGCTGAGGGCGTCCGGACCATAGCCGTCGGCGCCCATATCGTCGGAGAATTCCTGGGTTACCGGTGCGCCGCCAACCATGATCAGCACATCATCGCGTACGTCGGCGTCGATCATGGCCTCGATGGTTTTGCCCATATTGGGCAGTGTGGTGGTCAGCAGGGCGGACATACCGAGAACCTTGGCGCCGCTCTCCTCCACCGCATCAATAAAAGTGTCTTCCGCCACATCAACGCCCAGGTCGATGACCTCAAAACCGGAGCCGCGCAGCATCATAATGCAGAGATTTTTGCCGATATCGTGCAAATCGCCCTTCACCGTGCCCATGATCACCGTGCCCTGGCTTTCAATACCCGAGGCGGACAAAATCGGTTCGATATGGGCCATGCCCGCCCGCATGGCGCGGGCGCAGCTCAAAACCTCGGGTACAAAGACGAAATTCTCGCGGAATTTGATGCCGACGATACCCATGCCGCCGATCAAGCCATCGTCCATGATCTCGATGGCATCGATGCCATCCACCAGGGCCTTGGCGGTCAGTTCGTCCACTTCATCGTCATCGCCCTCGATAATCGCCGCGGCGATGTCCTGCATGGCCGGCTTGGCGCGGCTGAACAATTCGACGAAGCGTGCAATTTCCTCCGGCCGTTCGAGATACTCCTCGATTTCGTCCTGGATGGTCTGGTTCGCGATATCACTCAATTCAGCCATGCTTACATGTCCATAAATTTAAAGTATCAGATGAGCAGTCGAATTTAATACACTGAATTAATGCCTGGAATGCCATTCCTGAACTGCCTCTGGTATGGCGCGCAGATTGGCGATTGAGGTCTGCAGGGGAATAGCGCATTCGGGTCCGATCATCTGCACGCCGGCGTCCAGATTGGCGAAGACCTCGGCTTTCACATCATCGGGGGTTTTCGAAAACAGCGTCTCGGGGTTGTTGATATTGCCCACCAGCGCGATATCCCCATGCACGGTTGCCATGGACTCGGCCGGGCCGTTCTTGGAATCGTAGTGGAAGGCCGCCATGCCGGTTTCGGCAATAAAACCCATGCGGTCCACGGTGCGGCCGCAAATGTGCAAAATCAACGGACAATGGATCTTTTCCGCGAATTCCGTATGCAAATCGCGCAAATAGCGCTCGTAATATTCACCGCTGACCAGATCGCCGGTGGCGTGATCGGGCAAGGTCAAGGCATCGACCCCGGCTTCGACCTGGGCATTGCCGAAATCAATCGTTACTCTTTTTAGTTTCTGCAGTATTTCCTTGGTCGCCTCGGGGTCGTCGAGGGACAACAGCAGGAATTTTTCCACCCCGAAACAGTGATAAGCCATGGACCAGGGCCCCATGGTCTTGCCGATAATGGCGACGTCATCGCCCAGCTCCTGGCGCAATAACTTGATCGCATCCAGTACACAAACCAGATCAGGATGGTCCAGTAAGTTGTTGGGAATATAAATATCTTCCGGTTTGTCCCAGATCGGCTCGCTCATCCGTACCGTGGGCCAGTTGTCCTTGCCTTCCCATTGCATCTTGCAGCCCAGGGCGGAGGATTCCTGGATAATGGAGAACACCGGCATGACGCTGTCGAAGCCCAATATCGTATGCGCCGTGGCAGCCAAACGTGCCATGGGGGCGGCCTCGCGATTAGCATTTGGGAACGGCGCATCGACCAGGTCCATCAACTCCACCGTGGCCACGGAGGTGGGACAGCAAACCGGCGTGCGGTCCACGGGCTGTCCGGCGAGGGCCGCCAAAACCCGTTCCCGGCTGGTCATTCTTTGCGGTTTTTCCATTTTCCTGCCCCTATTCCTGGCTGCCGGGCGCGGCAAGCACGCCCTTGGCCGCGTTCATTTCCTGTTCGCGCATCACCGAACGCACGTTGGGCGCGGCTTGCAGCAACATGCCGACCATGGCGTCATGGTCCTGCCCGCATGCAAAGCTAAAGCGTTGGCCAACGGCCTCGTCAGCCTGGGCATCGGCCAGCTTGACCACGGCGTTGCGCAGAGCCGTCAGTCGGCGTTCCGCCTGCGCCGCGCCCGCGCCCGTGGCCGATAGTTCATAAGCGCCCTGGCCCTTCGCCGTCGCTGTCACGGTCAGTTCAGATTTCTTGTCCGCCAGGGACAAAACCGGCGTTTCGGGCGCTGTTTCGGGCTTTTCCTTGCAGGCTTGCAGGAACAGCCGCCGCACCGCGCTCAAATGTTCGCCGCCGCAGGGAAAACGAACGGTATCCTCGGCGTTGCCTCGTGCCATACCGCCCAAGGTCATCATGGCGTCTAGAATATAGGCAATGCGCTCGCCCAGGCCGTCATACCCAGCAAAACTGCGCACCCGGAAGCACCAACCCACAGCGTCCTCGCGGGCGTAAAGGGCAATGGAGACGTCACGGAAATGCTTATCGGTCGAAACCAGCTCTATCCGCGTTCCCAGATCGGCAAATGGATCCACCACCAATGTTCTCCCACAGATACAAAAAAGCGCCATGACCACTTGCGCAATAGAGACTTGACGCAGCCGGACGATTAAGACCACAATTGGCCAGCTGGTCAGACCAATTTTAGATGGCTTACGTGGCCCTGTAAAGCCACAGCTGATCGATTTGATGGATTTTTACAAGATGAGCGAGCGCGCGGACAGCAAACAACAGCAGATCGATCCGTTCCGGCAGGTGGCACGGGCCACGGTCAGCGATACCATTGTGACGCAAATTCGCGGCCTGATCACCAACGGCACCCTCAAGCCTGGCGACCGCCTGCCGTCGGAGCGGGACTTGTGCAAATGTTTCGGGGTTGGCCGTACATCCGTGCGCGAAGCGCTCAAGCCCTTGATAGCAATGGGTTTATTGGAGGGGCGTGTGGGCAGCGGCACGTTTGTCGCAGCTGAAATGGGACAGTTCCAAAAACCCCTGGAATGGGGCCTGCTGGGCGATCTATCAGGACAGGACGATTTGGTGGAAACCCGCCATATGTTGGAAACCAACGCCGCCTATTGGGCCGCCTTGCGGGCCGGGCCGGCCAATCTGGCGGCCATTGAGGCAACAGTTTTGGGCATGGCCGAAAACCTGCGGCAACCGGACCGTTTTCAGGACTTTGACGCCAATTTCCATTTCGAGATCGCCCGCGCCACCCAGAACAAGATTCTGTTTCGCCTGATCAATGTCATACGCGGCCAGATCCAGACCTGGATCGGCGAACGCTTGAGCCTCTCCCCAGACCGGACCGAGGCCCTGGCCGAGACTTCCTACCGCCAACATCAAGTTATTTTCACCGCCATTAAAACAGGCGACGGCGAAGCCGCCCGTGCCGCCATGGATCACCACATCCAGACCGCGACGCGGGATTTGCAAGCTAACCGATAGGCCGGGTCGCCTCGTCCAGCCATTCCCGGGTGGGATCGTCCACATTTGGCGACAAGGCGTCGTAAACCCTTTGATGATAGGTATTTAGCCAGGTTGTTTCAGCTTCCGACAGTAGCTCCGGCATGATGGCGTTGCGGTCGATGGGTGACAGGGTCAGGGTCTCGAACTCCAGCATGTCGCGCTCACCGCCGGGGACCTCGGCCTGGCGTACGGCCAACAGGTTCTCGATGCGGATACCATAGGCGCCGGTCTTGTAATAACCAGGCTCGTTGGAAACCACCATGCCAGGGCGCAGATCTTGCGTTTGCTGCCGTTTCGAGATCGAGTGCGGGCCTTCGTGGACGTTCAGATAGCTGCCCACGCCATGACCTGTGCCATGATCGAAATCCAGGCCGGCCTGCCACAAGGCGTGGCGGGCCAAGACATCCAGTTGCGCGCCCGTGGTACCGGTGGGAAAACGCGTGGTGGCGATGGCGATATGGCCCTTCAGGACACGGGTGAAACGGTCGCGCATCTCGTCGCTGACCGCACCGATTGCGATAGTGCGGGTAACATCGGTGGTGCCGTCCAGGTACTGCCCGCCTGAATCGACCAGATAAAATTCGCCCGTGCCAAGCTTGCGGTTGCTGTCCGCCGTGACCCGGTAATGCACGATGGCGCCATTGGGGCCGGAGCCGGTGATGGTGGGGAAGCTGAGATCGCGAAAATGTTCGCCATCATGGCGAAATTCCTCCAATTGTGCCTCGACCGCCAATTCATCCAACTCTCCCTGGGGGGCGAACACCGAAAGCCAATGTTGAAAGCGCACCAGGGCGGCGCCGTCCCGCGTATGGGCGGCGCGGGCGCCCTGCAATTCCACCTCGTTCTTGATCGCTTTCGGCAGCTGACAGGGATCGGTAGCGCCGGCAATTTCGGCGCCCGCCGCCGTCAGCCGCTCAAATACCCAGGCGGCGGTCAATCCGGGATCGGCCTGCACGACTTTGTCTTTCAGGGCATCCAGGGCCGGGGCGAAAGCTTCGGGCGCTTGCAGGGAGACTTCATTGCCAAGGTGTTTGGTTAGGCCCCTGCCCCGTTTTTCAGTGTCGAGAAACAGATCCACCTGGCCATCGCCATACAAAATGGCCAACGACAGCGGCAGCGGTGAATGGGGCACGTCGCCGCCGCGAATGTTCAACAGCCAGGCAATGGAATCCGGCGCCGTGATAACCGTGGCATCGCGTTTGGCCTTTCGCAACGCCGCTGCCAGCCGGCCCCGCTTATCGGTGGAGCTTTCACCGGCGAAAGCGATATCGTGGGGCACCACCAGGGCCATGGGCTGGTCCGGTTGATCCTGCCAGACGGCATCCAGCGGATTATCGGTCACGGCAATCAGCTCGCCGCCCGCCGCCTCCGCCCCCTTGCGAAAGCGCGCCACGCCATCCTGGGTAAACAGCCAACTGTCAAAGCCGAGTTTGCCGCCCTTGGGCAGATTTTCCGCAATCCAGTCAGGCGGCGGTGTATCGCCGATATGCAGGCGTTCATACAGATCACCGTCCACCTGTTCGGCAATTTGCAGGGTATAGCGGCCATCGGTGAATGCAGCGGCGGTTTCGCGCAGCACCACGACCATGCCGGCGGAGCCGGTAAATCCGGTCAGCCAGGCGATGCGTTGGGCCGCTGCCGGGACATATTCGTTCTGATAGCGGTCCGCCATGGGAACCACGAAGCCATCCAGCCCCCGCGCCGTCATCTCCCGGCGCAAAGCCGCCAGACGCCCCGTCCAATCAGCCCCGCCTGCCCCACCATCACCGCTCATCAATGCTCTCCCCACCACGGCGCTAAAATTACGATGCTGATTATGCCCATCGCCCAGCCCTTATGGCAACGGGACATTGTTCTTGATCAGCTATGCCGCAGCTGCAATGCTGCAATGCAAAATTAGCAACTAAATCTGATCTGTAATATATTGATTTTGTTAATATTTTGAATATATGCATTGCAACATTCAAGTCACGGGCATGGGGACCCTGCAAGACCCGCGCATACTACGTCAGGACAAGACATGAGCTTTCACAAGCAGATCGAACAACAGTTATCGCAGGAATTTTCGCCCAAGGAAGCGACCATTCTGATCGACTATCAGGATGCGGTGTTTTATGGCCGGCAGCTGCAGGCCATGGAAATGGGCCGCCAGTTTGCCATCGCCTGGAAGGCCGTTGCCGGTTTGGTGACGAAATTGGGCAATATTTCCTACCGGCAGAACATTGACAATTTGCCTAACTACCTGCGCCAGGATGTCGGCCTGAACCTCATTAGCGGTTCGCTAAACGGTTCGTTCAGCGGCACCTCCAGCCGCGGCTACATGTAGTCTGAAATCTGCCATATTTGGCGGTGTTATGGGGCCCGCGCCAAGCAGGCGCGGGCCTTCGCTTTTGTTGCGGCCATCGAAGACCTGGTCAGCCATGTGCTGAACGCAAGGCTGCAATGCAATGCTAATCGGAAAAATTAACTTTTAAAATATTGTTTGCCTTCATAAATGCAACTTAACACAGCAATGCAGAAGACGCGGGCCAGGCTTCTTGCTAGGCCCCGCCCGCAATGAAGTCAGGAATAGTCATGAGCTTTTATGTACGTTACGAAGACCGGCTGGCCCACGACCTTTCGGCCAACGGCACATCCATTTTGCACGACAACGAGATTGGCCATTTCCCGGGTTATGGTTTGTTTGTGCTTGCCAGCAATTTTGTCACGCGTGGCGCCGCCATACTGAAGCAGGTATTGCAGGCCGATGATCAGGATAGAGTTGGCGCCCTGGAAAATCATCTGCGCCGCGACATTGGCCTTGCCCCCACAAGCTCCAGAGTGGCAAGCGGCCTGTATTACGACCAGGGCTCCAATTACCTGTAGCGGCAGCCAGTTTGGAAATATGAACAGCCCGCGCCAGCCTGGTGCGGGTTTTTTATTTTACCGCTGATAGACCAACACCAAGACCGCTGGCTATACTCATGCTCCCGGACGCTACCACCTGGAGCACAGCATGCCGCAGTACAGATCCTACCGCACCACTCAGGGCCCAAACCGCATGGCCTCGCGCGCTCTTTGGCGGGCCACGGGCACCAATGAAGGTGACTTCGCCAAGCCGATCATCGCCATCGCGAATTCATTTACCCAGTTCGTGCCGGGCCATGTGCACCTGAAGGACCTGGGCCAGATGGTCGGCGACGAAGTCTATAAAGCCGGCGGCGTGGCAAAGGAATTCAACACCATTGCCGTCGATGACGGCATCGCCATGGGCCATGAAGGCATGCTGTATAGCTTGCCCAGCCGTGAATTAATCGCGGATGCGGTGGAATATATGGTCCAAGCGCACTGCGCCGATGCCCTGGTCTGCATCTCAAACTGTGACAAGATCACGCCGGGCATGTTGATGGCGGCCCTGCGGCTGAATATTCCCACGGTTTTCGTCTCCGGCGGACCGATGGAGGCGGGCAAGATCAGGATCGGCGGCAAGGAGATGATCGTTGATGGTGTCGATGCCATGGTGCTCTCGGCCAAGCCTGGGGTCACGGACGAAGAAAAACAGGCTTTGGAGGAGATCGCCTGCCCAACCTGCGGCTCGTGTGCGGGTATGTTTACCGCCAATTCCATGAACTGCCTGGTCGAGGCGCTTGGTCTGGGCCTGCCCGGCAACGGCAGTCTGGTCGCCACCCATGCGAAGCGGGGCGGATTGTTTCTGGAAGCCGGCCGCCAGATCGTGGAGATCACCAAGCGCTATTACGAATTGGATGAAGCATCAGTGCTGCCGCGCAATATTGCCACCTTCAAGGCGTTCGAGAACGCCATGACCGTGGACATGGCCATGGGCGGTTCCACCAACACGGTGTTGCATCTGCTGGCCGCCGCCTTCGAGGCCGAGGTGCCCTTCACGATGGCCGATATCGACCGCCTGTCGCGCAAGGTGCCGCATTTGTGCAAGGTCTCGCCGTCTATTCAGAATGTGCATATGGAGGACGTGCACCGCGCCGGCGGCATCATGGCGATCATGGGCGAGCTGGCCCGCGAGGGTCTGTTGCACATGGATGTGCGCAATATCATGGGCGACAATCTGCGCGACACCCTGGCCATGTGGGATATCGGACAGACCAACAACGCGAAAGTGCAGGATTTTTACCGCGCCGCGCCGGGCCGCATTCGCTCCATCACCGCCTTTAGTCAGGACAGCTACTACGAAGACCTGGACAAGGACCGTACGGAAGGCTGCATCCGCGATGTGGAGCACGCCCATAGCGCCGATGGCGGCCTGGCGGTGTTGTACGGCAATCTGGCCGCCGACGGCTGCATCGTAAAAAGCGCCGGCGTACCCCGCGATATGCTGACCTTCACCGGCCCCGCGATCATCTTCGAGAGCGAGAACAAGGCCGCCGCCGGTATCCGCACCGGCCAAATTCAGCCGGGCCATGTGGTGGTGATCCGCTATGAAGGCCCCAAGGGCGGCCCCGGCATGCAGGAAATGCTGCGTGTCACGGGCCTGATGAAATCCATGGATCTGGCGGAAAAATGCGCCCTGATCACCGACGGCCGCTTCTCGGGCGCCACCTCCGGGTTGTGCATCGGCCATATCTCGCCCGAAGCAGCAGAGGGCGGCCCCATCGGCCTAGTTCATGAAGGCGATCAAATCACTGTTGATATCCCCAACCGCGCTATCTCACTTGATATTGACGACGACGAAATAGCCCGCCGTCAGGCCGCGATGGAAGCCCGTGGTGAAGACGCCTGGCTGCCGACCATGCGCGAACGTACGGTCAGCCGGGCCTTGGAATCTTATGCCCTGCTGGCCAGAAGTGCCGCCCATGGCGCCGTGCGCGATCCGAGGCAGTTCAAAAAGTCGCTGTTGAAGGGTTAAGCGGAATTACTGCCGGCGAGGCACTGGGGCGGGTGATCTCAAAGCGCCGTGCTCTGGCCTACGAGGATACTGGATTTTGGGAAGCGCACCGTAATGCGGGTACCCTCGCCAAGTTTACTGTCGATCTGCAATTCGCCGCCTTGTAATTCGACCAGCGATTTGACGATGGACAGGCCCAGCCCGGCGCCGCCTCCAGTGGCGAGAGTATTGGGGGCGACCTGCGTGAACGGCAAGAGGATCGTCTCCATATCTTCCGCGGCAATACCGGCGCCGTTGTCGGCGATGGTAATCGCGACGCGGCCTTGGCTATCGAGATAGGCACTCGCAACGACCTCGCCGCCCGTGGGCGTGAATTTGATGGCATTGGAGAGCAGGTTAAGCAGGATTTGACGGGTTGCCCGATCATCCGCGTGGATTGTTGGCAGGCTGCCAATAGCCGAAGTATCAAAGCCCAAACCCTTGCCTTCGGCCACCTGTCGCATGACTTCGCAGGAAGACCTGACAACGCCGGCGATATTGACCTCGCCGAGGTCTGGCTCGTATTGCCCCGCTTCGATCCGTGAAAGATCGAGGACGTCATTGATCAAATCCAGGAGATGTTCACCGCTGGAGAATATATGCTCGGCGTAGTCCCGATAGCGCCTATCACCAAGCGCACCAAACAGCTCAGTCCGCATGATATCGGAAAAACCCATGATGGCGTTCAGCGGCGTACGCAGTTCGTGGCTCATGGTGGCGAGAAACTGTGATTTCGACCCGTTGGCCTCTTCCGCTCGTTCCTTTTCCCCGCGCAGCGCGTCCTCGCGGAGTTTAAGATCCGTGACGTCAGTGTTGACCAGAAATGTCGAGCCGTCGGGCGCCTTCTTCTCACGCAACAGCAGCCACCTCCCGTCCGCCCGCTGCGAAAGGATGGCTTCACCCGAGGGGGCGCGATGCTGGGCCAGTCGGTCCCGCACGAATTCCTCCTCGCGGCCCTTTGCCGCCAGAATGCGGCCGTGCTTGATGTTGTCGCGCACCATGTCCTCAAAGGTTATGCCGGGGCGCATATGCGCTGAAAGCTCGGGGTTCAGGGTATGAAACATGCGGTTGCAGAAAATCAACCGGTCGCTTGGATCGAACAAGGCAAAGGCATCGGAAAGACTTTCCACCGCTTCCCTGAAGCGATTCTCCGATTCCTTCGCAGCCTCTCCCGCCTGCTTACGTCCGGTAATATCGATATGCCAAATGATGCTGGCCTGGATCCCTTCGAAAACGATCGGCTGGGTATTCATCAGTACCCACCAACGGGAACCATCCCGGCGTATGCGTTCGGCTTCGAAGTTCACCAAGGTTTTTTGGCTTTTCAACAGCGACCAGACTTCCGCCATGAGGGATTGATCTGCCCAGGTATCGGCAATATCCGCCCGTAGCAACTCGTCCCGCGTGCCCGATCCGAGCATCGCCTCCAATGCCGGGTTTACAAACAAGCGGCTGCCGTCATCATCGGCAAGAATTGCAACGCCGATCGGGCAGGTTTCCAGACTTTCGCGCAGCCTTGGTTCATAATCCATGCCTGCCGCCGGGCCGCTTGCAGGCGCGAAATTGGCCTCTAGCTGTTCGACGCGCTGGCTTAGCCGGACAATTTCCGCCGCGGCCTCTCGATCGGTCGAGGCTTGGATATCGTTTTTGTTACGTCTGTTTGGCATCGATCTTGGTTCGCCTTGAAATCCCGCAGTCTTCACAACTCGCCAACAATAGTTGTTCGATTTCCCATCAAACCCGCGTCCGCACGGTTTACTATTAACCAAGGTAGTAAACAATTTATTATACGACCACCATCATGACGAACAGAGCATCCCAGGCATTGTAGCTGTCGCGCCGCCGTCGTACTCTGGCGAAAATGTTTCGCGGAGGACGCTATGGAATACGATTATATCATTGTGGGTGCCGGTTCCGCCGGCTGTGTGCTGGCCAACCGGTTAAGCGCCAATGGCCGAGACAAGGTGCTGGTGCTGGAAGCCGGCAAGAAAAGCAATTTCTGGACCCAGTTCCCGATCAGTTTCGCCCTGCTGCTGGACGACCCCAAAGCCAACTGGCGCTTTCGCTCGGAGCCCGAGGAAGGCACCGCCAACCGTGCCATTCCGGTGCCGCGCGGCAAGGTTCTGGGCGGCTCCTCCGCCATCAACGGATTGGTTTATGTGCGCGGACAACCGCTGGATTACGATACCTGGGCCCAACAGGGCAACCGGGGCTGGGATTTCGATACTGTAAAGACGCATTTTCGCAGACTGGAGGATTTCGAGCGCGGCGACGACGGTATTCGCGGTGCGGGCGGTCCTATTCATGTCTCTGAATGCAAGGATGAAACGCCGCTCTACGATGCCTGGATCGCGGCCGGGGCTGAAATCGGCGTGCCGTTTAATCACGACTATAACGGCGCCACCCAGGAAGGCATGTGCAAGACCCAAACCACGATCCGCAACGGCAAACGCGCCTCCGCCGCCGCCGGCTATCTGAAACCGGCCATGAGCCGGGCCAATTTGACCGTGGAAACAGAGGTCATGGTCGAAAAGGTGCTGTTGGAGGGTAAGCGCGCGGTCGGGGTGCAATATCTTTCCAAGGGCCGGGTGGTGCAGGCCAAGGTCGGGCGTGAGGTCATTCTTTCCGCCGGCGCCATCAAGTCACCGCAAATTTTGGAACTTTCGGGCATTGGTCAGGCAAACCGCCTTCGCGACCTTGGCATCGAGGTGCAGCACGATCTGTGGGGCGTAGGGGAAAGCCTGCGCGACCATATCGCCCCCCGCATGAAATGGAAGGTGACCCAGCAAAACGTGACCTACAATGGCAAGGTCAACGGCCTGGGCCTGGGCTGGCAGGCTTTGCGCTATGCTTTCAATCGGCGGGGTTTTGTCGGCATGCCATCGGCACCCATGCTGGCCTTCATGCGCACCCGGGATGAACTGGAAACTCCGGATATCCAGCTGCACCTGGTACCCTTCCGCTATGATGACCCGAACAAACGTTACCTGGGCAAGGAACCAGGCATGATCGCCACGGTCTATCAGTGCCGTCCCGACAGCATGGGGCATATCCATGCCCGCTCGACCGACCCAAATGATGCCCCGGCCATCAATTTCAATTTCCTGGCGGCCGAGACCGACCGCCGCTGTTTGCTGGATGGCACGCAAAAAGTCCGGGGCCTGATGAACGCCGCCGCGATGGATGCCTATCGCGGGGTCGAGGAGGCGCCGGGCGAAGAGGTCCAGGGCGATGACGCCATGTTGGACTGGATCCGCCGCACGGCCGAGACCACCTACCACCCCACAGGCACCTGCCGCATGGGCAGCGCCGACCGCAACGTTGTCGACGAACGCCTGCGGGTGCACGGCATTGCCGGCTTGCGCGTGGTTGATGCCTCGATCATGCCCACATTGGTGTCGGGCAATACCAACGCGGCCTGTCTTATGATCGGCGAAAAAGGCGCCGAAATGGTGCTGGAGGATGCGGCCTAAGCTTTAGATCTCGCCCCAAACCTGCAACGCGGTTTCGACGATACGGGCGAGTTTCGCTTTCTCCACATCCACCGTGATGGGGTTGCCAGAGACGGCGGAGGCGAAACCGCACTGCGGCGACAGGGACAGCCGCTCCAACGGCACGTATTGCGCGGCCTGGTCAATGCGCTTGGCCAGGGCATCGACGCTTTCCAACGCCGCCAGTTTGGAGCTGACCAGCCCCAGCACAATGTGCTTGTCATCAGGCACCATGGCCAGGGGTTCGAAGTCCCCGGCCCGATCCGTGTCGTATTCCAGGAAGAAGGCATCCACGGCCAGGTCATTGAACAAACGCTCCGCCACCGGACCATAGCCGCCTTGGGAGAGGTATTTGCCCTTGAAGTTGCCCCGGCACAGATGCAGGCCGCAGGTCATGCCATCGGGCCGGGCGCCGACCGCATCGTTGATGGCATCGATATAAACGCCGATCAGATCATCGGGGTCGGCGCCGCCCGCACGCACCTGTTCGCGGACCGCCGGGTCGCACAACATGGCTAGCGGCACCTCATCCATCTGAATATATGTCGCACCCATGGCGGCCAGTTCGGCGATTTCCTGGCGAAAGACCTCGGCGAAGTCCGCGAAGAAATCCCGTGGCGTGGGATAGACCGACGGATCGATACCACCCACGGGCCGATAGAAATGAAAGGTCGGCAGGGACGGCATGGTGATTTTCGCCGTCGCCGTGGCGATGGATTTCAGAAAGCCGAATTCACCGGTGGAAAAACCGCGCTCGCGGCGCACTTTGCCGCCCACATGGGCCGCGATAAAACTTTGCTCATGGCCGTGATCGTCGTGAAACATAAACTCCGCCTCGCGCACGGACAGACCCGACACGGGCCCTATGACGTGGCCCCAATACGAACCCCGGCGAAACTCGCCATCCGTTACCAGGCCCAGACCGGCGTCCTGCTGCAAGGCGACCACCTCGCGGATCGCCACATCCTGAATTTCCGTGAAAGCGGCATCATCGATTTCCCCCGCGCCGTGTTGACGGAAAGCGGCGGTCAATTCCCTGGGGCGCAGCAGACTGCCCACATGTTCGGCACGAAAAGGCGGCGGGGCCATGGTGATCTCCTCAAAACAATTACGCACGCCATTTTGATATACCCATGCCCCGCCGTCACGCTAAACTAAGGCCATGACCACATTTAAAGACATCCAGGCAGCGGCAATCGAACGCAACGGCGGTGCGGCGGCCCTGAAAAAGAAACTGCCGGCGGCGAAATCCGCCCGGGCCCTGAAGGCTATCAGCGATGACCGCTATCTCTCGTCCATGTCCCTGCGCGTCTTCAGCGCCGGGCTGAAGCATTCCATGGTGCAGGGCAAATGGCCGGCCTTTGAAGAGGTCTTCCATGGTTTCGAGCCCCATAAGGTCCACGCCATGTCCGACGAGGATCTCGAATCCTTGATGGGCGAGGCCCGCATAATCCGCCATTGGGGCAAGATCAAATCCGTCCGCGCCAACGCTGCGGCCATTTTGCAAATCGCCGAAGAAGCAGGCGGCATGGGCGCCTGGCTGGCGGCTTGGCAGCCGGAGCGAACCGTCGAATTATGGGATCAGTTGAGCAAGCGTTTCACCCAACTGGGCGGCAACTCCGGTCCCTATTTTCTGCGCATGGTGGGTAAGGACAGTTTCAATTTGACGCCCTATGTTCTGGGCGCGTTGCGACACTGGTCACTCTATGACGGCACTGGCAAGGGCAAACGGGAACGCGCCAAGGTGCAGGAAGTCTTCAATGCCTTGCACGCCGAAAGCGGCCTGCCACTATGTCAGATCTCCATGACCCTGGCGCAGTCGGTTGACTAGTCGGCTTGTAGATTAAAGGCTACCATCAACGCTTGTTCGATCACCGCTTAGGAGCACACGACATGCCCGCGCACACCGCCGCCGCCGGTTCGGAACTGGATGTCCACAATGTCGCCATGACCACCCGCATGGCCCTGGCCTATGCCGCCGGCATTGCCGACACCTCCACCCTGGTGTTTGACGATGACCGCGAGGGCGGCATCATGGCGCCGCCGCAATTCTGCGTCAGACTGGAATGGCCCGTCGTCGATGGCAAAATTTCCCGTGGCGTGGTCGGCATGACGGCGGAGGAAAAGGTCCGCGGCGTCCACGCCATCCAGGATTCGATCTTTCACCAACCCATCCGTCCCGGCATGAACCTGCGGACTAGGGGCACCATCGCCGCCATCCGCCGCACCCGCGCCGGCTCCCTGACCGTGACCAAACTGAGCACGATTGATGTCGATACCGGCGAGCCGGTGGTAACCTCGTGGTCCAGCGGCATCGCCCGCAACGTCGACGTGGTGGGCGAGGACACTACCCTGGAGAGTCCCCCGCCGGTACCGATCGGCAGTGGCGAGGTGATGGAAGAGATTGAGATTTTCATCCCGCGCGAGATGCCGCACAGCTATACCGAATGCGCTGATATCTGGAATCCGATCCATACCGAGCGGGAAGTCGCCATCGGCTCCGGCCTGCCTGATATCATCCTGCATGGCACCGCCACCTGGGCCTTGGCCGGGCGCGAGGTCATGCGGGCCTGTTGCAATGGTAATCCGGCGGGCCTGAAACGGCTTTACGGCCGCTTCACGGCCATGGTCATTCCCGGTAGCACCATCCGGGTCGAGCTGCATAAACCGCAAGATAACGTGGTCGGCTTCACGGTCTATAACGCGGAAGGTGCCGCCGCCGTCTCCAACGGTGTCGCGGTCATCGGCTAAAGCCTCCGCGCCATGGATCAGCCACGGTGTTTTCCATAGTTATTTGTCGGGCATCGCCTGCTTCGCCGGTATCAACCTTGGCGCAAAATCAACGGAACTTACTGAGGGCTGGCCAGCCGGGACTAGTCGCCAACCTCGCTTCGGAAGTTCACCACGACCTCGATTTCCTGTTCCTGGGATCGGCTCAATATAAGCGACGCGGTTGCCGTATTAGCCCCGATCGCGGGATTTCTTGAACCAGGCATCCTCCTCCGTGAAGCGGGCCGCGTTCCAGCTCAGCGCTGCCTTCAGGCCGTCTTTCGCCCGGATCTCGTTAAACTCATCAATCTCGGGCGAGGATTCCTTGCTCGCCAATGCCACGGCTTCAAGCTCCATGGAGCGCTCCACCACCTGACGCACGCCCATTAGCTCGTAGGACATATTGATCAGCTTCTTGTTGTATTCAACGGTAACGGCGGGCAATTTGGCAATGGTTAGCGCTTGGCGTTCCACGGCAGCGTCCAGTTCGTCGGCTGGCACCACTTCGTTTACCAGATTCAGGCGTTTCGCCTCCGCCGCATCAATCAGGTTGCCGGTGTAGAGCAGCTCGCGCGCCTTCGACATACCGACCACCCAGGGCCAGACAGCGGGTATATAGGGGCCGCCGGTGCGGATCTCGGGCGCGCCGAATTTGGCATCTTCCGAGCAGATCCGCAGATCGCAGAAGGTCGCCGTGGCAAGACCGCCGGCGATGCAAAATCCGTGGATCTGGGCAATGATGGGTTTCGGATTGTTCCAGAACACATCCCACCAGGCCGAGCCGCTAAAGGTTTTGCCCTTGAGGAACCTGGCCCGCAGTTGCACCGCGTTGGTTTTGCTCGAGGAGGTGATGTCGAAACCGGCGCTGAACGCACGTCCCGCCGCCTTTAGCACGATGACCCGGATCTCGTCATCGGCCCAGCCAGCATCCTCCAGCGCTTCTCGGACTTCAAACTGCAGGTCATCCGACAGGGCATTCAGCTTGTCCGGCCGGTTCAGAGTGATGTACGCGATCGGTCCGCGTTTCTCGTAAATGATGTTCTCGTAGCTCATCCGTGCTCTCCTCACGCTTGCTCAAACTTGATTGAGCTTAGCAATAGCGACAGTGATGATGCAAAGAGAACGCTTTGATAGTCAGAAGAATTCGCGTGGTTTTAGGAGGCTTCGGCGTAGAGCATGACCAGTTCGCCGTCACGGTCATCCTCGAACAGGCCGCTCAGGGTTGGCAGCAGGCCCATTTCCTCTTTCTGGATATGGCTAATCTGGCGCTCCACCAGCTCCAAGGCCAGCTCGCAAAATTCCGTCCAACTATCCGCTGTGAAACCGTCGGCGCGGGCCTTTTCCACAATCGGCGCGAGGTATTCAGAAAGATTGCGCAGCTGATCATGCTCCTGACGCAGAATATACGGGATCGCAACGTCACCAATCGCGGTCAGGGCGGGAAAAATATTCGCTTCCTCGAAATTGAAATGATGCCCCGTAGTGGCCTGTAACTCCGCGTTTATATCCGCCAGCAATGCCGTCGCCGCCGCATCGTCGTTGGCCGGCACCGCCTTTGCCTTGCGCCCTGTCACGGCCTCTTCCAGGCGGTTCATCAGATCAAGGGTTCGTTGATGTTCGTCGTGTAATAACTGGGCAATCTGGCTATCTAGGTACATGCGGCGATCCTATTTTTCTCGTTCACATTTGCTAGGCTAATAATAATGGTAGCGCGATACCAATTTCATTGACCCTGATCAAGCGGAGGCCAATGCCGCACGGTATTTCAGTACCGCCGCCAGGAAAAACCAGGCAAACGCAAGCGCACCCGCGAACCCGGCCAGAGCCCCCAAGCCGATGATAAGTGTCTGCGACCAGATAATGCCGGCGCCAAGCAATATGATTGCCGCGCCATGACAGTACAGGTGAATGCTCAGCGGGGTTTGTGCCGTCAACGCCGGCACCGTCGGCGGCCGCCGCTTTATGGCGATGGCGGCATGCATGGAGGCGAGGAACGGCACGATCCGCTGCAGCATCGCCATTAACAAGGTCAGCAACCAGGCCAACAGCGCCAAGGTGAAGCTGACTCCACCTCTCTCCCCCAACAGATCCAGGGCCCAGGCGATACCCAACACGAGGCTGAGGGGCAGCAGGCCCCAGGCCAGACGGATCAGGATAAATGCCGGGCCCAGCCGCTTACGCATCCGCTGCCGCAAGGCCTGCACCATCAGGCCCAAATGGATCGCCACGGCGCACAGTCCCACCACGCCGCCAGCCGCTATCCAGAGATCCCGGCCCAACCAGACGCCCAACAAACCCAAGGCCAAACCCAGGCCGGCACAGCTCAGCGAAGCCAGGGTCCATTTCGGCCCGGGTACCTGCGTCAATGCGAACATAGGCACCAGCACATAAGAAAACCCGAGTGCCAGAAATCCCATGAAGCCATAGGCGGCGAGCAGCATATGGCTGACCGCACCACGCTGGGCATCGGCAAAAATAGGATGTTCCTGATTGACGATCAGCGCCAGGCCCAGGACCAGCAAACCCAGCAAGGCCGCCGCCGCCAACCAGCCATGGGCCACCACCGCCGTCAGGGCGCCGCCCCGGCGTAGATTACCCAGCAGCAGCCACAGATAGAGCAGAATAGCCAGACCGGCCAGGGCGCCGCCCGCCGCCATGGCCTGATGCCAAAAGAAATACATGCCCACGGCAAGCACCATGGTGCCCAGGTTGAACAGCCACCAAATGGCCGCGATCAAACGAGGTGCGGCAAAGCCCTGCAAGGTTGCCACAGGCAGCAATTGCAGGCTGGCACCCATGGCGGTCATGACAAATACGCCCAGGGTCAGCAAATGTACCGCAGCCAGCACCGGCCCGCCGCCGCCCGTGTAGTCCGCCAAATCATCGGCCCCAAGCAGCAGCACCGCCCAGGCGACCATATGAAACACCACCGCCGCGGCAAAAAAACGGAACGGCAGGGACAGGGGCAGCAAGCGCTCCGTGGCGCTGCCGAGGAATGCGGTCGCGCCTGACGCCATTACCGAGCGCCGCGCCAAATGCGCAGACGCAATTCACCGCCATCAGCGGTCTGGTCTTCCATGACTTCGTGGCTCCAGCCCCGCTCCGCCAATTCCGGGTAGAGATAGACCGGCTCCCGGTGGTGATGCACGATCACATCGCCCGCCGTGACCGTTTCCAACATGGCCAGAATTTGCAGCATGGGTTCGGGCGGCGGCAGATCACGGACATCAATGTGGCTGCCGTCATCGGCCTGCCAATGGGGCGCGGTCAGTTCCACCGCCATGCTCAGGGTCCGCTCTTATTCCAGCCGGGTTTGTCGCCTGGGCCCGGCGCCCCGACGCCGCGAACTGGTGTCAGCGGCAGGGCAAAACCCTGGTTAAAGGCGGCGCGGGCCACGACGACGAACTTCAAGCGCCAGCCGCCGGCGATGGCCGCCGCTCCCGCCAGGGCACCAAGCCAGGGGCCGAAATCCCCTGTTACAAGCGCCGCCACAGCCAGGACCGCGGCGGCATAATGGCCCAATCCATTGATCATCGGCGTGGCCTCGTTCAACGCCGCCAGGGCCTTGACGGGCGCGCCCGCCGACGTCAATCCGGCCAGATAACGGCGCCACGCCAACCAACGGCCCAACAGCATTAGCAGCAACAAAACCAACGGCGAGACGACGGCGCCGCCGAACAAAGCCGTTGCGATCAACAAAAAGCCGCAGCCTTCCGCCAACCCGGTGACAATTATCACTGGCCTTAGCGCGGCATGGCGCCAGGCGGGAATGCCCTTGGAAGCGAGCAGTATGCGGGCCTGACAATAGAGATAGACCGCCGCCAGCAATGCCGCCAACGAGATTGCCCCGCCGGCAATGGCCGGCAGCTCGACAAATGGCGCGGCGGCCAGCGCCGCCAGCAGGGTCACGGGCAGCAACAGGGCGGAGACAAAGGCCTCCCGCGTCATCCACGAGGACTGCGGATGGAAAAACACATGCAGCGCACGCCAGGGCCGGCCGATCTCCAACCAGACGCAGAACAGCCCGACGCCAACCAAAACAGCGCCGGCGAAACCAAGCGGCCAATAGGGTGCCCCAGTGCCCGATGCCAGCGCCGCCAGGATCACCAGGCCGCTGCCGCTGCCGCCGCCGATAAAATTGCCGGCGGCCCGCCAATCCCAATTAACCTGATGCCGCGGTTCCGCCTGGGGCTCATTTCCGCTCATGATTTCTTGTCCCAGATATAATAGAAACCCGGATCGGTACCCAATTCCTCGTGCATGCGAAAGGTCTGGTTCTCCGCCAACAGGGACGAAACATTGCTGTCGGGATCGTCCCGATCGCCAAAATGCAGGGCCGTGGCAATGCAGGAATTGACACAGGCCGGCGTCACTTCCGGGTCAACGCCGGGGGTTTGTCCGGTTTCCTTGGCGGTGTCGATGCGGCTTTGGCAGAAATTGCATTTCATGGCCACCGACATCCGGCCTTCGTCAAAACGCGCCTCTTCGTGCTGCATGGCGCCTTTTTTCTCGTACGCCAAATCGCGCTTGTGAACAATATGGCGGGCCTGGTAGGGGCAGGCCACGGCGCAATAGCCACAGCCGATGCATAGATCATAATCAATCTCGACAATGCCATCCGAACGTATCTTGGTGGCGGTGGAGGGGCAGACATCCTCGCAGGGCGGATTGGCGCAGTGCATGCAACCGACTGGCACGAAGGTGCGTTGCACTCGGGGATACGTGCCGGTCTCCATATCCAGGACCTGGCGCCATTGCACGCCGGGCGGGGTGGCGTTGGCATGCTTGCAGGCCGCCGTGCAGGTCTGGCAACCGACACAGCGGCGCAGATCGGCGACCATCACAAAGCGGGTCATGCGCCACCTGCAAGACGATTGACCGCGACCCGAACGATATCGGCCGAGGAGCCGGTCGAATCCGTCAACGCCAGGGACATGGGCACCACCGTATTCATCGAGGGGGCCGGATGATCCACCGAATAGGGTGTGACCCAATGATCGAACTGGCCCTGGATCAAAATGGTGTCCGGGCGGATGCCCTGTTTCAGGACCACCCGGCCCTTGGTACCGCGCAGGGTCGACTTGATCTCCACCAGATCGCCGTCCTCGATCCCCATTTCCCTTGCCCGGCCCGTATTCATCACCACGGCACGGTGGCCGCGCATATTCCTGGCCACTTCGTCGATCATCTGGATAGAGCTGTTGCCGCCCCAGGCCAGCTGCATGCTGCGCGAGGTCAACAGCCAGAAGGGATAATCCTTTAACTCACCCCCCGAATTCACCGTGGCCTGTTCCCAAATACCGGGGAAATCCTTCCACGGCGGCAGTGCTTCGTATTCCTTCAGCTGTTCGTTCCACCACTCGATGCCTTTTTCGTGCAGGCGGTTACCCAGCTGTTTGCCGATCCGGTAGAGCTGTTCCTGATAGGGCATCTCGAAGCGCAGGCCCTTCTTGCGCATTTCGGGGAACAGATACCAGATCAAGCGCGAGATCGGCTTGGTGCGGATGCCATGTTCCTTGTACCAATCCAGGCCATCGGTTTCCGCACCATCAGTCAGCTCGGCCGAGGCGGCGCGGCATGTGGCGTCCCAAATGTCTTCGGCACAATGGCTCTGTTCCGGATCCAGGCTGAAATCGTAATTGTCGCCGCGCAGAGGCACGCCGGCCGCACCTTTGTTGATGGCGTTATTGTATTTGTCCAGAATACCAGCGCGCTCGGCCAAGGCGGTGGCGATATCGGTGAAGTCGCGGGTTTCGCCCAAGGGCTCGATCGCCGGCTGGCGCAGGGCGACGCCTTCATGATCCCAAAAGCTTTCCGAAAACTTGGTGCCGCCGACCCGGATCAACTGGGTGCTCTCGAAATCCGTGCGCTCGGGCAGCAGCACGTCGGCCATATGGTTGGTTTCATCCCGGATATAGCAGAACGAGACGATGAAGGGGAATTCGGCGATCCGCTCGGTTATGGATTTGGTGTCCCAGAACGAGATGGCGGGATTGGTGCGGTAGACGAACCATAGATCAGGTGCCGAGACCTCCGGCCAATTTTCCGGGCTCTCCTTGCGGAACATCCAGGCCAAATGGGTCGGGCCCAAGGCCTGACTCCAGGGTGAATTCGCCGATAATGGCACCAGGGTTTCATGGGCATTGCGGGCCTTGGGCGTTTCCTGCCAGCCGTCCTTGTCCGTGGCGTTCATGGGAAAGCGCATAAATCCGTCGGGTCCGCCGATGACGGAAGCCTGGCGTGTGGTGGCGGGCCGGTTCAGGCGCACAGTGGTGCCCAGGGTACCGCCGGGCACTTCCAGGGCGCCGACCAGACAGGCCAGCAGGGTTCGGCCCCAACAGCATTCATAGCCGCCCCAGCCATTGTTGACGGTCTTGCCCAGAATTACCGCGACCGGGCGCAAAGGTAACGTTTCGCCATCGATCACGGTGGTGGCGCCAACTTGGGCGTGGGAAACATATTCATCCGCGATGCGGCGGATGCAGCCATCGGGAACCTGGCAGATTTCCTCGGCCCATTCGGGCGTATATTCGACCATCTGCTTGACCAGACCAGTGAAGGCGGTCGCCACTTGGATATCTTCGTGCTGCCAGGTCTCTTCATCGGCACCGACTTCAATGCCCGATGCGGTAAAGCTGCCTTCCAGGGCAGGGGCGATCCCCTCGGTATCGAACGGCAGCGCGGTATTGCTGCGGGTATCCCACATCAAGGGCTTGTGGCTGATGGGGTCGCGCAGGAAATAGCCGTTGGGCGCCACCAGATAGGGCGAACCGGTGTGATCGGTCAGGAATTCCAGGTCCAGACGCTCACGCGGCATTTCGTGCAGCATGACGTGGATCAGGCCATACATGAAGGCGGGGTCGGTCTTGGGCCGGATCGGCACCCATTCGGCGGAGCAGGCCCCGGTGACGGACAGATGCGGTTCGATCTGGACCCGCTTGGCGCCGCGTTCGCGGGCCTCGGCATGGCGGGTTACACCAATCACACCGGCGGAAGCTTCCGGATTACCGCCGAACGAGAGAATGTAGTTCGTGGTCGGGGTATCGGCAGCGACGGTAAAGGCGCGGTGCCACAATTCGCCGTACAGATGTTCGGAATGGGTGCATTTTACGCCCTGCCCCGAACCAAAGCTGAAATCAACCGCGCCCCAGGCCGATAAAAACGCCGGGAAACTTCCCATATAATAGGTCGGTGTTCCGCCGCCGCCGAAAGATGCCGCGACCCGGGCGTAACCCAATTCGTCATGCAGCCCCTTAGCTTTGATCTCGTTAAGCTTACCGCCCACCAGATCCAGCGCCTCGTCCCAAGAGATCGGGACAAACCCCGGATCCTCGTCGCGGCCCTTTTTCGGGTTGGTGCGCTTCATTGGAGTCAGAAGGCGATTGGGATTGTAGGTTTTCTGCACCAGACCATAGGCTTTGACGCAGGCCTTGCCGGCACCGGGATGAACATCGGCGAGCGCGAAATTCGGCTCTACCTCGGTGGCGACGCCGTCTTCGACCTTGACCGTCAGAAAATCCGGCCCTGCAACGCATTGATAACAGTACTGCGGAACTTTCCGAGTGGTGGTCATTACCGTCACCTAATCGATTGTTTGCCTACCCAACAATATATACACGATACTATTGGCCTCATCAACAAACCATATCGAAGGCCGTTTTACAGGTACAAATTAGTCATCATCATCATTGATGGCGTGCAGTGCGGCGACATCCTGGACGATCACCTTGTGCCCTTCGGTGGCCACGCCAATGGAACGCAACTTTGACAGCGCGCGCGACAGGGTTTCGGGCTGCATACCCAGACGGCCGGCGATTAACATCTTGTCCAAGGGCAGCTCGAATTCGTCGGAACCCTCGTCCACATCCACTAGTTTTTCAAGGAACGAGGCCAGGCGCTGGGTCGCCGATTTCACCGTCAGCTGTTCCACCTGCTGCACGAAGCCGCGCAGGCGCCGGGACATGGATGCCAGCATCTTCAGGGCAATATCCGGATCGTCGCGCAGCTGCTTCAATATGCCACTGCGCGGGATCACTAAAAGCCGTGCGTCGGCGGCGATTTCGGTACTGATGGGAAAATTTCCAGAGACGAACATGGCCGCTTCCGCGAACGATTCGCCGGGTCCGAAAACGGCAATGACGCTTTCGTGGCCGTCCGGGGCCTGGCGAAACCCTTTTACCCAGCCTTCGAGAATGATGAAAAACCGGTCCGCCGGTTCGCCCTGCATGAATAACGAGGTGCCGCGCGGATAGCGCCGTACCGTGGCATCCAGCAATAATTTCATCGCCGCGTCATCCGCCATACCGGCAAACAGGGGGATCTGTTTGAGCTGATCATAGTCAGCCGCGCGGATGCCGGTCCGGCGCTCAAATGTTTCGCGATCAAGATCGGCCATTAAAATACTTCCGTGCCCCATGCTACAGCAATGAGCATACGCATTGGGCATACCAGCGCAATATCCGTCATTGCCAAACTGTTTCGGGCCACCCTAGGGCAACACCGCTTCACCTTCGATTTCAACCATGGCGTTGGGGTCGATCAGACGGCTGACTTCGACCAGGGTCATGGCCGGAAAATGCTTGCCCAGGTGTGTTCCCCAGGCGGCACCCACGGCGGCACCGGCGCTGTTGAAGGCATCTATATCCGTGACGAAGGCCCGCATCATGACGAGATTGGCCGGCTCCCCGCCGGCGGCCCGTAGAACGGTGACCATATTGCCCATGGCGCGGTCCCACTGCCCGCCGAAGTCGAGCGTCGGATCCACCGCCTGGTTGCCACTCGTGGCCGCGATCTGGCCGGCGATGCGCAAGACCTTTGCACCGGTGGCGACCACCCCATAGGAAAAGCCCCTCGCCCGGTTCCAGCCCTCGGGCAGGATCGCCTGATAGTTGATATCGCTCATGATGCTCCCTCCTCTCAAATCCGTATGCTTCGCTCAATAACCCGGCTGCCGCCCCTTCACCAGCCTTGATTGCGCCTGCCCAGCGCTTATGCTGAGTGAACCGCGCCCAAACATCAGCAGGCAGACGAGAGTCCATTGTCGCAAACTAATCAGCCCATGATCAACGCCACGCCGGTGGTGCTTGCCCTGATCGCCATTAACGTTGGCGTTCACGCGATACGTCTGCTGTTGCCCGAACAATGGTCGGCGATCGCCGCCACCGTGGGGGGCTTCTCGGCGCCGTGGTTCCTGGCCACGGTCATGGGGACGCAACCGGACTATATAATTTTTCAGCTGCTCTCTCCCCTCACCTACGCTTTTCTGCATGCGGATCTATTGCATTTAGCCATCAACATGGCCTTTCTGCTGGCCTTTGGCACGGCGATCGAGCGGCGCCTGGGGCGGCTGCGTTTTGTCGCGCTTTATCTTATTTGCGGCCTCGTTGCCGCCGCCGCCTCGGTCGCGTTGTTCTATTACAGTCATGAGCAGACCATTATCGTAGGCGCTTCAGGCGCCGTGTCGGGCCTGTTTGGTGCGGTATTGCGCCTCACCACGCGCCGGGCCTGGGTGGCCATCGCCATCTTCGTCGCCTCTAATCTGATCATCGGCTATACCGGCCTGCCGGGTGCGGGCACCGTTCGGGCGATTGCCTGGGAGGCCCATATCGGCGGCTTGCTGGCCGGTTATCTGCTGTTGCCGCTGTTCGATGGCGCGGCGCGGAAACTTGAAAGAGACTTGTCATGAAGATAGCGCCATGAAGATAATGCCATGAAAATTACGGGATTACGCACGGAAGCCGTCCGGATACCGTTCGAGACACCGATCCGCACCGCCATCCATCATATCGAGGCCGTCTGCTGCGTGCTGTTGCGGGTCGATACGGACGCAGGAATTGAGGGTCAGGGCCTGGTCTGGTGCATGAACGCGGCGCGTCTGCCCGTGCTCGACGCCATGATCCACAGCCTCGGCCCGCGGGTCATTGGCCGTGATCCGCATGAACATGCCGCCCTGTGGTCGGATATGTGGGCCGACGTCAATTTTTTTGGCGCCAAGGGCATTACCCTGTTCGGTATCGCCGCCATCGACATGGCGCTGTGGGATCTGGTGGGCAAGGCGCACGATATGTCGGTCTGCAAACTGCTGGGGCAAAGCCGGGACCGGGTACGGGCCTATCATTCGGGCGGCCTTTGGGTCTCGCTCAGCCCGGACGAACTACAGGCCCAGGCCAAGGATTATCTGGACCAGGGCTATCGCGCCATGAAGATGCGCCTGGGCAAAACGTCGGTGGCGGAGGATATTGAACGGGTGGCGGCGGTGCGCGCGGCCATCGGCCCGGACATCGATCTGATGACCGATGCCAACCAGGGCTTCACCGTTAATCACGCCATCCGCGTGGGCCGGGCGTTGGAGCCGTACAATCTGGTCTGGTTCGAGGAACCGGTGCAGGCCCATGACCTGGCCGGCTCGGCCCGTGTCGCGGCCGAGATCGACACGCCGATTGCCAGCGGCGAGACCGAATACGCCCGCTATGGCTTCCGTGATATGATCGAGCGGGGTTCGGCCGATGTGCTGATGCCGGATCTGGAGCGGGTCGGCGGCATCACCGAATTCGTCAAGGTGGCGCATATGGCGGACGCCTTCGATATCCCCGTCTCGCCGCATGTCTATACCGAACAAAGCCTGCAGCTTTGCGGCGCCTTGAGCAACATCGAATACAGCGAGATGATGCCCTGGTTCGGCAATCTCTATAACGAACAGACCGAGTTGGTGGACGGCGATCTGTTGATCCCGGACCGGCCCGGTTTGGGCTTCACCTTCAATGCGGATAGCATCGCGCGCTACCGCGTCACCGATTGAGAGGAGCATAGCCAATGAAAATCGGCAAAGTGGATACGTTTATTGTGAAACTGCCCTACAGCACGGGCGGGAGAGGAAACATCGGCAACATGGATTGGTCCACGCTGGACTATGTCCTGATCCGCATAGAGACCGAAGATGGCATGGTCGGTTGGGGCGATGCCTTTGGCTATGGCGGCATCGCACGCGCCGTCAAGGCGATGGTGGATCACAGGATCGCCCCCTCGCTGATTGGCAAGGATGCCTCGGCCATCGCGCAACTGTCCCATTTCCTGCAACAGGGCAACCACTTGCTTGGGCGTTATGGCGTCACCATGTTCGCCATTTCCGGGATCGATATCGCGCTCTGGGATCTGGCGGGCAAGGCCGCCAGCGTGCCGATTTCCACTCTGCTGGGCGGGGCTCGGCGGGCTGAAATTCCCGCCTATGCCTCCCTGTTCAATTACACCGACCCTGATCAGGTCGCCGAACATTGCCAGCGCGCCATGGGCGAGGGTTTCAAATCCGTCAAACTACATGAAACCACCGAGCCGGCGGTGCGTGCCGCCCGCTTGGCCATGGGCGACGGCGTGCCGCTGATGGTGGACACCAACTGTCCCTGGACGCCGTGGCAGGCCAAGGAGGCAGCGCTATCATTTAAGCCCTACGATTTGCATTGGCTGGAGGAACCGATTTTCCCGCCGGAGGATTTCAACAGCCTGGCCCGCCTTGGCATGGAAGTAGATATCCCGCTGGCGGCGGGCGAAAACGCCTGCACCGCGTTTGAATTCAAACAGATGATCGAGGCCGAGGCGGTAACCTACGTCCAGCCCAGCGTCACCAAGGTCGGCGGCATCACGGAATTCCGCAAGATCATCACCCTGGGCGAACTCAGCGGCACCACGGTGATGCCCCACGCGCCCTATTTCGGGCCGGGCCTCCTCGCCACCCTGCACCTGCTCGCCACCATGCCCGACGAATGCCTGGCCGAGACCTTCTACTACAAAACCCTGGAAGCGAGCCTCTACGGCGACGCCATCGTCGCCAAGGACGGCAACATCACCGTGCCAACAGGTCCCGGCCTGGGCCTGGAGCCGGACCTGGATGTGATCAAGGATTACGCCGCGAAGGATGGCTAGATATAGGGTCGCTGCATGGCGTCGGCGGCTAATCACATAATTCAGGTTTCGGTGGTGCGGTAGGGCTGAGCGACGATGAGTTGACTAGATTATCCCCGGAACCGAAACTCAAATTTTTTGCCAAAAGAAAATTGTCACGGTCAAAACTATGATTTCTATTTTATGGTGTATCAATTGCTTTTTGAAGTAGGATGGTAAACTAATGATTGTATCCCGTATTGTCATGTCCGCAGGATCTAGAATTTTTTTCTTATTCTGGCGGCGTCCTTAACATATGGCTGCACTGTTCCGCCGAAGCAAAGCAAATACGTATCTGCGCCAAATCTCGCCGGCGATCTTGAGTCCGATACCGCACCAGGAACACACCTAAAAGTCGCCCGGATCGACATCATCGCGCCGCGCAAGGGATCATTACTGTTCAGCAGCGGCGTAACGAGCTCGACCTATTACAAAGGCTCCCTTGCCCACCGCAGCAACCACAGCGCGGCCTACTTTCTCAAAGACGGTTTCGATCAGTCCGTGCGTGGCGCCCTGAGCCATGTGTTCGAAACTGAAGCCACTTCAGAAAAGATTGTGCAGGTTGTCGCCAAATTAGACGTTGACGCGGAAGTCGAGCCGGACCGCAACGTTAGTTTGTGCTGGGGTTGGCACATCACTACCAGAGTTGATTTAAAAGTTTCGGTCGTGGACAGAGATGGGAACACGACAATGCATGAATTCGGCGCTCCGAATAATGAAAGCATCTGTCAGCCATACGGGATCTTTCCTCATGAGGTCTCAATTACAAAACACATCAAAAAAGTGATGCTAATCGTTATCGAAAAGATGCGTCAAAATCCGAAATATAACACTGCCGCCAAGTAACGGCCGGATAAAGCGGCCGCTACCCTTATGCGATACACAGAGCTGAGATCAGTTCTTGAAATGTGCGCATCCAATTGACTTACCTCGTCAGCCCGGACTCCGCAGCTGCCTGAAGCGGCTTAACTGCTCCAACGTATCTTCCAACGTGGTGACTTCGGCCCAGCCGACTTGCATCATCTCCATGGCCGGGTCGTGCAGGTGCGGCAGGGTGGTGCCGATGCAGTCTTCCACCATGATCGGCTTGAAGTCGCGAAAGGAAGCATCCTTTGATGTCGCGGCAACGCATTGGTTCGTCAGAACGCCGGCCATGAGCACGGTGTCCGCGTTCAGCCCCCGCAAAATCGTTTCAAGATTGGTGTTGAAAAAGGCGCTCAGGCGGCTTTTTTCCACATACCAATCGTCTTCCCTGGCACCCAGGCCCTCGTATAATTCATAGCCCCACGTGCCCTGGCGCAAGCCGCCATCGCGCAGAAACGGCCGCAGTTTAAAAAACGCGCCCGCGTCGTGCTCGTTCCGGAAACCATGCCGCGTCCAAATGATCGGGACATCCTGCGCCCGGGCGGCGACGAGCAATTTTATCGTTGGCTCGATCACCCGGCGCATATGGCTGATATCGACGTTGCTTTTGGCGTACCAGCCATCGGGGTGGAGAAAATCATTCTGCGGGTCGATCACCACGACCGCCGTCCGTCCCGGCACCAAATCCCAATGGGCGGCCTGAAATGGATCGATATGATCGGAAGTTTCGGGGTTCATGCATTCCGCCGCATATGATCCAGCACCGCCTCCAAAGGTTCCACGTCGCCGAATTTGGCGTCCATGTCGTAGAGATTCCATTCCACCGCGCCGGCGATGCGGTCGCCGATGCATTCGCGCACGATGATCGGGCGGAAGCCGTCGGCAATGGCGTCTTCCACCGTGGCGCGGACACAGGCGGAGGCCGTGGCACCGGTGACAACCACCGTATCGACGCCGCAGGACGTCAGGTAACTCTGCAGATTGGTGCCGCGAAAGGCGGAGGCCTGTTTTTTGACGATCAGCATCTCGTCATCCCGGCGTTCCAGGCGGGTATCGATCTGCACCGCATCGGAGCCCGCGCGCAGAACCTCCGCCGGGATCTTCTTGCCCCACAGGCCCATGTCGGAATACTCGCCCTCGATAATCTCGTAGGCGGTGGTGGTGAAGATGATCGGCAGGCCCTTGGCGCGAAAGGCCGCCAATACCTCGTTCAGGGCCGGGATCACCGTCTCCATGCCCTCGCAGGTGAAGGCATTGTCTTCCCGGGTCCAGGCATTGGCCATGTCGATCACGACCAAGGCCGGTTTCTTGCCCCAGCCGATACGCCGTTGAAAGCCGCGCTCCTGATACAGGCTGCTATCGGTGGCGAACAGCTTGTCCAGCGCCGCCTTGATTTCCGGATCCATTGCTTCGTTCCTCCCCTGCTGTTGCGTCATCTAGACAAAGCATATCAGATTGCCAGCTTGCCTGAAGCGGGTAATCGAAACTAGGCTGTCATGTCTGGGTACAAATTGAAACAAATCGAGTGGGGCGATGGCATCGAGATCAGAGACGGGCCGGAAACTGGCCGGATCGGCATTGGCTAACGCGCGCGCGGTGGCGCCGGTGCTGCGCGCCGAGGCTGAGCGGATCGAAGCCGCGCGCGCCCTGACGGCCGAGGCGCTGGCCGCCATGCATGATGGCCAGCTGTTTCGCCTCAGCCTGCCCCGCCGGCACGGGGGCGCGGAATTACCGTTGCCGCAACTGGCACAAGCGGCCGAAATCATCGCCTGTGCCGATGCGTCCTCCGCCTGGTGCCTGGGCCAGGCCCTGGGCTGTGCCATGACCGCCGCCTTCATGGACGAGGAACCGGCACGGGAAGTGTTTGACCCAGCCGATGCGGTGCTGGCCTGGGGTGCCGGCGTGCAGGGTAATCTGACCGCCACGGAGGGCGGCTATCTGGTCAGCGGCACCTGGCGCTTTGCCTCCGGCAGCCACAACGCCACCTGGCTGGGCGGACACTCCAAGGTGTTCGAGGCCGATGGCTCCCCCCGTCTGGCCGCCGGATCTGGTCCGGGGGGCCGGCAAGCCAACCGCACCGCTTTGTTTCCCCGCGCCAAGGCGGCCATGGCCGACGATTGGCATGTCATGGGGCTGCGCGGCACCCGCAGCGAAGCCTATACGGTGGAAGATCTGTTTATCCCCGAGGGCCTGACCTCGGACCGTGAAACAGAAGCCGAACTCCGGGTCGAGACAACGCTATTTCGTTTCCCCACCACCGCCGTCTATGCCTCGCTGTTTTCCTCCGTCGCCCTGGGCATCGCACAAAGCATGTTCGACGACCTGTTGGCCCTGGCGCGGGAGAAGAAACCCCGTGGCGCCCGCAGCTCGCTCCGCGATAGCCCGGTGTTCCAGACCAAGCTGGCGGAACTGGAAGCCCAGCTCGGCTCGCCCCGCGCCTACAAGCATGCGATTTTGAGCGAGATCTGGGAGACAGTGGATGCGACCGGTGAACTGGTCATGGAAGACCGGGCCCGCATTCGCCTGTGCACCACCTATGCCATTAACGAGGCCACAGCGGTGGCGGAAAAGGTTTATCACCTGGCCGGCTCCACCGCGATTTTCGACAACGAACCGTTCGAGCGCCGCTTCCGCGATATCCACGCGGTCTCGCAACAGGTGCAGGCCCGGCACACCAACTATGAAAATGTCGGGCGCTATAGGCTGGGCCTGGACGTGGACACGATTTTTATGTGATGGCCCCTCGATGATCGAGCCTAAATCCACATACGGCTGGCGCGCCAAGCTTGGCCTGATCGTCCCCACCACCAACACTGTCAACGAGGCGGAATGGAACATGGCCGCGCCCGACGGCGTCTCCATCCACGGCGCCCGCATGGTGCTGCACACCGACGTCACGACCAAGGCGGGCAAGGCGGCATCGTTTGAAGATTTGCGCCTGGCGGTCAACAGCCTCGCGCCCGCTGGTTTGGATGCCATCGCCTATGGCTGTACCGCCGGTTCCCTGATGACGCCGCGCCATGCGTTGGCGGATTTCATGACGGAGGTCTGCGGCCTGCCCTGTGTCACCACCGGCGCGGCGATCGTTGATGCCCTGGTGGCGCTTGATATCGCCACGGTGTCCGTCGCCACGCCCTACGACAAGAACCTGAATGACCACGAAGCCGAATTCCTGGACAGCCAGGGCATCAGGGTCCGGGCCATCGAGGGCCTGGGCTTTGGCGCCAATGGACCGCACGAATATGCCCTGATGCACAAGGTGCCCAAGAAAGACATTCTGCAATTGGTGCACAAGGCCGATGACCCCGGCGCCGATGGTCTGTTGATCAGCTGTACCGATCTGCCGACCTTTGGCCTGATCGAGGAATTGGAACAGGCCCTGGGCAAACCGGTGGTCACCTCCAGCCAGGCAACCCTATGGGCCGCCTTGAGCGCCGCCGGGCTGGAACCCGCCCTGCCCGGCCTTGGCCGCCTACTGCGCGGATAGTGCCTCAACACAGCCTGGACGGCGGCTCAGCTTCCGTATCCAACTTGAGTTGGCAAACACTCTCTGGCAGGCTCAAGGCTTTCGAATGGAGATCCGCATGGCCCGTGATAGGCGTTATGATGTTTTGTTCGAGCCGGTGAAGATCGGCCCGGTGACAGCCCGGAACCGCTTTTACCAGGTGCCCCACTGCAGCGGTATGGGCAGGCAGTTTCCAACTTCGTCCGCCGTGATGCGCGGGATCAAGGCGGAAGGCGGCTGGGCCGTCATCTCAACCGAGCAATGCGATTTTCACCCCACCGGCGATGTCCGCACGCAAATCCGATTGTGGGACGAAAAGGACATCCCGACCCATGCCCGGATGACCGAACTTGTGCATCGCCACGGCAGTCTGGCAGCCGTCGAACTTTGTCACCCCGGGCATCATTCCGCGAGCTTCTACGCCCGCGAGACACCCATTGCCCCCAGTCCGATCCCGGTCCGCGCGCCTTTCCCGGGCCAGGCCAGGGCCATGGACCGTCAAGACATCGCCGATTTCAGGAAATGGCACCGGCGCGCCGCCGTGCTCGCCCAACAGGCGGGTTTCGATATTGTCTATGTCTATGCCGGGCACGCGATCACCTTGTTGATGTTCTTTCTTTCACGGCAATACAACCAGCGCAGCGATGAATATGGCGGCAGTCTGGAAAACCGCGCCCGGTTATTTCGCGAATGCATTGAAGATGCGCATGACGCCGTCGGCGAAAGCTGCGCTGTGGCCGTACGGCTGGCGGTCGATGAACTGCTGGGCGAAAACGGCATGACGGCCGGCGCGGAAGGCAGGGAGTTGGTTGAAATGTTGGCCGAACTGCCGGACTTGTGGGATGTGAATATCAGCGCTTGGGAGAACGATTCAGCGACCTCGCGTTTTGCGCCGGAAGGTTTCCAGGAACAGTATATCGACTTTGTCAAATCCGTCACCACGAAGCCGGTCGTCGGCGTTGGCCGGTTCACTTCCCCCGACAGCATGGTGTCGCAAATCAAACGAGGCGTTCTCGATTTCATCGGCGCCGCGCGGCCATCGATCGCTGACCCATTTTTGCCAAAAAAAATCGAAGAGGGACACCTGGACGATATTCGTGAATGTATTGGCTGCAACATCTGCGCCGCCTACAACAACGCTTCCGTGCCGCTACGCTGCACGCAAAACCCAACCCAGGGCGAGGAATGGCGCAAGGGTTGGCACCCGGAGCGGATAGCGGCGAAAAACACCGATGACAGCGTACTGATCGTGGGCGCCGGCCCGGCGGGTCTGGAGGCCGCGCGTGCGCTGGGTCAAAGGGGTTACCAGGTGCTGCTGGCCGAGGCGAAGACCGAAATCGGCGGCCGCGTGATACGGGAGAGCCGCCTGCCGGGATTGAGCGCATGGTCGCGGGTGCTTGATTATCGCGCTACGCAATTGCGGCAAATGGCCAACGTCAAAATCTATCCCGGCAGCCCAATGAGCATCTCCGACGTGCTTGAGACCGATTGCTCGCTGGTTGCCATCGCGACCGGGGCATCCTGGGCCAGGGACGGCGTTGGCCGAACACTTCACCAGGCCGTACCCGGGGCCGGAAGCTCAAACATATACACCCCCGACGACATCATGGCTGACGTTGAATTTGAGGGACCGGTCGCCATCTACGACGATGATCACTACTACATGGGAAGCGTAATCGCGGAAATGCTACGCCATAAGGGCCTGGACGTCACGCTGATCACACCGTCTTCGGTGGTGTCCGAGTTCAGCACCTATACATTGGAACAGGAACATGTGCAGGCGAAGCTTTTGACATTGGGAGTGCGGATTGTTCCGCAACAGAATTTGGTTGCGGTCAGCGCCGACGGTGTCGATTTAGCATGCGTCTACACAGGAAAGCCGCGCCATGTTGAAGCGGCTTCGATTGTTCTCGTGACCTCCAGGATTCCCAACGATGAGCTTTATCACGCATTGCTGCGAGACGAGGCAGTGATAAAGCAATCCGGTATCGACAAGGTAACCCGGATCGGCGACTGCTACGCCCCGTCAATCATTGCCGACGCGGTGTATGCGGGCCACAAATACGCCCGTGATCTGGGCGCCGAGGCGCCCGAGGAGGTGCCGTTTAAGCGCGAGCTGATCGAGCTGACGCCGGATTACTGACCGGCGGGCGTGGCGCTCTTTCAAAACAACCCTAAAACGGCTTGGTCGAGCCGACGAAGGCGATCAGCAATACCACGCACCACAAAGTCACCGCCGCGCTGCCGGCGTTGATGCGGTTCTTTTTCATGCGTTTTTCGCCCTCGACCGCCTGTTCGCCGCCGGCGCGGACCATCTCGAATATCGGCTCCCACAGATCGGCGGCATGTAGTATCCAAGTGGCGCTCAGCACCATCAAGCCATAGAGCGCCAACTTCAGGGCCAGCCAACCCTGCGCTACCGGTTCACCGTTGATCAGGGCATAGATGCCCAGCGCGGTCATGGCGGCGGCGACCACGAACCAAAGCACCCGGTTAATGCGGTTGAGGGCCCATTCCTTTGGTGTGCCGATGGTGAATTTCTCGATCCACAACATGGCCAGCCAGGCCAGGCTGAGAACCCAGATCATGACCAGCCAACCACCGGTGATTTGGCTGCCGTGTTGCAAGGCCAGGGTAAAGCCAATGGGCAGGATCAACGGCGCACAGGTACGCGGCGCCATGTCGACCTTGCGCCGGATCTCGCGCACCCGCAGGCGCTCGTCCAGGCTCAAATCATCACGGGTCAACTGGCTATCGCAAAAGAACACGCCCAGGTCGGAACCCAGCCAATAGCCGAACAGCAGAACGTGGACAAAGATCAGGATATCCTGAAATTCCATATGCATCGATACGCTCCCTCAGATTTCGCCGGCGTTCGCCGATCGTTTTTCTAACCTTCAACCCATGCCCCAATCGTCCCCTTCGATGATCTCGAGCCAGCCGGCTTCAGGCGAACCTGACCCGTGCCGTGCCCGGCGTGATCACATCGCCGTTTTCGTTCTTGATGAAGATTTCCATGTCCACTGTGCCGGCGGCGGCGTCGATCGCGGTAATGCTGCCGCCGGATGTCAACGTCTCGCCAATGTAGGAGGCGCGCCGGTTGGAATAGTTGAACTGCACCAAGGTGGCATTGTCACCCATCCAGTTAACCACCACTTGGTTCAGCCAATCGCCCTGCAGGGGGCCGTCGATAACCACGCCGGGATGCTTCTCCACATTCTTGGTGTAGGGTTCGTCGTAATGAATGCGATGGGGATTCCAGATCGCCGCGTTGTAGCAGAACAATGAAACATTGGTCGCCGTATGCTGACGCTCGGGCAAAGCCTCGCCTATGGACAGAGCTGCAATTTCAAAATTACTCATCGCATGATCCTCGTCTGCTTTTCTTCCAACACCAACTCACCCGCCTCGGTCTCCACGCGCATATTGTAGACCACGAAAATCAACGGCCCGGTGCTACCCTGTTTTTCGATCAGATCGGCCAGCGAACGGGTCGCCACCAGTTTGTCGCCAGGATGGATCGAGCGGTGGAAGGTCATCTCGGTACCGCCCGCCATGACCCGCTTTAGGGGCAGATCAGGCAGGAATGAATCTTCGGGCAAGCCATCCGGTCCCAATTCAGCCAACGGCGCGATGGGCCGCAAGGCGCCGAACAGGAACATCGCGGGTGCCTCGTCGCCTTGCAGGAATTTTGCCTGTTGCTGCTCTGTCGAGATGGAATATTTGACAATATCGCTGCGGTTGACCTCGATATGAATAGGCTCGCCCTTGCGCCCGATCCAGGATCTCGCTTCCGCGCTAATTAAATCACTCACTTTTCAGCCCCTCCTTTACGATGCCGCCTCGCTACGGCGAACCATAGTGGCAGACGGGCAGCGGCAGGTGAAGGGGGTTGGGACGAATTAGCAATGACAAGCGGCCCGCCCCCGCTTATTTTCAGCCGCCATTCACAGGCTTAATCCGGCTGTAAACTGCGTTCCACAATACGGGCAAAGAAACTGGCGCCATAGACCAAGGCTTCGTCGTTGAAGTCATAACCTGGATTATGCACCGGGGTGCTGTCGGCGCCGTTGCCCACATGAATATAACAGCTGGGTATCTGCTCGGACATAAAGGCGAAATCTTCCGAGCCGGTCCCAGGCGGCAGATCCTTCCTGACCTGATCGGCACCGACCAGCTCATCGCAGACTTCCGCCGCCAGCGCCGTTGGTTCCTCGGCGTTGAAGACGGGATGAAAAATCACCCGGAAATCCGTTTCGGCGCTGGCTTCATGGCCCTCGGCGATGCTCTTGACCAGTTTTTCCATCCGGCTCTGAATTCGCTCCATCACATCCATGGTCATGGTCCGCACGGTGCCCGACAGCCGCGCGGTTTGCGGGATCACGTTGTAGGCGTCACCGGCATGAACCTGGGTAATGGACAACACGGCGGTGGTCGACGGCGGCAGATTGCGCGCCACGATCGTTTGTAGGGCGCCAATCATCTCGCCCGCGATCGTTACCGGATCAATACCATGATCTGGGTGCGCGCCATGGGCGCCCCTGCCCTGAATATCGATATCGAAAAACGCCCCGGCCGCCGTCCGTATTCCAGACGCGGCGCCATAATGGCCCACCGCCATGCCGGGGCGGTTATGCATGGCATATAGGGTATCGCAAGGGAACTGTTCGAACAGACCATCAGCGATCATCGCCTTGGCACCGCCGATGCCTTCCTCGGCCGGTTGAAAGATGAAATTCACCTGACCGCGAAAATCCTGGCTGTCGGCGAGATACCTGGCCGCCGCCAACAACATCACCGTATGGCCGTCATGGCCGCAGGCATGCATGGTGCCGTCCTTGGTGGAGCGGTGCTCAAAACCATTCTGCTCCATGATCGGCAGGGCGTCCATATCGGCGCGCAGACCTACCGCCTTGGTCTCGTTGCCCACCTTCAAGACGCCGACAACCCCGGTCTTGCCGATGCCGCGGGTCACCTGAATGCCGAATTCCTCCAACTTGGCGGCGACGAAAGCCGCCGTACGGTCTTCCTCGAAACCAAGTTCGGGATGGGCATGAATATCGCGCCGCCAGGCGACAAGTTCCTCGGCCATGGCGGCGATTTCGGCAACTACGGGCATGGATTATCCTTTTATCTTTAACGTTCAGCTTCCTTCCCAAGATGCCATAGCTGCCGCCGATAAAGCAAAGCTTGCGCAACCCCAGGCCATGGAATTAAGCGTGGTGTGTTAAACTTCATGAGGAACGCGTTGACGAAGATCCCAACGCCGGCAAAATCCGGGTAAGGACATAGGTGGATAGGTCATGGGTATAATACGGAACCTGACACTCGTAATGACGTTGCTATTTTTGCCGTCCACGGTGGCGGCGGCGCGGAACGCCCATCAGCAGGATGCGAATGCGCTGTACAAATATTGCGGCGGCGGCGCCAATACGTGGAACGAAAGTTATTGCTTCCGCTATGTCACCAGCGTGCTGGAGCGCGCCAAGGAAGAAGGCCGTCCGCTGCCTGCCTGCCAACCCAAAGGTGCGAGCAAAGGCCAGGTCGTTGATGCCATCAGAGCATGGCTGGCGGATCACCCCGAAGAACAGCCGGGATCAGCGGAAAACCTGATTGCCAAGGCACTAATGCGGATCTGGCCGTGCAAATAATGTTCAGCCCTGGCGTGCCTTGATCAGGGCCAGGGTTCGGTGCATCTCGTTCGTTAGGATCGAGATGCCTTCATCGACGCCCTGGCCGGGCTTGTTCATAAGAAAATCCGCCCGGCAGGCCAAGGCCACATGGGCCGATAGTCTAGCTGATTGGTCGGTTTCGTTGGCAGAGCCGCCCATATAGACGCCTGCGCCCCGGCGCCGGCAATACAACAATGCCTCGATGGAATTGCCCAGGCCGCCCAGGTCCGGCGCCTTGACCTGCAGGTAATCCGCCGCCCCCGCATCGGCAAAGGCCTGGATATCGTCGAGGGTATTGCACCATTCGTCGGCCACCAGGATAACCTTATGGCCGCGTTGGGCGAGCGCGGCGCGCAGATCCTTGAAAGCCTGGATCTGCGCCGCCCGGCTTGCCGCGATCATCGGCGTTTCCAGATACAACTGGTACGGCGCCGCCGCCGCCGCGACCCGGCCCGTGAATTCAGCGATTTTGTCGATATCGCCGCCAAACAGCTCGCCAATGGTGCCATAAACATCAAGGTGGATGGCCGGGTGGTAGTCTTCGCCCGCTTTTTTGGTGATCAATTGCGAAACCCAGGCTGCATAGTCGATCAGCTTTTGCCCATCCGGGCCCAAATCGTTGGCGACGTTGGCGAAAGAGCCATGGGGCAGGATATCGACCCGCTTCATGATCATCTTTTCGACCATGAATTCCTGCGGTGTGGGGCACATGCCCAGCAGGGGCACCGGCGAGGTGGCGATCTCGCAATCATATTCAGCGGCGATGATTTCCGCCGCCGTGCGCCGGCCGGCCAGGGCGGCGGCGTGCAACAATGCCTGGGAGATGCCAAAGCGCAGGGCCGTGTGTAATTGCGAGCCAGCCTGCCGAAAGGCTTCGATTTCAGCGGCCAGGGGGCGGAATTCCGCACAATCCCGCCCGATCAGCAGTTCCCGGATGGGGCCTTCCACCACGTCCCGGTGCGCCTCGGCCTTGAACAGCGGATCGCGGCCGGCCGCACCCGTGAAAATGACATCCATGCAATCGCCGAACGCCACTTGCCCGTCCTCCAATAGCAACATCACGGAAAGCGCCTGGCCGGGTTGGAGCACCTGATCAAAGCCCGGCGTTACCGGTGGATCAATAAAGCCGAAGCCGTCCTGGCGCGCGCCAAGGCGGGCAGCTTCAAGATCCTTGTTGAAATAGCCGCTGACGCCGGCGGCGCAGATCACGTTGGCGATTTTCATCCGATTATTCCCAGTCAATTTTCCAATGCCTGGTTATGTTATCGAAAATCCGCGGTCAGCGTCAGAGCGTAATTCTCATATGCGGTATCTCGCGGCCCGGAATGGAGCCGGACGGTTTGCTGCCGACAACAACAAAGCCCAGGTCCTGATAGAACGGAACGGCGTTTGGGTCGGCGTCCAGATATAGCTCGACAAGCTGCCTGTCTTGGGCGCGTTCCAGCAGTTTTTGCCAGAGCAGGCGCCCGATACCTTGCCGCTTTTGTTCAGGGTCGATGAAAAACGCGTGGATTTCGCCCGAACGGGCATTCGGTTCGGCCAGCAGGCAGGCGCAACCGCAGACCGCATCGGCCTCGGCGACAGCCTCTGCGACCCAGTATTCGCCCACCGCCAAATCCGCCTGCGTGACCGTCAATTCCTCCCGGCAGGCTGCCATGAAGGCGTCGTCGTAACCGTTCGATTGCTTGGAGCGCATGCAAAGCGCGGTCAAAACGCCGATTTCATCAGGCCGCGCCGGACGGATTTTCATGCTTATCCTTTGCTCTGAAAATCCCGGATCAAATCGAGGTCCGGTGCGGCGCCCAACCCTGGGCCTTCGGGCAATGTCATTCTGCCGTCGTTAATGGCGGGCAAAGCGCCGGTCAATTGTTCGCGCAGCGGATTTGGGTTGGCGTCGATCTCCAACATACCGCCACCGCCCGCCGCCGCCAGACAATGGCCCGAGGCCAGCAAACCGATGGCGCCGGCCAGGAAATGCGGGCAGTAACTTTGTCCCGCATCGATGATACGTCCGGCCAGGGGCAGGGTCTTGGTGAAACCGCCCCATTTACACATATCCGGCTGCACCACGCCCAAAACCTTGGACGCGATATAGTCATCGAACTGTGCATCGCCCAGCAGGTTTTCGCCCGCCGCTACCGGCGCGCCGGGAAGTGCCGCAATACGCCGCCAACTGTCCAGGCCTTGATCGGCGGCAATAGGCTCTTCAATCCAAGACAGATCAAATTCGGAATATTCCGGCCAGTTTGCACAGGCGGTTTCCAGATCCCAGCTTTGATTGACGTCCGACATCAACCGCCGTTCCCCAATCAGCTGGCGCACGCCGGCAAGGGCGGCAAGATCTGTTTCCCGGCCAAAACCGATCTTGACCTTGAAGGCGGTATAACCCGCCGCCAACTTGCCCGCGACAATGTCTTCAAAGCCGCGCGGATTTAAGCCGGAGGCATAAACCGGAATGGTAGCGCCCTCCCCGCCCAACAGCCGCCACAGCGGCGCACCCGCCCGCCGTGCCGCCAGATCCCAGAGCGCAATATCGACACCGGCGATGGCCTGGGCGAATGAGCCCGGCTCGCCACACTGGATGGTCATGATATGGCTCTGTTGGGTCATGGCGGCGAACGCGGCGGCTGGCGTGTCCCAGCTTTCCGACATTGTAATCGGCGCCAGATAATCACGGATCAGATGGGCCCGGTTTTCCGCCCCATGCATGGGAAAATTGCCAAAAACCTCGCCCCAACCGACCGCGCCCTCCGCATCCTCGACCCGGACAAGCAGGACGGCGCGTTTTGTCAGGGTTCCAAATGACGTCATCACCGGGGTGTCGATCGGCGCATGCAGCAACACCGGCTCCACCTTGACGATATTAAGTTCCGGTAGTTGATTAGAATTTGGTAGTTTTGCGGCCATATTCGTTTACCCCGCCCCACCGCCGACGATGCCCTCGTCGTGCAACTGGCCGATCTCGCCATCACTTAAACCAAGGATATCAGCCAAAATCTGATCCGTATGCTGGCCCAGTGCCGGGGCGGGCTGGACCGCCTCGCGGGGCGCGGCGCCGAAATCAAGGGGCGAACCCGGCGTTAGATAGCTGCCAATGCCCGGTTGCTCCACGTTCTCGAAAACCGGGTTCTCGGTGGAGCAGCGCCAATCCTCCGCCAAAGCTTGAGCGACGCTTTGATACGGCCCCCAGGAAACCCCTCCGGCGGTCAGGATCTCGGACAAATCGGCGAAATTCTGGCCGGCGCACCAGGGCTCCAGCAACGCAGCGATTTCCGCCGTGGCTAAAAAACGGTCGCCTTCCTGGCGCAGGTTCAGGCCGCGCCGGGCCTCGATCTCGGCCACGCCGTCGGCAATACCGGCGGTTTCCACCAGAGCCGGCCATTGCCGGCCCGTAATGGCCACGATCATCACCCGGCGGCCGTCCTTGGTCACGAAATCCCGCCCAAAAGCGCCATAAAGCTCGTTGCCCGTGGCCGGGCGTTCACTGCCATTGATCTGGGTTTCGCCGATAAAGCCCAAAGTTCCCATGGTGGCAAAAGCCATATCGGTCAGGGCCAACGAGATAAACTGCCCCTCCCCCGTCAGGCGCCGGTGCCGGTCGGCTGCCAGGATGCCGTTGACCGCCGCCAAGCCCGTGGCGATATCCCAGGCCGGCATGACATGGTTGACCGGGGCGTCCGCGCCCGCCGGGCCGGTCAAATTAGGGAAGCCGGTGGCGGGATTGACGGTGTAGTCCACTTCCGATGTGCCATCGCGGTTACCCTTGATATTCAGCATGATCAGGTCGTCGCGTTGAGCCTTGAGGTTGTCGTAGGACATCCAACCGGAGGTAGGGAAATTGGTCAGAAAGAAACCATTGTTTTCGCTCTTGTCAGTGGGCGCGCAGATTAACTGGGTCAGCAACTCCCGTCCCCGCGGATTACGGATATCCACGGCGAAGGATTTCTTGCCCTTGTTCAGGCCAGCCCAATAGAGACTTTCGCCAGTCCCGGTAACCGGCCAACGGCGATAGTCGAGACCGCCGCCTAGGGGATCGAAGCGGATCACTTCGGCGCCCATTTGCGCCAGGGTCATGCCCGCGCTGGGCGCCGCGATAAAGGCCGAGCCCTCAATCACCCGAAGGCCGCGCAAAATGCCGTTCATGCTAAACTCCAAATTCAGATACTATATTAGACAAATTATCTAACACGTTGATTTACATATACGGTGACGGATCAGATAGATGATGTGCAGACAGCTCTGACGTCAAATACTCAAAGGCATCATCGACACTGTCGGAGCGGTGAAACAGTTTCAGATCCGCCTCGTTGATGGTGCCGAATTCGACCAGCGCGTCAAAATCCACCACCCGGTCCCAGAATTCCTTGCCATACAGCACGATGGGTACCTTCTTGCGGATCTTGCCAGTCTGCATCAGGGTCATGGTCTCGAACAATTCGTCCAGGGTGCCGACGCCGCCGGGCATGGCGATAATGGCTTTCGACAGATAGGCGAACCAGAATTTACGGGTAAAAAAATAGTGGAATTCAAAGGCCAGGCCGCGGGTCACGAACGGATTGGCGAACTGCTCGAACGGCAGCGAAATATTCAGGCCGATGTTCAGCCCCTTGGCTTCCGAGGCGCCGCGGCTAGCCGCTTCCATGATACCCGGACCACCACCCGTGCAGATCACGAAGCGTTTGTCGTGGCGGTCCAGGTTCTTTGACCAATTTGTCAGACGGGCGGAAAGTTCACGGGTTTCCTCGTAATAGCGGGACATTTTCACCGCTTTTTCCGCTTTGGCCACGTCCTCCACGGCACCGGCAGCCTTGGCCGTTGCAAGCGCATTTTGCGCGGTTTCAGCCGAGGCGATGCGGGCCGAGCCAAAGATCACGATGGTATCGCGCACTTGTGCCTCGCGGAAACGTTCCTCCGGCTCCATATATTCGGCCAGGATCCGCAAGGGGCGGGCCGAGCGGCCGTTCAGGAATGCCTCATCACGATAGGCTTTTACCGGATGAAACGGTTCGTCTGTCATGCAAAATTCCTCATCTTTACGCGGCCTTTACCCAATCCGTCCTAATGTCTTGGTTCGCGACCCTGCTTAAGGGCCCTGTGGCGGTTCCCGCCCCATTACTACGAAATGTGAGAGCGATCACTGGCGGATAGCGCCGAGACCACCAGATATTTAGCCCAGAGCTGGAGGGAACCGTATGTCGCATCTGACCTATGAACAAGAGGCTTCGAGCCGTCAATCCCAGATAATCGCCGAAGATATCGGCGGGCTTGCCATTCCGCACGAATTGTCCAGGTATCTGGTTGTCAGTGCCGGGGCATTGGCGGTGGACGTCGGCCTGTTGTACGCTCTATCGGTTGGTCTTGGGGCGCATTATCTGGTCGCCAACCCGATAGCGTTTACCCTTGGCGCCCTGGTGGCCTATTTTGGCTCTGTTCATTGGGCTTTTCGCAGCCGCAGGATGTCCAATACCGGCCTGGAAATGGCTATTTTCGTGGCCATCGGCGTTGGCGGCCTGGCGGTTAACGAGACCATGATGTGGCTGGGTATCGAATTCGCGGCACTATCCCTGGTATTTGCCAAGGCAGCGGCGGCCGTGACATCATTCGCCTTTAACTTCATCGTCCGCAAATTGGTCCTGTTCTCCGCATAAGCATCGCGATGATTGAAAAACGAGATGACTGACAAACAAACGGCGATCATCATCGGCGGTGGCCCCGCCGGCCTGACCACGGCGCTGGAATTGCTGGAGCGCACGGATATCAAGCCTATTGTTTACGAGGGCTCGGACAACGTGGGCGGCATCGCGCGGACCTATTTGCATGCGGGCAACCGCATAGACATCGGCGGGCATCGTTTCTTTTCCAAATCCGACCGGGTCATGAACTGGTGGTCAAGAATTCTGCCTCTGCAGGGCCTGGAGGATGGCGCTGATGGCCCTATCGCTTTGAATTACCAAAACAATTCCCGTTGGCTGGAGATGCCGGCCGATGGCCCAAATCCCGATCAGGTGGACGAGGTCATGCTGGTCAGGGCACGCAAATCGCGCATCCTGTGGAACGGCAAGCTGTTCGATTATCCGCTGTCGCTGAACCTGGAAACCTTGCGCAAGATGGGTCTGGGCACCACCATGGCGGTCGGCCTCAGCTTTCTGCGCAGCCAGATCGCACCAATCCGCCCCGAAGCGTCCCTGGAAGACTTTTTCATCAACCGATTTGGCCGCCGCCTCTACCAAACCTTTTTCAAGGACTACACGGAAAAGGTCTGGGGCGTGCCCTGTGGCCAAATATCCGCCGAATGGGGCGCGCAGCGTGTGAAGGGCTTATCATTGCTGGGTATCGTCAAACATGCCCTGGGCGCAGTTTTCCGCGGCAAAAACGATCTGGCGCAAAAGCAGGTCGAAACCTCGTTGATCGAAAAGTTTCTCTATCCCAAACATGGTCCAGGCCAGATGTGGGAGCGGGTGGCTGAGATGATCCGCGAAAGCGGCGGCGAAGTTCACATGAATTGCAAGATCACCGGCCTGCGCCAAGAAAACGGCCAAATTACGGGCGCCACCATGATGAACGGCACCGGCGAGGCAAAGGCCGTGGAAGGAGATTATTACTTCTCCACCACCGATGTGCGCCAGTTGATGGCGGCGATCGAGCCGGCCCCGCCAAGTGCCACCGTGGAAGTCTCGGACGGCCTGATTTACCGGGATTTTATCACCGTCGGCCTGTTGCTGGAGCGTTTGAAGCTGGGGGGTGATGCCACGGGGCGGAATATCGGCGAAAAGATGTCCGACAACTGGATCTACGTTCAGGAAACCGGCGTCAAGGTGGGCCGGTTGCAGTTTTTCAACAATTGGAGCCCCTATCTGGTCGCCAATCCCGAGCATGTCTGGATCGGTCTGGAGTATTTCTGTGACGAGGGCGACGACCTGTGGAGCATGGACAACGATGCCCTGGCCGCCTTCGCCATCCGGGAATTGCAAAAAATCAACGTCATCGAGCCCGATGCGGTGCTGGATCATGTGGTGATCCGGGTACCGAAAACCTATCCGGCTTATTTCGGCAGCTACGAGCGATTCGATGAAATCCGCGACTTTACGGACGGTTTGGAGAACCTTTTTCTCCTCGGCCGCAACGGCATGCACCGCTACAACAACATGGATCACTCCATGCTGACCGCCATGGTCGCGGTGGATAACATTATCGCCGGCAAGCGCGATAAATCGAATATCTGGTCCGTTAATACCGAAGCCGAATATCATGAGGAGAAGTAACTGATCCTTCGGCTTCATTGATGCGAGATAGATGCCGCGTCCATTAATTTTGATTTTATCGATCCTTGCCCTGCTGCTTGCCCAATGGTGGATGAGCGGCCGTCAGGATGGTGCGGTTTTCCAGGGCGAGCTATTCGACAGCGATAGCGCCATGCGCCTGGTCCGGGTGCAAAAGCTGATCGCCGGCTATGCTTGGTACGATAACCGTATCGCCCGCGCCAACACCCCCCATGGCCATGATCTGCATTGGAGCCGGCCTCTCGATACCCTGTTGTGGGCCGGTGCGGCACTGTTGGCGCCGTTTCTCGGCTGGCAGGATGGTTTGCACCAGGCCGGGGTCTGGATCTCGCCCTTGCTGCATCTTTTGACCCTGCTGGCCCTGCTGTGGGCCGCCCGCCCCCTGTTGCCGCCCGCCGGGTTGTTATGGCTGGGTTTGTTGTTTCCTCTGCAATTGTTCCTTGATCACCAATTCGCCCCCGGCCGTCCTGACCATCATGCCTTGATTCTATTCCTGTTCGTCTGCGCCTTGGGCGCGCTGATACGGGCGATGGAGACCAAGGGCACGATATGGGCCGCCGCCACCGGTTTGGCCTTGGGTCTGATGCTTTGGGTCAGTGTCGAAGGCCTCCTCATGATAGCGTTAGCCTGTACTCTATTCGGTCTTCGCTGGTGGATCCAGGGCCGCGCTTGGGCCCTGCATGGCCTTGTTCTAGGCGCCGTGACAACATCAGTTTGTGCCATTGCTATCTTGCTAGAGTACCCGATTGAGCAAATAACCAGTCCAGTTTATGACAAAATTTCAATTGCTTATGTCTTTTTACTACTCCTGATTATGAACGCTTTCGCGGTTGCCGCCCTGGCCCCAACACGCTGGCCGGGCTTGCTTGCTTTTGCCCTTGCTCCTTTGGCGGAATTCTGGGCTTTTCCGGAATTTTTTCAAGGTCCTTTAGCGGGCCAAGATCCCGTTTTTACCGCCGCTATTTTCCAATACGCCGGCGAAACCAAAGGTTTACGGTCGTTATCTGAGGTTACACTTTACTTAGGCCCGGTCCTGATCGCTCTGCCTTACGGCCTTTGGCGTCTGTGTGTGGCGAAAACACGTTGGCCTTGGCTGCTGATAACTGCCGGTTTAGTGCTTTATTTGCCCCTGTCGATGATGCAGATACGCTGGGCACCCTATGCGGTCCTGCTCGCGCTGCCAGGCTACAGTGCCGTTTTAATTTTCTGTATTAATGCATTGAAATATAGAAGGAATACAGTTTTTATATTCCTGAACTCTCTGGCGCGGACCAGCCTGGTCTTGAGTTTTGCCTTCGCGCCGCTATTGCTTTCGGCACAATTGCCCAGGGTTGCGGAAACAGCGAGAAAATGCCGAACCGATACCATTGCCCGGTACCTGGCCGCGCATTTCAAAAACCCGCAACGTATTCTATCTTACATGACAGTCGCGCCAGCAATCCTGTATCGTAGCGCCCATGAAGTCGTCGCCACGCCGTATTTCCGCAATGCCCAGGGGGGGCGAGATACCCTGGCGTTTTTTCGCGCGGAAGACCCCATTACTGCCCAGGCGACGCAAATGACTATCGTCAAATCCCGGCGGATTGATCTGGTTTTGACCTGCCCCGCCGACCGGGAGGGCCGCATTTATGGCGCCGGCTTCAACCCGCCCGCCTGGCTGCAACCTCTAAGATTACCGCGGGCCTTGACGGAATGGCGCCTCTATCGGGTGCGGCTATGAGGCTGCGGGAACTGCTTCTGCTGGCTTTTGTCCCGGCTATATTGCTGGTCGGCGGGCATGTTTTGCTGCAGTTCCTGGCCGATTGGTTCGTGCTCGAAGGCCGTTTGATCGGCCCCGATGCCTATATGCGGGTGCTTCGCGTGCAGGATTTGGCCTATGGCGGGGACTGGTACGAACCGGTATCGGCACGTTCCAACGCCCCCTATGGCGAGGCTCTGCACTGGAGCCGGCCCCTGGACCTGCTGTTGCTGCTGGGTGGTGTCCTGGGTGCGCCTTTCCTGGGCTTTGACGTCGCCCTATTTGCCTGGGCAGCCATTATTGGCCCGGTGCTGCATATTGGCGCCCTTATCGTGCTGCTGTGGGCCTGCCGCCCGCTGTTGAACAGGAAGGGCCTTATGCTGCTGGGCCTGCTGTTCGCGGTGCAGTTTTTCATCAGTTTTCAGTTTGCCGTGGGGCGGCCGGATCATCATGGCCTGAATATCCTGCTGTTCATTTGGCAAATGGGTTTTGCCTTTCGCCTCTCGGCCGTTAAATGCCCTAAAAATCTGCCGCTTTGGGCGGCCCTACCAGCCACCATCGGGCTTTGGATCAGTCTCGAGGGCGCGGTGGGCGCGGCCATGATCCTAACCGCGTTGTCTGCCGCCTGGATCGTCCATGGCGGCGTCTATTTGCGCCGCATGCGGTTGTTTCTTGTAGGCCTGGGCGTTGGTTTGATATCGGTACTGGTGGTTGAAAGGCCGCCAAGCGATCTGCTTACGGTAGAGTTCGACCGCCTCTCGGTGGTGCACATCGCGTTGTTTGCAATCTTGGCCTTGGCTGCCCTGTTGATGCCGAATGTAAAGCGCAAACAACTCCGCCTGGGTCTGGCGGCCGCTTCCGCCGGCCTGGCCCTCGCCGTCCTGGGATTGTGGGTGCCGGATTTCTTTTCCGGCCCCATGGCGGCCATGGACCCCTTGGTCTACGAGGTCTGGTTCCGCAATAATGCCGAAGTCAGCCCAGTGCTGAAACTAGATGATCTGCGCCGTACCGGACCAAAGGCCGTGGCCCATCTTGGCCTGGTCCTCTACGCCGTGCCGATGCTGGTGGTCTTATTCTTTCACTTCCAGGGCGTGCGCCGCCGCAATTGGGGCATTTTGACGGTCTTCCTCTGTGCCGGAACAGCCCTGGCCCTGCGCGAGGCGCGCTGGATGGGCTATCCCCAAATACTGTGTCTGCCCCCCAGCATCGTCCTGCTGCAGGTCTTTTTCGCACGCTTTGGCGGCCCTGGCCTGGGGCGGGCCGCGGTGCGCGTGGCAGCGGCTATCGTGCTGGCCGCCGGGCCGTTGATTGGCGGCGGTTTGCTGCGCCATGCACTGCCCGTACCGAAACGGGACAAGGCGTGTGAATTGGCCGAAATGGCGCTGTTTTTAGCCGTGAACTACGAAGACCGCCCGCAAACCGTGTTGAATTTCATCTATTCCGGGCCGGAACTGCTTTACCGCACGCTTCATTTCGTGATCGCCACGCCCTATCACCGCAACACCGGCGGCATCGTCGATACCATAAAATTCCTCCGCGCCACCAACGAGTTAGAGCCCAAAGCCCTGATCGAGGAACGGGAAATAGACCTGGTGCTGATCTGCCCCTCCGACCCGGAGGCGGATAATTATCGCCAGGCCGACGGCCCCCCAACCCTGTTGATGCGTCTGGAAACGGATCAGCCGCCGGCCTGGCTGACGCCGGTGCCGTTGCCGATCCAGTTGCAGCGGAAATTCAAATTATACCAGACCCAACGGGAGCCCTTTGACCCCGCCCGCTTCGAACGTTAGTTATAGAGCCGAGAGTAGAACGCTGTAACAGGATCAGAGCAGAGGTTGGATAAAAAAGATGCCCGAATATGACGTCATCGTGGTTGGCGGCGGCAACGCCGCGTTGTGTGCGGCCCTTTCCGCACGGGAAAACGGCGCTTCCGTCGTGGTATTGGAACGGGCACCCCAGGCGGAAGCGGGCGGCAACTCCGCCTTCACCGCCGGCGCCATCCGCACGGTCTACAACGGCGATGAGGATATTCTGGATTTGATGCCGGATCTGTCGCCCGAGGAACGAAACTCTGATTTCGGCGCCTATACGGAGGAGCAGTTTTTCGATGATATGGGCAAGGTCACCGACTATCGCACCGACCCGGATCTGACCGAATTATTGATTACACGCTCTTTTTCGACCCTGAAATGGCTGCAGGGCAAGGGCATGCGATATCTGCCATTGTTCGCCAAACAAGCCTTCAAGGTTGATGGCAGGTTCAAGTTCTGGGGCGGCCTGACCGTGGAAGCCTATGGCGGCGGCCCCGGCCTGATCGAGGGGCTAACGGAGGTCTGTAAGCGCGAAGGCATTGAAATCCGCTATAACGCCCGCGCCCTGTCACTGATCCATGATGATGACGGCGTACATGGCGTGAACCTGCGCCAGGACGGGAAAACGGCGGCGCTAAGCGGCGGGGCGGTCATCCTGGCCTGCGGCGGCTTCGAAGCCAATGCCGAGATGCGCACCCGCTATCTGGGCCCGGGCTGGGAATTGGCGCCGGTGCGCGGCACCCGTTTCAATACCGGCGACGGCATCCAGATGGCCTTGGCGGCAGGTGCCAGCCCGCGGGGTAACTGGTCGGGCTGTCATGCCGTAGCCTGGGACCGCAACGCGCCGGAATTCGGCGATCTGGCGGTCGGTGACGGCTTTCAGAAACACAGCTATCCCTTTGGTTTGATTATCAATGCGGATGGCAAGCGCTTCGTCGACGAAGGTGCTGAATTCCGCAATTACACCTATGCCAAATACGGCCGGGAAATCCTGAACCAACCGCGCCAGTTCGCCTATCAGGTGTTCGATCAGAAAACCGTCCATCTACTGCGCGATGAATACCGTATCCGCGAAGTAACGAAGGCGCAGTCGGATACCTTGGAGGGCCTGGTGGCGCAAATGGAAGGCGTCAACGCGGAACAATTCCTGGCGGAGGTCGCGGAATATAACGCCGCCGTGCAATCCGATATTCCATTCAATCCCACGGTCAAGGATGGCCGCCGCACCAATGGCCTGGCCGTCAATAAAACCAATTGGGCCAATACCTTGGACGAGCCGCCCTACCTAGCCTTTGGGGTTACTTGCGGCATTACCTTCACCTTTGGCGGTGTGCGCATCGACACCGACGCCAATGTCATCGACACGGACGGCCATGGCATCCCAGGGCTTTATGCGGCGGGCGAAATGGTCGGCGGGCTGTTCTATTTCAATTACCCCGGCGGCACGGGTCTGATTTCAGGCTCCGTCTTCGGCCGCATCGCGGGCGCCAACGCCGCCCAGACATGATTGGGGGATAAGCATAATGAGCAGCGATCTAGCCGACACCATTGGTTTTATCGGCCTCGGCGTCATGGGCGAGCCGATGTGCCATAATCTGCACAAGAAATCCGGGAAGACCGTTATCGCCTGTGATATCGACCCCGTGCCGCTGGCGCGGGCACGGGAGGCTGGCCTAGAGGCAACCGACAGCCTGCAGGAAATCGCACGGCGCTGCGGCACGGTGTTTATCTCCATGCCCTCCGGCGTGCAGCTGGAACAGGTCTGCAGCACCCTGATATCGCAGATGACGTCGGGTCAGACGATTGTCGATACCACCACCGCGCCCGTCGCCCTGACCAAGGAACTGGCGGCGCGATTTCAAGCCAAGGGCGTCGATTATGCCGATGCGCCTATCGCGCGGACCCGTCAGGCGGCCCGCGACGGTACCCTGGCGGTCATGGTCGGCGCCTCGGAAGCGGTTTTCGCCCACATTGAGCCAATGATCGCCTGTTATGCCAACGACATCACGCTCTGTGGCGAGGTGGGCAGCGGCCAGGTGGTGAAGATCCTCAACAACATGATCGTCGCTGAAACCGTCAATGCCGTGGCCGAGGCCCTGACCATTGGCCGGCGCGCCGGCCTGGACGATGCCCTGTTGCTGGACACCTTGACCAAGGGTTCCGCCGACAGCTTCGTGTTGCGCAATCATGGCGTCAAGGCGATGCTGCCCGGGGTCTTTCCCCTGCGGGCGTTCTCGGTCAATTACATGCTCAAGGATATGGGCTATGCCATTGACCTGGCGGACGAAACCGGCGTTGAAATAAAGGGCGCGAAAACCACCAACGAAGTTTTGCAGCAAGCCGCGGCCAAAGGCATTCTGGCTGATGCATACTGGCCGGCATTACTGGCCGTGATCGACCCGACCATAGATCCACAAACCCCAGATGGCGATTAAATCCATGTCCGAGAAACCTAAATCTGCGCAACCCGTGTCCGAGCAGCCCACTTACGAGACCGTAACTTATGCCACGCCCAGTGCCGGGGTGGCGCAGATCACCATGAACAGACCCGAGATGCGCAACGCGCAGGATCTGCAAATGACCTATGATCTAAACGACGCCTTTGAGCGCGCGGCGGCGGATGCGGCGATCAAGGTCATCATCCTGGCTGGGGCCGATCCGCATTTCAGCGCCGGCCATGATCTATCGGGCAAAAGCAGCAAGACCTGGGAGGATTTTTCCCAGGTCACCACCTGGGGCAGTTTTGATCCGCCCGGCGCCGAGGGGCGCTACGCCCGCGAGAGCGAAATCTATCTCGGCATGACCGAGCGTTGGCGCAACGTGCCCAAGCCTACCATCGCCGCCGTGCAGGGCAAATGCATCGCCGGCGGCTTGATGCTGGCCTGGGCCTGCGACATCATCATCGCCTCGGATGATGCGGAATTCCGCGATCCGGTGGTGGAAATGGGCGTCTGCGGCGTCGAATTCTTTGCCCACCCCTGGGAAATGGGCCCGCGCAAGGCCAAGGAACTGCTGTTTACCGCCGATTGGCTGGGGCTGAAGAGGCCAAGCAGTTGGGCATGGTCAATCAGGTGGTGCCCCGTGAGCAGTTGCTGGACGCCGCTCTGGCCATGGCCGAACGGATCGCCAAAAAGCCGCTCTTCGCGCTCAAACTTACCAAGGAAGCGGTCAATCAGACCCAGGATGCCATGGGCCGTCCCACCGCCATGGCCGGGGTGTTTGCCCTGCATCAGCTTTGTCACAGCCACAATATGCAGGTCCATGGCATTCCCATGGATCCAGGCGGGCTGCCCGAAAGCATGCGTGGCCGCTTCGTGAAAAAGCCGGAGCCAGACACCGCGGAATGAAACTAACCGCCGTTTGATCCGACCCCGGCGGGTTATGCCGCCCTAGTTTCAGGCTCCGGCCGGAACAGCCGACCCCTCGCGCGTCAGTGGGTCGGAATTGCCCACTGCTGCCTGGCTGCTGACTTTCGGCCAGGAATATTTTTCCCACGGCAATACTTGTGCGCATCAGATCGGCGCGAAATATGAGATGCAAAAATCAATATGGTTAAATTTGCACAGGCTATTTTTCATTGAAACAAGGGAATTTAACCAAGAATATCTAATCCACTCGGCAATTTTAACCTTCAATCAACCATTCGATATTACTGATGTCGATGCCATTCATTAACCACAAGTTTATTATTGTGTCGTATAAAACTTGGCATGGTTCCTGCAGTCCCATGTTGAGAGGGCAGCTAAAGCGTTATTCTGGAGTTTACTCGCGATGTCGCTGCAAAATTTTAAAGATCTCAACGAGACAGCCTCTGCCGAGGCTGAAACCATGCCTGTCCAACCGGCGGGCCATGATGAACGGCGTGCCACGGGGCGGGCCGGTAGCAATTGGCAGGCTGCGCGGGGCGCGGCGGACGTGCCATCCCTGATCAGCTTGGGGGTTGGTGATATGACGGCGGATTGGAGCAACCGCTTCCTTATCCGTGGTGATGAAGATATGCCACACGCCGTTTTTATCGCCTGTGGCGATACCTTACAGTCCGAATGGCAAATGGAGCGTCTCGGCGAGACGCTGGAGGACTCGCTGCCGGTTGAACTATGCAGCCGTTTCGCTGAAGGCTGCCGGCGTTCGCTGGAAGAAGGCTGCCCTGTCCCCGTCGAAGGTAGCTATCGCAATGAAGCCAACCACGAGGTTTTGTTTCGTTGCGTCATGATGCCGGTGCGGGCCATGAACGATGCGGTCGAATTTGTCTACGGCGCCTATTCCCATCGATTAGCCGCCTAAAATTTTTCCAACTGGCGTTGACCGCTGCTCTCTGTGGGCCTAGCTTCGTTGCCTCCGATGAGGCAGAAAACGGCGCCGGATATCCATGCCCACTCTAAAATCCGATCCTGGATCCATCGCGGATCAGAATAGACAACCCAGCGACAAGCTCGGCCACGGCGGCATTCCGTCACTGGACCGTCTGTTGCGCACGCCTGGATTGGAACAACTACAGATACGGGCCGGTCGCCAATTGGTGCTGGAGGAGGCACGCGCCGAACTGGCCCAGCTGCGGCAACGGTTAAGTGCGGGCAAAAGCGGCATTGCAGTCGGCCTGGATGATTTGGCGGCCCGGATAGAGGCCCGTGTAGGCGCCGCGCTGCAAATGTCATTGCGGCCCGTGTTCAACCTGACCGGCACCATTCTGCATACCAATCTTGGACGGGCTCCGCTGGCGGAAGAGGCGATCGAGGCCATGGCAAAGGTGGCACGCGGTGCCGCCAATGTGGAATTCGACCTGGACCGCGGCAAGCGCGGTGACCGGGATGATCATGTCGAGGACTGGTTGTGCCGCCTGACCGGGGCCGAGGCCGCGACCGTGGTCAATAACAACGCCGCCGCCGTTCTATTGCTGCTCAACACTCTGGCCAACCGCAAAGAGGTGCCTGTTTCGCGGGGTGAATTGATCGAGATCGGCGGCGCCTTTCGGATCCCGGAAATCATGCGCCGGGCCGGCTGCCGCTTGGTCGAGGTCGGCACCACCAACCGCACGCATTTGCGTGATTTCACCGAAGCCGTATCCTCGCGCACCGGCTGTTTGATGAAGGTTCATACCTCCAACTACGTGGTGCAAGGCTTCACGGCGGAGGTCAGCGACGAAGATCTCGCCGCCCTGGCCCATGAACACGGCCTGCCTTATATGGTCGATTTGGGTGCTGGCGCACTGATCGACATGGCGGCCCTGGGCCTGCCGCACGAAACCACGGTCAGCGAAACCCTGGCCAAGGGCGCCGATCTGGTCAGTTTTTCCGGCGACAAGCTTTTGGGCGGACCACAGGCCGGCCTGATCGCCGGGCGGGCGGATCTGATCGCCAAAATCAAGAAAAACCCCATGAAACGCGCCCTTCGGGTCGACAAGGTGACCATGGCGGCCCTGGCCGCGACCCTGCGCCTATACGCCCAACCCGAATCCCTACGGGCCAAACTGCCCACCTTGCGCCTGTTGACCCGGCCCGTGGCCGAGATCCAGGCCATGGCGGAGCGGATCGCACCTGCTTTACAAAATGTCCTAGGCGATGGCGTGCGGGTCGAGATCACGCCCTGTACGGGACAAATCGGCAGCGGCTCCCTGCCCGTGGAAAGCCTGCACTCCGTGGCCCTGGCCCTCCATCCGCAAAATGCCAAGGGCAGCGGCGGCGCCTTGAAACGCCTGGCGGCGGCGTTTCGCGCCCTGCCCCGCCCGGTTCTTGGCCGGATCACCGATGATGCCCTGCATTTCGATCTGCGCTGCCTCGAAGAGGGCGGAGACGAAGCCGCCTGGCTGGCGCAAATGGCGGATTTGCGGCTATGATCATTGCCACCGCCGGCCATGTTGATCATGGCAAGACGACCCTGGTACGGGCTTTGACCGGAGTCGAAACGGATCGCCTGCCGGAAGAGAAAAAGCGCGGCCTGACCATCGATATCGGCTTCGCCTATCATGATATCGATACCGAGACAGACCAGAAGATTGTCATGGGTTTTGTCGATGTGCCGGGGCACGAACGCTTTGTCAAAAACATGCTGGCGGGCGTCGCCAGTATAGATTTCGCCCTGCTGGTGGTGGCCGCCGACGATGGCGTGATGCCCCAGACAGAGGAGCATTTGGCGATCCTTGGTCTGTTGGGCATCCACCAAGGTGCCGTGGCCATTACCAAGATTGACCGGGTCGCGGCCGGGCGCGTGGTCGAGGTCGAGGCAGAAGTTGCAGCTTTGTTGGCGCCGACGACGCTGGCGGGCGCGCCAATGTTTCCGGTTTCGGGCGAACTTGGCACCGGCATGGATGCTTTGCGCCGGCACCTGGAGGCCGCCGCCCGCAACCATGCCGACCGCGCGGTAAACGGCCATTTTCGTCTCTCCATCGACCGTGCCTTCACGGTTCCCGGCGCCGGTCTGATCGTCACGGGGGCGGTATTTTCCGGCCAGGTAGAGGTCGGCGACCGTCTGATCCTGGCGGCCCAGGACAGAGCGGATCCGATCGAGGCGCGGGTGCGCGGTTTGCGTGCCCTGGACCGGGAGGCGGAGGTGGGCCGGGCCGGGCAACGTTGCGCCATCAATATCGCCGGCGGTGATCTGCATCAATCGCTGGTCAGCCGGGGTGATTGGTTGTTGGCGGAAGCCATCCATGCACCGGTACAAAAGTTCGATGCCCGGGTCCATGTGCTGGAGAGTGAAAGCCGGCCCTTGGCCCATTGGACGCCGGTGCATCTGCATCTGGCCGCCAGCGATGTTACCGGACGCATCGCGGTATTGGGGGAACGGCGCATCGCGCCGGGTGAAGATGCCCTGGTGCAACTGGTTCTGGACAATCCGGTCGGCGCCTTGTTCGGGGATCATTTCATTCTGCGTGATCAATCCGCCCAACGCACCATCGCGGGCGGTATCGTCATTGATCCGTTTCCGCCCCGGCGCGGCCGTGCCCGGCCCGAACGACTGGCAATGTTGCAGGCCATGGAGGCGGAGGCCCCGGTCGAGGCTTTGGCCGCAATGGTGGCGATCGCGGAAAACGGCGTCAATCTGCGGCAATTCGTCCAGACTCGCAATCTGACCCCGGCGGAAGCGGAAAACCTGCGCCAAATCGACGGACAGCTCATTTTGGCCGGTACTGACGGCGATTTGGTGCTGTCTCTCGATCGCTGGCACGGCATTGAACAAGGCATTCTCGATGCCCTGGCCGCCTGGCATAAAAAACAGCCCGAGGCCGTGGGCCCCAATGACAACGCCCTGCGTGCGGCCATGACATCAGCGCCCAGCCCTATTTTGTTGGCGGCCTCGATCGCGCATTTGATTGGCGGGCAGGCGATTATCCGCGACGGCATTTCATTGCGCCTACCCAGCCATGCGCCGCGCCCCTCGGATGCGGATCTGGAATTGTGGAAGCAGGTCTCGTTGATCCTGGAGGAAGGCGGCGTCCGCCCACCCAGGGTACGCGAGGTTGCGGAAGAATTGAAAATGGATCCCGCCCGCCTGGATGCTTTCTTAAAACGCTGCGCCCGCCAAGGCCGCCTGATGGCGGTTGCGCCAAACCGCTTTTTCCCACCCGCCGCAGTCTGGCAATTGGCGGCGGTGGTGGAAAGATTGTCCGCGGCGTCGGGGGCCGACGGCTTCACCGCGGCCACCTTCAAGAATGACACCGGTATCGGCCGCAACGTCGCCATTGAGGTGCTGGAATTCTTCGACACCGCCGGCCTGACCCGACGCGAGGGCAACACCCGTCACCTACGCCGCCCGGCTTCGGAAGTTTTCGGCGACGCCTGAACGGACTGGTTATCCACAACGCGCCGTTTAAGTGCCGGATCGGTTTGAATGATTCGCCGCTCCCGGCACCAAACCCGCCATATGGCATGGCTATCAGGCTCGCCGGTTCCACGAACGAGTCTCGGCACAGCCGAAGATTGCACCGAGAAATTCTGCCTTAAGTCCTTGCCCAGGCGCGGTTATTTTCATGTCTCGGTAATCCCATTGGAAGCAGCAGGACGACGGTTATCACAGCCTTGGCGCATTAATTGTTTGTTAACCAAATTCTTTCAGATTCAATTCACATCCTGTGAATAAGCCTGTGGATTAATTATGGATAAGATCAAGAACAGCCGCCGCTGCAGCCCCTATCTGCTAAAGCCGCTTCGCACGCTGGATCAGGCCTTGAAGGATCAGGCCGTGATCATCCAACAGCATAATATAACCTTGCTAAAGCAGCGCGGCCTACCGTCGCCGCGCGCCCAACTGTTGGCAAAAAAGGCCAGCTAGGCAGCCTTTGCTCCGACCCCGGACCGGCAATTCAGATTTGCCGGCCGGCCCGTTCCCAATAAGGCTGGCGTAACTTTCGTTTAAATATTTTTCCCGTATCCTCGCGCGGCATGGCAGCATGAAACGTTACCTCGCGCGGGATCTTATAGGCCGAGATATGCTGGCCAAGATATTCCCGCACCGCCGCCACCGATAATGTCTCTCCGGGCTGTGGTTCAATCGCGGCGGCGACGCTTTCTCCGAATTCATCATGCGGAATGCCGAACACGGCGCAATCCTGCACGCCGGGCATGGCCTGTAAGGCCGCCTCGATCTCGGCCGGATAGATATTGACGCCGCCGGAGATGATCATGTCGCGCTTGCGGTCGTTCAGGAACAGATAGCCGTCCTCGTCCATGTAGCCAACATCGCCATTGGTGACCATGCCCTCACGTTCGATCTCGGCCCGCTTGTCGTCCTTGTTGTGATAAGTGAAGTCGGAAAGATCATTCATGGTCATGTAAATCTCGCCGCTTTCCCCGGTGCCAAGGACCTTGCCATCATCGTCATAGATCCGAACCAGGGTGCCGTCCAGGGGCCGGCCCACGGTGCCGGGTTTGGCAATCGCATCGGCACTGGAGGCAGTCGAGACGATGCCGGCCTCAGTAGAGCCGTAATATTCGAAAATGACGTCGCCCCACCATTCGATCATCTGCTTCTTGGCATCGGGCGGACAAGGTGCCGCGCCATGGATCACATGCGCCAGCGAGGAGAGGTCATACTTCGCCTTGATCGCATCGGGTAGGCGCAGCATACGCACGAACATGGTCGGCACCACATGCATATGGCTGATCTTGTGCTCGTCAATGGCCTGTAACAGCTCTTCGGGTTCAAAGCGCGGCAATAGATGGATATCATTGCCCAAGACCATCGCCAGGGAGGCATAGGCGCCGGGGGCGGAATGGTACATCGGCCCCGTCATGGCGCAAACGCCGCCCGGGCCAATGCCAAACGAGCGCATGGCCAATTCGCCGATCCGGGCCTGGCGTTCGGGCGATGTGGGCTCCCTGCGCACACCTTTTGGGTTGCCGGTGGTGCCGGAGGTATAGATCATGCTGCCGCGTTCCAGTGGCGGCGTGCCAGTCCAGGGTTCGAAACCATCGCGCCAGCTTTCGTAATCCGTCATACCGTCGGGAACGGCGCAGTTTTCCGGCGCGACAGCGTAGGCCTCGGCAATCTCGGGCGGCGTGGCACAAACCAGTACAGGGATACCATCAGGTATTTCCGAGGCGATGCCCGCCAACAGATCAGCATGCACCACAACCGCCTTGGCGCCCGCATCCGTGAGGATATAGCCGGCTTCCTCCGCCGTGGCATGCCAGTTAACCGGCACCGCATAAGCCCCGATCATGTTGCCCGCCAATTTGGTTTCCAGCATGGCGATATCGTTGCGGGTCACGGTGGCGAAACTGTCGCCATCGCCAACCCCAAGCGAGACCAGCCCAGCGGCCAGTTTGGCGCCATTCAGTGCCACTTCCTGCATTGTTACCTTACGGTCACCGCTATAGACGTGATAGGTCATAAAGTTCCAATCCGTTGTGACTGATTTGTCACTTATTTCAATTGTTCGGCAAAAATCCGTACGGTTTCGGCCAGGGTACGGTCGGTATCGATGGTTTCGCGGGTTTCCGCCGCCAGCGGCGTGGCGGCCATCAATTTCAGCATCCACGAGGCACCGCGGTGGAAATCACCCGTGACACCGGCATCTTCCATGGTTTCGGCGATTTCGTCCATCTCGGGCCACCAGCGTTCGGAATCCGCCGGCAACCGCGAGATACCGGTTTGCAGATATTTCCAGGTATCGCCTTGACTGAACGCCAGTTCCGCGCCCAATTCGTCGAGCAGATCCAGCGATTGCGCCGCCGTCGCAATGGTGGCGAACAACGAGAACCGCCCCTTGTTGAGACCGCTATAGAGCATCTTCAGGGCCGAGGCGCGGCCAATCCCGGCGCCGACACCCTGCAGTTTGATGCCCTCCACCGCCAGCGCATCCGCCGGGGCCAAATCCGGTCCCGAGACGTAAAACCGCGTTGGCTGCGGCCCCTTCCCCGGTGCCCAGCCAATGATACCGCAATCTATGTACGGCGCGTTCACCTTCGTCATGATTTCGGCGATTTTGCCGCTGGAGGCAGGCGAAATCGCGTTGCAATCCATGAAGACCGGAAGCACACCGGTCCGCGCCATGGCGGCCGCGACGTCCCCGGCCAGATCAATGGCCGATGCCGGAGGCAGGATTGACAGGATCAGGGCGGCCTCCGCCACCACGGCATCCAGATTGGGTAGGTCGCGGAAACCACAACGTTCCGCCCGCGACCTGCTCTCGGCACTGCGTCCGGCCAGACAGGTCACCACGTCATGGCCGGCGTTGGTCAACGCTTGGCCAACGCCGCCACCCATATCGCCCGGTGCGATCACCGCGATGGTTTGCTTAATCATACAATTTCCTTTTCAAGAAGCCGGCTCTATGCCGCCTCGCCGCCGCGCAGCATCCGGCCGGGCAGGCCCGAGGCTGGATCAACCTGATCCTGATTATCCTCGCGGATCACGGTGCCGTTGACAATCACGGCCTGAATGCCCTTGGCCTGGGCGACCAGGCGGTCCTGACCGGCGGGCTGGTCATGGACCCGTTCCAGGCCTGTCGCGCCCACGGTTTCCGGATCGAATAGTACGATATCCGCCGGACGCCCCTGGGCGAGGAGACCACGGTCGCGGATACCCATCAGCTCGGCCGGCTTCTGCGTTAGCATATGCACCGCCTTTTCCACGCTCATGGCGCCCTCGTCCCGGCTCCAATGGCCCAAAAGATGGGTCGAGTAGCAGGCATCGCAGAGCTGAGAGGCATGGGCGCCGGCATCGGACAGGGCCACGATAGTGTTGTCGTCGGCCAGCAATTCCTTAACCTCGGCCTGATCATGATTGACCAGAGGGATGCGGAAGCGGGCCGCGAAATCGCTTTCAATGGACATATCCAGGGCCAGATCGATCGGATCTTTGCCCTGTTCGCCGGCAACATCAAGCAAGGAACGCTCCTCCAGCGAACGGTCAGCCGGGGCGTTTGAAATGACCGCGCGTTGCGCCCAACCGGCCAGCATGTTCTTGGCCGAAGGGTCGGTATCGGCACGGAAATTCTGGCGAAAGCCGTCTTCGGCATAGATCGCCTTTTTGCCATTGCGGCTGGTCTGCATGGTTTCCTTGAAAATGGGACGCATCTCGAAGGGAAACGGCTCGCCAAAATCAAAATCGAACATTATGGGTCGGCAGGCCACCTGCGGTACGATATGCAGGCCTTCGGCACGCTCTTCCGCGGTACGCGCCAGATGTTTATGGTGAGAACCTGGCCCGGACATACCCGCCAACAGGGCAGTCCAGGTTATCGGCACGCCATGACGGCGGGCCAGCTCGCTCATCTCGTCATGAAAGAAGGTCTTGTCGATGGTGCATTGCATGATGCCTCGGCCTGACTCGGCCATGGCGCCGACAAGTGCGTCGATCTCTGAAAATGCAGCTAACCGACTGGGAATGGGTCGGCCATCAAATGCATTATGCGTGACGGCGCGCGAAGTGGAGAAGCCGATAGCCCCCGCCGCCATGGCCTCGCGCACAATGTCGGCCATGGCCTGGACCTCCCGTTCCGTTGCTTCCCGCTCCATGGCGTCATCGCCCATGACATAAATGCGCAACGGTGTATGGCCGATAAAAGCGGTAAGATTGATCGCGGTGCCGTTGTTTTGCACGGCGCCAAGATATTCGGGAAAGCTTTCAAACGGCCAATCCAGGCCCAGGCCCGCTTCCAGGGCTGCGTAGCTCATCCCCTCGACCTTTTCCAAGGTCTTCATGATGTCCTTGCGGTCCCTGGACCGCATGGGTGCGACGCCGAACCCGCAATTGCCCATGACGGCGGTGGTGACGCCATGCCAGGGTGAAATCGTCAGCATCCGGTCCCACAGCACCTGGGCATCGTAATGGGTGTGGATATCGACAAAACCGGGACAGACCACCAGACCACCCGCATCAATGGTACGCACGGCCTCCCCGCCAATCTCACCGCCACTATCACCCATGGCGCCGCCCAGGGCCATTACGCGGCCCCCCTTGATGCCGACATCACCCCGGTAACCCTCGTTGCCGCTACCATCAACAATGGTACCGCCGACAATCTTCAAATCGTAATCCATCCCGCCCATTCCCCTGGCAAACGCAAAAAGGCAGTCTAATGGGTTCAAACGGAATGGTGAAGGGCAGCATCAGATGGCTGCCGCCAATGGCTGGGGTTCTGCTTCATGAGGACAGGCGTTGGCAATAGCTTAGGTAGACTTATTGCCGATCTCACTATTCATAAAATTTGGCGAATTAGTTCGACGACATCACAAAACGAACTAGTTTGCGAGGCAGGAGCGGCGCCGTGCGGAAAAATTAGGCCAAGAGCCCTCCGGCGGACAAAAATAATAGCTCCACTGAAGAGTATCTGCGCATGTCGAGAGTGGTTGGAAAATTCATCCTGAAGAGCGTTCTTGCAAGACGCCTGATCCTCGCCCTGGTGCTTGTCAGCTCTCTGTTCACCGCCATTCTGACGGCATTCCAGCTATTCGTCGATTACAGGCGGGGGGTCAGCGACATCGAGAGCAGTTTCTCGCTGGTTGAAACAAGCTATTTGAGCGGCTTGACCAGTAGTTTTTGGACCTTTGACGAGGGGCAGGTTCACACATTGCTGGACGGAATGGTCAAGTTACCTGATGTGGAGGTGGTTTCGATCCGTATCGACGGGGAGACGAAGCGGTCCATGGGGCAACCCACATCTGAAAAGACCCTGACCGCTGAGTTTCCCATGCGGATCATCCACCGCGAGAAAACCCTAACTATTGGGACCCTTGTGGTTGTTGCCAGTCTGTCTTCCCTCCATCAGCGTCTTTGGCAGGATCTTGCCGTGATTTTTATCGGCAACGCCCTTAAAACCTTCCTCGTCGTCGGTTTTGTTTTCGCCCTATTTCATCGCATGGTGACGAGACGGTTGGATCAGCTGGTGAGCGTGATCAGACGGTTCAATCTTGAAAATTCGGCCGCTACCGGAATCCCGGCAAAGATCACGAGCGCGCATCAGTCAGCGGATGAAATCGATGCGATCGGTGTGGCCTTGCAGGACATGCACGGTGATTTGGCGACGTCGCATCAATCAGTTCGCGAAAGGGAGCGGGAACTTCGCGTCATTACCAATACACTGCCAGCCCCCATGGTGCATGTCAGTGCGGCACAACGCTATATGTTCGTCAACAAGGTCGCCGAGGATTGGCTTGGCCGGCCAGCTTCTGAAATCATCGGCCAGCCGGTTGGCGAAATTCTGGGTTCGGTAACCTATGAAAAACTGCGCCCATACATTGAAACGGCATTGTCGGGAACGCCTCAAGAGTTCGAGATGCAGCTTACCTTTCCGGACGGACAGACCCGGGAGATAGAATTTTCCTATGTGCCTAACTTTGCCGTCGATGGGACGGTTTCGGGATTTTTCGGACTGGGTATCGACGTTAGTCAGCGCCATCTCCTGGAGGCCCGGCTGCGGCAATCGCAAAAGATGGAGGCCGTGGGCCAACTCACCGGAGGTATCGCCCATGAATTCAACAATTTGCTGCAAGTCGTCGTCGGCAATGTCCATCTGTTGGAGACAGATATACCGAACACCTTGGCCTCCCTGCGGAGCTTTGGTGCAATCAAACGAAACGTGACCCGCGGGGCGGAACTGACCAGCCGACTGTTGTCGTTTTCCCGGCAGCAACCCTTGGCGCCCAGGCCGGTGGTCATCGACAAGGTGCTGGCGGAAATGCAGGATATGCTATCGCGAACCCTGGGGGAAACGATCCAGATCGCCGTCGAACCGGCGGTCGCCATCTGGACGGCGGAAGCCGATCCGGGCCAATTGGAAAATGCCCTGCTTAATCTGGCCCTAAACTCTCGTGACGCCATGCCCAAAGGCGGTACCATTACCTTGTCCGCCGCCAATGCACGGATCGATGAGGCCGAAGCGGCAAGACATACGGAAGCAAGCCCCGGGGATTACGTAAAGCTGAGCGTGGCCGACAGCGGTTGTGGCATGACGGAAGAGAATATCGGCCATGCCTTCGAGCCATTCTTTACCACCAAGGATGTCGGCGAGGGCACGGGCCTTGGTCTTAGCATGGTTTACGGTTTTGCCCAGCAATCAGGCGGTTTTGCAGAGATTGAAAGCGTTGTGGGGCTGGGCACGACCATGCACATGTACCTGCCCCGCCTGCCCCTAGCCGAAGATGAGGTGGCGGCCAGTGAGGAGCAGCTCCCGGCGGACACCATTCCGTCCAGCGGCCGCACCATCCTCGTGGTTGAAGACGATGCCGATGTCCGGCAGTCGCTAGCCGATCAGTTGGTCAGCCTTGGCTATGGCGTAATCGAGGCCGAAGACAGCACCAAGGCTTTGGCGATCATGGCCGACGCGCCGCGGATTGATCTGTTGTTCACCGATATCGTAATGCCAGGCGGACTGAGCGGCCTTGATCTGGCGCACCAGCTGCAGCAGCAACGACCCGGCCTAAAGGTGCTGTTTAGTACCGGTTACAGTGCGGAGATCGGTTTCGAAGCAGGGCAATTGGATACCAATGCGGTGGTGTTGTACAAGCCCTTCAGCAAGGTGGAAATGGCCCGCGCAATCGCAGATATCTTAATTTGAAACAGTCCCAGCTTTAGGCAACCAAGTCCCGCAGCTCTCGGCGCAGCACCTTGCCGACGGGAGATTTGGGGATATCGTCCACGAACTGAATGCGTTTGGGCACCTTGTAATTGGTCAGCGCCTCGTGGCAATGGGCGATGACAGCTTCTTCGGTGACCGCCGCATCGTTCTTCACGATGAAGGCCATGGGCACCTCGGAAGATTTTTCGTCCGGAATGCCGACCACGCCAACCTCGGCCACGCCGGGCAATTTGGAGATGACATCCTCGATCTCGTTCGGCGAGACGTTGAAGCCCGAGACCAGGATCATGTCCTTCTTGCGGTCAACGATCTCGAGAAAGCCGTCCTCGTCCATCACCGCGATATCGCCGGAATAGAGCCAGCCGTCCTGCAATGCCTCCGCCGTCGCATCCGGTCGGCCGAAGTAGCCTTTCATGATGGTCGGGCCCTTGAACAGTAACTCGCCGGGCGAGCCAATAGGTTGATCCACGCCCGCGTCATCGACAATGCGTACATCCAGGCCGGGCACGGGTATGCCGACCGTGCCCAGGCGGTTTTCGCCCAACGGGTTCAGGCTCATCACGCCACAGCATTCCGTCATGCCATAGCCCTGATAAATTTCCACGCCGGTCGCCTCTGCCCAACGTTGGGCCACGCCGCTCTGTTGCGCCGCGCCGCCCGAACCACAAAAAACTACATCCTTGACCAGATCGCGGCTGAACCAATCTGCCTCCAACAATACGGCGAACAGGGTATTGATGCCGGTGAAACGGGTAACTTTGAAATTCTCGAATGCTGTTTTGAGGTTCGAAGGCGGGCGCGGTGAAGGCACCAGGACCATATGGTCGCCGCCGCTAATTCCGAGCACGAAAATCAAGGCAAAGGCGGTGATGTGATAAAGCGGCAGTATTACCAGGGTGGTATCGCCCGCCGGGTTTTGAATTTCCTCGGCCAGGCAACTGGCCTGGGCGGCATTGGCAAGGATGCCCAAATGGCTTAATTCCGCGCCCTTGCTACGCCCCGTGGTTCCGGAAGTATATTGGAACAGGGCAGAATCCGCGCCGGTCAGACCGGCGGTATAGGCCGCGATATCGCCGCCATTCCGCGCCCGCGCTCCGCTGGCCAGCGCATCGGCGAAATCGACATGGGCATGGGCCATATTGGGAATGGCCTTTTTCACGTGCTTTAGCACGATACCGATAATCAGTTTCTTCATGAAGGGGAAGAAATCCAGCAGGGAAATCTTCACCACCTGCCGTACACCGGTATTGCCGACGACTTCGTCGACCTTGTCGCCGAACATATCGATGATGACCAGTACCTTGGCCTTGGAATCGTTGAGCTGATGCTCCATCTCCGGCGCGGTATAGAGCGGGTTGATATTGGTACAAATCGCCCCGGCCAGAAAGGCGCCGGCGGCGGCAATGGTGAAATCAATGCAATTGGGCGTCATCATGGCGACGGTCTCGCCCCTTTGCAGCCCGGCGGTCTCGCGCAGATAGGCGGCGAAATCCTTCGAATGCTCCAGCCATTCGGCATAGTTCAGCGTGGTCGCCGCGCCGTTGGGCAGAACCGTCGTCATTGCCGGGCGGTTGGCGAATTCCGCACCCGCATGATTGATCAATTCGACCAGGGTGCCATGCTCCATGGCATCCGCGTCGAAATTCTTGGCCGTTTCGCCGTAATACTTCTCCCAAGGTCGCGACATTTTTTCGCCTCCATCCCCAAAGCCTCTTTTTATGCCCCAGACGGTATCGTGATTTGCCAAGCAAAACAATTACTACTGAAAGAAATCGCGCATATGCCCCGCCCACTTGCTAAGCTGGGTCGAGACGTAAAAACCTTGGGATCGAGCATATGAAAATCACCGGCTGTGAAGTCCTGCACTGTGGTGCGGGTTGGCGTAATTTTTCTTTCCTGAAACTGCAGACCGACGACGGCATTACCGGTATCTCGGAATATAACGAGAGCTATGGCTCGAAGGGCCTTTCCGCCGTGATCGAGGCTCTAGTGGAAACCCAGATCGGGCAGAATCCCTGCAATCACGAGGCCATTTCGCAGCAACTCTACGCCATGACGCGCCAGGCACCGGGCGGCATCAATCAACAAGCCATGGCAGCCATCGAAAATGCCATGATGGACATCAAGGGCAAGGCCCTGGGCGTGCCGGTCTATGATCTGCTGGGCGGGGCGGTACGCGACCGCATGAAGTTGTATTGGTCCCATTGCGGCACCTATCTGATGAACCCCGTGGCATCGAAAGCCATCGGTCAACCACAGTTAAAAAATCTGGATGACTTGGTCGCCCTGGGCGCGCGGGTGCGGGAGAGCGGCTATACCGGCCTCAAGACCAATATCTTCCGCTTTGGCGAGACGCCGCCTCTGCATATGCCGGGCTTTGGCCGCGGACCGGGCGGTCCCGAATTGAATGTGGAAAAACACATCATCCGCGATTTGCGGGCGCAATTGGAGGCCCTGCGCGAAGGCGCCGGCCCCGACATGGGCATCCACCTGGATATCAATTTCAACTGCAAGACCGAGGGCTATCTGCAAATGACCCGGGCACTGGACGATCTGGGCCTGACCTGGTTCGAGATCGATCTGTATGACCCGGAAGCCCTGCGTCATATCCGCAATTCCGTGCAGACCCCCATTGCATCGTGCGAAAGCCTGTTCCGTCTGCGCGAATTCCGGCCCTTCTTTGAAAATCACTCAATGGACGTGGCCATTATCGATCTGCCCTGGAACGGTATTTTCCATTCCATGAAGATCGCGGCCATGGCCGAGGCCTACGAGATCAACGTGGCGCCGCATAATTTCTACGGCCATCTGTCATCCATCATGTCAGCCCATATGTGCGCCGCCGTGCCCAACTTCCGCATCATGGAAATCGATGTGGATGATGTGCCCTGGAAGGACGATATCGTTACCTATGTGCCGGAGATTGAGGATGGCTATCTGAAGCTGCCAAAAGGTCCCGGCTGGGGCACGGAATTGAACGAAGACGTCATCCGCGCGCATCCTCCCATCTAAAGATCGGATCCGAGAATGAGATTTGTCGTACTGGGCGCGGGCGCCCTGGGCACGGTCATCGCGGCCTATCTGGCCCGCGCCGGCGAGGATGTCGCCCTGATCGCGCGCGGCGCCAGGGCCGAGCAGCTGGCCAGGGACGGCGTCACCATCACCGGTCTGGGAGATTTCACGGTCGATATCGAAATCGTCGAACACCCCGATACGCTGGCTGCGGCGGACGTGCTGATCCTGGCGACCAAGACCTATGACACCGCCGCCGCCATCGATGCCGTGCGCCATATGAAGCTGGGCAGTGTTTTCTCGATCCAAAACGGCGTGATGAAAAACGCGCAACTGGCCGAAGCTTTCGGCCAAGATACGGTGCTGGGCGCTATCGGTATGCTGGGCGGCGCAGTCGAAGCCAGCGGCGCAGCCAATTTCATGATGGACAACCCGATAATCGTCGGTGAACTGTCCGGCGCAAGCAGCGCCAGGGTTGATGCCATCGTCAAGGCCCTGCAGGATGCCAAGTTATCGGCGGCCGCCTCCAATGCCATTCTGACCGAGGAGTGGACGAAATTCGTCGGTTGGCTGGGTCTGTCCGGGCTGGCGGTTCTGACCCGGCAGGAAAGCTGGAAATTCATGGCAGATGAGGACGGTGCCCGTATGGTCGCCCGCATCATGCAAGAGACGGCACAATTGCCGCAACACATGGGCATTCCGTTAAAAACCGGCCCGCTGTTCACGTTTGACGCGATATCGTCCAAGGATCAGGACGCGCTTGTCGCATTCCTGCGCCGACGCGGCGAGGCGCAAAGCACGACGGCGCCCAATTTTCGCCAATCCATGCTGCAGGACGTGGACAAGGGCAAACAGTTCGAGGTCGAGGAAACCTTTGGTTACGTCGTCCGCAAGGCCGAGGAGCTTGGCCTGTCCGTACCCACGGTGGAAACCTGCTACCGCATTCTGGCCGGGCTTAACCGCATGCTGCAATGACGGCATTCCAGCAACAACTTGAGACCATTGTGGCCGAGGCCGGCATTTCCGAACGCTACCAAATTACTTACAAATCCGTCTTCGGGGCCATTGCTGCCTATGCGGATGAGCGGATTTTTCTGATCTGTGGCAAATTCGGCATGGCCGCGAAATTGCCAGGTGAGACCTGTCAGACCCTCATGGATAAGGGCATCGGCGCACCGCTAAAATATTTCGAAAAGGGTCATGTAAAGCGGAATTATGTGGTGTTGCGGGACGATCTGCTGAAAAATACGAACCGCATGCGCGAATTGCTCGGGGAAAGTGCGGCTTTCGTGCAGAACGCAAACGGGAAATCATAAATTCGGAAAGGACACGCCAATGCCATACCTGGAACGAGATAATGATGTCCGCATCTATTTCGAGGATAGCGGCGGCAGCGGCCTGCCGATCCTGCTGGCGCATGGCTTCGGCGCCGCCACGGGCATGTGGGACGGCCAGGTCGCGGCCTTCTCGGATCGCTATCGGCTGATCCGCTGGGATATGCGCGGCCATGGCAGAACCGAATGTCCGGAGGATTTAGGCCACTTCAGCCAGGATGCTACGGCGGATGATATGCGAGGCATCCTGGATCATCTAAATATCGAGAAAGCCGTCATCGGCGGGCACTCCCTGGGCGGATTCATGACCCTGGCCTTCAACGTGCGTTACCCGGAACGGGTCGCGGCGTTGATCCTGCAGGGTTGCGGGCCGGGCTATCGCAGCGACAAGGCGCGGCTGGCCTGGAACGAGAGGGCGGAAAGCCGGGCCAGATCATTGGAAGACGGCGGCCTTGCTGCCCTGGGCGGCACTGGCGAGGTTGGCGCGTCCGTTCAAGGCACGGCGCAGGGCCTGGCATTGGCGGCGCGCGGTATCTTGAGCCAGGTCGATGCCCGCGTTATCGACAGCCTGACCGGCATCACCGTACCGACGCTGATCATCATCGGCGATGGTGATAGCAATTACCTGCAAGGTTCCGACTATATGGCCGCCCGCATTCCCGGCGCCGTCAACGTCCTGGTCACCGACGCCACCCATGGCGTCAACATCGACCAGCCCGAGGCGGTGAACAAAGCGTTGGATGAATTTCTGGCCGGCTTGTAGCGCTATCTCAACCCGTCAGAATGATCACGACAATGGCGACCATGATCAGCGCAATGCTGGCGAAGATAAAAGTCCGCTCCATCTGCCTCATGGCAGAGGGAACTCAACCTATACCACCTTGTAGCGTTGCTATATCGTCGATCGAAATTGATCGATGAGACGATCGCCGGAGATGGCGGCCAATACGACGAAATAGGGAAAGGCAACTGTCACCATGTCAGACATCCACGCGGTCCCGCCCACAGCAACAACCGTGCCGGTCATCGACATGGCTCCGCTTTTAGAAAATGGCGACGTTGCCGATCTAGTGGCGGAAATCCGTATGGCCTGCGAACAGGTCGGCTTTTTCTACGTTAAGAATCACGGTATTCCGGCGGCCACAATAACGGCGGTGATTGATGCCTCGCAACGGTTCTTCGAGCAACCGCCGGAGACACGGATGAAAACCGTGAAAAACGAATTCCACCGCGGCTACCTGCCCATTGGAACGACGCAGTTTCCGGGGCGGAGTCCCGACTTGAAAGACAGTTTCGACATTGGCGTAGATCTTCCACTGGACGACCCTGACGTGATCTCCAGTTTGCCGTTGCACGGCCCAAATCAGTGGCCGGACCTGACGGATTTCCGTAAACCTGCCGAGGATTACTTTTCTGCGGTGCATGGATTTGGCATGCGCCTGCTTGAGGCCCTGGCGCTTAGTTTACAACTGGCTCCCGACTTCTTCGTACGCCACTACGAAAAGCCAACCATACTGATGCGATTGATGCACTACCCGCCGCAAGACCAAGCATCGGACGAAGGTTCTATTGGCGCCACCGCGCATACGGATTTTGGCTTGGCAACGGTGCTATATCAGGACCCGTCCGGCGGGCTTGAGTTGCAATTGCCTGACGGGAACTGGATATCAGCCCCGTTCATTGCCGACACCTTGGTCGTCAACCTTGGGCAGCTGATGTGCCGGTGGACAAACGATGTCTATCGCGCCGCGCTGCACCGGGTTGTCAATCGACGCTCACAAGACAGATTTTCGATACCGTTTTTCTTTAATCCCGATCATCATGCACCCGTCGAATGCATTGCATCCTGCCAAAGCCCAGAACGACCACCGCGTTACCCACCTGTACGCGCGGGCGAATACATCTCCCAACTAGTGCAAAAGAACCAGGACTATCAGCCCACAGGCGCCACCGACCGTCGAGGCTAATTCGCGCGCCAAAGATACCTGGCGAATTACCGCACGTATGCCGGTACCAATGCGACCTAATGGTAGCTGCTGAATAGCTTAGTTTCTCGGCGCAGTCTGCGCAGGGTCATCTTCAACGGTCTCAAATTATTGACCTAGGCTCGAAACCGGGCGCGCAGCGGAGATCAGCTAAGGCTGGCCAAAGCTTAAAATGTGCCATAAATCGACCGTTAGGGCTCCCTAATATACAGTACCTAGATGCCGTCGGGTGCATCAGTAGCGACGAGGATTGATCACGGTTTATTTGCGCGTCCCGTACCGTCATTGACGTTTTCAATAGTTGTATTCTAACTTACCTTTTCAGATGGCGTGCACAGGAGATGTCGGTTGCTTCAAGGCGTATGGGAATTTCAATTTGGATTGTTGATGAAATATGACCTTAGCAAAAAAGGATCAAATCAGAGCATTGTTGAAAAGCATTGAAACCGGGGATCCTGGGCCGGTTGCTGTCGTCAATGAAGACAAATACATTCAGCACAATCCGCAAACCCACGAAGGGAGCGAAGGGTTGGCTGTCCTGTTCCAACGGCTTTCAAAAACCTCTCCCAGGGTAAACATTGTGCGCGCCTTCGAGGATGGTGATTTTGTCTTCGCGCATACCGAATACGATTTCTCGCGCAGGAATGTTGGTTTTGAGGTGTTCCGCTTCGATAACGGTCGGGCGGTGGAACACTGGGATAACATTCAGGCAAGACTAGGGCCCAATCAATCTGGTCGTAGCATGGTGGACGGACTAACCGACGTTGTTGACCGCGAACTCACGGAAAGAAATCGCGCCCTGGTTCGATCTTTTGTAGAGATGGTACTTATCGATGGGCAACTCGATCAGCTGACAAACTATATCGACAAGGACGCCTACGCTGAACATAATCCGCGACTCGCGGATGACGTGTCGACGTTACGGCGCGCACTGCAGGCTTCAGGCAAGAGCTTTAGACATATTGACTATCATCGGATCCATCGTGTTCTGGCGGAGGGGAATTTTGTGCTTTGTGTCAGCGAGGGTAACTTTAAGGATGCCCATTGTGCCTTCTACGATCTCTTTCGAATTTCGGATGGTAAGTTGGTGGAGCATTGGGATACAACCGAAATGATCGCCCCCCGCAGCGAATGGAAGAACGACAACGGAAAGTTTTGAAGCCTGTGTACACATGATCCATGGGCAAGAAAGACCCGGCCGAGAAAGCGATCCGGGTCATTCTCCACAATTTCCGCTCCGATTGGCTTAGCTCGAAGTTGCGGTGTTAACGGAATTCGCTGATCGGGGCCGTTACCATCGAAGAGTGCCGATTTTGTTGAAGAAGTCAGCGGCAGTTGTGGTGCGCCGGCATTGATTGTTCGGTTTGATGACAGGGCTTCCTCACCACCTTCTTGCGTTCGTGTCTGGATCGTTCGGCTGCCTCGATGCCCGCCAGGGCGTGGGCGACATCACAGGACGCTTCATCAATGTCGCGGGACACTCATAGGCTTTGCCTTAGAGAAGCATGGCATCCGTGCAGTCCTAGCCGGTCAGAATGATCGCGACGATGGCGATCATCACCAGGGCGATACCGGCCAGCTCCATGCGCGAGGTCTTTTCCTTGAAAAAGAAGATCGAGGCGGCAAAGGTGAAAATCAGCTCGATCTGCCCCACTGCCCTGACATAAGCCGCGTTTTGCAGGGTGAAGGCGGTGAACCAGCCGACCGAGCCCAAAAAGCCGACGATGCCGACGGCGGAAGCCGGTTTCCAGTGACGGAACACCGCTGTTATCTGTCCAGGCTCACGCCACAGCAGATAGCCCCCCAGCATCACCGTCTGCATGCTCAGGGCGACGGCCAGGGCAAAGGAAGCGCGGATCATCACGTCCAGCTCGCCCAGGGACAAGGTGGCGCCGCGAAAGAAGACCACGGAAGAACCCAGAAACGCGCCGCAGATCAGACCCACAAGGGTCGATTTCTCGAACAACGAGGTCGCCAGATTGCCCCAGGTGAGCGCCGATTGCGCCATGGACAGCACGACCACGCCGACCAAACCCAGCATGATCGCCGCCGTGCCCGCCATGCTGACTTCATCGCCCAGCAGAATCAGGCCCAACAGGGCGATTTGCAGGATCTCGGTTTTGGAAAACGTCGTGCCCACGGTGAAATTGCGCAGAGAGAACAGGTAAATCAGTACGAAGGTAAAGAGGATCTGCGACAGGCCGCCTAAAAAACAATAGATCAGGAATTCAGCATTGAGGGCCGGCAGATCGTAACCGCCATAATGCTGCACCGCCCACAATAGGAGATAGGACAGCGGCAAGGCGTAGAGAAACCGCACATAGGAGGCACCGCCAGTGGAGAGCCGGCCCTTGATATTTTTTTGCAGCACCGAACGCAGGTTCTGCATGAAGGCGGCGAAGATGGTTATGGGAATCCAGTACGAAAACATACGCGGCGCTCTCTCCGTGCTCTACTCGATGGGGATCAGGGCGGCGGCGACGTCACGGTCTTCGGAGAGCAGGACATTATAGGTACGGCAGGCCGCACCCGTGCCCATGGCCTCGATCACCACGCCCCATTCGCGGACCTCGGCACGCAGGGCCGGATCGATCAGGGCGCCGCCCGCGCCGCAACCCAGCAACAGAACCCCGACGGTCTCTTCCGCATCGCGGATCGGCGCCAGATCATCTGCCGTCAGAGTATTTATAGCGTGCACGGACCAAGCCATGGTCTGGCGTGGCAGGACCAGCACCGGGCCTAGGTGCCGCGTACCCGAGACGCGGAAGCCGCCATCACCATAGCCCTGTATCAGTTGTCGATCAGCGGCTACGGGAGGCGTGATATCCATCAGTTAACTGGAGGTCTGTGCCGTGCCCTGATCTTCGCCACTGCGGTGGCGATTGCCCAGGCCCAACACGATCAGCAGCGGCGCGGCGATAAAGATCGAGGAATAGGTCCCCACGATAACGCCCCAGATCATGGCAAAGACAAACCCCTGGATCACCGCGCCGCCGAAGATGAACAGCGCCACCAAGGCCAACAGGGTGGTGACGGAGGTCATGGAGGTGCGCGACAGGGTATCGTTGATCGAGAGGTTCAAGACCTCGGTCAATTCCATGGATTTGTACTTGCGCAGGTTTTCCCGCACCCGGTCATAGACCACGACGGTATCGTTGATGGAGTAGCCGACGATGGTCAACAAAGCCGCGATGGTGGAGAGGTTGAACTCCATCTGGGTGATGGCGAACATACCCACCGATAGGGTCACGTCATGCACCAGGGCGACGACGGCGCCGACGCCAAAATGCCATTCAAAGCGGAACCAGATATAAATCAGCATCAAAACCACCGAGAGCGCGATGGCGATCGCACCAGCCTCGATCAATTCGCCACTGACCTTGGGGCCGACGAATTCGGTACGGCGGTATTCCAGGTCCCCGCCAAGCGCGGCACGGACCTTCGCCACCGCCTTTTGCTGGGCCGTGGCATCGCCGGGCTGTTTTTCGATGCGGATCAAAACCGTGTCAACGGACCCGAATTCCTGCAATGAAATCTCGCCCAGGCCCAGGCCACCTGTTTTCGTGCGCAGATCACTTAGATCCGCGGGGCCCTTGGTTTGCACCTCGATCAGAATGCCGCCGCGAAAGTCGATGCCGAAATTCGGCCCCGGCACGAACGCCATGACGACCGAGATCAGCACCAACAGGGCGGAAATGGCCATGGCCGGCTTGCGCCAGTTAACGAAAGGAATATTGGTCTTGGTGGGGACCAGTTTGATCTGAAACATATCCAATCCCCTATATTGGCAAGGCCACGGGCCGGGTACGGCGCAGCCAGAATACGAGCATCAACCGGGTTACCACCACGGCGGTAAAGACGGAGGTGATAATGCCAATGCCCAAGGTTACCGAGAAACCTTTGATGGGCCCCGAACCCATGACGAACAGGATTACGGCGGCAATGAAGGTCGTGATGTTGGCATCGAAAATGGTGCCCACGGCGCGCTGATAGCCCGCTTCCATGGCGGCGAAGGGCGTCTTGCCGGTTCGCACCTCTTCGCGTATTCGCTCAAACACCAGCACATTGGCATCCACCGCCATGCCGATGGTCAGCACGATACCCGCAATACCCGGCAAGGTCAGGGTTGCCTGCAGGATCGACAAGGCCCCCATGATCAGGAACAGGTTGAGGATCAGCGCCACATCGGCGAACAGGCCAAAGATACCGTAGGACAGCACCATGAAGATCATCACGGCGACAAAGGCGATGATGCAGGCGATTTTACCGGCGGCAATGGAATCGGCACCCAGCGCCGGGCCCACGGTGCGTTCCTCCAAGATCTTTAGTGGCGCCGGCAAGGCGCCCGCGCGCAGCAGCAGCGACAGATCCTGCACTTCCTGCACCGTAAAACTGCCGCTGATGATGCCGGTGCCGCCCAGGATCGGTTCGCGAATGACAGGCGCCGAGATCACCCGGCGATCGAGCACGATGGCAAAGGGCCGGCCCACGTTCTTGGCGGTGGCATCACCAAAGCGTTTGGCGCCCACGCTGTCAAAGCGGAAGGAGACCACGGGCATGTTGTCCTGAAACGTCGCGGAACTATCCACCAGGGTATCGCCGCTAACCATCACCCGTTTGCGCACCACGAACATATTCGCCGGGCCGCCATCGGCGGTACGCTCATCGGATTCCAACAGCTCCGAACCAGGCGGCGTCCGCGCGCCACCGAGAATTTCCGCCGGCGATGTGGTCACATCAACCAGACGAAAGACCATCTTGGCCGTCTTGCCCAGAATACTCTTCAAACGTTCGGGATCCTGCAGGCCCGGCACCTGGACCAGAATACGCTCGTCACCCTGGCGCTGAATGGTCGGCTCCCGCGTACCCAATTCGTCGATGCGCCGGCGCACGATTTCAATCGACTGTTCGATCGCCGACCGCCGCCGTTCCCGGATCGCTTCTTCCGTCAGGGTAACCTTGATTCTATTGCCGTCGACAACTTCGACCACGATGTCCTGGCCGCCGGTGATACCGGCGATGGCATTGGCCTGCACCGGCACTGCCAACTTACGGATTTCCGCCAGCGCCTGCTCCATCTGCTCGGGCTTGCGAATGGTTACCGTTACCGCGTTGTCCTGCTGACCCAGGGCACGGTAGCCGATGCGTTTGCCGCGCAGAGCGGGGCGCACGGAATCGACCAATGCCGCCAACCGTTCCTCAACAACCACCGCCGCCTCGACCTCCAGCAACAGATGGCTGCCGCCTTGCAGATCAAGGCCTAGATTGACCTGCTTATGGGGTAGCCAGTCGGGCAGCCCCTCGGCGGTTTGTTCCGAGACGAAATTGGGTATCGTGAAAGCAAATCCCAAGACGCACAAAATAGCGACCAGGGCAACTTTCCAGGGTGCAAAATACAGCATGACGCGGGCCGCTTTGAATTATGGGATTATTTTTTTGAACCGAAGCTGAATATTGACTTTTTAGCCGGCGGCCCGCCGTCGTTGGCCGCATCGCCGTTACCACCGCTATCGCCGTCGGATTTGCTATCATCCTTACCGCCGCCACCGCCGCCAGAAACCGGCGCGCCCTTGGCGAGCACATCGGTCAACGTCGAGGAAATTACCTTGACCCGGACATTTTCGGCCAACTCCACCTGGACGGTGGTGTCATCGATGACCTTGGTCACCTTGCCAAACAGGCCGCCGCCGGTAACCACCTGGTCGCCACGGCGCACATTGGAGACCATTTCACGGTGCTCCTTGGCCTTTTTTTGCTGCGGGCGGATCAAAAAGAACCAAAACACGACGAATATCAGCAACAGGGGCATCAACTGCACGAACATGCCGCCGTCGGCCACGCCGCCGGCCTGCGCATAAGCGGGCGAAATCAGCATAAGAAAATCTCCGGTATCTAGCTTGAGGCGGGCGGACTATAGCCCTGCCGTTGTGGATTGCAAACGCTAAAGCAAACATGCCATCAGCACTTGGGGCGCACCTTATCAGGTACTGTTCGTTCCGTCACACGGCAAGTCTGGTTTCGAGTACAAATATGCGTCGGCTTATTCCGGTATAATCGCCTCTACATCGATTTCCATTTTCAACTCCGGTTTGGCAAGACCGGCGACAATAAGGCCGGTCGAACAAGGGTAGACCCCTTCCAGCCAGCGCCCAATGACACGATATACCGGTTCGCGGTAGGCATAGTCGGTTATGTAGATGGTTGTCTTGCAAATATGCCCCAGTTCGGCGCCGGCTTCCTGCAACAGGGATTGTACATTAGCCATCGCGGTCTCGGCTTGGGCAGCAGGATCGTCACCGGCGTAGACCCCGTCCAGAGAGGTCGCCGACTGCCCGCGCAGAAAGACCCGGTTGCCTGCCTTGACCGCCATACAAAGGCCGAAATCGATATCATGGCCAACCTTGCCCACATAACGGTCACGCATATTGAATTTACGAAATCTCTGATGTGCCAATTTATCTCTCCCAGTTGATTGTTCGGATTTTCAGAAAACGCACGGCGCAAATATCGTTACAGTGCTCCGCAGCACGTCTGCTACTTCAAACCACTACCGCGGTGGCGACAGCGGTTGCATCCGACAAGATGCTTACTCTGCGATCTATCTCGATATGGTGATCATTTACAATGAAATCGGGATGGGCACGCGCGACAATCTGACCGTTGACCGCGCGGGCCGGCGGGACTACGTTCCCGGCCTTCCGGGAACATTAGGCCAAGAGAATTTCATGTCCGCTTCCAAATCCGACGATCCATCCGTCCTAAACGCAGACGTTGCGCCTCTTTTGGTCCGCATCGCCGATGCCCTGGAACGCATGGCACCGCCCAAGATCGACAGCATTGATCTAAGCGCCGCCGATGCCTTTGTCTGGCATGCCGATGAAGGCCGGCTGGCCCCGGTTACCAAGGTCAGCCGCATTGATTTGCACCTGTTGCAGGGCATCGAACGCCAATGCGAGATCCTGTCGGAGAATACCCGTCGCTTTACAGAAGGGCTGCCCGCCAACAATGCCCTGTTGTGGGGCGCGCGCGGCACGGGCAAGAGCAGCCTGGTAAAAGCCTTGCACGGCGCCATCGTCCAGGACACGCCGGGCGCCTTGAAACTGGTCGAAATCCACCGGGAAGACATCCCCTCCCTGCCCCAACTATTGACCTTGATGCGGCAAAGCGAACATCGCTATGTACTGTTTTGCGACGATCTGTCCTTTGACCACGACGATGCGGCGTATAAATCCCTCAAGGCGATTTTGGAAGGCGGCATCGAAGGCCGGCCCGGCAACGTAATCTTTTACGCCACCTCGAACCGGCGGCATCTGATGCCACGGGATATGATGGAGAACGAACGCTCCACCTCGATCAACCCCTCGGAAGCGACGGAGGAAAAGGTCTCTCTCTCCGACCGTTTCGGGCTGTGGCTGGGTTTTCACAATTGCAGCCAAGACGACTTCATCACCATGCTGCAAGGCTATTGCAAGCATTATGGTCTGGATATCAGTGACGAGGACCTGCATGCCCAGGCCATTGAATGGTCCGTCACCCGCGGCGCCCGCAACGGCAGGGTGGCTTGGCAGTTCATTCAGGACCTGGCCGGGCGTTTAGGCGTCAGGATCGATTAGGTTCTAATTTTAGAGCCGCCTGTTTCGAGGCCAGATAGCGGGCCGGATTGACGGCGCGGCGGCCCTTGCGGATTTCAAAATGCAGTTGTGGGCGATTGGTATTGCCGGTACTGCCCGCCCGCGCGATCCGCTGGCCCTGACGCACCACGTCGCCGACCTTAACCATCAAGGTCTGAATGTGGCCATACGCGGTCAGCCAGCCGCCCTTGTGGCGTAGCAACAATAGATTGCCAAATCCCCGCAGTTCGTTGCCCGCATAAACCACCACGCCGTTATCCGCCGCCCGCACCGGCGCGCCGGATTTAACGGCGATATTGATGCCGTCATTGTGCAGGCCATTGGCCTTGACGCCAAAGCGGGAAATTACCCGGCCCTGGACCGGCCAGGCAAAGCGGCTGCTGGCGCGCGCCGGCGGTGGGGTGGTAACCGGTTTTCGATTGTTCGGCCGGCGATTAGCGGATTTTCGCTCACTTGCTGTTTGATTGGCGGTTTGTCGTTTGCCGGGTTTATTACCCGGCCTGGGTATGCCCGCAGCCTTCTGTGGGTTGGCCGTTTGTGCAACCGTTGTCTCGCTGCTTGGCAGACGCAGGCGCTGGCCCGGCCGGATCTTGTAAGGTTCCGCCATCTGGTTGCGCCGCGCCAGGGCATAGAGCGAGACCCGGTGCCGGCGCGAGATTGAATACAGCGTCTCCCCCGCCGCGACCCGATGATAGCGCACGGCGGGGATCTTCAGCCGCTGCCCACGCTGCAAACGATACGGCGGGCGCAGGTCATTGGCCGCGATCAGATCACGCAGATCAACGCCGGAACGCCGGGCAATCGCATACAAGGTCTCATCCGCCGCCACCCTGTAGCCGCCCGCTGCCACGGTGGTGGCGGCGGCTGCCGGCTGCTTAGTGTCAGCAACAGATTTGCTGCCATAGACAACGGGCGCGGGCACCGACCGGGCGCAGGCGGATGCGATAAACGCCACCGCCAACCAAACGATCAATTTTGCACATATGCCCTGCATGGCGGCACGATACCCCTCGCCGTGGCCCACGGCAAACGCTACCGCAAATGCCTATGAACTTGGACTAGGCGGCGCGGACGGCGCGGGCTATTTCGCTCCATTTGCCAAGGTTGTCAGGATTCTGACGGATCGATTCCTCGGCCAGATACATCACCAGCCTGGCCGCCGTGCCCTGATAGCGGGCGATCAGTTTGTCGGCCATGTCATCCCATCGGGCGACGAGGCCAAAATGATCCAAAATCTCATCGCTGATCAGGCCCACCAGCGCATCGTTATCGCCGCTTTTCAAGTGCACCCGCAATTTATCGCGCATGCCCTCGTAACCCAGATCATCGAACTGGAAGGCGTAATTCGGCGTGGCGCCATAAAAACCGATCTGCGTCTTGGCGCGCAGCACGCCCCAATCACGCTCCTCGGCACTATCACCGGCAATGGCGAAAACCGGAATGATCAGATCTATCTCGGCCGGGTCGCGGCCGACCCGCGCGGCACCTTTCGCCAGGTTCGGCAACAAGCGGTTTTGGATGTAGGGCATGGAATGCATCGGGTGCACATGCACGCCGTCGGCCAATTCGCCGGCGACTTTGGTCATGTAAGGTCCGACGGCGGAGATGTCGAGTTTGACTGCTTCATAGTCATGGCGCGCGGGCGTCCATTGCTCGGGCAGCAGACTTAGACTGTAGTAGGGTCCCTCGTGCTGCAACGGCCCTTCACGGCGAAAGGCCTTGAGGCAAGCCCGCACCGCCTGCAGATAATCCTTCATCTGCGGGGCCGGGCGGTCAAACACCGAGGCATAGCGCCGCGTGACGTGGGCCTTGACCTGGCTGCCCAGACCAAGGCGGAAGCGGCCCTTGGTATTGGCCGCCAGTTCCCAGGCGACCTGGGCTGACATCATGGGACTGCGGGGAAAGGCCACGGCGATGCCGGTGCTGAATTCAAGCTTTTTCGCCGCCATCGCAGCGGCGGTGATGGCCATCCAGGGCACCTGGCTGGCCTCGGTCACCAACATACCGGAAAAGCCCGCACCTTCAAGGCGCTGGGCCAGGTCAGCGGAGTTTTCCCAATTCGAAGCCCGGGCCATCAGATCGAATTCCATAACGCTTCCTCCTAATCTACAAAAACTTTGATGCCTATTGTCGCCCTATTGTCATCTGGTCGGCATGCCTTCGACAAGAGGTACGAAACGGACAGAGAGCAGAACTTCTTCATGAAAGCCAGCGCTGTCACGGGTCAGGCGGAGCAGGGTCTGCTCCCCCGGCGCCCCCACGGGCACCACCATGATGCCACCCTCGTCCAACTGATCGGCCAAAACGCTCGGCATGCTCGGCGCCGCGGCGGTTACGATAATCCGGGGAAACGGCGCCAGTTCCGGCCAGCCCTTGGCGCCATCGCTCAAGCGGGTAGTGATATTATGCAGCTTTAGCGCCTCGAAACAGGTTTCAGCCTGGGCCAGCAATGAACGGTAACGCTCGATGGTGCAGACGCGGCGGCAAAGCTTGGCCAGAACCACGGCCTGATAGCCCGACCCGGTGCCAATTTCCAGGACCCGGTCACGCTCGCCCAGTTGCAGGGCCTGGGTCATGAAGGCGACAATAAAGGGTTGGCTGATGGTCTGGCCTTGGCTGATGGGCAGGGGTAGGTTGTCATAGGCTTCGGAACGCAGCGCCTCGGGCACGAATAGCTCCCTGGGCACCCGTTCGATGGCGCCCAAGACCCGTTTATCCGTAATGCCCTGCTTGCGCAGCTCCATGATGAGGCGAATCTTGGGCGCCTCGTAACTCATTCGAAAAAGGACGCCTTAAGCTGCTTTAGCGCCTTATTTTCCGTCAGGTCCATATGCAGGGGAGTGATGGCAATGCGACCCGACTCCGTCACCGCCAGATCGGTGCCGGCCTTTGGCGTGCCATGAACGGGGCGGTAGCCGAGCCAGTAGTACGGCCGTTCCCTGGCATCAATGCGCTCTTCTATATTCAGGGCGGTGATATCGCGCCGGCCCTGGCGGCAGATCTCCACGCCCTTTACATCGCCAGGCAATACATCGGGAAAATTAACGTTCATCAGCACTTCACTGGACCAGCCCAGCGCCACCAGACGGCGGATGATATCAGCGGCATGTTTCTCCGCCGTGGGCCAATGCATGATCTTACGGTTGGCAAAGGATTGGCTGAGTGCAATCGAAGGCACGCCCACCAGGGTGCCTTCCATGGCGGCGGCAATGGTGCCGGAATAGGTCACGTCCTCGCCCATGTTGGCGCCACGGTTGATGCCCGAAAGCAGAAGGTCCGGGCGCTTGTCCGCCATGACCTGGTTCATCGCCATCATCACGCAATCGGTCGGTGTGCCCTGCACGGCGAACTTGCGCGATGAAATCTTGCGCAGGCGCAGTGGATCGGTCAGCGTCAGCGAATGCCCGGCACCGCTATGTTCGGTCTCGGGCGCGACCACCCAGACATCGTCCGAAAGCGTCTTGGCAATGCGTTGCAGCACTTTCATGCCAGGCGCGTTGATACCGTCGTCGTTGGTTAAAAGGATCCGCGTACGCCGCAAATTGGCAAGTTTAGCAGCCGGTTTCTTGGCCATACTCAAACGACCCTCGTCATTCCACCCATATAGGGTTGCAGGGCCTCGGGTATGGCAAAACCACCATCGGCCAGTTGATAATTTTCCATCACCGCGATCAGCGTCCGCCCCACCGCCAGGCCGGAACCGTTCAGGGTATGGACGAAATTGGTACCCTTGCCCTGTTTTGGTTTGTAGCGCGCGCTCATGCGGCGGGCTTGAAAGTCACCGCAGTTGGAGCAGGAGGAGATTTCCCGGTAGCAATCCTGCCCCGGCATCCAGCCTTCCAGATCATAGGTCCGCTTAGCCGAAAAGCCCATATCGCCACTGCTCAACAACATCGCCCGATACGGTATGCCAAGACGCTGCAGGATGGCCTCGGCACAGCCCGTCATGCGGTCCAGCTCGTTCTTGGAATCGTCGGGGTGGCTGATGGAAACCATCTCAACCTTATAGAATTGATGCTGGCGCAACATGCCCCGCGTATCCCGCCCCGCGGCACCAGCCTCGGACCGGAAACATGGCGTATGGGCAATAAACCGCAGGGGTAACTCGTCCTCGCCCAGCACGCCATCGCGGACCAGATTGGTCAGCACCATCTCGGCTGTGGGGATCAAATAAAAGCCATCCGTGGTCTTGAAAAGATCTTCCTCGAATTTCGGCAGATTACCGGTGCCAAAGGCGGTGTGTTCGCGCACCAGCAAGGGCACGGAGGTTTCGCTATAGCCGAATTCGGTGCTGTGAATATCCAGCATGAAAGTTGAAAGGGCGCGTTCCAACCGGGCCAGGGCACCGTGCAGCACGACAAAGCGGGAACCGGATAGCTTCGAGGCGGCCTCGAAATCCATTAGACCAAGAGCCTCGCCAATTTCGAAATGCTCTTTTGGTTTGAAATCGAAAACCGGCGGCGTGCCATGGCGGCGCACTTCGATATTGGCCTCTTCATCCGGGCCCACGGGCACGTCGGCTTCGGGCTGATTTGGTAGGCCGGACAAGGTCTCGCGCAGGCTTTGGGAAAGTTCGCGCTCGATCTCCTCTCCGCTTTGCAGGGCGCCTTTTAATTCACCGACCTCGGCGATCAAATGATCGGCATCCTCGCCTTTTGATTTCGCCGCGCCGATCTGTTTCGACAGCGCATTGCGGCGATTTTGCATCTCTTGCAAGGTGGTTCGGTTGGCCCGGGCTTTTTCATCCCGAGAGAGAATATCGGCGGCTTGCGGGGCCACGCCACGGGCGGCCATGCCGGCATCAAAGGCTTCGGGGTTTTCGCGAATCCAACGCAGATCATACATGGCGGCGTGTCTCTGACTTAGTGTGCTTCAAGCGGAATTGGCAATCGGAAATAGGTCTTGCCGGCTCGACGCAGGGCATAACGAATAGCTTAAACCAAGCTACGAAGAGCGCGCCCTGTATACGCCCAAGCCCCTGGTCCGTCCAGAGCAAGGCTTATCGTTTGACGACCTTGGCGCCACGCCGATCCGTGACATCGTGCATTCTTAAAACTAGGCACTGACCGATACCTACAGCGTATCGTATTGGTGTGAACATCATCCCCCGTCCCGGCGACACACTAGCCCAGAACAGTGAAACTACTGTTCGGATTGATCTCTCGATTGCGCGAGAAGAAACCGATATTGGCTTGCCGCTTGGTATAGAGGTAGTCAAAGCGGACCGGATCGGCATCATGGTCATGGCCGTCCTGACAGCGGATAATCAATTCCGCCATCATTGCACCCGCCACCGGCGCATTCTTGAACTGATTTCCCGAGCTACCGACCGCCATGTAAAAGCCCGGTAGATCCGAACAATCATATATCGGGATCCAATCATCCGTCACGTCATAGAGGGAGACAACCCCGGCGGCTTGGTTGGGGATTTTCAAATCAGGCACGCGCTGGCCGGCGCGCATTGCCTGGGTTTGCCATTGCGCCGTGAATTCCGTGTCGTAGTCGTCGGGATCGGCCCATTCCCTGGCATCGCACTCCGGGTCCTCGCTGCCGAACAGGATATGATTGCCCACCTCGGGCCGGCTGTAACAGGCGATGTCGCTGTCGGAGGCGACCGGACCATGTGTCATGTAATCAAAACCATCTGGCGACGGCAGATGCACCACTTCCTGACGCAGGGCCCGGGTCTTGATTTTCATAGCCTGGGCCACGCCGGCCATTTCATTGACCTTGGCCGAGTGCGGCCCGGCCACGTTGACAACGACGGGCGCATCGATTTCGTCACCATTCGCCAGGGTAATGCCGCGCACCGCGTTGTCTACCTGGCGGATTTTGGTCACATTCGTATTGAAACGGAACTTCGCGCCGGCAGCTTCGGCCGCGACCTGGACATTGTGTGTGGCCAATTGCGGATCGGAGATATAGCCCGCCTGGGGCATGAACGCGGCACCAGCTATGGCCGGCCCCGTCGCCTCGCCGAAACCCGGATTGTCAGGCAGCTTGGCCGGCGCAAAACTGCGCAAATCATAGATCGGCAGGCGTTTTTTCAAGGTCTCATTGTCCCAATCCTCCCAGAGGATACCCAGGGTATCCAGGTTTTCGCAGATTGATTTCAGATAGCCGTTGCTCGACGTTTTCATTACCGCGCAACCAACCTCTTCAAAGCGGGCCAGGCCGCGCTCGTCCGCCACCCCCAGGTGTTCTGACCAATGGCGCCAATACTGGTAACCCTCGAACGCCAGGGCGGTGCCGTCCAGGGTCGAATAATGACTGCGGATAATGGCGCATGAGGCCGAGGTCGAGCCATAACCGGCGGCCGGCAGGCGATCCACATTCAAAGTACGCCAGCCCCGCCGGGCCAACTCCAACCCAACCGAGGCGCCGATGATCCCGGCGCCGATAATTATCGCGTCATATTGCTCCGCCATGGCCCTGTGTTCTCCTAAAATATCGGTGTTTGAGACATTCTTAAGGCGTCCTTAACCATAATCAAATACCTAGATTAGGTAGGCCAGCCAAGGACGAAAATATCATGGATCAGCTCGAAACCTCGGTGCGCACTTTTGCCGCGACCGAACCATGGCAGGGCGAGGCGCCCGAAGGTTGCTTTCCAAATTTTCTGGGCGTGATGACGCAACGCGCCTTCGTCGCCGATTACGCGCCGTCGAATAGCCTGCTGACGGTCAACGGCGAGGCTAACCTTACGCCCGCTCCGACCTTCAACGATGGCGAAATCTTCTTTGAGCAGGCCGCCATTCACAATGCGGTCATGGCGGCGTCGGCGCAATTTATCATGGTCGAACTGGGTGGCGGTTTCGCGGCCCGAACCGTTGATGCCCACGCCGCCCTGCAGCGTCACAATCCCCTGCCCTGCCGTTTCGTCGTGGTCGAAGCCGAACCGACCCATTTCGCCTGGGCGCAACAGCATATGCAGGCCAACGGCATCGATCCGGATGCCCACTGGCTGATCAATGCCCTGGTCGGCACCAACACCCAGCCCCAGGTCTTCATGCTGGGCGAAGGGTTCTACGGCAACGGCATCGTTTCCGAAGCCGACTGCCGGCAACTTGTCGTCAATTTAAAGGGCGACATTACCGTCGAACAGGTCCTGCGCAACCTCCTCATTCATGGCCGCTGCGGCGTGCAGCAACCCTATACGGTTGCCGACGGGACGCGGAATTTCGATTTCGGTTTCATCTCTACCATGCCGCTGCGGGACATTTTGCAACCCCTCGATCATGTGGACCTGATGGACGTGGATATCCAAGGCGGCGAGCGCGATGTGCTGCCCACGGCAATGGATGTGATCAACAAGAAGGTCAGACGCATTCACCTCGCCACCCATGGCGCCGCGTTGCACCAAGAGATGTGGGATCTCTTCTTTGAACACGGCTGGATGTGCGAAGTCGACTACGCCCCGAATTCAAGACACCAATCGGAATGGGGCAGCTTCGAAAACAACGACGGCATTCTGGATTTGGTTAATCTCGATCTAGCCGCCACATAAACCAGGCATGGCTGTCATCCAGCCGGGTCCGCCAACCGGGCGGCACCAGAATTGTCGTGGTGTCCTCCTCGATCACCGCAGGTCCCTCGATCTCACCGCCAAAGGCAACCTTGGCGCCATCGTACACGGGAACCAAAACGCTTTGATCAGGTGAGAAACTGGCCCGGCGGCTATGACTGACAGCCGCTTCCGGTGCCTGATCGCCCACGCCCGGCATGGTGATACGGGAAAGCGGGGTGTCGCGTTGACCGTAGGCAATGACGCCAAGGCCCATCAGCTCCCGCTCGCAATCCGGATCGGCGAATGTAAAGGCGCGTTCATGCTCTTGATCGAACAGGCTCTCGACCGGCCCCATGCCATTGGCGAACAGCTCGTCCTCAGCAAGGCTCAAGGTTAGAACCCCCAACTCGCCCAAATAGCGCACATCCATGCTGCGCTGCAGGCGGATATGTTCAGGATCAAAACCTTCCGCCGCCAGATCGGCGCGGGCGGAGGCCATCATTTTATCAAATTGGCGATTGATATCCGCAGTGTCGCAATCGGCGAAACGGGCGGCATGGTTGCGGCTGTAATCATGGCGGACATCTGCGATGACGGCGCCAAAGGAACACAGCAAAGAGGCCACGCGCGGCACGATAATCCGGTCCACGCCCAGGCTTTCGGCGATGCGGGCGGCGTGCGCGCCGCTGCATCCCCCGCCGCAGACAAAGGCGAAATCACGCAAGTCATGGCCCTGTTCGGTGGAGACCTGACGCACCGCGTTGGCCATATTCTCGTTCACCAGGGTGTAGATGGCGTAGGCGGCCTCCATTCCGTCAACACCCAACGGCTTGGCAATAGTGTCGCGAATGCAATCGCGGGCCAGCTCGCCATCAATGGCCATGGCCCCGCCTAAAAGCTGGCGGTCGGAAAAATAACCCAACGCGACATTGGCATCCGTTACCGTCGCCAACCCACCGCCACGGCCATAGCAGGCAGGGCCGGGCCAGGCCTCGGCGCTTTGCGGGCCGACCTGCAGCAGGCCGTTGTCGTCAATCCAGGCGATGGAACCGCCGCCCGCACCAAGGGTGCGTACATTGACCATGGGCACGGCGACACGATAGCGGTGCACATCAACGTTCTTGGCGGTATCGATCTGGCCTTCATGGACCAGACTGACATCCAACGATGTGCCGCCCATATCCAGCGTGATGACATTCTCGATATCGAACAGCCGGCCGAAAAAGCGCCCAGCCGCCGGTCCCGCCGCCGGCCCGGAATCCAAGGCCAGGACCGGACGTTCACGCAGCCCGGCGGCGGATGTGGTGCCGCCGTTACATTGGATATAGCGGATTGCCTTATGAAAACCCGCCGCCTGCAGATTACTTTCCAGGCGTCCAATATAGTCATGCAGCCGGCTGCCCAGCGCGGCGCACAAGGCGGTGGTCGAAAAACGCGGATACTCTCGCAATTGCGGCGATACGGTTGAAGACAGATAGACCGGCACGCCGGGCATCTCCTCGGCCAAGAGATCGCGGATACGCGCCTCGTGGCCTGGATTGACGATGGACCATAGCAGGCAGACAGCCACCGCCTCGACGCCATGTTCTTGGAATATCGCCGCCGCCGCCCGTACCTGAGCCTCGTCCAGGGGCTGTAACTCCTCGCCATCCTTGTTGATGCGCTCGTCTATGGGCAGGCGCAGGTGGCGCGGCACCAGGGGGGTGGGCGGCGGCTGAATATAGTCATAGCGCCGCTCCTTCAGGCCTTCGCGCAACTCCAGAATATCGCGGAAGCCAGCGGTACACAGCATTCCCGTCCGCGCCAGCTTGCCCTGGATCAGGGCGTTGGTGGCAATCGTGGTGCCGTGTACCACCAGGTCAAACTGTTGCAGCAGGCTGGGAATATCCAGCTCGGCCCGCGCCGCCAGCTGGCCCAGCCCCTCGTCTATGACCGAGGACAGGTCTTCGGGATTGGATGATACTTTCGCGACCTGCAGATCGCCGGTTTCAGACAACAAAACAAAATCGGTGAAGGTTCCACCGATATCAATACCCAGACGGTGACTCATCGTGCACGCAACTTTGCTGTTTCGGTTTCGTTGATGGCATGGTCGTCGGGATTGATGACCACACCATAGTCCAGGGCCGCGCCGGCGATCGAGACAAAGCCATTGATGACATCGCGGCGCACTGCTTCGCGGTCCCGCTCGAAGGCAGGGCCCACGCCGCCGCCGCCAGGCGGGCACATCTCCAAGCGGCCGCCACGCATGGAATGCAGACGCGAGGCACCGCCCGATTTACGCACGCTGCCATCGGGGTCAATGGCATTGCGCTGGCCCAGCTTGGGCTCCAGCATGGTTGATTTGGCGCCTTGGACGCTAAGGGCGGGAAAGGTATCGATGGTGCCGTGGAAGCGCGCGGTCTGTTCATGGTCGATAGGTTCCCACTCAGTATCCACCGCCAGGCCGCCGCGCCAACGGCCGGCGCCGCCCGAATCCGTACGGTATTCCAGGCGGCTGACCAGAAACGGCATCTCGTACTCCAGCAATTCCACCGGCTCCTTCAATACCGCGCCGCCGGAATTTTCAGAGCCGACCCCGGACCAGCCATCCGCGCCATGAGCCGCACCACCGCCGCCCGAACTGCCGCCGTTGGGGTGGAAATGGCCATAGAAAGCACCGGTATCCGGATGAATACCGGCCAGAACGATACTGGCCGCAGGGCCCCAGCCGGCGGTTTGGCGTTCATCCGGGATGATTTTCGAAAGCGCGTCGCGGACAGAATCCACGATTTCGCAAAACGGCTGCGTGGTGCAGCCCAAGGTGGGCGCCGGCGGCACCTGGGCATTGGTGATGGTGCCCAGGGGGCCATAGTCAATGTCCAAGGCGCGGTAGAGACCGTCATTAAAGGGCGGCTGCAGGCCCAGGGCGATGGTCACCGCATGGCCAACGGCGGCATGGGTGGCACCAAAGGGTGAATTGCGCACCTCGCGCAACTGCTCGGGCGAGCTCAGGGTGATGGACATCCTGTCGCCGCTTACGGTGACTTCCGCCGCGATTTTCTTGTGATCATCACCCGTCCGGGCGGACAGCCAGCTTTCGCCCTGTTGGCGGCCGTCAGGCAGACCGGAAATGGCCGTGCGGACCCGGCGTTCGGTCATATCGTACAGTGCCTCGACCCCCGCCTTAGTCACCTCGATACCGTATTTTTCGGCCATGGCGCGCAGGCGCCGACCCGCGATCTCGGCCGCCGCGATCATTGCCAGCATGTCGCTGTGCTGTTGCTGGGGAAAGCGGATATTGTTGAAATACAATCGCATGACGTCATCGCAAGGTTCGCCGGCGGCAATAATCTTCAGGGGCGGGATGCGAATACCCTCGCCATAGCTGTCAGATTGCGCCCGGCGCAGATCGGCTGGCGACGGCCCGCCAAGATCCAGCCAATGGGCCCGGATCACGGCCCAGAACAATAACGCGCCATCAACAAAGACCGGCCGCAGCAAGGCCACATCGTTTAAATGCAGGCCGCCAAAAGCGGGATCATTACATAGAAATGTATCGCCTGAGGCGATATCGCCTTCATAAGCTTCCGCCACCGCACGGCAAACAAAGGGGATGGAGCCCACATGTACGGGCAGTTCCGCATCGCCCTGGATCATCTGCCGGGCCTGCCAGTCACACAGCGTGCAGGAAAAATCCTTGGCCAATTTGAACACCGGCGAACGCGCCGTGCGCACCACCACCTGGCTCATCTCGTCGGTAATCGAGGTCAGTGCCCCCTGCATGGTGGCCAGGGTGGTGATATCCACATCATTCATTTTAGCACTCGGCATGTGTTCTCCCAGAAGCAGCTTGGGCCGGATGATACAGCACTTCGTTGTCATCGGGGAGTGTTCCATGTGAGCGGCGGTGTGACGTCACTGCATGACGTCTCTGGCCGGGCCGGAGTTATCCATGATAGCCTTGGCAAAATAATTTGCAGTTTGTACACCGCCAACGGGGCGGCGAGTGAAAGGGTTTGCCGGAATGGATCTCACACACATTAAATTCGATATTAGCGAGGAAATCGCGACGATTACTTTGAATCGTCCAGACGCCCGCAATGCCCTAAGCCGGGAGATGCGGGAGGATTTTCGCACTGTCCTAAAGCTGGTGAAGGAACAGGCGGGCGAGGAGGTCAAGGCGTTGATCCTGACGGGCGCGGGCGGGGCCTTTTGCGCCGGCGGCGACATCAAGGGCATGGGCAGTGACGAGCGCACCTCGTTGATAACGCGGCGCGGCCTCCGCCTGGATCATGATATCATCTATGACTTCGCGCATGTGGAGCTGCCGGTGATCAGCCTGGTTGACGGCCCGGCGGCGGGCGCGGGTTGTAATCTGGCGCTTGCCGCCGACTTCGTCTTCGCCACACCAAAGGGCATGTTCATGCAGGCCTTTGGCCGCATCGGCGCGGTGCCTGATTGGGGCGGGTTCTATATTCTGCCGCGTCTGGTCGGGCTGCAACGGGCCAAGGAGTTGGTCTATTCGGCAAGAAAAGTCGGCGCCGAGGAAGCCAAGGAGATTGGCATGATTCTGGATGTGGTCTCGCAAGATAATGCCATGGAAGAGGTGCGCGAATTCGCCGGCCGCTTCCGCACGGCTTCAACGGCAGCCATTGGCATGGCGAAAAATGTCCTGAACCAATCGTTCAATCTGGACCACCGCACTTTGCTGGAACTGGAAGCGGATGCCCAGGGCATGGCCTTGGTGACGCCCTATCACAAGGCGGCGGTGAAGCGCTTCAAGGATAAGGAGCCGTCGCTGTTTGATTGGGAAAAATTGAGCGCCGAAAAATAGCGCTTACCCTCTACCCCTCGGACCGGCGGTGCCGGCGTCAAAAGAAACTGGAGTTTAAAATGCATCTAGACGGGAAGACCGCCATCATCACCGGCGCCGGGCGCGGCATCGGCATGGAAGTCGCGTATTTGCTGGCCAAGGAAGGCGCCATTGTCACGGTCAATGATCCAGGCGTCGGCCGTGGCGGCGAGGACGAGGGCGAGACCCCGGCCGAGGAAGTTGTGGCGCAAATCAAGGCGGACGGCGGCCAGGCGGAGGCGAATACGGACTCTGTCGCCGACTACGCCGCGACGGGCCGCATGATCCAAAAGGTCGTGGATGATCACGGCAAGATCGACATCATCGTCAATTCCGCCGGGCTGCTGCGCGAACGGATGATCTGGAACATGACCGAGGACGATTTCGACATGGTCATCAATGTGCACCTGAAGGGCCATTGGAACATGTGCCACCACGCCATCAAGCACATGCGGGGGCTGGGCGGCGGACGCATCGTGAATTTTTCCTCCGACGCCTTCAAGGGCTCGGTCGGGCAATGCAACTACAGCGCCGCCAAGGCCGGTATCATCGGCCTGACCCGTTCCATCGCCAAGGAGACCAGCCGTTACGGCATCACCGCCAATGCCATCTGCCCCTCGGCTGATACCCGCATGACCATCAACGACGCGGTCATCGCCAACCGTAAACGCAAGTTGGAGGACGGCCTGATCAGTCAGGAAGAATTCAATCGCGCCTCCCGCCCCCGCGGCCCGGAATACATCGCGCCCATGGTCGGCTATCTGTGTACCGATGCGGCTTGGGACGTGAACGGACATGTCTTCCACGTAGAGCGAAACCGCATTCATAGCTATTATTATGGCGAAGAGCGTAAAGCGCTGCACATCGGCGGCGACGGCATGTTCACCATGGACGATTTGCTGCGTGATATCCCCTCCACCCTCATGAGCGAGGCCCCAAGGATCGCCGCACCTTACGAAAAGGCAGGCTGAGGCCACCATATCCGGGTGGGCGTTGAGCCCGCCCGGGGCTTTCGGGGGTTTACCTCCTCTTTACAGTTATTTGCCATAATCGTTCCGTGGATAGTGCTGGCAAATGGAGGGATAGACCCATGCCCCAGGATCCCAACGCACAAAAGACGATCCTCGTGGTCGAGGACGATGTTGTACTGTACGAACTGATCAAGTTGAATTTCAGCCGCCATGGCTGGAACTGCGAATGGTTTGACCATGCACCCTCTGACATGCAGCAATTACGGGCACTTGGCGCAGATGCCGCCCTTATCGACGTCAATCTTCCGGCCGGCAATGGCATCGACCTGATCACCTGCATGCGGGCGGACGGCATCGATCTGCCGATCATCGTGATGACCGGGTATATTGGCTCGGCGGACAAGGCACGGGCCAGCGGGTTCGATAATCTGCAAGTGCTGATGAAGCCGTTCGATCTGCTCAATTTAAGGGAAAAATTGTCCCAGGCCATGCAGGCAGCGGCATAGCCGTTCCTATTAGCGACCTGGGCGAGCGGGCCCTACGCGCCGCCGTCTTCCGCCTCAATGGTGGAAGTGCGGTAGAGCTGTTTGCCGTTGTCGTGGTCTATTCCCGATAAGGTCACCTCGTAACCCCATAACTCGCGGATATGTTTCAGCACCTCGGTCCGGCTGTCTTCGGCCAGGCCGATGCCGTTACGGACGCTGTGTTCCAATATCAATTGCCTATCGCCACGCAGATCCGCGTCAACCACCTGGATATCGGCATCTGTGTGGGCCGGGTCGTGGTTGTTGGCGAGGGCATCGCGTACCTTGCGATAGCCTTGTTCGTCATGGATCGCGCCAACGACATAATGGCTGTCTTCGGCATTATCTGTCAGATCAAACAGTTTCATCTTCCGCATCAAATACGGGCTGAGATATTGCCGGATGAAGCTTTCATCGCGGTAATTGGTCCAGGCGTGACGCAGGGCACCGCGCCAATCCTCCGAGCCCGCCAAATCAGGGAACCATTCCCGGTCCTCGTCGGTGGGTTCGGTGCAGATGCGGCGGATATCGCACATCATGGCGAAACCCAGGGCGTAGGGATTGATGCCGTTAAAACGCTGGTCGTCAAAATCGGGCTGGAACAGCACGTTGGAATGGGAGTGCAAAATTTCCAGCATGGCGCCTTCGCCGATCTGTCCGCGGTCATAAAGGGCGTTCATGACGTAATGATGGGTGAAGGTGGCGCAGCCTTCGTTCATCACCTTGGTCTGACGCTGGGGATAAAAATACTGCGCCACGTTACGCACGATGGCCAGGATCTCCCGCTGCCAGCCGTCCAGAATGGGGCTGTTGTGTTCCAGGAAAAACAACAGATTTTCTTCCGGCAGATGCAGTTGTTTGCGCCGGGCCAGTTTTTCCTTTTCAGCTTCCGTGGCTTCCTCCGCACCCTCCTTGTCAGGCAGGGTGCGCCATAGATCATTGAAGGTGCGTTCGCGATATTCCTCGATCTCGCGCTTGCGGGCCTGGCGCTGTTCCGTGGTCAATTCAGGCGCGCGGCGGTAGCGGAAAACGCCCTGGTCCATGATTGCGTGGGCCGCATCAAGGACCTTCTCGACCTCCTCAAGGCCATGGCGTTCTTCCGCACCCGCGATGAATTTCTTGGCATATTGGAAATAATCCAGCACACCATCCGCATCGGTCCATTGGCGGAACAGATAGTTATTCTTGAAAAAATGATTATGGCCAAAGGCCGCATGCGCCATGACCAGGGCCTGCAAGGGCATGCTGTTGTCTTCAAGATTATAGCTGATGCAGGGATTGGCATTGATGACGATTTCATAGGCCAGACCGCTGTGGCCCTGGCGGTAGGATTTCTCGTCACGGGCGAAATGTTTGCCGAACGACCAATGCCGGTACATCAGGGGCATGCCGAACGATGAATAGGCATCCAGCATTTGTTCGGTGGAAATGATCTCCACCTGATTGGGGTAAACGTTCAGCCCCAAATCATCCAGCGCCACCCGCTCTATGGCGTCATAGGTGCGGGACAGGGATTTGAAGCTCCAGTCCGCATCATCAAACAGCAGTTCGGAGGTATCGCTGTCGGCTTGCGTTTCCGTTTTAGGGGCGGCTTTCATATCAGGCCTTCTCCCCCTGTTTCAGGAATAACTCGCGGAAGACCGGATAGATATCGGCCGGCTTGGTCACCCGTTTCATGGCGAAGTTTTCCCGGCTTTCGGCGACTTCCCGATAGGAGCGCCACAGGGCGGCGCCGGCCTCGGGGTTGCCGAACAGTTCGAACTCCCGCTCGTCCAGGATTTCCACATAGGCATAATATTGGCAGACCGGGATCACTTCCTCGGCCAGCAGTTGCGAGCAGGTCTTGCTGTCGCCGGAGAAGTTCTCCCCATCCGAGGCCTGGGCCGCGTAAATGTTCCAGGCATCCGTGGGATAGCGGTCCGCCACCACCTCCATCATTTTCGACAACGCGGTGGAGACCACGGTGCCGCCGCTTTGCCGGCTGTAGAAGAAGGTTTCCTCGTCAACCTCCTGGGCCTCGTGAGTGTGCCGGATAAAGACCAAGTCGATACGCTCATAACGCCGCTTTAGGAACAGATGCAGCAGTACGAAGAAGCGCTTGGCCAGATCCTTTTCCCGTTCGCCCATGGAACCCGAAACATCCATCAAACAGAACATCACTGCCTGGGTGTTGGGCTTTGGTACCGGCTTGCGCTGGCGATAGCGCACATCAACCGGGTCGATATAGGCGACGATTTTCTGCCGCCTTTCCAGGTTCTCCAACTCCTCATACAGCGCATCCAGACGTTTGCGGTCCTTGGCTGTTGGCTCTGTCATGTCTTCCAGCGCCGTGATTTCGTCCTGCATCGCGGCTACCGCATCCAAGTCCGGACGGTTCAGGGCGATGCGCCGGCCCAATGAATTTCGCATGGTCCGCATCACATCCAGGTTGGCCGGATTGCCCTCGCGGGCGAAGCCGGCACGCTGGTAGGTTACGGATGAGGTCGCGCGCAGATCAGTCTTGATCAGGTCGGGTAATTCCAGATCTTCAAAGAACAACTCTAAAAACTCTTCCCTACTAAGGGTGAAATTGAAGGCATCCTCGCCTTCGCCGTCTTCGGAGCCTTCCTTGCCACCACCTTCACCGCCGCCCTGTTGCGGTTTCTTGATCTGATCGCCGGTGACGAATTCCTTGTTGCCCGGCAGCACCCGGCCACGGCGCCCCTGGTCGCCACTGCTACGCAGGCGCGGTTCGGCGATGCCCTTGGCGGGAATGGAAAGGTCTTCGCCGTTGGCGACATCGCCCAGCTTGCGGTCGCGGATGGAATTGTTCAGGGCGTCCTTGATCTGGGCCTTGGCCCGGCGAATGAAACGCTGCCGATTGCCCAGACTTCGATCACCAGGGTTTTGCCGTCGGTCGATAAAATGGTGCATGGCCATTTCAAAACTCCTACCCGGCCTTGTTCACCCGCATGTACCATTCCACCAGACGGCGGACCTGACGCTGGGTATAGCCGCGCTCCTCCAACCGCTCGACAAACTCACCATGCTTGCGGTCGCTGTCGCTGTCTTTCTTGGAGCCGAAGCTGATCACCGGCAGCAGATCTTCGACCTGGCCGAACATGCGTTTTTCGATTACCTCGCGCAGCTTTTCATAGGAGGTCCAGGACGGATTGCGGCCGTCGTTGTTGGCCCGGTGGCGTAAGGCGAATTTCACCACTTCATTGCGGAAGTCCTTGGAATTGGCCACGCCGGCCGGTTTTTCGATCTTGGAAAGCTCGGTCTCCAGAACCTCGCGGTCAAAAATCTGCCCGGTATCGGGATCCTTGAAATCCTGTTCCTCGATCCAGGCATCGGCATAGGCGATATAGCGGTCAAAGAGGTTTTGGCCGTATTCGGTGTAGGATTCCAAATAGGCTTTCTGGATCTCGTTGCCGATGAACTCCGCATAGCGCGGCGCCAGTTCGGCCTTGATGAATTCCAGATAATTCTTCTCGATCTCGTCGCCGTACTGCTCCCGCTTCACGGCTTGTTCCAACACATACATCAAATGCACCGGATCGGCGGCGACCTCGTCATTGTCGTGATTGAAGGTCTCCGACAGCACCTTGAAGGCAAAGCGCGTGGAAACGCCGTTCATGCCCTCGTCCACGCCGGCGGCATCATGATATTCCTGGGCTGATTTGGCCTTGGGATCGGCTTCCTTGATGTTCTCGCCGTCATAGACCCGCAGTTTGGAATACAGGTTGGAGTTCTCATGCTCCCGCAACCTGGTCAGGACGCAGAACTTGGACAGCATGTCCAAGGTTTCGGGCGCGCATTTGGCGCCATGCAGTTCGCTGTTTTTCAACAGTTTATGATAGATCTCGGCCTCTTCCGTGACGCGCAGGCAATAAGGCACCTTGACCACGGAGATACGGTCGAGGAAAGCTTCGTTGTTCTTATTGTTGCGGAATTGCTGCCATTCCGCCTCGTTGGAATGGGCCAGGATAATGCCCTGGAAGGGGAATGCGCCGAAGTTCTCGGTGCCGACATAATTGCCTTCCTGGGTCGCGGTCAGCAGGGGATGCAGCACCTTGATCGGCGCCTTGAACATCTCGACGAATTCCAGCATGCCCTGGGTCGTGCGGTTCAAGCCGCCCGAGAAGGAATAGGCGTCCGGGTCGGCCTGACTGAAATGTTCCAACTGCCGGATATCCAGCTTGCCCACCAGGGCCGAGATGTCCTGATTGTTCTCATCACCGGGTTCGGTCTTGGCGATGCAGATCTGGCGCAATTTCGACGGCATCATCTTCAAAACCGTGAAGCGTGACAGATCGCCCTCGAACTCGTCCAGACGCTTGACCGCCCATGGCGACATCAGACCGTTCAAACGGCGCCGGGCGATGCCGTATTTGTCTTCCAGTAATTCACCGAACCGATCCGCATCGAACAAACCCAAGGGAGATTCAAAAATCGGGCTGATCTCGTCGCCGGCCTTTAAGACATAGACCGGATAGGCCTCCATCAGCACCTTCAGGCGCTCCGCTATGCTGGATTTACCGCCGCCCACCGGGCCCAGCAGATAGAGGATCTGCTTGCGTTCCTCCAACCCTTGCGCGGCATAGCGGAAATATCCGACGATCCGCTCGATCGTCTGCTCCATGCCATAGAATTCCCTGAAGGCCGGATAGCGCTTAATCGTGCGGTTTAAAAAGATCCGGCCCAGGCGGGGATCGGTTGAGGTATCGACGACCTCTTCCTCGCCGATGGCGGCGATCATCCGTTCAGCCGCGCTGGCATACATCATGGGATCTTCGCGGCAGCCCTGCAAATAATCCTGCAAACTAAGTTCTTCCGCCGCCTGACGGTGATATTCATCGGTAAAGGCTTGAAATACGTTCATGACCGCCCCCTTTCACAGCTGTGACTAACGGTGCACAAGGTAACGTTGAACGTATACATAGGAATCATATCCCCTCTGGTTGCTGTTACAGACCAATCATCTCCAAGTCTTTCCTCAACGCCTTCTTGTTTTTCTTTTGTGAACACTTCATTAACTACTGATTCGACATTTCCATAATACCTGAATTTTCCATAATGATCTTATGGTTAATTTGGTAAATATTTCCTTTATTTCCAGAAAAACCTGATCACAATTTGATTATCGACATTTTTGGGGCCCGCCAAGAATTAGGGAACAGCCACACTGTCCTATATGGACTTAAAAATGGCGGAACCATGGCACTGCCATTCCCAGCCCAAAAAACTACAATTTTTCCTCTTCGCCAGCACCCACCCCTGGGCTATGATATGTAAAATTGAACGCGACCATTAGGGGATCCAGGAACAGAAATATGGGGAAAGGAACAGACAAGGGAGAATAATCGTGCGCATCGCTGGCTGTGATCTGGGCAAGGCTTCCGTGGGTTTCGTGACCGCCACGGTGGATGAAGACGGCAAGGTAGAGATAGAGGGCGCCGGCTATAAATTACACGAAGGCGATCCCCTGGGTTTGTTCAAACAATGGTACCGCGATCATGACATCGCTTCCTGTGCCGCCCTGGCCGCGACCGGCGTCTATGCCGATGAGCTGCGCGAACCCGCCCTGATCCTGCCGGAGGAATCCTGTCAGGAAGCCGCCCTCGAACTCAGCCCGGACCTGGAAGGCGCCCTGAACCTGGTCTCCATCGGCGCCCGTGGTTACGGCACCCTTAGCCGCAAGCTGGCCGACACAGGCACCTCGGGTACGAAATATCACTACCAGTACCTGGAGAACGACAAATGCTCGTCAGGCACCGGCGAGAATATTCAAAAGATCGCCGATCGCTTCGGCCTCGGCATCGAAGAGGCGGACAAGGCGGCCCAGGCCGCAGATGAAGGCATCCCCATCACGGCGCGCTGTTCCGTCTTCGCCAAGTCCGAGATGACCCACTTTGCCAATCAAGGCAAGGCCACTGGCGATCTGTTCAAGGGCTATTTCGGGTCCGTGGCGCGCAACACCCATTCCCTCCTCGCCCGAAACCGGGTCGATGGCCCGGTCTATCTGATGGGCGGCCCGGCCCGGATCGAGAGCTTCCGCCTGGCGTTCGAGGAAATGCTGGGCGAAGAGGTCAAGGTACCACCGCTGGCCGAATGTTTCGAGGCCGTGGGCGCCGCGGCAATCGCGGCCGAGCAGGCGCGGAAGGCTTCTCCACCCACCCTGCCCGGCGACGCGGATGACTTGATCGCCACCGCCGAAAGCAGTTTTAAGGTACGCGAGCCGGCCAGCGGCTGGCAGCACAAGGTCACCATGATGGCGGAGCCCGAAGTGCCCTCAGGCGCCGCCGAGACGCCCACCATTCTGGGTCTGGATCTGGGCTCCACCGGGGCCAAGGCGGTGCTGACCTCGATCGAGACCGGGGACATCGTGCTGGACGTTTATGACAGCACGCGCGGCAATCCGGTCGATGCCGCCCGCCGTCTGGTCAAGACCATTCTGGGCCAGGTCAAGGCGGACGTGCGGGCCATCGGCGTCACCGGTTCGGGCCGCGAGGCAGTGGCAACGTTGCTGCGCGCGGTCTATCCCGACAGCGACAATGTCATCGTGCTGAACGAAATCGTCGCCCACGCCACCGGTGCCGCGCGTTGTGATGTTGACGGCGGGGCCGATCTGTCGGTGATCGAGATCGGCGGCCAGGACGCCAAGTACATCCGCGTCCAAGGCGGCCGTATCGTCGAAAGCGACATGAACAAGGCCTGCAGCGCCGGTACGGGATCGTTCCTGGAGGAACAGGCGACGATCTACGATGTTGACGATATCCAGGATTTCATCGATCTCGCCTCCACCGCCAAGCGGCCGCCCGACCTGGGCATGATGTGCACCGTCTTCGTGGCTGACGCCGCCGCCCTGGCGATCAAGGAAGGTTTCGGACGCGACGATATTTTCGCCGGCTTCCAATATTCGGTGATCCACAATTATCTAAACCGCGTCATGGGTCAGCGCACCCTAGGCCAACGCGTCTTCTTTCAGGGCAAGCCGGCCTCAAACCCATCGCTTGCCTGGACCCTGGCCGCCGTCACCGGGCGCGAAATCGTGGTGCCGCCCAATCCCGGCGCCATGGGTGCCTGGGGCATCGGCCTGTGCGCCAATAAGGAGCTGGGCCAAGACGCCCTGAACGCGGCCCCGACGCTGGATCTTGCCGGCATTCTGCAGGCCGAGATCACCGCGCGCACGGAGTTCCGTTGCCGCGACGCCAAATGCCAGACCCTGTGCCCGATCGAGCGCACGACCATCACGGTGGCTGGGCAAAGCCGTCAGGCGGTATCCGGCGGGGCCTGTCCGAAGTTCGAGGTCTCGACCAAAAGCCAGCCAAAGCTTGCCAAGGAAGCGCCGAACCCGTTCGAACAGCGCGAAGCCCTGATCGATAGCTTCATCCCCGCGCCGCATGATGGCCCAAGCTTGGCTATTCCCGCCGTCAGCTCGGTGGGACCTCACGTTCCCTGGCTGGCCACCTTCGCCGCCGCGCTGGGTTTTTCAGTGCAGCTATTGCGCTCCAACAAGAACTCCCTGGCAGCGGGTGAACAGCTTTGCAACAGCTTCGATAGCTGCGGCCCGGTGAAAATTGCCCATTCGGTCTGTGACACGGATGTGGATCTGATGCTGTTCCCGTCCATCTTCAACATCGCCGATACCAAGGGGCGCGGCGGCCAAACTTGCGTCGCGGAACAGACCATGCCGTCCATGGTCGCGCAATTGCTGCGCGCCCAGGGCAGAAAAACCAAGCTGGTGCGGCCCCGGTTATCGTTCCGCGCCGGGCCGGATGCGCCGGAGCTGGTTACCGAGATGCAGCGCCTGGCTCATGAACTGGGCGTTGATCCCAAGGATATCGCGGGCGCCGTGGCCAAGGCCGCGGAAGCTCAGATCGCATTCGAGGATGGCTTGGAGCGGATCGGCGACGAGGCCCTGGCCTATGCCAGGCAAAACCACCTGCCAGTGGTTTTGTTGTTGGGTCATCTGCATGTTATCTGCGATCCCGCCATCAACGCCAATATTCCGCATTTGCTGCGCGGCAATGGCGCAATGGCGATCCCGGCGGATTGTTTCGCGGTCGACGAAAAAACCCCGCCCATGAAGAAAATCTATTGGGGCGATGCCAACCGCGCCATGCGGGCAGCGGTCAATGCCCGCGAATTGGGCGATGTTTTTCCAGTGCTGCTGGCCTCGTTCGGTTGCGGCCCGGCTTCATTTACCGAGCAGGTCTTCCAGTCATTGCTGGAAGGCTATCCCCATACCATCCTGGAAAGCGACGGCCATGGCGGCGAAGCTGGTTTTGTCACCCGCATTCAAGCTTTCCTGCAATCGGTGCGCCAGTATATCGCCGAGGGCGACGCCCAAGCCCTGCCCGATAATGCCAAGCGGATTGAGTATGTCAGCCCGCAACGGCGCGTCGGTTCCGCCTTCCTGGATCCGGACGTGCACTATGTGGCCATGAGCATGGCCGACAATGTGGGCGCGACGTTCGCCGCCACCTATCGCGGCTATGGCTATGACGTGGTCGCGGCACCGGCACACAGCGATGACACCTGGCAGGCCGGCAAGGCCGATTGTTCCGGCAAGGAATGCATGAGCTATCAATTGATGTGGGGTGCTTTCCGCAAGCATCTGGAGGAAAACCCGCCCATCAAGGATACCGTGTTGCTGGCCTTTTCCGGGCAATTGTGCCGTACCGGCGCATTCGGCATCAAGGACCAGATCTCGTTGGAGAAGATGGGCCTTGATAGCAATGTCAAAATGGAGGGGATGCCCTTTGGCGGCGACAAATCCATGTCCCTGCAGCTATGGGCCGGTCTGTCCGCGATCGAGATCCTGCGTCAGATGTATATCTACCATGTACCGGTGGAGACGCTGCCAGGCGAGGCGCGGGCCCTGTACGATGCGGGTATCGGCCGGGTGCATGCCATTCTGGAAGCGCCCATGGCCGTGACCGACAGCGACGACGCCCGCGGCGAGGTCGAACTGCGCGCGGTGGCTATTTCCCGGGCCTTGCGCGAAAGCGGCCAGGCCTATGCGGAGATGGATGCCCGCTGGCAGGGCAGCCGCGACTTCCGCACCGTTTTTGTCGGCGGCGAGACCATGACCAAGGGCGACGATTTCGCCTCCGCCGGCTTGTTCCTGCGTCTCAGCGAACAAGGGCTGCGGCTGGTGCTCGAACCATTGACGGACTTCTTTGAATTTGTTTCGCGCAGCCATCCACACCTGCAATACGGCCGGGCCAAACCGTTGGCCGAGGCGCACGAGATGACCGAGGAACAGTGCGAGCTGCGCACCTGGCTCTACGGCGAAATGCAGGACCTGCACCCCTGGCTGCCCATGCCCGACGTCAAGCATGCGTTGGAGCAGGCGGAGGCCTTGATCGACCCGGCCACCGTGGGCGGTTCGCCCATGGAAATCGCCGCCGTCGTGCATGCCTGGGACACGGGCAACTATGACGGCGTGGTGGTGGCCAGTTGCTGGGGTTGTGACAACAGCCTGATTACCGAGGGGTTGCTGCGATACCGCAAGGACATTCCGTTTTTCTTTTTCTATGGTGACGGCACGCCATTGGATGAACGCCGGGTCCGTGGTTTCTCCTACCGCATGCACCGCACCACGGAGTCGTCGGCGGCATAATCCTTCAACCCATCGTCATGCCCCTAGCCGAACGCGATGCGGGCGTATTTGTCGAGAGCGGCTTCCGTCTCGCCAATCTCGCGCAGACGAACCATGTGGATGACCTGTTCCACGCCAACATCTTCGAGACGGCGACAGCGGTCGGCATCTGGGCGAAGATTCGGCAGAGTGTAGATCTTCACCTCGTCCTTGGCCCGACCGCGTTCGTCCAACATACCATGCAGGGTCGCGATCCGTTCCGCCATGGCCTCGGGCTCGACGCTGGCGCCTAACCAGCCCTGGCATAGATCGGCCACCCGGCGGAGAGAATGATCCCCTTCGCCACCCACGAAAATAGGTGGATGGGGCGTCTGTACGGGCTTGGGGTACATCACACAATCGGGTAGCTCATAGAGCTCACCATGGTAGGACGAGGTCTCCTCGCACCACAAAGCCTTCATCACCTCGATATGTTCGTTGGCCCGTTTGCCGCGTTTTTCGAACGGGACCTGCAGGGCCTTGAATTCCTCTTGCAGCCAGCCCAGTCCAATACCCAGATTGACCCGCCCGCCGGAAAGAAAATCCAGATCAGCAACCTGCTTGGCGGTATAGATCGGGTTACGTTGCGTAATCAGGCAGATGGCGGTGCCCAAACGCACGCTCGAGGTATGGGCGGCCAGGAAAGTCAGGGCCGTAAAAGGCTCCATCATGCCCTTGCCGTAGCCGCCAATACGACCATCGGGGGAGTAGGGATATTTAGAGTCGTAATCCTCGAACAACACCACATGCTCGGGCACCCAGATCGCTTGAAAGCCGCGCTCTTCGATGGCGCGGGCCGCCTGGGCGATCAATTCAGGTTGCGTGGTTTCGTTCAGGGCTAAAAATACGCCGGCTTCCATGATAGTTCCTCGCAAGTGTTGTTTTTATCGTGCGTCTAATTCCGGCTGTATTCGGCTGCGGATCAGAGCCTCCCTGGCGTTACGCAGGCGCTGTTTCACTTGCGTGTAGGCGGCCCGGTCCAGGGTCTTCAGATACTCAGCCTTTGCCGCGATGGCATCCTCGAACGCACCCGGCGGCACGGCCTCATCCAAATAGCCAACTTCGGCCGCGGTGGCGGGAGGATACAGCCGCGCGCCCATGGTGGCGTTGTTCAGTTGCCGATTATCAAGGCGGTCGCGGGCCAGTTCGATGCCAAAGGTGGGCAGGCCAAGGCCAATGGAGGTTTCGTTCAGGCCGATCTTGAAATCGCCCGAAATGCCGATACGGTAGTCCGCCGTGCAAAGCAGCAATGCGCCCGCCGCCACGGCATGGCCGGTGCAGCCCATGACCAAGGGTTGGGGATGCATATAGGCCTTCATCAATAACTCGGCGCCGGCCTCGACCATGGCTCGGACGCCTTCCGCCGGCCCGTTGATCACCTTCAGATCAAAGCCGGCGCAAAACAGTCCCGGTTTGCCTTTTATTACCACGACCTCCGCCTCCGCCGCCGCTCGGTCCAGCCCTTCGGAGAGAGCCGATGTCATATCGACACCAAAGGCATTGGCTTTGCCGTCGTTCATAGTCAAGGTGGCGATGCCATCCTTTACCTTGTAATCAACATATTCACTCACGGTCTTATCCTTCTACTGCGTAACGATTTATTGGGTAACGATGGTTGCGCCGCCCTTGGCGACCAGTTCCGCCTTGCCCGGCGACGGCGGCACCAGGACGCCGCGTTGACTGCCGGGCCGGGCCGCATTCGCCGCCATCCAGCGTTCCAGATGCTCCAGACCATCCGTGGGCACGCGGGCCCATTTGTGACTGCGCAGCCAGGACCAATTGGCGATGTCGGCGATAGAGTATTCGCCGGCCAGCCATTCATTGTGCGCTAAGTGGCTGTCCAGCACCTCGTACAGGCGCCGGGTTTCATTGTGATAGCGCGTCCGTGCCGCCGGGACGTCTTCGTGGAAGTAACGTTCGAACGATACCGCCTGGCCCTGCATGGGGCCGATGGCGGACATCTGAAACATCAACCATTGCATCACCGCCATGCGGCCCTTGATGTCCTGGGGCAGCAGGCGTCCGGTCTTTTCCGCCAGATAGATCAAAATGGCACCGGATTCAAAAATCGTCAGGTCATCCGCCTCCCGATCAACAATGACGGGGATGCGGCTGTTGGGGTTCATCGCCTTGAACCAATCCTCGAACTGCCGTTTCTCGCTCAGGTTCAGAACATGGGTCTCATACGGCAGCTCAAGCTCTTCCAGCGCAATGGCGACTTTCCAGCCATTCGGCGTCGGAGAAGTGTAGAGATCGATCATGGGCAATGCTTTCAACACAATGGCCGATGATCTTAAAACACCATTCCGACAATGGCCATGCACCTCCATTGCCGCTAACCTTGGGGTTTATGGCAGAATCTTTTTGGGGGAGTTTCCCGCGTGATACCATTAATTGGTTATTCCGACCGCTTGTCGGGCCGTCCCGGCGACAGCATTGCATTCAAAGTCAGCTCGATTGCACACGAGCCGTTCACGGCGGCGCTGTTACGCTCCATCTCCGCCGATCCCAATCCCATGGGACCGGGCATTATCGAGCGGCCGGTAGCCTCCTCCCTGGATGGCAACAGCTATCCCTCGCGGCGGCAACCATTTTTTGCAGGCTCCTACGCCATTGCCGATAACGATATCGCAAGCGCGGATAACGGCTTTCGCCTTAGCGCCCTGATCTGGCCGACCCTACCCCTGAAGGGCGCCCAGGCCATTCTGTCCTGTGGCGATATCAGCCTGATGATTGACGAGAGCGGCGCCCTGGCCGGCCAGGCTGGTGACCGCCGCGCCGTCAGCAGCGAGCCATTGCATAGCCGCGCCTGGTACCGTGTCAGCCTGACCTATGACGCCGCCGACGGCACTCTGACCGTCAGCCAGGAGCCGCTGAAACATGGCCACGAGGCCCACGGCACGGTGATCGCGCCGGGCCTGACGCTTTCCGGCAAGCCGATCATTGGCGCCATGGAGAACGCTACCGCCCTCCGGCCCGGCGATGCCCCGCATGCTATCGGGGCGCATTTCAATGGCAAGATCGAGGCACCCGCGATCCATGATGGCGACAATGGCGTTTTGGCGGCCTGGGATTTCTCACAGGGTATCTCGACCACCATGGTTCAGGATACCGATCCCAACGGACTGCATGCTCAATTGATCAACCTACCGGCCCGCGCCATGACCGGGGCGGCCTGGAATGGCGATGATATGTGCTTTCGGTACCGGCCCGAACATTACGGCGCAATCCATTTCCACGACGACGATATCTATGATTTCGGCTGGGAGACGGATTTCAGCTTTACTATTCCCGACGACCTGCCCTCGGGCGCCTATGTGGTACGCATCCGCTGCAATGGCCATGAAGAGGCCATGCCGTTCTTCGTCTGCCCCCCATTGGGAAAACCAAACGCCAAGCTGTGCGTGCTGGTTTCTACCTTTACCTATGTCATCTATGGCAACTATGCCCGCCCCGCCTATCATGAAAGCTGGCACGGACGGGTCGCGGAATGGGATGCTTATCCATGGAATCCGGCGGCGCATCCAGAATACGGCCTATCGACGTACAATTTTCATGGCGACGGCAGCGGTATCTGCCATGCCTCTCACAAACGCCCTTTGTTCAATGTCCGGCCCGGCTTTTTGACCACGGGCATTGGCGAGGATTCCGGCCTGCGCCATTTTCCCGCCGACGGCCATCTGCTGACTTGGCTGGATCAACAGGGCATCGATTACGACATCATCACGGACCAGGAATTGCACGACGACGGTTATGCCGCCATTGCGCCCTATCAGGTCTTCACCACGGGCAGCCACCCCGAATACCACACCGCCCAAACCCTGGATGCTATCGAAACCTACCGCGATGCGGGGGGCAATTTCATGTACCTGGGCGGCAACGGCTTCTATTGGCGCATCGCGCTACATGAGAGCGAGGCCGGCGCATTGGAAATCCGCCGTGGCGAAGGCGGCATCCGGGCCTGGGCGGCGGAACCCGGTGAATATTTTAATGCCTTTGATGGCAACTATGGCGGCATGTGGCGGCGCAACGGCCGGGCCCCGCAATCCATTGCCGGCTTGGGCTTCACCGCCCAAGGCAACTTCACCGGCTCCTATTACCGACGTTTGGAAGCCTCCAAGGACCCCGCCGTAGCCTGGATCTTCGACGGCATCGAGGGCGATATCATCGGCGACTTCGGCCTCTCGGGCAGTGGTGCGGCAGGCTTTGAATTGGACCGCGCCGACGTCCGCCTGGGCACACCGGAGAACGCGGTGATCATCGCGCGTTCGGAAAACCATGACGAAGAAACCATCATGGTGCCCGAGGAAATGCTGACCCACATCGTGAATTGGTCCCTGCAAACCACGCGGGACCTGATCCACGCCGATATGATCTATTACCAGACACCATCTGGGGGCCAGGTTTTCTCCACCGGCTCCATCACCTACTGCGGCTGCCTGCCCTGGAATGGCGGCAATAACAACGTTTCGAAGCTGACGGAGAATGTGCTGCGGCGGTTTCTGGGAAAATAGGCGGCAATGCGGACCGACATTAGCTTCCCTTCGCAGGGGCTCACCTGCCGGGGCTGGCTCTATCTGCCCGACGACCACGATAATGGACAGGCATTGCCGACGATCATCATGGCGCATGGCTTTAGCGATGTTAAGGAACATGCCCTGCCCGAATTCGCGCAGAAGTTCAACGCCGCCGGGTTTGCCGCCGTCGTATTCGACTATCGTTTTTACGGCGACAGCGACGGCGAGCCAAGGTGCCAAAGCTTTCCACTGGAAATGGCCGACGATTTTCGCAACGCCATCACCTGGGCCTGTGAACAGGCAAATATCGACGGCGCACGGATCGGCCTGTGGGGGACATCCTTCGCCGGCGGCATCGTCACCTATGCCGCGACCTTTGATAAACGGGTCAAGGCGGTGGTCGCCCAGGTTCCTACAATATCAAATGGTTTGACCCGCCGCGCGGCTGATACTGAGGCTTGGGAACGGCCCGAAGAATTCCTGCTCGCCGACCGCCTGGCTAGATTTCGCTCCGGCGAAGTGAATTACCTGAAAGTCGTTGCCCCGGAAGGAGAGCCTTGTTTCCTGGCGGGAAAAGAAGCCTACGATTTTTTCATGGAGACCAAGACAGCCGCGCCCAACTGGCGCAATGGCGTCACGGTGGAATCCATGGAGAAAATCAGACAGTTCGATCCCTTGAGCCAGATTGGCCTGATGTCCCATGCCGCCTTGCTGGTTATCGCAGCCGAGCACGATACGTTTAAGACCGTCGAAAGCCTCGAATACGCGGTCGATCAGGCCGGTGGTCCAGCAAAACTGACCAAACACCCTGTTGGACATTTCGATGTCTACAAAGATCCCTGGTTGACCATCGTCGTCGACGAAGCGATTGACTGGTACAATGAATACCTCGTCTGAAGCGCGATCCATCGCGGCGGTTTCTGGAGGAATAGGCCATGGATGAGACTTCGTCCCAACAGCAATTTCACGGTAGTTGTCATTGCGGCAACATCAAGATCACGCTCAACTGGCCCGACAGCACAGCGACAATCCCCGTCAGGGCCTGTGGCTGCGACCTATGCACCAAACATGGCGCGGTCTGGACCTCCCATCCAAATGGCAGCTTCGAACTACAGATCACAGATCAGGTCAAGGCAGCGCAATACCAGTTCGGTACCAAAACCGCTGAGTTTCACCTCTGCCTGAATTGTGGGGTCATCCCCGCCGCCACCTGCACCATGGAGGGAACGCAATACGCGGTGCTGAATGTGAACACATTCGACGATGTCGACCCTTCATTATTCGACAGTTCACCCACCGATTTCGAAGGCGAGAGCATCAAAAACCGCCTCGCCCGCCGGCACCGTAACTGGACCCCGCAAGCGGCGGGATAGACCCCTACCCCGCCTCCATCACCTCGCGGATGCCGGCGATGATACGTTTGCGGTTGGGGAAGACGTGGTTTTCCATGTCGGGGCTGTAGGGGATCGGCACCTGTAGGGCGCAGACCCGTTTCGGCGCTGCCTTCAGGGCCTTGAACGTCGCGGGATCTTCCGTTACCAGGGCGGCGATTTCGGCGGAGGCGCCGGCGGTGGGCCCGGCCTCGTCCGCGATCACCAGACGGCCGGTTTTTTGCACCGAGGCGCGCATCAGGTCGTTATCCAAGGGGAACAACGTACGTGGATCGACCACTTCGACCGAGACGCCTTCCTTTTCCATTTCCTCCGCCGCCGCCAGGGCCTCGTGCACCAGCCAGGCCAGGGCAATGACGGTAACGTCCTTGCCTTCGCGCTTCACATCCGCCACGCCCAGGGGAATGGTGTAGTCCTCGTCGGGCACTTCGCCCTTCAGGCCCATCAGGCGGGTGGACTCGAACGACAGTACCGGGTTGTTGTCCCGGATGGCGGATTTCAACAGGCCTTTCATGTCGTAGGGCGTGGAGGGCAGGATCAGCTTCAGCCCGGCCAGGTTCATGAACATCGAATAGGGGCTTTGCGAATGCTGTGCCGCCAACGAGGTGCCGCCGCCCACCGACGACCGGAAGACCAATGGAAAAGTTTGCTGCCCACCGAACATATAGTGGATTTTCGAGGCCTGATTGACGATCTGATCCATGGCGACAAAGCAAAACGTAACCATGGACCAATTGACGATGGGGCGCAGACCGGAGCCCGCCGCACCAATGGCGATGCCGGAAAAGGCATTCTCCGCTATGGGCGTGGCGCGGATACGTTGCTCGCCAAATTCCTCCACCAATGATGGCGGCGCATCGGTGGCCAGATGCAAGGTGGTGGGGTCCCGGCGCATTTCCTCGACCAACGCTTCCATGCCGGCCCGGCCGTAAGATATTTCCCGCATACTCATATCGATACCCTTCCTCTAATCCGCGAACACATCGTCCAGCGCCGCTTCGGGCGCCGGGAACGGGCTGGCTTTGGCATAGCTGACCGAGGCTTCGATCTCGGCCAGGATTTCGTCATCCATGGCCGTGAATTCCTCGTCACTGAACTGGCCCTGCTGCTGTTTCAGATGCTCCACCAGCATGGGGATCGGGTCCCGCGCCATCCAGGCGGCTTTCTCTTCCTCTGGGCGTCGGTCGACGGCGCCGGGGCGTTCCGTATGGGGGCGGTGGCGATAGGTCTTGCATTCGAGCAGCGTCGGCCCCTCGCCGGCCCTGGCCCGCGCCACGGCCTCTTGCGCGGCCTCGTAGACGGCCAGCACATCATTGCCGTCGACCACGATACCGGGAATGCCGTAACCCTTGGCCCGGTCGGACATATTCTCGGCCGCGTGGGTCTTTTTAGCGGCGGTATCGGCGGCCCAGGAATTATGCTCGCAGACATACAACACAGGCAGCTTCCAGCTGGCTGCGATGTTCAGACTTTCATGGAACGAACCGGCATTCGACGCCCCGTCACCAAAGAAGCAGACGGCGACGCCTTCGTTGCCCGCCATTTGCGCCGCCAGACCGGCACCGGTGAGGATCGATAAGCCGCCGCCAACGATGCCGTTGGCCCCCAGCATACCGATGGAGAAATCGGCGATATGCATGGAGCCGCCCTTGCCCTTGCAATAGCCGTCCACGCGGCCATACAGTTCCGCCATCATACGGTTCAGATCGGCGCCCTTGGCGATACAATGGCCGTGGCCGCGATGGTTCGAGATGATCTGATCATCGGGCCGCAGGGCCGCGCAGATGCCGACGGCAGAGGCCTCCTCGCCGATATAGCAATGCACGACGCCATAAATGTCGCCGCCTTTATAATCGTCCGAGGCGCGTTCCTCGAAACGCCGGATGGTCTGCATCTGGCGCAACATATCGCGCTGTAGCTCTGGTGAGGCTGACATGTGGGCTGTTCCTCGATCTTTGTTGTTCTAGGTTGAGAAACAGTTTGCGTGCGATAGCAGACGGGCGCAAGGGGTTGGCCCAATTCAGTCCACCTTCGGGAACCACATGTTCAGATACTCCACATAGGCCGCCGGACCATCCAGGCCGTCGACCTCAATGTTGTGGGTCGTGGTGATCAGGCGCTTGCCTTCGCCCTTGTCCACAACCTCCATCAAACCGATCCGGTCGCGCACGCGGATGCCGTCGCCGACTAGCACCGGCTGTAGCACGCGGGCCTTGTTCATGCCGTAGTTCAGGGAACGTAGGCCGTCGGCGGGGTCGATACCGCCTTCCCGGACAAAATAAGTGATCAGGCTGAGTAGAAAGAAGCCATGAATGATGGTGCCGCCATAGGGGCTTTCCCGCTCCGCCCATTCTGGGTCGTTGTGCCCCCTGGTGGGCCAGCGGGTAATCTCGCCGAATATATTGACCTGCATCTGGTCGATATCGACCCAGTCCGTCAGGCCGATTTCCTCGCCAATATGCTCATGCGCGTTAGCCAATGTTATGCCATTGTTCGCCATGTGGGGCGTTCCTCCTCGGTTTAGTATTTTTTGAATTGTGGGCCGTCAAAGCTTTCTCGGCTGGCGATTTCCTCGACCGATTTTCGGCGCAGCTTGGTCAGCTGTTTGACCGGCTTGCCCAACGGCACCACGGCGGCCACGGCGAATTCGGCGGGGATATTCAGCAGTTTTTGCACATCCGCTTCCCGGGCCACGGCCAGGGTCGTGATAGTGCCGCCGAAGCCTGCCTGGCGCGCACCCATTAGGACATTCCAAACGAACGGATAGATCGAAGCGCCGGAGATCATGCCAATACGGTCAAGATCCTGATCCATGGAAGCAACAACGCGCAGATCCACGACGAAAACCAGAACCACGGACGCATCGCGAAAGGAATTGACCAGCATTGGCGCGGCGGGCGTCGCCTCGATCTCCGTCGCCGTGGCCTTGGTCGGCGTCACCGCGTTCCAGGGGCTTTCGCCCAGCTTGGACTGCGCCACATAGCGTTTGGCCGCCGGCTCCGCCAATGTAGCCAGGGCATCGCGGGTGCCAGCATCGCGCACAACGATGACACGGTTGCCCTGGCGGTTGCCGCCCGAGGGGGCAAAACGCGCGTTTTCGATCAGATCGTGGATTATGGCGTCGGGGACGTCCTCGCCGGTGAATTCGCGGGCCGCGAAAGTGGTCCGCATGACATCGTTCAATTCCATTGCTCTTGCCTCCAATTCATTTGCCTCGGCTTTCCCGGCAGCTTGCGGCGGGAGGCGTTGCGCCGTCAAGCATCAGCCTGTGTGAAGGCGGCCATCTGGCTGGGTGAACCCAGAACCGGATGCGCCGGACCGATGCCAGCAAAACCAACGGCATAACCGTTACGCCTGGCCAGGCCCGTGGCCCAGGCCTCGAACTTTGCCCGGTCCCATTCAAATTCATGCTCCGGGTGGCGCAGGCGGTGGCCCGGCACCCCCAACAGCTCGTTGCATTCCTGATTCGGCGTGGTGATCAGGACAAAGCTGGGGCGGAAACCGCTGAACACCGCGCGCTCGACCTTGGACAGGCGGTCGGGGGGGATATGCTCTATGGTCTCCAACAACACGGCGGCGTCATAGCCTTGAAAGCGGGGATTGGCCTCGGCGAAGGTGTCATTGAGGATCTGCACCCGATGATCCAGGGCGATGCCGTCGCGGGCAAGATTGCGGCCGCACGCCTCCAATGCCTTGCGGGATATATCCAGGCCGACAATCTGCTCAAAAAAGGGCTTCGCCGCCAAGGCCAACAACAAAGGCCCCGTGCCGCAACCCAGATCCAGCACCCGCCGCGCGCCCTGGGCCTGCAAGGCATCAACGACAATGTTTAGGCGGTCTTCATGCAAAGATGTGGGCATGGCGCCTTTGTAGCATGCCCTGCTAGAATGTGCTGCCTGGAGAGTTAGGATCTAACTGATGAGCACGTTGAAATTTGATGCGATTGTGGTCGGCGGCGGCATTGTTGGCTGCACCGCCGCCTATTTTCTGGCCCGCAAGGGCCTGAAGGTGGCCGTGGTGGAGCGCGACGGCCTGGCCTGCGGTACCTCGAGCAAAAGCTTCGCCTGGATCAACGGCACCTCGAAAACCGCCGACGAAGGCTACCACCGCCTGAACGCGCTTGGATTGGCCGGTTATTGCGAATTGGCGGTGGAGTTTGGCGAACAGGCGTTGGGCCTGCATCCGGCGGGCTCGCTGCAAATTGTCCGAACCTCGGATAGTACAAATCACGCCACCTCGCGGGAGAAGCTGCGTCAGCTGGAGGCCTTTGGCTATCCGGCTGCCTGGGTCGATAATAATGCCTTACGGACCATGGAGCCGCACTTAACCCTGAGCGATGATGCCGAAGGGCTCTACGCGGTCAGCGATATGAACCTGAACGCGCCGCAATTCGTCAACTTCATGGCGGAACAAGTGCGGGCCTTGGGCGGCACGGTCATGGAAAGTTGCGCGGCGCAATCTCTGGAAGCCCGCGATGATGGCCGGATCACCGGCCTGGTGACTGACAACGGTGTCCTGAGGTCCGAGACCATCTTGGTCGCCGCCGGCCCCGGCACGCCTGAAGTGCTCACCGAACTGACCGGCTTTGACGGCTTTGCCGCCCGCTTTCCCATGCGTAAGGTGCCGGGTTTGCTGGTGCGGACACCCGATACCTCACCCCATAATTTTGTTCGCCGGGTGGTCTATTTCGCGGACGGTCCGGAGTTGCACGTATTGCCGGATTTCAATGGCGGGCTCAGGATCGGCGCCGATGATACGGATGGCATGACCGATGCGGATACGCCGGCGGAGGAGCTGCGCCGGGTCGCCTGCATCCTGCTGGAACGCGCCAAGGAGCGCCTGCCGGGCTTTGTCGGTGCGGACTGCATCGATGACTGCACTTTAACCGTCGGTCTGAGACCCTATCCCAACGACGGCCATAGCCTGGCCGGCCCCCTGCCCGGCGCCGAGGGTCTGTTCGTCATCGCTACCCACAGCGGCGTCACCCTGGCGCCTGCCCTGGGCCGTCTGATGGCGGAACAGATCAGCACGGGCCAAACGCCGGCTATGCTCAAGCCGTTCCTGTTGGATCGGATCGAGGGTCTTGGTTAGAACTTCAAACCATCGAGGAAACCGCACATCGCCGCGTTGAAGGCGGCGGGTTGATCCATGTTCGCCTCGTGGCCCGCATTTTCGAGCACCACTTTTTGGGCGCCGGGAATCTTTTTCGCCATGTAATCTGTGGCGGCATGAAATTTAACGTCCTCGGCGCCGACCAAGACCAGGGTTGGCACCGCTATCGTCGGCAGGCTTTCCATCATCGCGGCATTGCTTTGCGCCAGCATGCCACGGGCGGCATGGGCCAGACCGGTGGCATCGCGGTGGCCGGCGATTTGCACCGCCGGGCCATCGCCCAATTCGGCCAGGCCGTTCGCCTCGAAAGCCGCCGCACGCTTATAGGCAACGTCGTTCCAGGCAGCGCGCGCTTCGTCCTTCCTAAAACCGGGACCGGTGTCGAACAGCATCAGGCCGGCGGTACGCCCGGGATGCGCGATATGAAAACCGAGCGAGGCGCAACCACCCAGGGATAGCCCCCCGACCATCGCCTTTTGCACACCGCAGGCATCCAGAATTGCCGCCATGTCGGCTGCGGTATGGGCTTCGGAATAGGCCTCGGGATCGTCGGGATAATCGCTTTGGCCGTGGCCGCGCATATCCCACGTCATCACCCGGTAGCGATCTTGCAGCACCTCCACCTGGTCCCGCCACATGGTGGACGAACAACTAAAGCCATGGCTCAACAAAACGCCGGGGCCCGTTCCATGATCCTCGAAATAAACCTTTACGCCGTCCCGCTCGATATAGGCCATTGCGCCACGCTCCATTGCATACAGAATTCGCGTCAAGCTACGCGGCTGGTGGGCGCTGTCAATAGGCGTGCTATTGTGCCGGCAACAGATAGGGAGACTGCCCGTGCCCACGTTAAGCGATCTACGTACCCCGGCGCTGCTTTTGGACAAGGGGCGTTTGCAAGCCAACCTGGACCGCATGGCGGCACGGGCAAACGCGCTGGGCGTTAACTTGCGGCCCCATATGAAGACCGCAAAGTCCATCGATGTGGCACGCGCGGCAATCAAGGGTCAGACAGGCGGCATTACCGTATCGACCCTGGCCGAGGCGGAGTATTTCGCCCGCGCCGGCTTCACCGATATTCTCTATGGCGTCGGCATTACGCCGGACAAATTGGCGGATGTGGCGGCGGTCCAGGCCTTGGGCGCGGAGCTGAGCCTGATCCTGGACAATCTCGACAATGCCCGGGCAGTGGCCGCGCGGGCGGCGCAACTGCCGGGACCGTTTGGTTTCCTTATCGAGATCGACAGTGGCCAGCACCGCACCGGCTTGCTGCCGGACGACGACCATGTGCTGGAAATCGCGGGGCTGTTGCACGGCGCGGAAAATTGCCAACTACGCGGGGTGATGACCCATGCGGGCCATTCCTATGACTGCGCCAGCATCGAAGCCGTGAAAGTGGTGGCGGAGGCCGAACGAGGGGCCGTTGTCGCCGCCGCCGAAAGCATTCGAGGCACCGGCCTGCCCTGCGCCATCGTCAGTGTCGGCTCCACCCCCACGGCTTTGTATGCCGAACATCTGCATGGGGTGACGGAAATGCGCCCCGGCGTCTACATGCTGGGCGATCTGTTCCAACACAGTATCGGCAGTTGCGGCCTGGATGATCTGGCGCTTTCCGTGCTGGTCTCGGTGATCGGCTGGCGCGGGGATGAAGGCCGCGCGATGATTGATGCCGGCTCCCTGGCATTGTCCCAGGACCGAGGCGCCCCGGATGAGAGCGGGCAGCACGCCTTTGGCATGGCGGTGGATCTGGCGGGCAAGGCATTACCGGGGCAACCAAGGGTGCGGCAGACCAATCAGGAGCATGGTTTTCTGCCCGGCCTGGTCGAAGCGCCCCAGATCGGGCAGCGCCTGCGCATCCTGCCCAACCATGCCTGCGCCACCGCCGCGGCGTATGATTGTTATCATGTCATTGATGAAAACGGCGAGATCATCGACACCTGGCAACGGACCAAAGGCTGGTGAGCCTTCGAGACACTGCGTGACAAGTGATTTCGAGTAGGCTATATGATCCGCCATGAACCTTACAACCGCCGCATATTATTTTTGGTATTTTGCTTATCCGAAGCCGCTGGCGGAGGTAGGGGAACGTTTGGTCTAAAATCTAAAATTTGAACCAAGAAAACTCTCGAAACCGCCAGCTACCTGGCGGTTTTTTTATTGCCGCCGGTCTGGCCCAAAATAAGGAGCCCACGCCGTGTTGGAAAATACAGACGACATCCGCATTCGCGAAATCAAGGAACTGAATACACCGGCGGAAATTATCCACGAATTCCCCCGTACCGGTGCCGCGACGCAAACGGTCAGCCGTTCGCGCGAAACCCTGCGCAATATCATTCATCGCCGCGATGACCGCCTGGCCGTGATCATCGGTCCCTGTTCCATCCACGATCCCGAGGCCGCCATGGATTACGCGGATCGTCTGAACAGCCTGCGCCAGCGCCATTGTGACACGCTTGAAATCGTCATGCGGGTCTACTTCGCCAAACCGCGCACCACCGTGGGCTGGAAGGGCCTGATCAACGATCCCAACCTGGACGGCAGTTTCGAGATTGAACGCGGCTTGCGCCTGGCCCGGAAATTACTGTTGGATATCAATAACCTCGGCCTACCCGCCGGTTGTGAATACCTCGATATGACGATCCCGCAATACATCGCGGATTTAGTCGCGTGGGGCGCCATCGGTGCCCGCACCACGGAAAGCCAGGTTCATCGTGAATTGGCCTCAGGCCTATCCTGTCCGGTGGGTTTCAAGAACGGCACCAACGGTAACGTCAAGATCGCCCTCGATGCCGTGGCTTCCGCCTCCCAGCCGCATCATTTTCTGGCCGTTACCAAGCAAGGGCAATCCGCCATTGCCACGACCGCCGGCAACGAGGATTGCCACGTTATTCTACGTGGCGGCAGAGCACCCAACTATGATGGCGCGAGCATCAATGCCGCCTGTGAAGAGGCCGAAAACTCTGGTTTGCCACCAGCCATGATGATCGATGCGAGCCATGCCAACAGCAACAAGGACCCGCAGAACCAGCCCGCCGTCATGGCGGATGTTGGCGCACAGATCGCGGCTGGAGATAGTCGTATCATCGGCGTCATGGTGGAAAGTAACCTTGTCGCCGGACGCCAGGATCTCGTTGCCGGTCAGCCCCTGCAATATGGCCAGAGCATCACCGACGGCTGCATCGATTGGGAGACGTCCGTCGCGGTCATGGATAATCTGGCGGCGGCGGTGGCACGGCGCCGGCAGCTCAATGGCGGGGCGGAAACGCCCATTGCGGTTTGATGGACTACATTAAAACCTGGCCATCATCGAGGGGGATCAGGGTTCCGGTCATGTAGTCGGATTTTTCCGAGGCCAACAACAGCAGCAAACCGTCCATCACCTCTGGCTGGGGCATGCGCCGGCGGGGCATGCCGGCGATCTGCCCCCGCCCGGCCTCTGTTTGCCAATGGTCGCGGTTCATTTCGGTTTCGATATAGCCGGGGCAGATGGCATTGACCTGGATGTCGTGGCGGGCCCATTCCAGAGCCATTTGCTTGGTCATCTGGCCGATCGCGGCCTTCGACATGGCATAGAGTGACAATTTACCCAGCACACGCAGGGCCATCATGGAGGAAATATTGATGATCTTGCCGCCCTGTCCGCGTTTGATCATCTCCCGTCCAACGGCCTGGGCCAGAAAAAATGGTCCTTTGACGTTGGTTTCATGGATGTAGTCGTAGTCTTCAACGGTAAAGTCTTCCGGCCGTTTGACAACCGAAACACCGGCATTATTGACCAAAATCTCGATCGGCCCCATGACGGTCTCAATGTCGGCCACGACCCGCTCGATACCAACGGGATCGCGCACATCCAGGGCGAAGGGCATGGCCTGCCCGCCATAATTCGTGATCTCGGCGGCAAGTGCCTCCAAACGGTCGACCCGCCGCGCGGTCAGGGCAACCCTGGCCCCCGCCTCCGCCAACGCCATCGCCGCGCGCCGTCCCAGGCCGGACGACGCACCGGTCACCAAGGCAACTTTACCTGCCAAATTATAGCCGTCATCCGCCATTTTTCGTCCTCATCACATCGCCAAAACATATGCAAAATCGGCCCCAATGTGGCCCGAAGCGCTAGCCAACACAAATGCTAAAAGGTCGCATCCGTAAACAGGTTATTAACCGTGACCAGCTACCTTCAAATCTCCTAGGGGAGATATTGCCAATGCATGCGAACGCGCGGGTTCTGCTTTACAGTGACACAGACAACGCCGGTGATTTGGCTGGCAAGCTTGAACAGCACGGCTTTCAGCCGCTACCGGCGACTTCACGCGAAGATGCCTTGCGCATTGTCACGGGGCGCTTTCCCGATATCGCTATCGTGGATGCTGACCGAACGGCCGAGGGCAGCCAGTTCCGCCAGGATCTTCGCGATCTATCACCCGAAGGCAGCATGCCGACCATTGTCATTGGCGCGGCGGATGAGGCGACGGCGGATGACGACAGCTTGCAGATCGAGTTCCTGCCTGCGCCATTTCGGGATGCAGAACTATTTTCCCGCCTGGAAACCCTGTCCCGGCTGGTCACCATGCAAGGTGAATTGACGCTACGCTCGGAAACCTCGGAATTATACGGCATGGAAGCGCCGGCGCATGTGGCGCGGCCGGACAGAATTTCTAATTCCCGCGTACTATTGATCGCCGACGACGACGGCCAGCGCGACGCGGTCATCGATATGATTGCGCCGCAAAAGTCACTTGTGGCGGCAGTGGACGTGGTCACGCAACCATATGAAGCCATTGAACGCCTGTTGCAGACGGAATTTGATGCCGTTGTCGCGGTTCGCGGTGATAACGCCGAAGGGCTGTTAAACCTCTGCCGCGATTTGCGTCATCATGCCAATCTATTCAATATGCCGTTGCTGGTTCTCTGCGATGATGATGACGTCATGGCCCACGATCAGGCCTATGAAGCCGGTGCCTCGGATGTTTTGGAATTGGCCGACGCGGGACCGCGCCTGTTGCCGCGGCTGGAACATCTGGTCAAACAGCAGCGCTATCGTCAGGCCATGCAGGAAGTCTACCGCCAAAGCCGTCACTATGCCGGCAACGATGCCCTGACCGGCCTGTTCGGGCACGGTTATCTGCATACGCATCTGCAAAAACAGATCACGGAATGTCTGGCCCGCGATAAGGATCTGGCGATCGGCTTTTTTGACATTGCACGGATGAGCGGTTTCAACGGCGAATACGGTTATGTCGCCGGCGACCGGCTGTTGCGGCAAATCGGCGGAGCCATCGGCGGTCTGGTTCGGGCCGAGGATTTGCCCGCGCGCTTTGGCGGCGACAAATTCTGCGTCGTTTTGCCTGATACCAACATGACCTCGGCCGCGCCCGTACTGCACCGTATCGCCGGCTTCATCAATTTCACCGAATTCGCGCTTCTGGATGTGGGTGAACCGGTCAAGGTACACTTGCAGACCGGCTGCGCCGGATTGCAGGCCGGCGACACGGCGGAAAGCCTAATCGCCAGGGCCCGTGCCGACAGCACCGGCACATAGCCGCCCTGCCTGAAACCTAGTTGTAGGCCATTCTTTGCCGTGTCCTTGGCGTGCGGCATTTTGCCGTATGGATCAGGTCGGGCGCAGACACCAAATTGTCCCCAAAAGACACCTCTGTTCAAACAATATGCGAATGAGGGACATCATGGACATGCAGAAATCAACAGAGTTTCTAATGTGGTGTACGATCATAAACGGCGCCTTGCTTATCCTCTCCGCCGCCGTATTCATATCGGTGCCCGACACGATGTATCAGATCCAAAGCAAGCTGTTCCCCATGCCCCAGGAAACCTTCGCCGTGGTCATGTATGTGCTACTGGGGTTGTTTAAAATACTTTGGCTAGTGTTTAACGCCGTCCCCTATGGGGCAATGGCGATCATCGGAAAAAACAGCGCCCCATAAGGCCTTCCTTACTCGTTTCACGCGGGCCAGCCCAGCCGGCTTAGAGCATGTCGTAGGAATGATTTTCACGGTGCAAGGTGAGTACCGGCATGTTTAGCGGGCACCCGCGGCGCGCAGCCAGGTCGCGATCTGCTCTTCGTTTTGCGCTTCGGCACGGCGTAGAGCGCTGAAACCTTGATCGTCAACGGCACCGATGTCCGCGCGGTTTTCAATCAAAGCCCTGACCACCTCTTCGTGGCCATTCCAAGAGGCGCGGATCAGGGGCGTCAATCCCGTGCTGTCGCGCACATCAACAAGCGCCTCTTCCTGCAGCAACATTTTGGCGATTGCGGGATAACCGTTGATGGCCGCCCAGGACAGGGCTGTATGGCCTTGGTTATCCGCCGCATCCACCTCCACCCCGGCATCAATCAACGAACGGAGAACCTGCCGATGGCCGCGCCAGGCCGCGACGATAGCAGCGGTTCGCCCTTTGTCATTAATGGCGTTCGCATCCACCCCGTCCTCCAAGGCTTCGAGAATCCCGTCCAGATCACCCTCGGCGGCGAACGCCAGCAATTGGCGCTCCCTGCCACGTTGTTGCGCCAGGTCCTGGTTTGGCATTTTGCCACGAAGTATCTGCGCGCGTTTTCTGGCTTCTACCAGTTGCGCGTTGTCCAAATGGGCCGCCAACAAGACCTTGGCCTGCATCGCCCCCTTGCTGCCAATACTTGACGCAACATAGTAGAGAGCCTGCGCCTCGATACGGCTTTCCGGCACGCCAAGACCCGCCAAATGCATTTCCGCCAGACGCAGCATGGCCGGGACATTGCCTTGCAGGGCGGCATTACGAAAATTCTCCGCCGCCTTTTCAATATCGCGCGCTGCACCACGGCCCTCCGCCAGGGCCCGGGCGAGGTTATATTGCGCCATGACAAAGCCTTGATCAGCAGCCTTTTGATAACGCTTCACGGCCCGCTCGGCGGCCCGCCTGTAGCGCTCATCACGCTTTACCGTCGGCCCCACGTCTTCCCCGGTAATACGGGATTCGAGATCTCTGACCGCACGAATTGCAGCGGCAAAAGATGGCCGAACCGGGCGGTCCAAATAAGGCACAAGCTCATGTACGGACCTTTTAGCATCGTTGGGTGATGAAGCCGTACCCTTGCTTGTCCGCGCTGATCGGGGTGCGGTCGTTGGTTTCAGGCGCTTCCCGGCATTTGTTGCTGCCGCCGGAGCAGCGGCGGCGGGTGTTTTCGATTTCGCCGCCGGTTCGTCGAGCGTCTTGGCAACCGGCTTTTTTGAAGCGGCAAGCTTTGGTGTTTCCGTTTTGGGTCGCGGTCTTGTCTGGCTCTTGGCCGCGATCGGGTCGGGTTTGTCCGGACGGCTGTCTGCGCTAGGTTTCGGCCTTTCTTTGGCCGGTTCGAGCTTCTTCGCAAGCGGCTTTTTTGATACGGCGAGTTCCTGCGATTCCGTTTTGGGTTGCGGCTTTGCCCGGCTCTTAGCCGCGACCGGATCGGGTGTGTCCGGACTGCGCTCCGCTTGAGATTTCGGCCTCTCTTTAATCTCCTCGAGCTTCTTCGCAACCGGGTCTCCGGGAGCGGACGGCGTCTCCTTTGCCGATTCCAATTGCTGCCTGGCTTGGCTCTTCTCCGGGATTGCTTTGGGCTCTTGCGAACCGCGATCGGTTTCAGGCTCGGGTTTCGCTTCCGGTTCTTCAAAAACCAAGTCGACGACCAGCACTTCGGATGGCGGGATTTTCAAGGCTCCAAATGTAAAAACGGCGACAAACAGGGAATGCAACGCAATACTGCCCAAAATGGCAAATGGCCAATCCAGGTCGGAAGGACTTCGTTCCCCATGACCAGTGCTTTCCGCTGCTGTCATCGTCATCGAACCGAATTCTCTACCACGAATACAGGATTGCCGGACGGCGGGATCGCGAGCGTCGCCCCAATAGCGCTCGTATGTAAAGCGACCATACCGCAATGGCGCCGTCGCTGTTATCGCTTTCCATACACAACTAATATATGGCTCCGCGCCAATAAACCCACAATGGGTGTTTGACCCGTGCAAGGCTAAAGGGCCTTAACCTTCGCTGAAATGGTAGGTATCATAGCCAAATGATTCACGTTGATATCATCTCCGATACTGTCTGTCCGTGGTGCTATATCGGCAAGCGGCGGTTTGAGCAGGCCGTCGCCCTGCGCCCCAACTATGAATTTCAGACCGGATGGCGGCCCTTTCAACTAAACCCGGAGATGCCGCCCGCCGGCATGGCCAGGCAGGATTATCTCTCCTCCAAATTCGGCGGCGTTGATCGGGCCGACCGGATTTATGAAGCGGTCAGCACCGCCGGAGAGGACGTGGGATTGACTTTCAATTTCCAAAGCATCCCGCGGCAACCGAATACATTTGATTCCCACCGTCTGGTGCGCTGGTCCGAATCCGCCGATGTTCAGGATGCCGTGGTCGAGGCCTTGTTCAAACAATATTTCATTGATGACGTGGATGTAGGCGACCGCGAGACGTTGGTGAAAATCGCCGCCAGTTGCGGCATGGACGGTGATCTGGTGCGCGATCTGTTCGACCGGGATGCCGACCGCGATCTGGTCATGGCCGAGGAAGGCGTGGCCCGGCGTATGGGCATCAATGGCGTACCCTGTTTCGTAGTCGATCACAAATTCGCCATTTCAGGGGCTCAGGATCCATCGGTCCTAACCCATGTCTTCGATCTGGCCATGCAGGACAAGTCCGCTTCAGTATCCACTCAAGCAGAGGCCGAGGCGGACTGAGCCAGTCCAGCCAGCTGCCGGGTCAGGTAATTCACGCCCTTTAGTCTGTCTTCCGCCTCGCCCCAGGATCTTTGATAGACCAGTTTATGATCGGGCCGTAGTTTGGCGCTGCCACGGTTGTCGTTGATGAATTCCACCAGGCCGGCGGGATTGGCGAACTGGTCGTTGCGAAAGACAACGCTGGCGCCGCCGGGTCCGGCGTCGATCTTGGCCACGTTCGCGGCCCGGCACAGGCGCTTGATGGTGATGATGGCCAACAGATTTTTGACTTCCTCTGGCAGCGCTCCAAAACGGTCAATCAGTTCGGCGGCGAAGGCATCAATATCCGCCTCATCCTCTAAATGCGCCAAACGGCGGTACAGACCAAGGCGGACATCCAGATCGGCCACGAAATGCTCCGGGATCAAAACAGCGGTGCCCAGGTTGATCTGCGGCGACCAATCCTGGCTGCCCGTATTCAGCTCTCCCGCCGCACCGCTACGCGCGGTGGCCAGGGCCTCCTCCAACATCTGATTATAAAGTTCGAAGCCGACCTCGCGAATATGGCCTGATTGTTCCTCGCCCAACAGATTGCCGGCCCCGCGCAGGTCCAGGTCATGGCTGGCCAGTGAGAACCCGGCACCCAGCGAATCCAGGGACTGCAATACCTTCAGACGCTTTTCCGCCGCTTCCGTCGGCCGGGCCCGCGGCGGCAGGGTGAAGTAGGCGTAAGCTCGAACCTTGGAGCGGCCAATGCGGCCGCGCAACTGATACAATTGCGACAGGCCGAAGCGGTCGGCGCGATGCACGACCAAGGTATTGGCGTTTGGAATATCCAAACCGGATTCCACGATCGTGGTCGATAACAGGACGTCGTAGGCACCTTCGTAGAAGGCGTTCATGACATCTTCCAACTGAGAGGGCGACATCCGGCCATGGGCGGTGACGCACTTCACCTCCGGCACCTGGGTGCGCAGGAATTCCTCCGCCTCCGGCAGATCCAGAATGCGCGGGCAGACGTAGAAACATTGCCCACCCCGGTAATGCTCGCGCATGATCGCTTCGCGCGTGACTACTGGATCGAACGGCATCACGAAGGTGCGCACGGCCAATCGATCCACCGGGGGCGTCGCGATCAGGCTCAATTCCTTGACGCCAGAAAAAGCCATTTGCAGGGTGCGCGGGATCGGCGTGGCGGTCAGGGTCAGGACATGAACATCACTGCGCAGCTGTTTCAGGCGTTCCTTGTGGGCCACGCCGAAATGCTGTTCTTCATCGATCACCAGCAGAGTCAGGTTTTGAAAGGCGATTTTTTTGCCCAATAAAGCATGCGTGCCGATGACGATATCCACCTGGCCGTTAGAGATACCCTCGCGGGTGGCCGCGGCATCCGCCGTGCCAACCAGGCGGGAGAGCTGCCGCACCTTGACCGGCAGGCCGGCGAAACGTTCCGAAAACGTCCGATAATGCTGCCGGCACAACAGCGTGGTCGGCGCCACGATGGCCACCTGTCCGCCGGTCATGACGGCGGCAAAGGCACCGCGCAGGGCGACCTCGGTCTTACCAAAGCCCACGTCGCCGCAAATCAGGCGGTCCATGGGGGTACCCTTTTGCAGATCGCCAAAGATATCGTCGATGGCGCCCAGTTGATCTTCGGTCTCCTCGAACGGAAAAGAGGCACAAAACTCCTCGTACAGACCATCCGGGCGCTCAATGGTGGGGGCGGAACGCAGGACACGCTCGGCGGCGACCTTGATCAATTGATCGGCCATATCGCGGATATGCTGTTTCAGCTTCGCCTTGCGGGCCTGCCAGGCGGCACCGCCCAGACGATCCAGCACGGCGCCCGCGTCTTCCGAGCCATAGCGCGACAGCAACTCGATATTCTCCGCCGGCAGGAACAGCTTGTCATTGCCGTCATAGTGGATTTCCAGGCAATCATGGGCCGCGCCGCCCACCTCGATGGTCTGCAAGCCCATGAAACGACCGATGCCGTGCTCCACATGCACCACCAGATCGCCGTTGGAAAGCTGGTTCTGCTCGGTCAGGAAGTCTTCCGCCCGCCGGCTGCGCCGCCGCCGGGCCAGACGGTCGCCCAGCACATCCTGTTCGGAGATAATCGCCAAATCGTCGGTCTCGACGCCATTTTCCAGGCCCAATACCACCATGGCCGGGGCGGCGGGGAGCATGGCCATGACGGCGGGCCAATGTTCCGCCGCCTGCACCCCTTCGATGCCATGGTCGTCCAACAACAGCGCCATGCGTTCGGCGGAGCCCTGGCTGACGGCGGCAAAGACCACGCGCCGTCCCAATTGGCGCTGTTCATTGACATGGCCACGCAGAGCGTCAAAGACATTGACCTCCTGTTGGGCCCGCTCGGCGGCGAAGCCGCGGCCCTGGCGGCCGGCGAAATCGATGATCTTGGGACTTTCAGGCGCCGAAAACGGCGAAAATATGCCACCCGGACGCGCGGCCAGGGCATCATCCCAGGCGCGCCCATCCAGGAACAGCCGGGCGGGCGGCACCGGTTTATACAGGGGCGCACCGCCGTAAGGGTTCTTTTGCGCTTCTATGCGCGCCTCGTAATAATCCTCGATCTGGGCCAGACGGTCGTCGCGGGCCTCCATGGCCTGATGGTCCAGGGTGATGGCGCCCGCGTCCACATAGTCGAAGACGGTCTCCAGACCATCATGAAACAGCGGCAGCCAATGCTCCATGCCTGAATGGCGCCGGCCCTCGCGGATCGAGACATACAGCGGATCATCGTCGGTCACGGCGCCGAACAAATCACGATAGCCTTGCCGGAAACGATTGGTGGTTTCCTCGGTCAATTGCACTTCCGAGACCGGGACCAGATCCAGGGTCTTGCCTTCGCCAATGGTGATCTGGGTCAGGGGATCGAACAGGCGGATACTTTCCAGGCTGTCGCCAAAGAAATCCAGACGCAGCGGTGTTTCGGCCCCGGCGGGATAAATATCCACAATGCCGCCACGGGTAGCGAATTCACCGGGCTCCATCACCGTGCCGCTGCGGCTGTAGCCATTGCGGACCAGGAAATCCAACAACTCCGCTACCTCGACCCTGGCACCGGGACCGGCCTGAAAGACCGCGCCCTGGATAGAGCTGCGCGGCGGCAGCCGTTGTAGCGAGGCATTGACCGTGGTCAGCAGGATCGACGGCGCCTTGGGCGGTGCCTGCCCCACCAGGCGGGCCAGGGTATTCATCCGCGTGGCGGAGATCTCCGGATTGGGCGAGACCCTGTCGTAGGGCAAGGTGTCCCAGGCCGGCAGGCGCAAGACATGGGTGCCGGGGGCAAAAAAGGCGATGCCCTCAACCAAGCTGGCCATGCGCGCCTCGTCCCTGGCGATATGCAGCAGCCAGCCGCCGCCCCCTCCTGAACGTGGCCGTGATTGCGCCTGGGCCAGCTCGGCAAGGCTCAGAGCGTCCAGACCCTCGGGCACGCCGGTAAGTTCAAATCTGGATTCTCCAGATAGTATTTTATCGTATTTTTGCAATAGATTACGGTGTTATTCTAAAGTTTAAGATCATCTTCATAATATGATTATCATGCTCCGGCGGGGGGGCCTCACGGCGCGCCAGCCAGGCATAAATATCGTGTTCGTTTTCGTTCACGATGGCCTCGTACAGGTCCAACTCGGCCTCGGTCATATCGGGCAGATACTTGGCGGCAAACTGGCCCAGCACCAGATCCAGTTCCTTGGTACCCCGGTGCCAGCTATGATAGCGCAGGCGCTTGCGCCTGATCTCGGTTGTTTCGCCCACAGTCTTATCAGCTTTGCCGTCTTTGGTGGTCATGGCTCTTCCCCGTTTCCGCCTCACGATATAACGTACACCCAACGCTCACGCCAGCACCGGAATACCATGCGGCCAGAAATCCTGTTCACTTTGTTCAAGCCGGTTACCGCCCTAAAGGGCGTGGGCCCGCGCCTGGGCAAATTGATCGAAAAGCTGGCGGGCGGAAAACTGATCGATCTGTGCTGGCATCTGCCTACGGGGTTGATCGACCGCCGCTTCCGCCCGCACGTCGCCGATGCCCCGGACGGCGTCGTCGTCACATTGGCCGTCACCGTGGACGAACATCATCCCTCGCCGAACCGCCGCCTGCCCTACAAGGTGATATGCAGCGATGACAGCGGCAGCGTCAGCCTGGTGTTTTTCAACGCCCGGGAAGATTATCTGCATACCATCCTGCCGCTTGGGGCCGCGCGCGTGGTTTCGGGCCGGGTCGGCCATTACGGCCAGGAAATCCAGATGGCCCATCCAGATCATATCGTCGAACCGGACAAGGCCGATGAACTGCCTTTGGTCGAGGCCACATACCCCCTGACCACGGGCCTGACCGCCAAACCCCTGCATAGGGCGGTGCAGGGCGCGATCGATCTGGCGCCGGAGTTGGCGGAATGGCAGGACGCCGCCTGGTTGGCGAAACAGCATTGGCTGCCCTGGCGGGACGCCTTGCATGGCGCTCATGCACCCGACAGCATGGCGGCGTTGGAAGAGGATGATCCAAACCGCCGCCGCCTGGCCTATGACGAATTGCTGGCCAACCAGCTTGCCCTGGCGATGATCCGCGCCGCCGCCCGCAAACGTTCAGGGCGGGCCATCACCGGGGATGGCCGCTTGCGCGAGGAGCTAACGGCCTCCCTGCCCTATCAATTGACCTCAGGACAGCGCCAGGTGCTGCACGATATCCAGGGCGACATGGCGTTACCGCAACGCATGCTGCGCCTGTTGCAGGGCGATGTGGGCAGCGGCAAGACCGTGGTGGCGTTGCTGGCCATGCTGGCGGCGGTGGAAACCGGCGCCCAGGCCGCCTTCATGGTCCCGACCGAGATCCTGGCCCGGCAGCATCTGCAGACCTTGACGGGCCTATGCACGGCGTTGTCGTTACGCATCCAGATCCTGACCGGCCGCACCAAGGGCCGGCCCCGCCAGGCCCTGTTGGAAGATCTGGCCAGCGGCCAGATCGATATCCTGATCGGCACCCATGCATTGTTTACCGAGGACGTGATTTTCAACGATCTGGCCCTGACCGTGATCGACGAACAGCATCGTTTCGGCGTGCATCAACGCCTGAACCTGGGCGACAAGGGTGCGGCGGCGGATATTCTGGTGATGACGGCAACGCCGATCCCCCGCACCTTGAGCCTGACTGTTTATGGCGACATGGATATATCCCTGCTGCATGGCAAACCGGCGGGGCGTAAATCAGTCGATACCCGCTCCATGCCCCTGTCGCGCCTGGACGACGTGGTCGCCGGCGTGGGCCGGGCGATAAATAATGGTGCGCGAGCCTTTTGGGTCTGTCCGTTGGTGGAGGAGAATGAACAGCTCGACCTCGCCGCTGCCGAGGAACGTCACGGTACATTGTCGAGGATTTTTGGCCCCGAACAAGTCGGCCTGGTACATGGCCGCATGAAGGCCAAGGAGAAAGACGCGGCCATGGAGGCCTTTGTCGAAGGCCGCACCAAGGTCCTGGTCGCCACGACGGTGATCGAGGTCGGCGTGGACGTTCCGGAAGCCACCATCATGGCGGTGGAGCACGCCGAACGCTTTGGCCTCGCCCAACTGCATCAACTGCGGGGCCGCGTAGGCCGGGGCAGCGAACAAGGCCATTGCCTGCTGCTCTACGCCGAACCCCTGGGCGAAACCGCGCACGCGCGCATAGCAATCATGCGCGAAACCGACGACGGCTTCAAAATTGCCGAGGAAGATCTGCGTCTAAGAGGCACCGGCGAGCTATTAGGCACCCGGCAAAGCGGCTTCCCCGAATTCCGCCTCGCTGACGCAATGGCCCATCAGGACCTGATGGAAGTCGCCCGCGACGACGCCCGCCTGATCCTGGACCGCGACCCACATTTGGAGACCGAGCGCGGCCAGGCCTTGCGGGCGCTGCTGTATCTGTTCGAGCGTGACGCGGCGGTGAAGTTGTTGCGGTCTGGGTAGTCAGGATAGCTGTGGCTTGGCGCGCTATTTTCTTGTTTCAAAGACCAGTAAGTAGGGGATGGCGGGATTATTGCCCTGATCTCTGAAAGCGTTGTGTTTGTAGTTCGGAGAGTTGAACCAGATGGCGTATTTCCGGCCCGGTTCGAGTTTGACCGGGGCCACGCAGGTTCTGCCATCCGCCAGATATCGTACCTTGCCGACGATTTTGGGAAAAGATTCCCTGGTATGAATAACCCAGGACCACATCTCTTCCGTCATCATGTCTTTGGAGAAAGTGACCCGCACTTCACTTATCGTTGGATCGACTTTGGTGTCGCCGGCCACCGGAAATGTTTTCACGACGACGGGCGGCAGGGCCCGGACACTGACCGCATCTCCAGCATGCGCGAGACCAGAAGGATCGGCGATCAATAACCCTACGAGGCATAATACGAGCCATTTCATGACGCTGTCTCCCTGCCTGTTCATTTGATGAAATAGCCCGCGACGGACCAACGTCCATCGGCTTCCAACATCGGGGTGATGGTCTCGACGGCGGCCCGCTTTTTCTGAAAAGACGTATTGAACTGGATGACGACATACTGACCATCCGGCGCCCCAGGCAACGAGGTGGCGTAGGTTTTGCCTTTTAGGTCTCTGGAAAGGACCCTTCCGAGCGGTTGGCGAACACCCGTCATGGCCTGGCGCCACTGTTCCTGAGTGACCGCCGATTTGAAATATCGCGCCGCCGAACGCCAGCTCGCTTCGTAATTCCCGGCATCGACCAGGGAAAGCCAACTCCGGGCCGCGCGAAGGGCCGCGGCCTCCTTTGCATCCGATGCCATTGCCGTCGGGCCCGCCAAGCCAATAAACAAGACGATCAGAGATGATTGAACCAGGTTTCTAATCATTGTCCGCCTATCCTTCTTTCGGACGACCCAGGCGCCAGAATAGCAATAGCGCCGACAGACTAGATTATCATAAGAGCACTGGGGTCAGGTCTTGTTTTCTGCATCTCAAAATGACCGGTATTCCCGTCAAAGCTCCACCCCCCGCTTATCCATGGCGCGCTGCCATTTCGTCTCCATATCGTTGTCGAAGATGATGCCGTCGTCGGGGCCGACGGTGATCCAGCTTTTGCGCTTGATTTCGCCTTCCAGCTGGCCGGGGCCCCAGCCGGCGTAGCCAATCGCCAGAAAGCCCTTGGCCGGGCCCTTGCCGTTGGCCAGGGCGCGCAGGATTTCTTGGTTTCTGGTCAGCGATACCTTGGGGGTGACCACAATCGTGCCGCTGCCGGTGTAGTCGTTGGAATGGATGAAATTCCAGTGCGTCGGCTGCACCGGACCGCCATAGTGTATCCGTATCTCGCGCTCATCGCCGCCATTTCCGTCCGGCGCATCCTCTCCCAATATATCGCCCAGCAGTTTTGCCGCCGGCCGCACCGAGATCAGGCGATTGACGATTAGACCGAATGCGCCCTTGTCGTCATGATGGGCCAGGAAGATGACAGCCCTGGAAAACCGCGGGTCCCGCATGCGTGGCGCGGCGACAAGCAGCCAGCCGGTCAGATTTTCGTTACGGTCTGCCTCGGGCCGTTGCGCCGCCACCCTTTCGCCGGCCATGCTGCTGGCCGCCAACGTAGCCGCGACCAGCAAACAGGCGAGTTGCCGCGCGAAGGATGCCATTCCAGCGCTCTGTCGTTTCATGGGGCCAGCCTATCATGGGCGGCCGCGCCATCGCAAAACGTCCCTCCCGCCCCTCTTGACCGCGGCCTGGGTTCAATCTGATAGTGGCGCCTGATGAATTTGCGGGGAACACAGCATGCGTTTGAAAGATAAAGTCGCGATTGTTACCGGTGCGGCGTCGGGAATGGGGGCTTCAACCGCCAAAATATTCGCCAACCAGGGCGCCAAGGTTCTGGTGACGGATATGCTGGAAGACGAAGGCGCGGGCGTGGTAGCGGAGATTACCAAAGCCGATGGCGAGGCGCGCTTTCAACGGCTCGATGTGACATCCGAGGCGGACTGGGACAGCGCCGTGGCGGCGGCGTTGGCGGCGTACGGCAAGCTCGATATTCTGGTCAATAACGCCGGTGTTAGCGGCAGTACCCCGGATCTATTAAATCTGGATACCTGGGATCAGCAGATGAACATCAACGCCAAGGGGGTGTTCCTAGGCATGCGCGCGGTCATTCCGGTAATGCAAAAGGGCGGCGGCGGGTCCATCGTCAATATTTCGTCGATCTCCGGCTTCGTCGGCCAGGAGTATGTGCATATGGGGTATAGCGCCGCCAAGGGCGCGGTGCGCCTGGCGACCAAGGCGGCCGCCGTGCAACACGCCAAGGACGGCATCCGCGTGAATTCGGTGCATCCCGGCATCATGCCGCCCATGCGCACCTCGAAACTAACGGCTGATCCCGAATTGCGCGCCAAGATGATCGCGGCCATCCCCATGGCGCGCGAAGGCGGGGTGGAGGAAGTGGCTTACGCCAACCTGTTCCTGGCCAGCGACGAGGCATCCTATATCACTGGCATCGAGGTGCCCGTGGACGGCGGCTATCTGGCGGTATAGACGCCAGCAATCTGAAACTTCATCAAGCACAGGACATAAAAAATGCCGGCTATCGAATATTTCTACTCCGCACATTCAGCCTTCGCCTATCTCGGCTCCGCCCGGATGATGGAGGTCGCCGGGACGGCGGGCGCATCGATTATTCACAAGCCGGTTGATCTGCTCCGCGTCATGGTCGAGTCCGGCGCCGGCTCGACGCGGGAACGTGGCGACCGGCACCGCGCCTATTATTTCGGCCGCGAAATCGAACGCTGGGCCGAATGGCGCAACGCCCCGGTGGTGGAGGGCATGCCGACCCATCACCACAACGATACTACGTTGTGCAACGGCATGCTGATCGCCGGAATTGAGCAAGGCCACAATGTGGACCGGCTGGCACACAGGATGCTTGAAGCGCACTGGCGCGACGACGCCGACCTGGCCGACCGCGAGACCCTGACGCGGCTCGCAAATGAGGTCGATCTCGACCCAGCCCCCCTGCTGGATGCCGCCCTGTCGCCGCAAATCAGCGCCATTTATCTGGCCAATACGGAAGAAGCCATCCGCCGCTCCGTCTTCGGCTCACCGACCTATTTCGTCGACGGCGACATGTTCTACGGCCAGGACCATCTTGAAATGGTTGAGCGCGCCCTGGCCCAACCGTTCCAGGGTGTCTGGCCCCGCACATAGCCGTGCACGTGGACGGCGCTATCCGGCTGTGTAACAGTCATCGGCTTGTAGATTCACATACGGGAGGAAACGAAAATGGGCAAAGTCATCGATCTTGAAATCGGCATGCCGAAAACCGCAACCACGTCCGAGGCGGCAGAAATAAACCGGGGCCGGCCGGGCAATCCGTCGTCCTTTTCACTGCCGCGGCCCGAGGGCTATGGCTTCGATAACTACGGCAAGATCTTTGGTGCCGGAGACCCCAACGCAGCACCCCTGCCCGACAATGCCCTCGATGATGTGGTCGCGGGAATGGATGCGGCAGACGTGGAATTCGGCCTGATGGTCAATATGCCCAACAACGAAATCGGCCAAATTCACCGGGATTATCCTGGCCGTTTCAAGTTGTTTCCCGCCCTCGATCCCATGGACGGCATGCGCGCGGTGCGTGAGCTGGAAAAACTGGTGCGCGAAGACGGTGCCAATGGGTTTCGCGTGTCCTCTCTCTATACTTGCCTGCCCGCCAGCGACCGCCGCTATTATCCGCTCTACGCCAAATGCTGTGAACTGGGCGTGCCGGTACGGATCTATACCGCCATGACCTACGCCAACGACCGGCCATACGAATTGGGCCATCCCCGTCATCTGGACGAGATCTGCATTGACTTTCCCGAACTAAAAGTCTGCGCCGGCTTGGCGGGCTGGCCCTGGATCAACGATATGGTGGGGCTGTTGCGGCGGCATCCGAACCTGTATTGCGACACCGCCGCTCATCGCCCGCGCTATCTGGGCAAGGAAGGTTCAGGCTGGGAGATGTTCCTGCAATACGGCAACAGCCTGTTGCAGGACAAGGTGATGATCGGCTTTTCCTGCTATTTGATGGGCTCCAGCTATGCCGAGTTGATCGCGGAGTATCAACAGCTGCCCCTGAAGGAAGCGGTGCTGGAAAAATGGCTGTACGGCAATGCCGTGGAGTTTTTCGGCGGCAGCTAAACTAAATTATATGAAATCCGCCTGAGGTATCAGGCGCCGGTCGCGGCCTACCCGGATAAAACAAGGACTGCCAAAATGAAAACCATCGTTGTGTGCTCGGGCGGACTGGATTCCGTTTCCCTGGCCTGTAAAGTCGCGGCGGAAGCAGACTTGCTGCGCCTGGTCACCTTTGACTATGGCCAGCGCCATGCCAAGGAAATCGATTTCGCCCGCGCCTGTGGCAAACGGCTGGGTGTGCCTTGTGACATCGTTGATATAAGCGCGGTCGGCAAGCTGCTCAGCGGTTCCGCCCTGACCGATGACGTGGATGTACCCGATGGGCATTATGCCGAGGACAGCATGAAGCTGACCATCGTGCCCAACCGCAATGCCATCATGCTGACCATCGCCTTTGGCATTGCCGCCGCACAAGGTGCGGATGCGGTGGCCACTGCGGTACACGGCGGCGATCACTTCATCTATCCCGATTGCCGCCCGGAATTCGTCGACGCGTTCGAGGCGATGCAAAAGCAGGCCCTGGACGGTTACGCCGATATCCGGCTCTACACGCCGTTCGTCAATATTCCGAAATCCGCCATCGTTACCGAAGGTGCGCGGCATAACACGCCGTATGCCGAGACCTGGTCCTGCTACAAGGGCGGCGAAAATCACTGTGGCCGTTGCGGCACCTGCGTGGAACGGCGCGAAGCCTTCCACCTCGCCGGCATCCCCGATCCAACCGTCTACGACGATCCTGATTTTTGGCGATCCGCAGTGTGATATCGATGACACCTGGTACAGAACAGATGTCCAGAAAAGGAATGTTCAAATGACATTGCATTTCGAAACCGCTGAATTCGATCGCCGCGTCGCCAAGGCCCGGCAAGGCCTGGCCGAGCGGGGATTGGCCGCAATCCTATTGTTCGCGCAGGAAAGCCACTACTACCTGAGCGGCTATGACACCACCGGCTATGTCTTCTTTCAATGCCTCGTGCTGACGGCGGATCAACAACCCCTGACGCTGCTGACCCGGCGGCCCGACTTGGAGCAGGCCCGCCGCACCTCCATCATCGATGACATCCGCATCTGGTACGACCGGGAGGATGCCTCGCCCACGGACGAGCTTAGGGACATCCTGGCGGAAAAAGGTCTGGCCGGCGCGTGCATCGGCATCGAACTCGACAGTTATGGCCTGCGGGCGCACGATTATGAGCAATTAAAAACCTCGCTGGACGGCTGGTGTGAACTGGAAGACGCCTCGGCGCTGGTACGCGGCCTGCGGCTGATCAAGTCAGGGGCGGAACTAGACTATGTTCGCCGGGCGGCGGAACTGGCGGATGCTTCGTTGCTGGCCATGTTGGACACAGCGGGACCCGGTGCTTTCGAGGGTGATATCGCGGCGGCGGGGACAGGAGCGATCCTGTCTGGCGGCGGCGATCCGGCCCCTTCCGGACCGGTTCTTGGTTCTGGCGAGAGGGCGCTGCTGATCCGCTCGGCGACGGGATTTCGGCACCTGGATGAACAAGATCAGCTAACAATGGAGTTTGCCGGCAGCTACCGCCACTATTGCGCCTGTCTGATGCGCACCGTCGCCATTGGGTCGGGCAGCGAAAAACATCGGCAAATGTTCCAGATCACGCAAGATGCCCTTTCGGCGATGACCGAGGCCGCCCGCCCTGGCCGTCCCCTGGGCGAGATCGACGATGCGCACCGCCGCGTCTACGACGAAAACGGCTATGGCGACGTCCGCATGGCCGCCTGCGGTTATTCCCTGGGTGCCTCTTTCCGCCCCACCTGGATGGACGTACCGCCCATGTTGTTCAGCGGCAACCCGTTGTCGGCCCAGCCCGGCATGGTGTTGTTCCTGCACGCCATCCTGATTGATAGCCCGGCAAATCTCGCTATGAGCCTGGGCCATACGATTATCATAACAGAGAACAGTGCGGATGTTTTGAGCCGGCTGGAACCCGACTACATCATTTGCGCTTGATGATGGAAAGGGCGGTTGCCTCGAACGCCGGCGCGGCTATGCCCCAGCGGCTTTGCTCGAGCGTCATTTCCAGGCTCGTATAACGGGGCCTGGCGGCGGCGGGTATATCGGCGGTCTGGCAGGAGCCGGGCTGGATCAAGGCGGGGTCATAGCCGGATTCCATCGCCAGAATGCGCGCCAGATCCACGTACGAACGATCTTCGCCGCCGGTACAATGATAAATGCCGCCGGCGCATTCCTCAGCGATATGCGTGGTGACTTCCGCCACCAGTTCGACCGGCACCGGCGCCAAATACAGATCATGGAACGGCGTTATGGCCTGGCCCGCCGCAAGGTCTTTGGCCCAGTCCTGCAATAGCTCCAAACTCGGCTCCACCACCTTGCTCAGGCGCAATACGGCACCTTGTTCGCCCAGGGCCAGTACGCCGGCCTCGGCGGCGGCTTTTTGGCGGCCGTATTCACAGGCCGGACCGGGTGTGTCGGTGCGCGCACGCAAGGGCACCGTGCCGTCAAATGCCTTGTCCGATGATAGCAACAGAATATGCGCGCCCTGCCCGGCCATGTATTCAGCCACCGCTAGGGTACCATCAACATTGATCCGGCGTGTTGCAACGGGGTCTTTTTCGCACGCGCCAATGCGGGCGACGGCGGCGGCAAGAATGACCACATCGGCGGCGGGAAGGTCCAGACGCGGCGACGCCAGATCCAAAAAAGGATGATTGTCATCGACCTGATCCTGGCGTCGGGTGGTGGCCTGCACCTGCCAGCCCAGCGCCTTGAAATGATCCGCCAAGGCGGCGCCGATCATACTGTCGCCGCCGACAATGAGAAGTTTACCTAGGAGACGTTTAACTGGGCCGTTTGCCACAACAAAGCGCCAGGTAATAATGGGCCATGGGCCAGAACCCTGTATGCACCACCTCGTCATTCATTGAAAAGACGAAGACGTTTTCAAAAAAGCCCTCCATCAGGGCCTTGAAGTCACCGCCGTGCTTGCAATTAATATGACCGATCTTGCTTTGCGGCGAAGCATGTTCCTGGCTATCCAGGGACGGCATGCCGACGATCAGAACCCCATCGCTGTTCAGGGACATGATGATATTGCGCAGGAAAGTCTCTTCCTGCGTTTGGGGAATATGCTCCAACACATCCAAACTGTAGGCGGCATCGAAAATACCCGGATAGGGCCCCGACAGCATATCGTGCACGGCAGGGGTCAGGGGCCAATCGGGATGCATGCGCCGCTCGATATCAGCGATGAAGACCGGATCGATATCCAGCACCGTCAGTTCGCCGGTTTCCTGCTGTACCACGCGGGAGCCGAAGGCATCGCCACAGCCGACCTCGACCAACCGGCGCTTGCCCGACAGCATCTTAGCGACGAATTTGTAGCGCGAGAGCAGGATCGCCAAACGACGCGGATCGTCACGCCAGACCTGATTGGTCATCACGCCGAGGCTGTCCACACCGGATTCCTCGGCTGCCCGGAGGCAATCCTCGTATTGCGCTTCCTTGGTCCGTGCCATTGTATTTGCGGTCTCTACCAAAATTTCACCTATTCAAACGTGATGTAGCCGTAATCGCCGTCGTAACCGGTTTGCTGGAAAACAAATTCCCATTCCGCCGGCATCATGAAAGCCCGGCATGTGAGTTGCCAATAAAGCAGGTTGGCTTTTTCCCGTTCGTTACGGTAGCTCTCGATCGTAATGTGTTTCGGCCCCTTGCCGACCCGCTGCATTTCCTGCAATGAGGGATAAAGTTCGAAGTTAAAAAGATTGTGAAAGGTATTGATTGAATACACAAAGTCAAATTCATCGTCACCATAAGGAAGATCCACGCAATTGCCCACCCGCAGGTGCGCACGGACCTCGTCCTTGGCGTTCTCGATACCGTAGGCGGAGATATCGATACCACTGACCTGGGCGCCTTCCAGAGCCTGGGTGAATTCATAGAGCAGGAAACCCTTGCCGCAGCCAATGTCGAGGATCTTGGCGCCTGGCTTCAAGTCATAGTGGGCCACCATGGCGTCAGCCACTTTGCGCCAGCGGCCGTCGTAATAGTAACCGCCAAAGCCATAGCGGCGGTCGCCATCCCAATAATCCTTGCCGAATTGTCCGGCAATTTCCGCGCATTCGGCCTTGTCATGCTCCACCACACGCTGGACATAGTCCCGCGCGGTGGCTTTGTGCACGATGCCGACGAAATCAACGAATGCCATGTCTATTGTACCTGTGGGGATGTTGCGGCGTATTGTTCGACCATGAAAATGTCCTCCAGGCGGGCGGCATCCACCGGGTTTCGAATGGCCATGTTTTCCAGGGCGCCGTGCAGATCCGCGCCGGCTTCGAATATACGCCGGTAGAGGTCATGACGCCGTTCCGCCCGGGCCGGAAGCATAAAGAGGGAAAAGCAGATCACGCCTTCGACGCGCTGCAACTCCCCCAGCACCGTTTCGAGGTTCATATAGCAGGCATCCATGGCGTATTCCGTGGCGGAGAGCAGATAATGCAGGCCATTACGCTGGGCATAGTCGCGTACCACCAGGTTCTGCACATGCTGGGGCCAATCCTGGCCGCGTACCGGACGGGAGGCGATATAGCCACGGTGACCCAGAATATTGGGCTGGTTGGCTTGGTTATTCAACGAAACCTCCCGGTAATTCATGGCTCATACCGACGCGGGAAGCGGGCCGTACTGTGATCGGTTCAAAAAATTCGCCCAGACGCTTGCCGGCGTAGGGGGAAAACAGTGCCTTGAAGCGGCAATTCATTGTCCAGCGCGTGCTGCCTTCACGGTTGATGCGATTGCCGTGCATAAGGTTTTGATTGAACAGCAGGACACTGCCATAGGGCACATCGACCCAGATCAAATCGTCTTCAATGGCCGCGAACAGATCGTCCGTGCCGGCACCATCGAAATCGGCCATGCGGGCCTCCACCAGTTGTCCTTTATCAGGCGGCAGCAGGAACATGGTCTTGGTATCGTAACAATCCACGAAGGGCAGCCAGACCACCACCTCGAACGGACTGTCGCCATCCCAGACATCGGCATGTACGGCGAGCAACGAGCTGTCGTCACCGGGCAGTTGGATCGACAGGTTCAATCGCCGCTGCATGGCCAATTCGTTACCGACAATGGCTTCCAGCAAGGGCCGAGCCAGTTCGAAATAGACTTTCCGGGCCCAGGGTAGATCGTTAACCCCATTGATCACCGCCATGCGCAGGGCGTTCAGGGCCACGGCCTCCACCTGGCTGTGTATATCATCCAGGAAGGCACTGGGATCTTTCGCCGGCTCCAGGCCAAGATGCCTCGCCGCGATCACCGCCATGGCATCACGCAGGCGATCAAGCGCGCCTGGATCAGCGACCGGTGCGATGACATGGCCTTGTTCCAGATATTGCTCACCCAGCGCAACTTCGTCGGGGTGCAGAAATCCTTCAGGCCGCGGCAGGGTTAAGGCGTAATTCACGCGACTTGCGCCCCGGCACCGTTCACTTCATCACGGATACGCTGGGCGATTTGCGGCCCCTGCAAGCCGTAATATTCCAACAATTCATCCTGGGTGCCGTATTTATCGGAAAACGTATCGGGGATGCCAAGGCGCACCAGACGGCTGACCGCGTTGGGCGCCTTGTCCAGCAATAGATCACCAACGGCGCTGCCCAGACCGCCGACCAGGGTGTGTTCCTCGACCGTGACCAGCAGATCCACATCAGCCAGCTGGGACAGAATGGCCGCCTCGTCCAGCGGCTTGACGGTGTGCATATGCAACACGCCGCATTCGATACCCTCGCGGCTGAGTTCCTCGGCCGCATGCAGGGCGCGGGTGGTGGTGATACCGGTACCGACAATTAAGACCTTGCCTGGACTGCGCATGTTGATGGCGCGGCCCATCTCGAAACCACGGGCCGCATCCGAGACGATTTCGTCACCGCCCTTGGCCAGACGGATATAGCAAGGGCCTTCAAGTTCCAAGGTCTGGGGCACCAGGCGGGCCATCTCTTCCTTGTCGCAGGGCGCGAACACGGTCATCCGCGGCAGGGCACGCAGAATGGCGATATCCTCGATCGCCAGATGGGTCGGGCCAAGCGGCGCATAAACCAGGCCGCCGCCGTTGGCGATCAACTTGACGGGCAGATTATGCAGGCACAGATCCACCGCCAACTGCTCGTAACAGCGCCGGGTGATGAAGGTGGCAATGGTATTGACGTATGGAATAAAACCTTCCATGGCCAGACCGGCGGCCATGCCGATCAGGTTCTGCTCCGAGACGCCTTCCATGAAGAAGCGATCGGGCATTTCGTCACGGAATTGATCCAGGGTGCCGGCCCCCAGGTCCGAGCCGATGAAGACCACGCGTTCATCCTGCTTGGCCAGTTCATAAACATAGTCGAGACAAGTTTTACGCATGATCAGCCCTCTATCGCCGCTAAAACGCCGTCGATTTCTGCATCGCTCATTTTTGATTTGTGGTGCCAGGTGGGATCGCCCTCGGCATGCGCGACGCCCCTGCCCTTGATGGTGTGAGCGATGACCGCATTGGGCCGGCCGGTCACAAACGGCAGAGTCTGAAAAGTGCGGCGCAAGCCTTCGACATCATGGCCATCCACGTTGCGGACGGCAAAGCCGAAGCTTTCCCATTTAGATGTTAGCGGTTCCAGGTCCTGAACCACTTCCGTACGCTCGTATGATTGCAATTTATTGTAATCAACAATGATTGTCAGGTTGTCCAGCTGATGCTTGCCGGCGCTCATGGCGGCTTCCCAGACCGCGCCTTCGTTGATCTCGCCATCGCCGGTGACACAGAAAATCCGATGCGCCGCGCCTTTTAATCTGGCCGCCGCCGACATGCCCACGGCAATGGAGGGTCCGTGTCCCAAGGCGCCGGTGGATGCCTCGACACCGGGAATTTTTCCCGCATCCGGATGCCCGCCCAAAATGCCGTCAAAACGGCAAAAGCGGTCCAGCTCCTCCATACGGAAATAGCCGTGATCGGCCAGAATGGCATATTGCGCCAGACAGCCGTGGCCCTTGGATAACAGAAAACGGTCGCGCTGATCCCAGTCCGGGCGCGCTGGATCATGGGCCATGACATCGTCATAAAGCACGCGCACCAGTTCTATCGCCGAAAGGGCGGCGCCAAGATGGCCACGGCCTCCCCCCACGAGGCCACGGACAACCAAACGGCGCAGATCGCGCGAACGGCGGTCCAGCGCCAAGGGTTCGTATACGGTGTGCGCACGGCGCTCCAACGCGGCCAAATTAATCATCTTCAAAAACCTCTGTGTTGGCGTCATCGATCTGACGCAGCATGGCCTTTGCCTTGGCCAATTGATTATCCAGGGCGTAATCCCGGTCTGGATGGGCGCCGGCATAGTCCCGGCGCAACCAACGTTCGGGCAGAAATTCGTTCAACAAGATCAGACACCAGCGCATGGCATAAAGGGGAAAAAGCGCTCGCAACCGGGCTTCGAAATCATGGTCGCCGCCAAATACCGCCGCCGCGCCCCGGCGGAAACGCCGGCGCAGTTCCACATCCAGACCCATGCCGGGGTGGAGGAGGAAATCCGCCACCAGCTTTACCGGATCATCCCAGCCGAAATATTCAAAATCGATAAAGACCAAGCGCCCATCAGCCCGGCGAATGGCATTGTGGAAGCCGAAATCCGAGGGTGACAATGTTAGCGCCGACAGCTCGATTGGTTCCGCGAAATTCATGCCCCTGCCCTGATATTGCGCCATGGCGAAATTGCAATGGCGTTCATAGGACTCGGCAAAGGTATCGATCAGAAAGGCGCGCAATCGGTGGTCATCGATCACCAGCAAACGGTCCAGGCGGCGATCAATTTGCCGCGCCACTTCGGCACCGGAAAGGCAGGCTTCGGATGCCAGGGGTAGTGCCGCGGCCTCGGGCTGCTGCGCCAGACGATAGAGATCCAGCACAAAACATAGCGCCTCGAACAGATCGCGGGGCGTGGGTTGGCCCACCGCATCGCCATCAACCCAGCCGAACAGGGCGCAATGACGTTCCGCGTCACGGGCCACGGCACGGGGCACCTGGCGGTCCACCCCTTGGGCGCGCAGGAATGTCAAACCACCGAACTCGGCACCAAGGCGGTCGCGGTCATCACCGGGGCGCTTGAAATAGGTTTTCAGGGCGTATTGCCGTCCGTCAGCCGCCTCGACCCGGTACAAACGGTTGTTGCCGCCGCCCTGCTGGCGGCTGACCTGGCGCACGGGATCGCCCAATAACGCCGTTGCGGCGGCCTCGGCGGCCTCCGTCGTATCAATGCTTATAGTGCTAGTGTCGGGGGCCAAAGACGTGCTCCCCAATCTCGTCCCAATGACGGCAGCGCAACAGGTCAGGTGCCGCTTCGCTGTCCGCATGGGGGTCATACAGTACCGCTTGGGCGGTCTTCGGAAAACCGGGCTCGGCGAAGACTTCTTCCAAATCATCAATAAACCAGGCGCATTTCAGCTCCGCGATCCGCGCCACCTTGGCCGACCGGGTATCCTCGAAATGAACATCGTCGGGGTTCATATGCAGGCCCATGGCATCAAAAAAGCCGTGCTGTTCCATCCAATCGGTCGCTGCCCGGCGCAGATCGGTACCATCGGACGCAAAATTGGCATGACGGGTTTTGTGCGAGACGATGGAAACCGCGACGCCGCCCTGACGGCACAATTGAATAAAACGGTCGACGCCGTCCAGCAACAGAGCACCGGCCATGCGCCCGCCATAGGCCTCGGCCTGCAGACGGCGCCAGATCAATTCGCCCTCGGGGCGCTGGCGCAAGGCATCGCGCAACTCGCGCTTTCCCGTGGGCGCGCGATCAAACAAGCCGCGCTCCTCGGCCAAAGTGGCGAAAAGCGCGTCGTAGCCTGCAATGGTGTTGTCGAAATCGATACCGATACGCATGCCGTGCCGTCCTGAATGTCTATCAGGTTAATTAGGCCGGAAAATGGTTAACATTGCCCTACGACGGAACATGTTCCGAGCCGTGAAACAGCGGCAAAAATAAATCCATATGGCGGCGTGATTGTGATCAACTATCGCTTGGATGCCGGCAAATCCAGGGCATCAAGCGCCTCTACTCCGGCGTAGCGCGCCAGTTCACGGCGGCCAAGGTCAGTCCAGTGGCCATCGTCAGCAATCAGACCACGGTCAAGCAGTTCGCTTAGTTCGGTTCTGGCGATGGATATTTTGTGGCCGTTCCAGTGATCGAGCCGTGCGCCACGCACATCAATCATCGGGCAAACGCCATTGCCTTCCCACATTTCCGCGGACAGCCGCAAAATTTCATTGCCAGGCATGTTGTCTTCGCTTGACCGTTGATCCGGCTGTTGGGTAAGAAAAATTTTCACGTTTTTATCCGCTTACGCCGCTGATTGCGCGAGTTTCGGCAGCGCCCGCGTGGGCATCAATTCTGGTACCAGGCGCCGCCCGATTGGTGTCAACGGCAACCAAACCGTCGCCGTGGTGCCCACATCAATGGTGCTGGCGATCGTCAGCGTGCCGCCATGCGCTTCGATCATCTTCTTGGAAAGTGGCAGACCCAGACCGACACCGCCATTGGCGCGCGATAGCGAACTCTCAACCTGTCCAAAGGGCTCCATGATCTTGGCCATATTCTCCGCGGCAATGCCAATGCCGTTGTCGGCCACTGAAATCTCGATTGATGCGTCATCCGGCGTGTTGACGGAGAGTAAAATGTCGCCCCCCTCCTGGGTGTACTTCACCGCATTGGAAAGCAGGTTGACCAACACCTGCCGCAACAACTGATGATCGCCTCGGATGACCAACTCCTCGTCCGGCAATTCATTTTCGAAGGTTATCTGCTTTTTTTCGATATCACCCGAGAGCATGGCGGCGGCTTGCCGCGCCAAATCCGCGTAGGATATATCCTGAGCTTCGATATCAAGTTTTCCAGATTCTATTTTCGTGATGTCCAAAATATCATTGATAATTTGCAGTAAATGCAATCCACTTAGCTCGATATCCTTGCCATAATCCACATAGGTCTGATTGTCGATTGGACCCATTATCTGCGTATTGATTAATTGTGAGAAGCCGATGATCGCGTTCAATGGTGTCCGCAGCTCGTGGCTCATTGTGGCAAGAAATTCGGATTTGGAATGGTTAGCTGCTTCGGCATCTTCTTTTGCCGAACTGATCCGCGCGATGGAAAACTCGTAAAGCCCGATATAGGTAAGCGCCATGGCGGTAACGTAACCGGCGGCGCAGATGAACAGGACTAATGTGATCCCGCCGGTATCATCGGAACCAAAACTACTGGGAAACTCATGACCTGATAAATACAGACCGCCTAGGACCATGAAGCCGAAGGCATAACTCAACAAGCCAATCAGGCGATAGATGCCATCCACGAAGAACATGGCAACGATCGGTACCGTCAGGGTCCACGAAAGGGCTGGAGACTGGATGCCGCCATAATGGTAGGAAACGAAGAATATCAGGGCCACGAAATGCAGCAATGAACCTAGCCCGACCGCGCGTTTCGCTTTGGTCCAGCGCAGCAAGAAAGGAAACGCAAAGAACAAAAGATCAGCAATCAGCAATGACCATGCAGCCATGCTGGGATATTGCGCGATTAACGAAAGTGCGATGACAGCGCCCAATGGCGGGCCGCAAACATGACTAATTACAAACGCGCGCAGTCGGCGATGCTCTTCTTCGCTGTCTCTCAGTTCCTCTGGAATAAACCAATCCAAAATTCCAAAGAATTTATGCAATATCAAATTGCAAAATGACATGTTATGGCCCGATGACATTTTAGCAGAAATTTAAGCATCGCTATATTCCTCATAAAACTACTTATAAATGGTTAATTTATTACACTGTTTGAAAAATATCATTTTCAAAAATAATTTATTACTCATATTGATCGTTATATTGATTAAATAGATTAATGTTTTATTAATCATAGAAAATAAAATATTAATAAATACAAATAATAACTATAAACAATTAATAATTTACTGTTTATAATTCCGCAAAGAAAATATTGACGCAAAAGTTGCCGGTTTTGTAACAAAAATTAATATAGCTATATTGTAATTACATTATACAATAACTATTATTGTAATTTTTTTGTAATTATCAAATACTTGACATTTTGTCACACGATATACTTATTCGGCCAATACTATAGCCATTTTTGTCTTATGAATTGTTGCCATCTTTTGGCATTGCCCCTATAATTTTTCAATAGTAAGAGATCTTGATTGCCTGTTGATGCTTAAGGCGGTCGACTGTGCTCGAAAATCTTGGGCGCAATTATTGAATGAGTGCGACAGATGCCTTCTGTAATCAATGAACAGCAGTCACGACCAATACTCTCATCGTTAAGCCGGCGTATTGCTAGCCATTTTAAACAATACCCGGATGGTCATTTGGTTAACGGGCGCGCCGCGACTGCATTGGATATTAACCTTTCCGGCAATGACTATCTCGGCATTGGCAATGACCCCAGGATCATCCGCCGACAGCTCGATGCCTTGGCCAATGGGCATGAAGATATTTTCATGTCCGGCGTCTACACCCAGCACCTGGACCCGCAGTTAAGGTTGGAAAATGACTACGCCGCATGGCTTGGTGCGGAAGCGGCCGTGCTCTGCCAATCTGGTTTTGCCGCCAATGAAGGGCTGCTACAGGCGGTCGCCGGGGCCGAAACGCCAGCATATATCGATTTATTCGCCCATGCCTCGGTTTGGCAGGGTGCCACGGTCGCCGATGCAAAAGCTTATGCCTTCCGTCACAATGACGCCACACATCTGCGCCGGCAAATCGCCGAACATGGCCCGGGCATTGTTGCAGTTGAATCGATTTACAGCACCCTCGGCGATCTCTGCCGATTACAAGACATTCTTGATGTTTGTGAAGAAACAGGCAGCATGTTGATCGTCGATGAATCCCATGCAATCGGCGTTATCGGCTTGCAGGGCGAAGGTCTGGTCAGCCATCTCGGCCTCGCCGATCGTGTGCCGTTTCGGGTCTTCAGTCTGTCAAAGGCCATGGTGGGTCGGGGCGGCGTCATCGTCGGGTCCGCGCGTTTCGTCGAATATTTTCGCTATGAGTCCAGGCAATCGATATTTTCCTCGGCCATCTTTCCCAACGAAGTGGCGCGTTTCGAAGCAACCTTGGCTCTGGTACGCGGCGAAGTACATCGCCGCGCAAGGATAGCAGGCTTAAGTGAACGGCTGCGCCGTGGTCTGTTGCAGTTGGGCTATGATGTATCCTGCAGCGAGAGCCAGATCATACCGTTGATAGCCGGTCCGGAAAGTGAAACCGCCCGGCTACGCGATGCCTTGGAAGCGCATGGCGTCATCGGATCCGTGTTCTGCGCGCCGGCAACGCCACGCAACCGTTCCCTGGTCAGGCTATGTGTTCACAATGGCCTTGATAACGCGGATATTGACCACATTATCGAGGTCTGTTTAAGAATCCGGGATCAGGTTCAGCCTGATCGTTGGCCGACCCGGCCGAGTCAAAGCAAATATTGGGCCGCGGTACAGACCATGGGCAACCGCATTCCTTCGAGCGTCGAAAAGAAACTATAAATGCCAACTCCGGTACATATTAGGTGCGCCTTAAAGCGACGCGCTGCCTAGAACATGTTTACTGCAGGTGGATGTCCTGCATTAGTTTGACATTGTAATAGCGGGCATCATCCATTGCATTGGGCACCTTGCCGGCGGCAAAGGCCTTGGTCAGACTGCTGACCGCATCATCAATGCTGTGGCGCGGGGTGAAGCCCAGCTCCCGCTGCATCTTGGCGGACGAGACATGGTACGAGCGGTTGTCGTCCGTCGGTGTGGTTATAATATCCACCGACTCGCCCACGTTGGAACGCACCATCTCGGCAATTTGGCTGACCGTGTGGTTCTCGTAACCCGCGTTAAAGACCTTACCGTCGATCACCTCATCGGGATATTGCAGGCATTCCACATAGAGATCGGTCATATCCTCGACGTTGATATTCGGACGCTTCTGCTCGCCGCCAAAAACCGTTATTTTGTTGTTGTTGATGGCGTGGTTGGTCAGGATATTGACGGTCAGATCCAGGCGCAGGCGCGGGGCATAACCGCAGACCGTGGCCGGGCGCAGGGTCAGGGTCACGAAACCAGGTTCGCGCTCCTGATCGAGGACCTCTTCGCACATGGCCTTGAACTTGGAATAGTCGGTCAAGGGTTCCAGCAGCAAATCCTCGGTGACGTTTTCCGTGCTCTTGATACCGTAGACGGAGGACGATGAAGCGTAAATGAAGCGCCGCGCGCCGGCATCCTTGGCGGCCCGGACCAGGGGGCGAAAGCAGTCAAAATTGATCGATTTGCCCAAATCCGGGTTTAGCTCGAAACTGGGATCATTGGAAATGCAGGCCAGATGGATCACCGCATCGGCGTTTTCCACCGCCTTGGCCACCGCTTTTGGGTCGCGGATATCGCCTTTGATGCAATGTAGATTGGGGTGCTCGCCGACGCCGTTGAACACTTCCATGCCATAGATGAACAGATCCAGCACGGTGACATCATGGCCGGCCGCCAACAGCTTCGGGATCAGGCACGAGCCCACATAGCCACCGCCGCCGGTTACCATCACGTTCATTGTCTTGCTGGACTGGTTCATGCCACGCCCCTTTCCTTTACAGGTGTCTCAACAGATTTGTTCCAAAGGCCCGATTGGGCCGACCAGCCCATGAAGATGTCCAACAAAGCGTGGATCAGGCCGCCATGCACCACCTCGACGAAGCCATATTCGCCGGAAGGGACATAAAGATTGTAGTCGCCCATTTGCCGCAGCTTGTTATCCGCCCCCAGACCCGAGAAGGTCAGTACGCTACAGCCCTTGGCCCGTGCCGCGCGCACGGCCTTGACGATGTTGTCGGAGTTGCCCGATGACGAGATCGCGACCAACATATCGCCTTGCGCGCCAAAATATTCGATCTGCTTGGCGAATACCTGGTCATAGCCTTCATCGTTGCTAAGCGCGGTTAGCGCGGCGGCATCATTGAATGCCAGGGCCGGCACTTTGCCGTTCTTGGAGAAATCCAGCGCCATGTGCGAGGCGATGGAGGCTGAGGCGCCATTGCCCACGAACATCATCTTGCCATCGCCCTCACGAAAGCCGGCAAACTGCTCGATCATGATGGGGAACAAATCGGCCATGCTGATTTCTTCGCCTTGTGCATCCGTGACCACGGTCTGTTCCGGCAGACGGGCCAATTCGCCAAAATAGTCGCCGATCTTAGCCTGCATGGCCGCTACACTGTTGCTACGCATCCATTCGCCCCATTCTACTCATTCCACGAATTCAACCATTTACGTCAGCCATCTACTTCAGCAGGGCCGTCAAGAATTTCATCAACGGCACCCGTTGTACCGATTGCCGGTGGCCGACAATGCCGACTTTCATGGCGCCAACCGCGTTGCCGATCAGACCGACCAGTTCCATGGGCACCCCCGATTGCACCAAGGGCGCTGTTACGGAGAGGAAGGCATCACCTGCGCCCACCGTATCCACCACTTGCCGGGTAAAAGCGGGCACCTTGCCCAAACCGTTTTTACTGTCAAAGGTCACGCAACCGTTTTGTCCATGGGTCACGATGATGCGGTCACAATCGATCAATTCCCGCAACGGACCTTGCACCAGGTCACTGACATCGGAAAAGCGGTCCCGTACGGCCAGGCGCGCTTCGGGTGCATCTATACAGACGTAGTCGGCGCGGGCATATTTGTTG